>Ga0209694_1000007_pt1 | contig 524954 bp, 404 predicted proteins | sample GluameincwithD2O_FD_187499 | JGI IMG/M metagenome (GOLD analysis project Ga0209694, IMG submission 187499) | Mouse cecum microbial communities from Vienna, Austria - Glucosamine amended microcosms incubated with D2O (SPAdes) (version 2) | ecosystem: Host-associated > Mammals > Digestive system...
GTCGCCACACTTGGCCGGGAATCGTCTGTTCTACGGCGACGCTCTCACCGTACAGATTAAAATCGGAAAGGAAACTTTGCGGAGAAAACGCCTCCGTGACAGCGGCCAGCCCGGAAGCGTACAGGCGATTAACGCCAGATTCATTGGTCGGAGCCCCCACAGTCAGCGGGATGTTGATGCCTCCGTTGGCGTTGACAGTCCCGTCAAACGTGCCTCCCGCCGCGGTGATATTGCCGGCCAGCGTCATGTTGCCGGAGGCATCCACCTGCGGCATGGCCGCCAGAGCCTGTTGGGCCGCCGTCGCGGAATTGGCCGCATTGGTGGCGGAGGTCGCGGCATTAGTCCCCACTTCATTGATTCGATTTTCCGCCTGAACTATGGCCTCTTTAGCGGTTTCGGCACGCTGAACAAGCGGCGTAATCGTCCCCACCGCCGCCCTACGGCTAGATTCCACAGATGACACAGCGGACTTTCCTGCCTCCGTAATGGCCGTGGTAGCCGTCTCTTCAGCTTTCTTCACCGCCTGAACCGCTTCTTCCCGGCCTGATTCCACCGATGACACAGCGGACTTCCCGGCCTCCGTAATGGCCGTGGTAGCCGTCTCTTTAGCTTCCTCCACCGCCTGAACCGCTTCTTCCCGGCCTGATTCCACCGATGACACAGCGAACTTCCCAGCCTCCGTAATGGCCGTGGTAGCCGTCTCTTTAGCTTCCTCCACCGTCTGAACCGCTTCTTCCCGGGTAGATTCCGCAGATGCCACGGCAGACTTCCCAGCTTCCGTAATGGCCGTGGTAGCCGTAACTACAACATCCTCAAAACCATTTACTTTCTGTACAATAAATTCTTTCAGTTCCCGAATGGAAGAAACATGACCTCTTGCCTCTTCGGCAAATGCCCCGGCTTTTCGGCTTAATAAATCTACCAGCCCAACTTCTGACAATTCAACAAGGATAATGCCATCCGCAGTATCCGGCAAAATCAACGTAGCCGCATGATTAACAGAATAACTTTCCTGATCTAACGGAGGCATTACACGTCCGGAAACCACAAAGGCCCCTCGAACCAACGCTTTTTCCACCTGTCCCGTCACTAAGAACAAATCGAAACTATGCCGCCCGGCTGGAAGGCCAGACCATCCAAACAATACCTTCCCCCCTTCTGCGGAGCACATCAATTCCCGCAGGGGAGCCGTATTCACGGCCCCCCTGAAAGTCACGCCTTCCAAATCTACCACACTCCCCGCAGAATCTGTAAGCGTCAGCTCAAACACCTGAGCCAGACCGCTCACCGTCTTAATATCCATCACGGCGGGTTCCAGCCCAGCCCACGTATTCAGCTCAACCATATCTTACACCTGTTGGAAATACCCATCTATGGCGCGGGCAATCGCTACGCAAAGCGCGTCAACCCGCTCTTCTAATCTGTCGCAATCCGTAACATGGGAGGATGCAAACGCTGGCTCCAGCATCAACGCCGGCATCCGAGTATCCTTAAAATAATAATAACCTCTGTCACTCTTACACTTGATCGGCTTCAAACCGCGATCAGGGAGCCTCAACACCTCGCACATCGACGCCTGTATCAACTCCGCCGCTCTCTTGCCATGCTTGGAGGCGTACCAATACAACGTTTCCGTGCCTCCAATTCCCGTAGGGGAGCCGTTAAAATGAAACTCCACGGCCAAATCCGCGCCAACGGCATTACACCTCCGGGCCGCGTAAATCGGTGTCGTTCCCCCAGCCTCAGACCGGTTACACACCACAGCCTCATAACCCAGCCGCTCCAACTCATCCTTCACCTTGCTAATATGCAACTTCCAGAACCCATACTCTGAATATTTCCGGTTCGTCATTACAGACCCTCCATCCTGCGGGCTATGCCCAATGCTCAAAGCAACAACCTTCATTTCCCGCATCCTTTCCCTTTATTTTTCTTATTTCTTGCCATAACTATCTCTCTTTAAGACATTATTTATTTCTCAAACTTCCTCTCAATATCTTCTACCCTTAAAGCCAACAACTGAATAGCTTTAGCCGTTTCTACCTGCGCCTGCGTCTGCATAGTCATTAAATCACAAAGCCGGTCATTGTGGTGGCTGACCACCTCCCCGATGTACCAGCACGCCCCACCGCAAATAGCCAAAGACATCATGACACAGGCAATCACCGGAGACGCCTTAGCGATTTCCAAAAAACGTGCCGGCACTTCGGAAAGTTTGCACATAACCTTTTACTTCTTTAGCGATTGAACAACAGGAGCTATTTCATCCTGAGACTTCACTACGGACACCACCACAGCCCCCGTCTTCCCGTCACGGGACACCACCAGCATCCCCTGTTCGGAAGACAGGCTCATACCGGCAGAAGTAGAGCAACCGCCCAACAGCGCAGATGCCGCATAAACCAGACAGACAAGAACCAGCCACAACAGCCGTTCCCACCATTTCAATCCCTTGCCTTCCGTCTTCTGATAGGCATCTTTCACGCCCTGCTTTCCGGCCTCAATAGCCGCCTTTTTCTCTTCATCAGTAAGCTTTTTCATGATTTTCAACTTCTTTTTTCTGATTCTCTTATTCACTATTAACCATTTATATTACCCGTCCTGAGGGGAAAAATCCTCAGGACGGTTTCTTTACGCTTCATCCGGCTCTTCGTAGCATTCCACAGCTACTACCCCCTTATCTTCAAATCGCACGCCGCCCAAACCGATAGTGGTAAAAATCTGCGTACAATTCTTCTTGTCCGAACGTTTGGAAATCTCTGTTCGGGAATCTTCCCAGAACCCGAAATCAATGGCTTCCCTCACATACGCCACACAAGTACGTTTTTTCGTTGCCTCATCGTAAGGCAACTGTTCTGTCTGTACCCATTCAAACCCCATGAAAGGAGTTTTCAAATCACCCTCTATCAGGGACTTCACAGCAACATACTGAGCATTTGTTGCTTTCTCGTCGCCAAGCAATTCCATCAACTGATTGACAGAAACAAGGAAAATAGCCTTATCTCCGCGTTTCAATGCTTCTCCTTTAACCAGTTTTGCGCGGGCCAAACGGATCTTGTCAAACGTCAAACCGGTATCTACCGGTTCTGCCGGAGCCTTCCCATAAACGGCATTCATGGCAATCCGCTGAGAAGCAGGTAAAGCCACCTTTACCGGCCCGGACGCTCCCGCTTGTAAAGCATCCGACAGGCACGCATCAACAATACGTGCATCAATCGTGCGTTCACAAGCGGCTAACTGAGCCTCCTGAGTTTGTGTAATAATCTGATCCCCATACTGGGTTTGCAAATCCAGCTGACGATCATGTATATAACCGTCCTCCCACCACTCCGGAACCATATACCGTTTGGAAAACGTATTATCATTATCCGGCGTATCCGCTTTCCCACCGGTGGATTTGGACAAAGCCCGTTTACCTATTCTTGGTATCTCAAACATCTTGTCCCTGATGCCTGTATGCACAGTCACCAACCCTCTCAGTTTCGATGCCGTCTGTTGCAGGTCTGCCCGCAGCCTACGGCTGTACTGAATCGTCTTTATATCTTCAAATGTCAATTCATTTGCCATGTCTGAAACATGACGGAAGGCAAAATAAAAAACTATCCTGCTAATGATACACCTACCGCAAAATGTCCCAACCTATCCATTACTGATTTTTACTCGCCAAACCACTTCTCCGCCATCCCGGCAAGATGTTTCAGATAATTAGCCATAACTGCCATGCCCAGACTGACGGAAGTAATAGCCCCGCCACGCGGATTCCGCCATGCCCCGAACATGGCGGCCAAACTCCCCAGCGTTGCCACGCTCCGGCTCTGCTGTCTCACATCACGCCAACTATCAGCCTCAAAAATATGAATTAGGCGCATCAAATCCTTAACAGTTAAATCTACCTGAGACCCCATTACTGCCGTCTGGTTCTGCATCTTCAATCCCAACCAGCCGCATACCGTATCAACGGCGGAATCCGTCAAATTCCCCAATAAAGGTACCCCATTCAGCGGCCCCAGCACAATTCCCGGCAGATAATTCAACGGATTCTTCTTCTCGTCATCATCGCCCCCCGGTCTCATGACATTATTAATTAAATACCCAAGAGCCTGCATAGCAACCCCCTGAATAAGCCAGCTTCGCATCGCCAGCCTCATATTCCCGCGTGTTAAATAATGAATCACCGTAGCACTCCGTTGAAGAGTTTCCGACATCAAAAACCATTCCGCAGAAAAAATCCCCTTCGTCTTTTCGAGCATCTTCGGCATTTGAATCCAGTTAATAGGCTGAGCCGTAGATAACCCTTCCTCAATAACATCTCGTGCATACTCCATCGCTTCCGGCTTCGTCATGCCCTGCTCTACGCCCTGCCTGAAATAATGGTCAAAAGCCGCGGCAAAACTTACCGCATTGCTACCGGAATCCAACAAACCAAAAATCTTCCCAGACTGGTTTGTAACCTCTTCCAGCAAACCGACACGTCCCCCAAGTTGTTTCTTATACCCCAAAAGGACTGAATACATAAACCCATCCTTCCGGGCCTGAAACAAATCGGAAGAAAACAACTCCTGAACGCTCAGAACAGACTTCCCGCTTACCACACGGGCCAGACCATGAACCCAATCTGAAATACTCAAATCGCATCCATGCAAAGCATTAAATACCGCCGTCGTCTGTTTAAGATAACTCGTCACCTGCCCAAGAATCACGGAAAGAGCGCGGGCATTCATGATCTCGTTCTTCATCCTCTCAGCCGCATCCAATTCGGCTACGGCATCCCTGCCGCCGTGTTCCAGCCGGTTAATCAATGCCTGAAAACCGCGGTAATCCAGCCCCCCGATATTGGTCATCAGCTTTTGGGCAACCTTGGAATCACTCAAAATCCCTTGATACCTCTCCACAATCTCCTGAGTACAGACCCAATTAACAGCATTCGCATGATGCTTCCAGAACAAAGCAAGCGCACCCTGAGTAGTGTCCAGATACCTCTTATGATCAAAAATACGGGTGGAAAGAAAACCGTCAGACCTGCCTACGGCTATTGTGCCGTCATCCCCAAGAATGGAAGCCAGTTCACTATCTTCCTGCGTCTCCGCAACCATCCAGCGGAGCGGAGAATAATTCCGGCGTTTACTGAAAGGCACCCCGTAGCGGTCTTCGTAAAGCGGCCTGATTTTATCGCCCACAAGGGCGTACTCTTCAAAAAGGACACTCTTCAAGGCCATCCCTACCGGGCCTATAAACTCTTCAAGCTTAGCCTTATGTTCATCCGTCCATCCACGTCTCCGCAACGGAGGGACAAAATCATCCATCTTGGAATAAAACACGTTCGGTTGATCCATGCACATCAGCACAAAAAGGGCCTGATCCCGGCTCAGCTTCGGCATGGGCTGAGGTGCCATATCGTACCATTCTTCCACTTCAAACCATTTCCGCGCCCGATTCTCGCCGCGTCCCCATGCTTCATACTCTTCCCTCAGCAAATCAATCGCCTTCTGGGAATACATATCCACACCCCACCAGGGATTCTTTTCTCGCCTTTCCAAAAGCTTTGCTGTCTGGTCAATCGTCAGTTTCGTCTTCTTTACTCCCCTTTCTGACAGAGACAGCCCCAAATCTTCCGGAGTGCTCCACATACTCAAAAACTCGTTCACCTTTCTGTCAGACTTCGTATTCAGCAAGCGTTTCAACACACCATTCATCTTATCCACTTCCTCTGCGCGAATAGATTGCGCCCGGTCAGTCGCCCCAATAAATTCCTTCTTGAAGCGGAAAAAGAACTGTTTTCCGGGTCCGTCGCAGAGCCGTTGCAAAAACCTGACCGGATTATCCAGCCATCCCACCATCACCCCGCGCTTCGCTCGTCCGGTCTCACTATCCACCCCCAAATCACTCACTTCCATCTGGGCCTGATGAAGGCTCTTCTGATTGACAGCCTTCGGCAACTCTTCCATCAGGGCGGCCCCATCATTCTTCCAGCCGTCCACTTTCTCTTGTAAATGTACCTGCCAAACCTCCGCGCTACGGCTGATAAACGCACCCACAGCCTCATGAATATCCAGCATTCTATTCACATCCGCTGAACCTGCGGCAGAATATTTAATCCACCAATTCAATTCCCCGCAAAGTCTCTGCTTTTCCATCAACAGGCCGCCTTCCGCTTCTGAGCCGTCAGTACCCAATTCTCCATTCCAGAACTTATCCGTCCTCAATTTCTCTTCAATCGCCGCAATCCTGCCGCTCAGCTCATTCACCCTCTCCTGAACATCTCTCCCCGTTGAATATACCGCAGGTTTAATTACCCGCCGTAAAAACTCCGTAGGAGCGGCCCCCAGACGGCTTACCTTAAACTTCCGCGTCTTCTCGTCAATCACCGCTTCATGTTCAGAAATCATACTTCTCACTTCCCGGAACAACTCATCACGCACATACAGATCAATAACCTCCCCGCACCGCTGGTATACCTTCGGCAACAGGCTTTCCACGGTCTTACCTACCAGATCATCAAAAAACTCCGGATGCAGTTCCATCTTCCGATTAGCCGCCGCAAGCTGTTTTTCCGTCAGGGCATCCGTAGCGGAAAAACGCCCTGTCTCCAATGCGGACATCAAATAATCCAGCAACTTTTCCTGCCCCGCAAGTTTACCGCGCACCTTCTCCGGTAGCGTGGAGACAGCAACCTTCATAATACTCCGCGCCTCCGCAATCTTCACCCGGACATCATTCGTACCAGCTTCGCGGCCCCTGAACAAAGCGTCCAGCGCACGGCCTTCTTTTTCTACCCGCTCTGTAACATGTCTCCAATACTCACGCACGGCATCACTCCGGGTCTTCTCCATTTGGCGTTTCATATCTCCAAGAAGATCTTCTCTCACGGAAAATGTTGCAGATCCATCCACATAATCTGCCCACGCCCCCCCGGTGGACTCATCCGAAAATGCCGTAATCTTAATATCGTTCTCGTCAAAAATCACGTAATTATACGTTTGCTCGTCCCCCTCCTCCCTGCGGGATAATCCATCTGCGTACCGGATGCCTTTAATGCCTGAATCCAGCAATGCGAGGGAAGCCGCCTTCTGCCGTCCATTCTTATCCGGAACCTCTGAACGCGGCCTGTCCATAAACAGGTCATCCATCAGCTTTTTATAAATAGCCTCGCCAGTATAATCCTGATAAGTCCAGTACTTCGTCCCGTCTCTGTTCGTGGAAAGCGCTCCTGCCAGCTCTCTCACAGCCTCCACGGGGGAACTCTGCATCAGCGCGCGGAGATTCTCCGGAACCGGCCTGTCCCAATCCAGAAGAACGGAATCATCCACATTCAGCTCTACACGGTAATTGGAGGCAGACAACATTTCCGCACTCAGCTCCCCGCCTGAATGAATCCAATTAAGAATCTGCTGTAAATCCTTGAGTTTTTCTTCTTCTCTCTTCAGTATGTGCGCCATATAATTCGGCACATCATCCCCGGCCTCTTCCCTTCTCTTCTTCACTCGCACACTCTCCGTATTGATATACTGCCGTAATCCATCCGCTAAAACCTTGTCAGGGTAAAGCACGGAAAGTTGACGTAACGTATAAATCAAATCAGAATGAACAGAATAAAACTTTCTTTCTGAATAAGCCTCAATTTCGCGAATCAATGTTTCCTTGTTCTGCGAAAACCTGTCCATGTAGGCACGGTTCACCTCCGGATTCTCCGCAAAATACAGCCCCCAGCCATACGCCTGCGCTCCCTCTCCCTTGCCCATAAACGCCGTATCAAACTTCCGGAAAGAATGCGGGGAAGCATGCAGGGCGGAAATTGAAAACGTCACCCCCGGTTTCGTGATGATAGCGTTATCCGCCTCAAAATGCCCGTCCCGGAACAGGCCCCGTTCCTGTGCTTCCGCGACAGAATTGACATTTTCCCCTTTATTTGCCATACTGCCTCTGCGGCGTTGGGGAGTATAAACCCCTTCTATTCCGGGTCCGGTTCCGGAGGACGTCGATTTAACCCAGGCTGTCTTAAACGTCAGTCTGGGCTTTTTACTGTAACGCCTGCCCGTTGTTTCAATCACCTGTTCCACCGTATGAATCTCTCCATGCGGATACTGCTTCACATAAATGACAGAAGATTGATTCCGTCCTTTCGGTTTGAATTCCATCCGGTCATAACTATCCAGCACATCAAGAGCTAACTTAATATCCTCCTTCGTTAAATCTAACTGACCTTTCCGTGCGCTGGAATCATGACTATGTTTTTTCAGTGCATGAACAATACCACCCGCAGTAAATTCATGAACCATACCCGTCACATCAATCCCCAGACCAGCTTTAATATCAGCAATCTCCTGCGCTGTGACATTCCTGTATTCTACAACCCCTAATTCTGTTTTATTTGAAACATTGCTGGAAACCACCATATCCACAAAATCCATCACCTTCCGTTTCCCGGCATCCTTCCCCATTTCATCCAGCTTCTCTGTCAGGGAAAAAGAAGCGGTCTCTCTCCTGCCCTCTTTAACAAAAGACAAAACCGTTTTTGCTTCCTCCAAAGTTGCCCCCTTCATCAACTGGAAAAAATCTACTCCGGCCTGAGCAAACTCCCGTTCCCGCGCTTCCTTGTCATTCGCAAGCAAATCATTCATCACCTGTTGGCGGTAATTCTGCAAACCGTACCGCTCAGCGTACATCAAATGAAAACCATAATCCTGCAAAAGCCTCTCCGGCTTCTCCCTCAATTCCTTCAACTGCCTCTCAAACTTCTTCTTCGTCAGCTCGCTCTGGCTCTGTGCGAAATCCGCTCCAACGGCATCATACACGAAAGATGCAAAATCGCCTTTCACAGCTCCTGAATCCACCGCCTTCCGGAATGCCCCGGCCAGACCGACCATATCCGCGACCTTCCGGCTCAAAGCCTCCATCACCTCCAAAAAACGCCTCACGGGCGCAGGCAAACCCTTCTTCCGGTACTCTCCCGTAAACACCGCCTGCATCAGCTTGCTCATCCCTTCAATCACGGCCCTCTCCCTCTTTCCGGCATCCACCCCATCAGCAAAAAAGCTCTCATCCACTAATTTCCAATTCTTCACCCCCTGTTCCCGGAAAGCCTTCTGAGTATCCAGCAGATTCCGGGAAAACCACGTCAATTCCCTGCCGGCCTTCATTTCCCCCTTCACATACAATTCCGCCATTTCCTCCACCAGATCCAGAAACGTAGCCTCACCCTCATAATACCGGATCACCTTCTTGCCCATTTCCAGCTCATAATTAAAGGCGGGGGTATGCACCCCTTCCCGCTCTGCCACAACCGCAATTTCCTCTTCCGTCACCTCTCCGGAAAAACCCTCTCCGCGCGCCAGTTCTCCGCGTTTCAAGGCAATCTCCACGCGGTCGCGGAAATTATTCGGTAAAACAGCCAGTAAAACATCTTCTTCATGGGCATTCTGGTCATCTCTGCTCCATTCCTTTTTCCGGCTCCTTTCCGCAATGCGCATCAGGGCATCATCAGCCATCCTTTTCAAGGCCCGGTAAGAAATAGTAGTACCCTCTTTCTTGAAATCCACGCCGCACCTCTCCGCAAAATAATCTACGGACGCATCATTCAACGCCGCATTTCTCAAGGTAAAATCCTGATTCACAGCCCAATCCCGAACCTTCGCCGTCAGGAACCTGTTTCCTGTCTCCAAATCCATTTCCACAAACTCTTTCCCGTTTTCCCTCTTTCTGGCCGCTCCTTCTCTTCCTTCCGAACCCAAAACAGAATTCTCATCCTTATCCCACGTCACGGCTCCCCATGCCGTCTCCATATCATAAACGCGCAGCTTCCCGTTCACCACCTCCGCACGGGGAATAACCCTCTCTTCCATCAGGGACTTCACCAGCGGAACATCCGGAGTCATCAACACCCCTATGGGTTCCCCAACGGTTTCTGCTACCTTCCCTTCAATCTTCCTGTGAAGCGTCAAATCAAACAACCTTATTTTATCCCTGTCATTCTCCGTATTGAGAATCATTTTAATTTCTTCGTCCGTAAAATGTAACCCCTGCATCGCCTCCGGACACTCCGCGCACTCAGCCTTAATGCCCCGGATACGTTCATCAGCAATAGCCGCCGCCCGGAACGGGCTATTCTTGGCATACCGCCCATACCCCAGCAACAGGGACATGGGAAGGGCCACCAGAAAATTCCTCCATGTCATTGCCTCACGGGCCTCCGCATCCGCTTCATCCCAGCTCTTCCCATTCCCCCAGGAAAACATATTGGAAGCCACGGAACGGGCATAAGGCTCAATAACTGTCTGAGCATGCAACACTCCCCCTTCCAGACCAACAAAAAGCGGCCCGCGTCCCCAGAACCGGTCTGTCTCCAAAGCACGGCCCAGAAGCCCCTTCATGCCGGTTTTCCGTCCGGCCCAGTTCATCAGCTTATCATAAGCCTTCCCAACCAGCTTCCCGCCTTTCCCAAGCCCCCAGATATTGGCCGCCCACATTCCCACGCCTTCGCCGTAAGCCGCGTTTCTTGCCGTCAAACCATCCACACCCTTAGCCAGATAACCGGTTTCCGCCGTATCTTCCGCTTCCAGCAAAGACCCCACCCCGCCTGTCATGATAAACGGTACAGCTCCACCAAAAACGCCGGAAGCCTCTTCCAGAAAATTCACCATCCCATGAGAAGAACGTGCTTTATACTGCCCCATCCTCACCTGTTGAATATCCTGCGCCACCTTATTCACCCGCTGAGTCCAAAGAGGATCGTCAAACTTCTCTTCCCCACGCTGAGCCAGCCCGGCACTCTGTAGAAAATCCATCACTCCGGATTCAAGCCAGCGGGAAGGGCCATGAACCAGCCCTTCAACCGCCATTCCGGAAAAATTATTCAGCATCCGGGAAAAAGCAGATTCATTTTTCTTCTGATAATCCACCAGCCCGGCAATCGCGCTGACAGCCAATTCATACGCCTGTTCATTTTTCCGGTGCAAATTCGCCAGTTCCACAATCCAGCGGCCATCCTCATATTTGGAATAACCATACGTCCTTAACCCGTCAATCCCCGTCTCCATCCCCTGAACGCGCGGGCTCCTTCCGTCTTCACCGTACACCATATCCTTAATAAAAGCCGCCGCCATTCGTTGGCTATCCGCCAGACTGGCCGCGCCCGCCAGAAACTCCGGACTACGGCCCTGATGATCATGGGGATCTAAAGAAAACTCCTTCCCGCTTCCCGTTGCCGTCACCATTTCCCCCCATACTTCCCCCATGTCCTTCTTCACCTGTTCCCTTCTGGTGCGGCCAACTCCGGCCTGACGGCGCAACTCCGCCGCCATAACAGAAGCCTCATCCGTGTCCAGTCCCAGCCGTTCAGCCAGATATACGCGGCTCAAAGCGGGTGCGCCACCTACGAAAGACTGAACAAAACCATCCACAAGCACCTCATCCTTCTCTTCCTGACTCAGACCCTTATAAAAATCCACCACACCCTTCCCAAGCGTGCGTTCCACCTCATTCACCTGTTCCTGATCCAACTCCGAGCCGTCTCCCAGCTCTGCCATCAGCTGATAAGCCCGTCCTCGCCTGACATCCGCCGCCTCCGCGACATGGCCGTTCCCCAATCCTCTCCTGTCCCAGTATTCATCTAAAGACTGCCTCACTCTGTCATAATCCGGACAGTCCACGGACATCAAATTAAAATCCGCCATGACGGACCGGTACTGCCGGTCATTCGTAATAACCTGCCCCGGTTCCCAGCTCTGCCCCTCATCTTCCACGGCAACCGCCACATTCCCGGCCTGTTCATCATCCAGAACGTTCAGTTGCATTTCCGGCCCCGCCTGCGGCCTGTTCACAATCGAAGGTCTCAAATCCACATGCCCGGATTCATCCGGAACATTCATTCTGTTCAACTCTTTCTGCCCATTCACATTCAATGCAATATTCATAAATCTTTCAGTTGTTAATATTAATCATTCACTTATCAAAAAGCCTCTTGCGGCCTTCCTTGCCGGCTCTTTCCGCATCCGGAAAATCAAACCGGACCGCCGCCTTAAACTTGCACCCGGGAACCAGACGCAACGCAATAGCGGCCCTCCGGGAAAAACCAAACGCGCGGCCCGGCACCACGGCAACTTTCTGCGGACGATAAATCCGGCCATCCGCAAGCTCAAAACTCACATCCGGCACATACTGTTCCTTCAACTGCGGATAACGTGACAAATGATCTTCCCCAACAATAAAACACTCATCATCCCACACCTCTTTCACATGAGCATCCCGCACATCCGCTACGGGAATATTCATCGTCTTCGTCCTCACGCTCAGCCTTTCATCCGGTTTTGGCAAGGCAAGGGCCTTCTTCCTCAAATCATCCAGTCCCTTTCTGGCCTCGTTGCGCCGCACGAAATCCGTATCATCATCTTTCACGGAATCCGCATGTTCCCCATTTTGCCGGAGCAGAAAATCCAGCGTAGAAGCATGTCTTCCGGTCAGTTGATACATCTTTTCCTTCATGGCGGTCACAAACCTCACAGAACTTTTCTCGCCCGGATGCGCCGCCTGCCACTCAAATACCCACCTGCGCATCTCCATTGAATTCCTTTTACTCTGAATCTCCGCTTCCTTCTTCCAACGCTCCACATTAAGTTCCAACCCGCTCTCACGCCGTGCCATCTCTCTCTTTTTATCGCCAATTCCGGAAAAACCCGCCTTCTCAATCTCAAATTCCCTCAATGCCTCACGATGCCACTCCAAATTCTTAAGAGCGTCCGCAGTAACAAACTCCCCCGTTCCTTCCATCGTTCTCACAACGTCATCCACATTAAAACTGATCCTGTCCGTCTTCTGTCCCTGCATGGACAGCACGCGATTTTCAAGAGTGGATTCCATAGCCTCCTGAAAATCATTACTTACTCCATGTTCCTTCCACCTCCGCTTCAACTCTCCCAAATACATCATATACGACGGAGACCCCACGCCGCCATCCTTCACCAGTCCGCTCACATCCGCCGCCAACACCTCATTCATGCTGGTTACTCCAATCTCTTCCGTTGTCGGCAACTGTCCCTCAGCCGCCCTGATCCTCATTAAATCCACCACCGGATCAGCCACGCCGCTACGGAACTCCGGCTTCTTTTTCTTGATTCCGCCGGAAGAGGAAAAACCATTGGCAACACTCCCGGCCTGCTCATGAACTCCTTCTCTTTCAACCATTCCCCCGCCCTCTCCAGCATCCTCAAACGGTTCATCCAGCAAAACCCGGTCATAAAGCTTCCGGCCCCCTTCTCCCAGCGGCATGCCGGTAACATCATACAAGCTGACAGTCGTGGAAACCCCGGACTGCCCCTGCAACAATCGGCCATAAGAGGCAATAGCCGTATTGGACAGAACGCCCTGATATTTTCCGTCAATCAAATCCGCCGCCAACTGGTCGGGATTCTCGTCAAAATCCTTGGCCGCCTTTAACGTGCCAATCTGTTTCTTTGCGGAAGCCAGCATCCTTGATGCCTTCATGCCGTCCACATACACGCCCACTCCGGAATTCAGCACTGATTGAACGCGTTCCATATCTCCGCTTTCCACGGCGGCGGCCCAATCCGCGGAAAAAGCCGCCCTGGCCCTCTTCGCGCTCACTCTCCGCTGTCTATCCTGCAATGCCTCTTCCCCGCGCTGAAACAAATCCTCAATGGCGGCGCGGTAACGTACAGCCGCATCCGGAGTCATAAACTCCGGTTCTTTCACCAATTCGCGCTTCTTGGCAAGCGTTTCTTCCCAGTCCGCTCCATTGTCAATATCCTGTTCAGCGGAAGCAATCAATCCGCGGGCGTTAGTAAGTCCCATTCGGAAACTCTCATCATCCCGCAAAACATTCTCTTTGTGCATCAAATCCTGCCCCAAATCATCCACCGCCCGCCCGATTTTAGCCGCCTGTCCAAATACTTCGGCTGTAGCAAGCGCCGGAGCCGCGGCCGCATTCCCGTTCACATGCCCAGCCCGGAACCCGTTATCTCCCATCAGACCAACTTTCATAACTCTCTTCTGATTAACTATTCGTCGTTACCTGCTCAACACCTGCCCGGCCTTCATGGCCGGAGCTGCCGCCATACCGAAACCGGTTAAAGAAAGAGCCGTTCCGGCTACTGCCCCTAAAATCGTCCCCAAAGCCCCGCGCTTGGAGGCCCGTGCGGCCTGTCTCGCCTGCCACTCTGCCAAATCAGCCTGATACAGCGCACTCCTGCGCTGGTTCTCCCGCTGAGTAGCCGCCTGAGCAATGCCATGCTCATACTGCTTCATCAGCGTTAATTCATTCATATTGCCGGTTCCGGTGGACATGAAACCGGATGCCGCCTGAGCCGCCCGCGCCGTGCTCGCGTCAGCATTCTGGTTCATCCTTTGTAGATATTCATCCGCCAGCGCGGAATCATACGCTCCTTGAGCCTCCCTCCGCATATTATCCGCCGTTGCCAGTCCTGCCGCTTTCTGAGCTTTCCCGGCCTGATACTGGTTCAGGGCGGACAAGGCCCCACCGGCCAAACTCACGCCATTGCCAAACAAGGAAAACTCCTTCGCATGATCGCGCATGAACCCCTGAAACCCTGTCGCGCCCGTCGCCATACCAATAAAAACTATTAACTGTTAAATGAAATTACCCCTGCATCGTCATCCGGGTCAGCTCATTCACGCGCGTCTGCGCCCTCTTCCAATCCGGATGCGTACTGTCCATATAAGCCTTGCTCAACTCATGCGTACCATTGTAAATGGATTCAAGCTCCTGTTCCGCAGTAGCAATGGAAGCCATTTGATTCACATGGGCAAACCCGGCTTCTTTCATCCGCTGGGAAAGGCCGTAAAAAAACTTCACTACCTCCGGATTATTCCGGATTTCCGGAAGATTGAACACGCTGGCATCTACTCCGAACTCTACGGCTAAATTGCTGAGCGTATTATTACAGGCCTCCATCACAGACTGAAACTTGCTTCCGTAAGTCTGCTGTAACTGCTTTAACTGCTCATTACTGGCATCTATCCGCGCCTGTTCAATCTGCGCTTCCGTTTCATTGATGAACGTCCGGACATCACCCATCACGGAAGACAGGGCATCCTGAGGAATCCCCGCCTTATGAGCCGCAACGCGGGCGCGTTCAAAAAGCTTGTAATCCAGACTCTCAGGCTCCACCCCCTCAAACAGTCCGGTAGCGTAATCCGCCAAATCCGGAAAAGCACCGGCATTGCCGCCGGCAGGAGGCGTTACATCGCCGGTTTCCTGAACTGGAGGGGAGGCAATGCCGCCGGAGGGAGCCGAAGGCGTAGGCGCACCGGTTCCCTGTGTTGAAGGCGCATTGGAATGACCGTCATTTCCCAAAACCGGCTGTACAGTCACAGCCCCATCATTATTGTTTTCTTGTATTTCGCTCATAGAAAAAATTGATTGTTAATCGTTAAAATATGATATTTCTTCCGTATTGCCCGGTTCGTGGACTTTCTTCCAGCTCACGACCATGCTGTTCCAGACCAGCCGGAAAGCATCCTGTCTCATCGCGTCCAGCGGATTCCATTCACCGTTAAAAACGCGGAAAGCCGCCTGATGAATGCCGAATTCACTCCGAAACCACTCCTCCAAAGCCTTCATGGAAGCCTTGTCCAGCTTCCCAAAAGCATCACATAGCAACCTCTTCTGCTTTTCTAATTCCTTATCTTCGTCAAATTCAAAAGGATCATCCATTGTCATATACTGTTGCTTAGTTATTATCCCTCTCCGGCAGAAGATTGCTCCATCATCATCCTATCCTGCATTTCCTTCAAAGCCTCTTTCTTTTCTGTATCATTCCTGATGAAACCTTCCGGAACACCCATGCCGCGTGCAACCTCCTGAGCCGCAAAATCAAAATCAAAACGGGCAATCACGCCGGGGTCAAACTTGGCCATATTGGCGATAGTCTCCTGAGACCCGACCAGCCCGGAAAGCTGAACCTGCTTCATCAACTGGGCAAACTTGGAATTGTAAACGACATCCGGCAAAGCCTTGGGATTAAATTCCTTCCCTCCCAGTCCGTTAGGTATCATCAACTCCGAAGGTACATTCGGATCAAACAACCCTGCATCCAGCATCAGGCGGAAAATCCTCAGCATCATAGGCCGGAAATCATTCAGGTGTTGGCAGAACGTAGGGCTGAACGCCAACAGCCTTTCTTCCAGTCGGGCATTCACCTCCGTCGCAGTCATTTGCCCTGTCTGCGCGCCGAACAAATCCAGCATATCCAGATAAAAAGCAGACCGCACTTCCTGACGATCCATTTCCATTTCATTCATCACTTCCCGATAATCGCCCACGGTGCCCCACTCAGACGGGAAACCAGCATCCGCAGCACTGACGACAGTCCAGCCGCCCGGCCTCAAACTCACGCGGCCCACAAGATCTTTCGTAATCTTAAGACGGGGAAAAGCCTTCAGTTCTCCCAGCGTCCGGGTAATCCTCCGGCTGTACTGCAAAGACAGGATATTAGACCAGCACAGCCGGGCCGGGGCCAATCCCCACGGACCAACCCATTTCAAAAAACGGGAAACCATATAAGGAAATTCGCCAAACTCGCCCTCTTCCAAAACATCCTTGCTCCCTTTCTCTATGTAGAAGGAAAAATATTCCTTCTCTGTTAATGGATCGTACTTTTCCTTTCTTCCTACGGCATGGAGAATAGTAAATTTCTTTTTGACGCGCTCTGTTTCATCCTCATAGGCATCCTTCATTGCTCTGTTCAGCTTCTTTGCGTCGCCAAGCCAGCGGGCCGCCTGGACGGCATTCCATTCAAACCTGCGTATCAATAAATTCGGCATGCCCTGTTCATCTTCTGAAAACACGAAAGAATCAAAAGGGACATAGGAAAACATCAGCCTGTTATCATTGCTGATGCCGCCGTAATAACTCCCTGTGCCAAACCCGCATCTGTCCAGCAACGCCTGATGATTGACCGTATAAAAATTGCTTTCGGCCAATGCCTGATACGTTCTTTCCGCGCAGTCTCTCAGCCACTTCTTCACAGGCCCGCTCTTCTGTATCGTTGACCCAAGAGCGGCGGAAGGTTCAAAACTGAACCAGAGCTTTCCGGGATCGCTTAAAAAACTCTGATGCGCCGCCGCCAGCCGTTGATTGGCCCGCACCGCCGTGGAATCATGCAGGTTTTTCAAACCAACGCCCAGAAAGGAAAAACTGCTGGGTAACCCGGTAGGGGAAAAAGGATAAACAAACTTCTTCAACTCTGAGGCCCAGCTTGCCGCATCCTGCTTTTCCCTCTCCAAACTGCTATACAAAGAAACGACTTCTTCCCCGTCCATAACTCACCCCCTGAACTGATTAACCCAGCGTCTTCCGGTAACTGTCCCCGGAAGACTGACCAAAAACAGAACTGCCAGTCACTTTCGCCGTAAAAGTCTTATCAAATCCATAACGCTTCCGGGCGCGGGCCTTGACGGTGTTTTCCGCCGTCTCGCTCGTATCAATGATTTCCGGGTCCTTGACCACCTCTTGTTGTTGAGGGATCGGAGCCGCTTTTGGAATAAGAAACTTTCCCATACGCGGCATTATGCAAAAGAAATGCCGCAAAAAGCATCCTGATGATGATACACCCACCGCAAAATGTCCCACCCTTATCAGGGCATATCCGCAACGCCGGTATCGTAACAGGACGCTGTTCCCAGGCATTCCATGCCGACGATGGAACTTTCAAACCCCTCAATCAAACCGTGGCAGGCGGCCTCAATAAACATCCGGAAAGCGTCTGCAAAATGGGAACAATCATCATGATCAATCTTCCCGTTCTGATCCACATGATAGCTTTCCATGCAATCCAGCAATCCCGGAAGCCCTTCCTCACTGCCATCCTCAATTCTTTCGCCGCATCGTTCATGCCAGACCGTGGAAGGGAGAAAAGAACGCACTTCGCCAATGGACAGCCAGACGCTTCCCGTCTTCGGAACCAGTCTGACATCCCGGCATCCGTTTTCTTCCAAAGTCTGTTGATTCGTCTTTCGGTCATTAGTGGAATGATGCCCGCCGTCATGGGGAAGCAAATGGCGAAACACCTTAAACCCATGCGTCTGCTCAAAATCCCTGACCCTTGCCAGCATATCCAGCACGCATGACTTCTTGGCCTGAATCCCTCCAATAATGCGGGTTTCCCCTCCCACCTTCTGGAAAAACACCGTTGCCATGTGGTCAGCAACGCCAATATCCCAGGAGCAATAAACAGGAGCATAGGAATGCACCACAAACCGGCACCCAATACGGTTATCGCGGCGCAGCTTCCGGAATTGAGCGCAATAAATAGCATCGTCCCCAATCGCGTCAAAAGCCTCATCCGGCACAGTAGGGTACTCTTCCCCCATGTTAAAATCAGACTGCCCGTTCTTCCATTCCCACCACAACCGCGCGGATTCCGGTACATCCACGCCATAAACCTCTTTCATCCGGGTGAAATATTCAATGGTTTCATCCCTGAATACATACCCTTCCGGCACGTCCAGCTGGTAACGGCTTTCTTCGTACCACGGGAAAAAGAAAAACCGCCAATCCACCGGGAGAAGAGGCTTCCCCCGTTTTGACATGGCAGTCTTCATCAAATTGTAATTCACGCCGCTCCTGCCGCCTTCGTGCGTGCTTTCTACAATGATTGTTCCGTTAGTCGGCACGGACTCAAACCCGCCGTTCACCACTTCCCTTGCCCTGTCCGGGAACCGCTTGGCCATTTTGGCCAGTTCGGAAACGTGCATGAACTGTGTTGTGCCTCCGCGGAATGTATTATCCGTGTAAATCACAGACCCGTTCCGGAACGCCAGCTTATTAGCTGTAGCTGTCACCGGCACAATAGACCCATCCTTCTTGACCGTTCCCAAACGCCTCTTCTTCTCGCGCATCAGCCACGCAATAATGCGCCGTTCACGCTCAGCCCCTTCCGGCACATAATCCAGATGCTCCCATTGAAACCGCACGCCAAGAAGTTTTTTCTGCCCCTCCGGCAGTCGCCAATCAATAATTGCCGCAGTCTTATTCTCATTCCAAAATACAAAATCAGCCATCAACACGCCTACCAGCGTAGAAAGGCCCAACTGGCGAGCCTTCAAAATAGCGTTGCGGCCATGTTGCCTTTCAAGAAACTTCCGCTGTACTTCATTTGGCCGGAAAGGAATAACAATGCCGTCAACATTCTTGATCCAATACAGATGTTCCAGCCGCCAAAGCCGGTTATTCAACCTGCTCTTCCAAAAGTTCAGAACTTCCTGATACTGTTTCTCTCCCCTCTCCATATTCAAACAAATCTTCAAAGAACAGCCCTTGAATGCTCACATCCTGCTTTTCCGGAGCATAATCACCCGTCATCTTGTTATCCAAATCAATCGCCTTCATCCGCTCCGCATGGGAAGGAGGCACTTCAAATAAAAATTCATCACCGGAAAACAACGCTTTTCCTCGCGCAATTTCCGCGAGCTTGAGCCTCTTTTCCTTCAGCGTCAGGCAATTTTCATCACAAAGACGCTCACGGATTTTTCTGATTTCTTCCTTGATTCCCGGCTCTTTCATCTTCCGGGAAGCCGCCGCCTGCGCGGATTCGTTGCTGGTGCAACAAAAACCTGCCTCAATATAAGCCTGATACGCCATCAATCCGGCGGCGACTTTCTCGCAAAAAATATGGTCACGCTCACTTAACATTTCCTAACAATCAATTACATTACAACAACTTATATCAAATCTTGTAAAGCCTCACTCTTCTTCTTGCGTCCCCCGGCATTCCTCAAGGCTTAAACATTCTCCTTCCGGGTAAGGCAAGCCATCAGTCCATCAAACTCTCCGAAACACCGTTGCAAAGTATCAGACCCTTTTTCTGTTAAAGTATAAATATATTCCACTTGACCATGACCGGAAGACCGGTAAGGCCTCAAAACAACATCACCCTGATGCCTCAGGCGTTGGAGAACCTGCCTCGTATATTCCCGGTCAAAACCCGTTTCTAACGCAACCTCCATGCATGTTTGTTCCCGGTCAGCCAAAGCAACCATGACCGTTAATTGACCCTGATTCAGCGCGGATAAATGAACACGCCTGAAAAAACCGCGTAATGCTCGCAACAACATTTCCATGCGGAACTCCTTAGCATAGGACGGCAAGAAAAAAATAGTCCCCAAATAATGGTTCCAGCTCTGGAATCATTCAAAAAAAACAGGAGAGAGAGCATCAAATCCGGTTGGCGCGAGATGAGCCAACCACGTTACAAACGTCTAAAAGCTCTCTTATTGGAAAGAATAAATGGATAAATCCTGATATCGGAGCATGCCGAAAATCATAACAATCTCAACGGCAATACACAGCAAAAACACAGAATGAAGAAATCCGTCAGAAACCTTGCGGAAATCCATTAGAAAACCGCGCAAAAACTATCGCCGCGCCTTGCCCGCTTCCGTGTCTGCTTGGCGCTCGCAAAGCCCCCTCAGGGGCCTTCACTCCTGCCAACCTGAAAAGGGAAAATATTTTGTCATACTATCTGAAAACGGAAAAAGGGCGGCCGCCGAAGCAACCGCCCTTTCGCAATGAATGTCCTGAAAGAACTAATCAGAACAGACTTCTTTTGTCACACATCCTTCAAAAAAACAATTTTTTTTCTGAAACATGAAACTTTTTTCTTGATTTGCTGTCGTAACGATAGTATAAAGAACTCGTCAAAGGGAGCAATGAACCAATGACAAACAACTAATAATTAACTGAAAGAACAAAATCATGAACACAGAAAACGACAATAAGAAAATCATCACCTTGATTACAGCAACCGCCGTTAATTCCGGCCTTGTCAATATCAGAAATTGCTGGAACAAACGTGTTAAAGTGGCACCTCAAAGCGTTTCATTTATTATGTTCGGAGAAACCCCTGACGCTAACGCATGGAAAATCTCTATAAAAATTGCCTCCCTCCGTTCTCCGAAAAAAATAAATGAACTATTGGAAAAACTGGCTTCCCTGACATCTTCGTTCAAAGGCTTCGACGGCTACGAACTCCGCTTCTGCAAAGCAGACAAATACATCAGTATTATTATTCCGGACAACGAAAAATACGCCGCCTAAATTCAACGAACAATTAAACAAGAAAGCCTTATACGATGAACTCTTATATTAACGACATTCCCCAAACGATTGCAACGAATGCTTTTTGCTGGACTTCTTTCTCCCCTGAAAAACGGGGAGAAATGGAACGGCAAAATTACGCAAATACCATTGAACAATTCTGCAAACATCTTGAAAAATACCTTGCCGGAGAAAATGAAGCCCACATCCCGGAAGAACTTGAACGCTTCCGGGAAGGTCTTAAAACACGTACTCTTGCCTATTTGCATTCTCATTCTAATTGCGCTTCTTCCGTTATTACCGGCCCTGCTAACTTCCCGGTAGCACGCATGCAAAAACGTTACCGTTGTGCAGATGCTAAAGCTAAAGAAATACAGGACTTTGTAGAACGTGCGGAAAAATCGATCAAACGCCGCTACTATAAAGACCCGAAAGCCCCTATCAAATCCAGCGATCCGGATGCCGTGGAGCGGTTGGAAGCCAAAATTGCATCTTACCGGGAATGGCAGGAAACAATGAAAGCCGCAAACTCCATCATTCGCAAGGCGAAAGGAGACAAGGAAAAGGCACGTGCCGGATTGCTGAAAATGGGAATAAGTGAACAGAACGCCGCTCAAATGCTTACGCCGGACTACTGCGGCAGAATCGGCTTCCCTTCTTGGCAGCTTTCTAATAATCTTGCAGAAATAAAGAGGTTGGAAAACCGCCTTGTCAAAGTCAAAAAAGCGCAGGAAACAGCACCGGAAGAAACTGAAACAAAATCAGGAATTTGCATTGAAAAATGCCCTCAGGACAATAGAATCAGAATACACTTCCCCGGAAAACCGGAAGAAGAAATCCGTACCTTATTGAAAACATATGGCTTCCGCTGGTCTCCGCGCCTTGGTGTCTGGCAGGCTTTCATCAACTGGCGCACGGAACAATTTGTTAAAGAACAGTTCAACGAATGACACCGGAACAATTTATTGAATGGATTAAAAATGAGTACGGCGCGAAAAATCGCACTCGCGCCGTGCTCAAAGCGGAAGAACTCTTGAAAAAAAGCCACCTGACTATCTGGCGTTGGCTGTCTCACACCCAGCAATGCCCGGATGACAGCATGCTTCACATGGAAAAAACCGTTAAAATACATGAACTTGAAAAAGAAATAAATCGCTTGAAAAACGAATTAAAAAAATCAACTAAAAATAATTAAAAAACATCTAACAGCAAAATAAAAAATGAATACAAAACAAGAACTTATTAAAAAACTCACCAAATACAAGGAAGAAAATAAACACAGATTCCGCGATATAATTTATAGTTTCACGGAAGATGAAACCGACGGAGTAAAACTCAATGCCCTGATAAAAGCAAGAGTAGGAAACATGGCCTATGTTAAAATTCAAGGATTAAAAGGAAGGAAAGAAGAAGATCCTGAACTTGATAAGGGAACTAAAGAAATACTAGAATTACTTAGCCCCTTGCGAACGGAAGAACCAGAAAATTATTCTTGGTCTCCTTTTGGAGAAAGGCATATCTCTGTCTATCTTAAATATCCAAACAAGACAATCGCAAAATAAACGGTTTCCCTCCACGCCGTCCGGCTTACTTCCCGGATGGCGTTCTTCTTTTCTTAATGCCGAATTCAAATGAGTGCCATTTTTAGAACATGAGTGCTTTTCAGCGTTTTATCATAACAACTATTCTCCTTATCGTCAGTGCTGTTTTTTTGTACCTGATCGGAGGTAGAAATGCCCTGATCTATTTTCCAACCGCTCTTTTTATTGCGATTTACTACTATGGAAAAAAGTGGTGGAATAAAAAATGCCAACAGCATATCGAAAAAAAAGTAAAACAACAGCTCGCTAAAGCTCCAAAGCGTACGACATTCCCAACTATTCCCGGCATGAAAAATCCCTTGCAAGAAGACTTGGAAAAGGCAGAGGAAGAAAAAAAAGAACACCAACGTTTACAATCTTTAGAAAGCATCAAGGGAACCCCTCTTCATGACCTCATCAAGCAAATTGATAATCCGATGAGGGAAACAAACAAAAAAATAATGCGGGAAGCAGTAATGATGGCCGAAGAGCAAATCCATCACTCTATGCAATCACCCGTTAATTCCCATAAAGTCGACTAACCGCCCTTAGCTAAACTTTTTAAATCAGATACATATGAAGAATAATCAACAAAGAATAATTTTTTGTTGACGGTGTTAACACCGAATTCTACTCTATGACTATGCCGAACATGCCAGACCCAGACAAACACCTAGTGGGAATTCGCATGCCGCGCACTCTCCATAAACGGCTACAGAAACTCGCCCAGGAAAGAAAAATTACAGTAAAAAATCTTATTATAGAAATCCTGCCTATGCCGAACATGCCAGACCCAGACAAACATCTAGTGGGAATTCGCATGCCGCGCACTCTCCATAAACGGCTACAGAAACTCGCCCAAGAAAGAAAAATTACAGTAAAAAATCTTATTATAGAAATCCTTATCCGCGAAACCATAAACACTATTCTTACTCCAGAAGACTATGAACAAATCGCAGAAGAAACTAGAAAAGCGGTCAAACGCAACAAAAACCGTTAGCATCCGCATGCCTAGGGAACTACACCATAAAATACTCAATCAAGCTAAACAACAACATCGTTCCGTGTCCGGACAATGCTTATTTTTTATACACAAGGTGTTAACACCTGAAAAGGAAAATCTTGTTCAGGAAAAATAATTTTTTTAACCCAAGGTGTTAACACCTTCATCTATGTCTCCGGAAGAACTCAACACCCTAGCAGAACTCGTTACAGAGAAAATCTGGGACAAGTTAGCTGTCGTTGGCGCGGCTAGTATCTTCCGTTCTACAGCCGCCAACCCTTCCCCTGTCGCGGCGCCTACGCCGGATGACTATATTTCTACGGACCAAATCACCCATGAATTCGGGTGTTCCAAGCAATGGCTTTATAACCAGCGCAAACGCCATCCCCAATGCTCTCGCCTTGTAAAAAACAATCCTTACGACCAACGCGGAAAACGCTTCTGGAGCCGTTCTTACATCAAAAAAATAATCCATGAATCAGAGGAATCATGAACGCAAATCAACGCCTTATCCTCAATCTGGACACCAAATACAGCCGGCACCTGCTTTCCTTGCCGGAAACGGAACTCCGGAAACGCCTTGTTCACACATTAGAGCAACTGACGCACTACGCTTCCCTTGCTGATTCCGAAGTGCATCAGGAAGACCCCGTCTTTGGCAGTATGCTTTTTGCCCATTTGATCAATGTGGGAATTGCACAGCAAACGGACGGAAGTGTTCACCTTACCCAGCGCGGTAAAGACTTGCTGTTTATCCTCGCGTGTTATCTGGACGCCACCATCACGGAATCAGCTATTAACTGACCTGCCCTGTGAACTACTCGCCCGTTCAGCATCATCACACCCAGAGCCGGGAATTCAAGTCTGCGCGGCTATCCCAGCGCGGAATCTGGATAACCCTTTTGCAATATTGTACCAGTCAGGAAAACAACGGAATCATTAAAAATTTCGCATCTTGGAAACCTGCTGAAATCCGGAAAACGCTGAACGTAGATCCCGCCACTCTCCGAAAAAAATCCACCCTTTGGAATATGGTCGGGGAAGACCTGCATATTTACGGCTATCCCCACGACAAACAAGCCATTCTCAACAAAAAGCGTCAAACTCTGGCCAACAATACCGGCGTGCAACCTTCCCCCCGTCCGGAAAACAATCATCCCCCATCCCCGTCCGGAAAATTGGAAAACAAAACGCCACCGCTCGCATTCTGGGCCTTTTTGCGGAACACCTGCGTTATGGATGCTTGGCAAAACAAAGACCTCAACCAGAAAGAATACGCCGCCGCCATGCAGGCATACCAGCAAACAATCACATGCGGAGATAGGGACTGGCAACTATTAAAAGCTTACTATAACGGCTACTACAAACGCGGCCAGACAAGAGACAGCCACAACAACAAATACTACTGTCCTGCCTCCCGCCTAAAATTCTACGAAGACATCATTGATGTGCTTACCAAGGCGGAATTATGGGCGAAAGACACGCGCTGGAAACCAAAAATCTCCCCGGCCAACGAGCCGCCGCCACAACGTAACCTTGCCATCCCTCCCCCTCAGGAAACGGACGTTCCCGTTACCCCCGAAGAACTTAAACAATTTTTTAACGAAATAAACCCGCACTAAACAACTGGAAAAATGAGATACTACATACACCCCTGTAAACTCCGCTTGAGCCGCCTGTGGATTTTTGACGACGGCGTTAGAAGCTGTTGTCGCGTCGCTGTCAAATTTGGCATCCGAAAACGGCATGCTGTCAAAGGAACCTCCGTCACCATGTCCCCCGGAGAAGCCAGACAGGAATTAAATTCTATGGAAAAAGCCCTGTTTCAGGGAGGTTACTGGCCGCTCTGGTTCTGGATATTGTGCTGTAGTGTTTACGTCCTCACGGCGATACAATTTTTATCATTCATTTTCAACATTTAATGCCATATCCAATGAACATTTTTCAAGCCTACTTAACCATCACAAGAAATATCAATACCAACCCTATTCTTACCCACGGAGAAACTATTACGCTGTCTGCTATAGCTATTGGAGTAAACACCACCCAGCAAATAGCGAATTCTTTGCACCTGAATTTTAAGAGCATTCAAAGGAATATTTCTAATCTTCTTAAAAAAAATCTCATTATCAGCCACAGAAAAACTATCTGGCCATACAACACTCACTACACCCTCACCCCCTCCGGAGAAACCACTATTACAGCCATTATGAATTATAAAACAAAACCACAACTTTCTAACCATGAATAACAATGTGAAAGAACGGCCCATTCTGTTCAGCGCGGACATGATCAGGGCGTTACTACAGGAATACAGCATGCCCGGCCAGTACAAGAACCAGACGCGCCGCACGCGCGGCCTGAACCGGTTTAATAATTTCCCGGAGCACCTGAAAGAAAGAGGCTGGGAGATTCAGGAGTTCCTTGAAGTTGACCCCGGTTTATGGGTTGCCATCTCTAAAGACGATGAAGGAGATTTCCCGGATGATTTTAATCCGTGGGTAAGATGCCCCTACGGGAAAGCGGGTGATCGACTGTGGGTAAGAGAAACGTTTTTCGAGGTATATGATGATCAATTCCGGCCCACCGGGAAATACTGCTACGCCGCCACTCACCAAGGATATGTACATGTCTTGGACGAGGATGGAGGCATTAAAATAAACAAAGATGGAACGGAAGCGTCACCTTGGAAATCTGGTATTCACATGCCCCGGAAAGCGGCGCGGATTTTGTTGGAAATTACAGAAGTAAGAATTGAGCGGCTGTTAGACATTACACCGCAGGATGCCCGGATGGAGGGCATTGAAAGCGTCTGGCACGACGAAGAAACGGATGTCTGTTTCTGGAAGGATTATTCAGGGAAATCCAATAGGTACATTTTTGCCCGGACGTCTTACTTTTCCCTGTGGGATAAATTAAAGGGAGCCGGATCGTCTAAAATGAATCCGTGGGTATGGGTTATTAAGTTCAAGGTTTTAACGATTAACGGAGAATTGAAATGAAAACGCATCAATGTCCTATCTGCGGGAGTAAAAGAACATTCCTCGATATAATACCTCAAGGATACCAATATATTTGTACTCAATGTGGCTTGTGTGCCCTGCGGCAATTCACGCCCCAAGAAGCCGCAGAGGCTTGGAATGAGCTTGTCTTCAAGTTCCCGCCCATCATGCGGGTACATCAGGGAAACAATCTCAAACTGGATTTTAACGACGATATTTTAACCGTCATTGGCAAAGATACCGACCGCTGTAAAATCTATCTTGAGGATTACAAGGGAAATACAGAGATAGCAACGCCGGATGACGTGGATCAATGGCCGTGGGAGATTGAGCAGAAAGGAGGCCGGCAATGATTAACATCCTCCTATCCGTCAGGCGGCCTTGGTCAGACCTTATTTTGGATGACAAAAAGCACATTGAAATCAGGAAAAATTATCCGGATGTCGGCGTGGAATCTGATATAACCTTGTGGATTTATGAATCAGGCAAAGACGGCGCATGTAAGATAATAGGGAATTGCCGCTATTTTGGACATGGTGACGTTTGGGGCACAACTCCGGAAAGAGCCGTTGCATGGGTTGCCATAGAAGCGCATCTGGACAAAAATTGTCTTGCAAGCCTTACACCTTGCTATGGCTGGCTCATCGGTGATCCCGTGCGTCTCCCTAATGCCGTGCCGCTGTCTGACATTGGGCTGACCCGTCCGCCGCAGTCTTGGAAGTACCTTACTGACGAGCAAGCGGCGATTTTGGAAAGGAGGGAGCAATGATATTTGATATTGCACAACTTATAGTTTTTTTAGCCACCGTCGCCGCGTATGGGTATTACCTTTATTTGATTGGTAAAGTTAAAGGGCTTCTTCAAGCGGTTAATGTCGTTCTTTTACAAAGAAAGGAAGAAAATGAAAATGACGCCTGAACAGAAAACGATCCTGGCCTATGGGGAAGCCCGCGGCATCCTGAAAGAGCGGAAAAGCCTCATGCGCTTCACAGAATGCTTTAAGGAATGCAGCGATTATCACGGCGAACCCCGGATAATGTACGGCGTTGAAGATGCCATTAGGGACGCATGGAAGAAACGAGCCGCATGCCGGGCGTGGGTGCCAATGGAGGACAGATATTGCAATAATTGCCTACATTTCAGGTCACCTGAATCAAAATCCCCCTGCGCGGAATGTTCTCAATACGCTGATCCTCTCAACTGGGAGCCAAGAAAGGAGACCGGTAATGATAATTATTGATTTATTCGATATTTTAAAATTTTCAATTTTAGTTATATTGTTAGTTATTCTTACTATCCAATATATTATATTCAAAATAAAAGGAAAATGAAACTGACACTTGAACAGAAAGCTTTTTACGAGTACGGAGGTACATGGGAAACAACTGTTGTTATCCATACCTTCATCCGTAGCCTTTTGAAAGATAAAGGCTATCAACTCTCCCCCGAATTGTTGCATCATTACCGTGACGAGAAATCACATTATGGGGCAGTTTTGCGCGAAGCGTGGAAATGGCGGGCTAAATGCAGAGCGTTTATAATACCCGAATATGAACGCATTTGTGAAAACTGCAACCATTTGGGGATGGGAGTACGCTCCTCCCCGTGCAGTAAATGCCACCGTAACCCATTTACAGAGATTAACGATGAATATCAAGACAACTGGGAGCCGAAAAAGGAGAGGAAATAATGTACCAGACTGAATTCTTTGGCCGGGAACTACTGGCGATATGCAACTATTCCGGTGGCTTGCTCTCCTGGAAAGCCGCGCAACTGGCCGTCAAAAAGTGGGGAAAAGATCACGTGGTTCTGCTCTATGCGGACACGGGCAACGAATCCCCGGACAACTACCGCTTCATCGTTCAGGGCGCGGCCCTTTTAGGAGTGCCGCTCCACATTGTCCGTGCGTTGCCTGACTGGGCCGGAGGCCGCATGATTACGCCCTATGACGTAGCCATGAATTCCGGATTCCTTCCGGACTTCAACGCCCCGGAATGCTCTTCTGCTCTCAAGCGCAATCCTCTTAACAAATGGATGACGGAACACGCTACACCGGACACTCATATCGTGATCGGATTCGGTCACGAAGAAGTGGAGCGCGCAGAACGCATGAAAAAGCGTTTTCCGCACAAGCGGTATTGCTTCCCACTTCTGGAAAAACCGTACCATTTTCATTGCGAGATCGAACATGAATTAAAATCCCTTGGTGTAGAACCTCCGAAAGCCTACAAACTGGGGTTCAGCCATGCCAACTGCAACGACGCTTGCCTAATGGCGGGAAAGGGCCACTACGTCAATCTATACCTCAAAAAACCGGACGTGTTTGCCAAAGCCGCCCGATTCGAAATCCGTTTCCGCCGCCGTTTTGGCCGCACCATCTTTGACCGCACGGGCAAATACACCCTATTTGACCTAATCCGAGACTACAAGGCGGGCAAGCTCTCCCGCCTCACCTTGGAAAATAAGCATACCATGTGCGCCTGCGGGGTCATGTGGGAGGACGGAAAGGAGGGGGAATGAAGGACTGGACAGGCAATAAAAAGACGTTAGGAGCTTTGCTGGGCGCGTCCAATCACACCTCCGAAGATCGGCAACGGGAAGACTACTATGCCACGCACCCGGACATGGTGAGGGATTTGCTCAACGCCGGCGCGCCCCTCCGTCAGCGGGTATGGGAACCAGCCTGCGGGGCCGGCCACATTGTCAACGTCTTGAGGGAACGCGGGCATGAAGTGTACGCAACCGATATTGTTGACCGGGGATGCCCTGATTCCAGCGTGCTAGACTTTCTCTGGGAGTTTTCCGCTGCGCCGATGGGTGACGTGGACATTATGACCAATCCCCCCTATGCCACGGCCCTCGAATTTGTCGAGAGGGCTCTACAGGTTGTCAAGCCGGGGGTTAATGTCTGGATGTTGCTGAAATTGTCATTTTTAGAGGGTCAGAGCCGCAAGAGGTTATTTAACGATACCCCACCCGCGGATGTGTGGGTGTTTTCAGAGCGGCGGACTTGTGCCAAGAACGGAGATTTCGCCCGTTACAAGGCGGGAGCTATGGCTTACGCATGGTTCCATTGGATTAAAGACCGCTACGAAAAGTGTACGGTCAAGTGGTTATAAACTACTCTCAAAAACGGCGCCATTATATAAATCATTAAATATAAAATAATTATCATAAATTATACCCTTAAAAAACGCCAAAACGGCGCCATCTTCAAAAAACATGAATACCGAATATAAGATATATCAACTTAAAAAGTACCTCAAAGAACAAGAAGAGGAAAAGCATCTACAAAAGATATATGATCCCCGCCGACGTTACCGCAAAGGAGATATTGTGCGTTCCCGACTATACGGACGCGGATTCCTGTGGGCTAAAGATGGTCAGATATTCCATGTAGCAGAAGATGAAAGAAACGGAGAACCCGGTATTGTAATGAAGGAATACAATATTCACACAGGGAAACCGGTACATCTTACCTACGCGGAAATCGAACTGGTCAAGCCCATTGAGGAAAACAGACCGTTTGAGATACACGCGGCAGATGCGATATATAAGATGCTCAACGGTCGCAAAATAATGGAACGGCCATTTATAGGGGCTAAAGGCAACCCTGATTTTGATTCCCCGGCTATTCAAATAAAATTTATTCCCGGATATGGTTTCCAACGGAAATTAGCAAATCAGAGGGATAGTTGGGATTTGTATAGCCTAAATAAAAACGACATGGAAGCGAAGTGGCGTGAAGCAGAAGAAAGGGAATGAGAGCGCATGAAAACCTGTGAAGAATGCCTATATTGGGACAATTTTGACGGATGCTGTATCAGCTCACAATCCGGACATTGGTTTGATGAAATGCCAGCTGATACGCCGGCATGTGGAGCCTTCCGTTCCGAAGAAATAGAACAAGAACAAGTTAATGATGCCGATCAACAAAAATCAAAATCAGTGAAATATGACGCTAGAAAAAAAACATTAGCTTATTACGCTGAATATTGTCGAATAACAAATTCTTCTACTTCCCCTAAAAAACTACTCTACAAAGATATGCAAAAAGCTACTACCACTAACGGCCTCTGTATATGGACACCAAACCTTGTTTTTTTCGCATGGGAAATAGACAGTCAAACACTCTGGATAGAGCATGCCATAGGATACCTTTCCGACCTGATTCCGTTGGCATCAGCCTACGGCCCGGAATGGATAGTCCACTACCAACACCGCAACAAAATACGCCATCAAAATATGCACCGTTTACTAGGCAGACTATAATATTATTTGTGTAAAAAATTGTGTAAATAAATCATAAATAACTTATTGTAAACAATAATATAATTTCCGGCGGTACCAATTAATAAACCCTGGTAGCTGAACGCTCCCAGGGTTTTCTATGATCAGCCGGTAACGCTTCATTTCTCATAGAGACTTCCCGCGGTAATACCAGGACGGAAGGAGATGGGTCCGCGCCCGGTTTACGCCAGACAATGATCTGGTGGAAAAATTCCGTTCCCGCTCCTCTGCCGATTGTCGAAAAACCGTTGACGAACAGTATTTGACTGGATTGCATCATGGATACTGCGCTTCATTGCGGATGATCAGGAAAAAGAAATGGTTCATGCCGCTTTTGCCACCGTCGGCTTTTCCGGATCGCCATCTACACCCGGCCTTATGCCGCCACAGCCAGACGATCCCGGAACGGCCGCTTTTAAAAAGTCTGTGTCACCAGAGCGTGTTCGTCTGATACCTCTATTGTATCAGTGGGAGCTATGAATATATATTGTCCGGAATTTTCCGTTTCCAGAACAATCAAGGAAGCAGCGTCGCTAAGAAGCGCATGGACAGTACACGCAGCCGTGCAAGTCAGCGCATAGGATGCGCCCGGTATGGTATTCACTTTCATCAAGCAGATTTAGTGCCGGAAACGGGAGAAAAATCATCCATGCCGATACGTGCACATTTCCTGCCGGGGAATATGAAAAAAGGATGATGAGAAATGGACCATCCAACAAAATAATCAATAAAATATTTATATTAAATATATTATCTAATAATCACAAACCAATGGCGACTGTATTGCGCATACATGTAATGCATTGATAATAAAATGTCATATATACATTATCCGCCTGTTTCACTTCATCAAAAAAGACCAGGAGCCTAAATTGTTAAATAATTATCATATAATCAACAATTTACAACAACACTGCACTCGTTTCGGATTTAGAGGGGCAGGCAATCCCTACAATTGGCTCGAATTCACGCAATGCAATACGTATATAGAAGAGTATGACTTCGTTGCCGGCATCTTCATTGGTTGAAACAGTAGCCAATAAAATCAAACAGATGATTCTCAGCGGCAGCCTGATCAATATCCTGCCCGGAGAAAGGGAACTCGGACACAGGTTATCCGTAGGCAGGGAGACTGTCAGAAAGGCCCTCACCCTTCTGGAAAGGGATGCCTGGATTGCCCCCGCACGCATCAAGGTTCCGCGGCGCATCCTGAAAACTACGGAAGAAGAAACGGTTAAAAACATCTTTTGCCATTCGGTTCAGGAAAAAAGAGAAATTCTCGGTTTTCTGACGCCCCTGCCCCTGAAAAGGCTGGCTCAAAGCGTATTGGCGGAGATATACACCATCTCCAAAATTCTGGAGGAAGACGGCATCAGCGTCCGCATTTTTGAAGCTCCCTGGATTTTAGGCAATAATCCGGACAAGAGGCTTGCCAAGCTTGTTACCAAATCCGAATGCGTCTGCTGGATACTTCACCGTTCCTCGGAACAAACCCAGCTCTGGTTCAAAAAGCACCGCATTCCCTGCATTGTGCGCGGCACTTCCTACCAGAGCAGCAACCTGCCCTATCTGGACCGCCACTGGGCGGCCACCACGCATCATGCGGCGCAGCACCTCTGGAACAAGGGACACAGAACAGTAGGCCTGTGCTTGCCTCCTGATCCATTGAAGGGCCACCAGCTCATGCAAAAAGGCTTTTTCAGTTTTGCGGAACAGGGATGGAATCCCGTCCTGGTTCCCTCCCCGTTTGAAACGCCGCTCTTCTTTGAATACCTTGCCAAAGCGTTTAAAGAACATCCGGATATGTCCGCCCTGGTAGCCACGCGGGGCAATCAGGTCGTTCCTATCCTTTCCTGGGTGGAAGCCCGCTCCCTGAGCATTCCGGACCAGCTCAGCCTGGTAAGCCTGACGTACGAACCCTTCATGGAACGCCTGCTGCCCACTATCACCTATTATGAAGAGAACCAGACAAAAACGGTTCACAAACTCATACGGATGCTCCGCTCCCTGACAGCCGGGAAAAATATCAAGAGCATTTCCGTCATTCCGGAAATATACCCCGGTCAATCCGTTTCCCGGCACGTCCTTTCCGTATAATACCTTTTTCCGGAAAGGAAAGCATCAACAGAAAAATATATTGGCAACAGGCAAAGAAAAATGCCTTCAAAAGACAGAATCTTCTTTCCGGAAACGTATCAGGAATATCCCTGCCATGATTGTTTCCGTACTGCCACGCTCTGCACGTTTTTTCCTCTTTTCATGGCTGCTTTGTTCCCTGCCGGTCTTTCTGGCGCCTTCCCTGCATGCGGATGAAATCAACGTTATCCTCATTGGCGGCCAGTCAAACGCCACAGGGCAAGGGTACGTCAACAACATTCCTCCCTGCTTCAAGACGGATAAACGGATTCTTCTGTACTATTCCGGTTCCCTCAAAGGGGTAGAACCGGCAGAACAGCTTGTTCCCTTGAGCCCGGCCTCCGAATCCCCCGACCGTTTTGGCGTGGAATTAAGCCTGGGAACAGCGTTGCAGAAAAAATTCCCGCAAAAAAAATGGGTCCTCATCAAGCACGCCCGGAGCGGAAGCAACCTTTTCCTGCAATGGAACCCTGGACAAACTTCTCAGGATAAGCAAGGGGAAGAATACGTCAAACTGATCCGTACCGTCCACAACGGAATGGAAGCCCTGAAAAAACAGGAATATACTCCTGTCCTGAAAGCCATGGTGTGGCAACAGGGGGAAGGAGACGCAAGAGACATTGCCGGCATCAAAAACTCTCTGTCTTACGGCGCCAACCTGAACAACCTGATTAAACGCATCAGAGCAGACCTGGAAGCCCCCGATCTGGCCTTTATCTACGGCAGCGTTCTTCCCGTGCCCGCTCCGGCCCGTTTTCCAGGCAGGGAAGAAGTGCGGCAGGGACAAAAGGATGTAGCGGAAGAATCCCGTACTTCCCTCTCCGTCAACAATGCGGTTTATGTTCCCGCAGACGATCTCCAGCTGCGCAGCATGGACTTCCGCACCCCCTATCCCACGGATACCATCCATCTGGGCACGCATGGAGTTCTGGCTCTGGGAGAACGCTTTGCCTCCGTATTGGAAAAAATATGGAGACAAAAAAACTGATGCCGCCGCTCTTTTTTCTTCCTCACTTTCTCCAGCCCTGGCAGCCCCATCCGGAAAACCGATAATGTTTGACATCCCTCCGGGCTGCGGATAGGGTTGACTATCATTTCATTCCCTGCCTCCAACGCTGTTGAAAAGGGGGGGGACTCAACAGAACTCTCTCATCCATTATTGCCCATGAACCCATTGAAAGGAGCATGCATCATCGGCCAGTCCGGAGGCCCCACCGCCGTCATTAACGCCAGCGCGCTGGGAGCCATTCAAGCCGCCCTGCAAAGCGAACAGATCACGCGCGTGCTGGGAGCCGCCAACGGGATTGAGGGAGTGCTCAAGGAACGCCTGTTCGACATGGCCCGGGAGGATTCCGAAGAACTGGAGTTGCTCAAATATACTCCGGCCTCGGCCCTGGGTTCCTGCCGCTACAAAATGTCCGACCCATCTGCGGACGATACGGATTACCGCCGTCTGCTGGAAATTTTCCGAAAATACGACGTACGCTACTTTTTCTACAACGGGGGCAACGATTCCATGGATACCTGCAACAAGATATCCAAATTCATGCAGCAGTCCGGTTACGAATGCCGCGTCATCGGAATCCCCAAGACCATTGACAATGACCTTCTCGGCACGGACCACTGCCCCGGTTTCGGCTCTGCCGCCAAATTTATCGCGACCTCCTGCATGGAAGTTCACCAGGATCTCCGCGTGTACGACAAGGGACGCGTCACCATCGTGGAAATCATGGGCCGCCACGCCGGCTGGCTGGCCGGATCCGCAGCGCTGGCCACGTATGCGGGAGCTGGGCCGGACTTGGTTTACCTGCCGGAAGTTCCCTTCCGCATGGAGGAATTCTGGCAGGATGTGGACCGGATTTACAGACAGAACGGCTGCTGCATGGTCGCCGTCTCGGAAGGCGTGCAATATGCGGACGGCCGCTTTGTCGCGGAATCCGGAGACAGGGACGTCTTCGGCCATACGCAGCTGGGCGGCCTGGGAGCCATGCTTGCGGAATCCGTCAAGCGGCAAACCGGAGCCAAAGTCAGAAGTATTGAACTTTCACTCCTCCAGCGTTGCGCTTCCCATGTCGCCTCCAAGACGGATATTGATGAAGCGTATATGGCGGGAACAGCCGCCGTGGAAGCCGCCGTTTCCGGCCAGACGGATAAAATGGTAGCTTTTGAACGGGTTACGGAGAATGGCATTTATTCCTGCAAGACTAAATTGATAGGTCTGGGAGAAGTGGCCAATGTGGAAAAACTTGTCCCCCGCGAATGGATCAACGCCCGCGGCAATGGCGTGGAACAGCCGTTCATTGACTATGTTCTGCCTCTGATCCAGGGAGAGACGGCCATGCGGAAGGAATGTTCCCTGCCCCGCTTCGCGAAACTCAGGAAAGTGCTGGCGAAACCGGGACAGCAGTAGCTGTTTCTTTAGGAAAGCGTTTTGCCTCATCACCCCGGCTGGAGTTGCCCGCCCCACGCTTTTTCAGGTAAACATCCGGTCGGCGCCCTTCCCCTTTCCCGGTCTCCTGAAAGGTATGAGAAAGGAAAGCCAGTATAGCAGTTTCGTTCATCAACAGGAAAAACCAGCCTCTTCTCTGACGGCTCCTTCCGTCTTTCTCTCTTATCCATAACGTGCGTTTTATCTTTTCAGAATCCTCCGCTTATAGAAAACCGCATCTTTTTTACTGAATGGAAATGGAACCGATTTCCCTCATATCTTCTTATGAAACAATGTTTTTCAAATATATCAAAAACAAATGGGAAGGAACCGGTAAACGAAAAATCTTGCAGGCAAGGATAGAAAAAGGCTAAAATAATAAAGGAGTTCAACATTCGGCTTCTATCATTTCGCGGCGCAAAACTGCTTGTTTCCGGATATCTTTCAGGAAACCGGCATGGAATCGCTTCCCGCTTGCCTATCCAAGTTTTTCCCGCATGCCATGCTCGATTATCTGTTTCAACATTTTTATTCAACGCTGGCTATCCTTGCTTTCTGCATTGCCATCCTGATTCTGAGAGCCCTCGGCAAACGCGGCAGTTTCTGGATTCCCGTCTCCACGGCCCCTTTAGGCTGCATCACCTTCCTGGCCGTCTTTCTCCTGCTGACGGCTTTCATTATTGGGACATTCGGCTTGTTCACCACAATTCCCTTAGCGGAAAGTCTGGCTTTTGCCCTAGCATGGCTGGCAGCCATGGCGGCAGCTCTGATTGTCATTTCACGCCTGACCAGCTATTACCTTCGGCAGGAGCCATCCGCAGGCAGGCATTATCCGGAGGAATATGGAAAAATGCTCTCAGCCCAGCTCCGGAACAAAGGCATCCTGCTATTCGCAATCATCGGCATCATCAGCTGCGCCATTGACATCATTACACTCCCCTTCCCGATTCCGGAACTCCCTCCGGGATCGCCCCTGTCTGCCGCCACCATGATTCCCCTGCCGCCGGAAGCGCCTTTTGACGTACGCCTCTCCTCCCGCGTCACGACCAGATTTTCCGGAGAATGCGACTTTGACGTGACCGTCCGGAAAAAGGGAGGCGGCAGATATGTTTTCCCTGCCATTCTGATCAATCCCGGGGGAAGAAGCGCCGTTACCATTTACAGGCTGTGGCCGGAAAACAAGCGTCATCAGGGCAGCCTGATCTTCACCAACGGAATACAAAGCTGCCTGCTTAATATGGATACCATGCAAATGAAATCCCTGAGCGGCCCCGCTTCCAATTACCCTCCTCCTGCCGGTGAAGACCTGTCCGGAGAAGATATGAATCTTCGCCTGGAAACGGTAGGACGGTACCGGGGGCTTTCCTTCGTACGCGGAGCGGACCACTCGGCTACAACACGTTCTTATATTCTGAAAATTCTGGAAAACATGCTGGCGCGGACGGAGCGCCTCCAGGAAGCCATTGACACAAACTCTCACGAATCCTCAGCCGAGTAACAAGCGGGCTTACTGTTAACCCAGCCGGGCGTCTCCTCCCCGGCGGCGAATGGCGCGGATCACCGTGCCGCCGCCCCCTTCCAGAGCCAATCCGGTTCCGCGTGACAAAAACTGCTGCAACAAGCGCGCCTGACGCCGGAACTCTCCGCCCTTCTCTCTGCATACGATGCGCATTCCTTCATCCAGCTTCACGGGCTTTGCCGCCTCCCTGGCCTCCACCTTCACGGACACGGGCCGGAGTATGCTCTGATTCTGAGCATTCTCGGACATGCCGCATACGCCGGAAAACAGAACAGAAAACACATGGAAAACATGCCGGAAGATCATGTTCCCTATACACGGTTTTTCTCAGGCATCTTTCTTTTTCCTCCCTAATTCTCTTCCGCCCCTCAAAGCCGGGGGCAGCATCCTCTCCATGACGTGCCGTTTTGCCCGAAACGCCTGAAATGCCTTCATGCTCCCCTTGCCTTCCTTTTACCGGCGGCGTATGATGGGCATCATGAAAAAAGACGATGCGCCGGGCCTGTTCGCCGCCTTTGCAGACCGCCCTCTGGCGGATCGCCTGAGGCCGACCGCACTGGAAGAAATCATGGGCCAGGACCACCTGCTGGGGGAAGGAGGCCCTCTCCGGCTCATGGCGGACTCCGGCAAAATGACCAGCTTTATTCTGTGGGGGCCTCCCGGCTGCGGAAAAACCACGCTGGCGCGCATTCTGGCGACGCGCACGTCCATGCATTTTACAGCTCTCTCCGCCGTCTTCTCCGGCATGGCGGATTTGAGAAAAGCCTTTGACGAAGCGGCCAGGCGCAGGGAATACGGTCAGGGGACCCTCCTGTTCGTGGATGAAATCCATCGGTTCAACCGCGCCCAGCAGGACGGCTTTCTGCCATATGTGGAAAACGGAACCGTTACGCTGGTGGGGGCCACTACGGAAAACCCTTCCTTTGAACTGAACAGCGCCCTTCTCTCGCGCTGCAAGGTCTTCGTCATGCATTCCCTGGACGCCCCGGCTCTGGAAAGCATCATTGAACGGGCGGAAGCCCTTCTTCAGCGCAAACTTCCGCTCGCGCCGGAGGCGCGCGCCACCCTGACAGAACTGGCAGACGGAGACGGCCGCTACCTCATTAACCTGATGGAAAGCGTCTTTGACCTCCGCAAGCCCGATGAAATGCTGGACACGGACGCGCTGCTGAAAATTGTCCAGCAACGCGCCCCGGTTTACGACAAGGACCGGGAAGGCCATTACAATCTCATCAGCGCCCTGCATAAATCCCTGCGGGGATCGGATACGGACGCGGCCCTGTACTGGGCCGCGCGCATGCTCGAGGGCGGCGAGGACCCTCTCTACCTCCTGCGCCGCCTGACCCGTTTCGCCATGGAGGATATCAGCCTGGCGGACCCTGCCGCACTTCAAATGGCCATTGCCGCGTGGGACACCTATGAACGCCTGGGCTCCCCGGAAGGAGAGCTGGCGATTGCGGAACTGGTCATCTACCTGGGCTGCGCCCCCAAATCCAACAGCGCCTACACCGCGTGGAGCGCAGCCCGGAAAGCGGCACGGGAACACGGCTCCCTGATGCCCCCGGCACACATCCTCAACGCGCCCACCAGATTAATGAAAGAACTGGGCTATGGAAAAAATTACGCCTACGATCATGACGCGCCGGACGCATTCTCCGGGCAAAACTACTTTCCGGACAACATGCCCCGCCGCCAGTTCTACAGGCCTCCGGAACGGGGTTTTGAACGGGAAATCAACAAACGCCTGGCCTATTGGGACAAACTGCGCCGCCAGCGGGCGGAAGAGGACGCCGGAAACTCCGGTACGCGCAGGAACTGGAAAAAGCCTCCCGTTCCGGAAAAGCAGGAGCCTTCATGACGCATCCACCGGCCATACGGCCACTTCCGCAATGCCCTGCCCCGGAGACAGGCGGATGCGTACGTACCTGGCGCCGGTCCCTTCCGGACACATTGCGGTCAGCTCCGTCCCATCCCTGCGCAAAACGGCGTTAATGTCTTTCCAGATACTTCCGTCTCTGCTGACCTGAACCACGGGGGCCGGCCCCTTCCAGCTTCCGGCGGCTTTCACCTCCACCCGGTCCAGGCGGAATTCAAACTCCATGTCCAACATCCACCACGGCGCTTTGTCTTCCACGGACGGACGCCATGCAGAAACATCGTCGCCGTCGGAAGCCTTCATCGCCTCCTGAAGCCCGGAGGAAGCGGAACAGGGCCTCAATACGGCCAAATTGGCCTTCTCTCCGGGTTCGGACCGTCCGTACCGCGCCAGCTGGATATCCCTCTCCTTGGCAGTAAAACGCTTGTAGGTTCTTTCCTGCGTTTCCGCGCTCCTGCCCGCTGCGTAAGCCGGAGCATTCCGGCAAACGATTTGGAGGTTATCCCCCTTCAATCCGGGAGAAGACGCCCTGATCACCGTCTTCCCGGCATAATAAGACCGGAACTCAATCGCCGCACAGCCGTCAATCAAATCAATATCCGTTCCGGGCGTGAACGTGATGCTCTTGCCGGTGGGGAACTCCCCAGGCCCCGATTCCACCGTAAGCGTCACCGGAACGGCATTGGCTATCCGCTTTCCGGCGGCATCCGCCACTTTCACGGTCACATGCACGTCGTCCGTGCCGTCCGCCGGGCTGATGACCTTCTTGTCCGCGGACAGCTTCACCTGTGCCGGAGCCCCCTCCACGGGCCACTCCGGAGGAGGAATATTCCTCAACTCATTCCTGTACCAGTACCAGGCCCGCTTGGGAATGCGGAAGTAATTCACAATGCCCATGCGCCCGCCGGAAGGCCAGATGCTGCCGTGGTCAAAGCCGCACCAGACCGCCTCTCCCACGCGCCAGGGATAGCGAATCCCCGCCTCTTTATCCTTCTTCATATCCCCCCACCCCGGCGCATACATCCCCGGCCTCCGGCAGCTCACGGAACCGTACTCCGTCACCATGCTGGGCCTGCCGGGCGTCTTCACATGGGAGCCGTCCCCGTTGAAGGCGGCCATGTCCCCCAGCTTGTCAAAATTTCCGCGCTGCCCTCCCCCGGCGCACACGGGGCGCGTCGAGTCCAGCTCCTTCACCAAGGCAATAAGCCTGTTGCACAAGGCCCTGGCCTCCGGCCCATGCCTGGTAAAAAACGGTTCATTGCTAATGCTCCAGATGACGATGGAAGGATGGTTGCGGAATTGCAGCACCATCTCCCTCACCTGGCGCATGCAGCTTTCCTCAAACGCAATACGGTCCTTCTTTTCCGTTGGATAGGCATCGCAATTCCAGTACCTGTCATGCTCCTTGAACCCGCCCATTCCCCAAAAAACGCCTTCATTCAGCATGCACATTCCCTCCCGGTCGCAAGCATCCAGAAACGCCTGGGAATGAGGGTAATGGGAGCCGCGTATGAAATTAAACCCGGCGTTCTTCATCAGCCGCACATCACGGCGGGCCCCGGCGTCCGTCACGGCATCCCCCCATCCGGCGTGGTCCTGGTGCACATTGGCTCCCTGCAGATAAACAGGTTTCCCGTTCATCAGCATGCCCCGGTCCGCCGTCAGTTCCAGAGTACGGAAACCCAGGGGATTTTCAACCCGGTCCAGCACCTGCCCCTTCTCGTCCAGCAACTCCGTCGCCACGCGGTACATATTGGGGGCTGTGGGGCTCCACAACCCGGGAGAGGCCAGCGGAGGCAGGTCAGCCTGTACGCGAGACTCTTCTCCGGCGCCCAGCTCCGCGACCTTCTCTCCCCGCAACACCACGCGGCCGCTTTGCTCCTCCCGCACATTATGCCGCACCGTCACTTTCCTCACAATCCTGGTATCATTCTTCACTTCCGTCAGAATCCGGACCTTCCCGCGGGCCGCCGTCACCTCCGGCGTCTGAACCCATACTCCGTGCGCAGGCAAATACACGGGAGAACACACGTGCAGATGCACGTTCCGGTACAGGCCTCCGGAAAAAGTATGCTCCCCCGCCCGCGGCGCCATGCGGGGGCTCCAGCGGTTATCCACCCGTACCTCTACCCAGTTCTCGCCGGGTTTCAGGAAAGGCGTCAAATCCGACCGGAAGGCCGTATATCCCCCTTCATGCCTTCCCGCAGTCTTCTCGTTCACCTTCACCTCCGCCACCTGGAAAGCTGCGCCGCAATCCAGAAACACCTTCTTCCCCTGCCATTCCTCCGGCATGACCAGCTTCTTGCGGTAGGAGCCTCGCCCTGTGTAAAAGGAATCGGACATAAAGTAGGGCAGACTGAACGTATGGGGCAGATGAACCGTCTGCCAGCCGCTCTTTCCGGGCTCGTCCTCAAACCGGAACTCCCAGCCGCGGTTCCAGATCATCCTCTCGCAGGGTAATGCAACTTTTTCCGCAGAGGAAACGCCTGTTTCCGCTCCGGCCATGGAAAAACACAGGGCTGCGCCCAGCATGCAGGCCATCATCTTGCGCATGCGTATGTTACCATTCCGTCCTGCTTTTTCTTTCAGTTAAAAAATATTTCCGCCCGTGAAAAGCCCGCAACAACAAGCCGTGCATCCCGGACAGGGAGCACGGCTGGAAAACTTCTCCATCCGGAGAACAGCGCAAAACGCCTGCCGCCCCGTTACTGGGTGATGATATTCAGTTCCGCAACAGTGGCGCTCTGCTCGCCGCCCTTCACCGGGGACGGGCATCCAGCTTGAAGTAGCGGGCCTCCACAGGCCTGCCGAAGTCGATGCGCTGAACCGCGGGGTCCCTCCTGATATAATGGTACGTGAACTGGCCTTTCTTCACTTCCTTCCAGTTCCGCCCGTCATCGGAAACGGAAAACGCGTACTGGCTGATGAGGCCCTTGTCCCTGTCCATTCTGGGCGTATAGATAAACCCGGTAAACTTCATTCTGGTTCCCATATCCACGGCAATGGAGTGGGGAAAACCCGGCAGGCCGTTCGTGTACGACGTGTGCCAACAGGTATCCGGATTCCCGTCAATGGCAAAGTGGGCGAAACCGGTATCCGGCTCTTCCGAGGAAGCGCTTAAAATTTTCCATTCGCCCTGCCCCTTGACGAGGGGGAATTTTCTCTCTCCGGGAGACGTGGAAGGAACCTTGCCGGACTTCACCCAGGCCCTCACTTCCCCTTCGGGAAGCTTGAAGGGATTCCGGTACGCTTTTTCCGGCCCCTTGTTGACGGAATACGTTATCTCCGCCTCAGGCGTGGAGGAAACCAGGCTGACCATGCCGTTTCCATCCCGTTCAATGACGGGGGAATGGGGAACAGCCAGTCCCGTGCGCGCCAGATTCAGCAGGGCGGACGAGGGCGCCAGCACAAACCCCAGGGCTGTGGCCTTGCTCAATGTCTGGTACCTGGCCAGCGGGCGGGGCCCGCAGGAAGAGCCTCCCAGCCCCATCTGGAAAGCATCCAGATTCACAATCACTTTATTTTTCTCCGGCAGCCTGTCCAGGCTCCTGGCGTCGTTAAGCTCCTTCGGCGTATAACGCAGAACGGAAACCTCCAGCGGAGCCCCGGGAGAGGCTGAACCTACCCACAGAGTCCGGGCCTCCCGGGGGGTGGACAAGGCTATCCAGTCCGTCTCCATGCGGTTGCCCATATCCTGGGGCCGGGAATAAGCAAAAAACATATCGTCCACGGAAGTGCAGAAAACGTCCTTCCAGCAGCTCGTACGGCGGTCCCGGTAATTATCCCACGGTCCCAGCCCCAGGTACTCTACCCGGTCATACGCGGCAGGCATCCCGAAAGTGACGCCCAGCCGGAGGAGTTCTTCTCCCCTGGCGGAAGGATACATTCGGACGGAAGCATTGATAATGCCGTTGCCGAAAACCGTCCACGCGACTTCCCCGGAAAAGGCAAGCTCGGAACCTTTCGTCCGGAACTGCGCCGTGATACGGGCCACGCCGGGGGAAATGACGGCAGCGTTAACGTCGGAATATTCCGCTTTCATATTCTGCATCTTCATTTTCCCTTCAACCTTGCTCCTGATCCAGGCGTCGTTATCCACCGGAGAGCGGTACGCCTGGAGCTCCACCGGATAGCCGGGCAACATCAAATCCCGGCCGCCATACTGGAGGGAGGAAAGCATCCCTTTTTTGAAGGATGCGGAAAAACCTTTTCCCTGCACGACCACGGGATCCCCCTGACGCACGGAAACGGCAGGCAAACCCGCCGGGGGAGGCGCGGGAACCACCTTCTCCGCGGACGCCGGAAACCACTCGTAAGCTTCGCACTCATTCACCACATGTTCCAGCTGACTGGCGGAAAGTTCCTTCATGTCTTCCGGGAGCTTGAAGCGGACATCCGCCAGAACCATCAGGGAACCGGTCCGCATGGCGGCTGAAGACAGATTCACCGTTGCGGATTTGCCGGGGGGGACCTCCGGAAGAACCATGCGCTCCACGGCATGGCCGCCGCCGGGAGTTAGGGATACCAGATAAAGCGTATAACCTTTCAAAGGCTTATGGAAATATTTGTTGCGGACGGACAGGGAGCCGTCCCTGCGCTCAAAAGCCATGTACTGGTATACTTTCTTCACCTCCTTCGTCTTGGCCGTGGTGTTCCGGTTGCCGAGAATAATGCCGTTGTCGCAGAAATTGGCCTGGTTGGGCCTGTCTCCGAACATGCCGCCGTAAGCCTGCGTCACTCCCTTGAAAGGGGCGGGTTTGTAAATGCCGTTTCCGGCGGGATCAGCGCGGAGGGACTGGTCCGCGAAATCCCAGATGGCCCCGCCCACCATGCGCGGGGAAGACTCGAAGGCATCCATGTACTCCTTGAAATTACCCAGGGCATTCCCCATGGAGTGGGCATACTCGCACACGAAAAAGGGGCGGGAAGTTTTCTGCTTCCCCCAGTTTTCCACCCGGTCCACGGGCGGATACATGGCGGAATCCATATCCACGGCCTTGTGGCCGTGCGGAAATTCGCAGTAATGGAGGGGCCGCGTACCGTCATAAGCCCTGACAGCCGCCGCTGCCGCCTCAAAATTGGGGCCGTTGCCGGACTCATTGCCCAGGGACCAGAAAACAATGGATGGGTGATTCTTGGAACGGTGCACCATGCTCATATTGCGCTCCACATGGGCTTTTTTCCAGGAAGGCTTCCGGGAAATATCCATGCTGCCATTGCGGATGCCGTGGGCCTCGCAGTTGGCTTCGTCCATCACGTACAGGCCGTAGCGGTCGCACAACTCATAAAAATAAGGATGATTGGGATAGTGGGAGCAGCGGACGGTATTGATATTATGCGCCTTGATAATCTGCACGTCCTTTTCCATCACTTCCCGCGGAATGGCGCGCCCGTAATCGGGATGGGCTTCATGGCGGTTGACCCCCTTGAACTTGACGGCTCTGCCGTTAATCAGCACGGCGCCGTTATCCGCAATCTCCACGAAACGGAACCCGATATTGACGGACCGGGTATCCTTTCCATTCAGAGAATAAGTCACCCTGTACAAGTTGGGCGTTTCCGCCGTCCATGGCTTCACGCCGGGAAATTTCCTGTTCAGGGAAATCTGCACCTCGCCTCCGGAGGGAATGGAGGGAACCTCCAGCGTTCCGGAATCCAGCCTTCCCCTGTTGTCCGTCTGCACGCGGCCGGAACCGTTCCGGCCCTCCCAGTTCAAGTTGGTGGAAATCCCGTCGATGGAATAATTCAGCTTCATGCCGGCGGGAATATCCTTTTTACCGGAATTGCGGATGGTGAACGTTCCGTCCAGCGCCCCGGTTGTGTAATCCTCCCTGTCCAGTCCGGCCTTCAGGAACAGGTCGCGCACGTGCGCCTGCGGCTGGGCAAACAGGGTCACGTCCCGGAAAATGCCGGAAAGGCGCAGGAAATCCTGATCCTCCAGATAAGAACCGTCGCTCCAGCGGTATACTTCCACGGCAATCGTGTTCCTGCCAGGCTTAACATAGGGAGTAAGGTCAAACTCCGCCCCTGTATAGGAGTCTTCGGAATAGCCGACCTTATGGCCATTCACCCACACATAAAAGGCGGACTCCACTCCGTCAAACCGGACCATCACCTGCTCCCCCTGCCAGGAAGCGGGCAAATTGAAATCCCGGCGGTAGGACCCCACGGAATTACGCTCCCTGTACGCCGGCCAGTTCCTGGGCGGTTCCCCCATTACCTTGGGAGGATTCGGCTTGAATGGATAGGGAACATTCGTGTAAATGGCCGTTCCATAACCGTAAAGCTGCCAGTTGGAAGGAACCTTGACCTTATCCCATCCGGAAACGGAATAGGAAGGATTGAAGAAATCGGCAGGCCTCTCGTCCGGAGTCATGGAAAATTTGAACTTCCAATCCCCATTCAAGCTCAACGTTTTATCTGATGCCGGAAAAACGGAGGCTCGGGGAGCCTCCTTATTGATTCCCGTCACCTCTTCATTTTCCCAATCCGGAACGTCCCCCAGCAGGGGAAGAGCCGGAGCCAGAGCCATCAAGGAAAACAGAAACAAGCGCACCGTCTTCATCTCGGAATGAATATGGAATTGCTTACTTATACTTTTTCAGGGACGGATCCTGATAACGCTCTGAATCCTTCTTCCCGTCACCTCCGACAGGTTTCAACGTCCATTTGCAGGAATCCGTGTACGTTTTCCCTCCTATGGAGGCCGTGGCCGTAATCGTGTTGAGGCCGGGCTTGAGAGTCACTTCAGGCCAGACGGCGCGCTTCAAATCATCCGGTTTGACGCTCCCGACGGTCTTCCCGTTGACGCTCAGCTTCACCTCGGAACCATTGCAGTAAACCTTCACGGGCACCGTTTTTTCCGTACGTTCCGCAAACCTGCGGGATGTGATGTACACGGTAGGACGGGGGCTCCAGTTGGCCCTGTAGAAAAAATAGGCGTCCTTGGGTGTCTTGCGGTCATAGGTCACCAGTCCCTTGTCGTTCATGCCGGGGCTCTCCCCCTCAAAACGGGAAGAGGAACCGAAGTCAAACATGTTCCAGACAAAGGCCCCCCACACCTCCGGCCTTTCCCTGATGCACCTGTAATTGACCTCATGAGCATGGGACTGCCATTCCTCCGGATGCCAGAACCCGGCAGGAGACGGCCTTTGGGCCGGATTCTCATGCATGCCCACGCTGGCTCCATGGCCGTATTCACTGACGGCAATGCCCATCTTGCCGCCATAGTCGCGGATGTAGCCGTTCAGATTGCCCTTCATGGTTTCGGGGCCTCCTCCATACCAGCCGGGATACGTATTGAACGCAATGTGGTCGGGAATATGGTTCAGTTTTTTGCGGCCCGGCTGGTTGCTGGCCCCCACGGTCATGCGTGAAGGATCCGTCTCCTTCACGAACCTGTTCAACGCCGTCAACTCAGCTTCCATGTCCACACCCTTGGTGGCAGCCTCGGGCTGGTGGCCGATCTCATTAAAAATGCCCCACATGCAAATGGAGGGATGATTCCAATGCTGGAAAATCATCTCCCGGGCCTGGAGGCGGTTATTCTCCCGGAACTCCGGCGTATCCCACACCAGATTGACGTTGGGAACCTCGGACCAGACAACCAGCCCCGTCTTGTCGCACAGGTCGTAAATATTGGCGGATGCGGGATAGTGGCCCGTTCTAACCCCGTCCGCCCCCATATCCGCAATCAGCCTGATATCCCGCGCCTCATCTTCCGGGGAAAGAGCCCACCCCTTCCCCTGCATATCCTGATGGCGGCTGACCCCTTTGATCTGCATGGCCTTTCCGTTCAGGACAAAACCTTCCTTGGGATTGACGGAAACCGTCCTCAGCCCCAGCGGCTGCACCAGCTCATCCGTCTGGCCGTCCGCCGTCCTGATGGAAGTTTTCACCTGGTACAGGTAAGGATTCTTCACTCCGTTCCAGAGTACGGGATTGGCGATTTCCAGCGTTACGGGGACCTCCAGTCCATTCTTTTCCCCGGCGGCGGCCTTTACTGTCTTCCCGGCTGCCTTCCTGCCCTTCATGTCCAGAATTTCCACCGCTACCTCCACCTCCCCGGCCTTTCCGTCCGAATTGAGAAGAGTCTTTACTTCCACCACGGCCTTGGATTCGCTTAGAGACTTCGTTGTGACGAAAATACCGGGAGAAGCGTAAAAAAGAGGGTCAATGCAGATGCCGTCCGTCTCAATCAGTTCAATGGGCCGGTACAGGCCGCCGAACATGGAAAAATCCCCGCGCTGGGGGGCGATATGATTCCGCTGCGTGTTGTCCACCAGAACGGAAATCGTATTGGAGCCTTTTTTCAAAAGGGGGGTGATTTCATAACAGAAAGCCGTAAATGCCCCCTCATGGCTGCCGGCAGGCTTCCCATTGACGGAAACCTCGGAAACGATGCTGGCTCCCCCGCCGCGGATGAAATACCTCTTGCCCGGCTTGGGCTCCACCGGAAGCGTGCGCGAATAAACGGCCGGGCCGCGGCGGTAAGCGTTGCTGTTGACGGATTTGGCGTCTTCCCGCTTCCCCTGAGCACCGTTGGCGGCATCCTCCGCGTTCCAGGTATGGGGCACCGTCACTTTTTCAGCAGGCTTCCCGTTAAAACTGAAATCCCAGGAACCGTTCAGGGGATAAACCTCGCGGGCGTCCGCCGCTAAAAAAGCTCCCAGCACGCAGCAAAAGCCGGCACACGATACGTTGAAAGAATGAATTCTGAGGTTCATGGTATAGAAAAGCGGTATGTTCCATATACGTTCAACCGGGTAAAATACTTTCATGCAGCCGTTTCTCCCCCCCTTTTCCACAAAAATCTACTCGGCCCGGACAAGCCGCGTCCATGTTGACATTCAACACAGGATACCGCGCTTTCTCACATTTTCGGTTCCTGTACCATCAGAAACTTTGATTTTCCGTCCGGTTCAAAGAAAACATAAGTAACAACATATCCTTGACGGTTACGCTTTTTCTAGTGGTAAGCATAAGTTTTCCTCATTATAAGAATGGCCTTTTTCATTAAAACCGTGTTTGGACAAACACGAGAAATGAACATGAAAAAAGCACCGAATACAAACAAATTGAAATATGTCGGAGCCGCGCTTCTGGAAGGGGAATCAGTCACCCTGATCCAGGCTGCAAGGCTGGTATTGGAAATCAAGGAAGCCCTGGGGGATGAAATCTGCACCATTACCCGGTGCCGGGAAGTCGTCTCCCTGGGGCTGAATGCCATTAAAAACAAGCGTCAAACCGTCAGCTTCGGTACGGCGGCCGTGGAATGCCTGCGTTCCAAAAGCCACCGCCGTCCCCGAACGCTGACGGATATCAGGAGCATCATCCACAAGCTCAAAAAGAGCAATCCAGAACTGGAACAGACCTCCCTGCGCAGTCTGAACGTGGAGGAATGCCAGAACATCCTGATGAATACCTTTACCACATCCCGGCAGAGGCACAAGGCCAGGCTCATCCTGAGCGGCATCTTCTCTTTCTCCGTCAAACGCGGATGGTGTGACGAGAATCCCATCCTCCGCGTGGACACGCCTTTCCTGCAGGAACAGGAAATTCCCGCCCTGACGCTGAAGGAAATTACCCGGCTTCTCAAAGCGTCCATGGAAGAATTTGACGGGAGTTGCGCAGCTGGAGCGGCTCTGATGATCTTTGCAGGCATCCGTCCGCAGGAAGTGGAACGCCTGCTCTGGGAAAACATCGCTATCCGCGACGGCTGCGTCATCCTGAACTCCAAACACACCAAAACCGGCGGCGCCAGACACGTCACCATCCTGCCCGTACTCGCCAAATGGCTCAAATTCTGCCGTGACAGGACCAAACCCGGTCCCTGTTCCCCCATCTGCCCGAAAGGATGGACCATCAAGTGGCGCAAAATCCGGAAAAAAGCCGGCTGGGGAGGAAGAAAAAAATCATGGATGCCGGACTGTCTGCGGCACACTTACGCCAGCTACCACGCCAAGCACTTCAAGGACTACAATCTGTTGCAAATGGAAATGGGGCATCGTTCCTCCTCCCTGCTCCGCACGCGGTACCTGAACATGAAAGGCATCTCCCCGCAAACGGCCACGCGCTTCTGGGCTCTGACGCCGGCCAAGGTCATTGAGGAAACGAAACCGCCGGAAGAACCGGCGGCCTTCTGATCCGCAACAAAGGAAAACGCGCCGGAACGGGACAAACGCTCCCTGCCGAAGCAAAAAAACAAGGCTGTTTCCTACAGCTCGTAATAAGTGTATCCATTCAATCCGGAACGGAACACTTCCAGGGCCCTCCGGCGTTCGGACGGAGATATGTTCCCCTCGGCTACGGCCTGCTCCGCAAACGTGCGGAACTTGTTGATCAACTCCTTGGGATCATACTCCACGTAGGAAAGAACATCGGACACCGTGTCGCCCTCCACTTCATGGGTATAAACGGGACGGCCACCTTCCAGATGCACGCCAACCACATTCGTGTCTCCCAGCAGGTTATGCAAATCCCCCAGGGTCTCCTGATAGGCTCCTACCAGGAACACGCCTATGTAATAATCGTCCTCGCCGGGTTTGATGGCATGCAGGGGAAGGGCAGTTGCCACGTCCTCACGGTCAATGAACTGGTCTATCTTTCCGTCGCAATCGCACGTGATGTCCGCCAAGACGGCCTTATTCGTGGGCCGCTCATTCAAACGGTGCAGAGGCATCACGGGGAAAAGCTGGCGTATGGCCCAAGAATCAGGAAGAGACTGGAACAGTGAAAAATTGCCGTAATAAAAGTCCACCATGGAGCAGGAAAGCTCCCTGAGATCTTCCGGAATGGTCTCCATTTCCGCCAGCATGCGGGAAATGCGGCTCAGGATATGCCAGTAATAGGCCTCTCCCAGCCCGCGCTGCCGCAGGGTGGCATTCCCGTAAAAAAACTGGGCGCGAAGCTGATCCCGGTAATAACAGGCGTCATTATAACACTCCTGCATATTCTTCCTGGCCAGCGTCCTGTCCGTATCCGCAAAAGCCTTCAACAATTCCGGAGCGTCTTCCGGAAGTTCGGGCGGAGGTTCCTCGCCGGGAGCGCTCGTCACATCCAGCACGTTGAACACCAGCACGGAATAATAAGCCACCACGGCCCGTCCGGACTCCGTCACCAGCGTGGGATGGGGAACCCCGTACTTGGAACACATGTCCCCCACCACCTCCACCACGTCACGGGCAAACTCCGCAATGGAATAATTACAGGAAGAATGGAAATTCGTCTTGGAACCGTCATAATCCACGGCCAGGCCGCCGCCCATGTCCAGCGTGCCCAATGGAGCCCCCTCCTTCACCAGGTCCACGTAAATGCGGACCGCTTCCGTCAGCCCCTCGCGCACCACGGAAATATTTGGAATCTGGGAACCCTGATGATAATGGAGCAGCTTCAGGCAGTCCAGCGCATCCACCTGCTTCAGCTTATCCACCACATCCACCACCTGAGCCGCGTTCAGTCCAAAAACGGACTTGTCCCCCGCGGATTCCTGCCACAAGCCGGAACCTTTGGCAGCCAGCTTGACGCGCACGCCCAGATTGGGGCGGATATCCATTCTCCTGGCGCGCTCCAGAATAACGTCCAGCTCGGAAGGCATTTCCAGAACGATAAAAATATTCAGCCCCATCTTCTGGGCCGTCAACGCCAGGTCAATGAACTCGTCATCCTTGTACCCGTTGCAAATCAGATAGGCATTCGGATTATTCATGTGGGCCATGGCGGCTATCAGCTCCGGCTTGGAACCGGCCTCCAGACCGTAATCATACTTGGTGCCGAACTCCGCAATCTCCTCCACCACCTGGCGCTGCTGGTTTACCTTAATGGGGTAAACGCCCTGGTACTTACCCTGATACCCCGCCTCCTTGATTGCTTTCCGGAAACTGTCGTTCAGCTCCGCAATACGGCTGCGCAGCAAATCCCGGAACCGGAACAGAACGGGAACGGTAGTCCCGCGCTCCTTCAGCCCCTCCAGCAGATCGCACAGGCTGACATCCTTCTTCCCGCCATCCTCGTCATTCAGGCGTACGGTAACCTCTCCCTTTTTGCTGATGCGGAAATAACCGTTCCCCCAATCGTCAATGCCGTACAAATCTGCGGAATCATGGTGACTCCATCCGCGGACTTTCTGCTTGATGCCTTCTTTAGCTGCTGCCATGTCAATTTGTCTGGTCAAATGTTTTAGCCCAGGCGGGCTTCAAAATCTTCATAGGAAAAACGGCGCACCGTCTCCACGGAACCGTCTTTTCTCTGAATGGCGATGTCCGGATGGCGCACGCCGTTGAAAAACGTGGTCTTCACCATCGTATAATGCGCCATATCGTCAAACACGAGTTCGTCTCCCACCGCCAGAGGCTCCGCGAAGGAATAATCCCCAATCCGGTCTCCCGCCAGGCACGTGGGTGCGCCCAGCCGGTATGTATAGGCTCCTTCCCCGGCCTTCCCCGCCAGCGCATAACTCTCCCCTTCCATCCGTACAGCGGGCTGCTGCTCGGAACGGAGGGAAGCGTCACCTGCAATCTGGAACACATCCGGCCGATAAGGCATTTCCAGCGTATCAGGCATATGGGCGGATGCGGAAACATCCAGAATGGCATGATTCACCCCCTCCGAGGAAAAAAGATCCAGCACCCGGCACCGCAGCACTCCGGTATGAATGGCCGCGGCCTCTCCCGGTTCCAGCCACACTTCCACGCCGTAGCGTTCACGGATGCGGCGGATAAGCGCCGCCAGCTGCTTCCGGTCATAATCGGGTTTGGTAATCCAATGCCCTCCTCCCATATTCAGCCAGGAAATCTCCGGGCGGCGCAGAAGATGGCCGAAGTGGCGCTCCACCGCATCCACCGTTACTGCCAGGTCATCCGCTCCCTGTTCGCACAAAGTATGGAAATGAAGACCGGAAATGCCGGACAGATCCGCCCCCTGCATCATGTCCGGCGTCACGCCCAGGCGGGAACCGGGAGCGCAGGGATCATACATGGGCGTATGCCCTGTGGAACATTGGGGATTGACGCGCAGGCCGCATTTCAATTCACCGGAAGCAAAGCGGGGATGCCGCATCACTTCCTCCCGGAAACGGGCCCACTGCGTCAGGCTGTTAAAATCAAGATGGCTGGAAATCTCCGCCAGCTCCGCTATTTCCTCCGGCGCATGACCGGGAGAATACGTCAGCACATGCTTCCCGAACCTGCGCCGGGCCAGCCGCGCCTCCCACAGGCCGGAAGCGCAGCAGCCGTCCAGCCAGGGGGACAGGGCCTCAAAACAGGGCCAGCAGGAAAACCCCTTCAGCGCCAGAACGATACGGCACCCCGCGTCATCCGCCACATCCCTCAGGATAAGAGCGTTGCGTTCCAGGGCCGGCAGGCTGACGATAAAGGCGGACATAAAGCAACGACAACCTAAGCGATTCAGAACGATTTGCGAGAAAAATTTTAGTAATATACCATCATACCTCCCAGGCGGATGCGTGGGAGCCGCCTGTCGCACCCGCTCCCGCCCGCGTCAAACGGAAACGTCAAAAAACGCCACAAATCACTGCTTCCCGCATTCTTTTCCTTGAAATGGGAGGTATTTTCCTCTTTTATAACGTAACCATTGCGATTGCCATGACTAACATTCATCCCTTCACTACTGCAGCAGCCTGCATCCTGACCGCCGGGGCAGCGCTCTTCACCAGCTCTTGCCAACCAGCCTCTCCCGAGAGCTATGCCCGTCAATTCGCTACTGCCCAGAACGTATCCGTGCACGGCTACAACGGCCGCGAAACGCTGACCGCCCGGGTTTACGCCGACTGGGGCAGCATGCCGGCCAACGCGCGCCGCGCCATGGAAGAATACATCAAGGGCGCTGAATGGAAAACAATGGACTACATCCGCCCGCAGTACTTCATCCAGGTAGACCGCTCCTTCTGGGCGATCTGCATTGACAATGCCGGCAACATGATGGGCGTCATTCCCTTCCGCAATGGCGAGGACGCCCGCAAGATGTCCGTCAACAACCACTTCAAGATGCTGGTCAACACGACGGACCGGGCTCCCGCGCTGGGTTACGCCATCCTGAAAAACCTGGCTTATGCCGATGGCCTCCGCGTCAGCACCCGCAAGGCTGACGGACTGGAAACCCCCGTCCCTGTCCCTCCGGCCATGAAGGTAGTTGTCCCGCCCAAGGGAACCGCTCCGGGCGCAGCGCCCGCCGCCAAATCTGCCGCAGCGGCCGCTTCTGAACCCGGCGCCACGGACGAAACTCCTGCTGACGATACGGAAGCTTCCTCCGCAGACAGCGCTGCTGAAAGCGAAGATGCCGCGGCAACGGATGATGCCGCCGTCACCGACGATTTTTAATCCCACCCTTTCAGGGAACTTCGTTATTTAAACTCTGCCACGCCTCGACGCCATACCCGTCGGGGCGTTTTTTATTCCTCCCGGCCCCGTTTCCGCCCTCCTTACCTCCCCTGTTCCGGGAAAAGCGATAACGGTTTTCATTCACGGAAGAGCGATGATCCTGCAGCCGGACATAAAAAAATGTCCCTTCATCCCTAATCCGGACTGGAGCAAAAACTCCTGAAAAGGAAGCGAGGGATCTTCCGGTCTCAACCTGTCCCGCCCGGCGGAGGCGAATCCTGCCGGGGTTCATGAAAAAACTTTGGAAAAACGTTATGGCGAAGCATCAAAAATCATGCCCTTTCACCTGGTCGGGCCACGGGACGGAACTCCCGGCAGGAACGCCCAGCTCGTTATTCTTCTTATAGGTTGGCATTTGCGCCTTCCTCTCCCGGAGCAACCTGCCCATGACGGCAGCCATTTCCCTGGTTTTCCGCGGCTCTCTGGAAGCCAGATTTTCCTTTTCGCCGATATCTTTCCTTAAATGATACAACTCAAAGCGTTGGTTCAGGTGGCGGTAAATCAGTTTCCAATCCCCCTGGCGCAATGCGGTGGAAGAAGTGTACTGCGGCGCCAGCCGGCTGCCCTCCCCCCAATTATTCGGCTGGTGGAACAAAAGGGGGCGGTCTTCAGGAAACCGGCCGCCTTTGAGCAAAGGAACCAGGCTCAAGCCGTCAAGCTTCTGCGGAACCTTTGCGTTCCGGCATCCGGCGATATCCAGAAGAGTCGGGAAAAAATCGTCAATAACCACCGGGACGGCACACCTTGAACCGCCCTTCGTCACGCCTGGCCAGGAAACAATCATAGGCTCCCGGATACCGCCTTCCATGCACGACCCCTTGCCGAAGGAAAGAGGATAATTGGCCTCTTCATTGCCCAGTCTGCCGGAGATGGACAAGCCCCCGTTATCCGACATAAACACCAGTACGGTATTTTTATCCAGATGATGCTCCCGGAGGTACGTCATGATATCACCCAGGCTCTTGTCCATCCCCTCGATCAGCCCGGAATAATGCTTCTCCGTCCGGGACCACGTGTGGCCGTCCTCCGGATTTTTGTAGGCATCCGCAAACCTCTTGTCATAAGCACGCTCATCCAGCGGAGAATGCAAAGCGTAATGGGCCATGTACAGATAAAAGGGCTTGCCTGCCTCCCCGGGATTGGTCCTGATGGCTTCCAGGCGTTTAATGGCCTCCTGCGTCAGGGCCTCCGTCAAAAATACATCGTCCTGGTAATAATTATTCTCATCCAGCCCGCGCACATGGTTGAACCCCTTTCCGTAATGCCTGGAACCGCGGTAATCCGCCGGATGGCCGATCTCCGTACCCGCGATATTATAATCAAATCCCATATTCAACGGATTGGAGCCCGGAGTTCCCTGCGTGCCGAAATGGGCCTTCCCGCAATGGACGGTAACATACCCGCACTTCTTCAGCATCTCCGGCAGCGTGGCCGCCGTGACAAAAGGGCGCGTCATATGATAGCGCATATCCTCCCCGGAAATGGGGCGTTTCGTCGTTCCCCTGGCGGAAGCGCCAACCGGCTGAAGGCCGTTCAGCGCCCAGTCCGGAGGCTGGAGGCTCCTGCTGTTGGCGTCCGTCGTCCCGTTCTGCTCCCGTACCCAGCAGGTCACGCGGTGCCGCGCCGGATTCATGCCGGACATCAGGCTCACCCGGGAAGGCGTGCAAAGGGGATGGGCATACGCATCCGTAAACGTCATGCCCTGGGAAGCCAGCTTCTCCATATTCGGCGTCCGGTAGCGCCTGTTCAAAAACGTTTTCTTCGGATTGCCCTGGCTGTCGGACCAGAAAGGGAGGGACGTATCCTGCCAGCCCATGTCATCTACCAGGAAAACGATGATGTTGGGCTTCTTTCCGGAAGCAGGGCCGGAACCGTTGCCCTGGGCGGATGCCCCGGCAAACAGGAAACTTGCGCCGCAGACGGCAGATATAATACAGGAAGTAAACTTCATGGTTGCAATCATTTAATACGGTCAACAAAAACCTTTCAGTTAAAAAATACGCGCAAACACCTTCTGCCCTTTCCTCTTTTCTCCGAAAAACGGCATCATGCCCCCGGCGCATGGGAAGCGCCTGTATTCCGCCGGGTTTAGGCTTGATTGACCCGCGGGCGGAGTATACATTCCCTCCCGTCATGTCCGAGCGTAAGAAACCATATCCCTTTGACGTTTTTGAACCTAAATGGCAACAGATCTGGGACGAAAGGAAAACCTTTAAAGTAAACAACCCGGGGGAAGAGGGCTTTGATGCGTCCAAACCCAAATACTACGTGCTGGACATGTTCCCCTACCCCAGCGGAGCGGGGCTGCATGTGGGCCATCCGGAAGGATACACCGCCACGGACATTATAGCGCGTTTCAAACGCATGAACGGCTTTAACGTGCTCCATCCCATGGGGTGGGACTCCTTCGGCCTTCCGGCGGAGCAATACGCCATTAAAACCGGGCAGCACCCCTCCGTCACTACCTTCCGGAATATAGACAACTTCCGCCGCCAGCTCAAAATGCTGGGGTTCTCTTACGACTGGGACCGGGAAATAGCAACAACGGACCATAAATACGTCCGGTGGACCCAGTGGATATTCCTCCGCCTTTACAACTCCTACTACAACAAGGAACTGAAAAAGGCGCGCCCCGTTTCCGATCTGGAGGAACAGGGATTAAGCCGGGAGGAAATCGACCAGCGCCGGCTGGCTTACGTGGCGGAAGCGGCCGTCAACTGGTCCCCGGACCTGGGAACCGTCCTTGCCAATGAGGAAGTGGAGGAATGGAAATCCAAGGGGCACCGCGTGGAACGCCGTCCCCTGCGCCAGTGGATGCTGCGCATCACGGACTATGCGGAACGCCTTATTGACGAGCTGGAGCCCCTGGACTGGCCGGAATCCATCAAACTGCTTCAGCGCAACTGGATAGGCAAATCGGAAGGGGCGGAAGTGGACTTTACCCTGGACGGAGAAACGATCACTGTTTACACCACCAGGCCGGACACCCTCTTTGGGGCTACCTACATGGTTCTTTCCCCGGAACACCCGCTGGTGGATGCCGTCACCACGCCGGAACAGAAAAATGCCGTGGAACAATACCGCGCCCAGTGCGCCTCCAAAAGCGACCTGGAACGCACAGACCTCTCCAAGGAAAAAACAGGGGTCTTCACCGGAGCTTATGCCGTCAATCCGGTCAATGGAAAGAAAATCCCCGTCTGGATTGCGGACTATGTGCTGATGGGCTACGGAACCGGAGCCATCATGGCCGTCCCCGCCCATGATGAACGCGACTTCGCCTTTGCCCAGGTCTTCGGCCTGCCTGTTCTCCAGGTAGTTCAGCCGCCCAGTGAAAATATGGACTGGCGCGGCTTCTGCGGTTATGAAGGTTCCAGCGTGAACTCCGGCTTCCTGACCGGGCTGCCTACTCCGGAAGCCAAGGAAAAAATGATCCTCTGGCTGGAAGAAAACGGCAAGGGACGCCGCAAAGTAAACTACAAGCTGCGCGACTGGCTCTTCTCCCGCCAGCGTTACTGGGGGGAACCGTTCCCCATCGTATGGGAAAACGGCCGCCACCATGCCCTGCCGGAAAGCGAACTCCCCGTACTCCAGCCGGATCTGGACGACTTCGCCCCCACGGGAGACCCCCGCGGCCCTCTGGTCAAGGCTGAGGAATGGATAGCCTACACGCCCACGGCCCACCGGGAAACGAATACCATGCCCCAATGGGCCGGCTCCTGCTGGTACTACCTGCGCTACCTGGATCCGGCCAACACGGACCGCTTCGTCAGCCGGGAAGCGGAACAATACTGGATGGGATCCGCCGGCACCCCCGGAGGCGTGGACCTGTACGTAGGCGGCACGGAACACGCCGTTCTCCACCTTCTCTATGCCCGCTTCTGGCACAAGGTCCTCTTTGACCTCGGCTATCTCAGCACCAACGAGCCCTTCCAGAAACTCGTCAACCAGGGGCTCATCCTGGGGGAAGACGGCCAGAAAATGTCCAAATCCCGCGGCAACGTCGTCAATCCGGACGACATCGTCCGCGAATATGGCGCGGACTCCCTGCGGTTATATGAAATGTTCATGGGCCCTCTCAAGGACGTGAAACCCTGGGCGACCAAAGGCGTGGAAGGCATTTCCCGCTTTCTGGCCCGCGTCTGGCGCGTGGCCTTCCGGGAAAATCAGGAAGGAGAATGGGAAATCAACTCCAAACTGGCGGAGAACGCTGCGGAAGCCGAGGTACTTGCCGTACGCAAGGAACTGCACAAAACCATTAAAAAAGTGACGGAGGACATCAATGCCATGTCCTTCAACACTGCCATTGCGAAAATGATGGAATGCACCAATGCCATGACCTCCGCGGACGTGGTGGACGTTCAGGACTATGATGCCTTCCTGACCCTGTTGAATCCCTTTGCCCCCCACCTTACGGAAGAAATCCACAGCCGTCTGCAAACAGCCTTCCCGGCTCTGGCCCAGACGCAGCTTTGCCAGAAAAACTGGCCTGAATGGGAGGAAGCCCTTCTGGAGGAAAATACCGTTCCCATGGTCATCCAGGTGAACGGCAAACTGAGGGACAAGCTGGAAGTGCCCAAGGACATCTCCCGGGAAGAACTGGAAAAGCTGGCCCTGGCCTCCGCCAAGGTGAACATCTTCCTGGACGGCGTCACCGTGCGCAAGGTAATTGTCGTGCCCGGCCGCCTGGTCAACATCGTAGCCAACTGACACCCCCGGAAAGACCCTGCCATCATGACCATGATCTCCCCGTCCCTGCTGGCCGCTGACTTCTCCCGCATCGGGGAGGAAGCGCGCCACGCCTTTGACTCCGGAGCCGACTGGCTGCATCTGGACATCATGGACGGCCACTTTGTGGACAACATCTCCTTTGGCCCGGAAATCTGCGCCGCCGTCAGAAAAGCGGTGGGGCCGGACCGCTTTCTGGATGCCCACCTGATGATAGAACGGCCGGACCACTACTTTGACCGCTTCGTCAGGGCAGGCGTGGACCTCATCTGCTTTCACGTGGAACTGGGCGACCCTTACTACATTCGCAACACCCTCGGACGAATCCGGAAAGCCGGAGTAAAAAACGGCCTGGCTCTCAACCCGGCCACTCCCTTTGAAACCGTAGAACCCTACCTGGCAGAAATAGACCTGTTGCTGGTCATGTCCGTAGTGCCGGGCTTCGGCGGCCAATCCTTCATGCCCTCCGTATTGGACAAGGTGGAAAAAGCCGTCGAATGGCGTACGGAAAACCGCGCTTCCTTCCTTATTCAAATGGACGGAGGAATTGGCAAAAACAACGCAGCCCAGTGCGCTCTGGCCGGGGCGGACGTGCTGGTGGCAGGCTCCTCTACCTTCAAGGCTCCGAATATGGCCCAAGCCATTGCGGAAATGAAATAACCCGCCTGGCACTTCGGGAAATCAAAAATCCGAACATCCGCCCTGAAACGCCGGAGTTCCATCTCCGGCCTCCTGCTATCAGGCTTTAAGGGAAAGCCCTATTCAAAACATGGCGGGACAAGCATGCCAGCCTCAACGCTATGTCGCTGCCGTGCCCATCATGTCGCCCTGCCGGGCAAACAGCTCCAAACCTTCCTCCGTCTTTTCCAACAAATCGGAAGCCAGCCTGACTCTGCCCGGTTCAAAAAAGCACATTACCGTGGAGCCCCCAAAGGCAAAATACCCCTTCTCCGCCCCTCTTGCGGAGAAAGCGCCCGGAACATACGTCTCTTCAATCAGCCCAACTCCGGTAGCCCCCACCTCCAGCATGGCGACCTCTCCCCATAACTCCGACTGGATCAGGGTCAAATTCCTTTTATTAGTCCATAGCCATGCCAGACGGCTGCGCAGGCAATATGGAGACACGCTTGCCAGCGGGCCTCCCAGCTTCGTCCAGGAACCGGGCACCCCGGATACGGGAAAATGAAAACGGTGGTAATCCGTAGGGCACAGGCGCGACAAGACAACGGCGCCTGCCGCATACCGCTCAGCCAGGGTGTCGCTCCCCAGCAGGGAAGGCAGGTCAAAACTCTGCCCCTTCACAAAAACGTTCTTAATTCGGTCGGCGCGTTCCCAGCCCATGTGCCGGGCATCTGCAGGGAAAACGGCCGTATCCTCTCCACCAGCCAGAGGGCGGGCGCCCGGTTTCAGGCGGCGGTAGAAAAAATCGTTGAAATGCCTGAACTCTCCCATCCCCTTGAGAGAATCTTCCATATTAATGCCGTACTCCTTCACAAAAGAGGGAATGGAACGGGCGCTGGAAGGGCGGTTCTTCAACCAACCCAGCAGACGGGAAAAAACGCCTCGTTTAATCAGGACATGCAGCGCCGCCTTCCCCGAGGCAGTGCCGTAAATCCATTGCATATACTTCTCCCCCAGTACCTGCTCCCGTTCCACTCTGCCCGTATAACGGTTGTAATAGCGTATGTCCTCCATGGAACGCTTAGAGTGTCTTCCGCTTCTCCATTTGTCCAGCCGAAAGAATATTCCTGCTTCCTGTTTCCAGTACGCAGCACGGTCGCTTTGCTCCTTCGCACCTCCCTCTCTGTACAAGTCACCCTGTTCCGCTCAGGATTCAAATACTGAGACACAAGGGACATTCTGTCTTTCTTCTGTACCACTCAGACCTTGCTTTTTAAAAATAGTAACAGGCACTCTCAAACCACGGGGTTCCATTCACGCACCCGTGAGGGTGCGACTGCCTACAACACGAAATATACCTTCAACTGTTCGGTTTCAATTCACGCACCCGTGAGGGTGCGACTTGACAAGCTTCGCGAGCATGCGAAGAAGTACAGGTTTCAATTCACGCACCCGTGAGGGTGCGACAAGGAGCGGACGCGGTGGATGTCCTCTCATGGGAGTTTCAATTCACGCACCCGTGAGGGTGCGACCTCCATCGACCAAACCATGTGCCGGCGCCTCATTGTTTCAATTCACGCACCCGTGAGGGTGCGACGGCCAGACTAATACAGTTTGAGCATCAAACATGCAACAAAGATTTTGCGCCAACCTGATGAACAAAACGGATACAGACAGGCCTGATCAAAGGAGATTTTTTTCAAGATACATTTCCCAAGCACTTACAGCATGCGCCGGATTCCCGGAAATTTTCTGTGAGCTTGAGGTTGGCGCAAGGCAGCATCCGAAGCGGTATCATTTCAGAAAAACTCAGTTTCTTCACGTCCGAGCCAGCTTGCACTCAATTTGTTTCGTTGATGTTAACCGTTCTTTTCCGCCGCGTCCAGAACCATCTTCCTCATACCTTACAAAACCAGGCATCCACCTCCCGGGAAACAGGAATGTTCCGCCATGAAAAACAGGAGCCGCCCTTACGGACGTCTCCAGCTTTAAGGCTCAATGGGAAAAATTCTCCTCACCTTTACAAGGCGGTCGGAATTTCCTTGCCCAGTTCAGACGCCTTTTTGGCGGAACCATCCCCGGCAATACGTTCCAGAATCACATCCTTGTAGCTCATGCCCCCCAGAATTATCGGCAGCACATGAACATCATGGGGAACCATGACGTCCAGGACATAGGCCTCAGGGGATTCAATCATCCGGGTGATAGCCGCAGGGAGCTCCTCTATGCGAAGCACACGCTCGCACTTGACGCCGAATCCGGCGCAAATAAGCGGATAGTTCGGGTAGATGACGTCTTCCGTTTTATGGGTAGGGTCATAATTGTCGTGCGGGTCCGCCAGGAAGGTCTGTGCCCGGTTGGAATCATATTTCAAATCTTCCCACTGAACCACCATTCCCAGGTGCTGGTTGTTCAGGATAATGCATTTGACGGGCAGACGCTCCACATGAATGGTGGCCAGCTCCTGAATATTCATGAGCATGGAACCGTCCCCGTCGATATTCACCACCAGCCTGTCCGGATAAGCCAGGCACGCCCCCATGGAGGCCGGAAGCCCATAGCCCATGGTTCCCAAACCGCCGGAAGTAGCCAGACGGCGGGGCTTGTCAAATTTGAAGAATTGGGCGGCAAACATCTGATGCTGGCCCACCCCCGTGCAGATGATGGGGTCCTTGTCCGCCGTCTGGCGGTAGAGCTCTTCAATGACGGCCTGCGGGGCGATATACCCCTTGCGGTCTTCATAGGAGAAGGGGTACTGTTTTTTCCAGCCGTCAATCACGCCGAACCATTCCGGCGTGCGGGTGAAGCCGGAGGATCTGCGTTCCCAGCCTTTTGCGGCCAGAGCGGAGTTGAGCACCTGGAGGGCATCCTTCACATTCGCGCGGATGGGATACGCCACTTTCTTGTTTTTATTGATCTCGCTGGCGTCAATGTCAATGTGAACGATCGTGGAACCCGGGCAGAACATATTGACGGCGCCTGTCACGCGGTCGTCAAACCGGGCGCCCAGGGCAATGACCAGATCCGCTTCATTTACGGCGTTATTCGCAAACACGGCTCCGTGCATGCCCAGCCAGCGCAGGGAAAGAGGGTGGGTTTCCGGCATGGCGCCAATGCCCATCAGGGTAGTCGCCACAGGAATCTGGGAACGTTCCGCAAATTCCAGAAGGTCTCCGGAGGCTTCCGCAGAAATGATGCCGCCGCCGGCATAAATAACAGGCCGCTGGGCGTTTTCAATCAACGGGATAAGTTCTTCCAGCTTTTCCGCAGGAACGGGCAACACGGGATTGTAGCCGGGAATATCCATTTCCATGTCGAAGTCCGGCGTAAACACAGCCTCCTGCACGTCCTTGGGCATATCAATCAGCACAGGGCCCGGACGGCCCGTAGAGGCAATGTAAAAAGCTTCCTTGATGATGCGGGGCAATTCTTCCGGTTCCGTCACCAAATAGCTGTGCTTCACGATAGGGGAGGTCATGCCGAATACGTCCGTTTCCTGAAAGGCGCCGCGCCCGATCAGGGAGCGCATGACCTGCGCCGTAATCGCCACCAGAGGCGTGGAATCCAGATAAGCGTCCGCAATGGAGGTAATCATATTGGTGGCGCCAGGGCCGGAGGTGGAAATACAAACGCCCACCTTGCCCGTAACGCGTCCGTAACCTTCCGCGCCGAATGCCCCGCCCTGTTCATGACGGGGCAGGATGGTCCGTATCTTGGGCTGATGGCTCAGGGCCTGATGAATCGGCAGGCTGGCGCCGCCAGGATAGGCAAAGACGACGTCTACACCTTCACGCACGAGGCATTCCACGAGCACTTCAGCTCCTGTCATGCGGGTTTTCGTCGGGGCGGATGATGTTTTGTCGTTTGTGCTCATGTGCAAATAATATTTTATTTGTTCAATAGGAAAAAAGGTTCTAACGCATTCCGGACGCAATGTGAAGCCTTTTCCTTAAAAGGAAGAAGGGCATGAAGAAAGGAGGAAAATTCCGGAATCCTCTTCCGCCAAAAATCAGGAAAGAGGAATCAGTCCAGGGATGGCCGCCGGACCTGCACACAGTCCATTCCTGCGGCTTCGGCAGCTTTCATGCCGGGCTCGGCATCCTCAAAAACCACGCAACGGTCCGGGGCAACCCCCAGGAGCTCCGCCGCCTTCAGAAACATGTCCGGCGCAGGTTTGCCATGCTCCACCTCATCCGGCGTCAAAATCACGTCAAAAAGGCCTGAAAGCCCGGCGGCAGCCAAAGTCCGGGACGCTCCCGGCATGGCGCTCCCGGTGGCTATCGCCTTGGGGGCGTCTCCCAGGGAATGAACGAACTCCACCACTTCCCGGATAGGCTGCATGCCTTCCTTTTCCAGCATTTCCAGATAAATGCGGCGCTTATCCGCAGCCGTGGATGCCGCATCCATGTGCATGCCGTACCGCTCATTTAAAAAACGCACCACATCATTGGCGGACTTTCCGCCGCAGGAATAGAATTCATCCGCCCGGAACACATGGTCCGGAGCCCCCGCACGTGCCAAAGCTTCGCGCCATGCCCTGTAATGGAGCGGCATACTGTCCACCAGGGTGCCGTCCAAATCAAAAATATATCCTTCATATTTTTTTTCAGGCAAATCCACGCGTTTCTTCATAACGGGGGGATATAATGCCACAAACTCCTTTTCCGGTAAAGCCCGCAGTCAGCCCGCGCGGGAAAGGAATGCCTTAAAAAATACATCAAGAGCTTGACATTTTGTCCTGTTATTCTAATGTTTCTGCCACCTCGAAACGGAAACCGAACCTTTTTTAAACATGGCCAATACCAAATCTGCACTCAAGCGCATCCGCCAGACAGAAACCCGCACCGCCCGCAACCGCGCCGTGACCTCCAGGTTGAAGACCCTCCGCAAGAAAGTTGCCGCTGCGGTGGAAACGTCCGACAAGGAAGCCGCTGCCGCTGCCTACAACACTTTCTCCTCAGCCGTTGACAAAGCCGCCAAGGTTGGCACCATCCCCGCCAATCGCGCTGCCAACTACAAGAGCAAGGCCGCCAAGGCCATCGCAAAAATCGCCTGAGTTTTCACTTCGGTTTTCTGACGATTCTTTATGGCAAGCCGCTCTGTTCTGCTGAGCGGCTTGTTTTATTTTCTACTCCCATGCAGCAATCCCGCCTGGATAAAGCCAAACTGATTATTGACCGTCCCGGGGACTTCAAGGTTTGCGAAGCCTGCGGCTCCATCGTATCCCAGACTACGGCCGTGTGCCCCAACTGCAACGCCTACCGTTTTGACTCCAATACGGAATACGTTGTGGAGCAAGCCGTACTGCTTGCATCCCGGGAACAACGTTCCGTTACACCGGAAGATTTGGAAATTTAGAAAACGGCCCCGGCGGTTTTCCCCATGTCTTCTTCCACGGCCCAGGTCGCTGCTCCGTGCTACGGAAAAAGCGGCAGTACCGCCGTTGGAAAAGAACGCTTCTTTTTTCTCATCCGCCAAACCGGAGGCGTTTCGCTACTTGCGCAGATCCGCAATGCGGAGGATGGTAGCCTCAATCAGGTTGGCCGGGCATGAAGCACCTGCCGTAATTCCCACTTTCAGGGACTTGCCCAGATTCTGCACTACCGGTTCCGTAGTCATGCGGCGCACTTCCCGCGTTTTCGTGTCAAAAGCATCCACATACTGGATGGACTTGATGCATTCTGCGGATTCAATGAAATACGTGGGCACATGCTCCCTGGCAATATCCACCAGGTGCGTTGTGTTGGAACTGTTGTAGCCGCCCACCACAAACATAACGTCCAGAGAGTTCTTCAACAGTTCATACAGGGCATCCTGGCGATCCTGGGTAGCGCCGCAAATAGTGTCAAACACATAGAAATTATCATCATCTCCGTCCCTCTGGACAACGGCATCCTTCACCATCTTTTGAAGCGTCTGCGTCTCCGTTTTCAGCATGGTAGTCTGGTTGGCGATACCCACTTCCTCCAGATCACGGTCAGGGTCGAATCCCGGAGAATAACAGCCTTCAAACCGTTTCAAAAACGCCTCGCGGTCTCCGCGGCCCAGAATGTAGTCACACAGGATGCGGGCATCCTCCAGATCGTAAACCACCAGGTATTTTCCCCTGCCCCGTTCTCCAAGAGCACGGGAAGCCGTAGCGCTGGTTTCCTCATGCGTGGCCTTCCCGTGGATAATGGAGGTAATCCCCATGGCTGCGTAATTCTTGACTCTTTTCCAAACCTTCATCACGTCCCCGCATGTCGTGTCTACAATCTGCACTCCCTTCTCTTCCAGCGCCTCCATGAAAGAAGTGGGAACACCGAACGCGGGGATAATCACCACATCATCCGGGTTAATCCGGTCATAGGAGGAATCCAGTTGCTTCCAGGGAAGTTTTTGAATGCCCATCTCCTCCAGCTGCCGGTTCACCTCCGGATTGTGGATAATGTCCCCGATCAGAAAAATCCGCCGGTCCGGAAACACTCTGCGTGCCGCATAAGCTATATCAATGGCACGGCGTACGCCGTTGCAGAACCCGAATTCCCGGGCGAGAAAAAATTCCGTATGGCCCAGATTGTACACATTGCCCGCAGAACGGATATGGGAAATCAATTCACTCTGGTAATGCTGCTGGATTTCCTTCTCCACCTGCTCCATTACTTCGGCCCGTCTCACATTCACTCTGGCTTTGCGGGTTGAATCCTGATTCATGCTCCCAGCTTCCACACTTTCCTTCTTTCGTCAAGACAATCACAGCTTGCCAACCGGAGCTTTTCACGGTATGCACAGACCCATGCTCCTGGCCCTGGCCCCCATGAAAGACGTGACGGATCTGGCTTTCCTCAACACATTGAAGGACTTGAATTCCCTGCCGGATTATTTCATCACGGAGTATTTCCGGACGGTGGCCCATCATAAAAAGATGTCGCCATACATTCTGCGTTCCATTGATGAAAATCCCACGGGCCGCCCCATTTACGGACAGCTCGTGGGCCATGAACCGGAATATCTGGCAAGGGATGCACAGGCCCTGATGGAACACGCCTGTGCAGGCGTGGATCTGAATATGGGCTGTCCCTCCCCCATCGTATGCCGGAGAAATGCGGGGGGCGGCATGCTGCGGTCCCTGAAGGCCATGGACGCGGCCCTGGGAGCGCTCCGGGACGTACTGCCCGCCGGAGCCTTCACCGTCAAATGCCGCCTGGGATACGAAACGCCGGACGAATTTGAACGGATCCTTCCAGTAATTGCCTCCCATTCCCCGGACAGGGTGTGCATTCACGCCCGCACCGTCCGTGAAGGCTACCGCTCCCCGGTGCACCCGGAATGGGTGAAATGGGCCGCAGAGATGCTGAAATGTCCCGTGGTCGCCAACGGCAATATTGTGGATGCGGCTACAGCGGAGGCATGGGTGCGGCTGGCCCGGCCGGCAGGGTTGATGATCGGGCGGGCGGCCCTGCGCAATCCATGGATATTTTCCCAGCTTCATGCCCGCTTTCGGGGCCATGCCGCCGTGAACCTCACCTTCCGGAACGTGCTGCACTATATTCGCCGCCTTTATGAACGCACGCGGGAAATGCAGGAACATTACGTGGAAGAAAAACACATCCACCGCATGAAAAAATATCTGGTTTATACTGCGCGGGGACTTCCCGGCACCTTTGACCATGATATGAAAAGGGCGAAAACCGCCCGCGATTTCATGCGCATTTGCGAGGACATTCTGGATAACGACGAACCTTTTGCTCCCACTCCGCCGGAAGACACGCATCTCTTTGCCCATTTCCATACCCTCCTTGCGCAAGAGGAAGCTTGTCTCCCTCCCGGAATTCAGGTATGAATTCCACCGTTCATGAATCTGCTGCCTTTCGCCCTTCTCCCGGGCCTGACCGCCGCTATTTGCGCCGCCCATGACACCATTCCGGCCGGGGTGGAGTTTTTGCGTGCCTGTATGCCTGAGCAGGACAGGGAAACGGTTACGCAAGAAAGGCTGGTCCGGGAAGTCCGCCTCGCCCTGGCAGCACGGGACCAGTTCCCCTGGGCCGCCCAGGTTCCCTGGGAGCTTTATGAAAATAACGTTCTCCCTTATGCCGTGGTCAACGAACCGCGCGACGAATGGAGGGAGCAGTTCCATCGCCTCTTCGCGCCGCTTGTTTCCTCATGCAAGACGGGACGGGAAGCCGCCCTCACCATCTCCTCAAGCATCCAGAAAACCCTGAACGTACGCTATTCCACAGAGAGAAGAGCCCCTCACCAGGGAGTCAGGGAATCCCTGCAATCCGGCAAAGTCTCCTGTACGGGCCAAAGCATCCTGCTCATCTGCGCGCTTCGTTCCGTGGGCATTCCGGCCCGCATGGCGGGCGTTCTTACCTGGAACCACGTGCGCGGCAACCACAACTGGGTGGAAGCCTGGTGTGACGGGGAATGGAAAATGCTGGAATACAATGAAAAGGACTTCAACACCCCGTGGGTAATGTCCGCCATCAGCATGCTGGATCCCCGTAAACCGGAGAACGCCATTTATGCCACCTCTTGGAAAAAGGGACCTTCAGGAGCATTCTTTCCCATGATATGGGAAGCCCGCTACGACGGAAAACGGCACGCGCTGGCCTTCCCGCCGGAAAGCCGTACCGTCCCCGCCGTCAATATCACGGACCGCTACATGAAGCTGGCGTGCGAATGGGTGGCGTCTCAACCGGAATATGTGCCCGGCAGCCGGCTGATGCTGGACATCAGGGAAAAGAAAGAAAACGGCGTCAGAAGGCTGCCCCTGCACGTCATCCTCAAATCGGAAGAAGGGGAAGTTCTGGCGGATGGGATCACTCCCGGACCATCCGACGACATGAGGAAATTTCTGGAAATACGCCTGCCGGACAACATTTCCCGCGGCATGCTGGAGTTCAAGCTGCCTGACGGAACCGTGCGCCATGAACCTGTGGCACACACGGAAGCTCCGGTACAGATTTTGAACTTCTTCGTGCCCGCTCCATGAAAATTCCCCTGTTTTTCAACAATACGGCGCGCAGCGCCAGAGCCGGTCGATTCCGCCGCTGGCTGGCTCAGCACCGGGATTTTTTTAACGTTATTGAACCGGAAAGCAGGGAAGACATGTTGAACCATTTGGCTTCCCAGGCGAATTCCGGAGCGCCCGCCGTGGCTGTGGCGGGAGGGGACGGCACGCTGGGAATCGCGGCAAGGGCTCTCTGCAATACGGAAACGGCGCTGGCCCCCTTTCCTGCGGGCACCATGAATGTTTTTTCACGGGAAATAGGAATCCGTCCGGATTTCGACCACGCCCTGCATATTCTGAACACGGGGCGTTTCAAAAATGTGGACCTGTTCGCATTCAACGGGCAAGTTTTTCTTCAAATGGCGGGCATTGGCGCGGACGCCCGCGCCGTAGAACTGACCACGTGGGAAATGAAAAAAAAATGGAAAGCCTTCGCCTACGTAATTGCCGGCGCCCGGGTCTGTATGGAAAAACAGCCGCGCCTCACCCTGACCACAGATGAAGGCCGGGTACTGGAAGGACGCTCCATCATCTTCGGCAACGGGCGCAAGTATGGCGGCCCGCTTAACTTCTTTGCGGAAGCGGACAACAGTGACGGCCTTCTGGATGCAGTGGTATTCAGGCATTCCATTACTTCCATCATCGGGGAATGCCTGACGGCCGCGGTTCATGGGGGCTTTCATTCTCGGAGGAGCGGCAATTTTGAATACATCCGGATGACGGGGGGAACCGTCACCTCCGCCGGACAGGCCTCCTGCGAACTGGACGGAGATTATGCAGGAAACGCCCCGGTCCGCATCACCCGCCTCGGCTCGCTGAAAGTGTTTGTTCCCTGAAACGCAGCGTGAAAACAGGCTTTTTGACAAAAACCAGGCCCCTCTTTTCCCTCCGCATGGAATCGCAAAAAAGCCGTACCGGTAAAACCGGTACGGCCTGCGAATAGGAAAAAGCTTCCGTAAGGAACGCGCTACATGCCCATGATCTGATAACCGCCGTCCACGTAAATCACCTGCCCGGTGATTGCGGCTGCGCCGTCACTGGCCAGGAAAACGCCGGTGGCGCCCAATTCCTCACCCGTGCAGGAACGGCCCAGTGGAGCATGCTCCTCATACACCTTGAACATGGTGTTAAAACCGGAAACGCCGCGCGCCGCAAGCGTCTGCATGGGCCCCGCGCTGATGCAGTTGACACGGATACCGCGGGAACGGCCCAAATCATAAGCCAGATAACGGGTGCAGGCTTCTAGGGCAGCTTTGGAAACGCCCATCAGATTGTAGTTGGGAACCACTTTTTCGGATCCCAGGTAGGACATGGCCAGAATGCTGCCGTTGTCGGACATCATAGGTTCCACGGCGCGGGAAAGGGCTACCAGGGAATAAGCGGATATATCCAGGGAAATCTTGAATGCCTCGCGGCCCGTTTCCAGAAAACTGCCGCCGAGGGCCTCCTTCGGGGCAAAAGCCACGGAATGCAGCAGACAGTCTACTTTATCCGTATGCTGGCGGACCCTTTCAAAGAAAGCGTTAACGGACTCATCACTGCTGACATCCAGATCGTAAACGGGGACATCCTCGCCGAAGTTCTCATGGATCAGCTTGAGAACGCCGTCCTTGAGACGTTCGCCCTGATAATTGAAGATGAGCTTTGCGCCCGCTTCATGCCACGCCTTGGCAATTGCGAACGCGATGCTGCGCTTGTTCGCCACGCCGACTACGACACCAACTTTGCCTTCGAGTAATTTACTTGACATAATGGTAAATGAATACTGCCTTACTTTCCTTCATTTGACAAGAAAAACGGACGTCACGGCATTTTGTCAGGATCCCGTCTGCTGGCGGCACGCTTTGACCGTATTGGCCATCAGCATGGCGATAGTCATCGGGCCCACGCCGCCGGGCACGGGAGTAATCGCCCGGCACTTGGGCGCCACCTCATCATAGGCCACGTCCCCCACAATCCGGTAGCCGCGTTTGGCGGAAGCATCCTCCACGCGGTTGATGCCCACATCCACCACAACGGCGCCGTCTTTCACAAAATCAGCCGTCACAAAAGCGGGCCGGCCTATGGCCGCCACAATAATGTCTGCGGAGCGACAAAGTTCCGGCAGGTTCTTCGTGCGGGAATGAGCCACGGTCACGGTGGCGTTTGCCTGCTTGGACATCAAAAGATGCGCCATCGGCTTGCCCACAATCATGCTGCGGCCAATAACTACGGCTTTCGCCCCCGCCGTTTCAATGCCGGCGGCTTTTAACAGCCTCATGCAGCCTAGAGGGGTGCAGGGCACAAAACCGGTCTCATCTTCCAGCACCAGCTTGGCGACATTCTCCGGATGGAAGCCGTCCACATCCTTGGCGGGGTTTATTTCCAGAACCACGGCCGCTTCGTCGATGTGGGGAGGAGGCGGGCTTTGCACCAGGATGCCGTGAATGGAAGAATCCGCGTTCAAGTCGCGGACAACCTGAAGCAGTTCTTCCTGGGAAGCGTCGGAGGGGAGAACTATTTTACGGGAATTCATCCCCAGTTCCGCACATTTTTTCACCTTGGAATTTACATATACCTGGGAGGCGGGATCATCCCCTACCAGCACCACGGCCAAACCGGGCGTTATTCCCTGTTCCCTGAGCCGGGCAATATCTCTTTCAACCTCTTCCAGCACCTGGGAGGCTACTTGCTTTCCATCGATGATTTGCATAATAATGATTGGTTAAGAGGCGGGAAGTCCGGAAGCCCCTCGCCAAGCAGCCCGGCCAGAAGACGGGCATAATTCGCCACCTGCTCATCTGTTGCGTCCGGGGGAATGAACAGGCGCTTTTTCCATAGAATATTTACGTTGGAACACGGCTTGGGAATGGCGTAACGGTCCCAGGTTCTGTTCAGACGCCAGCAGTTTTCATATTCGATGCATACGGGAACGATGGGCAGCCCTGACTGGGAGGCCAGCTTGACAATGCCATGATGCACTTCGTAAAGGGGCCCCCGCGGACCATCCGGAGTGAGGCAGAAACAGACATCCCCCTCCTGAACCTTCCGCATCATTTCCATGTAGGCCAGCGCCCCCCGCCTTCCGGAAGAACCCCGGACGGCTCCCAGGCCGAAGTGCCTGCATACGGCTTCCACCAGGGCGCCGTCCTTGCTGGCGCTGGTAAGCACACACATCCTGAGCGGCTTCTGGGCCAGAGACCACGCATAACCCGGCACCATCGTGCGGTTGTGCCAGAGGGCTACAAGAAAAGGCGCCGTATAAACATCGTCATGCTCCTCCTTGATGGAACGGATATTCAGGCTCATGCAGATGGGCTGAAGTACGGACCACAGGCCAAAGCCGGCCAGCCGGGTCCACCAGCGGGACCTCTTTTCAGATGTTTTGCGAACAATGGGATTGAGCAGCAACATGGAATCTTGGCAATATCACATGAATCCGTCCACTGTAATCCGGGAGGGAGAGGGATTTGACGGAGCAGGAAGGGATACCCCGCGGGAAGGAACGGCATGCATTTCCGGACGGTCCGTGCCCGGCGCCTTTTCCTGGAGCATTCCCGCGGAGTTGTCCTGCGGAAACGCCGGAGTGCCGGAAATTTTCACAGGAAGAATCATTTCATGCCCTTCCTGCGTCACGCCGGACGGCAGTTTCCGGACGTCCACCATGTAGGAAGGGATTTTAAAGACCAGTTTCCCCGTCAAGGAAGCACCGTTGCTGTACAAAACTCCGGTCACCCCCAGAAAGCCCTGCTCAAACAGGGAAATCTCTTTCAGGGAAGCGGAACGTCCCGTTCCATCGCTTTCCAGAAGGAAGGAGCCGGACGTAAAGACGGGAGAAGAATACGGCAGCCTTATTTCCGTATTCCGGGCAGTCATGGCCGCCAGCAGGCGCAAAACAGGCAGCCTGATCATGGTCGCCTTGATCACGGAACCGCTGTACCCTTTTAGAGAGGGCCTTTTCTGTTCAGCTGTTACAGGCAGGGCAAAATCCAGTTTCAATTCATGCTTCTCATCCCCTTCCTGCTCTCCCGCCTGCACCTTGAGAACGGAAGAGAAATCATCTCCCAGCAGAGAAGCGAGATCGAAATTTCTTCCTGTCAACGTCCAGGCCTGGTGACGGAAATCCGAGCCCAGAGGAAAATTCCCCGTAATCATGAAGGGGCTGAGATCCGTAGGCTTGTTGAGCAGACGCCCTTTGTCCAGAAAACCGGAAAAAGTGAGCTGCTTGACGCCGCTCCCGTTGAGAATGACGGAACCGGAATCAACTCCCATCAACGGCCAACCCTTGATTTTCAATTTTTGCTGTGACAGATCCAGCACGTATTCCGGTTCAGTTCCGTTTCCGGACGTGCGGATGTAGGCTTCCGCCGTCATATAAAGGGGAGCGTCATTCCTTTCCAGAGCAAACTCTTCCGTCCCGTGGGCATAACCCACTTCCAGACGCGGAGCTGTGTACCGCCGGAAAACGAACGGCAATTCCCGGTTCGTCTGGGGCACGGCAAATTTAACGAATCCGGGACGCAGGCCAATAACAGCCCTGGACACATTAAGGCCTTCCCCTCTGATTTTTCCCATGAATAAAGGCACGGCGGAAATTTCCCCGGAGATGCCTTCCATTGCCACAAAGGACAGGCAGGAATCTTCCGGAAAGGATATCCTGACGCGTGAAGCCTTCATGGTAAGGCCATCCATCGCCATTCCGGAAATTTTCACTTCTCCGCCCCAGGCGGCGGAAAGATCAGCTTGCAGACGGTCGGCAAATTCCTCCGTATTGAAGGAAGAAAGGCGGTACATATATGTCCCCGCCAGCGCACCGGCAACCAGAAGGACCAGAATACAAAGGCCTATTAAAAAACGCTTGTTTTTCAACACGGCCTGTTTGGAGTCCTGCCGGTCGTCATTGTAAGTCCGCCGGCGCTTTTCCACCCGGATCACCTTGCTGCCGTCCGGGCGCACCACAACTTCCCTTCTCCGCTCTACTCCTTGGGAATCCGACGCATGCAGCTGACGCATGATATTGTCAGCTCCCTGGGGCGGAGAAGACTCAAAATCAGAATCGCTGTTTTTCAATGGTCTTGATCCGGTTAAAGGTTACTGGGCATTGCTGAGGGCGGGGAGCGGAGCGGCCCCTGCCGGGGCCTCCTCGTCCGGAATGGAAGTATCCGGCGTGTAAAGCTTCTTGCCGCCCGGATCCACCACTTCCGCCTTTACCATGATGATGATGGCCTTGCGCTGTTCCTTGGAGCCCTTGGAACGGAACAGGCGCCCCACCCAGGGAATATCCCCCAGAACGGGAATTTTATCCTCGTACGTAATGGAAGTGGATTTTTTCAAGGCGCCGATGACGAGCGTATTTCCGGTGGCTATGCGCACCGGAGCGGTCAGGCGCCGCGTGGAAAACACGGGCTGGAGGATGAAGTTGTCTGAAGTTTTCACCATGACGACATCTTCCTTTGCGTCCTTTTCTTGGGAGACCATGGGAACGAAAAGGGATGTGCCGTAGTTGATGAAGCCGTCAAAATCCACGATTTCCGGCACCACGGTCATTTCCACGATGGATTTGTCATCGCTGATGCCAGTCACTTCCACATTGAAAATCGTGCCGAGCTGCCTGGTTTCAAAGGCAGTGGGGTGGGCGGGAGTCATGGGCATGACCGGAATACCGCCGCCGTTATTGTCATCGTCGCCCCAGTCATTATTATTGCCGGTGCTGTTGGGAACTTCAGGCGGGTCATATTCCGTAGGGTAAATCAGTTCCCTGCCGCTGAAGAAGGAGGCTTTTTCACCGGGGCGCACAATCACGGAAGGATGCTGCATGATGTCTGTGCCTTTTTTCTGGCTCAGGCCGCGCATAATCATCGTGATATCCGCATGGCTCCACATGCCGCGCAAAGTGACGATACTGGGAGCTCCGCCGGGAACATAGGTTGCATCAGAACTTCTGGCGGAAGTGCCGCGTTCAATCATGCTGTCAATGCTATTTTCCGTAAAGACCTGGCTGCCGGAACGCAGGCCGCCCACCACTCCCACCGGGGCGGCGGCTCCGGCCACACTGGCGGCGCTGTCCAGCACGGAATTGTTATAGCCATTTTTATCGGTTCCCGCGCCGCCCATGAACCACTTGGTAGGATCCAGGTTCAGATTGACGATCCAGTTAAAGCCCAATTCCTCCAAATCCGTTTGATTGACTTCCAGAAAAGTCGCGCTGACCACCACCTGGAGAGGCTGTTCCGCAGTTCTGGACGCTACCAGCTCTTCCAGCATGCTCAAATCTCTGGGCGTGCCATGAAAAAGAAGAGTGGAATTGCCCGAGTTGTATTTAATAAAGCTGCCTTCCGGGAATTTCACCCCCATGGAAGCCAGCGCCTTTTGCGGATCCACCCGTTTCAGGGTCATGCCGGAAGAACCGGAATCACCGGAACTGAACGGGTCTGAATTGTCGGCGTCAGAAGCCTCCGACAATCCGGAGAAGAAGCCCGGCGGAAGGGTAATGGACTTGGTGACCATGTAGGAAGTTCCGTCTGAACTGGATACCAGCTCCGCGCCAAAGGCATTGGTCCGCAGAATAAGGCCGGATGCGCGCGCCACGTATTCCAGGGCTTCACGAAGCGGTACATTTTGAAGATTAAGCGTAATTCTCTTGGCGGCGGCATCCCTGGCGGAAACGCTGTCTGCTGGGCCGGGATCCACGGAAATATTCACGCCGCGTTCTGCCTCAGTCATGGCAGCGGCATCATGCGTCCTGGCCTGGCTGCGCAAATAATCCACGGCTTCCTGAACCGTCGCGCCGTCCAGCTGCACACGGGGTAGGCGGATCATACCCAGTTTCTGATCCACATTCACCACCGGGTTGTCCAACGGACGGGAAAATGAAGCGGGTTCCTCCGGAGTTTCCGTCAAAGGAACGGGCATCTCCCACTGTTTGGAAACGTCCGCCAGGGCGCTGCTGCGGGTTTCATCCCTGGCAGCGCCAAAATAAGCGGTTCTGGCGCGGTTAACCAGTTCCATGCCGCGCCGCGCCGCCGTATTGTAAGGGTCCGTCTTAAGGACGGACGTGAATTCCTTCAGGGCCGCATCGTACTGGCCCAGTTCATAATAGCCGAAAGCCAGGTGGAGCAGACGGTTGACTTCCCCCACATTTTTGACGTGTTCCGGTGACAAGGCCGGATTCGTACGCACCGGGTCGCGGGCTATTTCCAACGTGCGTCTGGCCAAGGCATGGTCCGGAGTGGCTTTCAAGGCATTTTCCAGCAGCTTGACGGCCTCATCGTAACGCCCCGCTTTGACATATTCCTGAGCCACGGCCACGCTGGCATCCGCGATGCTGGTTTCCAGGAAACGGCGGCGCTTCTCCATGTTGGGGGATTTGGGCAGCGCAGTCAGGCTTCTGCGGTAATTGTCCAGGGCTTCCTGGTACTTGCCCTCTGAATATTGCTGACGCGCCTGCCCCAACAGCAGCATGGATTCCTGAGCCTGCTCTTCCATCCGGGCTGCAGCCCGGCGTGCGGCCCCTGCCCCTTCCTGGGCCAGCCCCTGGCCGGCTCCAATACCGGCAACGGCAAGCGCCATGGCAATTTGCTGAATGGCAGACATGGAGTGAGGGAAACGTCTAATCATAGGAATTTCCGGGACTATACCGAATTAAAAACCGCCCGTCATTATAAAAACGCCCAGCAGAGCAAAAAATATCGGCAAAGGCAACAGCTTCCCTCCGGAGGAAATGCTTCTCTAAACGGCAGACAGTTCCAGCACGCCCACATGCCCCGGTTTCAGGGGGTAAGACAGCCCGCGGTCCATCAATTCCCGCCGCTCAAAAATCCTGTCCTCATCCTCCGCGTCCATCAGGTTTCTGACGCGCACACGATCCGTCTGGATGCCGCACCAGCCGAAAGCATGCTGCGGAATGGAAATGCGCAGATTGTAGAAATTAATGCTGGGAGAAAGATTTCCCACCACAAGCACGGTAGCCCTGGCGCGGGCATCATGCCGGAGCATGGCATACACCCAGTGGCCGGAAGTGTCTTCCGCCGGTTCCCTGCCGAACGTGGTGTTTTTCATATTAGCCCAGTTCAGGCCGTAGAAATCTCCCCGGTCCAGCGACGGATGCTGCATCAGGGGAAGAAGCCGCCGATGAAAATTTCTCAGCTCTGCGGATTCCTCCGGCAACAGGGAGGAGTCAAACCGGCCATCCGCCACCCAGGGCTGGAGCCTGGGGAGGCAGGTGTAGTCAAAAATGCTGGTGCGCCCGTCATGGCCGCCAAAACCGCCGGGTCCCTCCGCCCGTTCCCCCACTTCCTGCCCGTTGTACACCAGCACAGGACCACTCCCGGAGGCATACACCAGCGTCATGATTGCCGGCAGAACGACAGGGCCCACGCCTCCCCAGGAAAGAGGGGAGCATACGCGCGTTTCATCATGGTTCTCCACGTAGCGGACACCGTGGGTCATGTAGATGGGATTGCTTCGGAAAAGGCGGTCGAAGTCATTGGCCCAGTTATTTCCCGTGTACATATGGAGCGCCAGATGATAGCAGTCGGAATCGTAAACGGCATTAAATCCGGCATCCAGAAGGGCGGCGCAAGGATCGCCGGGTGTGGTTTTCATGTGGTCGTTGTATGCCTCCGCCATGAAAAACACATCCGGCAGACGCACCCGGGAACGGGAAATGGCCCACTTCCAGAAGGCCATGGGGATCATTTGGGCCATGTCGCACCTGAACCCGCCAATGCCCAGGCTCTGCCAGAAGGAAAGGATATCGTCCATGATGCGCCATGTCTTGGGCACATGCTGCTTGGGGCTGGTCCACCCCGGCAGCAGGCGGAGGGCTGGAAGACCGGCCATAAAGTTATAGCCGTAGTTGAGCTTGACCGTTTCATACCAGTCGTACTTGCCGGGATTCCATGTAACGGCATTATTGCCCGTCACGCGGCCGAAAGTCATTTCCCCTTCAAACAGGCCGTCCGGCAGACGCAGGGGAGGCCCGTCCCCAGGGCTGTTGGAGGTCAGGTAAAAGTACCCCTGCTCCGGAGAAAAAAACGTATGGGGATCATCCCCTTCTCCAAAATCGTCATGCCCGTCCCAGTCCGCCAGGTAAGCGCGGGAAACATGGTTGGGAATAAAGTCGATCATCGGCAGCAGCCCCACCGTCCGGCAACGCTTTACCAGCGCCTTGAACTCATCCATTCTCTTCTCCGGGGAGGAGGCCAGATCCGGATCCACGTCAAAATAATCCACCACCGCATAGGGACTTCCGGCCAGGCCTTTTACGATGGATTTCGGCTGGGCGGCCAGCCCGGGATGGGCCGTCTGCGTAGCGTGCCTCAGCACCCCGGTCAACCAGATGTGCGTAAAACCCATCCGCGCTATTTCACGTAATGCTTTATCCGTCACTCCATTAAAAGTTCCGCACCCGTTCGTTTCCCGGCTCCCCCAGTCAACTCCGTGGGTCTCCATATTGGAAAAATGACGAACAAATAGTTGATAAATGACAGGACGCATGAGTTGAAATGATCAAATATTGACGCTTATAATGCTAACTTTTCCAGGTATTCTGCAAGCGCATTCTGTTCCACCGGAGCAATTTGTCCCAGCTGCAGCAGGGCTTCCTTCCTGGTCCGGAGCGTTCCCTCCAACTGAAGCTCCTGCAGACGGGACAGCCATTTCCCGAAACCAGGCCCCGGGGACAGCCCCAGGTTCACCAGATCACGCCCGGTCACCAACGGGGGAGGCACCAGAGGGGCATTCCGGTAGGAATCCATGAAGTCCCTGACAAATTGCCAGTTGTCCATCAATCCGTTGGAGGAAAGACAATCCAGGCGGTGGAGCTCTAGTTCCTCCCGGAAATGAGGAGCGTTCATGAACATTCGCAGCGTAGATTTCCTCATCTGCTTCACGTTGATGAAGCGCATATGGCGCTCCACCATGGAACACACCGCATTCACCACGGCATTGGAATATTTCAGCCTTCTTAAAATGACCCTGGCCATGGAAGAGCCTTCCTTGTCATGGCCGGAAAAACGGATGCGCCCCGTTTCATCCACCTGGCGGCAGGGGGGCTTCCCGATGTCATGCAGCAGAACCCCCAGGGCCAGCTCCAAAGACACGGGGGAACCGTCCCTTCCCAGCGCGTCCAGCATCATCAGCGTATGGGTGTATACATCCCCTTCCGGATGCCATTGGGGAGGCTGCGTACAGCCTATCATATCGTATATTTCCGGAATGATATGCTTCATTAACCCCGTTTCCACCAGCATTTCCACACCCCGTTTCCTTCCGGGAGACAATAAAATCCTGTCCAGTTCCTCCCGGATGCGTTCCGGGGCAATCCGGGCCAGCAACGGCGCGTTCCTGAAAATGGAGGAGCAAGTTTCCTTCTCCACCTGAACTTCCCTGGTAACGGCAAAACGTACGGCGCGCATCAGCCGCAGGGAATCTTCTTCAAAACGGCGGTCCGGCTCCCCGATGCATCTCAATACGCGGGCCCGGATATCCTCCATGCCGCCTACATAATCCACCACACGGCCCGGAGGAGAAGAAAACGGATCTTCAAAAAGGCCGTTCATGGTAAAATCACGCCGCCGGGCATCTTCTTCCGCATCCGTAAAGCAGACGGCTTCCGGCCTCCGGCCATCCCTGTAGTTGCCGTCTCTGCGGAAGGTTGCCACTTCAAAGGAAAAACCTTCTCGGCGGACCAGCACCACGCCGAAGGCGGCGCCCACTTCCCAGGCATCCGGAAACAGGCGCAACACCTCATCCGGACGGGCGGAGGTGGCAATATCGATATCCTTCACGGAATATCCCAGCAACCTGTCCCGGACACAGCCGCCCACAAAATATACGGTGTGTCCTGCTCCGGAAAGAACCCGGGCCACGGCCTCCGCGGCCTTTCTCAACAGAATCCCCTCCATGAAACGGATCATTCAGGCATGGGCCTCAAAGGAGGAGCGGAAAGAGAATCTTCCTCCGCACCGGAGGGGGCGGAAGGGAATGCGTGCCGCAGCCTGTCAGGCCGGGAAGCGGAGGGAACGCGCGTATCCGGGGAATTAATCCTGGCCGGCGGAGAAACATGCTTGGAGGAAGCAGGTGTGGAGGGGACCTTTTTCCCATCCGGCATTTCTTTCTTCTTTCCCTCCAGTTTGCCCATGACTGCGTACAGGTTGGCGTCAAACAGCATATCCGGCGTGCCGCGCATCAGGATTTTCCCCGCGGGGTCCAGCAGATACACGCGCGGGGTGAGCCTCACCCGGTAATCCTTAAACGCCGCCGCCTTTTCATCCACCAGGGAAGGCATATCCATTTTCAAGTTCAACAGGGCCTTTTCCACGTTCTCCCTCTTTCCGGGGGCCACCGGCATCACCGTCAAACCGGGAAACTCTTTCCGGAGAGACGCGGCTTTTTGCAAAAACTGAACGGAACGCATATCCTGCGGATCCCAAAAAACCACCAGCACGGGCTTATCCCCGGAAGGGAGCGTCACATTTCCGGCCGCCGCGGTGGAAGGGAGGCTGATTCCAGGCCCGGTCTGCCCGATATTGAGATTACGTATTTCATATAGTTCCTCCTTCACAATATCCTGAACAGGAATGGGGCCGAAGCTGGAATCATAGCATTTGATAATGGCGTCTTTCAGCAATTTTCCGCGGGCCGCTACCAGCCTGACGTCATCCTGAAGCATCCCTGTCGCTTCCTTCATCACCATGGCCAGTCCCAGGGAAGCCAGGCCCTGGTCCTCCGGGAACTGGTTGTAATCCTTGATCTGTTCCAGAATAACGCGGCAGCGCAGGTCGCGGGAATTGCTCAGGGCATACGCAGCCTTCCCCGCCCCTTGTTCCCGGAACAGCGTATTTTCCAGGGAATCCAGGCAAAACACGACAATCTTCCTGGCCATATCTCCATTCGGGAACGCCTGCGCTACAGCCTGGGGATGATCCAGGAACCAGACGACAGCCGGAAGAAGGCAGGGTTTTTGAGTTTCGGGCTTCTGAAGGTCGCTCCCTGCCTGCCTCCATAATTCCCGAGCCACCGGAACGGCATCCGGACTGTTCTCCATTAATTCCGCCCTTTTTTCTGCGCTTTCAGCCGTTTTCAATGCGGATTCCCAGTCGGACTGCCTCATCCGCCAATCCTCCAGCACCCTGTTCATGCCCGTCTCGTCCGCCGGAGCCCATCCAATCAGGCTGCATGCACCGGCTATCACGCAAAACGCTCTCTTCATACCCTGCCACTATGCCCTGACGCGTCCCGCACGTCAATCAAACCCCGCGGCAAAACGCTGCCTATTTTTTCTTTCCCGCTCCCTCCCAGCTGTTTACGTCCCCGGAACACATGTTCCGGAAATGAACAAACCCCGGCGAATCCCTTCGCCGGGGCTGCTGTTCAACTAACTACCTATGAAGACGGTCGAGTCCTTAAGTGGATGAAGCGCTCTCTCTTTCACTGCATCCAGATCATAACCGTTATGGGTAAGACAAACGCCCGGCAAATATGTTCAAACATTACTTCTTTTGTATGACACAAGCCCCGGGGCAACAAAAAAGCGGCTACGGAATTTCTCCCGTAGCCGCTCCAACTAACTACCTATGAAATCAGGGCTATTCTTGGTGATAAGGAAAGCTCTCGTTCCTCCCTTATCGAACATCCCTGTTCATTCAACATACCCTCATGAATTAAACGCTCAAGAATTTTTTACCTTCCGTGAAAAAAACAGAGAACCGCCGCTTTAGGCCGCTACAAAGTTTCGTTCGTCATTGGTCAGGGCCCGCACCTGCACGGCCATGAACCTCATCTCATTAAGCATGTTCAGATAAAGCAGGGAGGAACGGGTGCGCGTCTGGTTGCGCTGAGCCCGCTTGATCTGGCGCTTGGTGGCCTTCGCCACCAGTTGAAGAAGCTGTTCCTGGGCCACCATCGTGTAATCGAACTGAATGTACGTCCCCGTCTGGAGCATTTTGCAATATTCATCCAGCAGCTTAATGAGAGCGGCATGAACCTCCTTCAGATCGTCCACCTGGTCAATCGTAAACGGCGTGTGGTTATTATCCACGTACGTAAAGATGGACTCGGAAAATTGCGACAGGCTCTGCGTAGCTTCGTTCAAATGCTCCAGGGCCTGCACAAAGTGGTAACCCATATCCAGGGAGCGGGACTGCATCTTGTACAGGATAGGGAGAATATCGTACTTGTGATGCTCGCTGCTGGTCATGGCCAGCCGTTCCGCGGCATCCGCCAGTTCCTTCAGGGCCTTCCTGTCTCCCTGGAAAAAGTTTTCCACGGTGTCATTGTAAATCTCCCGCAGCTTGAGCGTGCTGTCCACAATCTGGTGGCTGCATACATCCAGAATATTTTCTTCCGTAATCTGGTCAAAACGCTCTACGGAAAGCTTACTCTCCCGCCTGCGGTGCATGATAGTGGACTTCACCAGAATGACAACGACCAGGAACAGCAGGCCGAAGATGGCGTAAACCTGCCCGTAATGCAGGATGGTAGCCATGATGGCGGCCAGCGTAAAGGCAGCCAGCCCGGTCATGAACCAGCCGGAAATCACCGTCAGCACGCCGGTCACGCGGTAAACCGCGCTCTCCCTGCCCCATGCCTTGTCCGCCAGGGAAGACCCCATGGCCACCATGAATGTCACATACGTGGTGGAAAGGGGAAGCTGCTTGCCCGTAGCCCATGCGATCAGCAGGGAAGCGACCGTCAGGTTCACCGTGGCTCGAATCAGGTCAAAGGCTACCCGGTCCTTGGGATTCAAAGGCTGGGGGGCGGGATCCCACTGGTGGTTCATGCGTACCAGCATGCGGGCGGGAATAAGCCTTTTTACCCCGCGTCCCAGGGCGATAGCGCTGCGAACAATGGCGCGGGCGGGGGGGACGGAGCCGAAACGCTCAATACCGCCTTCACCCTGTCTGGAAAGTTCCACGCCGGTGGCGATCACCGTTTTCGCCTTTTTGGAGAACCACAGGGCAAAAATCATCATGCAGCCCGCGGCGAACAGAATGTAATGGTTTACCGGCATGCCCTGCCCCGGCATCAGACACTCCATGGAGAGGATGGATGAGGGAGAGCCTCCGGCCGCCGCCACACCTCTGGCGTACTGGAAGGAATCCAGGCCGCCCATGAAAACGCCGATGAAATTCACCAGGTCGTTGCCCGCAAAGGCCAGGGCCAGGGAAAAAGTGCCCGCCAGAACGGTCAGGCGCAGGATATTCGTCATGAACAAATGCTGGAGCAGGAACATGAGCACGGAAAAACCGCCAAAGGCCGTGAGCAGGGCCATGCCCAGATTCTGGTCAATGTATTGGATGAACGAGGGGTCCATCAGGGTAGATTCCTTCAGGCCCTTGAAAACGGCGAAATAGGCGATCGCCGTCATGGCCATGCCGCACCAGAAGCAGCCGAACCATTTGAACCGGGACTGGTATTTAAACGTGAACGCCAGGCGGGAAATCCACATGACGATGGTGCCTACCGTAAAGGCGATGGCTACGGAAAGAAGAATGCTGGTGACAATTTCAAAAGCCTTGTCCGTATTAATGAAATCCCACACGGATTGAACCAGACGGAGTTTGGAAATCTTGAACAGGGCCGTCGCTACGGAAGATCCCAAAATACCGAACACCAGGGAAACGGTGGTGGACGTAGGCAATCCGAACGTATTGAAGGTATCCAGCAGGATCACCTCACTGATCATCACCCCCAGGAAGAGCAGCATCACTTCATGATAACTGAACATGTTCGGGTGAAAAATGCCGTTGCGGGCCACTTCCATCATGCCTCCGGAGAAGCAGGCCCCCACCAGCACGCCGATGGAAGCCACGGTCAGGATCACCCGCACGGGAGCGGCCTTGGAACCGATAGCGGAATTGAGGAAGTTGACGGCGTCATTCGCTACGCCGTTGATCAAGTCAAATGCCGCCAGAAGCAGCAGGGCCGTGATGATAATCCAGTAGATTGAGTCCATAACTGTCTCTTGTGAATGGTGGGCGGAGGGCGTCCGCGAGCTGCACCACCGCCTCTTTACACGGAAACGGTCGATTTTGCTACTGTTTTGTTACAGAAAAATCCTTTCTCCTTATCAACGGGAGCGTGGCAGGAAATCCAGCTCCCCGGGGTCGGGCCAGCGGTGCCGGGGATAACGCCCCGCCAGGTCCTTTTTCATTTGCCCGTAGCCGTTCCGCCAAAAACTTTCCAGAGAACCCGTTACCTGCCACGGCCTCTGGCTGGGAGCCAGCACCTCCACAATCACGGGGACGGCCCCGTTGGCAATGCGCGGGGAAACAGCCACGCCGAACAGGCGCTGCACCGTCAGACTGATCACCGGGGAGGAATCCTCCCCGTACCTGACCCTGGCATGCTGGCCGTTGGGCAGCGTGAGGCTTACCGGCGCATAATCGTCCAGCGCCTTCGCCTGCCAGCCGGAAAGCCAATCCCTCAGCACGGGAAGAATCTCCCGTTCCTTGATGTCCTTATAACCTACGGCTCCTTCACAGACCAGGGAAATGGCGACCAGCTTGTCCTCCTCCGAAAAACGGGGCAGCTCCAGTTCCGGCATCCAAACGCTCAAACCATTAAGACGGCGTATCCACTGTTCCACGGCATCATTCCATTTCACCAGCTTCAGGGTACCGTCCACTACCTTTTCCGCCAGAACCGGGGCGGCCAGCTCCGGAGAAGCATCTCCGCGGTCACGATCCTCCAGCACCAGATCTCCATACATCAGCCTCCGGCGCAGACGCACGCGGCGCAAAGCGGCATCGAAGACGGCTTCCTCCCCGCAGGAAAAACGTTCCGGCCAAATGGAACGCAAATCTTCCGGCGCAACAAGCGTACAGCGTCCCACACGGGTTTCCACCGCCTTCCCGGACAATTCCGCCACCTCTGCGGCCACAAAATGCTCCCCATGAAACACCACGCTTCCTTCCGCCAGCCTGCCGCCCACACCGCCGGCCATGCGGCATGTATTGGCGGCCACGCCATTTCGAACACCCACATGGTCCGCAAAACTCTCAATCATCGCACGGACTACAGCAGGACGCGCCGCCGTAAAATCCGGTCCCGGCGTTTCCCGGACTTTTCCCCGGCTGCCGACGGACAGAAGCTGCCGGTATGCCATCCATGCCTCCCGCGCCCCGCGGGCGGAAATGCCCCAGCGGGTACACGTCCCCGCCCCAAAACCGGCCTCCACAGCCTTCTCCACCGCGCGCCACTCCGCCTGAAAATCCGTGTAATCCGCGGAATCGCGCAAATGATCGTTCAGCCCACCCTTCACCGCAACACCCTCTCCCTGCATCAGGGCAGCAATAGCGGCCAGTTCCACGGCGCACTGCTCATCCTGCCCGGCCACCATCAGGCGGGCCAGCCGGGGCGGCAGGGGAAAAGCGGTCATCCTTTTTCCCGTATCCGTCAGGCTTCCGTCCGCCTCCGTAGCGCCCAGGGCAGCCAACAAATTTACTGCCCGCTGCATCACCAGAGGGGCAGGAACATCCAGCCAACGGAAATTTTCCGGCACGTTGACGCCCCAGGCAGCCAAATTCAAAACGGCCCCGGCCAAATCCACCCGGAAACATTCGGGCGGGTCAAAATCTTCCTTCCGGGCCTGTTCCGCCTCACTCCACAGCCGGAAACAGCGCCCCGGAGCCACGCGCCCGGCACGGCCCGCGCGCTGGGCGGCGGACGCCTTGGAAATCTTCACCAGATGCAGCGTATCCATCCCCCGGTACGGATCCCAGCCGGACCGGCGCACCAGCCCGGAATCAACCACGGTGCGCACCCCCTCAATCGTCAGGGAAGTTTCCGCCACATTGGTGGAAACAATAACACGGGGGATCTCCCCCCGCTCCACGGCGCGATTCTGCTGCTCCGGCGTCAGAGCCCCGTAAAGGGGGAAAACGTCCCTGCCGCCCATCCACGGCTTTCCTGCCAGCAGCTCCACCGTTTTCCGTATTTCATACACGCCCGGCATAAATACCAGCACATCCCCGCAGCCGTCCTCCCTCACCGCCTCCCGCACAACATCCGCCGCCTGCTCCCATATGGGGGGAGGCGCCACCCTGCCGCGTCCGTCACTGACCAGGCGGGGGGCCCGGTAAACGATTTCCACGGGATACTGCCTGCCTTGCGCTTCCAGAACCCGGCAGGAACTTCCCATATATTCCCGCAGGCCGGATATCTCCAGTGTGGCGGACATCACCGCCACGGCCAGATCCCGGCGCGGCCCTTCCTGCAAATCCAGCACACGCCCCAGGGATAAATCCCCGGAAAGGCTCCGTTCATGGAACTCATCAAACACCACGGCACTCACACCTTCCAGGGTGGGCCGTTCCGTCAGCCAGCGCTCCAGCATGCCGTCCGTCACATACGCGATACGGGTGCGGGAGGAAATATGCCGTTCAAAACGCACCGCATACCCCACTTCTTTTCCCAGCTCCACCCCGCGCAGCCGGGCCACATGCCGCGCCAGCAGACGAGCGGCCATCCGCCGGGGCTGCACAACGACAATCAGGCCGCGCTCTCCCAGCCCGGCGTCATCCATCATGGGAGGAACGCCAGTGGACTTGCCGGAGCCAGTAGGAGCTTTCAACAAAATGCGCGGAGAAGGAACCCGCAAAGCGTCCAGCAATTCTCCGCGGATTTCCTCAATGGGGAGAGAAGAAAAAACCATACCGGGTTACAGGGAATCCGTTCGCGCCGGGGACATTCAGCCGATGCAGGCCAGCAGGAACCAGAAAAACGGCACGGTGAAGGAAGGGCTGTCAATCAGATCAAAAATTCCGCCAATCCCCGGCAGCAAGGAACCGGAATCCTTGATGGCCAGGCTGCGTTTAACCAGGGAGCCGGCCAGATCCCCGTAAACGGAAAGCAGAAAAATGAAGGAAGTGCATCCCATCAGCATCAGCACCTGGTTGATGGACAGGGAGGAAATTCCGAACATCGGGAAAACCAACCCTATGGCCGCCGCATTCGTCAGCGCCCAGGAACCGAGGATGCCCTCCCACGTCTTCTTGGGGCTGATGTGGGGAATAAGCCTGCGGGAAAAAATGCGGCCCCCCAACAAAAACCCGCTCACATAGGCAAAAATGTCCGCCATCTTCGTTACCAGAATGACCCACAGCACACACATGACAATGGCCGGATAAACATACCCCGCCCTCATATATGCCAGATGCAGGGCCAGAATGGCAAAAGAGAACAGCCAGACGGGATAAATAAAGGAAAGCAGCGTCGTACCCACGGAACGGAGCGCCCTGCTTCCGTCCACCGGGCGCTTCATCTCACGGATAAAGGAAACCACTACCAGGAGAACCGGAGCGGCAAGCGCCACCAGAAGAGGGAGGGGGATGAGGAAAGTAACCTGTTCCGCCAGGGCGCTTTCCCGGAATTTGGTGATGCAGCATGACCAGGACAGCAACACGGGATACGCCACCCCGAAAAAAAAGCCCAAGTTAGGCTGGGAGGCTTTGCCGGAACGCAGCAGCATGTGCCGCCATTCCCAGGCGGCCAGAATACAGAAGATGCAAACCAGACCGTAATATCCAAATTCGCGGTCCCACCACAGAGCCCCGGCCAGCAACCCAAGCAAAACCACGGTGCTGAATGAACGCTGCAGCAGAACCCCCATCTTGCTTCCGGAAAAATTCTTGTCCCGATTCGGTATGCTCATCATCACGCGAAGTGTACAGAAAACCGTTGCAACCTCAATCCTGAAATGCTTCCTTTCCTGCGGCGGCTCTTCAGAAAACGTCCGCGCTCCCTCCCCTTCCGCCGCGAACAGGAAAGCAATCATCCCGCCGCCTTTCCCTCTCCGGGAGGGATGCAGCAACGGAAAACCAAACGAAAGCGGCGGACAGGCATGCGGGGAAAAAGCCATTTCCATGCAATTCCAATATGACAAATGCCGGACTTTCGCGCAAAATTTCAAACTTTATGGTGGATTTATCCACCCATGAATTCTCTTCTTTCCTTCTCCTGCGCCGCGCAGGGCCGCTCCCGCCGCCGTCAGACATTTACGGATGAACCGGGTTCCATTTACTCCTGCCCCCCTTCCGGAAACAAGGAGATCAAAATAGCGTCATGTGGACGTTTTATAAGATAGACAATCACCTGCAAATCAGTAACACTCACATCCCAGCGCCAGCTTTTCCCCAAATGGGAAAAAACGCCCCCTTTTCCGTTATGAACATGCACTCATTCCGTTGGATCAGACTCACCGCGTTCTCGGCCCTGGCCGCAGCAGCCATCACTTCCTGCGCCTCTGCGGCTACGGACTTCAACCAGGTGGGCAAGCAAATGTCCCTTCTGCTCCAGAACTTCCACTTCTCCCGCAAGGAATTCAGCGATGAACTATCCGCCAAATTCCTGGAAACCTACCTGCGCAAGGTAGACCCCAACAAAATATTCTTCACCCAGCAGGACATAGACGCCCTCAAAAGAAAATACGGCAAGGAGCTGGACGACTACCTGATGTCCGGCCAGATGATGGACGCGGCCCAGGCCATGCACGCCCTGTACCGCCAGCGCGCCATGCAGCGCATCTCCTATGCGCGGGATTTGCTGAAAAAGGGAGGCTTCACCTTTGACAAAGACAAGTCTATCGAACGTTCCCGCCGCAAAACAGCCTCCTGGCCCAGGAATGAGGCGGAAATGCAGCAGGTCTGGAAAGACATGGTGGAAGAACAGCTCCTGTCTGAAATCCTGCGCCGTGAAACCGTAGCGCGCCTGGCCAAGGAACAGAACAAGCCCGATCCCCTGGCCAATGAAAAGCCCGCGGAGGAAAAACTGCTTATGCGTTATGAACGCATCCAGCGCAATATTCAGGAAACGGATCTGGAAGACGTGGCGGAAACACTGCTCAGCGCCGTAGCCCTGACGTATGACCCGCATACGGATTACATGGGCGCGCGCCAGGTGGACCGCTTCAAGATTTCCATGGGAACGGAACTCACCGGCATCGGCGCCCTGCTGGGAAGTGAAGACGACGGTTCCACCAAAATTACCGGTATCGTCGTGGGCGGACCGGCTGACAAATCCGGAGAACTGAAGCTGAACGACCGCATCGTTGCCATTGACTCCGACAACTCCGGAGAAATGGTGGATATCCTGTTCATGAAGCTGGACAAGGTGGTGGATATGATCCGCGGAGCCGAAAATACCCGGATGCGCCTGAAGGTAGAACCTGCGGACGCCCCCGGACAGGCCAAAATCATTACTTTGACCCGCTCCAAGGTTCCTCTGAAAGATGAACTTGCCAAAGGTGAAATCATTGAACTTACCGGAGCTCCGGAAGGCAGGAACCGCATTGGCGTGCTGAGTCTTCCCTCCTTCTATGCAGACATGGAAGGCGGAGACCGCCGCTGCGCCAAGGACGTCAAAAAAATCCTGGAACGGATGAACAAGGAAAATGTGGACGGCCTGGTAATCGACCTGCGCAGCAACGGAGGCGGCTCCCTGGAAGAAGTGCGCCTGATGACGGGTTTCTTTACCGGAAACGGCCCCGTGGTGCAAATCAAGGACACCCGCGGCAACGTAGATATTAAATCCGCCCACAATCGCCAGAAACTCTTCAACGGCCCCATTGTGGTGCTCATCAACAAACTCAGCGCGTCCGCCTCTGAAATTCTGGCGGCGGCCCTTCAGGATTACGGCCGCGCCGTAATCGTGGGGGATGACTCCACCTTCGGGAAGGGGTCCGTGCAGCAGCCTGTGGACATCGGCCAGTACCTGCCTTTCTTCGCGGCCAGGGACCGCGCGGGCCTGCTGAAAGTCACCACCCAGAAATTCTACCGGGTGGCGGGCGGCTCCACCCAGCTCAAAGGCGTGGAAAGCGACATCCAGCTTCCCACCGCTACGACGGCATTTGAACTGGGAGAAGACATTCTGGACTACGCGATGCCCTATGACCAGATCACGCCCTGCACCAACTACAAAAAGGACTCCTCCATCGCGGCCATGCTGCCCACCCTGAAAGACGCCAGCGCGAAGCGCGTGGAAAAAGACCGCGACCTCCAGATCGCCAGGGAAGACATCGCCATGATGAAACAGCGCATCAAGGACAACAAGCTTTCCCTGAACAAAAAAACCAGGGAACAGGAAAACTCCGCCCTGGAAGAACGCCGCAAATCCATCAACAAGGAACGCAAAATCCGCTTCGCGGAAATGGCCAGGGAAGACGCTACCAAATACAAAATTTACCGCCTGACGCTGGACGACGTCAACGCCAGGGAGCTGCCTCTGGCAGATCCGGACAAGGACAATGAACAATTCATGCACCTGGCGGAAGACCCCACGGCAGAACTGGACGACTCCCCGGAATACCCCTCCGGCCTTGATCCGGAACTCCGGGAAGGCATCAACATCGTCCAGGATATGCTGAAGCTGGAATCCTCCGGAAAATAACGGCACGCTCCTCGCTTGCCCCCTTACCGCCCCGGCCCCATTCAGGGGACCGGGGTTCTTTTTTCCGGGGTCAATCCCAGAAGCCGAGCCCTCCGAACGGCCTGGAATGAATCCGGGGCTTGCCAGCCGGAGGGAAATAAGGCAGTATTTTTGCCCGTCAGCAATGAGCACCACCATGAATACGACATACAAAATTGCCATCGGCGCGGATCACGCCGGAGTCGATCTCAAGGAAACCGTAGCAGAACTCCTCAAGGCATGGGGTCATGAAGTGACCGACATGGGAACCATGACCAAAAATTCCTGTGATTATTCCGACTACGCCAATGCAGTCGCAAGCAGCATTGCTGACGGCACCAATGACCGCGGCATCCTTATCTGCCGGTCCGGCATCGGCATGAGCATTGCCGCCAACCGCTGGGTGGGCGTCCGCGCCGCCCTCTGCCGCACGGCCCCTGCTGCGGCCCTCTCCCGCCAGCACAATGATTCCAACCTGCTCTGCCTGGCTTCCGCCTATGTGGACAATGAAAGTGTGGAAGACGTCCTGGACGCCTGGCTGCATGCTGACTTTGAAGGCGGACGCCATGAACGCCGCGTCGTTAAATCCTCCGGCAGCCCCCTGCAATGGACGGACCCGGAACTGGCGACCCTCATCCAGGAGGAAGGGCGCCGGGAAAGCAACAACATTGAGCTGATTGCCTCTGAAAACTTCACTTCCCCCTCCGTCCGGGAAGCCCAGGGTTCCCTGCTGACCAACAAATACGCGGAAGGCTATCCCGGCAAGCGCTGGTATGGCGGCTGCGAGGTGGTGGACAAAGTGGAACAGCTCGCCATTGACCGCGTGCTGAAAATTTTCGGCGGGGATCATGCCAACGTGCAGCCCCACTCCGGCTCCCAGGCCAACATGGCCGTTTACTTCTCTGTTCTGAAACCGGGCGACACCATTCTCACGATGGATCTCTCCCACGGCGGCCACCTCACTCACGGGCACAGGGCCAACTTCTCCGGCAAACTGTACAATGTGGTTCACTACGGCGTATCCCAGGAAACGGAAGCTATTGACTATGATGCTTTGGAAAAACTGGCTCTGGAGGTGAAGCCGCAAATGATCACGGCGGGAGCAAGCGCCTACTCACGCACAATAGACTTTGAACGCATGGGCCAGATTGCCAAGGCCTGCGGTGCCTACCTGTTCGTGGACATGGCCCACATCGCGGGCCTGGTGGCCGGGGGACAGCACCCGAATCCGGTTCCCCATGCGGACTTCGTCTCCTCCACCACGCATAAATCCCTGCGCGGCCCCCGCGGCGGCTTCGTCATCTGCAAGGAGGAATACGCCAAAAAACTGGATGCAGCCGTCTTCCCCGGAATGCAGGGCGGTCCCCTCATGCACATCATTGCCGCCAAGGCGGCCTGTTTCGGGGAAGCTCTGAAGCCCGAATTCAAGGACTATGCGGCCCAGGTTGTCAAAAACGCCAAGGCCATGGCGGCCAAAATGGCGGAACTCGGCTTCCGCGTCGTCTCCAACGGCACGGACAACCACGTATTCATGGTAGACCTCCGCAACAAGGGCATTAACGGCGCAGACGCGCAGGAAGCCCTGGACCGCGTAGGCATCACCGTAAACAAGAACGCCATCCCGTTTGACACGGGTTCTCCCATGAAACCATCCGGCATCCGCATCGGCACGCCTGCCGTAACCACCCGCGGCATGAAGGAAAAAGACGTGGAACAGGTGGCCGAATTCATTGCCCGTGCGCTGGCCCTGTACGTAGGCGACCAGGTATGCCCGAATCCGGACGGCTTCTCCCGGCTTAAGGAAGAAGTTTCCGCGTTCAACCGCAACTTCCGCCTGCCTCATTAAAAGCATTGCCTTTTCACGTTCAAGCCGTCCCATTGCCAGCAATGGGACGGCTTGCGCTTTTCATGGGAATAATGAGAACGGCAGGGGAATGCATCAAAGGGCCTTCCCGGACGGCCCCCAGAGTCCTGCTGAAGGGGATGAGGCTTCTTCCGGCGAATTCCGTGAAACGGGAAATAACCTTGCTCCCCACTCATTTATCATATCTAATACGGGATAATGGTTATCCAAAAAAACCATTTTAATAACAATTTGATATAAGATACGATGAACAGCCTTGTAATATACCTGCTTACGGGAGCATCCATGCTGTGCCCCATGAACGGAAGTAGCGAAGAAGGCGCCCCGGCCGCGCCTGCGCCAGCAAAGGCCTCCAAAGACGATTTCCTGCCGGACTGGAACTTTAGCGGTAAGGTCTATCAGGTCACGGCAAATCCCATTGTCTGGAATGATGACCGTTCTCTGGCCGTCGTTTATGACGAGACGGCCTCGGGCGTGCTTTGTTATACGTTCTGGTGCCTGAAGAGAAATGCGAAGGGAACGATGGTCCCCATTGCCAAATACAAAATATGGACAGATCTTTTAAAAAAAGGAATCCTGCTGGATGAAAAAGGTCTCACCGTCATGCTGGAAGGATCTGGGGGAAGACCGGGAACAACGAAGATCAGCCATCATTTCCCGTTTACGATTCCACAGGCTCAAATATCCTTTCTGCGAAATGAACCGAAGCACTTGAACGGAGTGGACAATGAGGATCTGAAAAAGGAATGGGAGCATTTTCTGGACCAATGATCCTGTTTGCCACAGGCATTTTTCTCTGTGAATAAAAACCGTCCCGTATTGCTACGGAACGGTTGGAGCAGATGTTATCCGAGTGGGATAAATACCACCGGATTAACAGGATTACTCAACCCACCAATCGGGCTTGTCACAAGAACGATATTGATTGTTCTTATAGAAATCATGACCGCCAATCGTCACGTAATTGCTGGAGTCCAGACTGCCGGGGTGCGTCACGTAACGGTCATAGGTATAGGGAGCTTCCTCCATTCCCAGAACCGTTTCAAGTGCTTCCCTGGCTTTCTCCAAATTCGGGCATTCCTGTGGGTTAAGAGAGCCTTCCATGGCTTTTTGATACTGGGTTCCTCCGATACTTGCCCACGATTTTTTCGTAAGATCATCAGCAACAGTTTTAACAACGGTTCGGTTATCCAGACTGCCGTGTTTACCTCGTCCCCAGCGGTTACGGAAGACGGAAGCAATGGCAAGATATTCCTGTTCGTTGTACTGGGACTGTTCTGCAAAAATGATACAGGCAATCTGCTTGAATTCTGCGGCGGTTACTCCCGCAATGGAGCCGGAATCCTTTTTCTGCGGATTCCCGTCATTGTCATTATAGACTTCATACCATTTGATAGGAGACGGAAGATTAACAGATTCCTTGGGCCAGTCGATACGGCAGCCCAATGCGATTTGGTAGAGCGTCATGGGGGCGCCTGAAGCCAGTTCTGACTTAGTAGTGTCATTCTTGACATACTTGCCTTCCGGGGGCATTTCCGCTGTGCTCATGATAGCAATGCAGCCTTCATAGGACTTGTTTTCCGGTTTATAGGCCCTGTTATTGTAGGTCAGCTCGCAGTAGTGAAACCCGCGTTCCAGGTTGGCCTGCGCCGTCTGAGTGGTGAGGGAACCTCCTCCGGTCGTGATGTCAACTTTGGCATGGGGGATTTTGAGGGTCAGCGTATCGTCTCCGTCGATACGGAAATAGTGCATACCAGACTTTTCCACCTTGATGTAACCTTTCCAGGTTTCGTTGCGTTCATTGACATTCTGCTTAATGGGGATAAGCACGGGATCGGTCATGATCGGATTGCCGTCGTCCGCATGGATAAAGTAGCCGGGAACCGGCTTGGATTCCTTTTCTTTCATTTTGATGAAAGACACGGATACGAATTTAATGTCGTCTGCCATAATATGATTTTTTCTATGATTAGATTTTTTGTACGTCGGGATTATTCTATCTATCATAAAAAATGAAGAATATCCCCTTACAGAGATACGAACATCCTGTGGTTCAACAAAGAAATGTATCACGTTATGAGTTCATTCCCTGAAGGAAATGTTGCCTTGAAGTAAAGTATTATTGATATGCAGTAACCACATCGTTCAACATCTTACGTTTAAGAAAATCCTTCTCTGTGCCCGGAATGGAAACAGGGCCTTCCCAATACGGAGAACCATCATTCACAACAGCCATGCACGCTTTGCTGCAGCATGGAGAGGTACGGCATGAACAAACACCATTTGCACAGTCACTTAAAATACGGGCGGCCAAAACGCCCGCAACAAAAAAAACTCTTCGTCAAGGAATAGCCAGGAATTGTCCAAACTGCGCTTTTCCTCTCCTATATTACGGACAAACCGGTTTGGAAATCAACAATCATTATTCATCCTCACGTCCTCGCTGGAACATTTGCCCTCTTCACGGCCCAACCGGAAAACAAAGACAGCGGCAGGTTGGGAATAATGGAACTGATGGCTTGCACGGGTTGCCCCTCCATCCGCAATTAAAATAATCTTAAAACCTTCATTGGAAAACTGGATATTTTTTTCATCCCAATATCCATAACCGGACATAACAGAATATCTTCCTATTTCTCTAAATGAACCGTCCTGCTGGCGCAGAAAAGCTTTAAATTCATAACTGTTGAAATTGGCGCCCCTAGGCGTTCTCCACACTAAAGCGGCTTCATGGTCCGCCTGCCAGATTACTTTGTTATCCGGATTGTCCCGGAAACAGTTTTCCAGAAAAGCCATCTCCTGCTTGTGAAAACGCAAGGCGGCGCCATCTACCGGAGGATGATCGACAAGAAGAGAAGGCGCGTCAGAAGCCACAACAAGGGGAACCGTGCAGCAAGAGAAAAAAAACGTTTTCAAGGAGGCATTCATCTTCCGGATATTACTTAATCAAAAAGACGGATCAAGTCTCAATCACCTGATCCGCCTGATGATGCTTCAGAATGATTTATCTATCCAAAGGGCCACCGGGCCAGACAGACAAATTATCCCATCCGTCTGGTTTGACGGTGCAGGTCCGGTACTGTTTTTCAGTCAAAAAGTCAGTTCCTCCAATAGTAACATGAGGCTTGGGAGTAGTACCTGCCGTTCTAAATCCATCATAAGGAACGGTTACGCCACCGCTCAGAACCTCAAGAAGCGCCTTTCTGGCTTCTTCCAGTTTTTCACAACTCAGCCTGTCAATATCCCTGTACTTCTCCCCTTCAACCTTGGCATATTGCTGATCTGTTACAGAGGCCCAATTAGGATTCTTACCGTCTTTGATTTCTCCAAATTCCGTCAACATACTCAACAATGGATTTCGATAGGCATTCCCTTTCGTGTTGCCGAGACGATTCAACATCACCGATGCAATAGCCTTCATTTCTGCACCCTTCGTATCGGCTTCCGCATAGATGACTCGCGCCATTGCATTGAATTCATCAACGGTTATTTCAGAAATGGTTCCCGTATTGTAACGGTATCGGACAGCATTGGAATCTTGCCGCAATTCATACCATGTGATGGGATAAGCGATAGGTACGGCTTGTTCTGGCCAGCCAATACGGCATCCTTCTCCAAGTTTCAGAAGTGTCATAGGTATTCCTGAAGCAAGTTCGGATTTGGCGGTATCGTACTTCACATACCTGCCTTCCGGCGGCATTCCCGTGGTACTCATGATGGCGATGCAGCCTTCATAGGACTTATCCGCCGGTGTATAGGCATTATTACGGTAAACCAACTCGCAATAATAGAAACCGCGTTCCAGCACGGCTTCTGCCGTCTGGGTGGAAAGAGAACCTCCCCCAGTTGTGATATCAACATTGGCTTGAGGAATGTTGAGGGTCAAAATATCGTCTCCGTCGATACGGAAATAATGTCGTTCAGATTTCTCTACTTTAATATACCCTTTCCAAGTTTCAGTACGATCTTCGACATTTTGCTTGATAGGAATTAGCACAGGGGCGGTCATAAGCGAATCTCCCGTTTCATCTTCATAGATGAAATAGCCGGGAACAGGTTTGGCCTCCTTTTCTTTCATTTTAATGAAAGGAATAGTAATGGATTCAACTGTAGTTGACATGATATTATTCTATGTTATGTTTTAACTTTTTGTAACGCAGAAACTTTTCCCCATTTTAATAAAAAATGAAGAACAGCCCGTTACAGAGATACGACCATTCTATTGTTCAACAAAGAAATGTATCACGTTATGAGCTCATTCCCTGAAATGGCACATTCTGTCTTGGAACGAAAATCCGTATAGAAAAAAATCTTCACAAAATATAAAAAAATATCATTCTATCAATTAACTAACAAATTTTTACAAAAATTTGATATGTGAAATTCTTTTATGGCCTGCCCGCGGAAGTCATGCCGTCCCACACGGGAAAGTAATAATGCAGGGTAGGTTCAGGCTCATTCAACAGGCGGTAATGCCACCATTCCGGAGCATAATTGGCAAAACCCTGTTTTTCAAAAGCCTTTTTCAAAATCATCCTGTTTCGGCGCTGGGACGGAGTCACTAATGTGGAGTCCGTGGCGGAACTGGGATCCAGCAGGTCATGATGGCCGCCCATGTCCACAGGCTTTCCGGTCCTGGCGTACAGCAGGGAAACATCCACAGCCACGCCCCGGGAATGTTCCGAAAAATCGCGCACATAGTGGTCTCCGAACACCTTGGCCTTGTCAATATGGGGATAATACCGGGACTTCATCTTTTGATCCCCGTCGTCAGCTCCCCATTTGCAAATGTCCAGCACGGCGGTATGGGGACGGTAGGCGTCATCAATTTCCAGCAGGTAACCCTGACTGTACAAATCTTCCGAGACTTTTTTCAACGCCTGCGCCGCCTGGGTGCGCAGGATGGCGCGCCGGCCGCGGTAACCGTCCAGCGGACGCCCTACAAAATTATCATATCCGGCATATTTCAAATTAGTCTTCACCAGCGGAGCCACCTGGTCCACATACACAAAGCCCGGCTGCATCACGGGCTGAAGGGGCTGATTGAACGCCGGTTTGAATTCCCTGCTGCCGGAACAGGAAACCAGTAACATGAACATGCCGCATACCGCAGCTACGCAAGTCTTCATGACCACGAAGCGTAGCACGGCATGCGGCGCAAATCCGGTCAGGATTCCGTCATTTCCAGAAATCCCTTGATCTTGCTGATGCGCGTGGGATGGCGCAGCTTGCGGAGGGCCTTGGCTTCAATCTGGCGAATGCGTTCGCGGGTGACGCTGAACTGGCGGCCCACTTCCTCCAGAGTGCGGGGACTGCCGTCCCGGAGGCCGAAGCGCTGTTCAATGACTTCGCGTTCACGATCCGTGAGGGTGTCCAGAACATCCTTGATTTTTTCTTTCAGGAAAGAGAAGGAGGCTTCCTCCATGGGATTTTCCGCCGCCTTGTCTTCAATAAAGTCACCGAAGGAGGTATCGTCGGAATCCCCCACGGGGGCTTGCAGGGAAATGGGCTGCTGGGCCATTTTCAAAACGGAACGCACGCGTTCCACAGGAAGATGGATTTCTTCCGCGATTTCTTCCGGAGTGGGTTCCCTACCGTACTCCTGCACCAGCTGCTTTTGCACGCGCATCAATTTGTTGATGGTTTCAATCATGTGCACGGGAATGCGGATGGTGCGGGCCTGGTCTGCAATGGAACGGGTGATGGCCTGGCGGATCCACCAGGTGGCATAGGTGGAGAATTTGTAGCCGCGGCGGTATTCAAATTTTTCCACCGCCTTCATCAGGCCCATGTTGCCTTCCTGAATCAGATCCAGGAAGGAGAGGCCGCGGTTGGTATATTTTTTGGCAATGGAAATAACCAGGCGCAGGTTGGCCTCTACCATTTCATCCTTGGCCCTGCGGGCTTCGCGAAGCCATTTGCGGAGTTCCTGGTAGGCTTCTCCCATCTCATCCGCAGTCATCCACATGCGAAGCTCCAGCTCTGCCAGATGTTCCTTGAGTTCCTTGTTGTCCGGATCCAGGGCAACCTTCTTCTGCATGCGGAGCACGCTGTCGCGGGCCTCGTCAATCATGGAACAGAAATCCTCAATCACCTTGTGCTTGAAATACAGGCGGCCGAAAAACTTCACCAAAGCACTGGCAACCTTGTCGAATTCGGCCTGGCGGGCCTTGACGGACTTGGCAGCCTCCTTGCTGCGGTACAGCTTGCGGAAGGAACCGGAGGCGTCCTGATGGGTCTGCTGTATCTGGGCGCAGAGCTGGGCCAGCCCTTTCATGTAGCGCTCGCGGGAGTCTATCTTTTTGTCAAGGATAACGCGGTCAAAGCGTTCCTCATTGTCGAGCAGGCGATAGGCTACGTCCAGATAGGCATTCGCAATGAAACCGAAGCGGTGCACACAGCGCTGGACGTTCTGTTCCGCGTCCTCAATTCTCTTGGAAATGGCCACTTCCTCTTCACGGGTAAGCAGGGAAACCTGGCCCATTTGCTTCAGGTACATGCGGACGGGATCATCCAGAATGTCCATCTTGGCTTCGAGCTTTTCCTCTTCATCCTCTTCTTCCGTGCTGATGCGGGTGCGGTCCGTGTAGCTGTCCACGTCAGACGCGTCAATGATATCAAACGCCATGCTGCGCAGGCGGTCCATGATGGCCTCGTAATCCTGCTGATCAACAATGTCGTTGGGAAGGGAGTCATTAATGTCGTCAAAAGTCAGATACCCCTGTTCCTTGGCGAGCTTGATAAGTTCACGAATTTTTTCCTGAATTTCCGGAGCGTCAATCGGATTCGTGATCTTGCGGCTGGCAGCCCTCTTGCGTTCCTCTTCCAGTATTTCGCTCAACTTTTTGGGAGCTTCCTCCTTCGCGACAGGTTTGGCAGCCTTCTTCTCAGCCGGCTTCTTCTCCGCAGCCTTGGCTGGAGCTTTCTTGGCGGGAACTGCTTCAGGCGCCTTTGCCGGAGTCTTTTTGGCGGCCGACGCCGCCTTCCTGGAGGCAGAAGCCGGAGACGCCTTCTTTGCCGGGGCCTTTTTTTCCGCAACGGGCTTGGCGGCGGCCTTTTCCGCAGCCGGAGCAGCAGCCTTGGCAGAGTTTTTTTTGACTGGAGCCGCCTTCGGAGCGGTTTTGGAATTTTTTGCGGCAGGCCGGGCCGCTATTTTTTCCTTGGATTCAGAAGCTTTTTTGTTGGCGGAAGTCTTCTTGGGAGAAGAGGGGGATGGGTCACCGGATTTGGACATATCTTGAAAAGAAGAGGGCACAATTCACCATTATATCAATACCCGGAGGTATCGAGGCACTACATTGTACCCAGCAAACGCTTCAAGTCAACACTAAGTTTGGACAATTCCAGCCTTCTGGCAGCATCCGTGGATGGATCCGCCAGTTCCGCCATCAGGGAGGCGATGTGCCTCTCCAAAGCGGCCTTCGCAATGCCGGAGCAGGCTTCCTGTACGCTCCTGTCCACATTGGGAATAGGTATGGGCTCCAGATTCAGCATGCCCAGGGCATCCCGTTCCGGCTGAGGCAGGGACGCCAGAAAAGCCTGAACGGCCGCGGGGTTGTCCGGAGAAGGCAGCCTGGCCAGAATTTTTTTTAAGATGCCTCCACCCTGCAGCAGCCGCATCGGCTCCAGCAATTCTTCAATGCGGTCCACGATAAGCCCCTGGGCACGGGAATTCTGAAGGGCCAGTTCACAGAGCACGGCCACGGCGCGATCCATTTTCACAGGAGGATGCTGCGGAACTTCCGCAGCCGCCTTACGCTCTGCGGACTGGGCCTGTTCCTGCCCCTTCCGGCGTCCGGCCATTCTGACAGCGCCGCGCAAATTATCCGCAGCCATGCGCATGCGCGTGGCTATGTCAGTCGTAGCCAGATCCCGGGCCACCGGATCGCTCATGCAGGCCAGCAGGGCCGTCATCTCACGGGCAAAAGCGGCGCTGGAAGCGGCGTCATCCAACAAACCGCTCTCCCTGGCCCGTTCCATGCGAACCTCAAAGAAGGAACGGGCCCGCTCCACCATCCCGGAAAAAGCCTCTTTCCCCTCCCTCTTCATGAAAGAATCCGGATCGTCCCCAGCAGGAAGGTTCACCAGGTAAATATCCTTGCCAAAGGGGGCCAGTTCACGGAAAGCCCGGTCCGCCGCAGCCATGCCCGCCTTGTCCGCGTCAAAACACAACACTATCCGTGAAGCATAGCGTGAAAGAATCCGGGCATGCTCCGGAGTAAACGCCGTCCCCAAAGGGGCTACGGCAAAAGAAATACCCGCCTCGTGGCAGGCAATAACGTCAATCTGCCCCTCGCACAACAGGGCTTTGCCGCTTTTTCCCATAGAGCCGCGCGCCCTGTCCAGGGCAAACATCACGTCCCCCTTTTTGAAAATGGCCGTCTCCGGGGAATTAACGTACTTGCCTGCGTTTTCCTGAGGCCGCAGAATGCGGCCGGAAAACGCCACACATTCTCCGTACACATTGTTGATGGGGAACATCAGCCTGTCCCGGAAGCGGGCGTACAAATCTCCCCGTTCTCCGCGGTTGGCGAGACCGGAATCTATCAGCACCTGGTCCGGAATCCCCTCCCTGCGGGCCCAGGCCAGAAACTCCCGCGAGGAGTCAGGAGCCCACCCTACCTGCCAGCGTTTCGCCATGTCCGCCCCGTATCCGCGGGAATTCAGGTAAGCCCTGGCCTCCGCCGCCTTCGGGGAACAAAGCAGGAGCCTGTGGAAAAACCCAGCTGCCTTCTTGTGGGCCACCAGCAACGCCGTGCGTGCCTTACGCCGCTTTTCTTCCGCCGCGTCATAAACCTCTTCCACAATGGAGATTCCGGCTTTTTCCGCCAGCCTTCGCACGGTATCCGCAAACCCCAGGTTCTCCATCTTCATCACAAAAGTGATGGCGGACCCACCTTCCCCGCAGCCAAAGCATTTGAAATTCTGCCGACTCTGGTCCACAATAAAGGAAGGCGTCTTTTCATTGTGGAACGGACAGCATGCCTTCCACCGGGAACCGGCCCTTTTCAGGGGAAGATAGGCCCCCACCACATCTACAATGTCAGTGGCCTCCAGAACGCGCCGGATGCTGTCTTCATCAATCCTTCCCATAAGGCGGAACCAGTCTATCACAGGGGGCACGGGTGCACAAGAAGACAGAATCGGAACGCCATGCGCGGAAAAACAACGCCTCCGCAGGCAGGCCGGGAAAAATGGCGCAGCGCCAATGGCCTCCCGCCCCGGAGGAACGCATTTCCCCATTGAGCGCGGGAACGGAACATGCTAGCCTGCCCTTATGAAGCGCATTCACCTTCTGTTGCTGGCTCTGCTGGCCCTGTTTGCCGGCTACCCCTTCCGGGCGGCCGCGGAGGAAACCTTCCGCGACAGGGTAGTCGTCATCCCCGTGGGGGAAGACTCCCTGACCAGCAAACAAAGCTTCGGCTTCATGAACCGCATCCTGAAGAGGGCGCAAGAGGAACAGGCGCGCGCGGTAATATTCGACTTGAACACGCCCGGGGGCCTGGCCTGGGAAACCAGCGAGATGATGATGAAAAGCATCCAGCCGCTCACCATTCCCACCTACGCCTACGTGAACCCCAGGGCCATGTCCGCCGGGGCGCTCATCTCCGCGGCGTGCGATAAAATTTACATGGCGCCCGTCTCCTCCATAGGGGCGGCCGGCATCATCACTTCATCCGGAGAGGAAATGGACCCCGTCATGCGCAAGAAAGCGGAAAGCGCCTTCTGGGCCTTTACCCGCTCCGTCGTGACGGAAAAGGGTTACCGCCCGGAAGTGGTGAAAGCCATGATGATCCCGTCCGACCAGGAACAGCAGTTCGGCCCCGTCAAACTGGAAAAAGGCGCCCTCCTGACCCTGACGGGCAAGGAAGCCGCCGCGCGGCTGGAAGACGGCAGGCCCCTGCTGGCCCAGGGCACAGCCTCCTCCGTCACGGACCTGCTGGCCCAGGAGAAAGTGAATGCCCCTGTGGTCACGGCGGAACCTACGGCCTTTGAGCGCATCGGCCTGTGGATTGCGTGGGCTTCCCCCATCCTGATCCTGCTGGGCATCGGCGGCATTTACATGGAATTCAAAACGCCGGGATTCGGCATCGGCGGCGTTGTGGCCATTGCCGCGTTTGCCCTGTTCTTCTTCGGCAACAACATTGCCGGGAATCTGGCCGGCTATGAGACGGCGGCCCTGCTCGTTCTGGGCATAGTCCTTCTTTGCGTGGAATTCTTCGTTATCCCGGGCACGTTCATTGCGGCCATTGCGGGCGGCGTCTGCATTTTTCTGGCCCTGTTCGGCGGCATGGTCAGCTCCTGGGAATGGGACCACATCATCCGGGACGGACAGTGGGATGACGTCAACACGCTGGCGGCAGTCCTGGGCATCCCCCTCCTGAAACTGGCCCTGGGCCTGACCGGAGGCTCCATCCTGATTGCCCTGCTGATGAAATACCTCCCGGATTCCGTCCTGATGCGCCGCGTCACCAACGCCACGGTCAGCGGAGGTTCCGCCGGCGAGGCGGTCAACATTGCGCGCGTTCAGGTAGGAGACCGCGGGAACGCCGTCACGGAGCTGAAACCTAACGGAAAAGCCATGATTCATGGCGAAATATGCGAGGTTTTCTCTCGACAAGGCATACTGATTAAGGGTACCCCTGTGCGCGTCGTGGACATCCGCCCATTCGACCTCGTCGTCGTCAAGGACGACTCCCCCTCCGGGGATTGACGCCATCACGCTTCCTACTTACTGCCATGCCTCTCACCGTTGGACTCATTTCCCTGGGCTGTCCCAAGAATCTGGTTGACTCTGAAATCATGATCGGCCACCTGCAAAAAGCCGGCATGACCATGACTCCGGAACCGGAACTTGCGGATGTAATGGTAGTCAATACCTGCGCTTTCATTGACCAGGCCAAGCAGGAAGCCATCGACGCCATTCTGGACATCGTGCGCGCCCGGGAAAACGGGGCTTATCCGGAAAACCAGAAACTCATCGTGGCGGGCTGCCTGTCCCAGCGTTTCCGGAAGGAACTGCCCGCCCTGCTGCCGGAGGTGGACGCCTTTATCGGTCCGGACCAAATCACCAGACTGCCGGAAATTATCACTCAAGTGATGAACCGGACCATACAGGACCGGAATTTCATTGAAGGGAAATGCAGGTACGTTCCTGACTGGAACACGCCGCGCTACCGCCTTACCCCGCCGCACACGGCCTACATCAAGATAGCGGAAGGCTGCAACCACGGCTGCGCCTACTGCATTATTCCCATGATCCGCGGACGCCACCGCAGCCGTTCCCAGCAGGACGTGGTGCGTGAAGCGGAAGCCCTTATCCGGTCCGGCGTGAAGGAAATCTGCCTCATCGCGCAGGACATCACCTATTACGGCATGGATAAATGGACGGACGAACGCCCCAACCGCCGCAGCGCGGTCGATTCCTCCCGCGGAGAGTCCCTGGCCTCCCTGCTCCGCGCCCTGAACGCCATTGAGGGGGAATTCTGGATCAGGCTGCTTTACACCCACCCCGCCCACTGGAGCGACGAACTGACCGCAGCCATCGCGGAATGCCCCAAAGTGGCCCGCTATGTAGACATCCCCCTCCAGCACATTTCCGATAACATGCTGGACGCCATGCAGCGCGTAACGGACGGAGACTATATCCGCACCTTGCTCCGGAAGATCCGGAAAGCCGTTCCGGGCATCGCCATCCGCACCACCTTCATCACCGGATTCCCCGGAGAAACGGAAGAAGACCATCAGGAGCTGATGGAGTTTATCGAGGAATTCCGTTTTGAACGCGCCGGCATATTCACCTTCTCACGGGAGGAAGGGACAAAAGCCTACAAGATGCCCAACCAGGTGCACCACCGCACCAAGGCGCGCCGCTACAATGAAGCAACCATGTTGCTGGCGCGTCTCGCCTCGGAAACGGGCCAGGAGCAAATCGGCAGACAAATCCGCGTGCTGGTGGATGCTCCCGGAGTCGCCAGGACGGAATGGGATGCTCCGGACATCGACGGAACCGTTTCCGTTCCTCTGACGCTGCCCGTCGGGCAATTTGCCACCGTCACCGTAACAGATGCCGTTGCGTATGAATTGACGGCGGAATAAGATTACTTCCTTGCCCGGCAGAAAGAAACCGGGGACAAAAACACGGGCGGAGCGCAGGCCTGCATATGTTGCCTCCTGTTTTCCGCCCGGCTTTCCGGATTTTTCCGCAAAGGCCCTACTGCTTCACGCTGGATTCAGGCAGGGGAACGTTTTCCGGAGGCGCTTCCTGAGGCGCAGCTCCCGACGGAGAAACGGAATTCGGAACAGGAACCAGAGAGGTATTCATCCGGGATATATCCAGCTCACGGGAAGCGGCGGCTTCCGGACTGACGGCGCCCATATTGGAGGGCAAAGGAAGCAAGGCACCGTCCGGGCCAATCATATCGGAGGCGGAAACAGGATAAAAACTCATCATTTCCTGCGGATTAACAATCTCCGAGAGGCTCACGTAGCCCTGGCTGCCGTCTTCAAACTCAACTTTGGCGAATAAATCCCCGCAGACCAGCACCTTTCCGGTTTTCACACCACCCCTGACGGTTCCGCTGGTGGAAAAATTATTTTCCGGATTCTGCTCAAACACCATCATTCTGTCCTTCTTGAACGTAACGGCTTCCCCAGGCTTGTAAAATGCCTGTTCCGCCTTGTTTTTAGCCGCCATTTTCTTGGAAGTGATTCCTACGGGATCCAACGCGGAACTCTGGCGGTCCCAGGCATTCACATGCTTGTTCGGACCGCAGGAGGCCAGCAGCACCAGCAGAGCGGAAAAGGGAAAAAGCAATTTCATTTGCGGATTATCTTAATTGCCGCGGCTTACGGATGGAAGCAGAATTTGCGCCTGTTTCCGCCGGAGGCTGTTTCTAAAAGAAAAATTCCGCCTTTCCCTCCTGTTCATGCTGTTTCCGCAGAGAAAACCATGCCGCTCCCGAACCGGCCTCCCGGGCAAATAACCGGATTCCCGGTAAGGCATTTATTCCCGCGGCGGAAAACAAACAGCCTGCCTTACCGGCGCCCGCCCCTGCTCCACTTCCCAGGAAAAACCGCAAAGCATGGCGCAAAGACAACGTATTAAGCTTGCTGCCTTCCCACCGGAAATGCTATTCTGGCGCTTACTGTTCCAACGGCTGACGAAGGTCTATCCGGAGGAACCGCTCAAGTAATGCGTTCTGATATGGATGAGAAAAGATTAGCCGGCGTAGTTCTGCCATTGTTTTCCCTGCGCCGTAGCAATGACCACGGCATCGGTGACTTGACGGCTTTGCGCCAATGGATTGACTGGGCGGCGGATGCCCATGTGGGTTTCCTTCAGCTGCTCCCCGTCAACGCCCTGGGCAGGGACGAATGCCCCTCCCCCTATTCCGCCATCAGCTCCGTAGCTTTGGAACCCCTGTACCTTTCCCTGGAACCCTGGACCATCCCCGGCCTGGAAGAACGCGTATTCAATGAAACGGGGGACACGCTGCCGTGGGAACAGCCCTCCGGCCCGGATCTGGTGGACTATCCCAAGGTCAGATTCTGGAAAATGTGGATTCTGCGGGGAGCCTGGAACAATTTCAAGACCAAGCCGGAATATGAATGCATCATGCCCAAATTCAGGGAATGGGTGAAAGAACAGGGAAGCTGGCTGGAAGACTTTGTCTGTTTTCAGGTCCTCTGCGACCTGTTCGGCACGGAAATCTGGTGGCATTGGCCGGAACAGGATCCGGCGCGGGCCAAGGCCATTGCCGCCGATTACGAGGAGGAAAAGGACTTTGCCCGCTGGCTCCAGTGGCTCTGTGAAAAACAGTGGGAATTCATCCGCATTTATGCGGACGAACGCAATGTGAAGCTGATGGGGGATATCCCCATTGGCGTTTCCCTTTCCAGCGCCGACGTCTTTTTTGAACGCCACCTGTTTGACACGGAATGGTGCGGAGGAGCCCCGGCGGAAGGCAGCTATGCGGAAGACCCATTCACGGCCAAATGGGGGCAAAACTGGGGCATTCCGCTGTATAAATGGGATGTCATGGCTCAGGATAACTTCGCCTGGTGGCGCCGCAGGGTAAAGTACTGCACCAAGATTTTCAGCATGTACAGGATTGACCACATCCTGGGATTTTACCGCATTTACTCCTTCCCGTGGAAACCCACGGAAAACGGGGACTTCCTGCCTCTTTCCCACGATCAGGCTGCCCAGAGGACGGGCGGGAGGCTGCCCGGCTTCAAGCCCCGCGGGGATGATAATGCTGCGGACCGCAACATGAACCTGGCGGACGGAGACCTGTATCTGCGCCTTCTGCTTTCCGCCGCTCCCGGCGTCAGCGTGGTGGGGGAAGACCTGGGCTGCGTTCCGGATTACGTGCGCCCGAACATGCGCCAGCTGGATATCCCCGGTTTCAAGATTCCTCACTGGGAAATCAAGGAGGACGGAACCATTACGTCCGGACAGGAGTATCACGAATGCTCCTTTGCGGCGTTCGGAACGCATGACTTTGAAACCATCATGCAGACATGGAACGACAGCTACGCGAAAATAGAACGCGCCCGCAAGCTGGGACTGTGGGAGGACGGCTCCCCCAAAACGCCGTCCGGCCCGGAACAGGAAAACATCGTGCGCCAGGCGGAGGACGGAGCGCGCCTGCTGAAATGGTTTGCGGATTTCTCCGGCATGCAGCCTGAAACCTGGCTTTCCTGCTGGAACCAGGAAATCAAAACGGCCATGTACAACGCCCTGTTCCGTTCCCGTTCCCGTTATGCGGCCATTCTCTGGCCTGCCCTCTTCGGCATCAACAAACGCCTCAATATTCCCGGCACTACGGGAGGAACCAACTGGAGGGAGCGCATGCCCTTCAAGGCCGTGGAAGCATGCGGCATGCCGCAGACTGCTTGGCTGCGCACCATCATCGACGGCTCCGGCCGCATGCCGCTGCAGGGTGAAGACGCCATCAGGGCGCTCAAGGAATCCAGCAAACGCCTCTTCCCGAAAATCACCGTCAACAACGAACGCTTCCTGAAACGGATGCTGATGTGGCCGAACGGCAAATCCCTATAGCCAACAGCCGGCGGCCGCATCTTTTTCATCCCGTTACGGCGGTTTTTGGTCTTCCCTTCCCTGGGTAACAGGAAAAGACAATGGCTGACCAGTTCGGGAGGCGGAGGTTGGAGATACGACGCGCCCTTCCTTGTTGCCTTGGAGCCTGGGAGAAATTCAACGGGACCGGAAACGCGCAGCAGACAAGCTCCACCCAAAAAAGAAACGCCCAGGCAATGGAACAAACGGCGTAGGCGAATCCCAACCTGCTCAACAGGTTCAAAATAAAAAACGCCGCTTTCCTGCCTGTATTTTCTGTCAGGAAAGCGGCAAGCTGAAAAATAATATATATTTCTATGCCAATCGGCGGCGGCGCATCATGAGAGCAGTCAGCCCCAGGAGGCTCAGGGAGGCTGTGGCAGGTTCCGGCACAACGGCCACATATTGGACATACACACCCTTCTCGTCAGTACCCAGATGATATTTGCCAAAATCCTCGGCTGTCGCAGTCAGCTCTCCTTCAGTAGAAGTCAGCGCGCCTCCATCGGTTCCAGTTATTGTCCCCGCTGCAAGGTTCCACGTTTGATAAAGATTTGTGTTGAAAGCTTCTTCTTCAGCCCCGCAAATCAAATACCTCTTTTCAAGACCATATGTAGATGTCGCTGTTACTATCCCGGTATTCAGGGAAGCGGAAATGGTCGTCGTGCGGTTATTGCCTTCCACCCCATTCATGGAGCCGGACATGTAATTGATCACGCCATGAACACCAAAAACCATGGAATGGTTGGCGCCCGGATCAAAGATATTGTAAACGTTCACCGTCCCGTCAATCCGGCTTGTGCCGTACGCAAACAGCGCATTGACGTTCAAAACGCTTCCTTCTCCCACATTGAATTGCCCGTCAAACCGGGGATTTCTGCTGGGAATTGATGAAGAAGGGGTTAAGTTTCCCAGAGAAACCGTTGCTCCGTCGGTTAGATTGAAAATGGTGGAAGAATTACCAAAGATGGAACCTCCGGTTTTTTCCCAATTAACGGAAGCGCCGCTGATGCTAATGGTATCGCCATTGCCCGGGACAGCATTGGTATCCCAGTTGGCCGCATCTGTCCAATTTTCAGTTCCTGCTCCACCAGTCCATGATACGGAAGAAGCGGAAGCGCTTCCTAACAAGGCAGCACTCATCAATAAAAACAATGATTTCTTCATAATCGATTTTACAATTAAAAAACCTAGACGGCTTTCGGATGTTAACGGATTATGAATCCGCCGTCAACACTCAAATTTGATAAAAAACAATTTAATGCTTATTTACCCTGTTATTTTCGAGCGCCGGATTTTGAAAAAGCTTCTCTCCCTTTATGGATAAAGTTCTTCTCACACGACGGAAAGGTTATGCTGCCCAAGGCATCAGGAAATTCCGCAAGCCCTTCCATCCCAGGATTCCCTTTATATACGGATTCATAATTCGCGTCCACACTGGAAATAAAATTTATTATTAGTTGATATTTAATGTTTTTCTTCAAACAAATCAATTTCTTAACAATAGAGTTCCACAGCCCAGGAAAGTGGAAACGCCGCCACTGGCAATCCATTCTTGCCTCCCTGCCGGAAAAATCCCATACTTTCTGCATGACATGGAGTTGGAACAAACTTTCCGCCGCCAAATGGGAAGACGCGTGGAGCGAACGCATCGCCGGGAATCCGAACGCCGTGATTACAAAAATCAAAGGGGGAAAAACGGTCCGAATTACCGTTTACTGCGATGATGAAGAAGACGCCCTGGCTTTGAAAAAATATTTTGGAGGAACCGTCCGGGAAGTCAGGACGCAGGACTGGGTGGCGGCCCAAAAGCGGGAAAAACGCCCTCCGCTCAAAATAAGAGACGCCCTGGTCATTACGGAACAGAGCTCTCCGGAAAATCTGGCCGCCCTGCGGAAGCAATTCCCCTCGCGCAGCATCCTGAGCGTCCCCGCCGAAATGGCTTTCGGAACAGGAGACCACGCTACCACATCCACCTGCCTGCGTTTCATCTGCGACGTTGCCAAATCCCGCAGAAAAACATCATGGACCATGACGGACATAGGCTGCGGCACCGCCGTACTGGCTATGGCGGCTCTGAAGCTTGGGGCGGAGCACGCCACGGCCTTCGACTTTGACCCCATGGCTATTGAAGTGGCCCGGCACAACATGGTCCGCAACGCCGTCACGGCGGAACAGCTGGACTTATTTGTGGGAGACGTCTTCGAATGGAAGCCTTCGGAATCCCAGCAGGGGGATCTTGTCGTCGCCAACCTGTTTTCAACTATCCTGCAAAGAGCTTTTCCGCATATCATCGCCGCCATGAAGAAGGATGCCGCGCTGGTCATCTCCGGCATTCTGGCCTCCCAGTGGGAAGAAACGAAAGAGGCAGCGGAACGCCACGGGCTGTTCTTTGAACAGGTCGTCAAACGCGGCAAATGGATCACGGCAAAAGGCGGCATGGCCCGGTAGCAAACAGAACCTTCCGCATTTTTCTCCGCCCCCTCCCACGGCCTTTCTCTCACCGGAACAGCAATGTCCCGGCTTCCTGTTCGAAAATCTCCGCAGCCCTTCCCTTCTTCTGCGGAAAACAGGAATGCCTTTTTATAGCCCGGCAGAGAAAAACCATCCCTGGCATGCCCGGCATTTGTTTCTCCTTACGGGCAGGGCTATCCTTCCGCACGTTCACGGGCAGAAAACAGTTTCTCTACATACTTGGCCAGCATATCCACTTCCAGATTCACCGGCTGGCCGGGAACGGCATCCTGCAGATTCGTTCGGCCGAAAGTATGGGGAGTAATCCAGAACTCCAGCAGGGAAACGTTCAAATTGGCTATGGTCAGGGAAATGCCGTCAATGGTGATGGAACCCTTGTCAATACAATAGCGGGTTAGTTCCTCCGGAATGCGCACCTCCAGACGGTGGTCCTGCCCTACGGGCTCCAGGGCGGCAATCGTGCCGGTATGATCCACATGCCCCATCACGAAGTGGCCGCCGAAACGGTCCATGGCGGACATGGCGCGTTCCAGATTAACCAGCCCCCCCGGCTTGAGGTTTCCCAGACTGGTGACGCGGAGAGTCTGGGAAAGAAGATCAAAGGAGATGCGTTCACCCTCCAGGGCATCCACCGTCAGGCAGCATCCGTTGACGGCAACGGAATCCCCCAGGGAAAGTTCACGGCCGAACGGAATGGCCAGCGTCAGCCGGGCTCCGCCGTTAATAGGCGTAAACCCTTCCACAGTTCCTGTTGTTTCAACGAGTCCGGTAAACATAAGAGTGACATTCCGCTCCGGGCCTTAATGGCCGAAGCAGGTGAAGAAAATGAACACGATGGCTGTGGGAAAAGCCGCCCAGGCGAACAGCCACAGGGGATTGATGCCCTTGAAGTATTTACCCAGAATGGCCTGCCCGGCCGGGTTGGGGGCGTTGGCGATGACCGTCAGGCCGCCGCCCGTCACAGCGCCCGCCACCACGGAATACTTGACGGCTTCCGGCAGGTTGGGAACCGTGGACGCCAGGAAGGTGACGGCGGCATTGTCATTAAATGCCGTCAGCAGCGTAGCCCCGACCATGGCGTAGTCCCCCAGCCGCGTCAGCACCGGTTCCAGCCACCAGGCCTGCACGCCGCCCAGAATGACCAGCCCCGCCAGGAAGAACCCCACCATGATGGGCACGCGCAGAGACATTTGGTTCTGGTATTGCGGCGTAGCCAGCGTAAAACCGATAAAGAACAGGAAACTGCCGATGAACATGACCGGCTCATGGGCGAAAAGAACCGTCCAGACCAGGAAGCAGACATGCGCCAGAGTCACCCACAGCGGTATTTTGTCATTGCGGTCTTCCCAGGACTGGGGAACGGCGTCGTCAAACTCGTCGAACTCTCTCTGCTGGGAAGCCAGGCGGGCGAACTCCCTGCGGAAAAGGAGAAAATACGCCAAATTGGAAATGACGATGGCGGAAACGGCCTTCCATCCGAAATGCTGGATCATGTGCGCCAGCCCCCAGTCCCACTTTTCCGCCACCATCACAACGGGCGGAGCTGCAAAATGCGTCAGGGTGCCCCCGATGGAAATATTCACGAAGAGCAGCCCCAGAGTGGCGTACATCAACGTTTTCTTCGGTTTGAGGTCGTAAAATTTCTTGCTTAGGATCAGGGCCCCGATCGTCATGGCGGCGGGTTCCGTAATCAGAGAACCCAGCAGGGGAGCCAGGCACATCACGGAAATCCACCACGCGCCCGGCGTGGCCTTCCCAAGCCTGGCGCCGCAGTTCACGACATACTCCGCCAGCTTGAAAATAGGGCGGGAGGAAGCGATAATCATGATAATCATCACGAACATCGGCTCCGTGAAGGAACAATCATAATTCAAGTAGGCGGAAAAATCCTCAAAGGAATAATATTTCCAGCACACGAACATGAAAGGGATAAGCCAGATTCCGAACACGGCTTCCACTTCTCCCAGGAAATGGAAAATGGCGGACGCGAAGGAAACCGGGAGGCGCTCTTCCGGATGCATCACGCGGAAATTGGTTTCCTTGAGCTTTTCCTTGTAGCGCAGGGCCAGCTTATGGGAATAACGCTCAAAGCGGCCGGCCAGAAACGTATGGATAATAGCCCCGAAGAAAACGAGCGTCACGGCCAGGTTGAAACCGCCGGACTGCTTGTTGCGTTCACTGAGCACCTGGTACAGGCCGGCATCCGGCGGCACCGGCTTGTACTGATTCAGGGGAATGGGAAAATGGCTGTACTGGGATTCCCCCCCCACTTCCGCGGCCGGATAGGCGGGAGCCGCCGCGCGTGACGAAGCCTCACCGGCGGGCGCCCCCAGGAAAAAAGCGGCGGCAGCTATGATAGTGAGCAGACCCGCACGGCGCGCCAGAACTTTGAAGAAATGACAAATACAGATCATGTCTGCGGACAGACTAAACGCCTCTCCTTTCTTCCGCGAGCGGAAAATGAGTCTGCATGCTTTTTAACAGAAACGCGCTCAGCGGGAAAATCCAGACAGGCCCCGGAAAAACGCGCGCGGCACAGAACAGGCTGTCATGCCTGCCTGAGTTTAAGGTTGAACAGAAAACTTAAAAATAGTAGTTGCAGATATGCGCTCCGTCCCAGGCCTCCTCTCCGTTTTCTTGATCGCAGCCGGTGCCGCATGTGCGGAGCTTCCGCCCGACCTGCCGCCGGCGTCACCCCTTCCCTTTGCCCCCGGCCCGGTCATCGGGGGAACCGTCAAGGGAGACCCGGCCGCCGGCATCGTTCCCGTCAGGGACCTGATTGAAGCCAACCGCAAGGATGAATACATCCCCATAGCGGAACCCATTCCCGGAGAGACAGGCTCTTCCGCTCCCCAGGCGGAGTCCATCCCGAACGCGGAACCCATCCCCGGGGAAACGAACCTGCATGCCCCGGCACAACCTGCGGTGGCGCCCCTCGTCATTCCTTCCACGGCCTTTTCCTCCGTTCCGGTCCCTCAGCATGAAACCCGCGTAGCCATTCTGGGCTACCATGATTTCAGCCGCACCCTTCCCGCTACGGAGATGCGCATGAATACGGATGTGTTCCGCTCCCAGATGCGGGCGTTGAAAGCGTCCGGAGTGCCCGTCATCTCCATGAAGGAATTCCTGGAATGGAAACTGGGGGACAGGCAGCTTCCGGCCAAATGCGTCATGATCACCATTGACGACGGCTGGAAGAGCGTTTACACGGACGCCTACCCCATCCTGAAAGAAGCGGGATTCCCCTTTACCATTTTCCCATACACCAAATTCATCACGGGCCGCGGTTCGGCCATGAGCCACGCCCAGATTCAGGAAATGCTGGATAACGGCGCCACCCTGGGCAGCCACTCCGTCAGCCACCTGTACCCGAGATCCTGGCGTGCCGCCCAGCGTAAAGGCGCCCAGGCGGTTCAGGAGCTGGCAACGGCGGAAATAGGCCATTCCCGGAAAATCCTTCAGGAAAAATTCCCCGGTTCTTCCGTGGAGGCCTATTGTTATCCGGGCGGCTTCATCCTGCCGGAAATGATCTCCAGGGCGGAAGAAGCCGGATTCCAGGCGGCCTTTACGGTAATCCCCAAAAAAGTGACCAAGGACACGGACCGCTGGCGGATTCACCGCTACATGGTCTTCGGCAAAGACCCCAAGACATTCACCAGAGCCGTGAATTTCAACGTTCCCTCCACTCCGGAAACTCCGGCTGCCACCCCTGACGGCGGCAGCGGCAAAAAGCTGAATTCCTACCCGGCTCCGGCCCAGCCCGTTTATCCGGCAGCCAATACCGTGGTGAAAAACCAGACTCCCGATATATCCATTTCCCTGGCAGGGGAACCCTCCCTGGACCCCAGGCAGATGGAAATGCGCATCTCCGGCTTCGGCCTGGTAAACGCCCGGTACGACGCCAAGGAAAAAATTCTGAAATGGACTCCATCCCGTCCCCTGCGGCTCAGCCCCGTAACCGTCCAGGTCCGTTGGAAAAATCCTGCTGTCAACATGTGGCAGACAGCCACCTGGCAATTCGGCATTGAGGAACAGGAAATGCACTTCACTCCCCGGAATATCGTCAAATAGACATCTTCCCTCAGGGCTTTTTCACCACCAGCTTGCGGATGCCAAACCGGCGGTTGGTATCCGGCCCTCCCCAATTTCCATCCGTCCCGGACACTTTTCCCTCAAAGAAAAGAGGAGAAATGGAAGGTACTTCCGGTTCCAGATTCTCCTTTTGAAGAGCCTCATGAATCAACTCCTCTCTCTGGAAAACCAGAGAGCCTACATGATAATATTCCAGGACGAACACCACCCCAAACAGCAAAGTCGCACCGGCAAGACATGCAGTCACCGAGCGCAGTCCACGCACCATGATTCCATTCCGGTACAATACGGAGAACAACACGGTTGACGCCGCTAAAACAGGCATGGACGACACGAACTGGACATGATGGGCGGGAATGCACACCGGAAAATAACAAACGGACATGATGAGCCCCAGCAACAATAAAAAAAGAAGATAAAAGAAGGATTCCTTCTCCTTCCTGATTACTTCCCGGCACCGCTCCATGCCGCTGAACAGCAAAAACCCCGTTAATACTGCGGAAACGGCATATATTTTACACAACATCCTCGCGTGGTAATAAAGCAATATCCCGAAAGACTCCGCATAAGCGCCAAAACCTCCCTTCCTCAAAACTTCACTCGCTCCCAAATCATGGCCAAGCCGCGAGTACAGCCCGGGGGCGGTAAATAGAAACAGGCCTCCCAAAACAACGCCGGCAAACCCGCACCATACATAAACGTCCACCCTGCGGTCCCGGAGCATGCCGACTGCGGCCATGATGCAAAACGCCGCCGCCATTCCCACCGTAGCCCCCTCATTGCAGGCGCCGCAGAAAATCCCATAAATCAGGCACCCTGAGGACAGACCCCATTGAGGGGAGGTCGTCCGCTTCCTCCACCTGATTCTGTAAATATTCATGAACCACACAATCAGACCTCCAGTCCACACATAATTCATGGACCCTGCGCGCGTCAGGCAGACATAATAAACGGTTACCCCGGCTGAAATGAACATGCTTAAAGCAAACAGCCATGTCCAGGCGCCGCACTCCCTCCGGAGATCGGGCATTCTCCCCAGAGCGAGCACATAAAGACCGAGAATGAGCGCAAGCACAAACACGGGATTCAAAACCGTCCAGACCAGCCGGGGAGCAGAAGTAATAAAAAACGCCGCCATCTCCCCCAGCCTGGGATTCCAATACAGGTAGCTGTCCACGCAGGCCTTCCAGACATGGTGGATATGAAACTGCCCAAGGTACCCTGTCCTGTCGTGAATAAAGGAATCCCCGGCAATAGGGGAAAACCACGAAATAATATATAAAATAAATAATACTGAAAATGTTACAGCAATGGGAAAGACAAAAATTTTCCTCGGTTTCAACATACTTTTTTCCTAACGGATTGGGAATCCGCATATAAAGCGAATCCCGAAAAGGGCTATGCCGGGGAGGGGCGGCTACAAAGGAAAAAGATTCTCCTTTGCTGCGTTCGGACACGTCCACCCGTATATCCGGCAGACCTGATTGCCCGAACCTACCATTCGGAAATAACTGATCAAATTTGCATTAAATTATTTTTTCTCAAATTTGTAGGTTGACTCCGGATTCCCAATCCGCTTTTTCCCATATTCGGCAGGTTCCGGATAAAAGCTCATTATTAGAATAGACTAACATTCATCAGTTGAGGAGACTCCCGCACTACCTTCCCGGAATGCCAAAAAAACTGACATTTGGCTTGCCCGCATGGTGTGAAGTGGCATAATCATCCGGCACCATTATCAGGTTCAGCCAGGCACGGACATCCACATGAAGACGAGCACCAAAACTTTCGCCATTGCAGATACAGCCGCTAACGCAGACTATCTCACCAATACATCCGAACCGCTCGGAGAAACGATGACCCTGAACGTGGGCCCCTCCCACCCCGCCACTCACGGCGTGCTGCGCCTGGTGCTGGAACTTGACGGTGAAGAAATCATCAGCTGTGATCCGGTGGTTGGCCATCTGCACCGCGGGATGGAAAAAATCGGCGAAACCATCCAGTACAACCAGTTTGTTCCCTACACCGACCGTTTTGATTACCTGGCGCCCCTGTCCAATAACATCGCCTATGCCTGCGCGGTGGAAAAACTGCTGGGCTGGGAACTGCCGCCCCGTGGGCAGGCCCTGCGCGTACTGGCCCTGGAGCTTTCCCGCTTTTCCTCCCACATCCTGGGGGTGGGCGTGTACGGCATGGATGTAGGCGCCATGACCGTTTTCCTGTACTGTTATGAGGAACGTGAGAAAATCCATAATTTTTACGAACAGCTCACCGGAGCGCGCTTCACTTCCTCCTACACCCGCATCGGCGGCCAGACGCGCGACGTTCCCAATGAAATGCTCAAGGAAGTGCTTGTCTTCTGCGATGAAGCGGCCAAAACCCTTGATGAAACGGAAGCGCTCCTGCTCAAGAACAAAATCTTCATTGACCGGCTTCAGGGCGTAGGCGTCATCAGCCGCGAAAAAGCGCTTTCCTGGGGCATTACGGGGGCCAACCTGCGAGCCAGCGGCATTAAGCGGGATCTGCGCAAACTCACCCCTTATCTGGGATATGAAAATTACGAATTCGACGTCCCCGTAGGCGAACACGGAGACTGCTACGACCGTTTTACCGTGCGCATTGAAGAAATGCGCCAGTCCCTGCGCATCATCCGCCAGGTCATTGAAACCATGCCGGACGGCCCCATCAACATGGTGGACACCAAAGGCACGCTGCCTGAAAAGAAAAAAGTCCTGACGGATATGGAATCCCTGATTCGCCAATTCATGACAACAACCATGGGGGTGAACGCCCCCGCCGGGCAGGTTTACTTTGCCGCGGAAAACCCGAAGGGAGAGCTGGGCTTCTTCCTGGACTCCAAGGGAGGCGGACTTCCCAACCGCCTGCGCATGCGCTCCCCCTCCTTCTGCAACCTGTCCATCCTGCCGGAACTGATGAAAGGCCACCTGGTTTCCGACGTTCCGGCCATTCTCGGTTCCTTCGACTTCGTGATGGGCGAATGCGACCGTTAAACACCCGCCACTCTCATCCACTTCAACGCAAACACCAAACTTTCTCCCCATGTCCGATTACGCTGAAAACGCCATCGACGCGACTATCGCCCACCAGCCCAGCCCGGGCGAACGGTTCTACCCGGCCTTTGAAGTAACGCCGGAACTTGACGCCGCCGCCAGCGAATACGTTACGCATTACCCGGAAGGCAAGCAGAAATCCGCCGTGCTGCCCATCCTGCATGAAATCCAGAAAAAGTTCGGCTTCATCAGCGGAGACGCCATCGCCTGGGTGGGTGAGAAACTGAATATCTCTGCCGCCCATGTTCTGGGCGTGGTGACTTTCTATCCCGGTCTGCGCCAGATGTGCCCCGGAAAAAACCACATCCGCGTATGCCGCACTCTTTCCTGCGCCATGGCGGGGGCGGACAGCCTGTTCGACGCCATCTGCACGCGTCTGGGCATTGACAAAAACGGCATCGACCATCACCACCCCATTGGAGTCAGCCCGGACGGCCTGTGGAGCGTAGAGGGAGTGGAATGCCTGGCCAACTGCGGCTTCGGCCCCAACATGATGGTCAACGACCTCCTGTACGAAAAAGTCACTCCGGAAGTGCTGGAGGAAGTAATCGCCAAATACCAGAACGCCTAATCCTTTTCCATCCCCGCACCAGATTTTCGCCATGAGCATCACCTATCTTCCCGGTAAAGAACCCCACCCCAGGGAAACGCGCCGCATCCTGAAAAACGTTAACCGCGAAGGCTGGAACACGTCCATTGACTGCTATCTGGCCGACGGCGGTTACGAAGAACTGAAAAAGGCGCTCGGCATGGAGCCCAGGGCCGTCATTGACGAGGTGAAAAAATCCGGCCTTCGCGGCCGTGGCGGCGCAGGGTTCCCCACCGGCGTGAAGTGGACTTTCATTCCGCCGAACAACACGAAACCTGTCTATCTGGTTTGCAACTGTGACGAATCCGAACCAGGCACGTTCAAGGACCGCTACATTGTCCACCAGGATCCCCACCAGCTCATTGAAGGAATGGTCATCTCCAGCTACGCGGTGGGGGCGCATCAGGCCTACATCTACATGCGCGAAGAATTTCCCATCGCCGCGGAAATCATGCTCAAGGCTCTTCAGGAAGCCCGCGAACGCGGCTTCCTGGGCAGCAATATCCAGGGGTCCGGCTATGATCTGGAAATCCGCCTGCACCGCGGGGCGGGAGCGTACATTTGCGGTGAAGAAACGGCCCTGCTCAACTCCCTTGAAGGGGACCGCCCCTATCCCCGCATCAAGCCCCCCTACTTCCCGGCCGCCATCGGCCTGTACGGCTGCCCCACCATTGTCAACAACGTGGAATCCCTCTGCCAGGTGAAGCACATCATGGCCATGGGTGGAGAAGCTTACAGCCAGGAAGGGGCCAAACGTTCCCCCGGCACCCGCATCATCGGCGTTTCCGGCGACGTTAAACGTCCCGGGTTCTATGAAATCATCTCCGGCTCCATGACTTTCGGCGAACTGCTGTATGACGTCTGCGGCGGCCCGCGGGACGGGCGCCAGTTCAAGGCCGTGATACCCGGCGGTTCCTCTTCCAAGGTCATGCGCACGGATGCGGAATACAAAGTGAAGAATCCGGACGGCACCATGGGGAAAATCACCTTCTTTGACATTCCGCTGGATCTGGACAGCATCGCCCAGCACGGCTCCATGTCCGGTTCCGGCGCGGTCATCGTGATGGACGACTCCCGCTCCATGCCCTGGGCCATGAACAACATCAACCGCTTCTACGCCCATGAATCCTGCGGACAATGCACCCCCTGCCGGGAAGGCTGCCCGTGGATGATGAAACTCAGCACCCGCATCCTGGAAGGGAAAGCCGCCCCGTCGGACGTAGATCTGCTCATTGAAGTGGCCAACCAGATTGAAGGGAAAACGGTCTGCGCCTTCGGTGAAGCCGCCTCCTGGCCCACCCAGGCCATGGTCTCCAAGTTCAAGGAGGAATTCGTGGCCCTGACGGATCCCTTCAACGCCTGTCTGCCCCACACGGAGGAAGGCAGGGAGCAAAACCGTTTCCTCACCCGCTAAACAGCAGCACGCAACACCAGTTCTCAAAACCATCCCTCTCCCATCCGTCATCATGAGTGAAGAAGCTTCCAAACTCCCCAAAGACATTGCCGCCGCGGAAGGCAAGGTGAACGTCCAAATCAACGGAACGTGGCACCGGTTCCCGCGCGGCACGCGGATTGCAGACGCCTGCCGTTCCGTGGGCGTGCCCATTCCGTGCTTCTGTTACCACCCCAAGCTGGCTGTCGCCGGCTCCTGCCGCATGTGCATGGTGGAACAGGGGATGCCTCCCAGGCTCGCACCGGGCCAGACGCCCTCCTATGATGAAAACGGCTACCAGCGCATCCAGTGGATGCCCCGCCCCATCATCTCCTGCGCCAACACGGTGGCGGAAAACATGGGCATCCGCACGGACAGCCCGCTGGCCAGTGAAGCCCGCCGCGGCGTGATGGAATTCCTGCTCACCAGCCACCCTCTGGACTGTCCCATCTGCGACCAGGCCGGGGAATGCAAGCTTCAGGAATACTCCAACGACTACGGTCAGGTGAAAGGCCGTTTTGAAGAAAAAAAGACCAAAAAAGGGAAAAACCTGAGCATTGGCCCGCGCGTAAACCTGGACCAGGAACGCTGCGTGCTCTGCGGCCGCTGCGTGCGCTTCATGCGCGACATCATGCATGATGAAGTGCTCACCATGTCCCAACGCGGCACCTTCAACGCCATCACGGTTTATCCCGGCCGCGAGCTGGACAGCAACTACTCCATGAACACCGTGGACCTCTGCCCGGTAGGCGCCCTCACCTCCAAGGATTTCCGCTTTAAAATGCGCGTCTGGTTCCTGAAGGAAACCAAAACCATTGACGTGGACTGCGGGACGGGCACCAATATCACCCTCTGGACAAGAGAAGACAAGGTGTACCGCATTACCCCGCGCCAGAATGATGCCGTAAACTCCTGCTGGATGCCGGATTCTCACCGCCTTAACTACAAATACATCAATGCGGAAACCCGCATTCCCCAGCCCGTCATCCGTACGGATGCGGAAGCGCCCCACCGCCCCTCCACCTGGGAGCCGGCCCTGGTTTCCGCTGCGGAAGCCGTCAAACGCATCGCCCCGAACCAGCTCGCCATCATCGCCTCCGGCCGCATGACCAATGAAGAGCTTTACATGGTCCGCCATCTGGCCGCCCAAATCGGCACGGATATGGTGGACATCGTTCCCCGCGTGGGAGAAAGCGACGGCATGCTTATTTCTGCGGACCGCAACCCGAACACGAACGGGGCCAGGCTGGTGCTGGGCATCGAACCCGGTTCCAGGCTGGACGCCATTCGCGAAGGAGTGCGCAACGGCTCCGTCAAGGGCATCCTTACCCTGGGGGAAGACCTCACCTCTCCGGAAGCAGGCTTCACGGCGGAAGGCCTGGACAAGCTGGACTACCTGTTCATGACCGCCCACAGCGCCAATGAAACGGCGCGCCATGCGGACCTGGTTCTGCCGGGCGTCACCTACGCTGAAAAATTCGGCACCATGATTAATGTCGCGGGCCGCATTCAACGCCTGAACCGCGCCATCCAGCCCATAGGATACGCCCGGGACGACTGGCAGATTTTCAGAGACATCACCCTTCTGCTGGGCGGCAATCCCGCTCTGAAAGACTTCAACTCCGCCCTGGACATCCTCACCGCCATGAGCACGGAATACGGCGCGCTCAATGGAGTCTCCTGGGGTTCCATCGGAGACGGGGGCCAGCCCATTCTGGAAACCGGCGTCACCATTCCCGTAGTGGAACGCGAAAAAAACCAGGGCCGCTAATCACACTTCACACGCACACAACCTGTTAATCCGCCATGATTGATTCGATTCTAACCTTTTGCGACGAGGTGCTCAGCAACCCTGTGTGGTTTTATATCATCACTCTGCTGATCAAAATCGTCATCTGCTTTGCCATCACCATTCTGTTTATTCCGGTCTGCGTGTACATTGAACGCCGGGTGGCCGCCTGGATCCAGGACCGCGTGGGCCCCAACCGCGCCGGCATTCCGTTAAGCATCTTCCGCCGCTTCGGCATGAAATCCGACCTGCCGTTCAAAAAGACGCTGGACTACTTCGGGTTGCCCCATGACGGCAAAATCGCCAACCTGTGCCGTTTTTTCCGCCTGGACCGCGACATCCCCGTCTTCGGTCTCGTGCAGCCCATGGTGGACGGCGGCAAACTGTTCCTGAAGCAGGATTTCACGCCGCCCTTCGTGCGCCGCGTGTACTTCTGGATCGCCCCCATTCTGGTGCTTGCCCCCCCGCTGATGACGGCAGCCGTCGTTCCCTTCGCCGGAGACCTTCAAACCTCTTACGGCAACGTCAACATGGCGGTGGCCAACCTCAGCGTAGGCCCCCTCTGGATGTTCGCCATTTCCTCCCTCTCCGTGTACGGGCTGGTGCTGGCCGGATGGTCATCCAACTCCAAATTCCCCTTCCTTGGAGGCGTGCGCTCCTCAGCCCAGATGATTTCCTATGAAATCAGCATGGGCCTGTCCATCATCCCCGTACTGATGATTTACAGCACGCTGGACCTGTCCAACATCGTGGAATACCAGGCCGCCAACGGCTGGCTTCTGCTTCCCGTGTGGGGCGAGGGCCTGAGCTGGCAGCGCTGGATACTGCTGGTGCCCGTAACCATCAGCTTCATCATCTTCCTCACTTCCATTTTCGCGGAAGCCAACCGCACCCCCTTTGACATGTCCGAATGTGAAACGGACCTCGTGGGCGGCTACCATACGGAATACTCCTCCATGAAATTCGCCCAGTTCTTCATGGGGGAATATGCCGCCATGGTGGTGGGGTCCTCCCTGGTCATCACGCTGTTCCTGGGGGGCTGGTCCATCGGCTTCGGCCTGGACAGCTGGCTCAACGAACACGTAGCTAACTGGGTGGCGGTCATCTGCCAGCTCATCGCATATGTGCTCAAGCTTCTCTTCTTCGCCTTCTTCTTCGTCTGGGTGCGGTGGACGCTCCCCCGCTTCCGTTATGACCAGGTGATGAAGCTCGGCTGGATGGTCTTCTTTGAACTGGCCGTCATCAACATCTTCCTTACAGCCGCCATCCTGTACTTCGTCAAGTAATCTCCCCCTTCTTCATTCCGACAACATCACTATTATGGCCTTCAAAACGATCAAGCGTCCGAAGATCTCCCTTGGAGAGCGGTTCTATCTGCAATCCATTCTTGGCGGTCTTTGGCTCACTATCAAGCACCTCGTTCTGGCTCTGCTGGGCAAATCCCGCAACAAAAAAGAACTGGCCGGTTCCGGCATCGGCGTTACGATGCAGTATCCGGAAGCCAGATGGGACAAACATCTGCCGAAATATTACCGCGGAGCCCCCGTGCTGGTGAAAGGCGAAGACGGCCGTGAACGCTGCGTTTCCTGCCAGCTCTGCGAATTCATCTGCCCGGCCCGCGCCATCACCATCACCCCCGGCCCCATCCAGGAAGGACCGTGGGGCAAAGTGGAAAAAGCCCCCAGGGAATTTCAAATTGACATGCTGCGCTGCATCTACTGCGGCATGTGTGAGGAAGCCTGCCCGGAACAGGCCATCTTCATGAGCCATAACTACCTGTTTACCCCCACGGATAAAACCCAGGCCATCCACAACAAGGCCAAGCTCTATGAACTGGGCGGCACCCGCAAGGGGCTGGTCAACAAGTGGAACCAATACAAATAACCCCCGAACACTCCATTTCCCGTACGTTATGAACATTTTTGCCAGCGACATACTTTTTTACGTTTTCGGGGCCCTGGCCGTGGTCCTGTCCCTGATGGTCGTCTTCATGCGCAACCCCGTCTCCTCCGCCATGATGATGGCTCTTTCCTTTGGAGCCACCGCCGCCGTCATGATCGGGCTGGGAGCCCACTTCCTGGGCATTCTCCAGATCCTTGTATACGCCGGGGCCATTATGGTGCTCTTCGCGTTCATCATCATGCTGCTGAATGTGAAGCAGGAAACATCCCCCTTCAGCAGGCCTTTCTCCGTCGCCATCGGGGTCATCATCGCCGGCCTCTTCCTGGGCCAGCTTATCGGCATCATCTATTCTTTGCCCGGCGCCAAAGAAACGCACCGCTGTCCGATGGCCGGCGCGGAACAGGCCTGGAACGATTTGAAAATCGGGCAGGAGAACGCAGCCCCCTCCAAAACCGGAATGGGAGCTCCCGCCTGCGGCCTTCGCAACAACGGAGCCCCTTCCGTCATTCTCCCTCCCCTTTCTCCCCAATGTTCCGCCCACCTCTATCCGGAAGGCACCACCATCCGTGCGGAGATAGACAACGGAGAATTCCCGGACACCGCCCTGCTGGGCCGTACCCTGTTTGACAAATATAACCGGAGCCTGGTCATCGCCGGACTGGCCCTGCTGGTGGCCTCCATCGGCGTCGTCGTGCTGAGCCGCCGCCCCTCTGGAAAATAAAGAACCCCTTACCACAGCCATCACCATGATACCTCTTACGCATTATCTGATCCTTTCCGGCGTCCTGTTCGCCATCGGCCTGATGGGGGTGATTGTCCGGCGCGACATCATCGTCATCTTCATGTGCCTGGAAATGATGCTCAGTGCAGCCAACCTGTCCCTGGTAGCGTTTTCCCGCGCCCAGGGCACCATGGGCCTGCCCAACTATGACGGCCAGGCCCTTTCCATCTTTATCCTGACCATCGCCGCGGCGGAAGTGGCCATCGGTCTGGCCCTCATCGTCTCCCTGTACAGGGCCAGGCGCACGGCCAGCACGCAAAATCTCAACACGCTGAAAGATTAAGAGCAACACACTACTCCACGAATATGTTCAATATTGATATTCAATACACCTGGCTTCTGCTCTTCCTGCCGCTGGTCGTAGCCGCCTTTGACTGGTTCCTGCTGACCAAACGTCCTAACGTCGCGGCCCTCACCTCCACCTTCTCCTGCCTGGCGACCTTCGTTCTTTCCCTGGGCCTGCTGGACCGGACCGGGTCTGCCTCCTTCTCCTGGCTTCCGATTTCCGACATCTTTTCCGTGGATCTGGGCTTCATTCTGGATCCCCTTTCCTCCCGCATGATGCTGGTGGTCACGGGCATCGGCCTGCTGGTCCATGTTTTCTCTCTGGGTTACATGGCGGACGACAAGGCGAAAACGCGCTACTTCGCGTGCCTGAGCCTTTTCATGTTCTCCATGACGGGCATCGTCCTTGCGAACAACATCGCCATGACCTTTATCTTCTGGGAATTGGTGGGCCTCTCCTCCTATCTGCTCATCGGCCACTGGTACACCCGGGACACTGCCGCCAACGCCGCCAAAAAAGCCTTCATCTGCAACCGCGTCGGGGACTTCGGCTTCCTGATCGGCATTCTGACCCTCTGGGCGCTGACCAACACGCTGGATTTCAGCCTGATGGAAATACCCGCAGGAATCAGTAAAAACCTGCTGAACATTACGGTGCTGTGCCTTTTCTGCGGAGCGGTGGGCAAATCCGCCCAATTCCCGCTGCACGTCTGGCTTCCGGACGCCATGGAAGGTCCCACCCCCGTCTCCGCCCTGATCCATGCGGCCACCATGGTAGCCGCCGGCGTTTACATGATGGTGCGCGTTCAATACTCCATCGGCATTGAGGCTTTCCCTGCCCTGGCCTGCAACGTCATTACCGGCATCGGGGCCATTACGGCCGTCATCGCCGCCTTCATGGCTACCCAGCAGAATGACATCAAACGCGTTCTGGCCTACTCCACCCTCTCCCAGCTCGGCTACATGGTCATGGCTCTGGGGTTGCTGGCCGGGGAGGCAGCCATGTTCCACCTCTTCACCCACGCGTGGTTCAAGGCCCTGCTCTTCCTGGGCGCCGGGGCTATCATCTTCGCCTGCCACCATGAACAGGACATCTGGAAAATGGGCGGCATCATGAAGCGCATGAAGCTGACCTCCCTCACCTTCATCATCGCCACCATGGCGCTGATTGCCATTCCGTTCACGTCCGGCTTCTTCTCCAAGGAAGCCATTCTGGAAGCAGCCCTTCACAAAAACCCGGTCTTTTTCTGGATCGGCGCGGGCGTTGCCCTGCTGACCACCTTCTATATGATGCGCGTCATCTTTGTGGTCTTCTTCGGCAGGAGCCGCAGCCACAGCTCGGAACACGCTTCGGAAGTAGGCGGCCTCATGCTGGTTCCCCTGCTGATTCTGGCGGTCCTGGCTCTCATCTCCGGCTACGGATTTATCGCAAACAGGCTGGTTCCTTTCAACGGATTCGTTTCCGAAAGCTTCCACATGGGCATGCCTTTCTACGTCTCCATGGGGGCGCTGGTGCTCGGAATCCTGCTTGCGGCTGCCTTCTACGCAGGTTCCCCGGCTTCTGACAAGCTCTCCGGCAATGTTGTTTCCCGGGCTCTCGCCAACCGCCTTTATATCGACCTGTTCTATGATAAGGTGCTGGTCAGGGGCATCCAGGGAGTTCTGGCCGCCATCATCGACTTTATGGACCAGTTCATCATCTCCGGCCTCATCGTGGGCGGACTGGCGCGGCTGACTGCCGTCATAGGCTCCCTGCTGCGCCGTCTGCAGTCCGGCAACATGGCCGCCTATACGGCCCTCTTCGGCATTGGCCTGCTCCTGGTCATTTACTTTACCGTCTTCTATTCCTGCTAACCTAACCAACCAATCACATACCATGCTTATCTGGCTTGTTCTCATTCCTCTGATTGCCGCGGCCCTCATCGGTCTGTGCAAGGCGCCCGCACGCCCGACAGCCCTGCTCAGCGCCACCCTGACGCTGGCCCTCGGCATCTGGGCCCTGGTTAGCTTTGACGGCTGTTCCTCCTGCTGGTCCCGCTTTGAAGGGATGGACCTCCAGCTCACGTTGGCTCCGGCCCTGTCCAAAGTAATGCTGCTGCTGACCATCCTGGTTACCTTCGCCTCCGTGTTGGGCACCAACCCGCCCCAGGGGGGGGAAGCTTCCTGGTACAATTCCGCCCTTCTGATTTCCGCAGGCGCCACCGGGGCGTTTCTGTCCGACAACATGATCTCCTTCTTCGCCTTCCATGAACTGGCTCTTATCCCCACCTTCGTGATGATCGGCCTGTATGGACGCGGCGACCGCCGCACCACGGCCTGGCGCGCCACGCTTTACCTGGGGCTTGCCTCCATGGTTCTGCTGGCCGCCCTGCTGATGATCGGCACGCAGGCGGGCTTCACCTTCTCCGGCCTGAAAGACTTCATGGCCAGCGGGCGCGAACTTGCCCATGCGGAACTTATCGGAGCTCTGCTCATCGCCGGATTCGGCACGCTGATTTCCCTTTTCCCCTTCCATTCCTGGGCAGCCCCCGCCTACGCATCCGCACCCGCTCCGGTAGCGATGATGCACGCCGGAGTCCTTAAGAAATTTGGCCTGTACGGGCTCTTCATGTTCCAGCCGCTGATGGAAACAGGATTCCTTCCCTGGACGAACATCCTGCTGGTTCTGCTTGTCTGCAATGTCATTTGGGTGGGTTACGTGACCGTCAACCAAAAAAGGCTGGACCTGCTGCTGGGCAACTCCTCCGTGATGCACATGGGTTATATTTTCCTGGCTTTCGCCGCCCTGGTGGTTTCCGGTTCCGCGGAAGCCAATCCCTGGGCGCTGAAAGGGGCTGCTCTGCTGATGCTGGCCCATGGCCTGACAATCGCCCTTCTCTTCCTGCTCTGCGGACAGATTGAAAAGCAGACAGGCACACTGGAAATCAACTCTCTGGGCGGACTGGGCACCAGGCTGCCGCGCATGGCTTTCGTTTTCGGCCTGGCGGGCATGGCCTCCATCGGCCTCCCCGGCCTCGCCAATTTCCCTGGGGAATTCATGGTCTTTTTCTCCGGTTTCGCCGGTTTCAGCAACGGCTTCGGCCCCGTTCAAATCGCCACCATCCTGTGCCTCTGGGGGCTGGTCATCGGCGCGGTATACATGCTGAGAGCCTACCGTAACATCTTCCAGGGGGATTTGTCCAAAGCCTCCGCCTACGCCACGGAACTGCTTCCCTCCGAACGGGCGGCCAACTGCTTCCTGGTCATCGCCCTGGCGGTCTTCGGCTTCTTCCCCACGCTGGTGCTTCAGTTCTTCTCCTGATTTCCCCCCCTTCCGAATACAATCCTAGTTTAACCTGATTTTTCTTTTACCCATGCAAGCGTATATTCCGGAATTTATCCTGGCCGGCCTGGCAATGCTTTTGCTTCTGGCGGAGACCTTCTGCAAAAAAACGCCCAAATTCTTTTTCGGGCTGATTGGCGCGGCGGGAACCCTGGCGATGCTTCCCTTCTACATGGAAGGGCTCTATGACAATACCTACATCATCCTGGCGCTCGTCGCCACAGCTGTCACCCTGCTGCTTTCCGTAGATTTCCGGGCCGTCATCAACTTTTCCTCCAATGACTCCAAATCCCAGGAGGGCATGGGGGAATTCTACATCCTGCCCCTGCTGGCCTGCGTAGGCATCACCTCCCTGTGCAAGGCCTCCAACCTGGTGGAACTGTTCGTCTCCCTGGAAGTGCTCACCCTGAGCTCCTTCATCATGGTAGGCTATTTCCGGCGGAACCTGGGTTCCACGGAAGCGGGCATCAAGTACCTGATTCTGGGCGCAGTCAGCACGGGATTCCTCGTTTTCGGCCTGGCCTGGTATTTCGGCATTACGGGAACATTCATTTATAATGAAACCATCGTCAGCCACGCTCTGGCCGGTCAGACAGCCCCCGCCATGTACCTGGCCCTCGCCATGCTGCTGCTCGGCACAGCATTCAAAATCGGCGCAGTTCCCATGCAGCTGTGGATTCCGGATGTGTACCAAGGAGCTCCCACTCCGGTGACGGCTTTCCTTTCCGTAGCCTCCAAAGTAGCCGGATTCGCCCTGCTCGGCATCATCCTGGCCCCATTCGCCGCGCTGCCCCCCGTCGAATTCGTCGTAGCCCTGATGGCCGCCGCTACCCTGCTGGTGGGCAACCTGGGCGCCATTCCCCAGACGAACCTGAAACGCATGATGGGTTATTCCTCCATCGCGCAGGCAGGCTTCATCCTTCCCTTATTCATCGGTACTGTGGACGGCCAGCTGGCTCCGAACGCTCCGTTCTACCTGGCTGTGTACCTGGTCATGACCTTCGGCGCCTTTTTCGCCCTTGCCATGATCCGCATCCAGCGAGGAAGCGAGGAAATTTCCGCGTTCCGCGGTCTGGGCAAAACCAATCCCCGGCTGGCCCTGGCTGTCACCATCATGTTCGCCTCCCTGGCGGGCGTGCCGCTGACGGCCGGATTTTTCGCCAAAATGATTTCTTTCGTGCACGTCATCAATACGGGGCTGTACCTGGGCTGGATGCTCCCCGTCATGATCGTCTGCGCAGCGTCCGGATTTTACTATTACTTCAAGGTCATCCGCTCCATGTACTGGGACAAACCCGCAGAAAACGCGGAACCCGTGCAGGTGCCGGTCATTTCCGGAGTCATGTTGGCCGCGTTCTCCATTTTCATCGTGCTGGGGGGCCTGATGCCTCTGTTCCTGAATCCCATCCGGTAACAAACGCTTCCTTTCCGCCCATGATTCCGAAGGCCGTTCTCCGAATTGTTCGCAGAACGGCCTTCCTCATTCAGGAAAGGCCGCGTGTTCCGCGCCGGCCGGCCGAAAACGGAAGGGAGAAAGAGAGGTTGCAGCTGCCCGGCCTTCCGGGCTTACGATTTCAGCCGTTTCAGGATCCTGAGCAATTCGCCTGAGCCATACATTTCTTTTATCATATTCATGCCGGAAAAATTGTGAAAAAAGTGCGGCCTGCATGCGAGATTTCCCTCAGGACAACCGTAATTAGCCTGTTCTAATTATTTGCCTGCCCTTCCTCCGGTCATCAGGCAGACAACCATCAATCATTCACAGCCATGCGTCTTTTAACCTCCACCGCTGTCATTTGCGCCGCCCTGTTCTCCGGAACTATCCTGCAAGCACAGGACCCGGAACTGCTGGCCAAGCGCCAGTGCCGTTCCGTCCATATCAATCAGCAGGGACATCCCGTCCAGGCGAGCGCTCTGTACAATGTAGTAAAAGCCAAAACATCCGTTCCCGGCACCTACTTCTGCGCCATGAACTTTGATGACGGCTATATCGGTTTTCAGGAACAATCCAACGGTAAAAAAGTAATCATCTTTTCCATCTGGGATCCGGTGGCACACGGGGACAACCCCAACGACGTTCCGGAAGAAGAACGCACCAAGCTGGTAAAACTGGGCAAAGATGCACGCTCCGGACGTTTTGGCGGTGAAGGGACAGGCGGACAAAGCTTCGTGGATTATCCCTGGACAATCGGGGAGGAGATGCGCTTCCTCGTCTGCGTCAAAAAAATGGGCAAATTCAAGGAAATCAGCGGCTATTACTTTAATAACAAAAACAAGTCCTGGGATCTTATTTCCAAATGGAAAACGCATTCCTCGGAAAAGGAGCTTTCCTTCTCCGTCGGATTCGTGGAAGATTTTATGCGCAATTTTGAATCCGCCAAGAAGGCCCGCGGAGCCTTCTTTGGCCCAAGCTTCGCGTACAAGGACGGCAAATGGCATCCCAATACCAGCGTAACGTTCACCGGCGACCGAACCCCTTCCACCAACGTCATGGCGAATATCCAACCTGATGGTTCCGTGCTGCTTCAGACGGGGGGAAGCACGAAAATGACGGATTTCAAGCTGTTCCAAAATCGCCCCCTGCCCCAGAATATTAAACTCGTCCTGCCTGACAAGACCGTTACCAGTCTAGTTCAGGAGAACATGAACTGATTATGTCCCCAACCGGCTGGTTAACCATGATTGTTTCCATCGGCGGCGTACTGGCCGCCGCCGCATGGGCGTATTACAAGGTGCTCTCCACTCCCAAGGAAACGGAACACCTGGGCAGCCCTACCCCACCACTGCCGGAAAATGCGGAGGAATAAGGTCCCGATGCGGTGAACCGCCGTACGCAGGACTGAACAATCCCCCGGATCATTTTGCCGCATCCAGAAAGCGCGTATGTTCCCGAGACCTGAAACAGGACGGATATAAGGGAGTATTTTCCCGGCAGAAAGGCAACACGGACCGGTGTCCCCCAGGGTATGCGTGCAAATCGCGCCCGAACCTGCGAGCCACCCCTGTTCACAGGATTTTTAAACGGTTTTTCTCCTTACCCGTCTGACGGGGGCAGAATGAAGCCCAGCCGGTCAATGCCGTATCTGGCGCATTCCTGCCACAGGGATTTTTCCAGGGCTTCCGCAGTGCGGCGGCGTTCCTCTTCCGGCATGTTTTCAAAATATTCCGCTCCCAGGTGTTCGCTGATGGCCTTGTCCGCCATACGCGTCACGAGATCCGCCCAGAAAGAATTATCCCGATATTCATCCAAGCAATCCTGAAAAAAAGCGTTTTCTTCATATTCCCGTGTGAAGGCATAGCCGCCCAGGTCCTCCGCATAGGCAATGCGCCCTTTCAATTTGGGAGTGACGGAAAGCTCCTTCATCAGCCGGGAAACCAAATTTCCCCACGCAGCCAGGCGCGCTTCCGCCCCGTCCTGCTGGTTGGAGGCAGCCACCGTGGCGGCGGTGGAAAGCATTTCCGCCAAATCACGCGCTTCCTCATCTGATAATTTCAACGTTACCGGCATGGAAAATCAGATCAATCCGAGTTTCATTCTGCCCTCCTCGCTGACCATGTCCTGATTCCAGGGGGGATCCCACACCATTTCCACATCCGCGGCCTCCACCCCTTCCAACGCTTCAATACGGTCCTTGGCTTCCATGACCAGATGAGGGCCCATTCCGCAGCCGGGCGCCGTGAGGGTCATTTTTACCGCTACATGGTGAAGGCCGTTCTCCAGCTCAATGACAGTCACATCATAGATCAGGCCCAGGTTGACGATGTCCACGGGAATTTCCGGGTCATACACACATTTCAGCGTATCCCAGACCCTTTCTTCCAGTGTGGCGTTCTCATCCAGCGCAGCCGCTTCCGGAGAAGGTTCTTCCGCTCCAGCGCCAAGGGCGTCCGCGTTCTCCCTGGAAATACGGGCCAGGCCATGGTCCGTAGCCACAGTATAGGAGCCGCCCAGTATCTGGGTGATATACACGCGTTCCCCTTCCGGCAGGGTGAGCACATCCCCGCTGGGGATCTGGACCGCCGTCACTTCTCTTTTGAGTTCTATTACCTGGTTCAGCATAAATCCTTGCGATTAAAGGAATATCCGACTATGGACACGCGCCGGAGGCAACCGAACGCCATAGGGCAGAACCGTCCCATGGTTCCCGGAATCTTTCGCGCAGGAGCAACATAAGGCGTATTTGCATCACCGTCGAGGTCAAAAACTGTTCTGCTCCGGCAAGGAAAGCCCTTCATGACAGGAAAGAGCATGCCGCCATGTTTTGGAAAAGCCGCCGGAAGCGGAGAGCTTCGTTCTTGCCTAGCGGAGGGAAAAAGTGTAAAAAGTTCGGGCTGTCCGGGTTGCCCCGGCTGCATGTGCATTTTCAACCTGACATTCCATGCTAGATTACTTACGTAAACATACAATCGTCATCATGGCAGCCATGGCCCTGGTGTTTGTGGGCCTCATGTTCATCGGCGGGGACGTAAGCGGCGGCTCTCTGACCGGCATGTTCAAGCAGACTTTCGTTTCCGTGGACGGGAAATCGTATGGGGAAAAGGATTATAACAACATGGGCAGGACCGGCCTGTCCGTGGCTTTTTCCTTCCCTTCCACCTTCGGACCGTTGCTTCAGGACAATTTCAGCTCGGAAGAAAATCTGCGCGAACTCTGCTACCTGTTGAAAACAAATAACCCCAATGCGGCTTTTCTGGCCTACCGCGGCATTATCCGCCGGGAGGCGGGACGCCTGGGCTTGACGCCCAGCACCACGGAAATTGACGATGCCATTTGCAAGATTCCGGAGTTCCAGGACGACAAAGGCGTTTTCGACCCCCAAAAATACGACAATTTCATTTCCATGCGCGGCAACATGGGTAAAAAGCTGCAGGAGGAACTGCTGCGCGGACTGATGGAAGACACCATCAGCCTGGAACGCATCAAGGATGTGCTGACCGGGGGTATTTCCGTGGAGCCCGGTTTTGCCGAAGCTGTCGCCGAATCCAACAGCCAGCAGATTACCATCAACACCGCCTTCCTGGAAAAAAGCGCCTTCCGTCCCAAGACGGATCCCGGAGAAGAGGAAATAAAAACCTTCTGGGACAAGCATAAGGAAAATTACAAGAATGAAGAAGCACGCTTCTTCACCGTTTACACCTTTATCCCCGCAGGAGATGCCCAGGCTCCCAAGCCCGGCGACATTTCCAACGCCACCATGGAGACCATGAACCTGGTGGAAAATGACATCTGGGAACCGCTGAACGCCACCAACGGCAGGAACATGGACCAGGCCATCAGCGAAGCCCTGGCCAAGGCTCCCGGCGTCTGCAAAATGGAGAAAAAATCTTACACGGCCGTAACGCGCAAAAACGCGCCTCAGGAAATCAACCAGACAATCAACCAATCCGCTTCCGACGGACGCAGCGCCAATCTGCTGGATGTGGCTTTCTCACTGATGGGAGCCCCCGCCCTGAATGCGGATGCGGATGCCAAGGCCATTGAAGAAGCGCGCGCCAAAACCGGGGCCGAACAGATCAGCACCATGCAGGTGCTGGAAAACGGGCAAGTCGTCCTGATCCGCCTGGAAGGCGTTACTCCGGTCAAAGCCCTGCCTTACGAGTCTGCCCGCAACAGCGCGCGTGCCGACCTGCTGGAAAGCATGACCGTTGACTCCATGAACAAGGCAGCTACGGAACTCAATATGGAACTGCAGAAGGCGGAGAACCCTGTGGAACAGTTCAATGCCATCGCCGGAAAAGCCGGCGCCAAAACCGGCGGTTACGGCCCCTTTATTAATCCGAACGCACTCTTGAGCAGCGTCAACCTGCAAAACGCCAAAACACAGGAAGAACTCCAGTCTCTTCTGGAACGGGCCATGAATTCCCGCCTGGCCCCTCCCAAAGAACTCCCGGCTCCTGAAGAAGTATTCCAGGCGGTTTCCGTCATCAACCCCGGCCAGATGGCCCAGCCCATCAACACAGGGGACGGCATCCTGCTGACCCAGCTCGTCAAGCGCGAACTGGAGGATACGCCGGAATTCCAAATCAAAGCTACCCAGCAAATTGCCCCGGCTCTGACTGCCCAGGCAAAATCCATGATCATGCTGGACTGGCTGAAAGCGTGCATTGCCCAATACAAGGTGGAAATTGCCCCCATCCTGAATCAGGAACGCTAACGTTTTTCCTTTCATGACAACCGTCAGTGCGCCCGTCTCCTTTTCACAGGCCCTGAACGCCGTCTGAACGCATTCACCATGATGGCCTCCGCCCGGAGGCCATCATTTTTATTATTCTCTCCATCCTCTGCCTTTTCATCATCCAATGAGCGCCCTGCCCTCCCAATCCAGATACATCATCGGAACGGAAGCCTGCGAACGTTTCAGCTTCTACGGCATGAAGTCCATCCTCATGCTGTACATGACGGGCCACCTGCTGATGAGCGACAACTGGGCAACCTCCACCCTCCATATCTTTGTGGGAATGGTTTATCTGCTTCCCCTGGCGGGGGCATGGCTGGCGGACAAGGTCTGGGGCCGATATAAAACCATTCTTTATATTTCCCTGCTTTACTGCGTAGGGCACGGAGTTCTGGCAACGGCGGATCTTTTCCACACCATTGAAACGCGCCGTTACATTCTCATGGCGGGCCTGTTCATCATCGCGCTGGGAGCCGGAGGCATCAAGCCATGCGTCTCCGCTTTTATGGGAGACCAGATTCCCAATAAGTCCCCGCAGTTAATGACCAAGGCCTTCAATGCCTTCTACTGGGCCATCAACCTGGGTTCCTTCTTCTCCTTCCTGGTCATTCCGGCCATGGAACAGCATTACGGGTACAGTTGGGCGTTTGCCGTCCCGGGTCTTTTCATGGGAGTCGCCACTTTCGTCTTCTGGCTGGGCCGCAAAAAATACCACAAAACGTCTCCGGACCGGAACAACGGCCAGGCCGGCTTCTGGAAAGTCCTTTTCATCATCCTGTTCCACGGAGGCTGGAAAAACGCGGAACAACGCTGCGGAACTTCTGCCGTGGAAGACACCAGGCACATCCTGAAAATCCTTTCCATCTTTGCCTTTATCATCCCATTCTGGTCCATTTTCGAACAGACGGCTTCCTCCTGGGTGGCCCAGGGCAGCAGGATGATTCCTCTTTCCATCCCGCTTCCGGGCGGTTCCTGGTCCATCGGGCCGGCCCAAATCCAGGCGGCCAATCCCATTTTTGTCATGGTGTTTATCCCCCTCATCACCGTATTTGTTTATCCCAGGGCGGCAACACTGGCGAAGCCCCTAGTGCGTCTCGGAACGGGGTTGGCCCTTAGTTCCGCTACATTCCTGATTGTCGCTTTCCTGCAATACCGGCTTGGAAGAAGGAGCCTCCATGTCCATCGCATGGCAGCTGATTCCTTACTGCGTACTCACCATCTCTGAAATCCTGGTCAGCACCACCGGCCTGGAATTTGCCTATACGCAAGCTCCGGCGCATTTAAAAAGCCTCATCACCAGCTTCTGGAACCTCACGATTTTTGCAGGCAACATGCTGGTGGCCGCAATTACTTTTTTCCTGTCCAACGGAGAAGCAGCCAACGCCATTTCCACGGACCGCTTCATCCTGTACGCCGTACTGGCCGCCGTGGTGGCGGTAGCCTACTCCTTCCGGGCGCGCAGGTACGGAAAAACGGAATAAAGAAAGCGCCGCCGTTCCCGAACATATGGCCGGAGTTTAATCATGTCTTGAAAAACAACCGGGCCGTAAGAGAGCAACATGCAGCCCGGCCATTCCCTCCGTCAGGTTTCCTTTCGGAAAAGCGCCGGAAGACACAAATTACATGAGGATATGACCGGACAAAAAGTTCTGAAGAAGGTCAGGAGATACGGCAGTCGTTAAGCAGCTCGTCCATATAAAAGGTCATCTCCGCCAAAGCTTCACGGTATTCCGTTTGGGGAAGGAGCCACAGGATTTCGCGGGCCGCCTCGTTTTTCTCCAGCGCTACCTGAATCGCCTTGTCCAGCGCCTCCGCAAAAACGGGATTATCCTGAAAGGCGGAGTAATCCACTACTTCACGGTTTTCAATGGCGTCCCGCAGGGTCGCCTCCACATTCCTGTCACCGCATTCCAGCAAATTGAAGATGGGAAGGGTCAGCTTGCCCTTGGTGGCGTCCGTATGAAGCGTCTTTCCGGCGTCGTCTTCATCTCCCACCATGTCCAGGCAGTCGTCGTAAATCTGGTAGGCTACACCCAGCAGATCCCCCAGCTGATAGAGGGATTCTTCCACTTCCGGGGTTACTCTGGAAATCCAGCCAGCGCCCCCCGTAGCCGCGGAGAAAAGGGAAGCGGTTTTTTTCCGGATGATTTCAAAATATTCCTCCCGGGTCATGCTCAGATCATACAGGCGGCTGGACTGGGCCACTTCCCCCTGGCATACGTTCCTGACGGTATTCGCCAGCCTGCGGCAGAATTCCGTGCTGCCGAATTCCGTGCCCAGCACCATGGCATGGGAAAAGAGAACATCCCCCAGCAGTACGGCGAGGCTGTTGCCCCAGAGGGCATTCGCCGTAGCCTCGTCCCGGCGTTTATCAGCTCCGTCAATCACGTCATCATGCACGAGGGAAGCCAGATGCACCATTTCCAGCAGAGCGCCCAGCCGGATATGGGCCGGTTTGACGCCGCCCGTAGCGCCGGCAACCAGCAGAACCAGGGCAGGCCGGAGCATTTTGCCCTTGGACTGGCATACCGTCTCCATGTAATCGGCCACCTCCGGGTCAAAACATGATGATTGCGCTTCAACAAACTCGGAAACCTGCTTCAATTCCGGCTTAACCAGTTGAAGATAGTGCTTCTGGGATCGTAATTTCGAAAAGAACGGAATGGACATGATATAGAACGGGGGCGGCGCTGGTCAGCGCCGCGGGGATTGTGGCATATTTAAAGTTCCCTAGCAATGTATTTCACAGGACATCTTTTCATAACCGAACGGCAATCCGCCAAACCCGATTTGCCAGGCGCCGGCCCCCTCCCGGGATAAGGCTCATTTTGACCTTGAGCCAGGAGATTTTCCTTCTACACTGGGCCATCATGAGAGCCTTGGTCTATGATTGCAGCGCGGGCATCAGCGGAGATATGAATCTGGCCGCCCTGATTGATTTGGGAGCGGACCGGGAAAACCTGGAACGGGAACTGTCCAAATTGCATGTGCACGGGGAGTGGAAACTGGAATGCCGCCGGGCGCAGCAACACGGCATCCAGGGAACCCGGATTGACGTGCTGACGGAGGAAGAAGGGCATTCCGGCTGCAGCCATGCGCACCACCACCGGACTATGGCTGATATACGAACACTTATTGAGACAAGCGCCCTTTCCAACACCGTCAAGCGGACGGCCCTTTCTATTTTCACCCTGCTGGCGGAGGCGGAAGCCCGCGTACACGGCACGGCTCCTGAGGAAGTACATTTCCATGAGGTGGGCGCAGTGGATTCCATCATCGATATCACGGGAGCTGCCATCTGCCTGGAAATGCTCCGGGTGGACGCCGTTTTCACCGGACCGGTGGAGTTGGGGTCCGGCACCGTAACCTGCCAGCACGGAACAATGCCCGTTCCTGCGCCGGCAACGGCTTTGCTGGCGAAACATTTCCGGGCCACCCTGAATGGAACCGCCCATGAGGCCACTACACCCACCGGAGCCGCCTACATTGCCGCCCTGGCGCAGCCCGTCCCCTCTCCGCTGGCAGGCCGGATTACCGCAACCGGCTATGGGATAGGCCACCGACAGGGACTGTCCATACCGAATATTCTCCGGGTGATGCTGGTAGAAACGGAAGAAGTGGAAACTTCCCCGGAACTGCTGACGGAGCTGTGCGCCAATATAGACGATATGACGCCGGAACAAACAGCCTACCTGGCGGAAAAGCTGATGGAGGCAGGCGCTCTGGATACCTGGCAGGAGTCCGTCTGCATGAAGAAAGGCCGTCTGGCGGTCAAGGTTTGCGCCTTGTGCCTGCCGGAACAGACGGACCGCGTGCGGGAAGCCTTCTTCCTGCACAGCAGCACGCCGGGCATCAGGCAACATGGCACGCTCCGCCATCTTTTGCGCCGGGAAAGCGCCCCTGTCCCTACGCCCCATGGAACGGTTCATGTAAAAACTTCTTTTATGCACGGCCGACCCCATCACCGGAAAGCGGAATTTGAAGATTGCAGAACCCTGGCGGAAAAGACCGGGTTGCCTCTGGAGAAATGCCAGCTGATGGGGCTTTTTCCCACACCTTCCCATGACGACGACGCCACAGACTCCGTTTGAACGGCTGCGCGCCGTCCTTCTCCCCAGGGAGCGCCTTGCCGTCGCTTTGTCCGGGGGGCTGGACAGCAGTGTGCTGCTTGCCGCCGCCGTCCGAATCCTGGGAGCGGATCACTGCCTGGCCCTGACCGCGCAAACGCCCTACGTGATGGAGGAGGAAGTGCGGGACAGCACGGCGTTATGCCGCCGCCTGGGCGTCCGGCAGGAAAAACTGGCGTTTCCCATCCCGCCCGCCCTTGCGAATAATCCGCCCCTGCGCTGCTACCTGTGCAAGCACGCCCTGTTTTCCTCTCTGGCAGACAAAGCGGCGGAGCTGGGGTTCCCCCTGCTGGCGGACGGCTCCAATCTTGACGACCTGGACGACTACCGGCCCGGACGCAGAGCTTTGCAGGAACTCGGCATCCCGAGTCCCTTTCTGGAAGCTGCCATGGACAAGGCGGATATCCGCCGTCTGGCCTGCCGGCTGGGCCTTCCGGAATCAGTCAGCGGCAAACCGGCCTACGCATGCCTGCTGACCCGGCTGGAGCACAACCGTCCCGTAACGGAAGCCCTGCTGAGACGCGTGGACGCAGCGGAATCTTTCCTGAGGACCCTGGGGCTGAAAGGCTGCCGCGTCCGTGTCCACGGAGACAGCCTGGCCCGCATTGAATTGCCGGAAAAGGAAGGCGACCTGTTCTGGAACAGGAAACTTGCCGCCACCGTGGCGCGCCGACTGCGGGAACTGGGTTTCCGCCACATCACCCTGGATCTGGAAGGATATTCCAGAGGGAGCATGAACGAACCATCATGAATGACATTACCGCCATCCTGCACCAGTTTGAGGAAGGCCGCCTTTCCACGGAGGAAGCGGCGGAAAAAATCCGGGCCGCCACCGCTCCCGCCTCTTCCCACACGGATATTGATTACAACCGCCTGGAACGTACCGGATGCCCGGAAGTCATTTACGGCGCAGGAAAAACGCCGGAGCAGATTGAAGAGATAGCCCGCAGTCTGCTTGCCGCCGGACAAAATGTTCTGGCTACGCGCCTGAGCGGGGAAGCTCTGGACTACCTGACCCGCGCCTTTCCGGCGGACATGCACCCGGAAGCCCGTCTCATGCGCATTGCTCCGAATCCCGTCCCGCGGACGAAGGGTTTCGTCGGCATCGTCAGCGCGGGGACCTCGGACCAATCCGTAGCGGAGGAAGCCGCCCTGACGGCGGAATTTCTGGGCAGCCGTGTAGTCCGGTACCGGGACTGCGGCGTAGCCGGCCTGCACCGCCTGGTCTCCCATCTGGACTCCATTCGCCAAGCTACCGCGCTGGTGGCCGTGGCGGGCATGGAAGGAGCACTTCCCAGCGTGCTGGCAGGCCTGGTAAAGGCCCCCGTAATCGCCGTGCCTACGAGCGTGGGCTATGGAGCCAATTTCCGCGGGGTGACCACCCTGCTCGCCATGATGAATTCCTGCGCCAACGGCGTTTCCGTCGTCAACATAGACAACGGTTTCGGGGCCGGATTCAACGCCCACCTGATCAACAGCCTGGCGTCCAGGCCCTGCTGAGGGGCGCCTCTCCATGACGAAACCTCCGGCATCCGTCATGGACAGATCCGCCGAATGGGCGTTAAATGTTCCGGAAACACCCCTTTCCATCCCTCGTCATGACCAGATTTCCCCTGTTTCGTACCTTTTCCTGCTCCCTGCTTGCCCTGGCTTCCCAGGCGCTCGGGTGGCAGCCCTCCGGAGAATCCGTTCCCGCCGTCCCTCAGGAATTCCGCGCGGCATGGATATCCACCGTTCATAACATTGACTGGCCCTCCCGTTCCGGCCTCCCCGGAGCAACCCAGCGCGCGGAGCTGTTGAACATTCTGAATACCTGCGCCCAGTTAAAGCTGAACGCCGTGTTTCTCCAGGTGCGCCCGAATGCCGACGCCCTGTACCGCTCTTCTCTGGAGCCATGGAGCCAGTGGCTCTCCGGCCCGGGAGTCAATCCGGGGTATGACCCTCTGGCCTTCGCCATTCAGGAGGCTCACCGCCGCGGCATTGAATTGCACGCCTGGTTCAACCCCTTCCGGGCGAAGGCCAACGTCAAGCATGCCGTAGGCCGCAACCATGTTTCCCTCATGCGCCCCGATTTGATGAAACGAACCGGCTCCGTGCTGCTGATGAACCCCAGCGCTTCCGCCTCCCGCGACCACGCGCTGAAAGTTATCATGGACGTCGTGCGCCGCTACGACATTGACGGGGTGCATCTGGACGACTATTTCTACCCCTACCCCACTCCCGGCCGGGCGTGGTCTCCCGCCGCCTTTGGAGACGGGAAATCTCCTTCCCAGCGCCGGAGCTATATCGACGACTTCGTACAGGACATGTACAAATCCGTCAAATCTTCCAAACCCTGGGTGCGGGTGGGCGTCAGCCCGTTCGGCATCTGGAGGCCGGGCGTTCCCGGCGGCATTGAAGCGGGAGTGGACGCCTACGAGCACCTGGCCTGCGACGCCCGCAAGTGGCTTTCCCGCGGATGGGTGGATTACCTGGCCCCTCAGCTTTACTGGCGCTGCAGCCCGGCCAAGCAAAGCTTCCCCGCATTGATGCAATGGTGGGCTGCCCAGAACTCCAGACGCCCGGTGTGGCCCGGCATTGCCACGGCACGCATCATGAGCAGCGAAGACCCGGGCCGCCCTGCGTCTGAAATAGCGGCTCAGGTCAACTATTCCCGCAGCCTTGCCAGAACCGCCCCCGGGCAATGCTTCTGGAGCATCAAATCCATCATGCGGAATGCAGGAGGCATCCAGAAATACCTGAACAGATTGTATCCCTCCATGGCTGTTCCGCCCGCCATGCCCTGGTGCGGAACCGGCACGCCCGGACAACCGCAGAATTTTTACGTGGCGGACAACGGGTCCACCGTAACCCTCTCCTGGCAGCCGTCCGGCAATCCCTCCCGGAAATGGGCCGTTCAGGCGCGCTACGGCAGCCGGTGGGCCACGCGCATCCTCCTTCCGGGCAGCCAGACCCGCGTAACCCTGCCCAAATCTTTCCTGGGAGATGCGGGGTCTGTCGCCGTCAGGGGCGTCAGCGCCTACGGGGCCCAGGGGCCGGCATCGGCCGTCAAGAGGTAGCAAAGCTTTTCCCCGACCCGCCACCCAGGGAGCATAATAAAACACCCGGGGTTCCAGTTTTTTTGAACAACTCCAAAACAACCCATGTCCAAACTCCCATGGATTCCCGTGGCGCGGACATGAACAGAAGACGTTTTATTGTTCTTTCCTCATTGGCGGCGCTGGGAACAATCAGCCAGGTCCGGGCAGCAGGGCCATTCCTACATTCACAACGCAAGATGACTAAAAAGCAAAATCCCTCCACGATCGGTTATGCCGACGGCAAATATGTGTTACCTCCCCTTCCGTACGCTTACGACGCGCTTGAACCCGTGCTGGATGAAAAGACCGTGCGCATCCACCACGACAAGCATCATGCGGCCTATGTCGCCGGCGCCAATGCCGCGGCTGAAAAGCTCCGTGAAATTGCGGACGGGAAGCTGGACGCTTCCGCCACCACCAACTGGGTGCGCAACTTGTCCTTCAATGTTTCCGGCCATGTTCTCCATACCATTTACTGGACCAACATGACGCCTGATCCCAAAAAAAAGCCGCAAGGTCCTCTGGCAGATGCCATCAAGGAAAAATTCGGTTCTCTGGAAGCCATGATGAAGGAATTCAAGGCGGCCTCCCAGGGCGTGGAAGGTTCCGGCTGGGGCATTCTGGGCGTGGACCCCGTCAGCAAGACGCTGGTAATCTGCGGGGCGGAAAAACATCAGAATCTGGAAATTCCCGGCCTTGTCCCCATCCTCGTCTGCGACGTTTGGGAACACGCTTATTATCTGAAGCACCAGAACCTCCGGGCGGACTATATTGAAGACTTCTGCCGCCTGATCAACTGGGACGATGTGGAACGCCGCTACCAGGAAGCCATGGCTTCCTGACTGTTCTTTGCAAAGGTTATTTTCTTACCCCTGACGGCACGGGCTTCCTTCAGCCCGTGCCGTTTTTTGATATACCTGCATCTCGCTCTTGCATCCGGCGCGGCAATAGGGCATACTGCCGCAGACTAATTATCATTTTCACACGTATGAAAAAAGTTTTCGTCTCCGGTTGCTATGATATTGTCCACGCTGGCCATATCCAGTTTTTTGAAGAAGCCCGTGCTCTGGGCGACTTTCTGATCGTCTCTTTTGCTTCGGAACCCGTGCTGTGGCACCACAAGCAGCGCAAGCCGTCCATTCCGGATGAACACAAAAAAGTTCTGCTGGAAAGCCTGCGCATGGTTGACAAGGTTATTCTGGGTACCGGCATGAAGAAAGGCCTGGATTTTGAAGAGGAATTTCTTCAGGAAAAACCGGACATTCTGGCCGTCACGGAAGATGACCTTTACAGCGATATTAAGAAAGAGCTGTGCGCCCGCGTCGGAGCCGATTATGTGGTGCTTCCCAAAACGCCCCCCAAATTCACTCCCGTTTCCACCACAATGCTGGTGAACCGCATTAAGGCCCCGTCCTCCGTACCTCTTCGCGTGGACTTCGCCGGGGGATGGCTGGACGTGCCCCGCTATTCCAGAAAAGGTTCCTATGTGGTCAACTGCGCCATCACCCCCATGGTTTCCCTCTGCGAATGGCCGTATGAAAAACGTTCCGGGCTGGGAGGCAGCGGCGCGTGGGCCATGTTGGAAGGGCGTGATCCGGTCGCTTCCGAACTCGCTCTGGGCGTCGGCTGGCAGGATCCCGCCGTCATCGCGGAAACGGGATTGTGTGTATGGCGCTCCGGCAGTTCTCCGGTGCTGGACGTCAAAGGCACGGGCGACTTCCTGGAAGGCAGAATGGCTATTCTATACACGGGCGAGGAACACGACACTCCAAAAATGGCGGATGAACAGCGGGACTACGTACGCATCTCCCAATCCTCCCTCATTGCCCGCACCGGAGTGCTGGAACGCAACATCAATACCCTGGCGGCAGGCGTAGCCCTGTATTACAGCGTACAGCTTGACGAAGGAATGCGGCCCCTGCCGGATATTCCCAACGCCCTTGCAAAAAAATACCTGGGGGGCGGCTACGGAGGATATGCCCTGTACCTTTTCCCCTGCCGGGATGATCGCGATCAGGCGGTCAAGGACAACCCGGCAATGAAAAAGGTGGAGCCCTATTGCCGCCAGCTGTTCAAGTAGACTCCCTCTTCCATGTCCCTGATGCGGAACAGCCTGGTTGCCTCCAGCGCTATCTTTGCCTGTCGCCTGACAGGCATGGTCAGGGAAGTTGTGTACACCTCCCTGTTCGGGGCTACCGGGGCCCTGGACGCCTTTTACACGGCTTTCCGCATCCCCAACCTGTTAAGAGACCTGTTTGCGGAAGGAGCTCTCTCCCAATCCTATACCAGCGTAGCCTCCAAAACGAGGGAGGCGCAGGGCGATGCGGCCGCGTGGGAACTGGCCAACAAGGTGGCAACCCAGCTTTCCACCCTGATGATCGCTATTGTAACGCTGGGGATTCTGTTTGCGGGGCCCGTCATGGAAGCCCTTTACAGCGGGGATCACTCTCCGGCGGAGCAATTGTTCGCCACGGACCTGAGCCGCCTCATGTGGCCTTTCATCGGCTTCGCCTCCCTGTCCGCCCTCATCATGGGAACGCTGAACATAGTGGGAGTTTTCGGATTGCCCATGCTGGCCTCCGCCGCTTTCAACGTTACTTCCGTCCTGTTCGGCCTGCTGATCGGATATTTCATTGATCCATCCTTTGGCCCCAAAGCTTTGTATGGTTTTGCCTGCGGCGTTACCATCGGGGGCATGGCCCAGATTGCCGTGCAGCTTCCCAAACTCAGAAAAACCGGCTTCCGCTGGAAACCCAATTTCCGCTGGGACGATCCCCGCATGCGCAAAATCTGGGGGCTGATGCTCCCCTCCGTGCTGGCTTCAGGCGTGACGCAATTCACCATCTTCATCAATACGGGGTTCGCTCTGGATCTCCAAAAAGGCTCCGTCACCGCCCTGACCACGGCGTTCCGACTCTGGCAGCTTCCCGTGGGGCTCTTCGGAGTAGCGACGGGCATGGTGGTGCTGCCCGCCGTTTCCCGCATGATGGTGGGAGACGGGAGAAAGGAAGTGGCCGTCCACATCGCCAAGGGGTTGCGGCTGGTGGCATTCTTTGCGGTACCCGCTTTTCTCATCCTCTCCATCCTGGGAACGGAATTCGTCTCCGCCGTATACCAGTGGGGGCGCTTTAACCAGGAGGCCGTGCGCTACACGGGGGAAGTGCTGGGGGCCTATTCCCTGGGCCTGCTGGGCTATGCCGGAACCAAGGTGGTGCAGCCCGTCTTCCTGGCTCTTGAAAAACGCTGGGTTCCTCTGATCGCCGCCGCCGCGGCTCTGGCCATCAGCATCGGCCTCAACTACTGTTTTGTCTATATCCTGCATAAAAACGCGGCGTGGCTGGCGCTGACCACCTCCGTAGTCACTACCTTCAATTTTCTCTTTTACTTCCTTTACCTGCGCCGCCAGCTGGGCGGCGCAGACGGACGGACGCTGCTTTCCGGGCTGTCCAGAATCATGGCGGCGGGAATATTGCTGGGTGCGGTGTGCTGGGCAGGCAAGACATGGTTCCTCCAGGGCTTCCTGAACTGGCCCTTCCCGGCCAGAGTGCTGGGGATATCCCTGGTCTGCGGCTGTGCCGGCATCGTTTATCTGGCGGCCGCTTTCCTGCTGAAAACGCCGGAGCTGGAAGCGGTGCGCGCCAAACTCCTGAAACGCTGACGGGAAAATTCCCTTCTACAAAGGGAGAAACGCCCTCCGCAAGAAAAAGAATGGCCGCCGCAAGCATTCTCCTTGCCAGGGGTGCGCTCAGTGAGTAAAGTTTTTCCGCTTATGCGGAGAATAGCCTGTTTTCCGCCAGGGCATCAAAATTTACGACTGCACCACAACAATGGACATGATTTCCCCCAGCATTGCGGCATTGACCCCTTCCCTGACCCTCAAGGTGACCAACCGGGCCAAGGCTATGAAAGCCTCCGGTGAAGAAGTTTACGGTTTGGCAGGCGGTGAACCTGAAATGGACACCCCGGAAAACATCAAGCAGGCAGCCATCGAGGCCCTGAACAACGGAGCCACCAAATATACGCCTTCCGCCGGTCTGCCCGCACTCCGCCAGGCCATCGCTGAAAAGCTCAAGAGGGAAAACAACCTGGAATACGATTTCACCCAGATCACCGTGGGAGCCGGCGCCAAGCATGCCTGTTTCAACGCCATCATGGCGACCGTATCCGAGGGGGACGAAGTCATCATCCCCGCACCGTACTGGGTCAGCTATCCGGAAATGGTCCGCATGTGCGGCGGCATTCCCGTCATCGTGGAAACTACGGCGGAAAACGGATGGAAGCTTACCGCCGAACAATTTGAGGAAGCCATGACCCCCCGCACCAAAATGGTCATCCTCACTACCCCGAACAATCCGACCGGAGCCGTTTATTCCGAAGAAGAACTGCACGCCCTGGGAGAAGTGGCCCTGAGCGAAGACATCCTCATCCTGGCTGATGAAATTTACGAACACCTCGTATATGGAGACACCAAGCACGTCAGCATCGCCTCCCTCAGTCCGGAACTGTACGACCTGACCATCACCATCAACGGCTTTTCCAAGGGCTACGCCATGACCGGCTGGCGCCTGGGCTACTCCGCAGCTCCGGCCGCCATTGCCAAGGCCATCCAGATGATTCAGGACCACACCACGTCCAACGTCTGCACCTTCGCCCAGTATGGCGGTATTGAGGCCCTTACGGGAGACCAGAGTTTCATCAGCGACATGCGCGACGAATACGACATGCGCCGCCAATACGTTTACTCCCGCCTCAGCGCCATCCCGAATATCAGCGTTGTGGAACCGCAGGGCGCTTTCTATTTCTTTGTGGACACGAGCAGGCTGGGGCTCACCTCCCTGAACCTGTGCGACAAGCTTCTGGAACGCTACAAGGTCGCGGCCGTCCCCGGCATCGCCTTCGGCAATGACAAGGCCATCCGCATCAGCTACTGCACCACGCTGGACATTCTGAAGGAAGCGCTGGACCGCTTTGAAGAATTCTGCAAGGCGCATTAAAAAACGTTGATCGTCATCAAAAGGCGTTCCGCTTGACGTGGAACGCCTTTTTATTCTTCCGGATTTCCCGCATGCAGCAAATCTGCGTCAAGGAAATGCGCGCCATGCCTCGCAACCGGATTGCCCTGCACGAAAAGACATGATTAAATAAATTCCATATGAATACCCCCGTTCTCAACGACAACCTGCGCGCCGCCACGGAAGCCCTTTGCAACCTGCTCGCCAAGGAAGACAAAGTTGTGGCCTCCAAGGCAAAAATAGGTCTCTTTTTCCAGAATCCTGAAGCAACCAAGCTTTTTGAAGAAGTCAACGCTTACGGCGAAGAACTGCGCAACAAGCACCTGGCCGGGATGCCTCCTACCGAAGAGGAAATTTCCAAGTTCGACGCCCTGCGTGAAAACGTCATCAAGAATGATGCGGCCCGCGGCTTCCTGGAAGCGCGCCAGACCATTGACGAACTTCTGAACACCATCAATCATTATCTGGGCATGTCCATTGACCTGGGCCGCGCCCCCACTCCTGAAGAAATAGAGGAAGCCCGCCAGCGCGCCATGAGCGCCCAATCCTCCTGCTCCTGCGGCGGCCAGTGCGACAAGGAAAATTGTGATTGCGACGGCAAGTGCGACCACGACCACAAGGACGGCGGTTGCGGCTGCGGCAACCATTAAAACAATCTTTCAACTTTTGCCAAACGGCTTCACTCAACAAGTGAAGCCGTTTTTTCTTCCTGAAAACGCACGCAAAGATGTTGTCCTGCACGCCTGCAATTCCCCCCGGGAAACCAAGCGGGATACCGCGCCTCTTTATCGCTCACCGTATTTTTCCAAAGTTCCGATGCCTGCGCAGTACCGTCATGTTGCGTCTTCCCTCCCCGCCCAAACAGGCAAGATGCTTGAATGGAATAGAAACCCGTGCTAGCCTCACCCTAAGGAATCATGACTTTTTCCAACCGTCCCGCTCCCCTCCCGTTCTTCAAAACGGATTTCCCACTATTCCTGGCTCCAATGGCAGGAGTGACGGACCCTATATTCCGCACCATCTGCAAGGAACTGGGAGTGGATGTGATGGTGACGGAATTCGTCTCTGCGGAAGGCATTCTCCAGGCATGGGAGAGGAACCGCAGGTACGCAAAGATAGAAAATGCCCACCGCCCCATAGGCATCCAGCTCTTCGGGGCGGACGGAAACCACATGGGAGAGGCGGCCAGAATGATCCTTGACCATGAGAAGCCGGATTTTATCGACATCAACTTCGGCTGCCCGGTTCCCAAAGTGGTTGGCAAAAATGGAGGTTCTTCCCTCCTGAAAGATCTGCCCCTGCTGGCTTCCGTAGCCGGAAGCGTCGTGAAAGCCGTAGGAGAACGAATCCCCGTCACAGCCAAAATACGCATTGGCTGGGATTTCCAGAGCCTGTGCGCCATGGACGCGTGCCGCCTGCTGGAGAATGAGGGAATTTCCATGATTACCATTCACGGACGCACCCGCTCCCAACAGTATTCGGGGACGGCCAACTGGGACATTATTGACGAATGCGCGCGGGCCATGTCCGTACCGGTTATCGGGAACGGGGATATTTCCACCCCGCAGGCAGTAGCGTATGTAAAAGAGAATACGGCCGTCAGCGGCGTCATGATTGGTCGTGCGGCCATGGAAAACCCATGGATTTTCGGAGACGCCAAGTATTATCTGCTGCACGGGGCCATGCCGCCGGCCAGAGCCCCGCAGGAAAAGACAAACCTGATTTTGCGGCATGCCCGGATGGCCCTGGAGTCCCGCCATTATGGGGACGAACTTCACACCATGCGCCATATGAGGTCACGAATCCTGGCTTATACGAAGGGATTTCCCGGCGCCAAGGAAATGCGCTCCCGCCTGGTGCGCGTATCCAGCATGTCGGAACTGGAAGACCTGCTTTCCAACCTTCCCGGCCAGAAGCCCTGAAAACAGGGAAAATCCCTCCTTCCGGGAGATTCCGCAGATTCGGGAAACGGCGGAGAGGGAAAGAGGTTTTTTCCTCCTCCGCACACGCCTGAAAAAAAATGCCATTTTGAGGGAAGCTAAGTTGACTTTACGTTCCGAACCTGTCAGAAATAGGGGAGTATCCTGCCGCTCCATTTCGGCAGACTTTCAACAATAGCATCCAGAGATCGACGTGTACTCCAACGAATCATATCTCATCGAACTTCTTACGCAGGCCGGATATCTGAATGAAGAAATTCTTCAGTACGCGCGCAGTCAAAAATCTCCCACCCAGGACCTGGTCGATTTTCTGATTCAGGCCAATTATCTTACGGAAGACGTCATCGCCCAGGTGGCGGCGTCCAACTCCCTTCTCCCCGTTGTAGACCTGGGCGCCATGCACATTCCCCAGGAGGTGCGCGAACTCATCACGCCGGAACTTGCCAGACGTTTCCGGGCCATTCCCATTTCCGACGACGGTTTTTCCATCAACATAGCCATTGACGATCCCCTGAATCTGGAGACGATGGACAGCCTGCCCCAGCTGATGGGACGGGACGTGATTTTCAGCGTCGCCACCCGCAGCGCGGTAGAAAGCCGGTTAAATGAATTTTACCGGGATCTGAGCGTTCCGGAAGAAACCGACGGACTGGAAGGGGAGGACGCTCCCATTATCCGGCTGGTGCAGCAAATGCTGACGGACGCTTTCAAGATGAGGGCCTCCGATATTCACATTGAACCCATGGAAAACAGGCTCCGCATCCGCTACCGCGTGGACGGCAAGCTGGTGGAGGTTGCCACGCATCCCAAAAAACTGCTCAGCCCCATCATCGCGCGCCTCAAGGTAATGAGCACCACCATGAGCATTGCGGAAAAACGCATGCCCCAGGACGGACGCATCCAGATGAGCATCGGCGGCAAGCAAATCGACCTCCGTGTTTCCTCCGTCCCCAGCAACCACGGGGAAAGCATCGTCATGCGTATTCTGGATAAATCCGCCCTGGTGCTGGGCCTTCCCCAGCTCGGATTTTTCTCGGATGATGAAGCCGTGTTCGACCGCCTCATCACCCTGCCGGACGGCATTATCCTGGTAACGGGGCCTACCGGCTCCGGTAAGACCACGACCCTCTACGCGTGCCTGAACCACATCAACCGCCCGGATAAAAAAATCATCACGGTGGAAGACCCTGTGGAATATGAACTCTCCGGCATCAACCAGGTCATGGTGAAAGCGGATATCGGCATGACCTTCGCCGCCGCCCTGCGCGCCATGCTCCGCCAGGCTCCCAACATCATCATGATTGGGGAAATTCGAGACATGGAAACAGCCAGCATCGCCATCAACGCCTCCCTGACGGGGCACCTCGTATTCTCCACCCTTCACACCAATGATGCTCCCAGCGCCGTGGCCCGTCTGGCGGACATCGGCATCAAACGCTTCCTGATCGCCTCCTCCGTCCGCGCCATCATGGCCCAGCGTCTCGTCCGCAAGCTGTGTGACCGCTGCAAGGTGGACGGCGCTCTGACGGAAAAGCAGGCGCATACGCTGAACATTGATATGTCCCGTCTTGCTCAGGGCCAAATCAAGGCGCCCCACGGCTGCGACTTTTGCCGCGGCGGCGGATTCAAGGGCCGAATGGGGCTGTTTGAGATTTTCGAAATCGACGACGAGGTGCGCCGCATGATCAACGAAAACCTGACTTCCCCCCAGCTGCGCCAGCGCGCCCGGGAACTGGGCATGAGAACCTTGAGGGAAGACGGCGTACGCAAAGTGCTGGCCGGGCTTACTTCTCCGGAAGAAGTGCTGAATGTCACCATGGGAGACGCCAACTGATTTTTCCCCGCTATTCATTCTGCTTATTATGGACACCAACCTCACACTGGAACTTTTCATCGGCCGGGGAATGATTGACAAATCCCTGGCAAAGGACATCAAGGAGGAAATGATCGCCTCCGGCAAGGAACTGCCGGAAGTGCTTGCAGACTTCGGCATCATCGGCAGCAAGGATGATATCTGGCAGATGATCGCCAGCGACCTGGGTACGGAATTCATTACACTGGACAACTTCCAGCCGGATCCGAACGTGCAGAACATGATGCCGGCCACGCTCGTGCGCCTGCACGGGGCGCTCCCTGTGCGGCACGGTCCGGAAGGCCTGTACGTCTGCCTGGTGGATCCCCTGAATCCTCAGACGGTGGAAGACCTGCGCTTCGCCCTCGGCCAGGACATCCATGTTCTGGTAGCGCCGGATTACCAGATTTCCGACCGTATCAATGAACTCTATGGAGGCGAATCCGCCGCCATGTCCGACCTGATGCAGGAACTAAACAACATGCAGGTCAACAATGAGACGGAAGATTCCGCTGCCGCTCCCGTCATCCGCTTTGTGGACCTCGTCATTACACAGGCCATCAAGGAGAAGGCCTCCGACATTCACTTTGAACCCTTTGAGAAGGAATTCAAAATCCGCTACCGTGTGGACGGCGCCCTGTATGAAATGCAGCCGCCCCCTGTTCACCTGTCTGTGCCGGTCATTTCCCGCGTCAAGGTCATGGCGAACATGAACATTGCGGAACGTCGCATTCCGCAGGACGGCCGCATCGTCAAGCAGATAGGGGACCGTTCCGTGGACATGCGCGTTTCCTCCCTCCCCACTCAGTACGGAGAATCCGTAGTGCTCCGCGTCCTGGACCGTTCTTCCGTCAACCTGAACATGGACAATCTGGGGCTTCCCGCGCATATCCACGAGTATATTCTGGACACAGTCCACAAGCCCAACGGCATTTTCATCGTTACCGGCCCCACCGGCGCCGGCAAGACAACCACGCTGTATGCCGCCCTGCGTGAAATCAATACCATTGATTCCAAGGTGCTGACGGCGGAAGACCCCGTTGAATACGACATTGACGGCATCATCCAGATTCCCATCAATGAAGCCATCGGCCTGGACTTCCCAATGGTGCTGCGCGCCTTCCTGCGACAGGACCCGGACCGTATTCTGGTGGGGGAAATGCGAGACATGGCAACAGCGCAAATCGCCATCCAGGCATCCCTGACGGGGCACCTGGTTCTCTCCACCCTGCATACGAACGACTCTGCCGGAGCCATTACGCGACTGGTGGACATGGGGTGCGAACCTTTCCTGGTGGCCGCCTCCCTGGAAGGGGTGCTTGCCCAGCGCCTGGTGCGCACCATCTGTCCGGACTGCCGCACGCCGTATGAACCCTCATCCACCATCCTCTCCCAGCTTGGCGTATCTCCCTATGAATTGGGGGACAAGCACTTTTTCACGGGCCGCGGCTGTGATAAATGCTCCAATTCCGGCTACAGGGGCCGCAAGGGAATTTATGAGCTTCTGGATATTAACGACACCCTGCGTGACATGATTACGGATCGCGCTCCTTCCGTGGTGCTAAAACAGAAAGCCATTGAAATGGGTATGTCCACGCTGCGGGAAGACGGGCTAAGAAATATTTATGACGGTAACACTACTATTGAAGAAGTGCTGAAATATACTTAATGGACAACCGGACGCCATTGCTTCCCCCCTTATTTCAACCACCAAGAAAAAAACACTTAAAACATAATATATATGCCTAAATATCAATATACAGCACTTGACCATAAAGGCGACCAGAAAACAGGCGCCCTGGAGGCCAATTCCGAAGCGGAGGCCATGGAAGCCATCCGGGCGCATGGCCTGTACCCCACCCAGATCGTAGAAGCGGGCAAGGGCAAAATTCAGCAGACGCCTGCCGCCAAGAAAAAGGCCAAGGGGGCCAAGAAGCAAAAAGGCAAGCTGGGAGGCAAAATCAAGGCCAAGGCTCTGATGATTTTCACCCGCCAGCTTGCTACGCTGATTGACGCAGGGCTTCCCCTGCTCCAGAGTCTGAACGTGCTGGCCAAACAGGAGGCAAACCCCAACCTGCGCGTAACCATCGAAGCTCTGGGAGATTCCGTTCAAGGCGGTTCCACCTTCTCGGAAGCCCTGGCCCAACACCCCAGAATTTTTGACCGCCTGTTTGTCAACATGGTCAAGGCAGGGGAACTGGGCGGCGTGCTGGAAGTCGTGCTGAACCGTCTGGCGGAATACCAGGAAAAGGCTCAAAAACTGAAAAGCAAGGTGATCTCCGCCATGGTGTACCCCTCCATCGTCCTGTTCATTGCCGTAGGCATTGTGATCTTCCTGATGCTGGTCATCGTGCCCAAATTCAAGGCGATGTTCGCAGAGCAGAATCAGGAGCTTCCCGGTATTTCCGAGTTTGTGTTCGGCATCAGCGACTGGTTCATGGCCGCTCCCTTCTTCGTACCCAATGCCGTCATTCTGGCCGCTGTAGTCGCCATCCTGTACGCTGTCTTCACGGCCATGAGCAAGACGCCCAACGGACGCCGCAAGATTGACTCCGCACTGCTGACAATGCCGGTCATCGGCAATGTCCAGAGCAAAAGCGCCATCGCCCGCTTTGCCCGAACCTTCGGCACGCTGGTGACTTCCGGCGTTCCCATCCTCCAGGCGCTTACCATCACGAAGGACACCGCCGGCAACATGATCGTGGGAGACGCCATCGGCCTCATCCATGACTCCGTCAAGGAAGGCGAATCCGTAGTGACGCCCATGTCCTCCTCCAAACTTTTCCCGCCCATGGTGATCTCCATGGTGGACGTGGGGGAAGAAACAGGCCAACTGCCGGACATGCTCCTGAAAATCGCGGATGTGTATGACGATGAAGTGGACAATGCCGTGGGAGCCATGACCTCCATGCTGGAACCCATCATGATCGTATTCCTGGCCGTGGTCGTGGGCGGCATTGTGTTCGCCATGTTCCTGCCCCTCCTGCAGGTTATTGAAAAGATGGGGTAACCCGCTCAAGCAGAAGCAGATGAAAATTCACTCCGCATACCGCAGGCTCCGGGAGGCAAAGGGGTTCACCCTCATGGAAATCCTGGTGGTGATGGTGATCATCGTGGTGCTGGCCACGCTGACCATCTCCATTTACACCTGGCTTGAAACCAGAAAAAATGAACAGGCTACGGAATCCATTGTCCGCAAAATTGAAATGGGGCTGGAGAGCTACCACAGCGACCATGACCGCTATCCCTACGGCACGGAAGCTCCCTTCAACAATCACGGCGTAGCCGTGGCCGACGGGGAGGAATACAGCTCCAATGTAGTTTACATGGCCCTGTTCGGCGACCATAAGAATGAGGGTGTCCCTGCCAGGGATACAACCATTTACAATGACGAGCTGAATCCCTCTACGCAGCCCAAAAGCAATCCGACTGTCCGGGAGGTCCATGTGAAAGGCAAGGACGGCAGACCGGTTACCCTTTATATTCTGGCGGATCCATGGGGTTCTCCCTACCGTTACCGCCTGGGCAGCGAACAGTCCATCCCCACCAGAACTGACAGGGCCAGAAACCTGAAAATGGGCAACGGCCTGAATCCGGATTATGATTTCTGGTCTTTTGGAAAAGACGGGGATAGTGATTTGAAAGACCCGCACGCCCCTGAAAACGAAGATGACATCGGCAACCTGCCGAAATTCTGACTTTACCGGTATTTTGCCGCTCACGGCTTCCTTCTCCGGCAGCCTTCCTCCGCCAAAAGGCGGAGGAAGGCTTTGTGCATGCTAGGACTATTTTCTGGTATCCGTACAGCCTCTCAAGTATGATTCGGGCACTGATATGAAACGCATTTCCCTGATCATTCCCTGCCTGAATGAAGAAGAAGCCATTCCGGTGTTCAAGCAAGAAGTAGACCGGGTTTTCAAGGAACGCCTGGAGGGCTATTCCCCGGAACTTATCTTCGTGGACGACGGTTCCACGGACCGTTCCCTTGAAATAATTAAGAAAATGGCGGAATATTCCCCTGAGGTAAAATTCATTTCCTTCTCCCGCAATTTCGGAAAGGAAGCCGCCATCTATGCGGGACTGGAAGCGGCCACAGGGGATTATGCCGCCGTCATGGATGTGGATCTCCAGGATCCTCCCTCCCTGCTTCCGGATATGGTGAAAGCCATTGAGGAGGAAGGGTACGACTGTGCGGGGACGCGACGCGTCACCCGGCAGGGGGAACCGCCGTTGCGGTCCTTTTTCGCCCGTGCCTTTTACAAGACCATTCACCAGATATCGGACACCCGCATCGTAGATGGAGCCCGGGACTACAAGCTGATGACCCGTCCCGTACTGGAAGCCCTGCTTTCCCTGAAGGAGTACAACCGGTTTTCCAAAGGGCTGTACGAATGGGTGGGGTTCCGGACCAAATGGTTTGAATATGAAAATGTGGAACGTGTGGCAGGACAAACCAAGTGGTCTTTCTTCAAGCTGTTTCTGTACTCCATTGAAGGCATTGTGGCTTTTTCCACCGCCCCCCTGGCGCTGGCCTCCATCATGGGGGTGCTTCTTTCCTTCATCTCATTCCTTTCCATCATAATCTTGACGGTCCGCGAATTAATCTGGCCCCATTCCGCCTACGGCTGGACTTCCCTGGTATGCGTGTTCTGCATGATGGGCGGCATCGTGCTGCTGTGCCTAGGCATTCTGGGCCAGTACCTGGCCAAGACTTATACGGAAGTTAAAAAGCGCCCTATTTACATCGCCAAGGAACGTTCCATCAAGCCTTTTAACTGACCTTGCCCATGGACACAGAACCGGACTTCAGCATCATTACGCCCAGCTATAATTACGCCCGCTACGTGCGGGAATGCATAGAGAGCGTCCATAACCAGGAAGGAGCCACATTTGAACACATCATCCAGGATGCAGGCTCCACGGACGGCACCCTGGATATCCTGCATTCCTATCCTCACCTGAAACTGCATGTGGAGAAGGATTCCGGCATGTCAGAAGGCATTAACCGCGGCTTCCGCAAGGCGCGCGGGAAATGGGTGATGTGGCTGAATACGGATGACCGGCTGTTGCCGGGGGCTCTGGCAGCAGTCAAGGCCTTTGCGGATTCCCGCCCGGATGCGGATATTGTGCACGGAGCATGGAATTTCATCGGGCCGGACGGAGATATCCAACGCGCCATGAAAGCCCTGCCCTACAGCCTGAACATGCACATCTGGTACGGAACTTATCTGGCCTCCACGGCATTGTTCCTGCGCCGGAGCACTACTATTGAAGAGGGGTTTCTGCTGGACGAGCGTTTCCACTATGACATGGACGGGGAATATTACGCGCGCCTGGGCCGTGCCGGAAAGAAATTCGTGCATTACAACAGGCTGCTGGCGGATTTCCGCTGGCATGGCGACAATCTGAGCGCCCCCAACATCGAACGCCGGGACATGGACGCGGAATTAAAGCGCCAGAAGCAGCACGGGGAGGATGCCGCCATCAAGCGCATTTACGGCTATTCCTTTTCCAAGCACAGCTGCAACAATATCATGGACGGCTTCATGCGCGAGGCCTACCGCATGAAAAAGGCCTTCCTTTATCTCACCACTCCCTGGGAAAAGTAATCCGTTCTTTTCTGCTTTTCCCTGCAAAACCGCTGTATTCCCTCTTCATCATCCCATAGGAAGCACAGTTCCGACACGACCAAGGCCGCAACTGCGACAACAGCTGCGGCCTACAATGAACCGGACGGGAAAAAGGCGGCCTTCGCTTAATTAAGGCCGTCAAACAATTCTTCTTCCCGGAAAAATCTTGCCAGCTCTACAGCGGCGGATTCACGGCTGTCGGACGCATGGCAGATGTTCATCATGCTGTCTGTTCCGTAATCGCCGCGGATTGTGCCTTTCTCCGCCTTCTGGGAGTTGGTGGGCCCCAGCAGTTCGCGCACGCGCACAATAACGCCGGGCCCCTTCAGGGCGATGGCGATGACCGGAGAACTGGTCATGAAATCAAGCAGCTTCGGGAAAAGCGGTTCTCCGTTGATAACCAGGTCCAGAATGTGGGCGTAATGTTCCCGGAGAACCGGTTCGTCAAGCTGAATCATCTTTATGCCGCGCAGGCGAAACCCTTCGGACAAAAAACGTTTCAGAATGGTGCCGGAAAGGTTTTTCCGCACACAGTCGGGCTTCAGCAGAATCAGCGTTGTTTCTTCTTGAGTGTCTGGCATAAACTTAGCGAAGTTTCAGGATGAAGTGAGGGAATTACACCTTAATCCCCGTCAGGTCAAGGATAATTGCGCAACTGGTCTTTTCCGTCAGGAAAGGAATTCGTCACCAATTCCTCTTATAGGAATCGCACCGGTTCCGCCATCCGGCAAGCCAGCGCGCTTCTCCGCGGTCCGGGGGGCTGTTGTCCACGCGGCGCTGAAGCACCCTTTTGGCCGCTTCCGCGAATTCAACCGCCGCGGGCTGTCCGGGAGAAACAGGCCGCATTTCTTCCAGCACCTGCCTGAGCCCCCAGCCCCTCCCCCGGTACTGTTCCGCCGGATTGTTTCCTTCTCCCTTGAAATTCACGTAGTCAATCAGGGCGTACATGCCGTTGGGCGCCGCCGCCACGGCATAATAGCGGGCCGCCATCTCTTCCGGGCGGCGGGATTGGCTCTTGATACGCTCCAGAGCGGCCACAGACCTGGCAATAATGAAATCTGCCTGCATTTGCAGGGCCGCCGGACTGGACAACCACCGGCGCATTTGTTCAGGAAGACCGCCGCGAACATCCGCCGCTTCAAACTCATCCCTGGTCCGCCACGGAGCCACGCCGGAAAACCATTCCGGAACCCGGACTCCCTTCCTGCGGCAGAAATGAATGAAAGCAGGGAAACTTTCCTCAAACCTTTCCGTGACTCCGGCAGGGAACCAGATGAAATGTCCGATGCCCAGGGAAGGAAACGCCTCTCCCCGGTTCCAGGAAACCAGCCCCTTTATTGTCCCGGCACATTCGTTTTGCCAGATTTTCCGCGCAATTTTTGCCTTCACTTCTGCCGTATCCGGCGCGGCCTGAACCCAGGAGGGCACGCAGCACGCAAGCATCAGGACGCAACCTGCCGTTTTTCCATGCATGCAGATACTTTCCTTCCCCAACGCAGACAAGTCAAGCCGCTTCAAATTCCCGTGCCAAAGCCGGCATTTCATGCTACCCTCGCCGCACACGGCATGATTCTGGCGTTCAATAAACCTTACGGTGTTCTCTCCCAATTTACGAAGGAGGCTCCCCACCACCGGACACTGGCCGAATTCGGTTTTCCTCCCGGCGTGTATCCTGTCGGAAGGCTGGATGCGGATTCGGAAGGGCTGCTTCTTCTATCCGATGAGAAGGGCCTGGCGGACCGTCTCCTGAACCCCTCCGGCAGGCATCCCAGAACCTATTGGAGCCAGGTGGAAGGCACTCCTTCCGAAACGGACCTGCGCCCTCTGGAACTCGGGGGCCTCCGCATCCGCGGGCACTGCACGCTGCCTTGCCGGGCACGCCTCATGCGCAGGGAGCCTGACGTGCCGCCCCGCATCCCTCCCGTCCGCTACCGCGCCTCCATTCCCACTTCATGGCTGGAATTGACGCTGGTGGAAGGGAAAAACCGCCAGGTGCGGCGCATGACCGCCGCCATCGGCTTTCCCACGCTCCGGCTTCTGCGCGCCAGAATCGGAAATTTCTCCTTGTCGGGACTGAAACCCGGCGCATGGAAAGAGCTGGATTCCCGCGAGCGGAGGCAGCTCATGCCGTAATATAGGCTTGATTCCGGGCAGAAGCCGCCCTTATATGTTTTTCCGCATCAGGATATCCACCTAGACCTTTTTACATGAAAGCCGAACTCGTCGAACAAGCCTCCAAAATCATTTCCGAGCCCCAGATGCTGATCAACGTGGTCTCCCGCCGCGTTGCCCAGCTTAATAATGGCCGCGCTCCGCTGGTACCCACCACGCCCCATATGGGCAACGCGAACATTGCCCTGACGGAGATCATTGAAGGCAAGCTCGTCTATCATGCGGAATCCGGCGACCTCCAGGAAGACAACCAATAACAATACATTCCCTTTATTGCCGTTCCGGACCGGAATTCCGTACGGAATCCTCTCTATCCAGCAAGGCCCCGGTCTCCCTGTCCGGGGCCTTTTCCTCCTTCTCCCCTTCGTGCCATGAGCTCCGACATTTCCACCAACAAAAAAGCCCGCCGGGATTACGAAATTCTGGACACCTACGAATGCGGCATGGAACTCAAGGGCACGGAAGTCAAGTCCATCCGCGCCGGCAAGGTGAACATTGCCGATTCCTTCGCCAGGGTGGAAAACGGCCAGATGCTCCTGTACGGCTGCGACATCCAGCCCTGGGAGACAGCAGGAGAATTCTTCCAGCACCAGGCGCGCCGCCCCCGCCGTCTTCTTCTCCATAAACGGGAAATCTTCAAACTGGAGCAGCAGACTTCCCAGAGAGGCTGCTCCCTGGTGGCTCTCAAGCTGTACTGGAAAAACGGCAAGGTGAAACTGGCTCTTGGCCTGGGCAAGGGCAAAACCCACCGCGACCAACGCTACGATTTGAAAGCCCGCGTGGAAATGCGCGAAGCCCAGCGGGAAGTGGCCCGCATCAACCGCCGGTAAGCCAAACGGCAACCATGCGGTTGCCGTCCGCCTCCTGCCGGAAGCTTTTTCTCTGCCCCTGCCATTTCTTGATAACCGGCATCCGCCCGGGACAAACGGCAGCGCCGCCAAAGGCGGGAAACCAGACACATTCCAGCACCCGGGGAAAAAACGGCCACAGCCGTCCGGAAATGCCCACAGAATTACAACTTCCAATCTACGGGCAATTCCACCTGGCCGCCCTTTTTATCATCATAACGGATGAAACCGTGCTCCGCACCGTACCAGTGCACATCCCTCGTCACCTTCACGTCAAAACAGCAATAACGGGCTATATCCATTAAAAGCTCCGTATTGCCCGTCTGCACGTATTCCGCCCACCATTTGAGAGCCTGGGTGCCCACGGCCGTTTTTGAAGAACCGATGGAGGCGGCCGCCACGGAATCCAGCTTGACGCGCACCCCCCCGCGCTGTTCGATGTCCTTGCACAAATCAAGGTTGTTCGTGATATCAATCATGTTCCACATCGTATAACGCTGCAACACGCCATAGTCGAAATGCTCGTGGTTGTAACCCACCACCAGGTCGGCCTGGGAAAGCTGCCGGATGAGATCATCCACCATTTCCTCGGAATAAATCGTATATTTTCCGGAAGCCGTGGAATAAGTCACGCCCACGGAAAGGCGCATCTCGGCCGTATTGTGCCAGCCGCCCACCTCCGCCGCGGAATGACGGGTTTCCAAATCAAAATACACGATGTCTCTCATCGGGTGAAAACGTACATTATTTGCCACTTTTGGACAAGTCCCACTTGAACGGGAGGCATGTTTGTGATGAGAATAAGCGCATGCAGCCCCGTTTCCACATCGTCATGTTTCATCCGGAAATTCCGCATAATACGGGAGCCGCCGGACGGTTGGCTCTGGCAACGGGTTCCAGGCTCCATCTGATCAAACCTTTGGGGTTCAGCCTGGATGAAAAGCATGTGCGCCGTACGGGGCTGGACTATTGGGCCAAAGTGGATCTGCATGTCTGGGACAGCCTGGAGGAATTGAAGCAGGCGGCAGCCCCCGGAGCGCAATTCTGGTACCTGAGCACCAAGGCGCCACGTTCCCATTGGGATGCGGTTTTTCATGCGGGGGACTATCTGGTTTTTGGACCGGAATCCCGAGGACTGCCGGAAAGCATGCTGAGAGAGCACGCAGATACCGCCCTGACGATTCCGATGCCCGGGGAAGGAGCCCGCAGCCTGAATCTATCCACAGCCGTAGCTGTTGTTCTTTATGAAGGACTGCGCCAGACAAACATTTGACGAGGCCGCCGCGGCCATCACGGGAAAAAGGGATCTGAAAATGCCTGCCGGCTCTTTTCCGGCATATTTCCTGCGCATCAAATATTTTTCTACGGGAAAGGCATAAAACTCCACCGTAACACGGGCCACCCGGTCAGACGGGTTGCGGGGGACTCCCGCCAGCCCTCCGGAATCACTTGAAAGGGGCCTCTGCAAAAGCGCCATGTGTCCCACTATATGGAAGGCCGGTCAAAAGAACATCAACGTCTAGAACTAACCGCTAATATAGAATCTCCGGAATCCCGCAGCCAAAAGGCTCACCGCCAGTACTACGGGAATCCTCTCCCCAGCCAGACGGAACGGGGAGAAGGCAGGAAATGCCCAGCACAATGAACAAACATTACGGAGAAGCGGGAGACACTTACAGAAAAGGCGCCGGAAGCCATATCCGGCGCCTTTCCCGCTCAAAACTTGTCACCGCATGTCTATCGTAGGAACCGGAATGCGGTCCTTGGGACCCGTGTAAAGAGTCAGCGGCCTGTACAGCGTGTTATCTTCCATTTGTTCCAGCACCTGGGCCACCCAGCCGCTACAGCGGGCAATGGAGAAAATGGCGGTAAACAGCCTGGAGGGAATCCCGATGCTGTAATAAACCGTGGCGGAATAAAAATCCACATTGGCATTCAATCCCTTGCGCTCCCGGACAAGTTTCGCGATGCGTTCCGACATGCGTATCCACTTGGGTTCCCCGATCCGGGAGGCGAGGCGGATGGCCATGCGGCGCAAATGCGGGGCGCGGGGGTCCAGCACGCGGTACACGCGGTGGCCCATGCCCATGATTTTTTCCTTCCGCGCCAGCTTGTCCTCAATGTAAGAGTCCACCCGGTCCTCCGTGCCTATTTCCTTGAGCATTTCAATCACGCCCTCATTGGCGCCGCCATGAAGCGGCCCTTTCAGTGTGCCGATGGCCGCTGTGATGGCGGAATACATATCCGAAAGCGTGGCGATGCAGACGCGGGCCGCAAAGGTGGAAGCATTCATGCCGTGGTCTGCGTGCAGGATGTAGGCTACCTCCAGGATATGGGCTTCATCCTGATCCGGTTCCACCCCCTTCAGCAACCACAGGAAATGTTCCGCCTCGCTCAGGTCCTCCCGAACGGGGGGAAGGTCCAGCCCCTGGCACAAACGGTAGTAATACGCCACCATCACGGGAACCTTGGCAATGAGGCTGAGGCCTATTTCCTTCAACTGCCCGGCGTCCTTCGTCCGGTCGTCATACATGCCGAGCATGGAAACAGCCGTCCGGAGGGCGGACATGGGCCGGGCGGACTTGGTGGCCGTTTTAAAGAAATCCAGAATGGGCTGGGGCAGGTCGCGGTCGGAACGGAGGCGCTTCTTGATGCTCTCCAATTCCTCCCGGTTGGGAAGACGCTTGTTGAGAAGCAGATAAACCACTTCTTCAAAACAGCACATTTCCACCAGATCATCAATATCATAGCCCAGATACAACAGACGCCCTTCCTCGCCGCGCACGTCACTCAAAGCGGATTCATTGGCGATGATTCCTTTTAAACCTTTGGGATATGCGAGGCGTTCGGAAAAAGTGTCATTGCTCATGTTAAAAAATGCTACTGGTGGTGAAGATTACCGGTTAAAAGTCTAACAATCTTCCAGAAAGTCAAACCTTAATTACGCCTTCACGGCCCATGCGGGACGTTTGGCGCGGGTGATGTGCGGAGCCCTTATATACAGCGGTTCCGCCGGACTTTCCAGAAGTTCTTCTCTGCGGGCCTCCGTCTGGGCCATCCACGCGGCCCCGAGCGCCCCCGCAGAAGGACACACGGGAACAATCCCCGACATTTCCCGGGCGGCCAAATGTTCCGCCGTTTCCGTGGAAAAAACGGGCACGCCTTTTTCCAAACACTCCGCCACGCAGGCGCGGGCCTGCTCCGCGGGCAATACTGCCGGCACATCCGTCAGAACGCCGTTTTCCAGCTTCCCCCACGTCCAGCCGCCACGCCGGGCGTCTGACATTACGCAGGCCTTCCCATGCAGCAAATCCAGCCCGTTCCATGAGGAAAAAGCCGCCACGCGGGAACCGTGCACCAGGGAAAGACCGTCCGCCACGGCGAGCGCGACGCGGATTCCGCCGTAAGAGCCCGGACCGGAACCTACCACGATTTCCTTCAAACGCCGCCCTTCCAAAGCATCCAGGACCTGCCGCACCGCTTTGAAAATAGCGGAAGAATGATTGCGCTCCGCTCTCCACGCCGTCTGGCACAGCAGTCTTTCCCCGCACCAAGCCGCAGCGGAAGACTGCACACAGGAAGTTTCCAGAACCAGCAGGACATCTTGCATGCGGCGGATTATACAGGAACATCCAACGCGCATAAAACATTTTTTCCTCCGGTTTCCGGAAGAGGCAAATTTGGTTCGCATTTCTCGCCAAGTCCCTTTATGCTGGCTTCAGACCTCACACCGCATGCCCAAGGCCTCCAGACACACACCGCCGCGCCAGGACTGGCGCCGGTATGCAGAAACCGCCCGGAAACCAAGATCCGCGGCAAGCCTCGGCGACATGATGAGGCAATGCAACCGGGACGCCTGGGACAAGACTTACCGCGCCCAGGTCTCCTCCGAATACTGGGAGGACGAATGCCAGGAATTTTCCTTCATGGACCTCCCGCGCAGAACCCGGTTCACCAGGCATGCCGTAGCCACCCTTATCCTGCTCCCGCTGGCCCTGATCACGGCCATGTCCCTGTGCGACCAGCTGGCCCATGCCTCCGGCAGCCTCAATATCCTCTTCTCCATTCCCGTATGGTACGCCCTGATGGGAGCTGCCGTGTGGGTGGTGCTGGGCAGCAGCAGGCTGTTCACGTCCTCCCTGCTGTACCTGTACGTATTGGGGCATGAACTGACGCACGCGCTGGCGGTTATTTGCAGCCGCGGCTCCATCCATGCTTTCAAAGCGGATCTGGACGGAGGTTACATCCAGACGGATAAAAACAACATCTTTATCTCCCTTTCCCCCTATTTCCTGCCTCTCTGGGCCATGCTGTGGGGATTGGTATGGGGTGTAACGTACATCTTCTGGCCTACGGTCACCTGCCAGGCCCTTCTTTATTCCGGCCTGGGCTTCTGGTGGTGCTTCCACCTGTTCTGGACGGCGTGGATCATTCCCAAGGATCAGCCGGACCTGGCGGACAACGGCACCTTCTTCTCTCTGATTCTCGTATATTTTGCCAATCTTCTTCTCTTCCTGGCGCTCCTGCGCCTGTTCAACGCCGTCAGCCTCCACCGCTTTCTGGCGGACTGCATCCACAATGCGGAAAAATTGTGGGACGTTCTCAGGGACCTCGCCATGCTGGCTGCCGGGCTGTTCCTGTAAAAAATATTCTTTTCCTTACACGGAATGATGAACGGCAGAAGGAGAAAAGGAATCCAACCTTTCGACAGAAAGGAGCTTCCATGCACACCACACGCTTGATTATTTTGACGATGGCTTCAGTTTCCCTGATGGGCTGCAATCCCAAGGAAACGGTAAACGCCCTCACTTCCGACCAGAACATTACCCAGAAGATGGCCGTGAGATTCGCGGAAAATATGGTTGGCCTGCCACGCGCCCTGGTCGTTTCAGATGCCAGAAAAGCGGCTCCGGGCGACAAAGTCACCGTCAAGGGAGCAGTGATCGGAGATGACCCCGTCTTTTCAAAAAACATTGCCTCCTTCACCATTGGGGACCCGGCTCAGCTCCTGGTCAATATGAAGGAGAAGGGAGTCTGGGCCGCCGGTACGGTACCGGTGGAAATACGGAAAAACAATACGATGACCGTCCAGTTCGTGGATGAACAGGGGCAGCCCATCAAACACTCTGCCAAAGGCGTGAACGGGCTGAAAGAACAAGACGCCGTCATCATTACCGGAACCATTGATCCCCATTCCACTCCGGAACGTCCGGTGCTGAACATTGAAAGCATCGTGATTGAGTAATCCCCCTTCTGCGCCAAACCCTGATTCATGTCGAACGGTTCAGGCGTTTTGCGCCTGAACCGTTTTTCATATCAGAATGCGCGCATGGGATTTGATCCAGCATCATTGGGAATAATAACGTTGGCCGCTACTTCAGCGGTAGCAGACGCGGCGTCCGCGTCTGCACAGAAAAAAAGCGCGGAAGCCACCAGACAGGCGGCGGATGCCAATGCCGCCACACTCAGGAACGAAGCGGACCTCCAAAAACAGACAGGGATGGAAAATGCCAAACGCATGCAGCAGGACGCTGCGCGCCAAATGGGAGAAGCCCGACTGGACGCCGCCCAATCCTCCCTGCTCCGGGAAGGTTCCGTTCCCATCAGGGAACAGGCTCTGGCGACGCGCCTGCAAACCCGGATTCAGGACGAAGCGGCAGAAGCCATGAGGAACGCCCAATCCCTGTACAACCGCGCCAACATGGAGCAATACATGGGCCGCGCCAATGCGAGAGCCCAGAAAACCTCAGCAATGGGTACCCTGCTCTCCGGATTCGCCCAAGGAGGAAATACCCTCCTCAAATGGTAAAGATCCTGACACGTCCTTGCCTGCCCCGCACATCACCGGGTCACAAGACCAGCACACTTCCGCTCACCCGCGCTTCCAGGGCAAGCAATTCCCGTTTCGCATCAAGCCCCCCGCCGTAACCTGTCAGTTTCTGATTGCTGCCGATAACGCGGTGGCAGGGAACGAAAATGGAGATGGGATTGGTGGCGTTAGCGGACGCTACAGCCCGGACAGCCCTCGGATGATGAATGCGGCGCGCCAGCTCTGCATAGGAAATGGTGGAACCGTAAGGGATGTTCATCAATTCCCCCCAGACTGAATTTTGAAATTCCGATCCCGTAAATACAATGGGTATATCAAAAGCTCTGCGTTCCCCCTGGAAATATTCACGGAGCTGGCTTACCGCCTGTTCAATAACCTCGGAAGTCCCTTCTTCATATTCAGCGTTGAGACGCCGGCAAATGCGGCGGTCTATCGTGCCGCGGCGTTTTTCCTTCGCCCAGTCGCAAATGCAAAGCTTGCCGCCATGGGAGCCAATCATCATTTCTCCAACGGGCGACAGATAACGGATGATGTTGATTGCCTCCATCTTCTTGTCCTTGTCATTGCATAATGCTCTTTCATCCATCCCTTGTACGGCTGGAAAGCATTGCTCCATGCCTGCCTGTCATGTCTCGGAGCACAATGTTCCGCCCCAAAGGCTCTTCTCCGGCAACCTTTAGCACATTTTCTTGCTGTCTGCAATCATTCTTCCGCATTTGCTTTTTGTTTCCAATCAGACATGAATTCCAAGTTATTCGCCCTCTCCGGCCGGGCGCCGATAATCCGGATACCTGCTTTCCCCTTGAACCATTCCCCATTCAATCAACCATGACGATACCTCGCACAAGAGAGGCAAAATCCTCGCGTTTTTAATGCTGATGCAAGGCTCTGAATAATATTGGGTGGCGTCCCCGGCAGGAATCGAACCTGCATCTAGTCTTTAGGAGAGACCCGTTCTATCCATTGAACTACGGGGACCGTACATGGCCCGTGCGCGACAATAAACAGGAAGTCCTCCGCGCTCAAGCAAAAAGCAGAATGAGTATGCCATGCATCGTGATTTTGAACAGTGTTCACCAGAACGATTTTCCCGGATTTTCACAACTTCCTGTTCTCCTTCCGTTCCCCGCTCTTCCCTGGACGGATACAGTCATTGTTCTGATTGCCTGCCGGAAGCGGCCCAGAATAATGAAATAACCGTCTTCCGCTGCCCCCTTGGGGCCGGAAGGCGCCTCCACTCCCGCAGAGAATCATTCCTGCTGAATATTATCGCCAAAAACAACGGAAAGAAAACAGTTCCCAGAAAGCTCCGCCAGATGAGCCAATTCCGGGAAAACAGAGGCGAACCGGAACCCTGCATGGGAGCATATCCTCCAGAACGGCCCCCTGGAAAGGGAACAGGCCATACAAAAATCTTGAGCAGGGAGCGGAAGGACCGTAGCGTTGCCGTATCATTCCCGCCATGCTCAACTTCGTTTACGATAACAAAACCACTCTTATTTTCGGAAAAGGCACCCACCATGAAACGGGAACCCTTCTCAAGCCGTTAGGCAAAAAAATCCTGCTCCATTACGGTAGCGGCAGCATCAAACGTTCCGGTCTTTACGATGCCGTCACGGCGTCCCTGAAAGCCGCCGGCGTGGAGTATGAAGAATTGGGAGGCGTTCAGGCGAACCCCACGCTCCCCCTGGTGTATGAGGGCATCCGCCTCTGCCGGGAACACGGTCTGGGCCTCGTGCTGGCCGTGGGAGGAGGCAGCGTGATTGACTCTGCCAAAGCGATTGCACTGGGCGTGCCCTACGAAGGGGACGTATGGGAACTATACCTTTCCAAAAAACAGCCTCAGTCCGACCCTCTGCCCGTCGCCACCGTGCTGACCATTCCCGCCGCAGGCAGCGAGAGCAGCCCGAATACGGTCATCACCAATGAAGAGACCAGAAGAAAACTGGGGTACGGTTCCCCCAAACTGCGCCCCGTATTCAGCATTATCAATCCGGAATTGTTCTTCACGCTCCCGCGCCGCCAGATGGCCAACGGCGTCAGCGACATGATGAGCCACATTTTTGAGCGCTATTTCACCAGAACCCTGCATACGGACCTTTCTGACAGCCTTTGTGAAGCCACCCTGCGCACCATCATGAAAAACGCCCGCATCCTGAACGGGGACCTGAATGATTACAACGCCTGGGCGGAGATTGCGTTTTCCGGCAACATCGCCCACAACAACCTGTTGGGCGTAGGCCGCGAACAGGACTGGGGCTGCCACGCCATGGAACACGAATTGAGCGCACTGTACCATGTGGACCACGGCGCAGGCCTGGCCGTCGTCACCCCGGCGTGGATGAAGTATGTTTCCCCCAAACACCAGGAAATATTCGTGCAATTCGCCGTGAATGTGATGGGTGTGGAAGGTTCTTTCCGGGAACCGGAGGCCATCATCCGGGAAGGCATTTCCCGTCTGGAACGTTTTTACCGGGAATTAGGGCTTCCGACGACTATGGAGGAGCTGGACATCCTTCCCGGGGATTTCCCCCTGATGGCGGAACAGGCCATCAGTGTGCGCGGCTCCGTCGGAAGCCTGGAAAAGCTGGATGTCCGGGACATCCAGGCCATCTACAAACTGGGTTGCAGTAATCTGCAACACGCATGACGAAAGGGGTAAAACGTCCATTCATGAAGTTCCCGGCCTTCCAGCGCTCCCGGTGTTGTTAACAGCATTAAGACACTCTCCCTTTTCCCGTAACCCACTTGCTACTTGCCAACGATTTTACTTGGAAGTAGTCTGGCGGAATGAACAGATTCTTTTCCGCTCTTTTTCTGGCGGCAGGATTGCTGGCCTCAGGAATGCCGTCTCCGGCGGACGCCTCCACCCCTCCGCAACAACATGCCCCTGCGGAAGTTAAAAGTTCCCCTGTTTCCCCGCAGCAAAGGAAGCAAGCTGTTGAAAACATTGAAAAGCTTCTGGGTAAAAGGCTGTTCAAAAAAGCGGCGGAACAGGCCCTGAAACAACTCCATGAATATGACGACCAATACAGCGGGACAAATCTGCTTCTTTACTGCCAGGCTCTTACCCGTCTCAATGCCCTGGATGATTCCATCAATCTGGATTCCATTCTGCAGGAACAGATGAAGCGTCACGGCGGCAACCCCCATTTCCTGATGGATGCCGCGCTCCTGTACCAGAACGCCTGCCATACGTTCAAACTGGTGGACGGCGCCTATATCCGCGGCGCCGAACCATGGGATGGGGAATATTCCGGAGAAGCAAGGGACCGCGTGGAAGCCCTGCGGTGCCTTGTCAAAGCCATGCGGCTGGCGGAAAAGGACAACAACATGAAGCTTCTGGGGCAACTGCGCTTCATCACGGCGCAGGCGTTGCTGGTGAAAGGCAGCCGCTACAGTTCCCCTTCCCCCTTCCAGGCTTACGCCGCCCTGGGAAACCTCACCAGCCTGGAGGAACTGCCGGGGTACGTCGCCAGGGAGGAAGCCTCCCCGTTCCGGAACGTCGCCACCGTGCCCGTCGAGGTCAATGCCAAAACGGGGAAGCCGGAAGTCGTCTTTTATCATGCCTCTTCCTCCTGGGAGACGGCTAAAAACGACGGAGAACGCATGCGCTGGCTACTGGACGCCGCCATTCAGGCGAATCCGGAACTGGCCAACCAGGTCAATTATTTCACCGCATCCTGGTGCCGCCGGCTGTTCTCTTATGCCAATACGGCGCCGGACCAGGAATTCGTGTACGGTCCCGGCAACGCGGGCATGGTGGCGGGCGTCAACCCGGCGGAATTAAAAACGAACCAGACCGTCGTTAAAACCGATCGGACGGACAACGGTAAATTCCTGCTCGCCACCCTTCCCCCGGATTATGATTTCATCCGGATTGCTTCCGCCGTCTGGATAACTCCGGAGCCGGATGATTACGTCAACGCCGCCCATCTGGCAGCGGACGAGTTCCTGGCCCGTAACCAGAGGCCCGCCGCCGCGCAGTTATTAAGAAAAGCCCTTCAGAACTGGAACGCGCAATCCTGGGACAAGAAAGACAGGAAGGAATTTCTGAACGTGGCGGACAACCTGAAGAAACGCATCGCCTCCATCACGGAACCCAACGGGACATTTGATACGGATAAAAGGACGCTGCTGGCAGGAGAACCGGTGACCGTCTCCTTCTCCTACCGCAACGCCTCCCGGGCTTGCGTAGCGGTCCGCCCCGTAGATATGAAGCGGTGGCAGGAGGAGCGCATGGACAAGATCCAGACCTCCAAAACGCTGGAAAAAGCTTACAGAAACGGGTATTCCAATCTGGGAAACCTGCTCTCCAACCTGCTGCAAGACTCATCCTGTGCCCGCTATCTTGGGGAGGAAATCAAGGGGGAGGAAATAGCCCTGACTCCCGGGGACCGACACCTGAACCACATCGCCCATATTCCCGTTCCCACCCGCAAGCCCGGCTGGTATCTGCTTACCGTCACCCTGGAAAATGGCTACCGGTTCCATCGCTTTCTCACTCTGTCGGACATGGTGCTGGTACGCCGTTCCGTTCCGGAAGGCAATCTCTGGTTCCTGGCGGACGCCGGAACGGGAATGCCCGTGGAAGGAGGCAGCCTGCGGTTCCTCCGCTACCGGCAGGATAAAACGCTCCAAAAACGCCAGGTAAAGGGGATCACGGACAAGGACGGAGCCATGGTGGAAACAATACCTCCCCGCGATTCCAGCGCCTCTTCTTACAACATGTTCCTGGGCATCGCTTCCAAGGGGGAAAGTTATGTGCTGGCGGGAATATCTGACTACGGCTGGGAATCCGGCAATTACCTCATGGATACGGCCAACAAGGCCTCCGACTCCTATTCCTGCTTTTTCCTGGAAAGCCAGCCCGTGTACCGCCCCGGACAGACGGCCCGTTTCAAAGGCGTCCTCTTCCGCCCGGACATCGCGAATCCCGGAACAAAAGACTGCGCCGGGAAAAAACTGACGCTGACCATTGCCTCCCCAACAGGGGATGAAAGCATTTTCCCGCCAAAAACCGTTACGACGGATTCCACAGGCAGCTTTGAACTGGAACTGCTTATTCCCGCGGAAGCTCCGCTGGGCCAGTACGGAGCCAAGCTGAAACTGCATGACTCCGCAGACCCGGATTTCCGGCTGTATGCCCCCCTTTTCCGGATGGAAGAGTATAAAAAGCCGGAATTTTCCGTCAGAATGGACGCTCCCGCCAAACCAGTCCGGCTGGGTCAGCCCATTCCCGTCGCCATTCAGGCGGATTATTACGCGGGCGGCCCCGTAAGCGGGGGAAAGGCAACCATCACGATTACCCGGACGCTGGGAGCGGATGTCTGGACGCCTTACTGGAAATGGAGCTGGCTGTACGACAGGTCTTTCAGCCCGTACAGCATTCCCTTTTTCCCGGAGGCGCCTCTGACCGTCCTGGAAAAGACGGTTCCGCTGAACAAGGACGGAAAAGCATCCGTAGAATTATCCACGGCGCAGGATGCCCGGGATTTCCCCTCCAGCAACATCACCTACCGCGTTTCCGTCAGCGTGACGGACGCTTCCCTGCGGGAAGTTGCCGCTTCCGGACAGGTCATTGCCACGTTCCGTCCGTTCAATATCTTCACCACCCTGAATCGCGGCTATGCCCCCGCCGGAACGCCGGTTCAGGCATCCATTACCGCGGCCACGGCGGATGGCGCCAAAATTGCCCATGCCAGAGGAACCTGCGTCCTGCGGCATATCCGTGCGGACGGCAAACGGGAAACTCTGGAAACCTGGAACATCGCCACCGGAAAAGATGGGGAAGCCTCCCTGTCCTTCCAGACCGGGGAATCCGGCCTGTATGCCCTTTCCACAACCCTGGAGGACGGGCACGGCAACAGGGTAGAAGAGACCTTCCAGTTCCTTTCCTACGGCAAGTGCAAACAGAATCCTTTTAAAATCAATCCCCTTTCCATCACTCCGGACAAAAAGGAATACGCTCCGGGAGATACGGCCAGGCTGCTCGTCACCTCTGATTATCCGGACGCCCGCGTCTGGACCTTCCTGCGAAACTCCTGGAAAAACGAATCCCGCAGCCTGGTTCCCCTGGACCGGCAGACAGCCCTTGTGGAATGCCGCCTGACCCGGGAAGACATGCCCAATATGGGCGTCAACGCCTTCACTGTCAGAAACGGAGAACTTCATACGGCTTCCGCCGAACTGCTGATTCCGCCCGCCGGGCAGATTCTGGAACCTGCCGTCACGCCGGGCAAATCCCAATACCGGCCCGGTGAACAAGGCAACGTCAGCATTCAGGTCAAGGGGCCGGACGGCACCCCCGTCAGAAACGGCGTCGTCGCCCTGGCCATTTATGACAAGGCTCTGGAATACATCGCGCGCCCCAATATTACGGAAATCGCCAAAACCGTATGGGGCAGCCTGAACGAAACCGGCTTCCTCAGCCTGAAAAAAATGACGGCTTCCGGAACGCAGCAGGACCGCGGTCCGGACCAGCCCTATTTCCAATCCCTGCTCTACAGAAATTACGGCCCTATGGTGAGAAAGGCCAAAGGAACCGTCAACGGCTTTGCGGAAGCAGAACTCGATTCCGGCGTTGATGCCGCCGCAGGCCGCGTATTGGCTACAGGAGCGGCAGCCCCCGCCGCCGCTCCTGTCATGGCTATGGCCGCGGACAAGGAAGGCGCAAAAAGTGATTCCCATGCAGCCGAACAGGGAAATGCGGACGTACAGGAAAACGGTTCCCCGCATATTCAACTGCGCACCCATTTTGCGGACTGCATCAAGTGGTGTGGCACGCTCAAAACGGATGAAGAAGGAAACGTTGCCGTCCCTGTGGAAATGCCGGACAATCTGACCACATGGAAAGCCTCAGCCTGGGTCATCACCCCCGGATTGCAGGTGGGGCAGGCTTCCGCGGAATTCCTGACCACGAAGGACTTCATGGTCAGCATGCAGGCCCCGCGCTTCTTTGTGGAAAAAGATGTCGTGATGCTCAGCGCCCTGGTCCGCAACCGGACGGACAAAAACGTTCGCGCCCGCGTTTCCATTTCCCTGAAAAACGGCTGTCTGGAACTTCTCCCGGCTGACGCTCCGGCCGTGAAGGGGCTTTCCGCAGATTCGAACAATTCAGCCGCGCGGGAAGTGGACGTTCCCGCCCAGGGGCAGACGGTCGTCAACTGGTGGACCTCCGCCGTCAGGGAGGGAACCGCCGCCGTCGCCATGGAAGCGGAGGCAGGTCCTACCGGAGACGCCATGCAGATGAACTTTCCCGTACTGGTGCACGGCATGAAGCAGCTCCATGCGGAAAGCGCCGCAGTGCTCTCCGGAGAACAGGAACAGACGCTCTCCATTTCCCTGCCGCAGCAGCGGCGCAGGGAGGAAAGCGAACTGGTCGTCAAGGTCTCCCCCAGCATCGCCCTCAGCATGGTGGAAGCGCTGCCTTATCTGGCGGAATACCCCTACGGCTGCGTGGAACAAACGCTCAACCGTTTCCTGCCCGCTCTCGTCGTCATGGACACGCTCAAGCAGCTCGGCCTGAATCCCGGAGCGGCGCTGACAAGCCATCGCAATCTGAATCCCCAGGACATCAGGGACAAGGCCTTCCATGACAGCGTCATGAAGAAGCTGGAACGCAACCCCGTTTATGATGAAGCCGCGCTGAAGAAGATGGCCGCCAGGGGAATCTCCTCCCTCCGGGAGAAACAGCTCTCCAACGGTTCCTGGGGATGGTTCGGAGGAGCCAGCGAGGGAGACCCCGTCATGACGGCCCATGTGGCGCACGGCCTGAAGATTGCTTTAAACACGGTCAATGTCCCGGAGGGGATGCTTTCCAAAGCCGTCCGCTGGCTGAAAAACTATCAGGAACGCCAGACAGCTCTTCTTGAAAAAGGAGACGAATACCGGAAACTGGAACAACTGCCGGACGGCCCTAAAAAGAAGGAAGCCATCCGCAAGCTGGGGGATTACCGCCTGACGGCCTCCGCGACGGACGCCCTTGTTTATTCCGTTCTGGCGGAATGCGGCGTTAAAAACCTGCCCATGGAACGCTACCTGTTCCGCGACAGGCTGGAACTTCCCGTCATCAGCCAGATTCAACTGGCGGAAATCCTGCTGGACGCCCACCGCATGGACGACTTCAACAAGGTAATACCCATCCTTTCCCAGTTCCTCCAGCAGGACGACTCCCTGCAAACCGCCTGGCTGCGCCTTCCCAATGAAGGCTACTGGTGGCGGTGGTACGGCAGCGGCGCGGCCACGCAGGCGGCCTACCTGAAACTGATGGCCAAGAGCGCCCCCGGCAATCCCGTCACGGCGCGCCTGGCAAAATGGCTGCTTGACAACCGCGCCAACGGTTCCTACTGGGACTCCACCAAAGATACGGCGGATTGTCTGGAAGCCCTGTCCGCCTATCTTCTCCAGACTAGGGAAGGCATGGAGGACATGGAAGCGGAAATCCTGTACGACGGCGTTCCGGTTAAAACGGTTTCCAGCACGAAAGAAACCCTGTTCACCTTTGACAACGCCTTCCGCATGCGCGGGAAAGACCTGACGGACGGCAGCCATGTCATCACCATCCGCAGGAAAAAGGGCAGAGGGAACATTTATGCCCATTCCACCCTCAGCTACTTCTCCCTGGAAGATCCCATTCCCGCCGCGGGGAATGCCGTCACCGTGGAACGCTCCTACTACCGCATCCGGAAGGAAACGGTGAAAGACGGTTCCGTGAAGGACACCCAGACGGATGCAGGGGAGCTCGTCTCCCAGGGCAGAGACCTGACACGGCGCACGCTGTTGAAAAACGGGGACGTCATCGCCAGCGGCGACATCATTGAAGTGGTGATGACCGTGAAAACGAAGAACGACGTGGAATACCTCATGCTCCGGGACCCCAAGCCCGCAGGCTGCGAATCCCGGGAAACCGCCAGCGGCTACACCCGGCTGGGAACCGTTTCCGGCTACAGGGAAATAGGGGATGAGGAAATACGCCTCTTCCTTCCCTCCCTGCCCATGGGCCAGTACCAGATCAGCCACCGCCTGCGCGCGGAACGTCCAGGACGCTTCAGCGCCCTTCCGGCCGTCATTGAGGCCATGTACGCCCCGGAACTCCGGGGCAACAGCCGGGAACACAAAATCGGCATTTCCATGCCTGCTGAACAGAACAATGTTCATCCGCAGTAGCACGGGGCAAAAACGCCACGATCAACACGTTCCCGGAAAAAGGCAGATATAATCCCAGGGGGAAGTTACTTCTGTACCTCTCCCCTCCAATCCTCCGCATGGCCTGGAGGAGGGAATAAAAATGAACTTTAATGCCGGAAACAACATGAAGGCATTGTTTTCCATTCCGGAGAAAAGCCTAAAACGATGGGACAAGAGGCGCCAGAATAACGAGTCCTTCCGGACGTTCCGCATCATCATGTTTTCCCTGTATTCCGCATCCCTGCCCGCACGAAAAACTCTTGCAATCCGCTTGTGGAAGCGGAGAATGTGCGACCCGCCGCGCAGCGGGCCGCACCATGCCGTCAGAAATGCTGAAAGGACATATCGCGATGGGAGCGGCGGCCGTCATCTGGGGCCTCATGTCTCCCGTCAGTAAACTGGTCATGCAGCAGGGAGAAGTAAGTTCCGCTTCTCTCGCCACATTCCGCCTGCTGGGAGCGGCTATCCTGTTCTGGCTGGCCTCCGCTTTCGTGCCAGGGGAACCTATAGAAAGAAAGCACCGTCTGCCCCTGTTTTATGCCTCCCTGTTCGGCATCATTTTCAACCAGATGGCCTTCACGGTAGGCGTAGGGTTCACTTCCCCGGCGGATGCGGCCATCATCACCACCATTACGCCGGTACTGACCATGATTCTGGCAGCCTTCGTCCTCCGGGAAATGATTACGGGGAAAAAAATCATCGGGGTCTGCGCCAGCGCCATCGGAGCCATTCTGCTGGTTTCCGGCAGCGGAGGGCGTGCGGCGTCCCTCCCGGGAGACAACAACCTGCTGGGGGACATTCTCTGCCTAGCTTCCCAGTGCAGCGTAGCCGTTTACTTTGTCTTCTTTAAGAACCTGATTGGCAGATACTCGCCCGTCACCCTGCTGAAATGGATGTTTACTTATGCTGCAGCCGCCTGCCTTCCCTTCACCTTCCGGGAAGTTGGTTCCATCCATTATTCCGCCCTGCCTGCACAAACATGGCTGGGCATTGCCTACGTGGTGGCTCTGGCTACCTTTGTCAGCTATATCTGCCTGTCTTTCGCCCAGCAGCGGCTGAAACCCACCGCCGTCAGCATGTACAATTACTGCCAGCCGGTGATCGCCTCATCCGTGGCGGTGATGTGGGGCATGGACCACTTCGGATGGATAAAAGTCCTCTCCGTTCTGCTGGTCTTTACAGGCGTGCTTCTGGTCACCGGAACCAGGAAAAAACGGACCGTCCAGGAACAATAAACACGCCATTCCTCCGGCTTTCCGCCGCCACGCCCTGCCGGAAAGGCAAAAAAGTTCCTCCCTTCTCCGCCAACATGCGGCCAAAACCCGTTCACCTCACGGCGCGCCATGCGCCGCCCCGTTAATCATGAAAAAATAAGTGGGAAATCCAGTCATTCTGATATAGCATTCCCATGTAGTCCTCCGCTTTCCCCCTTGCCGGGGAATCCTGCTTACCTGCCATGAACCGCTTCTTTCTATCCTGGGACAAACCGGCCTGCCGGGCTGTCGCGGAACGTCTGCTTTCCCTGGGAAATGACTTCCACCGACATCTGGTGCTGGTTCCCACACGGGAATCCGGGAGGCAGCTGAGGGAATTCCTTGCATCCATTTCCCGTACACAGGCAATCTTCGCGCCCCAGGTCATTCCGGCAGACCAGTTCCCCCGGATGGAAGAAAAGGAAGAAACGGCATCCGCTCTGGAAGAACTGGCCGGGTGGCTCCTGGCCCTGGGGGACTCTCCCCACCGCCTTTACCCCCGCCTGTTTCCACACACCATGCCGGAGGATTTTTCCAGCATGGTGGAAATGGCCGGCAGCCTGCAAAACCTGAGGCACGCCATGGCGAACCAGGGCGTCTCCTGCATCATGGCCCACCATGCCAGTGCGGGCAGAGACGAACGCTGGACGGACATGGAAAGGCTGGAAGAACAATGCACGCAACAACTGGAAAGCTGGAAGCTTGAAAACAGAACCGCCATGAAGGCGGAAGCCCCGCCCCGGCTGCTGAACTCTCTCAGGGAAACAGGAGGGAACATTATTCTGGCTTGCGCAGCGGAGGTTCCGGCCCCCCTGCGCCATGCCCTCCGGCATGCGGAAAGCAATGGCGTACCCGTCCAGATATGGATCCACGCGCCGGAGGAAGAAGCCGCCTCCTTTGATTGCTGGGGATGCCCTCTGCCGGAAGAGTGGTCCCGGCGCCCCATCCAAATCCGCGACGGCCAAATCAGAATGGCGGCCAATCCGGCGCGGCTCGCTGAAGAAACATGCCGCATCATCGCCCGCACAGCGGAAGGAGAAGCTCCGGACATCGCCCTGGGCGTTTGCGATCCTGACATGAACGTCGCCCTAGACGCAGCCCTGCGCCAATACGGCTGGGGCCTCCACAATCCGGAAGGGAAGCCTTTTGCCGGAAGCGGCGTCATGGACCTGCTCCGCAACCTCCGGCGGGCGCTGGAAGAAAAAGGGACGGCGCGCCCCGTCTATTTCCTGGCGCGCTCCGCCCTGCTCTGCGCCTCCCTGGGAATAAGGAACCAGCAGAGTTGCTGCGCCGCGCTGGACAAAATCCAGCAAAAATACCTTCCGGAAACGGAAGAATACCTGCTTTCCAGGCTGAAAGAGGCTTATCCCGGCGCCTTTCCTGCCATCCAGGCCATTCTGGAATGGCGGAACCGGATGGCGGAACCGGGAATGCTGGGGGAACGGCTGATGGAATGGTTTCCGGCCCTGGCAACAATTTATGGCCCGGAGACGGAAGCCATGGAAATGTTCCATTCCTGCCTTTCCGGACTCATGCGGCTGCAACAGCGCTCCACCGAGTTCTCCAGCCCGGGGGCGGCCCTCCTGCTCCTGATGAAATGCCTCCAGCCGCTGCGCGTCAAAAACAGGAGAAAAGCTCATGCGGCTCTGGATTCCCTGGGCTGGATGGAAGTCCATTTCCGCCCGGAAAAACACCTCATTCTGACGGGACTAAACGAAGGGACCGTACCGGAAGGGGGCGTTTCCGACCAATTTATGCCGGAGGAACTGCGGGAAATCCTGGGCATTGATTCCTTTAACCGGAAAAAAGCCCGGGACAGTTTTCTGCTGACCGCCCTGCTCCATTCCCGCGAACGGGAAGGCAGCCTCACCATCCTTCTTTCCCGGACCAACAGCAGGAACGATCCTCTGACACCTTCCTCCCTGCTCATGCGCTGCACGGAGGCGGAGCTGCCGCGCCGCGTAGAACTGCTTTTCCAGGAAATCAGCGATGCGCCCGCGCCCTTGCCCTACCAGCGCGGGAACTGGCATCTTCAACCCGCGGAAGGCTGGAAGACCGCTGCGGACATCGGTGCGATGGCGCCTGGCTACAAAAACCCGTGGAAGGAAAGAGGACTTCCCTTCTCCCCCTCCGTCCTCAAAAGGTTCCTGGCCTGCCCCATGCGCTTCTGGATGCGGGAGGCGTTGCATATGAACGAGGAAGAATTCCTGCCGGACAAAGAGGACATGGCCGTCAACGAACTGGGCACCATGCTGCACGACGTGCTGGAATGCTTCTGCCGGGAGCACGCCGTCCTGAAAGACGGCATGAACGCAGCCTCCCTTCAGGACGCCATCACGGAAATACTGGAACACACCTTCCGGAAACAATACGGCCCCTCCCCCCTCATGCCCCTGCTGCTGCAAAAACGCTCCATGGAACAGAGGCTTTCCGTTTACGCCGTTCAGCACTTGCAGGCCCTTCAGGAAGGATGGTCCTGCATTGCCTTTGAGCGCCAGGTAGAGAACTGGGCACTGGACGGATTCCCCATGAAATTCCGCATTGACCGCATTGACCGCCACGCGGACGGTCGCATACGGGTCATTGACTACAAAACGGGAGCGGCCTCCTCCTGTGAGAAAAAACATCTGGAACCGCTCGGACGGCCGGACGCCCTGTCCCTTCTTTCCCCGGCCCTGCATCCCTACACCAAACGCCAGAAAAACGGGAAGCTGGCGCACGCGCGCTGGAAAGACCTGCAGCTGCCCGTTTATGTGCTGTGGGCCTCGGAAACCTACGGGGGCCATCCCTCTGCGGCTTATTACGCCCTTCCCGCCAATCCCATGGACATCGGAATCTCCTCCTGGGACTCCCTCCACGACACCATGCCCGGGTATGAGGAATGCGCGCTGGACAGCGCCCGTTCCTGGACGGTGGAGCTGATGAAGCTTCTTCATGAAGGCCGCGGGCTCATCACCGCAGAGGAACTGGGCTGGACACCGCCCTCTTATGACGTATTCAAGGACCTGATGACTTCCCGGAGGGAAAGCCTGCAGGATCTGCTGGGCCTCCGCCTCACCCCCCACCTGCCTTTCTAAGATGCCGCTCCTGACCAACATGTTGATCTCCGCTTCCGCCGGAACGGGAAAAACCTACCAGCTCTCCCTGCGTTTCCTGGGATTGCTGGCGCTGAACGGCGGCAACCACCCCGAACGCCTCATCGCCATTACATTCACCCGCAAAGCGGCGGGAGAGTTCAAGGACCGCATTCTGACAGACCTGGCCGCGGGGGCCGCGGACGAAGCAGGCGCGGCGCGGCTGAAAGAATGGCTCTGGGCGGTCATTAAGGGAACGGATGGGGAGCCCGGCCTCTGGCCCGGCGCTCCGGAGGCATGGAAGGAGGAAAACCTGCATCGGGAACGCTTCCTCCATTTACTGCACATTCTGGTGCAGAATTTGGCGCGGCTCAACCTCTGCACCATTGACAGCCTGTTTGCCCAGATCGCCTCCGCCAGCGCCTTTGAACTGGGAGTCAGCGGCTTCAGCATGATTGACCCCACGGCGGAGAAACTGGCGCGCCGTGAAGCCCTGCTCTCCCTGTACCGGGAATGCTCCGTAAACAGGGAGCGAAGGAAGGACTTTGAGGACGCTTTCCTTTCCGGGGCGGATTCTGACGCGGAAGCCGCGGACGCGGAGAATTCCATGATGCGCCGCCTGGACACCTATCACGAACTTTTTCTGGATGTGCCGGATGCCGGGATGTGGGGAAACCCCGTCACGCTGGGCTTCACGCAGGAGGAGCTGGCGCCTCCCGTCCCCCTGGAACAATTTGACTCCGTCCTGCACGACCTGTTGGAACAGGCCAAAGCCACCCCCATACCGGAGAAAAAAAGAGAAGCGAATACGCGGGAAGACTTCATCAGTTATCTGAAAAGTTTCAACACCTACACGTTTCTGGGTAAAGTCTGGTTCCGAGGAAAGAGCGGTTCCAAGACGGACATCTCCCCGGAAAAGGCTCGTGCCAAATTTGCTGAATACTGGTCTCCGCTATTGGAAAAACTCATCCAGAGCTGGCTACGCATGGAGACGCTGCAGGTACTGCGCCGCACCCGCGCCACGCACGGACTGATGCTCCTGTTTGAGGACAAATACTCCTCCCTGGTCCGCAACAGGGGAAGGTTCCTGTTCCACGACGTTACGCGCATGCTGGGAGGGGGCACCATTACGCCGGAACTCAAACGGGACCTGCAATACCGCATGTACTGCCGTTACGACCATTGGATGCTGGATGAATTTCAGGATACGTCCCAGCCCCAATGGCGCGTCATCAAGCCTTTCCTGGATGACCTGGCGGAATCCAAGGCCGGAAATGAAGGCAGCATTTTCGTGGTGGGGGATATCAAGCAGAGCGTGTACCAGTGGCGCGGCGGAGACCCGGAGCTGTTCCGCTCCGTTTCTTCACAGCTTCAACTGGAACAACGCGGCATGTCCACTTCCTTCCGCTCCGTCCAGCCTGTGCTGGATCTGGTCAACGATATTTGCGACTATGCCCGGACAGCGCCCGGGTGCGAACCCGCCGCCCTGGAACAATGGGGGGAATATCCGGAGCACCGGTGTGCCCCCCATCTGGAAGGCCGCCCCGGCGCCTCCCAAATCTGGCAGGCGCCCAAGGCGGAAAACGTCTCCGCCAATGACCTGGTATGCCAGGCGGCGGCTGATATTCTGGAGCGTACAGGGGCCCTGCGCCGCGGCCTGGAAACAGCGATACTGGTCAGTACGAAGAACCAGGCTCTTGTCATCAAGGGATGGCTGACGGATCACAGCATCCCCGCAGAAGTGTGTGACGACGTTCCGGTAGGCGTGGACTCTCCGCTGGGGAAAAACCTGCTGTACTTCTTCCGCTGGCTGCTGATGCCGGGAGATCCCTTTGTCGTCGGTCTGCTTACTCATTCCCCGCTCCGCCCCCTCATCACGCCGGGATGCCCGGAAAGCATGGGGTGGAAAGAATGGCGCCTCCTGCTGGAACGGGAGGGCTACGCCGCCGTCATGGAGGAACTGGAACGGCGCCTGCTCCGGGGAGGGACGGAACTGACGGACTTCCACCGCGACCGACTGGCCGTCTGGCAGAATGAGGCGGAACAGGTAGACGAACAGGGCGTTTCCCTGGATGAATGGATCAGGCGCATGGAGGACCTGACCCGGCGGGAAGATCCCGCCGCGGGAATTGTCCGCATCATGACCATCCACAAATCCAAAGGGCTGGGATTTGACATCGTCATCCTGCCCCAGATCGGCAGGGATACTCCTTTCGCAAACGCCACGCATTTGACTCACTTCGTCAAAAAAAACAGGGATGGTGGAATAGAAGGAATCGTCATCAAACCGCCCAAAGAAATCTATCAAGAAATTCCGCAATTCCGGGAACTTTACGGGGAATGGCGCGCGCGGCAGCAATTTGACGGATTCTGCAAGCTGTATGTGGCGCTTACCCGGGCCAAGCGGGCTACTTACGTTATCCTCCCGTACCGGGAAGACAAGGGAGAAGAGACGGCAGATTCCATGTGGAAAGTGGTCCGTTCCTCTATCCGGTCCCTCAACCGGGGAACGGAAGACATACTTCCGGGATCCGGAGCGTCATGCCTGTACTCCCGCGGTCTTGAAGGGTGGTACGCGGAATTCCCGGAAATCATACAAAAACGCGCGGAGGAAAGCGCGCTGAAATGGCCGAAGCAAAAACCGTTGGCCCGAGAACGGATATCCCCTTCCGGCCTGTCGGAGGAAGCCTCCCCGCTCCAGGGAGAAAAACACGCGGGCGCAGGAAAGGCCGCCGCGCTAGGTTCCGCCGTCCACGCCGTGTTTGAACGGATTACCCGCTGGGATGATGAAAACAAGCCGGAGTGGGCTCTCCACCCTGCTACGGAGGCGGAACGCATCGTAACGGAGTGCATGGACATCCCATCCATCCGGGAACTTTTCACGCCTCCGGAAACAGCGCGCATCATGAAGGAACAGCGTATTGAAGCCATTGACGGGAACAACTGGATTTCCGGCATCATTGACAGGCTGATTCTTGATGACGGAGCCGCCGTCATCGTGGACTTCAAGACGGATCATGCCGAATCCCCGGAACAACTGCGCGAGCGCCACTCAAACCAATTGAATGCTTATGCCCGCATTGTGTCCAGAATCACCGGAATACCGCTGGAACGCATAACGCGCATCATTGTTTCCACCTGCTTAAAGGAAACCGTTCCCATCCAATAAGCCTTTCTTTCCGGGCAAATCCGTTTCCCTGTATTTTCCCGCGCTTCATTCCAATTCCGGCTCATCTCCGGTATGGGAAAGGGGAACCTGGAAAACAGGCTGGAATAGAAATGCCCTGCCGCACAGACAGGAAGAGGAAAAACGCCAAATAAAAAACCGCTCCGTGTGAATTACGGAGCGGCGTTGATAACAAGGCTTTGTTGCTTTCCGGGTCAGGCCCTGCGGCGGCGCAGGAACAGAGCAGCAGCGCCCAGCAGGCTCAATGCTGCCGTAGCGGGTTCCGGAACCTGCGTCAGGGCAAGGTAATTGAGGGCCGTCCGGCCGTAAGAGCTGGAACCATTCCCCTGAATCGTAAGGGTAAGCGTTCCATCTTCCCCCACGACAATGTTCTCCACCGAGGAATAAAGCCCTTTATTGGCGGTAGCGCTGGAAGTTCCGGCATTTCCCGGAGTCAGAACGCCGGAATTATCTCCCGTCACGGAAGAAATTTCAGCCCAGTTCCCGCTGGCGTCTGTACCGAAGCTTGTCCACACGGCATTGGAAGCATCGGCGTTTCCAATCGTCCAGGTCTGACCGGCAAACACGTCCTTGCCTGTGAAACCTCCAAAGATGGACAAGGCATATTCCCCGGCGGCAAGACCACTGAACGTTACGGTGAAAGAACCGGAACCATCGGCCGTTTGCGTTAAAAGACCGTCACGAAAGGTGTTCCCCAGACTGAAAGGCATGCTGCCGTTGAAAGGATTTTTCCAATCGGCTTCTTCCTCAGCCGTCTTGGTGGTGGTATAACCGTTTTCCGATACATATCCTCCGGCCGTGCTCCACGCCAAAGAAACGCTTCCCGGCATGCTGCCCAAAGAGGCGGTGGCGTTATCATAATTCATATTGAGCGCGCCTTCCGTCGTGGCGTCACTGCGTCCGAAATCAATCTGTACCGTCGCCGCCTGTACTGCAAGCATGGTACCCGCGATCAAAGCTAAAGAAAATAAGGATTTCTTCATGACAAAAAAGAGTAAACCGGATCAACAATCCGGTGAGTGCCGGGTTGTCTTAATAAAAATCCATTTTATTTTCATTAAACATGTTATATATTTCTATCATCTTGATGGAAGATGACTGATGCCATAAAAAATAAATGTAGTATATGATTAAGTTTTCATGATTTCCATTGACACCGGATTGTTGATCCGCGGACATTAGCCGGTATCTAAGTAGAAAAGGCCTCCCGGAAACGGATCAGTAAAACGGCAAAAAAATAAGCCGTCAAAATTCAGGAACAGCCACCCGGATGCTTTCAATCCCCAAATACCGGGCCATGGAGCGATTGATAAATTCATCCGGATCCCCGCTGCTCATGCGCCACATCACGGAAACATAAGGAGCCAACGGCACGGAATCATAAGGAGGAACCGTAATGTTTTTCTTGCCTTGTTCCAATTCACGGCGGATGAACATGTTCCGTTCCTCGCACTGGCTGTGGATACGGGGAAAAGCCTTCAGATATCCGGAGCATATCCACAGGGCCGCGCCAGCCGCCGCCAGCAGTACGCAGAATGGAATCCAGCGCCTTTGCACAGCCTCCATCCATACTCCGTACAACCCCAAAATGCCCGTCATCATCAACACCGTAGCGGAAAACATGGCGTGCCATGCCGGAATCACACGTACAAAAAAGCTGATTGCCATGGCATGAGCCACCAAAATAAACAGCAGGGAGGCGCACATGCGCCGCCCGGTCTCCCCCCGCCAGATTTTCATCCCCGCTCTCACAGTCAGCAGGATCAAAGCGGCGGCGGCAACGGCCAGCAACATTTTAGGAATCAGCATGAATTCATAAAAGGCGTTTACCAGTTCCGGAATAGCGCCGAAACGCTCTCCCCAGGAATGAAGGACGGCAGCACCGCCCGCCGTTTCCGAATGAAGTCGGGCGGCATTGCCTGGAGCCAGCAGAAGAAAGGCCCCTCCCAACGCATGGAATCCCCAGCCAATGAAGAACCAGCGGGGGAGAACCATTCCCCGGCTGCGAGCGTAAAACCAGTACACGAACAGCATTCCCAGGGAAGCGGGAATCTGGTTCTCATTCGTCATGCCGGCGGCAAATGCCGTGACGCCTATCCAGAACCAGGAAAAAGGAGTGTCCCGAATCCGGGAAGTTCCTGCCCATAAGGAGCGGTACAGGCACAGGAAACCCAGCCAGATGGCGGCCGACCATGCGTAATTGGTCCCTCCGGACAGCCAAAACATCGTGATGCCCGGCCTGGATGAAGACGTAAGCAAAAGAAGCGCCCCTGCGGCAAACAGCAGCACATCCCGCCAGTTTCCGGAATTTACCCTTCTTCCCTGCGCCAGGAAAAACATCATCAACGCCAGGGAAAGAAGCATGAAAGGATTGACGGCCAGAAAAAGCCATTTTCCCGCCGTAGCCGTAAAAATAGCAAGGAATTCCCCCAGCCGGGGATTCCAGTGCATGTATGACCACCAGCACCGCTCCAGCACAGGCAGAAAGGCAAGGCGGTGGTCCGCCCCGAACACGGAATGCATCAAGCTGTCCCCGGTGAAAGGAGTCCACCAGGTAAGCAGCATGGCATACACAAGAAACGCCAGCACCACCACCCGGAACAGGAAACGCGCCGCCAGTGACTGCTTCATGGAACAAGCCGGAATAAAAATGCCGTCCGCAACTAATCCGCGACGGCCTTGAATACCGGAGTGGGCAGCTTGTCCGGCTTCTTGCCAAAGAAATCCCCCACGTCCTTGAATGTCACGAACAGGAAGAACCCCATCAGCAGGAACACAAAGCCGAACTGGACGAATTCCAGGACTTTTGCATTCAGGGGGCGTCGGAAAATCAATTCAACGGCATTCATGACCACATGGCCGCCATCCACCACCGGAAGAGGCAGAATATTCAGAATCGCCAGGTTCACGTTCAACACCACGGAAAACCACAGGGCCAGCTTCCACCCTTCATCCAGGGAGAACATCTTGTAAAACTGATTGGCAATTCCCACTGGTCCGGAAAGGTGCTCCACGCCCACGCTGCTGCCGGGGGCCACCACCTTCGCCAGGGTATCCCCCATCCATTTCAAACTTTGCTTGATCTGCGCCCACGGAGAAGGATGGACGGTGACGTCACGTCCCACGGAGCTCAGGTCCCAGCTCACGCCCAGAATAGGCTGCGCTCCCCTGAGCAGAGAGCCGTCCGCACTATTGTGCCAATTCTCAGGTAGCTTCCCCTGGATATTCACCTGCCTTGTCACCCCATCCCTGTCCGTCACATCCAGCAGGAGCGGTTCATTCTTCTTCAGCAGAGCGTCCAGCGCGGCAGGGTTCCAGAGGCGTTCTCCGTTGGCGGCCGTAATCTTATCGCCCGGGTTCAATCCGGCCAGAGCGGCAGGAGAATTGGGAAGCACTTCCCCAATCACGCAGGGCATGGCCTGCATCAATCCCACCTGGCGCATGCCGGAGCGCTGCCACCAGGACGTTTCCGGAATCCGGAATCCGCAGGAAATTTCCATCTCTCCTTCATGTCCGGGCCTCTGCACCGTAAAAACCACACGGTCATGCTCGCCCAGCATGATCAATTCCCGCACGCCTTCCATATTGCCCGCCCACTTGTCCACAGGATGGCCGTCCACCTTCACAATCTTGTCCCCGGGCAGAATGCCAGCCTGCGCCGCAGGACTGTCCGGCGCAACGAAACCGACCGTAGTCACGCCCATCTCCACATCCGGCTTGCCCACCATCCAGACGGCCACGGCAAACAACACAGCCAGCAGAAAAGAAGCGGCAGGCCCGGCGGCAGCCACGATAATCTTGTCCAGGGGAGTGACCGGCTTCAAATCCCTGGGAAGCTCCGCATGCCCTTCAATGGCTTCCATAGGAGCCATCTGTGGCAGGGAAACAAAGCCGCCGGCCGGAATCCAGCCCAGCCCCCACTGTACGCCGTTCACCGTTTTTTTCCAGATGGGACGGCCAAACCAGATTTGAAACCTGTCCACATACAGACCGCGCCAGCGGGCAGCGAAAAAATGACCAAGCTCATGAATAAAAATCATGAAGTTAAACAACATCACCACGCCGAAAATAATGGCGATGGTGGTAAGAACGGAAAGAATGCTGTCCATGGTAGTTTTTGCTGTTCAGGTTACCACAGAACGCTCCTGCGAACAAGCTTCAAAGATGTCCTAATGACAAAGTGAATGCTGATGTTCCGAACGGATTTCAAAAGATGCCGACGACCGGCACCGTTATGCCCGGACATGAAAACAGCCTCCGGAAATAATTTTCCGGAGGCTGTCGGTTAACGTTTACTGAACAGATGGATGCTCCCGCACATTCAGGCGCGGAGAGCGGCGCCATCCTTGGCTTCAATGGCTTTCTTCGCTTGAGCAAAGATGGCGTCAAAAGCCTTTTCGTCAGAGACGGCCAAATCGGCAAGAACCTTGCGGTCCAAATCGATATTGGCGGCTTTCAAGCCTTCCATAAAGCGGGAATAGGTCAGACCGCGGTCGCGGACGGCAGCGGAAATACGGGCAATCCAAAGACGGCGGAATTGTCCCTTCCGACGCTTGCGGTCACGGTATTCATACTGCCAAGCCTTGTAAACAGCATCCTTGGCGTAGCGGAAGAGTTTGCTGCGGAAACCGCGGAAACCCTTGGCGCGCAAGAGAATGCGCTTACGGCGCTTGCGAGAGGCCGGTCCATTAGTGGCACGTGGCATAGCTTATTTCTATTTCTATCTTGAACAGACTGTTCTTCCTCACCTCCCTGCAGTCTCGCCTGTTCTTATCTTCTCATCGGAAGAAGGCTGCATGAAGGCCCCCCGTTCAGCGGGGGGAAAGCTCGGCATTAGTCGAGCGTTTCCGCGGTTTAGGCGAAAGGCAGGTTCTGCTTGACTGCCCAGACTTGCGTCTCGTCCACCAGAGCCACCTTGCCAAGCTGGCGCTTGCGCTTGCTGGACTTCTTCTGGAGGATGTGGCGCTTGCCCTGTTTACGGCGCAGTACCTTGCCCGTGCCGGTAACCTTGAAACGCTTGGCGACTGCCTTGCGGGTTTTATTGATACCACCTTTGCGGGTCATGGTGGAAGAAGATTACAGGCTTTTTCCAAATACGCAAGTATTTTTATGATTTTTTCCGTCAAACTACGTCAGACGGCATCTGCGTCGCATATTGTCCGCCGCCTTCTGATGCAGGCGATTGCATAAAGAAACAAAATGGGGAGCGTCATGATGACAGGCAACAGGTAGCGGATCTCGTAAGTGGTGGCAACCGCTCCAATCACAAAAACGGTCCCATAAAAAGGGACGAAAGGGATCAGATATTTCCAGCGCCGGAACATGCAGACAAGAAGCAAAGTGATGAAACAGCCATAATACAGACACAGCTGGGGAGACCGTCTCACGCAGGCATTGGGAGACATGTTCCATACCATCTGGCTGTTCAAAAGGAGGATCTTTGCCGCTTTCAGAGGGTTATCGACAGCGACGGAGAAAAACAAGCGGGTGATCATTTCCCCTTTATCCGTCAGGGTTGTATTGAACGAATATCTGGCCCCAATTTCCAAGGAAGGGAACAAACCGCTCCAAAGATATTTCTCGCCGCGCGCAGTCGACACAACAGGGTGCAGGGAATCATGAAAATGATGATAACGTTCCAGAATCATTTCCCTGGGCATGATTTCCCGTTCAATAAGTCCCATATCCTTCTCGCTCACATGCCCCCCTTCCGCAACGACATCGCAAATGACATGCGCCATTTTGGCATACCTCGTGCCTGTTCTCTGCTGATCCGCATGCAACGCTTCAGGAAGTACGGCAGAGGCGAACAGCCAGCATGCCAGAGCAGCCGATAAAGGAATCCACAGGCGACAACGCACCTCTTTCTGACGCAGCATGCAGCACGCAAGCACAGCAATGGTAAGGAAAAACGGAACGCTTCCGTCGTAGCGAAAACACCCCATTCCCGCCAGACCCAGAGCAATCATCCACAGGGACGATTTTCCCGTCTCCAGCATCTCCATGCAAAGGCCAAGAGTCAAAGTCATCACGGAAATGGCATAGGGCGTATCCTTAATGACGGTCGTCACCAGATTGAATTGGTAAATGCTGAACAGAATCGCAGCAAGCACGATGCATGCGGGAATTTTTTCACGGATCCCCCAGGAAAGCATCATCAACAGAACAAACAGAAAGAGCAATAACTGGACTAGAACGATTGCATGAATATGATGCCAGATTCCTAAAATTCCCTCGCAAAACAATGTGTGGGTCAACGTGTGGGTGACGCCATAATGTCCGCTGAGGATCTGCGGATATTGACAATGTTCAAAGTCCCAGCAAGTTGCTGTCCCTGTGCGCATCCAGACGAGCGCCAGTGCGAGCGCAATCAGCCCCGCAACGCCCCACTTCTGTCGTTGATTCCAGTTTGACTGATGCTCTGCGCCATACCACAAAATGCTGTTCAAAGCTTGAAGAGACAGACACAGCGCCGCAAACATAAGACAGAATACACCCGCATTCCTTAAAATTGCCCTCGCGTCGTTAAAGCAGAATCCTTCCACGCTGAACACATAAGATAAAGGGAAAAGAACCAGGGCGCCAGGAGCGGCAAAAAGAACAATCCATCGCCAAGGGACGGCGTGTTCTTTTACGGGCATTTTCCATAAAACAAACAGAGAGCAGATGATGATCAGGGCAAACGAAACAGAGAACATGGCAAACAGGGGGGGGCAAAACTGCCGTCTATTTGCTAACGGATTAGAAATCCGTTGTTATCCGCAACGCCTGTTCATATGCTAAAAGCGTTTATAATGAGAAAAATACTTCTGATCCAGGGATAAGCAGCAACATTTTCATGCACGCTTGAATATGCGTAAATGGCCTTTTTAGAACATTTTACCTTGACAACGGATTTCTAATCTGCGTTAGCGTCACACCATCACATCTCTTTCAGCAATTAAGCGATCACTCGAACATCACATCGTCCCCAAAAAACAGGGATGCGAAGAGCAGGAAAGAAGCATGGAACAGTCGTATTGCCGGAAATTGAATTCAGACAAACACTCCTCCTTCATGCTTTTTTGCCGTCTCCGCGCATTCTTCTGATTTCATCCCGAATCAAGGCGGCGCGTTCAAATTCCAAATGGGAAGCAGCCTCCTTCATTTCCGCCTCCAGCCTGGCGATGCGTTCTTCCAGCCCATACCCGGCTTCATCCTCCGCTACGCGGAAAGACTCTTCATCATCCTCGGCATACAACTTCAACTGCCCCTGTTCGGAACGGCTCACCGTCTGGGGAACAATGCCGTGTTCCCGGTTGTATCTTTCCTGAATGCCCCGGCGGTAATCCGTCAGCTCAACCAGCCGTTTGATGGAATCCGTCATCACATCCGCAAACAGGACGCACTCTCCATTCAAATGCCGCGCGGCGCGGCCCGCCGTCTGCACCAGGGACGTCTCATTGCGCAAAAATCCCTCCTTGTCCGCATCCAGAATACACACCAGGGAAACTTCCGGCAAATCCAGCCCTTCCCTGAGCAGGTTAATGCCTACCAGAACATCTATCTTCCTGGCTCTCAAAGCACGCAAAATTTCCACGCGCTCAATCGCATCCACATCCGCGTGAATATAGGACACCTTCAACCCTACCCCTCTCAGGTACTCCGTCAAATCTTCCGCCGTCTTCTTGGTCAGCGTCGTAACCAGCACGCGTTCATTTTTGGCGACGCGTTCATTGCACATGGCAATCGTCTCGTCAATCTGCCCTTTCAACGGGCGGATGGTAATCTTCGGCTCCAGCAGCCCGGTAGGCCGGATAATCTGCTCTACAATCAGAGGAGTGGAACGCCTGGTAGGGTCAAATTTTTCCACCGGTTCCGTGGATGGGCTGGGAGTGACGCGAATGTCTTTGGGGGAGGTAAACAGGATTCCTTTGAACCCTTCCGGAGCCTTCTCTCCGGATCTGGCGGCACGGCGCACGGGAATATACGTCTTATTATCCGCACGGCAATTCACCAGTTCAAACGGCCCCGGAGTAGCGGAAGCATACACTATCTGGTTCTGCCTTTCCATAAACTCATGGAATTTCAAGGGCCTGTTATCCAGGGCGCTGGGCAGACGGAAACCATGCTCCACCAGAATATTTTTTCGGCTCCGGTCCCCCTCGTACATGCCGCCCAGCTGCGGCACCGCCACATGACTTTCATCAATCAGGGTCAATGAATCCTTGGGAAAGAAATCCAGCAGGGTGGACGGCGCGCTTCCGGGCAGGCGACCGGACAAATGGCGGGAATAATTCTCAATCCCCTTGCAGAAGCCCAGCTCTTCTATCAGCTCCAAATCATAATCCGTGCGCAATTTCAGCCGCTGCGCTTCCAGAAGGCGCCCATGCTTCTCAAACCAGCCTATGCGGTCCTCCAGCTCCTCCCGGATAGCCTTCAACGCCGCCGCCCGTTTCTCCGGAGCGGCTACATACTGTTTGGCCGGAAAAAACGTGTAGCTCCCCAGCCGCTCCCTCACGCGCCCGGTGGCGGAGTCAATCAAAGAAACCCGCTCCACCTCGTCGCCGAAAAACTCCACGCGGATTGCCTCACCTTCGGAATAGGCGGGAAACACCTCCACCACCTCCCCGCGCACGCGGAACGTGCCGCGGGTAAAATCAAAATCCTGCCGCTCGAACAGGCGTTCCACCAGATGCTTCAGAAATACGTCCCGGTCCATGACGTCCCCCTCGCGCATGCGCAGCGTCAGGTTCCTGTAATCCTCCGGAGTGGACAGGCCGTAAATGCAGGAAACGGACGCCACCACAATCACGTCCCGCCGCGTCATCAGGGAATTCATGGCATTCAGGCTCAGGCGGTCCAACTCGTCATTAATGGCGGAATCCTTCTCAATATAGGTGTCGGAGCTGGCGATATACGCCTCCGGCTGGTAATAATCGAAATAGGAAACGTAGTAATCCACCGCGTTATTCGGAAAGAAGCTCTTCAGCTCCGAATGAAGCTGCGCGGCAAGCGTCTTGTTATGGGAAATCACCAGCGTGGGCCTGTTCATCCGGGCAATCAAATTCGCCATGGTGAATGTTTTGCCGCTTCCAGTCACTCCCAGGAGCCCCTGGTGCTTGTTTCCCGCCTCCAGAGACTTGAGCAGCTTGCCGATGGCCTGCTCCTGATCCCCGGAAGGCTTGAAGGAGGAATTCAACTCAAAAGACGACATACGCGATGCCGTCAGTATAATGCCCCCGTGCCGCCGGGCTAGGACAATGTTTGACAATTTCCCCCTCCTGACCCAGTATATGCGGCATGTACATTCCCACACAGGAAGAACGGTATGCAAAAAAAGGGCTTGTTTCCCTCATCCTGTGCGTCGTGGTCCCTTCCTGCCTGTATGTCTCCCTTCTGTCCAAGCAGCTGATGATGGTGCGCGGGCATGAATGGGAAGCTGTCATGAAACTCTTTCTGGCGTTCACCTACCCGCTGGCGGCCCTCTTCGCCATGACGGGCATTCCGTTCTTCTGGTGGTCTGTGGGCATCTCCCTGGCGGTTCACGCCGGCATCGTCGCCTGGCTGAAAACAACGCCTCTGCTGCCCCCTAAAAAAGCCGTCTGCATCGCCCTGTGCCTGGGGATGCTGGACTTCCTGTTCGTGAAACTATTCCCCTTTCCGGAGCAAATCATGGGGTGAGCCTGTCCGCGAAAACATGCGGGATATCCCATCCTCCGGTTCAGGACTGTTTTTAGCCGGCCCAACAACCTTCATCTTAATTTCACGCGCCGTTTTTTGGCATTAGTCTCGCACTTCTCATAAGGGAAATATGCGCTCCGGAACCATGACAGGCGGCCAACACCAGCCTAAGACAAAGCCTGCCTTTCTCCAGCCGCCAGAAAGAAGACGCCCAACAGGGCAGCCGACTTTCCCATGGGTTCTCACCACAGGCGCTTACAGCAAGCGCGTCAAAGGCAAAAACTCCTGTTTAATCTTGAACGCCAGAGTCCGGTATGGCAGAGTGCGTCCGTCCGTTCGTCGCGCCTGTGGCGAAATTGGTAGACGCGCCAGACTTAGGATCTGGTGCCGAAAGGCGTACAGGTTCGAGTCCTGCCAGGCGCACCATGTTCATAATAGAGGCATATCATTAACAGTGATTACCTATATTTCTTGAGATAAGGGGCAATGAAAGCCGTCCCCAGTCCAACCAGAGCAATCAGGGAGAAGGACCACCGGAGGGAAGAAGCATGGGCGATATGTCCGATGACCGGAGGCCCCAGCAGGAATCCCAGAAAGCCGATGGTAGAGACGGAAGCCAGCGCCATGCTGGGAATCATTTTCCGGGATTTCCCGGCCATGCTGTAGCAGAGCGGGACAATGGAAGAGGTGCCAAAACCCACCAGCAGGAAGCCCAGCGTGGCTGACCACAACATCGGGAACAAGACGGAGACCAGCAACCCGGAGGAAATGAGGATGCCGCTGGCGCGCAGAACCCGCACAGGCCCGAAGCGCATCACCAGGCGGTCTGCCGTAAAACGCCCCAGGGCCATGGTGCTCATGAATGCCACGTAGCCTATCTGCACCAGCCCCGGGCCGGGGTTTACTACGCTTTCAAAATACACGCCGCTCCAGTCAAACATGGTTCCTTCGCTCACCATGCTTCCGAAGGCGATCAGCCCGATGAGCAGTACATAGGCATCCATGCTCCGGAACATGCCGCCGCCCTGGGAGGAGGAACGCCGGGCATCCCTCGGCAGAAGAGAGGGGGAAAAAACGGCCAGAATAATCATGCATATCAGAAAAATGGCGATGAAGTGCGTCTCCGCAGAGATATGCCAGTCCACCATGGCAGCTCCCAGCAAAGCGCCGAAAAAACCCGCCAGGCTCCATAACCCGTGAAACCGGGCCATGATGCTGCACTGGTACAGCCGTTCCACTCCCACTCCCTGCGTATTGACGGATATATTCGTCAGATTGGCGGCTACCCCAAAGAAAAACAACCCGGCCGCCAGTTCCCAGAAAGACCCCGCCATCCCCAGGCATACAAGCACGGCAGGATAAAAGACGGATGCCGCCATCAGTATTTTCCGGCTGCCGCAGCGGCCAACCAGGTAACCGGACAGCGCCATGGCGGACATCTGCCCCACCGGAACGGCAAAGAGCACGGAGCCCAGGTCGGCATCGTTCATCCCCAATGCGCTTTTAATATCCGGGATGCGGGAGGCCCAACTGGCGAATACCAAACCCTGAAGAAAATAAAAGGCGCTGACCGACAGGCGGTAAACACCTTGCGTGGTTTTGGGAAGAGGCACATTCATGCTGCATTTCCTGACTGCGCAAACGCTACCCCTATTCCCTTTTCCTGGCAAGAGAAATCATCTTTTATACAATAAGATGTTACATGCAAAAAAGTCATCCGGGAAAAGGACAGGATTTACGGATATTTCACCCCCGCCATTTTTCCAAAGCAATTTTTCTTTCACATAAAAAAACGCCGTATTCCTCATGGAACACGGCGTCAGGGAGAAGGAACAAAAACGGTCAACGGGGATCGTGGTGCCAGTTCAGAGCACCCTTGCCCAGCGCATACAGGTAGGCCACCAGCAAAATGCCGATAAAAATGCACATGGCCGTGAACGATTCCGGATTCATCATAATATAGTCCCGGAAATTGACGGCCCAGGGATAGAGGAATACTACTTCCAAGTCAAAAATGACAAAGAGCATGGCCACCATATAGAATTTCACGGAGAACATGGGGGCTCCTTCCCCCATGGGAATCATCCCGCATTCATAGGGGATGTCCGCAGGTTTGCGCACGGAAGAACGTTTGCCCATCAAGATACTGAGCAACAAGATCATGCCGGCCAGCCCCAGGGCGGCCGCCACCTGCACGAGCACTGAAAAAAATTCCTGATTCATGACGTCTGGCACGGATGTACCACAGACATTCCGGAAAAGCAAAACTAAAAAGGGCAACAGCTTTCATGCTGACGGGAGAGACGGGGAAATTCCGTCTCCCGCCCTGCCAGATAGTACAAAGGCAACAAGTCCGTTTCATGGAGGCGCCAACGGAATCCTGAGGGAAGATTTTCCCCTGCACGCAGAAGGCAAACCGGGCATTTTCCGGTGAAAACGCGGAGCGGCACCAGCCGACAACGGGAAGCGCCCCCTTCATTGCCGCGAATAACAGGATTATGCTCCCATCAAATGGAACATCCACCTCCCGGCCGCTTCCATCAAAATAATGCACCCCGCTAATATTCCCAAAAAAATCCCCGCCAACTTGAGCAGCAGAAATCCCATTCCCAGAAAAAAACCGCCTATGCAAGCGAACACGGCCATCACCAGCATCTCAAAAAAATCTGACAAGAACATCAGCATAACCCTGATTTCATTCCTCCCTGGCAATTAGGAACGGGGTCTTCTGCAATCCCCGGCCCTTTCCTGCAGAGAACGGGCTTCCAACATCTTTTCAAGTATCTGCATCACTCCGTTTTCCTCATTGGACGGCGCCTCGAGAGCAGCCATGGAACGGATTTCCGGCACGGCATTCGCCACGGCATAGCTGAAGCGCGCCTGCCGCATCATCGGGGCGTCATTCATCTGATCGCCGAACACCATCGTCTCCTCCGAAGAAACTCCCAGTTTCCGCTGAATCAATTCCAGGGCGGCCCCCTTATTGGCCTCTTTCCGGCTGATATCCATCCATTTCTCTCCGGACACCGCCACCTGGAAACCATGTTCCAGATGTTTCAACCGGGGATAACTGTTTTCCCCGGCGCCCAGAAAATCATACACTGCTATTTTCAGAAATCTGTCCCTCTGCACATCCAGCAGATTCCCCACTTCTTGACAGCGTGTGTAATATTTGCGGGCCTCCCGGACGAATTCCGGCTGTTTGTCCTCAATATATGCGGAATCCCGCCCTGCGAGGACGATGCAGGTCCCTTCAATGCGCCTGATCCCGGCAATCAAACCGGCTACCGTTTCATGATCCATATCCAGAAGCAGCCACTCTTCTCTCCCCTCCGCCGCATAGGCGCCATTCTCGGCAATGAACAGCATCCGGTCCGCCACAGGGGCAAAGGTTCGTAGCAACCCGTCATACTGGCGTCCGCTTGCCGCCGCAAAACGAATGCCGCGAAGCTCAAGCTCCTTAAACAAGGGAAAAAACGCAGGGTCCAGCTCTCCCTTTCCATTAAGCAGCGTCCCATCCATATCGGACGCAATAAGTTTGACGGAATCCATAACGTTGCCAGAATCATCGTTTGTCCTCTCTTCCAAGGCAAGAGCGGCTTCAGACAGCACGGACCGGACTATGAAAGGAGAAAGCAGCGGGCCAACAGCGGAGATAGAGTTTTCCCCTTCGTCTTACGGGAAACTTTCCATTTCTTCCATCAACCTCCGTTTCCTTTATTTTACCGTGATTGCAACAACGACAAATGCAAATAATTTGAAATCAACAGCACATCTGCAATATCTAACATATTATACCGGATTGCAAATCCGGAGGAGAATTTTTTCCGCTTTATCTAGGAAAAGAACCCGTGGATAAAGCGAATTACGAAGGAAACGGAAAATATGGTGTCATGACCTGGCTTTCAAAAAAGTTATGGGGTTTATGGCGTGGATCATTTAGTTCCAGTTATTTGAATTGTATCCGGATTTGCAATCCGCCACCCGAATTCCCGCCTCATTTGCCCCGGGCATTCTTTACTCATACGATTTTTTCATTGCCCGTAGTTATGGATTCCTGCATCATGGCGTTTCGCAGTACCCCTGCTTATGATACACATGACTTTAAGAAAGAAAACTCTCTGGTTTCTTGGAGCTTTGAGCTTTTTTGCCCCTCTTGCCGCAGGGTTCGCTATCTTCTGGCTCAACAGGAATAATTCTTCTTCCGTGGAATGGAATTTCAACCCCATCTGGACAAAATCGGAAAAAGAACAAATTCTTACCGCTGCGAACTTCACAGCCCATCGGAATCCGGAACGTTTCATTTACCGCGGGCTTTCCCTCAATTCACGCCATATTGACTGGCACATGTTCTCCGAGGTTTCCATGCGCCAATATATGCAGGACGAAATCAGGGAACGGCTTCAGATGATACGGAACACGGCGGAAAGCGCAGACGGCCGCTGCATCACTCCCTCCCATGAAACCCTGCTGCATCTTGCCGCCGGGCTCGGAGAAGTGCAGTTGCTGAACCGCCTTTTACAGCGCCATGCGGACCCGAACGTTCAGATTATCCTGCCGCAACAGGCTTTTCCCTCCATCCCGAACTCCGAACAGGGAAATACCCCCCTGACTTACGCCTGCCAGCCAGGCATGGACGATTCCATTCCCCTGCCGGTGCATAACAGGCTCTCCTGCATTCATCTCCTGATTCAACACGGTGCGGATGTGAATAAACCGGGGCCGCTGGGCTGGCCGCCCATCGTCATCACCTGCGTGTCCGGCATTGGAGGAGCGCCTTATGAGGAAACGGCCCTGTTTCTCCTGAAATGCGGTGCGGATATTTCCCTCCAGCCTGAATTGAAAGGCCAAAAAACAAGCCTTCTCACCTGGGCCGCGGCCGCCGGATACCCACGGCTGATCCGCAAGCTCTGCGAAGCCGGGTATGATCCCAATTTCCGCGGGGAGATGGCCCCTCCCCTTCTTTCCCTGAATCTGAACACTCCGAACACCGCACTGCAAACAGCACATATTCTGCTGGAATACGGAGCGGACGTGAATGCGGCCATGCCCGCGTCCACAACCCTGCCGGAAACCGCGGGGGATACGGCCCTGCTGAACCTGTGCCGCCAGCTGGCTTTCATTGATGTGTCCTACCTCCCTCAAATCAGGGAGCTGGTCAGTCTCTTCATCAGCAAGGGAGCGGACGTCAACCATCAAAACGCCGCAGGAGAAACTCCCCTCATGGCGTGCTGCCAGGGCATGCTGCTGGGAGACGATTCCCTGGACCGGCTGAAACTGGGTATCGCGCGTCTTCTGCTAGACCACCACGCAAACCCCTCCCTGAGAGACAAACACGGACGCACAGCCCTCCAGCGGACAGGCAGCCGGTCAAACGAACATCTCCAAATGGTGCTGAAATACCTGCCGGAATTAAGCGCTCCGCCGCTGCCGAAGAAGGAAAACCGCTGAATCCCGCCGCTCTTTACTTCACCCGGGCATTCACCGTATCCAGCAGAATGCCGGCATCCGGTTGGGAACCGGTGCTGATGAAATGAATATAGCTGGCTCCGTTGGGGGATTTATTAGCCATCTTCAACGTTCCGGCCTTCTTTCCGTCCAAAGACACCACAGCCTGAGCCCCCTGCCACAGAAGGGAAATTTCATGCCACGCGCCGGGCGTGAAAGGCACTTTTTTCATCCCCAGCAACAGATGGGGCGCAGGTCTCAGCCTGATCGGGAAGGTGAACAGGGCATAATCCTTTGTGGTGGAATCACAGGCATTGAACAGCCGGTCCGTCAGAGAGACCTGAAGGCCGGAATCATCCGCCTGCTCCCCGTCCGCTGCACGGAAGCGGAATTTGACCAACCCTGTAGTTCCGTTCGGAAAGTTCCAGGAAGCTCCGCCGTTCCGGTAATCCACATTGGATTTTTCATTGACCAGTTCGGGATCATTCAGACGCTTGATTTGCAGAACCTTTTTCGCGCCTCCGGACGGGTCCGGGACCAGCTCTGCGGAAGGCTTGCGGTTATAACTGCAATGGCCTTTTTTCTGGGGGATATAAGTATGAATGGTCCACTGGGAATCCAAATCTTTCCCCGTCTGCGTGGCGCGCGTTTTGGCCCCTACCCAGCGGCGGTCCACAATAACCAGGCGGCGGTGGTTTTTATGCTGCCCCAGGGAAATAAGGATGCGGTTTTTGTCCAGCTGCACCATTTCGCTCTGGTGCTTGCCGCGGTCTTCCGGACCATCCAGCGTAGCATAGCCGGGATGGTTGCGGTGTTCGTCCAGGATAATCTCCCGGAACCCGTACCAGGTTTTGCCCTCGTTCCCGGACATGGCAATGTGGTGGGAATCACGGTTCGTGAACACGTCCTCCCACGTTCCGTTGCCGGCTGTAGCGTTTTCAGGCAGGGGCATCGTATTCGTCCACAGGGAAACGATGGTTCCGTCATCCAGGCGACCCAACGTGTTCATGGTCAGGGTGCCGAAAAAGCGGGAAGGTTCCGGGCTGCTCCATGTTTCCCCGAAATCCCTGGAGAAAGCCTGCCACGCCTGGTCCTGGGAAGTGCGGGCAAGCGCCCACAACGTACCGTCCTTCATTTCCAAAACCGTGGCTTCCACGGCATTGTTGAACCATCTGACGCCCTGGTGGGGAGGCCTGGCTTCATGTCTGGGGGAAGTCACACCGTTCCTGGATACATGCCAGGTCAGCCCCCCGTCATCGGAAATATGGAACTTGGTGCCGCTGCCCATGTTGTGGAACGGCACGATCACCCTGCGTCCCTTGTTCACAAAAATGGGGGTGCGCATAATGCCGCCCAGTTTTTTCAGGTTTTTCCTCTTTTCCGGGTCTTTCCAGTCTTCTTCCAGTTTGCCGTCATTCGTGACGGCAAGCCACTTGCCGTCCAGCCCGCCCCTGGAAAGAAAAACAAAGCCTCCGATAGGCTGCACACGAATGAATTCCCTGGTCAGAGGGTTGCGCGCAATAGCCGGGGATTCCTTGGGAATGCCGCCGTAGTTGGGAGGATAGCCGGCCGGAGCGGCCTTCATTTCCCATGTTTTTCCGTTATCCCTGCTCACCAGGTAATCCGGTTCCTTGCGGGTACCGGAATAATGGCGTATTTCACGGGAGTCCACACGGATAAGGCCGCGCCCCGCGTCAGCCGGCGGAATGGCGACAACTTCAGGCTCCGGAACGGGTGCAGCCTTCTGTTGGGCATAACAGCAACAAAAGGAACCGGTCAACAATGCAAACAACAGGTTTTTCATAAACTAAATAAAGGCCGTATATTTCCTCAACCGGGGCTTTCTCTTCAAGCGCAATTCCCGCTTTCCTCCAAAAGATCGTTCATCAGGACGCTTTCCCTACTGCTTCCCTCCCCGGTATTTTGCATCAAGCTTTTTCAAAAGCACGGCCAGTTCCTTTTCCAAAACCTCATACCCCCTGGCATTGGGATGCACCACATCCTTCATGAATTCATTCTTCGGGGAAACGCCGTCTGCGGAAAGAAGCGCCTTTCCCGGATTGGCAAAGAAAATGTTCTTTCCGTTATGCAGCCCCGCCAGAAGCCTGTTCGTCTGCTTTACCGGTTCCGCCAGGTTTTTCTCCTTCCGCGGGAGAACGCCCAGCAACAAAATTTTGGAAGAAGGGCATTTCTGGCGCACCAGGCGGACAAAAGCCCTGATATTGTCCGCACATGCCTGCGGCGTATCCTTGCGGTGCCCCAGATTATTGGTTCCCAGCAACACAATGACGACCCGCGGAGAAATGCCGTCCAGCTCCCCGTTTTGCACACGGTAATAGGCATTATCCACATAATCAAATCCAAAACCCATATTCGTCGCCGCATGCGGGCCGAATAATTTCTCCCAGGAACCCGCTCCCGTATTTTTTCCGTCACCGGAAGGCTCTCCTCCCCAATGGTGGGTAATGCTGTCCCCTATCATCACGTATTCAGGTTTGACGGTCCGGTTTCTTTTTTTAACGGCTTCATGCCGGGCATTCCAATCATACGGGTCCCGTTGATGGGGCTCCGGCTTCAGGGTAGCGGGCAACACGGGGGCCGGAACGGAAGATGCAGAAAACACCAGACAGTAAACCACCAGCAATATGGTGAGCATGCAGGATAGGAACTTCATGATAAAAAAGTGAAACCGGTTTTCATTTTAAGCAAATCCCGCCGGGCGATCAAGACCGCAGGCGGCACTTCCGCCGGCGGAATAAAAAAGACCACTGCCCGTCCGGCAAATCCCGCCATCATAAGACCCCAGGCAAACACCGCGTCCGGCCTTTTCCAAAATGCATTCCATTTCATCCATCTCCCGGCCTCTCCTGGAACAGGAGCGATCTCCCCTTCTTATTCTACTTCCATCAGAGAAAGGGCAGTTTGCCGTACTTGCGATCCATTTTCTTCAGCAATACGCTCAATGACCTCCCCGCATGTCGTCCCCCCGGCACAGGGATACAGCCCATCCGCCGGCAGCCCGGGCTTTGCGGACACGCCTCCCTCCCCTGAAATTCCCCGCCGGGATTGGAGAAAAATACATTGTTTCCGCCACTTTCCCGCAATCGTATTTCCCCCCTCATCTCCCGTTCCGCAACGGACAAACAGGTGAAACATGCCAAGCCAACGCTCCCATATTCCGTTCACAAAGAATTAGCCTTGTTGTCCCCCGGAATTCACGATATAATTACGCGGCGCGGAGTTTTGCCGTTTCCGGCCTTTCAGGGGTTGCGGAACGTTTTTCTCCGGTCTTCTTCACTACATTCCATTTATGATCAGCATAGTAAAAGACTTGACGGAATCCACCGCCCTTCCTCAGGAATGGCGGGGATTCAAGCCGGGAGCATGGACGGAGTCCATTGACGTACGGGACTTCATCCAGCATCATTATACACCCTATTCCGGCAATGAAGAGTTTCTTTCCGGACCTTCCCAGCGCACGCTTCGTTTATGGGATGAACTGAAAGTCCTGCTGAAACGGGAAATAGACAACGGCGGCGTACTGGATGCTGATGAAGAAGTAGTATCCTCCATCACATCCCACAAGCCCGGCTACATTGACAAGGAACTGGAAGTGGTCGTAGGCCTCCAGACGGACGCCCCCCTGAAACGGGCCCTGATGCCCTTTGGCGGCCTGCGCATGGCCCAGCAGGCCCTGGAATCCTACGGGTTCAAGATGTGCGAGAAAACCGCGGATATTTTCAAAAAGATACGCAAAACGCACAATGAAGGCGTTTTCGACGCCTACACCTCCGACATCCGGGCGGCCCGTTCCGCCGGCATTATCACCGGCCTTCCGGACGCCTACGGCCGCGGCCGCATTATCGGGGACTACCGACGGGTGGCCCTGTACGGCACAGACAGGCTGATTGCCGAACGCCGCAAAGATCTCAAAAACCGTGAACATTCCCCCCTTACGGATGAGCTGATCCGTCTGCGTGAGGAAATGAGCGAACAAATACGCGCCCTGGAAGAACTCGCCCAGCTGGGCGCCTCCTATGGCTGCGACCTCACGCGCCCCGCCGCAAACGCCCGCGAAGCCGTGCAATGGACGTACCTGGGCTACCTGGCCGCCGTGAAGGAACAGAACGGAGCGGCCATGTCCCTGGGCCGTGTTTCCACTTTCTTCGACATTTATTTCACCCGCGACCTGGAACAGGGGCTCATCACGGAAGAGGAAGCTCAGGAAATCATCGACCAGTTTGTGATGAAGCTGCGCATCGTCCGTTTCATCCGCACGCCGGATTACAATAATCTGTTCTCCGGAGACCCCACCTGGGTGACGGAATCCATCGGCGGCATGGGAGAGGACGGGCGCACCCTCGTCACCCGCAGCTCCTTCCGCATGCTGCAGACCCTGTACAACCTGGGGCCGGCTCCGGAACCGAACCTGACCGTTCTGTGGTCCCGGGATCTGCCGGAAGCCTTCAAAAGCTTCTGCGCCAAGGTCTCCATTGAAACGTCCTCCGTCCAGTACGAGAACGACGACCTGATGCGTCCGCACTGGGGCGACGACTACGGCATCGCGTGCTGCGTGTCCGCCATGCGCATCGGCAAGCAGATGCAGTTCTTCGGAGCGCGCGCCAACCTCGCCAAGTGCCTTCTTTACGCCCTGAACGGCGGCGTGGATGAACTCAAGGGCAAGCAGGTGGCCCCGCCCTCCCCCCGCTATACGGAGGAAGTTCTCCACTATGATGAAGTGATGGCCCTGTACGACAAGATGCAGGACTGGCTCGCCAAAACTTACATTGACGCGCTGAACATCATCCACTACATGCACGACAAATACTGCTATGAACGCATTGAAATGGCGCTGCATGATCCGGAAATCCTGCGCACGATGGCCACGGGAATCGCCGGGCTTTCCGTGGCGGCGGACTCCCTGTCCGCCATCAAATACGCCACCGTGAAAGCCATCCGCAATGAAGAAGGGCTGATTGTGGACTTCAAGACGGAAGGGGAATTCCCCTGTTACGGGAACAATGACCCGCGCGTGGACGACATAGCATGCAGCCTGGTCAGCAATTTCATGGAAAAACTGCGCAAGCTCCACACTTATCGCAATTCCCTGCCCACCCAGTCTATCCTGACGATCACCTCCAATGTGGTGTACGGCAAAAAGACGGGCAACACGCCGGACGGCCGCCGCGCCGGGGAACCGTTCGCCCCCGGCGCCAACCCCATGCACGGCAGGGACAGGAACGGAGCCGTGGCCTCCATGCTCTCCGTAGCCAAGCTGTCCTATGACGACTCCCTGGACGGCATCTCCTACACCTTCTCCATCGTTCCGCAGGCCCTGGGCAAGGAGGAACGGGAACGCCGCGTCAAGCTCGTCTCCCTGCTGGACGCCTACTTTGCCGCTACAGGCCACCACATTAATGTGAACGTACTGGAACGGGAAACGCTTCTCGACGCCATGGACCACCCGGAAAAATACCCGCAGCTTACCATCCGCGTTTCCGGCTATGCCGTGAATTTCATCAAGCTGACCAGGGAACAGCAGCAGGAAGTCATCAACCGCACCTTCCACACCCGCTAACCCGGAAGACAAACGGATGCCGCAGGTTTTTCCACAAAACCATGACCCGGACGGGAAAAACTCCGTCACCGGGTTGGTTCATTCCGTGGAATCCTGCGGCACCGTGGACGGCCCCGGCATCCGCTTCGTCCTTTTCCTGTCCGGCTGCAGCCTGCGCTGCCGCTACTGCCACAATCCGGATACCTCCTACGTGCGGCGGGGCCGGACCAGAAGCGCGGATGATGTCCTCAGGGAAATAGCCCGTTACCGGGATTTTTTGCAGGCGGCGGGCGGCGGCGTTACCCTCTCCGGCGGGGACCCCCTCTTCCAGCCGGATTTTACCGGCGCCGTGCTGAAAGGCTGCCGGAAGCTTGGGCTGCACACCTGCCTGGACACCTCCGGCCATCTGGGCGCGAATGCAGACGAAAAAATGCTGGCGGATACGGACCTGGTCCTGCTGGATATCAAGGCATGGAATCCGGAACGGTACCGCGCCCTGACAGGCGGGGAACTGCGCCCTACGCTGGAGTTTGCGGAACGCCTGGCCTCCCTCCGCAAGCCCGTGTGGCTGAGGTATGTGCTGGTACCCGGCGTTACGGACAATCTGGAAGAAATTGAGGAACTCTCCCGCCATGCGGCACTCCTGGGCAACGTGGAACGCGTGGACGTGCTCCCTTTCCACCAGATGGGGAGATTCAAATGGGACGAATTGAAGCTGGATTATACCTTGAAGGACGTCCCGGAACCGTCCGCAGAACTTGTGGAACAGGTACGCGCCGTTTTCCGGCGGGAAGGCTTTCCGGATTGCGTGCATTAACCGGATTTGCGCGCCTTGGCGCCATCAACCGCAACAAACCCCGGATACAGGTATCTTCCCCCCCTTTCCCAAATTATTCCTTCCCGGAAATTTCCCGCAAAGCATCCAGTACTTCCCGCACGGCAATGTGACGGTTGCAGGGGACATCCCGGTCACATGTCTCCCGGAAGCAGGGGGAACAGCACTGGTGGCTGTAAAGGGAGCGGTTGAACGTGCCCATAGGGCGGTACACATCCGGAAGCCGGGTGGAAAACAGAGTCACCACCGGAAGCCCCCGGAAAGAACAGAGGGACGGGAAATCGCCATCCACGGCTACCGCCGCCGCAGCGCCGTCCATCACGGAGAACAGAGCCTCCGGCGTTCCCACCGCGAGCTCCACATTCAAATGTTCCGCCAGCGCGGCGGCGCGCTCCCGGTCTTCTTCCAAAGCCGCCAGCACCGTCCTGCCCGGCAGAAGGGAAACCAGCTCCGTCCACTGCTCCCTGCTCCATTCACTGGCGCTCCCCAGACGGGAAAACGGAGCAATTAAAATGGGGGCGCCTTCCGCCGGGGCCGCTTTTTTCACAGGGAACAAAGACGGTTTGCCGACGTCCAGCCCATGCAGCCCACCCAATTGCAGATACAGCTGCACCCGGTGCACCGGGGGGGCGGCGCGCAGGACGGGGGCCTTTACCCGGAATTTGTATTTCCGGGCGCCGGGATGCGTGTCCAGCCCGGAGAACATCATGGGGCCATACGGTTCCAGCGCTTTCAGGGTTTCCATATCTCCATCCAGCATGACGCCCAGATCCAGCGGGCCTTCATTGTAAAATTCATCTGCCGCCAAAGCTTCCCGAAGCTGCTTCAGGGAATCGTGCGGCAGCACATGGGTAATTTCCGGCACCGTCTTCCATATCCCCAGCTGGGCAGACGGGCAGATGACGTTCACCTGCATGTCGCACCGGACGGTTTTCAGGGCACGAATCAGGGGAACAGTCGCCAGGGCTTCATCCAGCGCCCCGGGAACGGCTACCAGAATGCGGTACGGCTTCAGCTCCATATTTTCCAGAAGCGCAGCCGTTTTTTTATCCTGCGGAGCAAAGCGGTCAACGGATTTCCAGCGGTGGTGCATCCAGAACACATCCAGCACGGATTCCCGGATCAACGTTTCCAGCCCCCTGTTCACTTCAATAGTATCTCCCGCCAGAGAGCCGTCCGACCCGGAAAAATCCACCACATTCCCCATATCCGCTATCCAGTGTCCGGGAGCGTCCGTGCGCACCGCTATGGCCACCATGTCCGCGCCCGTCCTTTTTCTCAGCAGAGCGGGCAGCGGAGTCGTGCCGGTCACCTTGCCGAAGAAGGGGACATACACCCCCTCCCATACAAACTGGTCGCTCAGCACGCCCAGGGCTCCTCCTTCCTTGAGCATTTTCATGGGCGCCTTAATGCCGCCCTCCTTGGAGAACATCTGAGTTCCACGTTCCGTGCGCCGCTGGTACACGTATTCCTCCATCAGCGGATTGTCAAACTGGCGGTACATGGACCCGTAACGCTCCACCTCCGGGTAAAACGCGCGTATTCTCGCCAGCGCTTCCCAGTTGCCGGAATGGGCTATGGCGCAGACCTGCCCGCGCCCTTCCAGCACAGGCGCGGCAAACTGTTCGTGCCCTCCGACCGTCACGCAATGTTTCAGCTGCTCATCCGTCAGGGTGGCCGTCTTCGCGGAACACAGGAAATTGGCAATAGTCCTTTTGAAATTTTCCCTGCTTAATTTCTGCAATTCCCTTCCGCGCAGGGCCGGATTCAAAACGATGCGCAGGTTTCTTTCCACAATGTTCCGGCGCTGGGGAAGCAAATGCCACGCCACGGCCCCTGCCGCGCGCCCCAGACGGTACAGCGTTTTCATGCCCACGAGCTTCAACAGCCCTTCCATGAGCAGAAACCCTTTCATTCCCAGATGATGAACAAACGCATTCCGGGAAGCCGGGGTGGAATCAGAAGAGGAAGAATCAGTCATAAGGAAACCGGAAAAGATGTTATACGAATCCCTTCCGGTCCACAAACCCTTTATTCCCCGACTGCCCCCATTCCCGCACTTTATCTTTTCGGATAAATCATGTCTTCTCAAAATTGTTCCGCCGGACCGGAATTCAAAGCCATCCATGCCCACGGCATATTCCTCACAAAAGCATCCCCGAGGAGACCGCATCTTACTTTTGGCAAAGAAATGACTTTACAATTCTTAACTAATCGGTATATTCCGTCTCCCGAACCGAACACCAAACCGGAGTTATACACCATGAAAGTTCTTTCTTCCTTAGCCTCTATGAAGCGCCGCCACGCAGACTGCCAAATCGTGAAGCGCAAGGGCACGCTGTATGTGATCTGCAAGAGCAATCCCAAGTTCAAGGCCCGCCAGGGCGCTACGGCAGGTACGCGCCTTTCCAAAAAGGGCGTCAAGTAATTCCCTGGCCCAGCACAGATTTCAAGAAGACCGCCGCCCGCCGGGTGCCGGTCTTTTTTTGCTGACCAAGCATCTTTCCGTACAACCATGCAGCCTCCTGCCGTCCAAACCAAATTCCTGCATCTGTCCAATTCATTCTCCCTGAGGAATGGAGCTACACTGGACAAGGTATGCGTCGCCTATGAACAGTACGGAAGACTGACGCCGGAAAAAGACAACGCCATCCTGCTGTTCCATGCCCTTTCCGGCAGTCAGCACGCCTACGGCTACAATCCGGAAGTCCCGGACACCGGCTCCCTCTGGAAACCGGAAAACCACGAAGGCTGGTGGAACAGCATCATCGGCCCCGGCAAGCCGCTGGACACGGACCGCTTCTGCATTATCTGCGCCAATTACCTGGGAGGATGCTACGGCACCACAGGCCCCGCTACCCCATGCCCTGCGGACGGCCAGCCCTACGGCTCCCGCTTCCCGCATGTGGAGGTCGCAGACCAGGCGCGCTTCCAGGCCCTTCTGCTGGACAGCCTGGGCATAGAACGCGTTCATCTTATGGGTCCCTCCGTGGGCGGCTTGATCGCCCTCAGCTTCGCGTGCCAGTTCCCGGAACGGGTACGGAGCTTCATTTCCATCGGTTCCGGTTACCGGGCTTCCATTGAACACCGCCTGTCCCTGTTCGAACAAATCCTGGCTATTGAGCTTGACCCGGATTTCCAGGGCGGAGATTATTACCGGGGGCCGGCGCCCAAAAAAGGGCTGGCGTTCGCCCGCATCATCGGCCACAAATCATTTGTTTACCAGGAGGGGCTGGAACAGCGCGCCAGAAAAGAGGTAGGTGGCCAATACGGCCTGCTCACGTGGATGACCCCCACCCGCAGCACGCAAAGCTACATGCTTCATCAGGGGACCAAGTTCGCGGAACGCTTTGACGCCAACTCCTATATCCGCATTGCGGATATGTGGGCGGAGTTCGACATCCGCGACCATACCCCGGACGGAACCTTTCAAACCGCCCTGGAAGGCTTCCGCCGCGCAGGGATTCCCGCGCTTGTCTTTTCCATTGATACGGACTGCTGTTTCCGCCCGGCGGAACAGCAGGATTTCGCGGCGCAGCTTGAAGCCACCCATATTCCCACGGAGTTCCATACCATCGCTTCCACCAAGGGACACGATTCCTTCCTGCTGGAGCCGGAGCTTTATGCGGAACCCATCCGGCGCATTCTGACGGCAAAGCAGCCGAAGAGGTCGGCGTAAGCTTTTTCCCGCCGTGAGAAGGTAAAAAGAAAAAATTGACCATGTCATGGAGGAACGGCCGGGTTCCCTGTACCGCGGAACCACACGGCGCTTTCATATGAAAATAACCTGATTCGGATGAACCCGGACGGGGTTGCCGCTGTCAAACCTTCATGACTGATCATTATTATACCTCCGAAACGGAGAATGTCGGGCAATTCCGCTGCGAAACCACCTTTATTCCTTCCAACATCACTTTTGCCACGGACCTGCCCGCTTCTTTTGAAGGCCGCGCAGAATTCCCCTCCCCCGGCGTCATGCTCGGCTCCACGCTCGCCTCCTGCATGATGAGCCTTGTTTCCGTGGTCGCGGCCAGAAAAGGAGTGGATTTGAAAGGCATGCGCGTTCTGGCGCGTGCGGCGGAATCATCCAGGGGAATTGAAAAAATTGAACTCAAGGCCATCATGCCCCTGGAAGGCAGCCACCCTCTCCGCGCCATGCTGGAAAAAACCGCCATGTCCTGCCCTGTGCGCCAGGCGCTGCGGCCTGATTTGGAAACGCCCATTGAATGGGAATGGAAGTAAGCCGCCATCAGGGCCAAAAACTCAAGCTTGAAGTTATCCTCAAAATCCCGCCTGTTTATAAAAAAGCCGCTGCGGAATCATCCGCAGCGGCTTTTCGATTGCCAACGTTTTTCCTTTAGAAGTTGTAGCGGTAGCCGACGCTCCCGTTGATGGAGCTGGAACCGCTGCGGACATCCGCGTTGCCGTCCACGAAAATGACGCCCTTGGTGCCCACGGGAACGCTCAGCCCCGCACCAATCTGGAAGGCCGTGCTTCCAACCTTGGCGCCATATACCGGACGCGTATAGGAGGGATCCGCCAGGAAGCCCACATTGGCCTGCCCGCGGCGGTCTCCCATATCCTGGGAAACGTTCACCCGTACCTCTCCCAGCGCTTCACGCCCGAAGATGTTGGACCCCATGAGGCCGGAGAGACGGGCGCCCACAGCGACCGCCGCCGTGGTCAGTTCCTGGTCTTCCACCCTCAATCCGGCATTTCCAGCAGAGCCGCTTTCCTGATAACCGTCCATGCGGGTCGTCACAATGGAAGCGTTGAATAAAGGCTGGAGAATCACGCTCCTGTCTTCATTGAGAGCGATGTCATACGCCAATTCGTACATGGCTCCGAAACCGGCCCCCGTCGTACTGCCGTGGGCCTGGTAAGAACCCGTACCATAGTTCACCGTGCGCGTCAGCGCGGCATCATTCCAGCCGCCCGTCAGGATCAGCAGATGGGACCATTTGCGGGACTGGTAGCGGACGAACAAATTAACATAGTAACTGTCCAGGTCTCCATCCGCCGTATCCGCAGCGTTGGCTGTCAGGCTTCCGTAATTGGCCGTAAACGCCGCTCCCGCCGTAAAGCGGGCGTTGATATCCACGTCCATGCCTACCGTGCCGCCCCAGGTAGTAAGTTCATAACCGCTTTCATCACCCTTGGTATCCAGCTTGGCATAGGACCCTGTCCCCTGCATCCACATATGGAAGTAGGGCATGTCCTCATGGACGTATGCGGGATTAACGCCCATCTGCGCCACGCGGTTGCGTATCCAGCCCATCTGGTCGCGCAGGGAGTCGCGCTGGGCGATGCCCAGGCTGGTAACCGTGCTGCCGGCGGCGGCGGCCAGTTTGCGGGCGGCGCCGGAATAGTCGCCTGAATTCTGGGAGAGAAGAACAGAGGTATAGAAATCGCGCAAGGCAGAGCCTTCCTCCATGTGGTAGCGGGAATTCCAGAGGATGTCCGCTCCCGTGGAGGCATTCCGCGTCAGGGACGAGTTACGGAAAATGTTTTCCGTGCGCGCCGTGCCGGTGAGGATGATGGCCGTCATGCTGTCATTGGTGGCCAGCTCCAGATTTTCATACATGGAGCCAAGAATCATGTCCTGAAGGGTGACGTTGCCGCCCAGGGACACCAGCGCGCCGTCCGTCGTCTTGAACAATTCCATATTCAGCGTTTCCGCGCTCCCGGAAACCAGGGTATCCAGATTGTTCATGACCAGCGTGACTTCTCCCGTCCCGTCTCCCAGCGTAATGTTGCCGCTGGAAGTAACGAAAGGATTGCCCAGGCCGTCCACCGTGGTGGCGGAGGTGGTAATGGCAACCGTGCTGTCCCCCGTTACGCTCAGGCCGTCCGAGCCAAGCGTCAGCTGGGTTTTAGGATCGTCCGCACTGCCGATATTGAGCGTGCCGCCGTTCACGGTAATCCCCTGATAGGAAGCCTGGGCGGGATTGCCGCCCTCCCCTGCCGCTCCGGCCAGGGTCAGGACGCCGCCGTCACTCACATTCAGGAGATAACCCGCATTGCCCGCACCCTTGAGAGTCTGGACGCTTCCGTTGCCGGATTTGACGTTGAGCGTTCCGGATGCCCCGTCCAGCGTACCGGTAAAGGTATGGGAGGCGGAGGAGTTGATCGTCATTTCCGCGCCGCTCAGCTTCAGGGCTCCGCCGCCCGCCAATCCGGAAACGGTGTTCACGGAACCGGTTGCCGCGGACAGGGCGGAACCTTCACGGATGTCCAGCAGAACACCATTCAGGGAAGAGCCGTTGCCCAATGTCAGGGAGGAGTCCGTGCCCGTGCCGCCCAGGGTCAGCGTACCGTCCCCGGAGATAGTCACCTCTGTGACATGGCTGCCGGCCTGCTGGCCGGTAAGAACCATCTGGGTTCCGTTACCCAGCTCCAGAGTTCCCCCTTCCGCGCCGGAAGCCAGTGTTTCCACCGTAGTTATGCGGGACGCGCCGTCATCACGGCCGCCCAGCGTTATGTCTCCGCCCGCGAGTTCCAGCTCAGTAAGGCTATTGCCGGCGCCGTTCAGGACGATGTTCCCTTCCGAGGAAGTGAGCCTGGAATCATTTCCGGTGAAGTTGCCCTCCACGGTGAGGGTTTCCGCGCCTTTTTTGACAAAATCCACATGGTCCCCGCTGATGGTTCCGCCGTAGCTGTTGCTGCCGGCGTCAACGTCCTGAACCAGATCCACTACGACGTGGTTGGAGGCCGCATCATCCGCCGTATTCGTCACCACCAGCGCACCGTCGCTGCCGACCAGATTGCTGACTTTCAAGCCGTCTCCGTTCCGGGAGGCTTCCGGAGCCCCATTCAAGCTCACATGAAGCGTGGTGCCATTAATGCCGACAGCCTTGTAGGGATCCAGCGCGGCGTAATCGCTGATATTGGGGTCGTCTGAATTGGGGGTGGTGTCCACCAGATAGACAAGGTCCGTATTGCCGCTGACCATCAGCGTCCCGTCCGCACCCAGGACTTCCGTCACGGTATAGCCGAGGGAAGCCAGGAGAGGAGAGAATCCGATTTGCTTGAAATTGTCCACAGCCAGGGTTCCCATTGTCAGTACAAGCCCTACGCCGTCAGTGGAATCCCGGTTGGCGGCAAGCAGGTCCAGAACACCCTGGTTGCTGAGGTTGATGGTTGTTGTGGCGGCGGAAAGCGTCAGGCTGTCCGCATCAATAACGCCCTGTCCGGTAGTTCCGCCCGCTGTAAGGCTGCCGGAATCCAGTTTCAGCGTCACCGTCTTGCCCGTCATGTCCAGAGCACCGGAAACGCCTGTAAGCCGGGAGTAATCCTCCATGACGATGGAGCCGACCATGGAGCCGGACAGGCCGCCCAGATTGATGGTATTCAGGGCTCCCTGCGTTCCGGCGGAAGCGGCCACTTCCACGTTTCCGGCGGTTTTGGCTTCCGCGTTTTCCAGGCTTCCCTTCGTAATCAGAATAACGTTGGCCGCATCCAGAGAGGACAGATTGAGAACACCGTTATTGACGGTGACCCGTCCGGACCCCAGGGAGTCAGCCCCCGCCAAGGTGACGGTGCCCGTTCCGGAGAGCGTCGTGGAACCGGTGAACCCGGTGTTGCCGGCCGCCAGCGTTATCTCTCCAGCAGTGTCAATAACCAGGGAACCAGCTCCGAAGAGGGACCCGGCCCAGACACTTCCGTCACCCAGCCGCGCCGTAGCGCCGCCCGCAATGGAGAGTGCGCCCAGGAAGGTGTTCGCTCCGGTGAGTTCCAGCGTTCCGGCGTTTACGGATACCGTGCTGCCGGCCGTACCGCTGATGACGCCTCCGTAGGAGAAATCGCGGGCAAAGGCCAGCGTGGAATTGTTCTGGATGTCAATGCTGTCCCCCAGCTTGGCCACATCGGCGGAATTCACGGTAACCGTGCCGCGGTGCACCTTGAGCTGACCGTCCAGGTTGACGCCGCCCGCCAGGGTAATATTGCCCGCTCCCTGGGTGGAGAACGCCGTTCCGCTCAAATCGCCGCTGAAGGTGAAATCCTTGGTGGCAAAGACCTGGTTGCCCGTAAAGACAACGTCATTGGCAAACGTTCCTCCGGCTGTTCCGTTCCATTCCGTACGGACGTTGGAATCCGCAAGTTTCAAGATGCCGTCCGCCCCCATCGTTACGTTATTCAATTGGAAATAGCCGGATGTCACGGACAGGATCCCCTGAAATTCCGTGCTCATATTCAGGACATTGGCCCCATAGCTGGTTCCCAGTCCCACGGAAACGGTACCGGAACCGGAGGCATTCAGGTTCAGAGCCGAGTTATCATTAGCCCCGCTGACCGTCAGTACGGAACCGTCCGCCAATTCCACGGCTTTTCCATTGGCCAGAGCCTTGGCGACGGTGGCGGCCACTTCCTCGCCCAGCGTCATGGAACCGCCCGTCCACGTCATGTTGTCTGCGGTAAACGCCGTGGCAAAAGAGCCGGAAGCCAAATTGAGGCGGCCGCCCTGCAGGTTGATCATGCCCATTCCCGGCTGAACGTCCGCCGTAGCCAGAGTGAGCACGCCGTCCGTAACGGTAATGGCTCCGGATCCCAGGGAATTGGCGACCTGGGCTACCAGTTCGCCCTGCTGGACGGAAATATCCCCGTTCCAGCCCGTGTTGTCCAAATTAAGGACCAGCTTCCCTTCGCCGCGCTTGGTCAGCGTTCCCTGGGCGATTTTTCCGGTGCCGTCGGAAACGAAGACATAATCGCTGCCGGCAGCATTGTTAACTGTGATGGAAGCAGGATTCACCGCTCCGGACAGGGTGACGGTTCCCGCCCCGGTACTGTTGAAGATCAGATTCTTCCCGGCAGCCGTATCCGTGGAACTTTCAATGCCCCACATGGCGCCCGTGTTCGTATCGCTCCAGGTCACTCCTTCCGCTCCCTGCCAGATCCACACGTCCCCGGCGGAAGTCACTACCAGCTTGAGGGATGTTCCCGTCTGCTCCAGTTCATAAATCAGCGTTTCGTCCCCGGTATATCCGGCCCAGTTAAAGACGGCGCTGGCGGCATCAAGACCGCTGGCGGCGGAAATCAGGGTATATTCCCCGGCATCCGTAATGCCTTCAAGCCCGTTCAGCGTAAGATTGAACGTTCCGGCCCCGAAAGCGCCGCCCACTTCGAGGGCGGAGCTGATATCCAGTGTCAGCGTAGAGTTGGCCGCCAGGTTCAGGGCGCCCGCAGTCGTCATCCGCGTATTGGCCGCCATCGTGATATTCCCTAGGGACGTAGCTCCGGAAGCAGTAAGAGCGAGCGTTCCCCCCTGAATATCCGTCAGCCCCGTGTAGCTGACCGTTCCTCCCAGCGTCAGCGTTTCCTCGCCGACCTTGGTCAGAGACAGGACGCCGGATTCGTCATACGAAATGGAAGTGGCTCCGTACCCAAGAGCAACACCACGGTCTGTGAGCGTGCCGTTGTACGTGCCGGCCCCCACCGTCAGCGTGCGCGCACCGCCTACGGCTCCCACTTGGGAATTTTCCGTTCCGTCCAGAGAGGCAATTTCAACATCCTCCAGCACGCGCATGAAAGCGAATCCGGTCGTGTCCGTTCCGGATGTCAGGGTGACGCCACCCTGAGAGATGGAAGTGCGCAGATCCAGCCCGGCGCTATAGCCGTTGGAAGCATTCATGGTGATCATTCCGGTAAATCCGGAAGCGTCTCCGCTGATGATGAGCTTTCCGTTGGAATTGTACCTGCCGTCGCCCGCTCCGCGGCTGTAAGTCAGAGAGCCGGCTCCAGTGAGCGTTCCGGTGAAGCCCATTTCTTTGGCCCAGTTGTCCCTGCCCACCAGGGAGACCGCCCCGTTGACGGTAACGGTTCCGGTGAAGCTATGCTGATAGTCCACGGCGCTTGCCTGGGAGGCGTCCACCCATTTCAGGGAAACGGCGTCGGACGCGTTTGTTCCCAAAATCAAATCGGAGTTGATGGTATGGTGGGAGGTTCCCGAACTGTTGCCGGCAATAATCAGCGACGTGCCGTTTTCCAGGGTGACGGAAGAACCCGCGCTTCCCCAGCGGATGGATGAGGTTCCGTTCCCTATCTGGAGGTTGCCCTCCTGCACCACGATGTGGCCGGAGTTGCTCCCCGTCAGTTTCAGCAAGCCCGTGCCGGTTTTCCGGACAGTTCCTTCCCCAGTAATGGCATTGCCGAAAACGATGTCGGACGGAGTCGCCAGAGTGATGAAAGAGTTGGCATCCGGAGAAAGGGAGAATACCGGGTTAGTGACGGTTCCCAAATCCACCGTCACCGTCGCTCCATTGGCCGCACCCAAAAAGGAACCGGCCTCCCAGGTTACCCCCGTGCCGGGAAGGGCCGTATCATAACCGAATGCCAGAACACCCTGCGACACAGCCACAGTAGTACCCGTGCCGAGTATGGAAGAGGTGCCGAGGACCAACGTTCCCGTGCCTTCCTTGGTGACGGCCGTATTGGTAATTTCTCCCGTCCCCGTCAGTTCATAACGGGTAGTGGAGTTGCGGACAAGCATGGAGCTTGGCGAAACCTCGGAATCCAGCTGTACAACAGAGTTAGAGACTCCGGCCTGGTCTGCAAAGGAAACCGCCAGACCGTCCTCATACGAGGCTGGGGCGCCGCCGTCCGTCCAGACATTTTCCGCGCTCCAGACGCCGCTTTCACCGCCCGCCCACAAGAGGAGGGTTCCCGCCGTATAAACAAGGTCTTTGCCGTTTTCGGAAACGGTGACGGTTCCCGCCACGCCGTCAGCAAAGGAAACCTTAATGGAAGATATATTGGACAGGCCTGTAGTTGAAAGGACGGACATGCCGTCTGTCAGGGTTCCGAATTCGGAAAGATCCAGGCTCAATTCTCCTTCAGCGGAAAGAGCGAACGTACCGTCCACACTGATTCCCGTTCCTGCCCCTCCCGCCAGCGCCAGCACGCTGGAACCGGTCATGTTCAGATTCCCCGTAAAGAAAGAATCCTGGAACATGGTCACGATGTCGAAACCGGTCACAGCCGTATTGGAGAAGGAAATGGCATGGTCCGCCGTATTGCCGTAACCGCCCAGAAGCAAGGAAGAGGTGCCGCCTACCGTACCCTCCGATGCATTCAGCGTACTGCCCGTACGGAATACTGCTTTCTTAACGGTAAGAGTAGCGTCCCCGTTCACAGCGGACCTTGCCCCGCCGCCCGCATAGAGGGCTCCCGTATAAGTGCCGCCATCCAGCGTCAGGCTAGAATTGCCGCTGACGGTGGATGTTCCGGAGGTGCCGTAGCCGCCGCCATAGACAGCCCCGGTAAAGACGGCGTCACTGGCGGCGGTAATGCTGACGCTGGAATCGCCTCCTATCGTATACGCCCCGGAACCTCCCGAATAGGAACCGCCCACGATGCTCTTGACAAAGCTGCCGGAGGCCGTTCCCAAATCAATCGTCACATTGGTGCTTCCGGTAATGGCGGCACGGGATGAGGAGTTGGCTTCATAAGTGCTGCCGCCGATGATGAAGCCCCGGACAACGGAGTTGAGCGAAATGGTTTCGTCCGTGACGCTTTGCATGCTGCGCACGACGACGTATGTGCTGCCGTCAAGGTTGTTTACGGAATTATGGGCTGCCGTGCCTCCGCCTACCAAACTGCCTTTAATGACGGCATTCCCGTCCACGGATACGTAAACGTTTCCCGTGATGCCTGCCGCCTGGCCGTCCTTGTAGTTGCCTCCCACGACCCAGTTGACGGAGGTGTCCCCCTGAATCTGGGTATGGACGTCTCCCGTAACGTTCCACTTGCCGGAACCGCTCCAGTTGTTGGCATAGCTGCCGCCGATAATCAGATTATAATTGCCCCCCAGCACATCCGTCCAGATGCCGGTGGTGATTTGCGTAGCCGTGGCATTGGACGCAGTATTGTAGTAGCCGCCGGCCAGGGTCACTCCTGTCAGGTCTCCCGTTCCGGTGACGGCATTCACGGAACCGAACCCCTCCTGCATGGAAGAAGGCCGGATACCGTACAGGGACAAAGACTGCTGGTTCGCCAGCGTACCTGTTGCGGAAGAGGGAGCTTCTTCCAGCCCCCAGGCAGGGTCCCAGACGGTCTCATGGGCGCCGGAAGCCGTAAAGGTGATGACTGTTTTTCCGTCCACAGTACTGATCGTGTACAGGGATTCGTCAACATCCGCCAGAGTGAAGCCAGACCCCAGATCAACGCCCAGGTTATAGGAGGTGTTCACCAGGGCTTCAGAACCGAACAGGTCCTGGAATTCCTGAAAACCGGAGAAATCAATGAGACCGGAAGTCAGCGTCACGTTCTGCAGCACGCTGCCTACATTGTCCATGGAAGTATAATACAGGCGGCCTCCATCCACCGTCACATTGCCCGTGATCTCCCCGGAACCGTTGGCAAGGATGCCCATCGTTTCCCCTACCGTGAAGGCGTCCTGGAAATGCATGGTGCCCGCAGAAGCGGAAAGGACGCCATTTCCCGACAGCCCCGCCACGGTCATGGTTCCGGCCCCCGCATCCAGTCTGCCCCCGGCAAGAGCGGCGTTGATAGAGCCGACCTTGGAGAGAACAGCGCCGGAATTGACGGTATAGGTTCCCGTAAGCGCTACGTTCTCGGAAAGATGCACCCAGCCCGACTGGGCAACAAAGTTGCCGGCTCCGGTGATGGAGTTGCCAATAACATCCGCCGTTTCTCCCGCAGTACCATAATACGTCACATACTGGGAACCAGTGGAAGTGGTTACGGCAGCATTGCCAAGGGAGCCAGAAGAACTAATTCCCAGGGAGGTGAAGTTACGCGTAACGGCAATCGTCCCTCCAATTTCATTGGAGGCATTGAGCAGGTTGTAATAGGTATATTCATTCGCGCCGCCGCTGATGGAGAAACCGCTTGCCGCGGTAAGAACACCGGAAAACTTCACGTTCTTGCCCCAGCTGGAAGTCAGATTGACGCCGCTGCCGAACGTCGTCGCTCCGGAAAAGTTAAAACCGCCGCTGTTGACGGAAGTGGCGTTATAGCCGGCAGACCCCGCCACGGAAGGACCGTCCTGTACGTTCAGCGTGGTGCCGTCACCCATCACCAGTTTCTGGGACCAGGTGACATTGCCGGAAAACAGGGAAAGAGTGCCGCTGCTGATTTTAAGAGTGGCATCAGGAGAGGACGCGGGCGTAAGCGCCGTACCCTTGTTGGAATTGCCCAGGGTGAAGGTCCCTCCCCCCGTATAGTCCACTGTCACGGTCCCGCCGAAACTGCCGCCGTAGGAGGAAGAATTCCCCGTGATGGTCAGCGTAGTCCCCTCCCCGGTGATCAGAGCCGCGGTATTGTTGTGCTCCAGCTTGCTGATGGAAGTGTTCACGCCGGCTTTCAGGACGGAAGCTCCCGTCGTGTAACCGTGGCCGCCCAGCTTGATCGTGGCGTATTGGGCAGCCTGCGCGTGGTTGAGATTCAGGATGTTATTCTGTGATCCTCCCGTCGTGTTGGAATAAAGGGAAATGATTCCGTTGAAGGTCCCTGCTCCGTTCAACGTCAGCGTGGAAAGGCTGGCGCCCCCGCTGGCCACGCGGTTTACCGTCAGTATGGCTTCCGGGGCCGTTCCGTTCAAATTGGTGATGGTGGCCGTGCCGGCTCCGGCAAAATTCAAGGTGGTAGAAGCCGTGACAGTACCAATGTCATAGGAGGCCGTACCTCCCGCCGCCACATTCACCTGCGTTCCGTCAAAGGCAACATCCGCCGCATAAGACTGTGATGCTGTCATCAGAAGACCAGAAACTCCTGCCAACGTGGCAGTGCCGAGCGTTACTCCGGAAAAGGAGGTCATCAGGGCAGCCAACAAATTCAAAGGGAGGTGTAATTTCATGTAATGTTTGATAATTAGGTATTTAATAGAACAAATAAGAACCTTCCCCACAACACAGCAAGGGAAATATGATTGTGAATATAAATAAGGAATTCGCAATCCGCTTTACTTTTATTCACATATTATTCAATTTTTTAAAGAAAAGCTGTATTGACAGTTAATGCGTTATATATTTTCGACATAATCTGTTGGAGGGAAGCCGGGATTTTTTTGACGGAAAGAACCTCCCGGATATTCCGGAAAACCATTGTAACTGATTCTTTTCCTTTGACAGCGGATTGCGAATCCGTATTTTCACGAACTATTACCAGATAAAATAAGATGAGCCTGCACAATAAGTTATGCAGGCCCATCCTTAAAGGTTAAGGAGAAACGTACAGTTCAACCTCTGGTCCATTTTTCCAAAAATTCCCCGGCGTCCTTCCCTTCTCCAATGTGCCTGAGCAGAGCGCTCCCAAGCACGGCGGCATCCGGCCGGGCATCTTCAGGCAGCGTCTCCAGCTGGTCCGGCGTCTGAAGCCCGAAGCCCAGCGCCAGCGGCACATCAAAAACTGACCGGGCACGGCGCATAGTTTCCGTCACGCTCTGTTCCAGGTTAGCCTTCCCTCCGGTGGTTCCCAGAACGGAAACCACATAAACGAAGCCGGAAGTATAAGGCTTGTATTCCCGCATGCGTTCCACGGAAGTATTGGGAGCCACCAGAGTGACGAGCGTCAGGCCACGGGGGCTGAAAACTTCCCGGAACATTCCGGATTCCTCCAGCGGCATATCCGGTACGATGAAACCGCTGACGCCAGCCTCCTCCGCATCCCGGGCAAGCTGTTCCAGGCCATACTGGTAAAAGGGATTTACATATCCCATCAGCACCAGCTTGGCAGAAAAACAGCCCTTACGGGCTTTCAGGCCGTCCAGAATCCATTTCAGGCTGACGCCGCGGGCCAGGGCATCCCGGGATGCCTGTTCAATAACCGGGCCGTCCGCCACGGGGTCCGAGAAGGGAACTCCTATTTCAATAATATCCGCGCCGGATTCGTCAATGCGGGACAGGTGGGTCCAGAAAGAATCCTTGTCCGGAAATCCGGCGGTGATAAAAGGAATAACGGCGCGTCTGCCAAGGGCATGGGCCCTTTCCACGGCTTCCTGTAACGGTGTTTTCTGCATGTTGTTCATGGAAATGATGCGGCTTAAAGATTGATATATTTCCTGACGATTCCCAGGTCCTTGTCTCCGCGGCCGGAGAGATTGACCAGAACGTCCCCTCCCTGCGGCAATTCCTCCGCATGGTCCAGCACCCAGGCCACGGCATGGGAGGATTCCAGCGCAGGAATGATGCCTTCCTCCCTGGTGAGCGTCTGGAAAGCGTTTAAAGCGGAGGCGTCGCAAATCATACCGTAATGAACGCGCCCCGTTTCCGCCAGATAGGCGTGTTCCGGGCCTACCCCGGGATAGTCCAGCCCGGCGGAAATGGAATGGGACGGCTGTATTTGCCCGTCTTTATCCTGTAAAAGCATCGTCACATGGCCGTGCAGCACGCCGGGACTGCCCAGATTGATGGGGGCGGAGTTATAGCAGCCGGGCTCACCGGTGCCTCCCGCCTCGACACCCACCAGGCGGACGCCTTCATCCTCCACAAAGGGGTGAAGCATGCCGATGGCGTTGGAGCCGCCGCCCACGCATGCCACCACCACATCCGGCAGCCTGCCTGCGCGCTCCAGCATCTGGGCGCGGGCCTCCCGCCCAATGACGGATTGAAGCTGCCTGACCAATGTGGGGAACGGATGGGGGCCAGCCGCCGTACCGAAACAATACAGGGTATCCGCCTGATGGGAAATCCAGTAGCGCAAAGCCTCATTGATGGCATCCTTCAACGTGCGGGAACCGCTCTCAATCGGGAAAACCGTCGCTCCCAGCAGTTTCATGCGCATGACGTTCATGGACTGGCGTTCTACATCCTCTGCGCCCATAAAAATGGTGCAGTCCATGTTAAGCCGGGCGGCCGCCGTAGCCGTAGCCACGCCGTGCTGCCCCGCCCCGGTTTCCGCAATCAGATGCGTTTTCCCCATCATTTTGGCCAGAAGGGCCTGGCCGAGGGCGTTGTTGATTTTGTGGGCTCCGGTGTGCAGCAGGTCCTCCCGTTTCAGCCACAGGCGGAAGCCCAGTTTTTCCGAAAGGTGGGGACAGAACGTGAGGGGAGTTTCACGCCCAGCGTAATGGACCAGCAGATCCTGAAGCGCATCCCGGTACTCGCGGGACGGCATGATGGAGTCCATGGCTTCCTCCAGCTCCATAAGCGGGGGGCGCAGCGCTTCCGGTACGAAGCGACCGCCGAAATTGCCGAAATATCCTTCTTTCTTCATGCGATGTGGTAAGGAGTGTAAGGGGTGAGTGGTTTGAGGGCCGCCAGCAGTTTTTGCGGGCTTTTCTGGCCGGGAATGGCTTCCACGCCGGAGTTCAGGTCTATGCCGTCCGGAGAGCATTGTTCCAGCGCCCTGTTCAGAGAGGCGGAGGAAAGGCCGCCCGCCAGGAACCAGGGCCGGGGGGAACTCAGAAACGCCAGGGAGGACCAGTCAAGGGAAACGCCGTGGCCGCCGCCCTGGCTGCCGGCATCCAGCAGAAACCAGGCGCAGCTGTCCGCCCATAGCTCCATTTCCCTTTGCAGGGCATCTACGGATTCATACCGGTCCGGCCACAATACGCGGATCACTTTTTCCGGACCGATGCGGCGCGCGCAGTCCAGAGAATGGGCACCATGAAGCTGGGCAAATTCCAGACGGGCCGTTTTCATGATATCCATGATTTCCTCCGCGTTCTGGTTCACGAAAACGCCCACGCGGCGGATCAGGGCGGAGTCCAAGGCTGCCGCGCGCGACGGCGCAATATAACGCGGACTTCCGGGATGAAAGATGAAGCCGCAGAAATGGGCCCCCATCCCCATGGCGGTTGATAAATCGCTCTGGCGGGTAATTCCGCACACCTTGATTGCAAATGAATGCTTCTTCATATTGTTTCTTCTAAAATTGCTGCCAGTTTTTCACCCGGCCTTCCTCCGTCCATCAGGGCTGTTCCCATCAGTACGGCCTGGAAGCCCGCTTCCGCGGCTTCCCTGAGATGAGCCCCGGCGCTCATGGCGCTGGCGGCAATCCACACCTCCCCCTCACGGCGGAATTTCGCCATGTCCAGGCAGGCCTGCCTGTCCGTTCTCAAGGTATCCAGGTCACGGGCATTTACCTGGATGATGCGCGCGCCGGAGTCCCTGGCAATTTCCAGATCCGCCGCGTCAAACACTTCCACAACGGCGTGCATGCCGTAAGCCTCCGCCTGCTCCCTGAGAACACGGAGCGTCCGTGCGTCCGGCGTCAGACGGACGATGAGCAGCAACGCGGAAGCCGGCGTAGAAGCCGTCTCCATCACCTGAAGCTGATGAAAAATGAAATCCTTGCGGAGAAGCGGAAGCCCGGCGCGGCTCATGCGTTCCAAATATCCGATGCGGCCGCCGAAAAACTGTTCTTCCGTCAACACGGAGATGCAGGAGGCGCCTGCCGCAGCGTATTGTTCAGCCACTTCCTCCGGTTTCAGCCCGGTGGCGATGACGCCGCGCGACGGAGAGGACTGCTTGAACTCCGCAATGACCGCCACGGGCTGCCCGTCCGGCGGTTCCGCAATGGCTTTCAGGAAATCCGGCCGGCGCCCCTTCCACGGGCGCGGCAGTTCCCGGCGGGAGGCCATGTCCGTGAGCAGGGCTATCTCCTCCGCCTTGGCTTCCCGGAACCGGTCAAGCAGCATGAAGCGTTCTCCTTCCTATGCCGGCGCAGACGGCTTCCCGCGCTTTCGCCATGCAGACGGACAGGTCCATGTGCTCCTCCAGCAGGAACATGGCTACCCCCACATTCAGAATCACCATGTCCATCATGGCATGCGGGCCTTTCCCCGCCAGAATGTTTTTCAGCACGTCCACGGCTTCCGACTTGGAATGAACGGCCAGTTCCTCCGGGTTGCAGGGCTGGATGCCGTAATCCAAAGGATCCAGGGACATGGGCGTCAGCCTGCCGTTGTGGATGATCATCATCTTGGTGGGCCCCAGCGGCGTCACCTCGTCATATCCCCCGGCGCCATATACTACGGCAGCCTTGCGGATGTGGGACTGGCGGAGCGTCTCCGCCAGCAGCTCAACGAGTTCCGGACGGGCCACGCCCAGCAGGATATGCGTGGGACGCGCCGGGTTGATGAGGGGGCCCAGCAGATTGAACAGGGTGCGAATGCCCAGCTCCCGGCGGATGGGGCCAACATTGCGGAAGGCAGGATGAAAATTGGGCGCGAATAGGAAAGCGAAGTTCCGCTCGTCCAACAGGCGCCGGACATCCTCCGGAGCTACGTCCAGCGGGAACCCCAGGCCTTCCAGAGCGTCCGCAGAACCGCAGGAGGAGGACACGGCGCGGTTGCCGTGCTTCACCACTCTGTACCCCATTCCGGCCAGCGTCAGAGCCGTGGCTGTGGAGCAATTGAAAGAATTGCGTCCGTCTCCGCCCGTGCCTACCACGTCAATGCAGTCGCCCTCCAATCCTTCCACCCGGTTGGCGCGGCCCAGGGCAATGCCCACGGCGTGGGCCATTTCCAGCGGGGTTTCCCCTTTCATGCGGAGCCCCATCAAAAAGCAGCCCGCCTGGGCCGGAGTCATGCGGCCATCCATGATGTCCGCAAAGCCTGCGGCAGCCATATCCGCCGTCAGGTCCTGTCCGGCGGCCAGGGCGTCCAGAATGCGGCTGATGCGTTTTTCCTTCTGCCCCGAAGGCACGACGTTATCCGGGAAGTTGCCCAGAAGCTGGAGCCCGTTCGGCGTCAGGATGGATTCCGGATGAAACTGGATGCCCACCCACGGACGGTCATTATAGCGCAGGGCCATGACTTCCCCTTCCGGTCCGCGGGAAGTAACGGTAAAACGGGGATTCGGCTCGTCCTCCTTGGACTGGACCACCAGGGAATGGTAACGGCCCACGGTCATGGGGTTGGGAAGTCCGGCAAACAGCCCCGCGCCGTCATGGATGATGTCGGAGCTTTTGCCGTGCATGACATAAGGGGCGCGGGAAACCTCCGCTCCGGCGAAATAGCCCAGGAGCTGGTGCCCCAGGCACACGCCCAGCACGGGAACGGAAGCGGGGAGGCGTTTCAGGAACTCCAGGCACAGCCCGGCGTTGCGCGGATGACTGGGGCCTGGGGAAATGCATACGGCTTCCAGCTCCGGGCTGGTCGCCAGTTCCAGGATATGCGGATCGTCATTCGCACGCACCACGGGCTTGCGTCCCAGGGCGTAAAACGCCTGCACCAGATTCCACGAAAAAGAATCGTAATTATCAATGAACAGAAACATGGTCTTCTCCTTTCAAAATAACGTCAATAATTTTGCCCTTGTTCATGCACTCCTGCCATTCGGCTGCCGGATCGGAATCATATACGATTCCGGCTCCCGTCTGCCAGTGGATGCGCCCATCTTTCACCCACATGCTGCGGATGGTGATGCCGGAATCCATGTGGACGCCGTTTTTGTCCAACCCCAGCCATCCGATACATCCGGCATACGGACCGCGCGGCAGAGGCTCTTCCTCCGCCAGGATTTCCATGGCGCGCACCTTGGGGGCTCCGCTAACCGTTCCGGCAGGGAAAGCTGCGCCGAGAATATCCAAGACGTCCAATCCGTCGTTCACCTGGGCGGTCACGCGGGAAGTCATATGCATCACGTGGGAAAAACGTTCAATCTCCATCAGGCGTTCCAGTTTCACGGAACCGGGCTTGGCGACACGTCCCAAGTCGTTGCGCCCCAGATCCACCAGCATGACATGTTCCGAACATTCCTTCGGATCTTTCAGGAGATCGGCAGCCAAAGCGGCGTCTTCCTCATCATCCCTGCCTCGCCTGCGCGTTCCGGCAATGGGGGAAAGCTGAAGCTTGCCGTCCGTGCAGCGCACCATCAGTTCCGGAGAAGATCCGAACAAAGTCACCTCCGGCAGGCGCATGAAAAACATGTATGGGGAAGGATTAATGCTGCGCATGCGGCGGTACAGCATGAAAGCGTCTCCGCGGAACTCCGCGGAAGCCTGGGAGGAAAGCACCACCTGGATGGCTTCTCCGTCATGCAGCAGCTCCTTGATATGCTCCACCCCCTTCATGTAAGCCGCCTGGTCCGGCGTGCGGGAAACCTCCCCTATGGAAGGTTCCTCCGCCCCATGGAGCGGGGCATGGGACAAATCACGGTGTTCGCCCAGGCTGAGCTGGGTAAGGCGATTGTACAAATGGTCAAAAACAATCACGGTGCCGGCCAGCACCAGGCAGGATTCTGCGGAAGAAGCCGGAATGGCCTGCGCCAGCCTGGGCTGGAACAGAGCGGCGGTTTCATACCCGAAATAGCCGTACAGAGCCCGCGTGATGGGAGCCTGCCTCATATCGTCCCCCACCAGCTCCAGACGCTGCATCAGAGAGCGCAGTCCATCCAGGTAAGGCATGCCTTCCAGCTCCTTCAGGGAAGCCAGACGGTCGTCTTTGATGGAAAGGGACAGCCTGGCGTCTACACAGGAAACGGTCATCAGGTAATCGCAGGCAATGATGCTGTAGCGCCCCCATCTGCCGTCCACTTCCGCGCTTTCCAGCAGAAGTCCGGGAATTTTGTTCTGAGTCAGGCTCAGAAACAGGCTGATAGGGGTCTCCAGATCGGCGCTCAGGCGGCGGCTGCGCTGTTGGAGAGTGATCATGGATGGTGTTTGCATGGATGATGATGTAAGTTGAAAATAAAAAACTGCTTTGACTCTCGGAGGAATCAAAGCAGTTCTTGAAAAATGGTCATAGCTGAATGCTATTACTGCACCTCGGGATTCCCCCGTCCGGACATGGGTACGCGCCACCAATAGCCGTTGCCGTAATAACGGTTCTCGCTAAAAAAGGGCTGTACAGTGCTGAAATGCATCTGCGCGTTTATTACTCCTCTGCCCCTTCTTTGTCAAAAAAACTTTCCGTCAATGGCGAAAAAACCGTATTGGCTTCTCAATCGGCCCAGAGAAAACACGACACCTCTCCGGCGCATCCAAACTTCCCCAGGAACCGCCCGCCCCCACTCCCACCGGCGGAACAGAGCTGCGAACATGGCGCAGCACGTTTTTCTTTTCCTTCTTTACGAATCCAGAATTCCCTTTCCAGAAACCGGTTATTGCAAGACTTCTTCACTTCCCCCGGTTTCCGGCTATCTCTTCACAAAAAGAAAAGGAAGAAAGAGCGTCTTGAACATTCGGCTTTAGACACCGTCACTTCTTTTTCCTGTAGAGCCTGTCATGTTTCTGACGATGTTTCCCTTTATAAAGGAAATCCGTCTTTTCGTCCCTGCCCACGGTGCGGTCAATCAGGCTGGGGATGTCTTCTTTCGAATATCCGGCTTCCAGAATGAAATTCTCAACCTTGCCGTATTGACCGGGGAATTCGGAAACAAGCAGTTTCATGAAGGATTTTTCAAGATGCTTGACTTCATCTCCAAACACTTCATTTCTTGTCTCGATAAAAGAGCGGTGGCTTGAACCTTCACGCATCAGTTTGAGGACTTCCTGAACGGGGAGACGTTTGATTCTTTCTATCTCACGCTTCCGGAATTCCTTTTCCTTGTCGGAAAGGGGAGGGACGGGATTTCCCTGGGCATCCCTCTGGTAGGGATTGGGTTCCTGCGCGTTTTTGTACTGTTTCAGGATGCGCGCGTAATAGGAAAGAAACAGGCGCCGGATGATCTGCTTTTTGACGGGTTCCTTGATTTTGTTCGTCTTTCGAACCAGGCCGATATATTTTTCCATGAGGAGGCAGGCTTCGGACTTGCGGTGAATATCAGCCCTATCATCGCCCATATCAACATCCGGCTCGATTTCCCGGTACGTTTTGTAGGTAAAAAGGGGCGCTGAAGCTACCAGATAATAATTCCATATTTTCTCTTTCAGCTCGGTATCAATGTTATCCTGTGTCGTCAAACTAAAGGTGAGCGTATGTTTCCTGGCCCCGTTGTAGAAGGATTTAAGCCGCATGTCCTTCAGCAAACCGGAGAGTCCCCGGATGGTTGCGGACGGCTGTTTGTACTGGTCGATGCACGCCGGGCTCTCCAGGGGAGAATCGGAATAGGCCTGATTGCCCTTCCCGATCATCAGGCAGACGGCACACGCGCATAAAGGAGATAACAGGTTCATTGTTTTTTAATCCTCATTGCTGGTTCTTGTAAAGGTGATGCCGAATTTCTCAACAACCGTTTTTGTGGTATTTTGATCAATGGCTTCAATACGGTATTTTTGATTTGTCGTTCCTAAAAAAATGGAATCCTGTTGTTCGCTGCCTTTCCCTCCCTTTCCCCAATGAATATGGAAGTTGCATACAAACCAAAATTGTTGAGGATTATGTTTGGACCGGCGAATCGTTTCAAGAACTTCCTCAATATCGCGATTGTCCCCTACCATATCATAAAAATTATTTTTATCCTGAATGGGAGCGGCCATGTTGCAGGTTACATGTTCGACTGCCAGTTCCGGTTGAGGCCGCGGGGGAGTCCCGTTCTTTCCTTCCCACATGAGTCCCCCATCCCGCTCAATCACCTTGACTCCCTTAAAACTGACGTCAGTAGGAAAAAGCGTCACTTTAATAAATCCCCAGACACCGTGTTCTCCCTTGGGTATTTTAAAATCAGCCGTATTGGCGGAAAAGCCATCTCCCAGATCCATGTGTCCCTCATATTTTTCCTTCGTTATCTTCTTGGGAATCCTGATATTGACGGTGATTTTAGCTTCTTTGTCTTCGCCGGTTTTGGCTGTAATGGTGACGCGGGCATCTTTGGTTAAATCCTTTTTGGCAGTTAAAGTGATCTGTTGCGAACCTTTGAATGGATTAGTATCTGTCTGCTGGAAGCCTTCTCCTTTAATATTCCAGGTAATTTCTTCAATATTTCCCTTAGGTTTGCCGATCAGAAGAAAGGAGATATTCTCCCCGATTCCTATATTTTTTCTTTTTCTATCGTCTTCCTTGTCCTGTTCACTTCCTCCCTTGATATAATAATCCGCAGAACACAACTCTGTCTGGGATTTAATCTGGAGGGGCCCGCAGGCTTCCTCTTCCGTCTCCTTCATGTCATCATCCGGTTCATTTGCAGCCCGAAGAGGAGTAAAACCAAACGAAATTGCCAACAGGCAGGATAGAAGCCGGAAGAAAGAGAGAGAAGAGAAAAATCGAGTAAACATACTTTACCTGACTTTTTATATTTTCACTACAGAATAGAATAATACCCTTGCTTGTCAACGAAAAACAATTTTCCATCTGTCAAAAATACTCTTTTTCCCCGAATTACCAAGCGTGACAGAGTCTTACAGAAATTCATTTGAGACATCGGCGGAAAATTCAACTATGGAACACCAGACTCTAAATGAAAATCCATTTCATTCAAAAAAGGGAGTCCCGCTAGAACAGCGGGACTCCCTCCGTTTTCCGTGAAAGAATCTTTCTGTTTAGAACAGGGTCACGGCTATATTCACGCCGGCGGTGACGATAGCCACCATGCTCATGAGCTTGATCAGGATGTTCAGGGACGGGCCGGACGTATCCTTGAAGGGGTCGCCCACCGTATCGCCGATGACGGCTGCCTTATGGCTTTCCGAGCCTTTGCCGCCCACATGGCCCTGTTCAATATATTTTTTGGCATTGTCCCACGCGCCGCCGGAGTTCGCCATGAATACGGCGAGCACAAAGCCGGAAGCCAGGCCGCCGGCCAGCAGGCCGAACACGCCGGGAACGCCGAAGACGATACCCATGCAGATGGGAGTGATGACCGCCAGCACGGACGGCCAGATCATTTCATGCTGCGCACCCGCCGTGGAAATTTCCACGCAACGCACATAATCCGGCTCTGCCTCCCCGGTCAGGATTCCCTTGATTTCCTTAAATTGGCGACGCACTTCCTTGACCATTTTTTCCGCGGCGCGGCCAACGGCATTCATGGTCAGTCCGCAGAACATGAAGGACATCATGGCCCCCACGAAGAGCCCCATGAGCACCTTCGGGTTCATCAGGGTTACCTGGAAATAGCCCATGAAATCAGACAGGGAAGCAGTAGCGATTTTGGAAACCTCCACGCTTACGGCGTCATTAATTTTGTAAATGGTATTGCCCGTGGCCTCACTCCAGTGAAGGATGGCAATCTTCAATTCTTCAATATAGGAAGCCAGAAGCGCCAACGCCGTCAGCGCGGCGGAACCGATGGCGAATCCCTTGCCCGTGGCGGCTGTCGTGTTGCCCAGGGCATCCAGGGCATCCGTGCGGCGGCGCACTTCCGGGTCCAGCTTGCTCATCTCCGCATTACCCCCGGCGTTGTCGGAAATGGGGCCGTAAGCGTCCGTCGCCAATGTCAGGCCCAGCGTGGAAAGCATGCCGACGGCGGCAATGCCGATGCCATACAGCCCCTTGCTCATTTCCGCCCCGGTGAAATGCCAGTCCCCGGAAGCTAGGCCGTAAGCCAGCACAGTGCCCACGACGACAGTAATTACGGGAATGCAGGTGGAAATCATGCCGATGCCGATGCCGGAAATAATGACGGTGGCCGGCCCCGTCTTCGCGCTGTGGGCGATTTTACGGCAGGGATAGGAATCATGGGAGGTGTAATGCTCCGTGCTCTTGCCGATGACGATGCCCACCGCCAGGCCGGTGACGATGGCCCCCCAGATGCCGGCCCAGTTATCCAGGCCGATGAGCTGGAGCAGGAATGCGGAAGCAATGGCAATCAGGAAGGAACTCAAGTTGATGCCGCGGTTCAGGGCTGCCATCAGCTCCGTTTGGGAAGCGCCGCGCTTCACGCGCACCGCGTACACGCCCAACAGGGAAAGAATGGTGCCGAGGGCGGCGATCAGCATGGGCGTAAGGACGGCCTTGATCGCCATTTCAGGAACGGCCATGTAAGCTGCCGCCCCCAAAGCGGCGGAAGCCAGAATGGAACCGCAGTAAGATTCGTAAAGGTCCGCCCCCATGCCGGCCACGTCCCCCACGTTATCGCCCACGTTATCCGCAATGGTGGCTGGGTTGCGGGGGTCGTCCTCCGGAATGCCGGCCTCCACCTTCCCCACCAGGTCGGCCCCTACATCCGCCGCCTTGGTGAAAATGCCGCCGCCCACACGGGCAAACAGCGCCTGGAGGGAAGCCCCCATGCCGAACGTCAGCATGGTGGTAGTAATGACGACCAGGCGCATGGAAAGCTCCATGTCCCCGTAAAACCAATCCAGAACCCAGTACCAGGCACCGATATCAAGCATGGCAAGGCCCACGACGGTCAGGCCTAGCACGGCGCCCGAGCGGAAAGCTATTTGCAGCCCGGCATCCAGGGAATGGCGGCAGGCATTCGCCACGCGGCCGGAAGCATACGTAGCCGTCTTCATTCCGATGTAGCCGGCCAGACCGGAGAAAAAGCCGCCTGAAATGAAAGCGAAGGGAACCCAGGGGTTCTGAATGTGGAGGCAGTAGGCCAGAAAAGCGAAGACAACAGTAATGAGCACAAAGAAAATGGCGACAATCTTATACTGCTGCCGCAGGTAGGCCATGGCGCCGCTGCGGACATGCCGGGCGATCATTTTCATGACCTCGTTCCCCTCATCCTGCGCTTTCATGCGGTAAAAAAAGATGCCCGCAAAAATGAGGGCCAGCACGGAAGCCGATGGGATGAGCCAAAATAAATCCTGGATGGTTATCATTGTCAGTACACTTTAAATTAAAGTGGTAAAAACATAACACCAGCTCTACTTTATTCCAAGAAAAAACCTGTGTCCGGAACGGGAAATGCCCCTTCCAGCAGAAAGACCAGCACCACGGGAAAAACAGTGCCTATCTATCCGCATCTGCGTCAATCAAAGAGAGCTCCTCCGGCGTAAACGGCGCACTATCCAGTGCTTTCAGGCAATCCCTGATTTGCGAGGGGCGGCTGGCTCCAATCAGGGCCGTGGTCACTACGGGATCTTTCAGCACCCAGGCCAGAGCCATCTGGGCAAGGCTCTGGCCCCGGCTCCGGGCCAGGGCGGCCAGGCGGCGAATTTTATCCCCATGCTGAAGAACCCGCTCCTTTGTTAAAAAGACGGAGGAACCCGCCGCGCGGGAATCTTCGGGAATGCCTTCCAGATAACGGTCCGTCAACATCCCCTGGGCCAGGGGAGAGAAAGCGGCGCACCCGGTACCCGTTTCCCGAACAGCCTGAAAAACGGATTTCTCCGGTTCCCGATTAAACATATTGTACCGGATCTGATGCACCAGGCACGGAACGCCGGCCTCCCCAAGCATGGAGCACATCTGCCTGGCCTGTTCCGCCGGGAACTTGGAAATACCAGCATACAGGGCCTTTCCGGAGCGAACCGCCGTAACAAGGGCTCCCGCCGTTTCTTCAAGGGGAGTTTCCGGATCATACCGGTGCGCGTAGAAAATATCCACATAATCCAGCTTCATGCGGGAAAGGGACTGGTCCAGGCTGGCAAGCATGTGTTTGCGGGATCCCCAATCCCCATACGGGCCGGGCCACATCAGATGCCCCGCCTTGGTTGCAATAACAAGTTCATCACGGAAACGGGACAAATCCTGCATGAAAATACGGCCAAAGCATTCTTCCGCCGAACCGGGAGGAGGTCCGTAATTATTCGCCAGGTCAAAATACGTGATACCGGCATCAAACGCGCCGTGAATAAGCCGACGGGCGTTCTCAAAATCATCCGCAGCGCCAAAATTATGCCAAAGCCCCAGGGAAACGGGAGGAAGCAGCAACCCGCTGCGCCCGCAGCGGCGGTAGGCTGCGTGGCTATAGCGGCCGGGATCTGGAAGATAATTCATCGGAAAGAAAAAAGGGGGGGGAATTACCGTGGCTGAGACGGACGCCCATGCCGTACGCCGGAACGCCATGCTTCCGTACGGTATTTGGAAGCCAGCAGTTCCTCCACGCGGGCATTCATGCCGGGGAACAATTCCGCGTCCACGCACAGGGAATGCTTTTCCGCCAGGCGGGCGGCCAGCAATTCATCCCATCCGGAAGGGAGAAGACAATTCTGGATACTCCCCTGGTGAAGAACGCCTCCGCGGACTCTTCTCTGGCCGCCGCCAGCCAGTTTTTCCCCGCCGGGAAGGACAAGATCACTCGTTACGGGGCTGGAAAAACAGGCCCGCCCTCCGTCCGGGGCATCCCCGTCCAGCATCACGCACTCCACCCCGCAATCCCTCAGGACGCGGGCCAGCGCCCCATGAATCCAACGGTACAAAACCGCGCTGGAAGGACGCTCTTTTTCTCCCTTGCGGTGCATGGCCAGAGTAAAGGGAATATCCTGCCGATGGTCTACAATCCCCCCCCCTGTCCAGCGGCGGACAAAATGAAGCTCCTCACCCGGAAAAATGGCGCGCGCCGTGGCCTCCTCATCAAAATAACCGTAAGTCACGGTCGGTTCCGCCCAGCGGTACGCCCTCAGCACAGGCTTCCTGCCCCATTCCAGCAGAGCTTCGTCCACGGCCATGGCTTCCTCCCCGCTTCTGGCGACAGGATCGCGCCACAGCACTAATTCCGGCAGAGGGGATAAATTGCCGACGATATTTGTGAAACCCAACATATGGCAACTACAGAACAATTAATGGCAGGAACGCTCCAGGCAAAAAGCAACAGTGGCAGATTCCGCCCTCCCGGGTTTCCCGGATACAAGCCTAACGGTTCATCGGCAATGCAATCCTCTGGGTGAAAGACCGGGTATAACGTTCGAAAAATTCTTCAGGAGAAGGAGCGGGACGCTTTTTCTGCCGGATCTGGTCCACAAGAGCCATGCCTTCATCCGTCACCACCGTCATGGAAATTGTCACGGCAGTAACGCGGCCGGATTTCAAATCATCAATATTCACGCTGCTGCCTATGATGTCCAGGCGATTGCCATACACATCCATCTGGGTGCAGGAGCCGAGACGGTTGGCGCCCGTAGTCATGACCGGAACCAGCACGGATGCTCTTTGCGAGGCATCCTTGTCCGATTTGTTGCTGCCGGAATTGCCGATCTTCTTCTGGTAATCCACTTCAAAAATCAGCGTCATTTCCACAATATTCTCCACCAGGAAGTTGGAAGGGACGGTTTCATCCTGCTGGTACCGTGCATAAGCGGACCATAGATCCTGCTGGCCCAGAAGGTTACGCACGGTATCCTCCGCGCTGATTAAGTTGCGGTACAGGGAATAAACGGGAAAACCGTCAGACTCCGCCGTAGCGTCCTGGTCCAGAATCTGGTCACGGTAAAGAAGCTTGTACCCCACGCAATTCACATCACCGATGATGCGGTCATTCCTCATGTCCATACTGGACTTGGCCGGATTGCGGTCCGTAGCCGTGGTAAAGAAAACCAATTGGGAGGCATTCGTGATTTTGGCGCCTTCCGGCCCCATGGTCATCAGGTTCACGCGGGCTTCATTCAGGGAGGAGGAGCGGCCCTTTTTCCTGGAAACCTTGGTCTTTCCCGCACGGGAAACCAAATCGCTGTCCCGCTGCACCAGCATCCACTCAAAGGGATTCCCGGAACGGAACTGCATGCTTTCAAAATCCTTGGTCATGGTATCCATGGCCGTGCGGGCAAGCGTCGTGGTCCGCACATCCTGCAGCACCCATCTCCAGATATCCACCCCGCGGGAAGTCAGGGCCACAATTACCAGAACCAGCACGGTAGTGATGGTCATGGCTGCCAGGAGCTCAATCAGGGTGAACGCGCCGGATTTGATTTTGGCAAATGTCTTCATGTTTTTTCAGAGGTCTTCAGATAATGCCCGCTAACGGCGGAAAGCGAGATTGCGCGTAAACACGGGAGTCTTTAAATTTTCCCACGTCAGATGTTGTAAACGCTCGGGGTCCGTATTCAACAGCTGGAAGAACTCCGCCTGGTACAGGACTTCCGCCCCCCACGGCAAATTCAGGCCGCCGCCTTTCTCCGGCGTATAAACATACAGGGAAGGTTCCTTAATCACCTTGCCGCGGTTGTAAGGATTATAAATCGTCCCGTACTTGGGAGCCAGCTTGTACCCGTAGGAGCTTGAATCCATGCGCTCCACTACCAGCTGGGTCATGCGCACGGCGAAGACGGGACCGACAAGGGCCTTGAAATCATCCCAACGCTCTTTGTTGTTCGCCAGGCAGACCCCTGTCACCACCGCAGTATTTTTGCCGGGAATGCTTCCGCCATCCTCCAGCCAGGGCTGGGGAGTTCCGTCTTTGCGGGCCCCCTTGGTCAAATCCGCCCTGTAATTGTAAACAAGAATGGTCGTAGCGGGCCTGGACGTGAACTGCATCCAGTAAAACGCCTTGTCAAAAGCGGAAACATATCTGGAGGAGGAAGACTTTCTGGCGTTGGACGCGGCACGCTCGGAATTGCGGAGTTCTCCAAGTTCCGCCGTCAGGGCGTGGACGATGCGGTCCGCTTCACGAATAGTCAGGGCGGACTGAACCGTCCTTCTGGCAGGAATAAACATGGCCATGAACACTACAATCAGCACGGCCACCACGCCGATCGCAAGCACCACTTCCGTCAGGGTAAACCCCTTGGCACGAGACTGTTTCATACACTTGGTCAACATAAAATGGGAAATCCGGTATTATATCACAGAAACTAATTGGGAATCACCTGCTCCGTCGTCCTCAGACGGCTGATATTGCCTTTGGGATAAATCACAATGCCGCCTGCCAGACCCGGTTTGCCGTCCACCATCGGGGTTGGCCTCTCCTCCTTGCCGTTTCCGGCGGAACCGGCAACCACCACCAGGCGGGTGGGGGCGTTCGGCTGGGACATGCGGCCTTCCTCGTCAAATTCAATGAAGTAAATATCCGTCATTCTGTTGCCGGGAAGGTTGACGGTATCCTGCCCGTCACGACTGGCAAAACCGCGGGCCGTGGATTTCTCGCCTCTGGCTTTCTTCGAGCCTTCCAGAAGGGTGCTGTAGGCCGGACTGACGTAAAAACCGGCGGGGAGAGTCTGCAAACGGTTCACCAGATGCCATTTCCCGGTGCGGGTATTTTTGGACATCACGCCCAAAGTGCGCATATTGCGGGCTTCGTCATCGGGAGTGCTCACAATAATCAGGCGGCTCCACGTTCCTTTGCCCATGGCATCCAGCCGCGCCTCCTGCACCATGCCGTCCACCATTTCAACGGCGGCCTGAAGCCCCTGCCCCCTGCCCCCGCCCCTCAACATGCTGGCGGCCAAGGCCATCATGGCAACCATAATGGTAATGACAACAATCAATTCCACCAGGGTAAACCCCTTGCTCCCCGGCGAGGAACAGCGCGGAGCCATTCCGGAATGCTTGGAAAAATATCTCATACAGATGATGCAGGATTGAACAACGATTTTTGGCATGCTACCCGTTTCAGACGGACACGGCAATCATTTTTTGAGGAACTGGAATGCCTGATATGTTCCTGTCCAACAAAATTCCGGCAAGGAATCGCCATGCGGAAATCCCTGCTTCCGCCATCCTTCCGGAAAAGAAAAACATCCGGTCGGTCCAACTCCCGCATTTCAAGAAGGATAAGGCCGGAACGACAAGAAAAGAATTTTTTGTCCTCCTTTTCCAAAGCCTTCATTTTTTCCCTTTCCATCTCCCCTGCTGAAAAAACATCAGGCCCTGCTTATCTTAATTCCACCCACACGCCGCGGTGGTCGCTGGCCTGGAGCGAGGGGGGAGAGTCAAGGATGCCCATGGGAGGCTTGCGGCCGAGGCGCTTTTTCAGAGTATTGTTCAGGAAAAGATGGTCGAAGGAATGGTAGGTGTCACCGTCTTCGTAGTAAATGGTCCAGGTCTCACCACGAGAATCCCTGGGCTTCAAACGGTTCAGGCGGTATTCCGTTTTGGCCGGCCCCTGGATGACCTGCACGGCGCTGTCTGACGGGCCGTCATTAAAATCTCCGTACAGAAGCAGAGGCATGCCGTCCTGAGAGGCAAGAGCTTCATTCAGGTAGTCCCGCAGGGCGTAGGCTTCCCTTCTCCGTGTGTCCTCTGCGGAACCGTCACGGCTGAGGCGTGATTTCAGGTGAATGCCCACCAGGCGGAACAGCCGTCCGTCCGGCATGCTGACCGTGGCGTCCAAAATGCCCCGCAGCATTGTCTTTTTCCGTTTCGCCTCTCCGGATACAGGCATGTCCGTTACGGAACGGTCATCCGCGATGCGGTATTTGGAAAGAAGGGCCAAACCACGGTCCTCCCCGTCCCGCATGACAAGAACTTTGTACGGCAAATGAACTCCTTTTCTTTTCAGCCGCATTTGCAAGTCACGAACGGCAGCCTCCCCGCCCATTTCACACAGCCCCACGATTTCCGCCCCCGATTGGCGAACTAGCTCCGCCACGGCTTCACGGGCTTCCACAGGCTTGTATTTTACCTGAAAATTGCTTCTCCTCGGGTCTTCCGGCACAAAGTAGTTGCCGGCGTTCATGGTCAGCAAACGAACGGGCTCCCCCTTGTCGGGGATTTCCACCTTCTCCCGAACCGTCTGCCGCTCTTCCCTCTGGCGGGAGGGAACCGCCTGCGGTTCATTATCCAGCGGCGCCCACTCCGTCAAACCGTACCCCACCACCGCGCACAACGCAATCAGGGCCGCAATGACGGAGGTTCCCCTGCGTTTTGACGTTTTCCTGATCATGTCCGTTTCCCTGAAAGATTTTTTCCACGACGGACGTAGTGAATGAACAGGCTGGACCGTGCAGAATTTTCCGGCCTATTACTCGGCTTTCGCTTCACTTCCATCCGTAGTTCATGATAAACCATGAATGTGCCCCCATTGCAACCCCATAACGAGTCCCAGCCTGACGAGCAGACACTTTCCCAATACGCGGAACATACCAGGAAAAGCCTGATCGCGCGTTTGGAAAACTGGGAAGACCAGCGTACCTGGGATGAATTTTACCGGACATATTGGCGGCTTATTTATTCCGTCGCCCTCAAGGCCGGATTAAGGGAAGACGAGGCCTGGGACGTGGTACAGGAAACCATTCTTTCCATCGCCAAGCAGAGCAGGAAAAATATTTACAAACCGGAACAGGGTTCCTTCAAACTCTGGCTATGGAACATGACCCGCTGGCGCATCAATGACCAGTTCCGCAAGCGGAAAAAGGACACGGCCATGCTGATGAACCCTGATGCCACGGATACCCTGGAACACCCCATCGACAAAATCCCGGATGAAGGGAAGAATAATTTTGACCAGGTATGGGAACGGGAATGGCAGAATAACCTTCTTCAGGCGGCTCTGGAACGCGTCAAAGCAAAAGTGTCGCCCAAGCAGTTCCAGATTTTTGACTATTATGTCCTGCGGGAGTGGGACGCGGCCAAGGTCCGCCGGCAGCTCGGCGTCACGATTGCCCAGGTCTATCTGGCAAAGCACCGCGTAGGAAGCGCTTTGAAGAAAGAACTGCAATTTCTTCAATCCCAGGAAAAGGAAAAAGAAAAATAGGAGTCCATCTTAAAAACCAGCCGGTGTCCTTCATACGCGTTCCCCCGGCCAGGCCTCCTTTCAGAAAGGATTCCTTTATTTTGCCTCTTGCCAAGACAGCGGTTTTATCGTTAGATTAAGGGCAACTGCAATGCCGCCCTCACGCAACAGACATTCCGCCCAGAGAGTTTTTACCTGGGACAAAATCAAAATGGCCCTGGCGGCGGCGGAAGAAGGATTTTATATCTGGAATATTAAAACGGGCGTCATTCATTACACGGACCGCTGCCTGACCATGATGGGGGCCAGCCGCAAGGAGAAAGCCCCCAATATCTTCACCCAGCCGGAGCTTACCATACACGAGGAAGACCAGGCTTTTTTTTCCCAGGAAGTGCGCCGTTATCTGGACGGCCACTCCCATGTGCCCATGCGCATTGAAATCCGGATGAAGAAGCTGAACTCCAAAAGCTGGAGCTGGGTCCGCGTCAACGGACTCGCCCGCAGGGACAAGCAGCGCCGGCCCGTTATGCTGGTGGGCGTATGGGTCAATATTACCCGGCGGAAAACGGCGGAACTGCGTGCTGCGGAGGACAGGGACCTGTTTCATACCCTGATTGAACACATTCCCGACAGTATCTATTTCAAGAACCGGGAATCACGTTTCGTCCTGGCGAATACCGCCACAGCCAATAAGCTGGGCGTACCGACGCCGGCAGACCTGACCGGACGCACGGACGATTACTTTTTTGACCAAACGATGTCCGATATTTCCCGCAAGGAGGAAATGGACATCATGGTTACCGGACGCCCCATCCGCGCCCGCCTTCATCATGAGACATGGCTCCACAAGGATGATTCCTGGAGCCAAATCAGCAAGTTCCCGTGGTACGGACGCAACGGAGAGCTAAAGGGAATTGTAGGTATTTCCAGTGATGTCACCAAACTGGTGAAGACTGAAATCAAGGCCACGGAAACGGCCCGCATCCTGGAGGAACGCAACAAAACTCTGGAAAAGGAAATAGATTTGGCCAGGGAAATCCAGTTCGCCCTGCTTCCCTACGAAATTCCCTCCCGCTCCCATACGGAACACGGCCTGACCCGCCATGCGGATTTTCACCATATTTTCACTCCTTCGGAGGGGGTTGCAGGAGACTGGTTCGATGCTTTTCCCGTAGGCAGTTCCGGCGTCGGCGCCATTGTCTGTGACGTGATGGGCCACGGCATCCGCGCCGCCCTGATCGCCTCCATGCTCCGCGGCCTGATGGAACAGTTGTCCCACCTGGCGGATAACCCGGCGGCTTTCCTTACTTCCCTCAACCACCAGCTCGCCAAAATCCTGCAACGGGCGAACACCACCATGTTTGCCTCTGCCGTTTATATTTACCTGGATCTGGAAACCGGGGTCATGACGGCTTCTACAGCCGGGCATCCGCATCCCATCATTATGGGACCGGACGGAGTCGCCCGCAAAATGCCGCTGCCCAAAGGAATCGCCCTGGGGCTGCTGGATGACGCTACGTACCATAATGCCCAGTTTTCGCTCCTGGCGGGGTCCCGCATCCTGATGTACACGGACGGCCTGACGGAAGCAGCCAACCAGGACGGGGAAGAAATGGGCGTGGAAAGGCTGATTGACTATTTCAATAATTCCTCCCCCCACAGCACCAAGGATTTTGTCCATCAGGCCCTTACCTGCGTAGCCAAATTTACCGGCTGCACCAATCAGGCCGACGATATCTGCATGCTGGGCATCAGCTATTCCGAACACGAGGCAGAAACGGACGGCTAACAGCCGGTTCCTGCTCCTGACGTTTCCAAAACCTGCTTCCTCTTCCCTGGCCGGCTGCATCCCGGAATTATCCGCGGGGGGGAAACCCTACATGCACCCCTTTTCCCCGCAGCATGAGGACCGACAGCCTTCCCCTGCCGCAAATGGAAGGGAAGGCGCTATGTCGTCTCCGGACAATCATCCGGAGAAAATTTGAAATGACGCCAAAATGGAACGCCCAGCATCCAAATGGAAAACAAGGCTTCCAGCCCCCCCGCCACGACAATCGTCATCTGGACACCCCAGGCATCCACCACAGCTCCCCACCCCATGGCCGCCAGCGGCTGCACACCGATGGTGACAATGCTGAACAGCCCCAGAATGGCCGACTTGCGTTCCGGGGGCGACAGAAGCTGCACGGCGGATGAAGAAGTAACAAAGAGGGAAGAAGTGGCCAAACCGGCAAAAAAGAAACAGAGGGCCTGCACTTCCACCACCGGGATGGCGCCTGCCACGCACAGTGCGCATCCCATCCACAGGGTGCCTGAGGAAAGCTTGGCTCCCACCCTGTCGCTTTTGCGTGCAAACGGCAGGACAAAGAGGATGCTCACCATGGCTCCGGCTCCGACCGCACCCAGAATGAGGCCGGTATTCCTGGGATTTCCGTGCATCAATGCCGGAACAATCTGATAGAGAGATTGCCCGCAGATATTCTGAATCAGAGCGCTGATCATGATGAAAAGCAGGCTGCGCGTGGCAAGCACCGCCTTGAGGCCGGATGCTTTCCTTCCTGCGCCGCGCTGTTTTCTGGGAGCGGAGGTATCCGCAACGCGTCCCTTTAAGGCAACCAGGCAGCCAACCAGCGGAAGGCTTGCCGCCACATTGCCGCCAAAGGCGGTTCCGGCGCCCCATTCCGCAATAATGTAGCCGGCAAGCGCCGGCCCTATAGCCCGGCACGTATTAAATACCAGAGAATACATGCCCACGGCCTCCTGTAATTGCCGGCGCGGTATCAGGTCTCCCACAAAAGCCTGCTGTGTGGGAAAACCCACCGTCTGATTGACGCCCATCACCAGCCCGGCGGCGTATAAGTGCCACAGCTGGAGCATATCCAGCACAGTCAGCAGAAACAGGGCTACAGCCACCAGCCACTGGACGCACTGCACGGCTATGAGGAGTTTCCTCCGGTCAAAACGGTCCCCCAGCCCGGCAAGCAGCATGCCGCCCAGAAAGAAAGGAAGAGCGTTCAAGGCAGCCAACACCCCCACTGCCGTGGCGGAGCCTCCGGAAATATCGTACACAAGAATACCCATGGCCGTCACCTGCAACCACATTCCAATCAGGGCCGAAGCCTGCCCTGACCAGAATATTTGCAGGTTCCGCACCTGAAGGGGCTTGAAAAAGCCCAGCCAGTCATTCAGCCATTTCACAGCTCCGCCATCCTAGCCCCAGCCGGCGGAACCGTCCAGAAGCGAGTGCGGCAACGCCTCCTCCCCCCCCTGTTCCAGAACCTTCTTATTCCTCTGCGGTATAACAGGCCGGATAATCCTTGGAAGGAAGCCAGGCGGGAAGGTCTTTCATTCTGCCCGTAGCGCGTTCGGAAACCGGCGTACGCCAAATCTTAAAGAAAGGCCCCATGTTCTTTCCCGTGACCTTGGAAAAAGCGTTCATGACCCATTCCCATTTCTTTTCATCACTCAGTTCGCCGTTGTCATAAGGCTTGTCATGGAATTGAAGAGCCACCTGGCGGAAGGCGTCAAACCCCAGATAGTACATCAGCTCCACCCAGAAGAAGAGCTGCACCTTGTTGGGAGCCTCATTGTAAGTCTGGGTGCCTGAAAAATATTTTTTCATTTCCGCGCTCATGCCGTACGGCCCCATGCCGCCGCCCCAGCAGGATTCAAAGTCTTTTCCAGTCCCCATCACTTCACACACCATGGAGAATATGTTGACGGATACCTCCGTCTGGCCTTCCATCGTAAAGGGAGGGGATTGGTGGTTATGCCCCAGTTCATGCCACAAACCCCAGCTTCCGGAATGGATGATGGAACCGGTGGCAATGGAATTCGTCCAGTCCTTCGTGGCCATGGCGGGATAACCGGAATGCCCGGCCCCGGCGGATATCTGCCTGTCCACGACAAAGCGCATCGGATGATGCAGGCGGTCCGGCTTGGTATCCCATCCCATAATCCAGTCCTGAAGAGCCATGTTTTTTTGCAGAAATTCCGCCGTCTTCTGAACATCCGGACATTGTTTCAGCTGTTCCACGGGCATCGTGACAATAAGCCGGGGCATGCGGATTTCCCCCCACGGGGCCTTGGTATTTTCCAATTGTTCGGCCCATTGTTCCGGAGTGGTCTTCCCCATTACGAACAGAGGTGAAGGCACGGCTCCGGAAATCTGAACCTTGAAGACCTTTCCCCGTCTGGGACGCTGGCCTACATTCACATAAACAAGGCCGCCCATCGGATTCACCATTTTCACGCGCCCACGGCCAGCCGGAACCTGCATGGTTATTTCCGGCACTCTTTTCCATTCATCCAGCTTATGAAGGCTGTCCGTATGGCATCCTATGCGGACGCTGATCGAACCGTCTTTGGGAGCGCCGGACAGGGAACACGAAATTTCCGCCCCGGGCGGCGCATACAGTCCCGTACTATGCCAGCCTCCAATATTGGAATCTATCTCCACCGTCCGCCTGACCGTCTGGGCCCCATTCTCCGGAACGCCGGGAAAATCCTTCGCCGCCGGGCACGCCTTCAGCGAGGCAAGTTTGGCATCCTTCCATTCCCGGCATTTTTCCAGAAGCGCCTGCATGCGTCCGGCGTCTTTCCCTTTTTTCCACGGAGAGGAACCCGTGGGGAATTCCTCCATACCCTCCATTTTTTCCGCCTTGTCCCAGGACCATGTTTCCAGCAGCTTGTCTTTTTCCGTCTGGATATCATCCCTGCAAGGAATAGAATAAACGGAAAGCTCCGGCATCCGGTTTTTCACGGGTTGGGGAAAACGCCCTTCCGGTTCAGGCTCTTCCTCCACAGGAGTATCTTCCTCCTGCCTGCGGGCCTCTTCCTCACGTTCGCGCCGTTCCAGCTCCTCCCTTCTCCTTTTTTCCCGTTCTTCGCGTTCGGCCTGCTCCTGAAGCTTACGGGCCGCTTCCGCCGCCTGCCGCGCCTTCTCTTCCTGCGCTTCCTCATAAGCCTTCTGGGCCACCAGCCGTTCCTTTTCCTTCTTCTCCCTGATTTCCCGTTCCCGTTTTATTCGCTGTTTCTCCGCAGCTTCCCTGGCCTTCTTCTCCTTCAATTTACGTTCGGCGGTCAATTCCTGGGCCGCTTTTCTTTTTGCCAGGTTATCCTGGTAAAGATAATATCCGGCTCCGGCACCGCAAACCAGCAGCAACACTAAAAACCAGCCCACGGCGGAACCTCTGGAAACGCTACGGGAAAAAGAGGGAATGTTCATGTAATCGGGATTGGGAAAGAATCTTTCCCATTTCTGCATTGCAGGCATTCCTTGTCAATACGATTCTTCCCCTTCCGGGAGCGCCTTGATGAAAGAAACATGTTGAAAGCCGATCTCCCGTCAGCATCCGAAAGCTCCGTTTTCAAATATCCTCCTTCAAAACCTCCGCCTTCATCCCGAAATAAGGGAACACTCCATGTGCCAGGCCGTCCAGAACGCCCCGGGTGCGCGGTTCCGGGCTAATGTATCCATGGCCGCGGGCAACCATGTCTTTCACTTCCTGCGCCGCATTGGAAGGGCAGCACCGGAATGCCTCCGGCAAGTGCCGCATGGCGTCCAGATCATTGTGCCCGTCGCCGAAAATGGCGACATGGGAAGACGGAATGCCGAACCGGGAGGCAACAAAGGAAAGGGATGTTCCCTTATTGTAATCACGGTGGCTGAAACGCAGGTAGGGACCTGCCCTTTGCGTGACAATTTCCTCATACGGACCAACCGTATCCTGAATGACGCAGGAAACTTCATCCAGGCCGCAGGCATCATCCACCACCAGGGAAAAAGCGTCATTGTCCTGCCTGCGAAGTCCCAGCCCGGAAAACCGGCTTTCCAGCTGGCCCATCAATGATTCCAGCATGCCGCCGTAACGGGTGAACAAGCTGTCATGGGCAACAGCGCAGTCATCGTTCCACGCGGCGCCGGGCATCAGCCTGCCCTCCGCATCCGCCAGATGAACATTCCGTTCCATCGTCACCGTAAAATCCGGGGCAAACGCTTCCGCATCATCCCGGAACATATCCGCCAGACCTTCCCTCAGGTAGACAGGGTCGCGCCCCGTATTAACGCCCCAGAGAACACCATACTGCGACCGGAGCATGCGCATGGTTCTGAAAAAAATGCTCCTTTCTTCCGCAGGGCCTCCAAGAGTGAACAGAGTATCGTCAAAATCAAAGGAGAAAAGATACCGGAGCCGTTCGGGTTTCGGCAGCGCCCGAACCGGAAGGACACGCATCAATTCCATCTCAATCCGGCACCTCCCTTCACTACGGCGCGGCTCCCCGCACACACGACGGGTTCAGCCAGCGGGATGTCATCCTCTACCGGCTCTGCCGAAGGGATGCGTTCCTCCACAGGCTCTGCCGAAGGAATCGTTTCCGGAATGGGTTCCGCCTCAGGAATTACTTCCTGACGCAGCGCAGGATTTTCCCGGCGTTCCGGGGAGGCAGAAGATGAACGCCCTGCGGGGGGCGCTTTCCTTTCTGCCGCGGAGGAGGGAATTCCGGCGCGGGCGCCCACTCCGGCACGCACCTGGCGGGCGACAGGGGTGCTCATATCCACCGCATACGTAAGGGGCAGGCTCCCGGCGGGTATTTCCTCTCCCGGCTTGCGCATGTGGATTTCCACCCTCCGGTTGGCGGCCTGGGCATCCCGGTCTCCCCTGATGGAAACGACGGGACGGGAAGAGCCGCAAGCGCGTATGTACAATCTGCATTCCCCATTCGGGCGCGTCAGAGCTATGCCGTTATCCTTCAGCCACTGGCGGACGGCATTAGCACGCATCAGGGAAAGCACGGCATTATATTCCTCGGAACCAAAGCTGTCCGTATGACCTTCCACAATGAAAATCGTATCCGGATTTTTCATCATCAGTCCCGCAAGCTGAAGCATGCTCAGCCTGGCGGAATTTTTCATCACCGCCTTGTTGTATTCAAAAAGAAGATCCGCTCCCAGCCTGCTGTACCCGCTGTCCTTGCCCAAGGAGGACTGGGCCATGAGCTGGGAAAGAGATTTGCTCCCATCCGGCAAATGGGAATCATCCTGACCGCCCGCCCCTTTGAGCTTATTGTTATACCATTCATCCGGATTCACCATATCCGGTTCAGCCGTCTTGATTGTAACCGGACTGGCGGAAGATTTCAGCATCTCAGGCGGAGAGGGTTCGGGCAACCCCTTCGCGACGGCATTCATGTCCACCTGCGGCATTTTCGGGGAAAGGGATTCCGGGGGGGAAGGACTTACCGGATCTGCGGAAAAGCTGGTTTCCCCCGGAGCAATCACTACCTGCTCCGGAAGCATATCCTCTAAATCCGGCAATTCCGGGGGAATCTCTTCAAGTTGCTCAATATCCGGTTTTTCAACGGCTTCCGCTACATCCGGAGCAGGACGGTCGTCCGCCTTCAGAACTATTTTTTCAGGCAGAGGCTTTCTGTCCTCCTGGACGGCGGAGGCTTTGTGCACATGAATGCCCAGATCAAACCAGCTCAGAACGATAAACCCCAGGTAATGCACCAGCACGGCGGCAAGGAGAGCCCCTGCCGCCACAGCTGCCAGATGGCGAGGCGCGGGCAGAATAAAACGGCTGCGCCTGCGGCGGTTTTCGCGGAGTTCTCGGTTGTTGTCCTGATTCGCACTCACGGGATCATCAGCAAAAGGAAAGGAACAATTCATGAACCGGAAGGAGCGGTACCCGTAACGGGCGCACTGTAAGACTCATGAGGCAACACCCTGGGCATGGGCATACGCGTATTCTCATGAATCCATTCCGCAATGCCAGCCTGCAGCTCGTCATCCCCCGCATAGACGTTGACCTTATAAATTTTTTCAAATTTTTCCCCCTTCTTTCCTTCAATGGAATGCAGGAAAGTCCGTTCCCGGGTGCCATACGGTTCCCCTTCCCGGATGGATTCATAAAGCTGTTTTTTCTCATTTTTCAGGGAATCGTAAATGCTCAGGCAATCTTCCAGCGTGGAGAAAAAATATTGGTTCGTACAAACCACCATGACCGGATAATCCAATTTCAGGGCATCATCCACGGGAGCCACGTCAAACGTACTGAACCCCGCACGCCAATCCACCCCGGCATCCAGCAGCCAATAAGCGGCATAGCACAGAGGCTTGCCCCAATCCTGCTCCATCTCCCGGACAGCCACGGTTTTCAGGGAAGGAAAGCAGTCCATGCTGACCATGCAGCGGATGCGGGGATCTTCAGACGCGGCTTTCAACAGCACGGCCGCACCAAATCCCTGCCCCACGGCAGCCACGGGAGGCAATCCGCCCTGCTTCCGGGATACGGCGTCCAAAAGCGCCGTTACATCCGCATATTCCCTTAATCCGTACGTGCAGAATTGACGGGTATTGTTCTTCCCGCGCGGATTCCATATCAGGCTCGTGTAACCGGCTCCTGCCAGCCCTTCCGCCAGAGGGAGGGAACTTTCCACTCCCTCATTCCAAGAAGCGGCTATCACAACCAGCTCCGGTTTTGCCTCCAAATGCGGCATTTTCCCGCGCAATTTCAGAGTATCCCGCACGCGGCTCTGGCGCGGAGACAAAGCCTCCGGACGCCCCGGGCTCACCAGATAACCTTCAATAGCCGTGCCATCGGATGAAACGGCTTCCACGGGTTCCATCACCAGGGAACCCGCAACGGGAGAAGAGGCGGGTTCCTCCCCTCCCACGGGAATGAGCAGGGGAGTGGAGACGTACCAAGCAAACCACGCCAGAACACCCGCAGCAGCCAGAAAAAACAGAAGAAACAATTGAACAAGACGTTTGAACATGGAAAGGCTGTTGCCGGGAAACAGTTGTCAGGAAGATTTTATCTCATCCAGTTTACGTTGACAACAGCCAACTTCTATCAGGCGGAACATCTCCAGCAGCCACTTCCTCCCTTTAAGGAGCGGAACCGCACTGAGGTTCACGAAGCAAGCACATACATGCGGTTCAGGCAGCCTTTTATCCCTGTCCGGCGGCCAAATAACGCTTTATTTCCCGCTCCCGATCTGGCATTCTTGCCCCACCCTCTTTTTTCATGGCAATCCAGGCCCGACATTTCCGCCAATGGTCCGCATTTCTCCTCCTGCTTGCGCTGGGAGGAGCGGCAGCCTGGTTTCTAATGCCCCGGGAATGGTCCCAGATGCAATGGGAAATTCCCGGTACGCCGTCCGAATATCCCCTTTCCCAGCTCCTGCGGCCTTGGCTCATCCTTCTGGGCTGCTTTCTCCCCGCGCTGGGAATGTTCCTGTACAACCGTTCGAGCATCCTGGACAAGTATGTGGCGCGCACCTGGTTCACGGCCTTCATCATGTGTACGGCCATCCTGACGCTGATTTACATTATCGGAGATTTTGCGGACAATGTGGGAGACCTGATGAACCTGGACGCACCCCTCATGGGCACGTTCCGCTTTTACCTGAGCCAGCTGCCCATGATCCTGAACCTGATTCTGCCTTATACCCTTCTCCTGGGAACACTCTGGGCGCTTACCAAACTTTCCTCATCCTCAGAAATCACCGGCATGCTGCAGTCCGGACGGTCCCTGCTCCGAATCAACACCCCCATCATCATCGGTGCCGTCTTTGCCTCCATCTACTTCGGCATCTTCGGGTTCCACTGGGCACCCAACTCCGCCCTGTACAGGAAACTGATGTTCTCCTCCCTGAGCCAGAACAAAAATAACCATGCTTCCCAGAGCACCATCTACAAAAATGATGCGGAATCCCGCATCTGGTATCTGGGCAATCCTCCCGGAATTGATTCCCCCGGCAATCCTTTCCGGCAGGTGCGGGTGGAACAGTTCAGCGCCCCCGGAAAGATGAAATACGAGCTGTTTGCCGATGAAGCCACCTGGGATCCGGCCTCCAGGACATGGACCTTCCGGCAGGCCATCAAAAGAAATTATTCCCAGGAGGAACCCCGCCAGCTCCATGATGTTCCCGTTTTTGCCGGACAGGAATACCAAACGCTGAAAGAGCATTATCCCGAAACACCCTGGCAACTGATTTCACCCAACGTCCGCGTGGATACACAGGGAACCCCGGCTCTCCAGGAACTCATCAAGTCCGGCACGACAAATGCCAGGTACCTCAGAAGCCTGCAGACGGAATGGCACGTCAGGATCGCCCGCATATTTTCCTGCATTATCCTGACATTTATTGCCATCCCCTCCGCCATCACGTTCCAGAGGCGCTCCGCCATGTCCGGCATCGGCATTGCGTTGTTCCTGGCGGCAGCCATGCTGTTCCTGTATGAGTTTTTCCCCACCCTGGCCTCCGCAGGCTACCTCCCCACCTGGCTGGGAGCATGGATGCCCAACATTATCTACACCATCATCGCCATCCGCCTTTTTCAAACCAAGCTGGCCCACAGAAGCTTCTCGGAAATATTGAGAAGCTTGAAAAAGACTCCCGTCCATGACCCCTCCTGATCATTTTGCCGGTTCCCGGGAAGCCGTTCTAAAAGCCCGCGCACTGCTCCGGCAAGCACACGCCGTTATTTTTGATTTTGACGGATTGCTGGTGGATACGGAATATGCCATTTATTCCTCCTGGGAACGGGTTTTCGCGTCCTGCGGCCACCCTCTTCCCCTGGACTTGTTCAACCAGTGCCTGGGCAGCGGCTACACCCACTGGAACCCCGGAGAACATCTGGAGAAATTGACGGGGCGCACTTTCGACTGGGAAACCGTCAACAGCCGCCGCCAGGAGGAAATCGTCCGGGATCTGGAACATGCCGGCCTCTTGCCCGGCGCCGGAGAACTCATCCGGAACCTGGCGGAAGCGGGAACGCCTATGGGCGTGGCCTCCAGCTCCTCCCACCGCTGGGTGGACGATTGGCTGAACAGGTTGGGCATCATATCCTGTTTTCAAACCGTCGTGTGCCGCGACGACGGCCTCCCCGTCAAACCGGATCCGGCCCTGTTCCTGAAAGCCGCGGAAAACCTGGGCAAATCTCCGGCCGAATGCCTGGTGCTGGAAGACTCCCAGAACGGCACTACAGCCGCATACCGCGCAGGAATGCCAGTCATCTCCGTTCCAAACAGGGTGACGGCGCAGGCGGATTTTTCCCTGGCGACCAGTATCATCCGCTCTCTGAAGGAACTTCTTTAGAAATCAGGAATTTTTATTCCATAACGCCTTGTTTCTTGACGGAATTCCTTTCATGCCTAATGCAGCAGGGAGAATGGCTTCCCTGCGTACTTCATGATACCATTATCGCGTCAAAGACAAAATGGTGGGGCCTATTTCCCCGGCGGATATCCAAGCCCCACACCTTTTTCTATGTGAAAACGCTGTTCGTGCCCGCCATTGCGTTTTTCATGGGGAAAAATGCTGATGTACATGCCCCTTCTCACCGGTGGCGTCAAGGAAATGCCCGCGCAGGAGCAGGAGCGCTGACACGGCGACAGGCATTTCCCCTGTTCCATGGGATATTTCTTATTTGGCAAAACCCCGCCATAACGCGCCAATAAAAAACCGCCGGCTCCGTAACGAGCCGGCGGCTTGACACCCCTTATTCAGGGAAATTATTTATTCAGCTCCGCAACAGCGGCTTCTAAACTGGGTACGTCTTCAATGGAAATGACCGTAGCCTCCTTGCAGATGCGAGCCATCATGCCGGCCAGCGTTTTGCCCGGCCCCAGTTCAATGAAAAGGCGGTGGCCCTGATCCACCAGCTTCTGCATGGAAGCCGTCCAGCGCACGGATCCGCATACCTGGTGTTCCAGCATGCTGCGGATGTCATCCGGACCTTCTACTACCCGGGCTTCATAATTGCAGTAAACAGGCATGGACGGCGTACCGAAGGAAATATTCTTGAGCTCTTCCGCCAGCTTTACCATCGCGCTGTGCATCAAACGGGAATGGTAGGCGCCCGCCACATTGAGCTTCTTGGCAATCTTGCAGCCGGCGGCCTTCGCCCCTGCTACAGCCTTGGCCACCCCTTCCTCCGTACCGGAAACGACTGTCTGGCCGGGGCAATTGAAATTGGCGACGTCCACGTCACATTCCTGCGCCAGCTTAATGACGTTTTCGTCCGTGCCGCCGATCATGGCGGCCATGGTGCCTTTCGTGGCGTTGCATGCTTCCTCCATAAACGCGCCGCGCTTCTGGACAAGGCGGAGGCCTTCTTCAAAAGAATAGGTCCCGGCAGCGGCATGAGCCGTGAATTCCCCCAGGGAAAGGCCGGCGGCTGCCACGGGATTCAGGGAGGGAACGAGCTCCTTCAGGACAGCCAGGCAGGCCAGGCCATGAACGTAAAGGGCGGGCTGGCAGTTGCAGGTACGCGTCAGTTCTTCGCCGGGGCCTTCAAACATGATGGTGGAAAGGGATTCACCAAGCGCCTTGTCCGCCTGTTCAATCAGGGCTTTGGCGGCGGGATACTGGTCATACAAATCTTTGCCCATGCCTACTTTCTGGGCACCTTGTCCGGAAAACAATAATACTGCGTCCATAGTTAAAGTTGGATTATAACGTTCCGGCAGGAAAGAAGCAAGAGCGATATTATCACCATAACTCCCTTATTCCCAATAAAAAACCGCCCCAGCCTCATCAAAGGCCGGAGCGGGGGTATTAACAGGACGTTCCAGAAGCGCGGCTTAGGCGGTAGCTTCCGTGGTGGCGGGAGCTTCTTCCTTTTCGGCCGCCTCACGGGGCAGATCGATAATTTCGATCATGGCCACGAGAGCGGAATCAGTCAGACGCTGACCCAGCTTGACGATGCGGGTATAGCCGCCCTTGCGCTCCGCGCAGAGAGGCGCGATTTCATCAAACAGACGCTTAACGGCAGTCGTATTATGAATGGTGGCGGTGGCCAGGCGGCGGGAATGCACGTCACCGCGCTTGGCAAGAGTAATCAGCTTTTCCACATAGGGGCGCAGAGCCTTGGCCTTGGCCAGGGTGGTGGTGATGCGTCCGTTGAGGATAAGGCTGCATGCCTGGTTGGCGAGCAGAGCCCTGCGATGGGAAGCGTTGCGCTGAAGCTTGGAGGTTTTTACACCGTGTCTCATGATGATATTTTTCTATGTGTGTTGGTTTTGTGAGATTTAGTCGTCGTCGTCTTCGATGTTGGCGGCAATCAGGTCTGCCAGGCCCACGGGGCTTTCCTCTTCCAGACCCAGGCGCGGCTTGGCCTGCGGCACGGGGCCGGTAAGCAGGGAGGGATCCACCTGAACGCCCAGGGAAAGGCCCAGTTCCAGCAATTTGTCCTTGATTTCGTTGAGGGATTTTTTGCCGAAATTGCGGTACTTGAGCATTTCGCTTTCGCTCTTCATGGCGAGCTGGCCAACGGTCGTGATGTTGGCATTGTTGAGGCAGTTGGCGGCGCGCACGGAAAGCTCGATTTCGTTGACGCTCATGTTGAGCAACTTGCGCAGGCGGGCCGTTTCTTCGTCCTGGACGGCGGAAGGAGCTTCTTCAAAGTTGACCTGCTTGTCGTCATAGTTGACGAAGACGTCCAGGTGATGGCGCAGAATGGCGGAAGCCTGGAGCATGGCGTCTGCGGGGGCGATGCGGCCGTCCGTCCAGACTTCAAGGATCAGCTTGTCGTAGTCAGTCATCTGTCCCACACGGGTATTCTGCACAGAATACTTCACGCGGGTAACAGGGGAGAAAATGGAGTCGATCGGAATCACGCCGATGGGCATATCCGGCACCTTGTTTTCATCGCCGGTGGAAAAACCGCGGCCCACGCGAACCTGGAATTCGCATTCAAACATGGTGTCCTGGTCCAGAGTGCAAATGATTTGATCGGGATTGACCACCTGGTAAACGGTATCGTCGGCAATATCGGCAGCAGTCACGACGCCCTGCTTATGCACGCGCAGAGAGAGCAGGCGCGGTTCCTTGCCGTTATGCTTGAATTTGACTTTTTTCAGGTTCAGCACGATTTCCGTCACGTCTTCCACCACACCGGGCAGGGAGGAAAATTCATGCTGCGCGCCGGCGATGCGGACGGAGGTAATGGCGGCGCCTTCAAGAGAACCCAGAAGAACGCGGCGCAGGGAGTTGCCAAGCGTATGGCCGTAACCGTTTTCAAACGGTTCCGCCACAAAGGTCAGATGATTCGCATCATTCGGATCTTCAATTTTTTCCAGACGGCTGGGAACCTCAAAACGGGCCAGCGTGGTAACGGCGGTTTCTTCTGCAGTAGTGGTTTCGTTTTCCGACATAATCATATGTAATGTACCGGGTTTCCCCTCAGCACGGACACGGCGGCCAATGCGCCTGAAGGACCAACGGCATGTTCTGGGAACGCCCGTGCGGGGAGCAATGTAACGATCTGTTTTCAACAATCAACTCTTTTCATGCCCGCCGGCAAATTTTCTGTGACTTAACGCGCGTCATCTGGCATAGTAAGGCAAACCTATCATACCAACTCATGAAGCATCCTGATTTTTTGGACAACAGGGATTTCACAGGAGAAGACAAGAAACGCCCCTCCTCCATGTCCATGGACTCCAGCTACCAGACTCTGGAAAACGCCGTTAAAAAGCTTTCCGAAACAGCCTCCACCAGGCACGATCCCCGCTACCTCCAGGAGTATATCAAAACGGGAATCAACATGGCCCAGTCCGCCGCCTCGGACCATGACTTTACCGTCCTGATCCGTTCCGGGCGGGAGATGTACCGCGCCAACTGCGTTTTCGCCCCGTACCGCCACATCCGCAAGATTTCCGTCTTCGGCTCCGCGCGCATCAGGAATGACGAACCGGCGTATGAAACCGCGAGGGAATTCGCCAAAGAGGCCAGCGAACACGGCTACATGATCATTACCGGGGGCGGCCCGGGCATCATGCAGGCGGCCAATGAAGGGGCGGGAGAACAACGCTCCTTCGGCCTGAACATCACCCTGCCGTATGAACAGACCTCCAACCATGTGGTGGCCCACAGCGACAAACTCATCAATTTTTATTACTTCTTTGTCAGAAAACTGAATTTCGTGGCGGAAAGCGACGCCATGGTGGCATTCCCCGGAGGCTTCGGAACCATGGACGAAGTGTTTGAAACACTCACCCTGATCCAGACGGGAAAAGCAACCATTTACCCGATCGTCCTTCTGGATTCCCCCGGCAAAACCTTCTGGCTGAACTGGCTGGCCTTCATACGCGTGGAACTGGTGGACTCCGGACTGATTTCCGAAGACGATCTCCATCTCATCCATGTCACTAAAAATCCGGCGGAAGCCATGGAGCACATCGACCGTTTTTACAGGATTTTCCACTCCTACCGTTTTGTCGGAGATTCCATCGTCATCCGCCTGAACGCGCAGCTTCCCGCCCAGTGGATGGAACATCTGGAACGGGACTTTTCAGACCTGATTCTGCCCGGGGGGAAAATGGTTCAGAGCGGCCCCCTGCCGGATGAAGCGGACGAACCGCACCTGGACCGCCTGCCCCGGCTCGTCTTCCCCATCAAACGCGGCAATTACGGCAGGCTGAGACTGCTGATTGACCGCATCAACCAGACGCCCAGCCGGACCTATTCCCCGCCTTCCCATGACTGACGCCTTTCCCGCATGGGTGATTCCCGTGGTTTTCGGCCTGATGGGGGCCTGCATAGGCTCCTTCCTGAACGTGGTTATCTACCGTATGCCGCGGGGTGTCTCCGTCAACGATCCGGCGCGTTCCTTCTGCCCGGAATGCGGAAAACCCATTCCCTGGTTCCTGAATATTCCGGTTCTGAGCTGGCTGGCTCTCCGGGGTAAATCCGCCTGCTGCGGAACGCGCATCAGCTTCCGCTATTGCTTTGTGGAGCTGCTCACGGCCCTGCTCTTCGCGGCTATCGGCTGGAAATACGCGGACTTTTCCCTGGGGGCCGCCGCCCTGCTCTGCCTGTGGACCGCCATCGCCATCGTCATCATGTTTATTGACGCGGAACACCTGATTGTCTTCCGCTCCCAGGCCTTGACAGGCGCTCTGGCCGGAACGGGGGCCTGCGCCCTTTACCCTTTCCTCCTGCCGGACAACCATGTCATGACCTGGACGGACGCCTTCACGGCATCCGTGCTGGGAGGAGCGGCCGGGTATGCAGCCATCAGGCTGGTGATTGAATTGGGGAAGTTTCTGTTCGGCACCTGGAAGCAGCATTTTGACGTTCCCGCCCCGTGGCACTTAAGGGAGCCGGAATCCGAGCAGGAGGAACTCCAGCTTATCATCAACGGCCAGCCTCACGACTGGTCCATGCTTTTCCACCGGTCTACGGACAAGGCTGTTCTTTCCGGAGGCTCCGTCACCATTGACGGGAAAATGCACCCTCCCTGCTCCGTCACGCTGCGGCACGACAGGATAGAAATGGAAAACGGAGACGTTTTTCTTTTGGAAGAGCTGGAGAGCGTGGAGGGAAATCTGACGGATGTTCATGCCAGCAGGGAAGCCATGGGCTCAGGCGACGCCTGGATTCTGATGATGGCCGGCTGCGCGGGCGGCTGGCAGGGCGCCCTGTTCTGCCTTTTCCTCGGCTCCCTGCTGGGGATTGTACAGGCTGCCGCCTCACGCATGGGATTCGGCAGAAACCTCCCCTTTGGCCCCGCTCTTCTCAGCGCCGCTCTGATCTGGCTGCTGGGCGGCAGCCAATGGTGGCTGGCCTACATCCGTTTTATTTCCGGCGAATAATTTTTTCCGCCATGACACGGGCGGCGCGCACCCCTCCCCGGCCGCGTCCCTTTTTTATTGATTTCATTCATCATCAATAGTTTCCCCCTTCTTCACCCTGAAAGAAAAAAGGTGTGATAAGAACGGTAACGCAGCCCCTCTGCAACGCATTCTCCTTTTTATTTTGCAACTGGAATGAATTCCGGGGGTTCCTTTTAGCAAAGGGAGACGTTTCCGCCTGTTTGAGACACACAGCGCACGCCCCTTTCCGAAACGCATCAAACCTCACCATTCAAAAATATGAGCAAGCAAATGATTATCGCCGCGGCTTTCGCCGCATGCTCCGCGTTCGCCCAGGACGCACCGCCGCCTCCCGCTCCGGGGGCTCCTTCCGATGCACCTGAAATGCAGGCCCCCCCGGAAAGAAGGGGTGGCCACCGCCATCACGCCGGGGGCAGGGACCGCCAGGGGCCAAAACGGGTCCAGATGAAGAGAATCGACCCCGGCATCATGATTGTCGGAGAAGAACTGGTATTGGCCAAATATGACGCCGACAAGGACGGAAAGCTTTCCGACGAGGAAATAGCCGTTCTGCAGGCCGACGTCAAGAAGGCTCAGGAAGCCAGGAAAGCCGCCATTCTGAAGAAGTTCGACAAGGACGGGGACGGAAAGCTTTCCAAGGAGGAAAGAAAAGCTATGCAGGAAGAATGGCTTAAGGACCACCCGGAAGCGGCCAAACGCATGGAAGAAATGAAAGCCCGCCAGGAAGCCCGTAAAGCCGAAATGCTTAAGAAGTACGATAAGGATGGAGACGGAAAGCTTTCCGACGAGGAAAAGAAAGCCATGCGGGAAGATTGGGCCAAAAACCACCCGGAAGCAGCCAGGCGCATGGAAGAGATGAAAGCCCGCCAGGAAGCCCACGCCGCCGACATGATCAAAAAATTTGACAAAGACGGCGACGGAAAGCTTTCCCCGGAGGAATTGCTGGCCATGCCCCCCCATCACGGCCAGCCCGGCCCGTACCATGCCGTTCCCGGCGGCCCCAAAGGACCGGGAATGCCCAAAATGGGAGGTCCGAGGCGTCCGGGAGGCCCCAGAGCTGAAGGCCCCCGCGCTCCCAGAGAACCGGAAGGCCGCAGAGGCGGTGAAGGACGCCGTGAAGACGGCAACCGGGGCCCCCGCGGCAACCGTCCGAACGGACCTCGCCCCCAGCTTGACCCCAACCGCGCGCCAATCATGGCTGCCGGATGGATCCTGATTGAAGAAAAGTATGACGCCGACAAGGACGGAAAGTTGAATGAGGCTGAAATGTCCCAGCTCAACGCTGACGCTTCCAAGGCTCTGAAAGCGCGCAGGGAAGCCAGAAAAGCAGCCCGCGGCAACAATGATATGCCTCATCCTCCCGCTCCGTCACAGGAGAAAGGGGATGATGAATAACTTCACCCGCAGAAACGCATAGCAGGAAATCAGAGATACGGCCCCGTCTGCCTAACGGCAGGCGGGGTTTTCTTATACCGGAAATACAAGGAAGGAACACGAGTCAGGAAAATCATGCGGAAACCGTAGCCGTAGATGACGGAAACAGGAAAAGCGAAGGAGGAAGATGAAGGAAAGAAATTCGCGGGTTCTATTCCGGACAAGGCCTTTCTCTGTCCCTCTCTTTTCAAGAAACAGACAGGGGAAGGCATGATACCTTCCCCTGTCAGAGACTTAATGAATCAACGCCAAATCTCAGGCTCCGGCCTTCATGGCCTGTCTGACTTCTTCATGCAACCCATGCTTCCGGGAGAAGAGGAGTGCCGCCGGAGAAGCGATGAAGATGGAGGAGTACGTACCGATCAAAATACCTGCGGAGATCGTCCAGGCGAAGTCTTCCATGGAAGGACCGCCAAAGAAGTACAGGCACACCAGCACGGCCAGCGTGGAAAGAGAGGTCAAAATAGTACGGGAAAGCGTCTGGTTGATGGCCTCGTTCATGATCTGGGAAGCGCTTTCATTCGGGTCGGAAAAGCGGAGGAATTCGCGGATGCGGTCAAATACGATAATTTTGTCATTGATGGAGTACCCCGCCACCGTCAGCAACGCGCCAATGTGAATAACATTCAGCTCCGTGCCGCTGAGAATCACCAGGCCAAGCACCAGCAGGACGTCATGCGTCAGGGCGATGACCGCACCGATGGCGAAGGTCCATTCAAACCGCACCGTCAGGTAGACCATGATTCCCAGAATGCCGAAGAAAAGGGCCCAGGCGGAAGTAATGAGCGTATCATACCCCATGGACTGCCCGATGGTTTCTTCACTGAACGGAGCATTGTCCAGCACCGGGAACGCCTTGTCCAATGCCGTGGTGATAGCCTCCTTGTCCTGGGCATGGTCGGAGAAATTAATCAGAATATTCACTTTGCTGCTGTCCGTGGACTCCGCCACTTCCTGCACCGTAGCCTTCTGGGTCAGGGACAACTTGTTGACCACGCTTTCCACTTCCCGGAAAGAGATGTCACCCTTGTTCACCAGATAGGAAATGGAGGAACCGCCCGTAAAGTCCATACCCAGGCAATCCTTGCCCTTTACGGAACCAACCACAATGCATATCACCAGCAGAATGGAGGAAAGAGAGCAGGACCAGATTTTCTGGCCCATGAAATCGATGTTCGTCTTTTTCTTGAAGATGTTGAGGAATTTAAGATCCTTCATCATGCCGACGGTATCCGCCCAGTAGAACAGGACGCGGGTAACGAGAATCGCCCCGATCATGGAAGTGATGACGCCTACTGTCAACGTGACGGCAAACCCCTTGATGGTGCCGGTTGCCATCCAGTACAGGATGACGGCTGTAATAAGCGAGGTGATATTGGAGTCAAAGATAGCGGAGAACGCCTTGTCAAAGGAGTTGCGGATAGCCACGCGGAAGGGGCGCCCCATTTCCTTTTCTTCCCGCAGGCGTTCATAAATCAGCACGTTCGCGTCCACCGCCACGCCCAGAGTCAGCACAATACCGGCAATACCCGGCAAAGTCAGCTCAAACCCGAAGATAGACATGGCCCCCAGGAGAAGCAGGGCATTGATCGTCAGGCCCATGATAGCCACCAAGCCGGCAAAGCGGTAGTAAATGATCATCATGATGAAGCAGAGGATTAACCCCGTGATGCCAGCGTATTCCCCCTGAAGGAGGGCCGTATGCCCAAGAGAGGCGGAAATTTCACTGGCGGACTCAAAATTGAGCTTGTTGGTGAGGGGGTTGGAAAGCACCTTCGTCAGGGCTTCCGCCTCTCCGGGAGCATCCAGACCGCTGATTTCAAAACTTTTTGAAAGAATAGCCTGAACCGTTGGCGCGCTCTTGACCACATCATCCAGCACAATGGCCATGCGGTCATGGCCCAGCTGCATGCGGGAAGTCAGGTTATACATCTTGTCCGCCCCTTCATTGCTCAGGGTGACGTTGACGTGGCCGGGACGGGCCAGATCCACCCCGGCGCGCACGATATCCTTGCCTGTCAGCGATTCACGCTTTTCCAGGAATATTTTTTCCGTGATGTCCTCACCCTTGCCGTTTTTGAAGGTATATTCATACATCCTGTATCCGGGAACGCGGATACGCCCCTCCGCCACCAGTTCATTGTTGCGCGGGTGGACAGGGAGAATCTGAAGTTTGGCCACTTTGGTCAGAATAGCCTTGGTTTCCTCACGCTTGGCAGGATCCGCAGCGGGGATTTGGACTTCTATAAGGTTCAGGTTGTCCTTTTTCTTCGGGCGGATAATGACGTCATTGGCCCCGGTACTGTTAAGGCGGTCCGTCAGAATCACGCATGCCTGTTCCATGGCCTGGTCCGTCAGGGGAATAGGCTTGCCGTCGTCACCGATATTCGGTTCCACGCTCAACGTGAAGGAGACGCCCCCGGCAATGTCAATGCCGTATTTCAACCCCTGCTGAAAAAGGGAGAACAGGGAAAAAGACGCAATGCCGATAATGAAAATCGTTCCGGCATTGCGCTTGACCTTGTCCTGGTCGGAACCCAGATACCAGAAAAACACGCCCAGCAATACCAGACCGCCAATGAAGATGAAAAGAGGGTTATTGAAGAGATCGTAGATAAAGGCGAGAGGAGCGGACATTCCGCCAGACGCGGGTAGAGTATCGGCAGATGCCAGAAGATTCATAGACATTTCAATCCGGATTGGGGGTGAATAATACGGCAAAGGATTGTGGAGAAATTCACCAGCAGGTCAAGCCTTCTGTGCGTGTGCCCGTTAAGGGAAAAGCATCCTTTCCGGAACGTTGGAAAAAATGCTCCGGCCAGGCAATAAACAGCCCGGTTTCCCTGCGGAAACCGGGCTGAAAGGAAAAGGGAAAACACCGGGGATTACATGCCGGCCACCGTCTCCGCCGGAACGGAAGCAGGCTCCGCGGGAGCCGCAATCGCGGGAACGGCAAGGGGAGAGGAATCCGGTACGGCAGGGGCCGCGGGCATGGAAGGAGCATGGCCGGCGGCGGCTCGGCCTCTCCTGATAAGCTCGGAAACGGTCACCAGTTCATAGCCTCGGTTTTTCAATCCCTTCACAATGGCGTCCACCGCCGCCACCGTGGAAGCGTGAATGTCATGCACCAGAATGATGGAACCGGGTTTGGCGCCGTTCACGGCGCGGGCGGCCACCACGGAGGAACCGGGCTTGCGCCAGTCATTCGTGTCCACATCCCACATGACCGTAGTGAAGCCGAAGCGCTGGCGGGCCCAGGACGCCACGCCGGCATTCGTATAGCCGCCGGGGGGACGCATGACCACGGGGACAACGCCGCAGGCGTTGCGGATGGCTTCGTTAGTGCTCTGGAGCTGGGATTCCGCTTTTTCACGGGACACTTTGCTCAAATAAACGTGATTCCATGTATGGTTGCCTACTTCATGGCCCTCATTGACCATGCGGCGCACTACCTGGGGATGGGCCTTCACATTGCAGCCCTGCATAAAGAAAGTCCCCTTGACGTTATTGTCGCGCAGGATGTCCAGCACCTTGGAGGTCAGGGTTCCATGAGGGCCGTCATCAAAGGTGAGGGCCACCACCTTGTCCGGCACAGCCACGCGGTTGACCGTTACCCCCGGAATGCGCGGGGAAAGCGGGGTATTATTATAGGACGGACTTACGGAAGGCGCCGGAACGGGCTTGGGAGGCAATTTCACAGCCGGCCGGTCCGGCTTTTTCCCCGGAGCAGTCACGGGAGAAATGGTCGTTTTCACCGGAGAAACGGGCTCCGCCGGCCGCTCCTGGTGCTGGGAACAGGCGGACAGGCCGAACGCCAAGACGCATGCAAGGAATAAATGTTTCTTCATAACAGGTTTTTGGAGGATTTACGCCCATCCCGCCTTCTTGTCACGTCCTAAATCATCCATTCGTGCGGCATGAAAAAGGAATCCTCCCCCATGCCCCGGAAAAAATATCCGAAAGCTCCGCAGGGAATGGCTCCGGGACCGGAAACCTATTCCGGGCTGTCCATATCTATATAGCTGACGGAAACCGTTCTGCGAGGATTGGAAGGATCCCGGACCTCCACCTTCATCCGCTTGAAAAACCAGGACCCGTCCTTCAACTTCATCACGGAATCAATCATGAACCTTTTAGCCAGTTCCCCGCGGCGGTCAATGCCATCCACTTGCCACATGGCGCCGTTTTCCTTATCAATCCAGACGCGCACCCAGGCATATTGCCCTACCCTGGGATTAGGGTTCGGAATCTGGACAATCCAGCAATCCCGCCCCTTGACGGTGCTTGCCGCATCATCCCGGACAATTTTGGCCTGGGGCCAGTACAGGTAACGCATGGAAAGATCTTCGTACGTTACGTCCGTCCCCGCAATGGGCACCGCATACTGGGCAACCGGCAAAACGCCGGCTTTCCCGTCCCTCCAGGAAAGGATCTCCTGGCCGCGGTCCTTGAATTTCAGATCGAATCTGTTCCAGACATTATTGACCTGGTACTGGAAAGCAATCAGATTGCCGCGCAGGCTCATGGAAAAGGGGACTTTGACGCCGCGTTTGCGTATTTGCCCCTTAATGTCCTTGTTTTCCTGAAGAGTTGCCCCCTGGCGCACCCTTTTCAGCAGCTGCCCGGCATCCGGAGAGGTCTCCTGGGCCAAAGAGGCAGTAAGAGAAAAAAATACGGCGGCCATCCCCGCGAAAAAAGTGGAAAGTGAAAAATACCCGTGCAGCATGAATTGCTCATATCACTCCGGAAACGCGGAAAAAAACCTTTTCTCAGTCACCGGGCGGCGTCCGTGACATTTTAACGCCAAATTTTGCTCGACTAGGTAATACAAAACGACAAGATGTCCCCAACGACATCTACTGATCCATCATTATGGAAACGCCAGCATTTTTGAAGCCTATCCAGTCCTATCCCGGAGAAATCGTCCAGTTCATTGAGAGAATTCCGGGAATAGACGTTACCGGAGACCGCGAAACCGTGCTGGAACGGCTGGAACCGTACCATAAGGCGGAAGTGGAAGCTCTGGGCTGGCGGTGGAAAGACCTGCGCCGCGCCGAACAGGTGCACGGCACGAAAGTGGCCCTGGTGGGAGACATCGGCTCCAATTATCCTGTGGAGGGCGTAGACGGCCTGATTTGTTCCGGAGTTTCCGACTGCGTGCTTGCCATTTACGTGGCGGACTGCGCCGCCGTATGGCTGTACGACAAGGAAAACTGCCACCGTTCCCTGATTCATTCAGGCAAAACAGGAACCGCCGGCAATATCGTTTCCCAGACCATCAAGTCCATGAAAAAATACCTTGGGGTGGAACCGTCCAACCTGATTGCCGTCATTTCCCCCTGCATCCGCCCGCCTCATTACGAGGAAGACATCCCTACGGCCATCAAGGCACAGCTCCTTGAAGAGGGAGTCCCGGAAGAACAGATTCACGATTCAGGGCTGGACACGGCGGCGGATACCAAGCGCTTTTACTCCTACCGCATGGAAAAAGGGCAAACGGGCCGCATGCTGGCTCTTTTCGGCCCGGATCACGCTACGCGTCCGCATGCGATGATTCTTTAACAGCAGAAAGGCGGCACCTTTCATTCCTTCTACAGCGCATCACGATTCTGCCGTGGTGCGCTTTTCCGTCTTGTAGTCCATACCCGTCAGCGCTGGATGGGACCGGCCTGCAATCCCGCAGGGGACATGGCCGCCTCCCGCTTGCGGCAGGACCGCTCCGGTTATTCCGGACCCGATAATCCAAATTGCCGTTCCTGCATCCAAACAATCATTATATTTGCAATCATGGCAGTAACTATCAGCGATAATTATCAGGTAAAATACACCAGAAAATGGGGCACCCTGCTCCAGCAGCACGCCTCCCGGCTGGACAAGTATGTCAGCGTCATGCGCGACTTGAGCGGCAAGGTAGTATTTCTGGATCAATTCGGCGTTCTGGACTTCACGGAAAAAACCACACGTGTGGGACAGACCGTTTTGAACGAGGCTCCCACCACACGCCGCTCCATGCGGCCGCGCACGTTCACCAAAGCCATTGGCTACGATGAATTCGACGCCACCCGCCTGGGAGACATGGACCTTCCCGTCAGCAAGACGATTGAAGGCCTCCAGGCCGCGGCGGGCCGCCGCATGGATGACGTGATGATCTCCGGCTTTCTGGACACGAACTACGTGGGAGAAGACGGCATGACCGCCGTTCCGTTCAAGGAAAGCCAGCAAATAGCCGTGAATCACGTGGACAGCGGCACCAAATCCGCCAGCAACCTTACCGTGGCCAAGCTGCGCGCAGCCCTCCAGCTTTTTGAGGAAAACGAAGCCTGGAACCAGGATGCCCCGCAGTTCGGAGACCAGCTCGTCATTGCGGTAACCAGTTCCCAAATCATGAACCTGCTGCGGGAAACGGAGGTCAGCAGTTATGACTTCAACAATGTAAAAGCCCTGGTGGAAGGGAAAATAGACACCTTCATGGGATTCAAATTCATCCGCACCCAGAGGCTTCCCAAAACAGAAGAGGGAGTCCGTTCCTGCCTGGCCTGGGTAAAGAGCAAGGCCCAGTTTGGCATATGGAATGATTTCAAAGTGAAGCTTTCCGTGCGCGACGATATGGAGGAAGCCCTGCAAATCCGGGCCAAGTTCGCCTGCGGCGCCACCCGCCTCCAGGAGGAAGGCTTTGTCAAGATCCTGTGCGACGAAGGAGCCAGCTAACCCCTCTAATATCACGGCATCCTCCCTCCGGAAAAAGGGAGCCGCCCCGGACCGCCTGCGGTCCGGGGTTTTGCTTTTGAGATGATGGGTGCACGGAACATCTTATTTCAAGCTCTGCCGTAAGACGGCAGCCCCAGCCATGCAGGCGTTCATCCCCCGCAAACGGTAATCCGGCGAAGCCGGAGCAAAACGCATCCCCGGGGTTCTCACCCAAGCCTTTTTCTGCCGGAAAAAATGTTCACGTTTTTCAGCCAGCGCCATGAATTGACCGCCGGATTCACCAGATAAGACAGATCCGTATATTTGGTGCGTGCATTATTGAAATGGCTCAGGGATTTGCAGAGGGAGGGAATGGGAGCGCCCTCTCCGCAGGAAACGAACGCAGGGGAAAGAGCATATAAATCACCATAACGTCCCAGATACCGGGCAAACCATTCCTCCAGAGAACCATAATACCTCAGCCATGGCCAGACCCGCTGATCTGACGGAAGAGATAAAAGAATGCGTTCACATAAGGAAAGGTCCATCACATACGCAGATGATGCCGCCATATCCGTTACGCGCAACAGGATGGATTTTTCCCCTTTCGCCACGGAGCAGGCCGTATGGGGAGACAAACGCGGCTCACTTAAAAACAGAGCAGTTCTTTCCCGGCAGCCTTTCAGCAGCTGCCCAAGCATCCGCGCCGTGGAACCTATTACCGGCAGCCTAAAACGGCACTCTTCCTCCACAATCATGAAACGGGAGAAATGGAGGGAAGAAGCCAGCGTTAAAGCGGCCTGGTGACCCAGCACCCGGGCAGCTTTCCGTCTTTCCTTACGAAACCGCTCCTTATCCCAATCCCCTTCCGGAAGAGGAACGGGCACCGGAGGCAATTCATGAACCGGAACGCCATGAGGGACATACGCCTTCCAGGACCATTCCGGATGTCCGGACGAATCTTTTTCCGTCCTTACCACCAGCACGGCATCCAAAGCCGCCCAAAAGGGATTCCGCCCCATCCGCAATAACCTTGACCAAAGCATATTCATGGCTTTCACCTAGCTCCATCCGAACTCCCTTTTCAAGCCGGACCTCCATTCTCAACATGTTTTTAACGTGCAGAGGCAGGAAAATAACGCCCTCCGCCACAACAAGGAAACGGGCCATACGAAACAGCCCTGCCGACATCCTGAACGGCAGCCGGCGCCAACATCCGTCAATCCTTCTGCCGGGAAACCGGTCAACAGGGTTGGCACAGGAAGAAAAACACAGTTCCAAAAGGGAAAAGGCAGGCGAACTGACATACTCGGCCCCAAAATGAAGTGGAACTCATCAATAGAAGATTGACCTTCCTTCCTTTGCTGGGATAGTAGGATGTATGCAGCAGATTGTACGTGAACATCAGGCCTATCCGCCGAAAATCGTTGCGTCCGTTACCTCGTGGGAGCTATGGAAAACGCTGAAAGGAAAAGATTTAACAGACCAGTGCGATCTAGTGGAACTGCGCGTGGATGCCCTTCCCCCGGAACTCACCACTGAACAGGTTATGGAGTTCCGGCCGGAGATGCCCCTGCTGGTCACCGTGCGCTGCCATGAGGAAGGAGGACTGCGCCGCATCCCGGAAGAAGAGCGCTTTGCCCTGCTCCGGGCCTATATGCCATATGCCGCCGCCATGGACATTGAAATCAAGGCCATGCGCCACGCCAGGGAACTGATTATGGAAGCGCGGGATCGGGACGTCATCATCATCGGCTCCACCCATGATTTCCAAATCACGCCGGGTGTGGATTACCTGCGCGAACAGGAAAAAAAGGCGCGCTCCTACAAGGCGGATATCGTCAAATTTGCATTCACGCCCTGCCTGGCCTCGGACATCCAGACAGGAGTACAGCTTTTCACCAAGCCCAAGGGACCGATCGCCGTCATGGGAATGGGGCCCATGGGCCCCGTCTCCCGCCTGCTTTACTCTCAACTGGGCTCCTGCCTGGTATACGGCTACCTGGGAGAAGAGGAAACGGCCCCCGGGCAATGGCACGTCTCACTCATTAAGGAAACCCTCCGCCGCCTCGGCCCCATTCTCCGCTGATTACGGAGCCTTCCCTCACATGAATATCATTACTTCCGCCTTTCTGGCGGCACGCCCCAAGACGCTCACCGCCTCCCTGATTCCAGTATGGGCAGGCTGCATGGTGGTGCAGAAACTGACCGGCAGCTGGAATGCGTCCCTGGCCCTCCTGACGCTGGCTTCCTGCCTGTGCCTCCAGATTGCCTGCAATTTTTTCAATGACGCCATTGACCATGCCAAGCACGCCGATACAGAACAGCGGACCGGACCCGTGCGCATGACGGCCAGCGGAGCCCTCTCCCACGGAACAGTCATGCTCATTGGCCTCTTCTTCCTGCTGGGAGCGTGCCTGCTGGCCTTTCCCCTTATCGAACTGCGCGGCTGGCCCATCCTCGCCATCGGCATCCCGTCCCTCTACTTCACCTATGGATATACGGGAGGGCCGTGGCCGCTGGCCTACAAGGGCCTGGGGGAAATATTCGTCATCCTCTTCTTCGGACTGGTTGCCGTACTGGGAACCATTCTGGTACAGATAGGCACGGCACCCGTCGTGCCCGGCACGTTGGTGGAATCGCTTGCGGTGTACAATGCCGGCATCGTAACAGGCATTCAATGCGGCCTCCTGTGCGCCGTCATGATATCCGTCAACAATATCCGCGACAGAAAGGAAGACCTCACTACGGGCAAGCGCACGCTGGCCGTGCGGCTGGGAGAAGGAAAGGCGCGCGCCATGGCCCAGTCTTTCATCCTGGCTGCCTACATCACGCTGCCTACATCCAGCCGGGCCCTTCACCTGAACCTGTCCCACACGTGGTGGATGTGGATACCCTCCATCCTCTTCGGCGGGTATCTGATGCTCCTAATCCGCAAAACGCCTGCGGACAGCCGCATGAACAGGGTACTGGCACTCTCCTCCCTCCATTTGCTCCTATATCTGGCTACCTACACAATTCTTCCCACACGCTGAAAAACGCTTAACCCTGCCAGCGTAGTTAACTACGTTCATCATGAATCCGCTTCCATTAATTCCCGCTTTTCTTATTCTCCCTGTCCTTTTCTCCTGCACCCAAAAAAGCAATCTGGAAATCGCCACCGGCAAAGTGACGACCATCAAGCTGGGCAACGTGGTCCGCATCAAGGAAATCAACGTCCTTACCTCCACGGACGACGGCACCTTTGCCAACATGGCCGGAACGGCGGCGGAGGCCATGACTCCCGGTATCATCGGCATGGGGACCTCAAAACTGGCTTCCGCCACAGGCTCCATCGTGGACGGCAGGGTGGAAGCCGTCAAAATGATCCGCGTGCGCGTCAAGCTCAAGGATACGAACGAACTAGTGGAAGTACAGCAGGAAGTAACGCCCAACTTCACCCTGAAAATAGGCCAGGAAGTCGTCATTACCCAGGGAAGCACTCCCGGCAATGTCTGGCCCGATTAACGGATATGAACCACGATGCGGCACCAGCCCCGCCGCCCCGGGGCCTCCTGATTAAGAGCGCGGGCCTCCTGACGGCCATCTCCCCCCTCTGCACATGGCTCCTTTGGGACACCCTCCCTGCCTCCGCATTGCTGGCCCCCCTGTTTCTCGTTTCCATATTCGCAGGAACGGCACGGGCCATGAAAAAAAACATCCATGAAACATTCCTGCCGATACTTCCGGCGGTATGGCTCACCCTGGCCGCGGGGCTGGCCTTCACAGCCGTCAGCCTGTTTTCCCAGGCGGCCTTCATCTGGCTTCCCCAGATACTGACAGGAACGGCAGCCATGCCGCATGCATGGCTCATCCCCCTGGGGCATCTGAATCTGCTGGCCATCCTGAGCTCCCTTCTCCTGCTGACCCTGGCGGCGGCTTATGCATGCCTGCTCTGCATCGGAAAGAAAACCACCCGACCGGCTGCTGGAAAAACGCAAGCCACAGCCTGAACCCTGCCTTTCCCGGCGGAACAACGCACCCCCGCCTATAAGGGAATGAAAATCCCTCAGCTCTCCCGCATCAGCCGGAACACATCTTCCGGCCGCATCCCGGCGGCACGCATTTCCTGAAGGCTCAGGCTCCTGTCCCTCTTGGCGAGCCGCTTGCCGGAAGCATCCTTCACCAGCCGGTGATGATACCACTGCGGAACAGGAAGCCCCAACAGGGCCTGGAGCGTCCGGTGGATGCCCGTCACAGGGAATAAATCCTCACCACGGCTTACATGGGTGACTCCCTGGGCGGCGTCGTCCACAACCACGGCAATATGGTAGCTGGCGGCGCAGTCCTTGCGGCCCAGAATCACATCCCCCAGTTCTTCCGGACGGCAGACCTGATCTCCGAACCGCATGTCCCTCCATAGCAGGGGACCGGTAATCCGCGCCGCAGCACGGCAATCCAGCCGCCAGGAAAAAGGTTTGCCGGATTTGAGAAGCTCTTTCCTGCGCCCCTTGTCAAGCAGCCGGCAAGTTCCCGGATATACGTCCACGCAGCCCCCCTGCGGCGCCCCACCCATGGCGGCCACCTCCTCCGCAATCTCCCGGCGCGTACAGAAACAGGGGTACAACACGCCCCGGTCCTTCAGCGTCTGAAGAGCGTGTTCATAAGCGCTGAAGCGTGAAGACTGAACCATCATGGGACCGTCAAAGCGGATGCCCAGCCACTCCAGATCTTTCAATATGCCCTGAACAAACTCCGGACGGCACCGCGTCTGATCGATATCTTCTATCCTCAGCACGCACTTCCCGGAAAAACGGTTCGCCAGGGAACGGGCTTCCCACGCAGCCAGGGCGTGCCCCAAATGGAGATTGCCTGTAGGGCTGGGAGCGAACCTTGTTATTATGGGGGAATCCATGCGGCGCACCAACAATAAAAAAGCGCAGGAACCTTTTCAAACCCTTTCCGGAAAATTATTGCGGCTTGACAGATAGAAGCCGGGAAAGTAGGAGAGTTGGACCCTTTCCCCACACCTTCAACTTTCAAGCCATGCTTCCTCTTCTCAACATCAACTCCGCCTCCGTCATAGGCTGGCTGGAATCAGCGGCCGCCCAGCAATGGATTGTAGGCATTTTGCTGGTCCTGTTATTCATCAGCTTCATCAAGGAATGGATGCCCGTGGAAATCACAGCCCTGACAGGCACCGCCGTCCTCATGCTCACGGGAATTCTGAGCACGCGTGATGTGCTGTCCAGCTTTGCCAACAGCGGACCGCTGACAGTAGTGTGCATGTTCATTCTGAGCGCTTCCCTGGAAAGAACAGGATTAATAGGAGACCTTTCCAAACTGTTCAACAAGGTAGCCAAGGGAAGGGAACTGACCGCCCTGCTGGTCATCACTCTGGGAGCGTTCATGGTTTCCCCCTTCGTCAACAACACCCCGGTGGTCGTCATCCTGATGCCCATCGTGCTGGCCTTCTGCAGGGACCATAACATCGCGGCCTCCAAGCTGCTCATCCCCCTCTCCTACGCCACCATTCTGGGAGGCACCTGCTCCGTGGTCGGAACATCCACCAACGTAGTTGTGCTCGGCCAGGTGCAGAAACTGGGTTATGACGGCATCCAGATGTTCACGGTAACACCCATGGGCCTGATTTATGCGGCGGCAGGCCTGCTCTACCTCTGGACATTAGGCCGCAAATGGCTTCCATCCCGCCCCACTTTGTCCACCATGCTTCCGGGCGGCATCCAGCGCGATTTCCTGCTCCAAGTCAGAATTCCCGCGGATTCCCCCCACATCGGCACCACTCCCATCAACCTGATGCAAACCGAACTGCTGGGCACCAAAATCGTGGAAGTGCGCCGCAGGGGGTTCTCCATGCAGGAAGAGTTGCAGCACATCAACCTGGAAGAAGGAGACCGCATTCTTTTCCTGTGCAACGCCAGAAAAGTCAACCAGGTGCGGGAAGCCAAAGGCGTGGACCTGGGCTGGGATGACAGCCGCGGGCTGGAAACGCTGGAACAGCGCGATGTGCAAATCGTGGAAGGCATGATCGCCAACAATTCCGAATTCGCCGGGCTGTCCCTGTCCGAACTCAAGCTGCGCCAGCGATTCAACATCTTCGTGCTCGCCATCCACAGGCAGGGCAAAAACATTACGGACATGGGGCCGAATACCAAGCTGGCGGCAGGGGACACGCTTCTTCTGGAAGGACCGCAGGAAGGAATGAACCGCATCCTGACCAAGCAGCGCATCATCCCCCTGAGCCAGCGCCCCGCGGAAGCGCACAACCGCAGCAAACAGGGCTGGGCCATCCTGGCCATGGGGCTGTTCATTTTTATCGGCCTGCTGGGGTCCTTTGAGCAATACGGGGAATTCTTCAAATTCTTCGCGCGCTTCAATCCCTTCTATCTCGCTTTCATCGGAGCTCTCATCGTCATCATCTCCGGCTGCATCAAGCCGAAGGAAGCCTACCAGTCGGTGGACTGGGGCATTATTTTCCTGATCCTGGGAATGCTGTGTGTGGGGGAAGCCATGAGCAAAACCGGGCTTGCCAAAGCCATCGCGTTCGGCGTAGTGGATAACATAGGCCCGTTGGGGTGCCTGGTCGCCATCTCCGGTCTGTATCTGCTCTGCTCCATTCTGACGGAGATGATCTCCAACAATGCCGTAGCCGCCGTCATGGGGCCGCTGGCTTATGAAATGGCCCTGCAATTCGACGCCAACCCCGTTCCCTTCATTCTGGCCGTCATGTTTGGCGCCAGCGCCAGTTTCTCCACCCCTATCGGCTACCAGACCAACACTTACGTGTACAATGCGGGCGGTTACAAATTTAAGGACTTCGTCAAAGTGGGACTCCCCCTCAACCTGCTCCTCTGGGTCATTTTTACCTGCGCCATCGGCTGGTTGTATCCGCTCAAGTAGAGCGATAATAGCTTTGGAAGGCCCCGGTCAACGGAAAGGAAACCAAAGCGACTGGTCAAAGGCGCCATCATTCCCATGGGAACAAAAAACAATATCCCTGTTTCGTCTAAAAGCAGGGCTCTTCTTTTACATTATCCTTCTCCTTAAGAAGAGAACAACGGAAAACAGTAGTTTCATCCATCCACATTCAACTGACAGTCAAAAATTTAGCCAAAAAAAGACAATTAACGGATACAAGGAAACGGGACAGTATCTGACCTACCAGGGCACTTCTTTTGAGGTTCTTTGCCTGGAAGATAATTTCAACATTGAATTATTCAAAGAGCCTATGAGTACCCTGCACGTCAAGAATTTCAACCCGCGTTTTTTCACGTAGGCCGGATCAGAGGAAAGGTAATCACATACCATATAGGCACGGGAAGAGAACCAATTCCAAATGTCTCGGAACTGGAGCCGCCATCCCGAATGCCATGCGACGGGGGACGAGACGAGAGAACGCAGCCTCTCGATAAACAGGCAAGACCTTATCACCGCATCAGTCCCACCCGCATGGACTGGCATTTGAGCAGGGCGCAAAAGGAAGCATAATCCGTTTCGCGGTCGGAGGAAACCAGGCAGTACCGGTACTGCGGCAGGCAGGCGTCTTCCTGTTCCGCATTGCGAAGACGCAGGGCGATGGTTTCAGCGCCATCCGTCTGCCGTCCGCAAAGGCGGCTTTTAAGCTCCTCCTGCGGAACATAAATGTAAACGTCCGCATAGCAGAGGGGAAGAATGCCCTCCCGGCAGGAACGGACTTGCCCAGCCCCCTGCACGTCAATATCCATCACCACGTTTTTCCCCTGTTCCAGAAGAGTCAAAATATCCGCTTTCAGCGTACCGTAGCGGTTGCCGTGCACCTCCGCATATTCCAGAAAGTCCCCCCGCTCCACCCTGGCGTCAAATTCGGCGGGAGTCAGGAAATGGTAATCCACCCCATTGACTTCCCCGGGTCTGGGCTGGCGCGTCGTGCAGGAAATGCTGTACACGCACAGACCGTTTTCCGTCGCGCGGCGGCACAACGTCGTCTTCCCGGAACCGGAAGGCCCGGATACCACCAGCAATGTTCCCAATGGCTGTTTCATGGCTGTCATTCGATGTTCTGAACCTGTTCCCTGATCTTCTCCAGCTCCGTCTTGGCAGCCACAACCAGATGGGCCAGCGTGGAATCGTTCGCCTTGGAGCCGATGGTGTTGAATTCCCGGAAGATTTCCTGGCAAAGGAAATCCAGAGGCCTGCCCGCGGGAGCGGAGGAACCGCACAAGGTGCGGAACTGGTCAAAATGGGAGGAGAGACGGGTAATTTCCTCGGAAATGTCGCACTTGTCCGCAAACAGGGCCACTTCCCGGATGATGCGTTCATCGTCCGCGGAAACGGACAGGTCGGCATCAGCCAAGCGCTTGAGCATAGCCTCCCGAAGCCTGACAGGCACGGAAGGGGCATGTTCCGCGATACGGAGGCGGAATTGCTCTAAGACATCCAGCTTGCCAAGAACGTCCGCTTTCAGGTTGGAGCCTTCCGCCGCACGCATGGAAATAAAATCCTTCAAGGCGGCTTTGAGCGCCTTTTCCACCATCGGCCACGCTTCTTCCGGAGAGAGGGATGCTTCCGCTGCGGAAGTAACGATATCCAGCCTCAGCAGGTCGGACGCCTGGAGAGGCAACGGTTGACCTGTCAGGTCAGACGCACGGTTCAGCAGCTCCGCCAGGGAGGCCAGTTTCTGCTCATCAAGCAGGAGGGAGCCATCCGCTTCCTCCAGACGCTCCACAGAAATGGAGACGCCTACGCGGCCGCGGGAAACAACCCCCTGCACGATGGAACGCACGGAGGCGTCCCATTCCGCATAGCCGCGCGGCACATTGACGGCGATTTCCGTTTGTTTGCGGTTTACGCCTGATATTTCAACAAGGATATTATAACGGTCTGTCTGGGCGGCGGCTCTGCCGAAGCCGGTCATGCTGTTCATGGATACGGGTCAGGTTTGGATTAAGAACGGGAGTAGGCCTTGCGCACTTCATCCGCCACGATGGAAAGCCCCTTGCGCAGGAGTTCCTCCGTCTGGGTGAAGCTGATGCGGATGCATTCATGACGGTGCGGCCAGGGTTCCCCCTCCTCCGGAAGGGCGAAGAAAAAGTGATGGCCGGGATTTACAAAACAGCCCCGTGACTTGCACCGTTCGTAAAGCTCCTGGCACGTGATGGGCAATCCCTCAAACCACAGCCACAGGAACATGGCGCCCTCACTCTTATGAACGCGCCAGGGGATGGATTCTCCGAAAAGTTCCGGCAGCAGGGACAGGGCGAATTCCGCCCGGCCGCGGTAAAACGGCGTGACGGTTTCACGGCAGACTCTCTCCAGAGTGCCGTCTTCCAGATAGGGCGTCACCAGAGCCTGGCCCAGATTGTTCGGACACAGGGAGGACGTGGTCACCATGCTCACGACGGCACGAATGATATCCGGGCGCGCAATGACAATGCCGGTGCGCGTTCCGGGCAACCCGATCTTGGACAGGCTCATGGTCAGGATCATGTTCTCATCCCAGGCCGGGGTTACGGGCACAAAACAAATATTGGGCAGCGGAGGCCCGTAAGCATTGTCAATCATCAGGGGAACCCCGGCGCGGGAAGTCATTTCCCGCAGAAGCCCCAATTCTTCATCCGTCACCACGTTCCCGGTGGGATTCGTAGGCCGGGACATGCAGACGGCGGCCGTTTCCGGACGTATGTCCAGACGGTCAAAATCAATCACGTACTTAAACGTGTGCCCGTCCAGCATGCGTATGCCGGGCCGGATGCCCCGGAACATGACGCCGCCGCACAGGGATTGGGACTGGTATCCCACATAATCCGGGCACAGGGGAAAAAGGATTTCACGCACAGCACCGTCCGGACACGGGCCAGCCAGCATGTTGAACAGTGTAAAGCAGGCCATCTGGCCGCCTTGGGTAATCGCCACATTTTCCGGCGTCAGGTTCCATCCGCAACGTTCATTGAGAAAACGCACCAGGGCACGGATGAAGGCAGGATCCCCGCCCGGATGGGCATAATGGCCCACCAGCACGTCAAATTTGCCATTTCGCACCAGTTCCTCCATGCTGCGTCGCCAAAGTTCCGTCACTTCAGGAATAACGGCGGGGCTCCCGCCGTTCAACTGGCACAAGCCTGCGTCTCCCGAATGGAGGGCTTTGAATAAATCCTCCATCAAATCATCAATACCCGTTCTGGCCGTCAGATGGCCTCCAATCTCCGATAATTGCATCATGCCGCGGGCATTGTAGCCGCATACGCGTTTTATGCGAGAAAAATCATTGTTCCGGAGGGCGCATGAACAGTTTGACTTTCCCCTCCGTTAAGGTTCATAATCCCTGGCATGTTCAACATCGTGAGACTCACCAGGCGTACCTGTCCGGCATTGGCCCTCACGCTGGCCCTTACTTCGTGCGACAGCAGTACGAATGAAGCCCTGACCTCCTTCCTGACGGGCAATTCATCCCAGGAACACCAGCAGCTCCAGGCCCAGCTCCAGCAAATGAAAAACGCACTGGCCCAGACGGAACAGGAAATAAGCCAGGCGGAATCCCACGACGCCCGCGTTAATTACAATCTTCAGAAAAGGCTTTCCAACCCGGGAAGAATCACGACGCCCTTCACGGTGAAGGATATAGATGTCCTGCCCTCCAAACGCCGCGACTTCGAGCACCTGTGCTTTGACATTGAAGACATGCGCAAAACGCTGGCGCAGCGCAAGCAGGAATTCCATGCCCTGCAATATCAATATAACGCGTATGCGGCCAAACTGGCTGAATTCAAACAAACCCACCCGGTAGACTAACCTCCATTCCCGCGCATCCCATGACCGACGCCCCCGCTCCCAGACAGCCGTCCGGCGAAACTCCCCCCCCTGCGGAAGACGAAACCCGCTTCGCTCCGAAGGAGAACGGAGGAGAACACAAGGATGAAAACTCCGCTCCCGCAGCCAAAAAACGTCTGAAAACCTCCCTGGACGTCGTCTCGGAACACGCCGCGGAAGAAGAATCCGCCCGGCAGGAGAATTCCGAACGGAAAGCCAGGGGAGACGCTCTTTTCTGGAACCTCTGCCTGGGGCTGTTCGCCCTTATCGTCATCAGTGCCGGCTACATTGTTTATGAAAAATTTTCCCAGCTTCCGGACCCCGTCAAAGATGCGCGGGAAGCTTTGGAGGACAATCATGCCCAGCTACTGAAGAAGCAGGAACAGCTCAGGGAAATACGGAACAGGACCGCTCCCAAGGAACAGCTGCTCAGCCTTTTGGATATCTTTGAACATACGGCCTCCGACCTGGAAGAGACGCAAAAATCCATTGAGAAAGAGAAAATGCGCGTAGCCGGCATCCGGGGAGAAATCCGCTCCTACTTCGAACGCTACCGCCAACACGCCAGAGCCAAGGCACGCGGCCGCAAGTTCGACATTCTGAGGACATCCCATTCAGGCAAAACTTATTTGAATGTGGAAATCACCCGCGTGGAAAATGAATTCGTGCGCATCATGCACGAACAGGGAAGCACCTCCATTCCTGCCGGAGATCTTCCCGACGACATCCGGGAAATGCTGGCCTACGGTGACCCGCTGAATATTACGGCCATGAACCAGACGGACGCATCCCTCAAAGCCCCCGTTATCCGCAGGGAGCCCTCACCGGCCCCGGCTGCCGCCCCCGTGCCCCAGCCCGCCAAAAAGAAAGTGGTGGTGGAAGATCTGGATCCGCCCGCCGGAAAACCGAAAATTGAAACACCCACCCACACCGGAGATTCCGGCAGCTCCTCTTCCGGAAACATGTGGGTTCCCCCCGCCCATTCTCCGCTTCCCCCCATGCAATAATGACATTCCTGCCATGAAAACAATCATACATCCCCTCGCAGCCATACTCCTCGCCTGGAGTGCCGGCGCCTCCGAAACATGGAGTACCAGCCCTGCGGAAGCCATGCAGCAAGCCGCCGCTCAGAATAAGGGAGTAATGCTGGAATTCACCGGTTCCGACTGGTGCGGAGCCTGCATCATGCAGAAAAAGCAGGCTCTTTCCCTTCCCGAAATCCAGACAGCCATTTCCCGTTCCTTTATTCCCGTGGAACTGGACTACCCACGTAAAAAGCAGCAGGACGCGCAGACAAAAACTTCTCTGGAAACCTATAAAAAATCCTACGGCATCACCGGATTCCCCACGCTGGTGTTTGCAGATGCCCAGGGGCGGCCTGTCCACACCGTCGTAGGTTACGCCAATCCTGCCCAAGTCATGCAGGATACAAAAAAAGCGGCGGAAGCACTCAACACGCAGCAGTCCCTGACAAACAAGCTGGCGGAAAAACTCACTGACCAGCAGCGGCGGGACACGCTGGTTCAATTGCTGAAAACGGTTCCCCAATCCAGCATCCGCACTTTCTACAAACCGGCTCTGGCAGAACTGGAAAAACTGGACCCGCAGGACGCTTCCGGAATTCTCGCCAAACTGCACAGGGACGATCTGCTCCATGCCCAGAAATTGGAATGGACCGATACGTTCCGGAAGAAAAACGTCCACATTCTGGCAGATCAAAATCCTGATGAAGCACTTTCCATCATGGACAGCTACTTGAAAAAGAACGGGCTTCTTCCGGAAGTAAAACAAGCCGTTCTCATGCAAAAAGTGTACCTGCTCATGCAGCAAAACAGGGTCAATGAATTGGAACAGCCTCTCAAAGAAGGCGTCGCGCTCCTTCCGGAAAGTTTTGAAGGAAAAGCGTTCGGCAAACTTCTGGACAAGCTGCCTGAAATCAAGAAGGAACGGGGCCTCCTGAAGCCGGGGGAAGAGCCCCCCCTTCCCCCCGGTGCCATCCGGGCCACGAAGATGATCGTTCCCACGGCTCCCGCGAAATAATACAACCCTTTCTTTACTGCCGGGGTCATCCCTGCCCGGCAGGTGCACGCATGGACCTTTCCGCCGACCACATCCTCGTTGTCTTCCTGCTCACCACGCTGGCTGGTCTTGCTACCGGCATAGGAGGCTTCATCGCCTTCTTCATGAAAAGGACGGATACAAAGGCACTTACTTTTGCCTTGGGATTATCCGGCGGAGTCATGGTGTATATCTCCCTGGTGGAACTGCTGGGAGAAGCCCAGCACAGGTTGATGGAGTTCGAAGGCCATACGGCAGGTTCCTGGATCGCCATTGCTTCCTTCTTCGGAGGGATTGCCGTGGCGGCTCTGATTGATTACCTGGTACCGGAAGACGAAAACCCGCACGAAGCGCGCGGCCCGGAAGACATCCATGGACAGGCCAGCGGTGAATTTTCCTCATCCCGAATTAAAAGGTCCGGCATTCTGTTCGCCCTGGCCATCGGCATCCACAATTTCCCGGAAGGAATCGCCACCTTTGCCGCCGGATTGGACTCCCTGACTTTGGGCACCTCCATTGCCCTGGCCGTAGCCGTCCATAACATTCCGGAAGGAATCGCCGTGGCGGTACCTCTTTACTACGGCACAGGCAGCCGTAAAAAGGCCCTCTTTTATTCCTTTCTCTCCGGTCTGGCTGAACCGGTGGGCGCAGCCATCGCCATGTTCTTCCTGTTCCACTTCCTCACACCTACCGTACTTGCGGTTCTCTTTGCCTCCGTCGCGGGCATCATGGTTTTCATCTCCTTTGACGAACTGCTGCCCATGGCGGAACGCTGGGGGCACCATCACATTTCCATCATGGGCATCATCGCCGGAATGCTGCTGATGGCGATTGTCCTGATCTGAACCGGCTGCAGGAGGAAAATTTCCATGTCCTGGGCACAGACGCATTGAGCATTCCCCGGCATCAGGGAGTCTAAACGGAAACCCCCTTCTCATCCATGCCGGAATCTCCTGCTTCTCCTGCTTCTCCTGCTTCTCCTGCTTCTCCTGCTTCTCCTGCTTCTCCTGCTTCTCCTGCTTCTCCTGCTTCTCCTGCTTCTCCTGCTTCTCCTGCTTCTCCTGCTGTTTCCTCCGTTCCTCCAACCTCCACGCAGGCATCTTCCCTCCCTTCTCCCCTCTCCTGCTGGAAAAAAGGTTTTCGTCATTATGCGGACTTTCGGGGCTGCGCTTCCCGTGCGGAATTCTGGTGGTTCATGGCTCTTCCCCTCCTGGCGTTGATTCCAGCCCTGGCGGGGTATATCCTGACGGACTGGCTGCACATCCCTGATACAAGACTGAGCATCTACGGAGACGCTTTAACCATCCTCTTGTGGGCGGTGTTGTTCATCCCAAGCATATCAGCCGCGTTCAGACGCCTGCATGATACTGGCAGGAGCGGACTCTGGCTTTTTTCCCTTTTCATTCCCTTCGGGCTGGGGCATCTGATCTTTTTTTATCTGACGCTGGGAGAAAGCAAGGCGGACGGCAACAAATACAGCCGCCGTCCGGAGCCCCAATCGGCTGATTCCCCTGCCGAAGAACTGAAAAAACAGCCATTGACTCCGTTTTACCTTTACTGGCTCATCAGCCTGAGAAAACTGAATACGGTGGCAGGACGCGCGTCCCGGTCGGAATTCTGGTCCTTTTTCCTCCTCTCCATCCTCCTGTTCCTGCCGCTGGGCTACAGCATGGTAGACGTTGACAGCCGTCCGACGGGTTTCTACACCTCTCCTGCCCTCCAAATCCTGTTGTATGCCGCCCATCCGCAAGATGCTCTGATTCTACTGGCTCATTCCTGCTTCAATCCCACCTTTTACTTCTTCTATCAATCCGGAGAGCTGAGCATGCTTTCCCTGGAGCTTCTGGCGGCTGTGGCGGGGCTCAATATTCTCTTCAATCTGCCGGTCGCCGTGCGCCGCCTGCATGACAGCAATCTGAGCGGAAAATTCATCCTGATTCCCATTCTTATTTTCATCGTCACTTTCCTGCTGATTTTCCTGCTGCGCCTGGTCCCGGAAGACATGGCGCCCTACCTGAACTACCTGGGAATGGTATCCAGCCTGATGGATTTGCTTTCCATCCTCTTCCTGTCCATGATGCTTCTTAAAAGCTCTCCAGGCCCCAATGAATACGGCGCGCTTCCACAAAAAATAACCGTATCCTGATTCCAGGATACGGTTGAAAGACAAGCAAAGCCCCACCGGGTAACAATCAGTTTTCCCCGTGACGCAAGCGGAGAACGTCAGTCCCCGAAGCATACGCCCAAATCGCGAGCCGTGCGCACCAGCTGGCAATCGGGGTCTACCCGTTTCAAGGTTTTCACGGCTTCCTCAATGGGTACGGCAGTCATCTGCGTCCCGCGGAGGGCAACCATGCAGCTGAACTGGCGCTTTTCCACCAGCTCCACAGCATAACTGCCGAACCGGGCTCCCAGAATCCGGTCATAGGAACAGGGAGAACCGCCGCGCTGGATATGGCCCAGCACGCAGGAGCGGGTTTCAATCCCAGTGGCTTCTTCCAGTTTTTTGGAAACCACCTTGCCGATGCCTCCCAGGCGCACTTCCCCCTGGGTCTTTTCATCCAGCAATACCAGTTCGTCCGCCAGACGGGCTCCTTCAGACACCACTACCAGGATTTCCCGCTGTCCAGCAGCCTTGCGCGCCTTGATGCATTCCACCACGTTTTCAAGGGAAAAAGGAATTTCCGGCAGAAGAATAACATCCGCACTTCCTGCGATGCCGCCTTCCAAAGCAATCCATCCCGCATGCCGCCCCATCACTTCCACCACCATCATGCGCTGGTGCGCGTTCGCGGTGGTTTCCAGACGGTCCAAAGATTCGGAAACAATGGAAACGGCGCTGTAGAAGCCGAAAGTGACATCGGTGGCGCCCAGGTCATTATCAATAGTTTTGGGCACGCCAACTACGGGAAGCCCTATCTCGGAAAGCAACAGGGCCGTGGACTGGGAGCCGTCTCCGCCCACGACGATCAAGGCATCCAGCCCCAGCCGGCGGACAGTGGCCTTTGTTTTTTCCAGCACTGCGGGTTCGATAGACCCCTTTTGGTCCACGCCCACCTTGATGGCAAAGTTGCCTTTGTTCACGGTTCCCAGAATGGTGCCCCCCTTGGCGCGCAATCCGCGGCAGGCGACAGGGGTCAGCCATTCAAACCGTTCATCCCCTTCCTCGGACAAAAGCCCTTCAAAACCGTCGTAAAAGCCCACAACGTTCCAGCCGCGACGGGAAGCCGCGCCCACAACACCTTCAATAACTGCATTCAATCCGGGGGAGTCGCCCCCGCTATTCAAAACACCGATGTTCATATTAGACGGCTCTTATAGCAAAAAATTCCGTTCCCGTCTACTTCCTATCTCCTTTGTGAAGCAGATTTCATAGGAAGCTGGACAAATTCCTTGGGATCCTTCATGTCCATGCCGGAAGCCTGCCAGTTTTCCCAAACGCGCCAGCCGGTATTCATCATTTCCCTGGCGAGGGAATAGCGGTTTGCAGAACCAAGAACCGCAATAATCATGCGTTGCGGATAAATCACTTCCGTCCCCGTTTGAGGGCTGCGGCGGGAAATCGCGTTGCGCGTCACGCTGAGCAACAGGCAGGAGCCGGCGGCGCGGGAGGTGCCCGCCTTGATGCCGTCCACGCCGGAAGCGCTCATGAGTTTGTTGTTGTTGGAAATATCATACATCGTCCTGCCCTTGGTCTGGGACTGCACTTCAATGCGTCGGCTCGCCTGGGAAACAATGTAGCAAAAAGCCGGGTTTTGCATGCTGTAAACGCCCAACAGGGCCATATCCAGCGCGCAGGAAGTGGAAACGGAGTTTCCGGCGTCCAGCCCGTGGGGAGCGGTAAAGTGCGTTTTGGACATCCTCAACGAACGGGCCAGATTGTTCATTTCCCCCACAAAAGCGGCAATGGGGGCGCCCCCGCCCCGGCGGGACACAAGGTCCCGACCGACAAAGGAGGCAATAGTCAGGGCGGACACATTGTCCGAGCCCAGCAGGGTGGAATACAAAGCGTCCCGGAGCGTCAGGCGGTCTCCCGGCTGAAGATCCATGGGATTGCCCGCACGGAGGCCGAACGCTTCCTGGGGCACGGCAATGAAAGTGTCCAGCGGCAACCGCGTACGGGCCACCCAGTCCAAAGTCACCATGGCTGTGGCTACCTGGGAAAGACTGGCCACGGGTCTTTTCGCTTCTGCGTTGGAGCTGAAAAGAAGCTTGCCGGAATTGGCCTCAATGGCAATGTAACTGGGCCGTTCCTGCGCCTGGGCGGAAAACTGGAATACACAGGCCAGGGTCAAAAAGAATAGAGATAGCTTTTTCATGGCGGGACCGGCGGGATAGTGCCCATTCCCTCCTCATTTGAAAAGTCTAAAATATTTTCCGTACAACACTTATATGTCATGACACGGAAAAACGCATTGACCTTTGGGGCTCCGTCCTATTTGTTGGGGGAAGAGTCTTCCCGAACGGAAGCGTTCCTGACATACCCAGCGCCATGACCAGCATTCAGCTTTTTTACAGCCGGGACTGCCCGGGAGACATCCTGCGCGCCAATACCCTCCAGGCGTTGGACCATCTGGGCATTAATGCGGAGATGCGAACCGCGGAAACCGTTCCGGAGCAGATTGGGGCGCCTCTGCCTGCACTCGCCATTGACGGGAAAATCGTCGTTTCCGGCGTGGAGCCTTCCGTGCGCGAGCTGGAACTCCTACTCAAAGACCACCTGCAGGAACGGGAAGAGGATTCCCCCTGCGGAGCGTGCGGCATGGGATGCAGCGGCATGAACGGCCCGGAAAACTGCCCCATGTGCGTACAGGACGGAAAGAACGGCAGCATGGCGGGCAGAATCATCGGTTTTGCCATCCTGCTCATGATCCTGTTCCTCGCGATGAAAATCCTGTCCTGAATATTCTCATGCCGGGGCGCCTCTTTTTGCGCGACCATCCTCTTTCAGGAAATGAAGGTGCACGGCTGTTAACGGCGTTTGCCAGCCCACGCAGGCGGTCTTGATAATTTCTTGAATTCCCCTTTCCTCCGGCACACAGTAGAGGCATGCGCTCCTTCTTCGGTTCCATTCTCCTGATTCTGGTGCTGGCGGCCCTTGGCGTCACCATTTATTATCACTGGTCCACCAACTCCCACCTGGAATTCGAACTCCGCAACCCTGACGAGCCGGAAAAAACGATACAGGTCATCAACATGGAGAAACGGGCGGCAGCCCTGCAGGCTGTTCCGGAGGAAAAAACTCCTGTTTCCCCCGCGGAAGAACTTCCCGCTTCCGCTGCCGGAATGCCGGAAGCCACGGAATTGTAATCACGCCCCTTTCCGAATCATGAAACCGGTCATTGGATACACGCTGGGCGACCAGTCGGGCATAGGCCCGGAAGTCATTTCCACCGCGCTTGCTTCCGGAGAACTCCCGGAAGGCGCGGAATACCGCCTCATCGGCAAGAGAGTGAATCTTCCCCTGGGCAGGCCTAACGCGGAATCCGCCAAACACGCCTTCGACCATCTGGAACAGGCGGCCCATGCCCTGCGGGAAGGAACGGTGGACGCTGTCGTCACCGCCCCCGTCTGCAAGGAAACCCTGCATGAGGCAGGCTTCCGCTGGCCGGGGCAGACGGAATTCTTTGCAGAACGCCTGGAAACGAACAATTACGCCATGTGCCTGACCGGAAAACGGTTGACGGTGGGGCTGGCAACCATCCACACCTCCCTCCAAAGCGTGCCGTTCCTGCTGAAAACAGAGGAACTGGTCCGCATCGGAACCCTGCTGAAAGACTTCTGCATCCGCAAGGGAATCATGCGCCCGCGTATCGCCCTGGCAGCCCTGAACCCCCACGCCGGGGAACACGGCGCTTTCGGCGATGAAGACGAAACCATCATTACCCCGGCCGTGGAACGACTGAGGAGGATCAATACGGATGCCGCATTTGACGGGCCTTCCGTCCCGGACTGCGTGTACCGGGATGCCGTGGAAGGGAACTATGACGCCGTGCTGGCCCCTTACCATGACCAGGGATTGATTCCTCTGAAGCTGGTGGACTTCCATACCGCCGTCAACGTCACCCTGGGCCTGCCCCGCCCCCGGCTGAGCCCGGACCACGGAACCGCCTTCAACCTGGCGGGCACCGGAAAGGCCAATCCGTCCAGCACCATCCACGCTTTCCAGCTGGCCGTACAGATGGCGCAGACGCGTTAACGTTTTTCTTCTTTCCGGAGCTCTTCCCGCCACACCCTGCGCAAGACAAAGCTGTTCCGGAGGGGAACAAAGCCCTTCTGCCCGTGGCAGCAACCGCTCCAGCGGATCTGCCTCCCGCCAGTTCCTCCTTTTTTTGCAGGAAAAGGAATCCTTTACCCGGGAAAAGATCATATCCTAAGTTGCGGCGTCCACTTCTTTTCCGTACGGCACCCGCCAAGCGAACGCCGGAATCGTCTCTCCTACAGCAAAGGCCGCCGGCAGGAAACGCCATGCAGAACAATTCTTCCGTGCCTCGGAGAGAGTAAAACGCAGGAAACGGCATGTTCCCGGAAACAAGGTAAAAAATAGGCTTGCTTTCTGAAGGCAATCATTGCACCTTACTTGCCCGCAAGGTGCGCACCGTTCGCACGACACATTTCTAATTATCACAAGACCATGAGAAATTACGAAGCTCTTATCGTATTCAACATGAAGGGTACGGAAACTCCCGTTGAAGAGTTGATCAGCACCGTAGCCGCCGCGATGAAGGAAGAAGGCGCCGACATCACCGCCACGGAAAAGGCCGGCCGCCGCGAATTCGCCTACGAATCCAACCACCTTTCCGCCGGGCAGTATGTGACCTACACGTTCTCTGCGGAACCTTCCGCCATCAGGCCCATCCGCGAACGCCTTCGCCTGAATCCCCAGATTCACCTTCAGTATTACAAGGTGCTCGGCTAAATCAGGCCCATGCGGACGAAGTTTCCGCTCCTTGCTTTTTTACCAAAAGGACCGCTCCCGTGAAGGGGCGGTTCTTTTTTCTTAGGTACTACCCTCCCTTCCCCTCTGAAGGCAAAGCTCCCTGCTCAACAAATATTCCCCGCCTCTAAAGCAATATTGATCAGGAACCGGCAATAAGAGACTAATCGGCCGCTCTTCGAGAATCACGCTTCATTTGATTCACCGCTCATCCTGCCCCTTGCTGTCAGGAAAAAGAGCGGCAGTCTGTGAGCCGGCAATTTCCGCCTTACAGGGAAATAAAGTTTTCCAGCAGTTTCACGCCCAGTTTCTGGCTCTTTTCCGGATGGAACTGGGTGGCGACCAGATTGCCGCATCTGACAGCGGCCGCAAAACGCACGCCGTAGGTGCAGAAAGCGGCAATCAGGGATTCATCCTCCGGCTGAGGATAATAGGAATGCACGAAATAAAAGTACGGTTCCTTCCCCATGCCTTTCCAGATGGGATCGGCGGGATCGGCTAGAACCACGCTGTTCCAACCCATGTGAGGCACCTTGAGTTCCGATTCTGAAAACCGGACCACGCGACCCTTGAGAATTCCCAGTCCGGGGACCTGTTCGTCTTCCTCCCCGCTTTCAAAAAGGACCTGATAGCCCACGCAAATGCCCAGAAAAGGCCTGTCCCGCTCTATCCACTCCCGAACCAGGGGCACCAGATTCTGGCGGCGCAGCTTTTCCGCACAGTCGCCGAAGGCGCCCACGCCTGGAAGAACCAAATGGGTTACGCCCGCCGCATCTTCCGGCGTACGCACCAGGTGACCCGTCACGCCGGCGGCCTCAAAGGTGTTCAGCACACTGCGGAGATTGCCCGCACCGTAATCAATCACTCCAAGTTTCATGTATTTTACAGCATTCCCTTGGTTGAAGGCAGCGTCCCGGCGGCCCGGGGATCAATCGCCGCAGCCTGCCGCAACGCATGCGCGATGCCCTTGAAGACAGATTCCGCAATGTGGTGGCCATCCCTGCCGTAAAGCACTTCCACATGCAGGTTGCAACGCAGGTTATTGGCCAGCGCGCGGCAGAATTCCTCGCAAAGGGTCAGCGGAAAGTTGGGAGCATCCGGCAAACCGCCTTCCGGGATACGGAAAGCAACATACGGGCGGTTGCTCAAATCCATCACCACGCGCGTAAGAGTTTCATCCATGGGCAGGTAGGAACAGCCGTAGCGGACAATGCCCTTTTTGTCCCCCAGCGCATTTTTAAGGCATTCCCCCAAAACGATTCCCACATCCTCCACCGTGTGGTGGGCGTCCACTTCCAGGTCTCCGCGGGCCTGAAGGGTCAGGTCCATCAGGGAATGGCGGGCCAGTAAGTCCAGCATGTGGTCAAAAAACGCATGCCCCGTTGCGACGGCGGCGCATCCCGTGCCGTCCAGGTTCAGTTCCATGCTGATGTCCGTTTCACCCGTGACCCGTTTGCAAGAAGCGTTCCTCATGCAGCACTTCTATACTGAAGACGCGGCGGAAGAAAGCAGGAAATATCGCATGGGAAAAGATTTGCCCTCTTCTTCCCGCAAAAAACCATGCAGACCGTTAAAGGAACACGCCTCCGGCACCGCTCCGACAGAAAAATTTCAGGAATCTTTAACAACGAATTGCGCAAAGCCGACGGACGGAAAGCCCGACGGACAGGATGGAATCAACCCATACTTGATCCATCCCATCCGCAAACGCTATTTCCGACATGTTTCCCTGGAGCGTTTTCTCCGGAAAACGGCAGAATTATTTCTTTTGGGCCTTGGCCGCCTCGTCTCTTTCCTTCTGGCGCTTCTTATCCCGGTCTTCACGGGCTTTGCGCGCCGCTTCCGCACGTTCGGCACGTTCACGGGCACGCTGTTCCCGCAATCCCACACGCACCGTTTCCGTCAGTTCCTCATAGTATTCCCTGGGAACCCGGGCGGTCCGGAGCTCCGTCAGAACCTCCATAGCCTCGTCAAATTTTTTCTCGTCACACAGATTCCAGGCCTTTTCCAGCGCAGCGGAACCGGCTCCGTTTTCCGGGTCCTGTTTTTTTAAGCGTTCCGCATCCGTAGCGGCTACCAGTTTAAGGTCTCTCATGGCTTCCAAAGAACCTGCCGTAGGTTCAAACCACCGGTCCCCGCGTTCCTTGACCTTCTTGCGCAAAGCACGGTACACTTCCGTGAGCTGGTTTTCACGTTCCCTGATGGCAGTCTGCCTTTTCTGGAAAGCATCCATCAGCTCCTGACGCTGTTCCTTTGTCAATTTGGGATTTCCGCGGCGCTTCTCTTCCTCTTTTCTCAGGGCTTCTCGTTCCTTCTCCAGGGACTTTTCCTTGGCGGCGATCATGACCTCCAGCTTACGGTTGAGCTGTCCGGCAATTCTGGCGGCATCCGGATAGGCATCCGCCAGAGCGGCGGAACCGGGATAACCGTCGCGCAAGCGGTCATACACGGCCATGGCCCGGTATGGATTGCGCACGGCAAGCGCCTTGAAACGCTTCAGCAATTTGTTGGCTTCATGATCGTATTTGGTGCGCACGGTCACTTCCGCCTCCTCCCTGGCATCCTGAGCAGCCTGTGCTTCCTCCGTCAATTTCTTCTCTTCCAGCAAAACCACTACTCTGGCCCTTGCCTTGACGGCGGTGTCATGGGCGAGCCCCTGAGGATTCTTTTTAATGGTCTTGTCCAGGTCCGCCAAGGCTTTTTCCAAATCCCCGGCATTCATGGTTTCCGGTTTGGCATATGTTTTGCCGATTCGGGCAGCTTCCAGTTCATCCGGAGTCGCCTTCCTGATGGATTCAATCAAATCCCTCTTCACGATCACGGACTCCTTGATCCCACCGGACACGGGAACCAGGAGTCTGACGCTTTCCGGCGTTTCCACTTCTACCGTGCAATTTTTGTAAACGGTTCCATCCTTGAGTTTTACTTCATCTGCAGCTGCAAGCGGAACGAATGCGGCCAACACCAATATGAGGGACTTGTTCATAAATCTAAGGCTTTTCCAGATTGATCAGACAAATACGTATCCTGCACTTTATCAAAAGACGCCCTGTTGGCGACAAAAAAAAGCCCGGAGCCGCAAAAACGGCTCCGGACCCGGAAAAGAAGAAACAGTATGTATCAAACTTATTTCTCGGCAGCAGCATCTTCAGCAGCCGGAGCCGCTTCCTCGCCGGAAACACGGGGAGCTTCCACAATAGCGACGATCACATCGCCGGCCAGTTCCGTAGTTACGCCGGAGGGGAGCTTGAGATCGGCAATGCGCAGGCTTTCACCCAGCTTCAAACCGGAGACGTCAGCGTTAATGGCTTCCGGCAGATCCTTCACCTGGCAGATAATTGCCAGTTCATGAATGGTCTGGTCCAGAACGCCGCCCAAGGCCACGCCGGCGGAATCGCCTTCCAGAATGACGGGAACAATGGAATGGATGACCGTGGTGTCGGTCACAGCCTGGAAGTCCACATGCAGACAGGCGTTGGTGATGGGGTTGTGCTGCACTTCCTTAAGGAGAACCTTCACGATTTTGCCGTTGATATCCAGGGCCACGAGGATGTGTTCGGAAACGGCGGAAGCCAGCATGCGGGCAAATTCACGGGCGTCAACCTGGATATTGACGTTGTCAAAACCGGGACCGTAAACCACGCCGGGAACCAGGCCCTGGCTGCGGAGTTGCTTCAGATTACCGGAGCCGCAGGCTCTCGTTTCGGCCTTGAGGGAATGGGATGTAGCCATGTTTTATAGAGGCAATATTGAGTGTTGATTGATGATGTTTCCTAATCGGGTTCAGGCAGAGGCCCCGCCGGGATTTCCGAACCCGCGTAAACCGGTACTCAGGTCAGGGCGCAGGACTCTGCACTAAAATTGTCTAAATGTCAAATAATGATGATACGGATTCTCCGTCATGTATGCGCTGCACGGCATGACCCAGCAGATCTCCCACGCTGACACAGTCCACCTTGGGGCCATAAGCCATGGGAACAGTGTCGGAGGTAAGAACGCGTTCAATGCAGGAACCGGAAATCCGTTCGCGGGCCATGTCCCCCAGCACGCCGTGGGAAACGCAGGCGAACACGCGCTGGGCTCCCCGTTCCTTCAGGATATTGGCGGCAGCGCACAGAGTGCCGGCGGTTTCCGTCATGTCGTCAATCAGGACGGCATCGCGACCTTCCACGTCACCAATGACATTCATGGCTTCCACATGGGTGGCGTTGACGCGGTGCTTGGCAACAATGGCCAATTCCGCACCCAGCGCGTCAGAGTACGCGCGAGCCATTTTCACGCCGCCCACATCCGGGGAGACGACGACCAGTTTCTTGAGGTCTTTAACATAATGTTCGCGCAGGTGACGGATTAAAACGGGGGCGGCGTACAGGTGATCCACCGGAATATCAAAGAATCCCTGGATCTGGGCGGCATGGAGATCCATGGTCAGCACGCGGTCCACTCCGGCGGCCGTCAGCAGATTGGCCACCAGCTTGGCGGTAATGGGAACGCGGGGCTGGTCCTTGCGGTCCTGGCGGGCATACCCGAAGAAGGGAACAACAGCCGTGATGCGTCCGGCACTGGCGCGGCGGGCGGCATCTACCATCACGCACAATTCCATGATATTATGGTTCGTGGGCGGGCAGGTGGGCTGAATGAGGAAAACATCCTTGCCCCGGATGTTTTCATTTATCTTTACAAAACTTTCCCCATCAGGGAAAGTATTCACCGTAACGTTCGTCAACTGAATGCCTACGCTTTGCGCAATGCGCTCCGCAAGTTCTCTGTGTGCTGTACCGCTGATAATCTTCATACCGGAAACTGAAAAGCGGACGCATTCTGAACACAGGTCCGCATAATCGCAATACTTAATTCTCACAATTTAATTTTTCTCCATGATGGATTCCCCCGTTCCTGACGGCAAAGAGAGATTTCTGACCGCCCCCATGATCGCCTCCCTGGCCGTGAGCACACTGCTGCTGGCGCTGACTTATCTGGCATTCCCGGAATTCGGTTCATCCGGAAATGAAACCAGCATCCAGTGGCTCATTTCCTCCTGGAACAAGCAAACGGATTATGAACACGGCTGGCTGGTGGTTCCCATCATCGCCTTCATGCTGTACCATGCCAGAAAGAAAATTGCCCAGGCTCCCAGACGCATGGACTGGCGCGGCCTGATTCTTTTCATCCCGGCGATCATGCTTCTGATGCTTTCTTTCCGCGTGGGGCAGCCCCGCGTGGCCGTAGGCGCTCTTCCCCTGATTTTACTGGGCGGGGCCTGGTATCTGGCCGGACCGCAAACCGCCAGGCTGTGCGCTTTCCCTCTGCTCTTTTTCTGGCTGTGCATCCCCCTGCCCTCCTTCCAGCAGGCTACGGTAGGGCTGCAAATCATCGCGACGGAGCTGGGGCATTGGGGAGCAACCGTCTTCGGGGTAGATACCTATCTGCAGGGCACCAATATCCGCTCTACCGGCGGACACTGGGACGCTTTCAATATTGCAGGAGGGTGCAGCGGCATGCGCTCCCTGATGGCGCTGCTCATGCTGTCCGCGGCCTGGGCCTACCTGTCCGACCTGAAATTCTGGAAAAAATGCGTGCTCTTCCTCAGCGCGATTCCCCTGGCTGTCATCGGCAACGGTGTCCGCATCACCAGTATCGTGGTGATGGCGGAATACGGAGATCCCGAGTTTGCGTCAAAAACCTGGCATGACTGGTCCGGCCTGCTGTTTTTCTTCCCCATCAGCCTTTTCGGCCTGGCGGCCGTCCACTCCCTGCTGGCCGGGGAGCTGATATGGAAGCCGTCACAACGAAAGAAACTGGTTGTCAAAATGAACAAGTCCCATTAAGCGTTTCCGCCGCCATGAACATTAAAACGCTCAAAATTCTCATCATCCCTTTCCTGATGGCCGTCATGCTCGGCGGCACTTACCTGATGCCCCGCAAGGGGGAGGTGCAGGACTCCTCCATCAGCATGGATCTCCCCACAGGCATGAATCCGTACGGCTGGCACGGCACGCGCCGTCAGGAATCTGAACAGGAACGGAGCCTCCTGGCCCCGGACACGGAATTTTCCAAAGCGGATTACGTGCAGGAACTTCCCATCAGCCTGGATGAGACGGAAACCGTACCCGTTCTGTGCCGCGTTTCCATCGTTAGATCCGGTCATGATTTAAACAACTCCATCCACCGTCCGGAACGCTGCCTTCCGGCCCAGGGCCACTTTAACCTGACGGGGACCACGGCGGATGTCCCCGTGGAAGGCCATGGAACCATCAGGATGACCAAGCTGAAATCCCAGCAGAACATCGCTCCGGACCATCCGCAACCTGTCATTCTGGACAGCATGCATTATTACGTATTTATCGGCCACCGCCACATGACGGAAGACCACTTGATCCGCACCCTGATGGATATGAAAGACAGGGTTCTGCACGGCATGGATCAACGCTGGTGCTATTTCCAGATTTCCACCACGTACGGGGACAAGATCAGGGTATCGGAAGAGAAAGCCCGGGAACAGACGGAACGCCTCATCAGCCAACTTCTCTCCCAACTGGTGAAGTGGGATGAATTGAAGCGGTAACACGGCTCCGGCGGCTCAATCCGGAAGATTTCCTTCCAGCCAGGAGGAAGCGGCTTGAAACAGGCTGCGCGCTTCTTCCCCGGGCGGCTCATAAAGCATGGGCGCAGGACGTCGGTGGGAATAAAGGCGGCCTTTCCGGTCACGCCGGAAGCCTGAAAAAGCCAGATTGGCATCAGCCCCGGAGCAATGCCCCCAGCGTCCGCCTATTCTGGGCACCGCGTCCATGAAGCCGCCTCCGTCCCGCAGGTAAGCGTTCCCCCACCATTCCACACAGGCCGGACGCACGCTCTTTTGCCGGCGCGCCACGGCGTCTATGGTCAGGAGGCAAAGCGGAGCAGCCTGAACCGCCTGGCTCCTGGCTACTTCCACCGCGCAGGAGCCTCCGTAACTGTGTCCTATCAACACGACAGGCAGTCTGGGATATCTCCTTCTCAATTCTTCCAGCTCCACCGCTATTTTTCCGCACCTGTCCAGAAACACGCCGCAGCCGCCTCCATCCCAGTGGTAATAAGCCGTTGCGTACGCCACACCCGGCAAAAAACCGGAAAATCCCTTTTCCACACGGCTCAGACAACCCGCCAAAATATCCCCGAAACCGCCGATGAACACAGCCAGATATTCGGGGATATTTTCGCGGGGAAACCGATTCAGCGTCCTTTGAAAATGCATGACGGCCTTATAATGGAGAAATCACGTCAATATCCAAGCCTGTAAGACGTTCTGGCTTGATAAAACCTGAAAACTGTCCAAATGTGGCGGTATGCAAGTAATCATTCACCAATGGGCCTTCAACGGAAGTTTTGACCAGCTTGCCTCCCTGCCCCGCCAGGAACTTGTCAACGACTGGTTCGGCTATGATGTGGAGCCAAGCGCGGAATTCGCCTTCGCCACGGACGGGGAATTTCTCTGGTTTCTGGCTTCCCGCAGCAAGGCAGCCACCATCCACCCGGAAGCCCGGCCCGGCCAGTTCCAGCCGGAATTATGGCGTTACGACCTGGCGGAATGGTTCATGGCCGCCGGAGACGGCACCAATTACTGGGAATTCAACCTCGCGCCCAACGGCGCATGGTGGGCCTGCGCCTTTTCCGACACCCGCCGCGCCAATGAAGACATTCCCGCTCCGCTGGCTGTGGATACCAAGTGCATTTTAACGGATGAAAGCTGGTGCGCCATGGCCCGGATTCCTCTGAACGAACTGCGCGGCGTGGACATCCGCGACTGCAAGCTGGCAGCCACGTTCATCCTGGATACCCCGGACCAGATTTTCCTGACTACGGCGGACGATCTTTCCGGCAATCCGGATTTCCACCGCCCGGACTGCTTCTGCACCCCCATTCTCAAATAATCCATGTCTTTGAAAGAAGACATTTCCCGCATTCTGGGGCCTGGAAAAGTTTCCGGAGCCCCGGATGTGCTGGCGGCGCACGCCGGAGACAAATGGTACGCCTCCGTGCTGCCGGAGGCAGTCGTTTTCCCGGAAAGCACGGAGGACGTCTCCATGCTGCTGCGCTACGCATCCTCCATGAACATTCCCGTCACGGCCCGCGGCGGCGGGGTGGGATACGTAGGGGGATGCGTTCCCGTGCGCGGAGGCATCAGCCTTTCCCTGGAACGGATGAACCGTATCCTGGAGATATCCCCGGAAGACGGCGTTGCCGTAGTGGAACCCGGCGTTATCACAGCGGATCTCCAGCGGGAAGCCCGTGCTCTGGGATGGCTCTACCCTCCGGACCCGGCCTCCAGGAAGGAATGCAGCATCGGGGGAAACATCGCCACGAACGCGGGCGGCCCCAGGTGCCTGAAATACGGAGTCACCAAAGCTTACGTGCTGGGGCTGACCGTGGTGCTTGCCAGCGGAGAGGTAGTGGAATGCGGCGGCCGCACCCATAAAAACAAGACGGGATTCGATCTCGGGGACCTCTTTATCGGTTCGGAAGGAATGCTGGGCATCATCACCCGGGCAGTTTTGAGGCTCATCCCCCACCCGGAAGCATTCGGCGCGCTCAGCGCCGGCTTCCCGCAATTCCCTCTGGCCGCCGCCGCCGTGCAGCGCATCCTGAACAGCGGGCACCTTCCTTCCGCCCTGGAAATAACGGACAGCTTCACTCTCCGCGCCGCCCGGAACTATCTGGGGGACAGCGCCCTGCCTTCCGGCTGCCGCGGCCACCTGATTGTGGAAGTGGACGGCAGACGGCCTGCCGTGCGGGAAGAACTGGATTCCCTATGCACCCTGCTGGAGGAATGCGGAGCAACCGGAATTCTGCGCGCAGACACGGAAGCGGAGGCGGAAGCCATCTGGCAGCTCCGCCGGGAATTTTCCTACAGTCTGAAAGCAACCGGAATGACCAAGCTCAACGAAGACATCGTCATTCCCAGGTCGCGCCTGGTGGCCCTGGTGGAATTCTGCGAGGCCCTGAACCGGGAAACAGGGCTGGACATCGCGTGTTTCGGCCATTCCGGGGATGGCAATATCCATACCAACATCATGGTGGACGATTACGCGAATCCGGAGAAGAAGGCCCTGGCGGACGCCTGTGTGGACAGGTTGTTCCACTGGGTGCTGGCGCACGGAGGAGCCATTACCGGGGAACACGGCATCGGCCTGGCGAAGGCCAAATGGTTCCGGGAAGCCGTGGGGGAAGGGGCCTTCCACCTTCACGAACTGGTCAAATCCGCCCTGGACCCAAAAAATCTGCTGAATCCTGGAAAAATGGGGCTTCCGTAACGTAAAATAAACTTCCATGACGCCTCCGGACGGGGCATCATGGATGCCGAACTTCATGAATAGCCCGCACAAGTCCATCCTAGCTGCCCTTTACGATTGCTTCCCGGTTGCAGACGCCGTTCTGGTGTTTATTCTGGATCATCCTCTGGCCTGGTTCACGCCCAAATGGCGCCGGAAAGGGCGTATGGCCCTGAAAACAGTGCGCCGCTATATCAATTACAATCGCGACCTTCTGCCTCCCGAACGCCTGGCGGAGTTTGAAGAAAGCCGCGACCTGCTGAAAACGGCCCTTTACCGGGGCGACAGGCAGCAGGCGGAAACCGTTACCGCCAAACTGGAATCCACGCTGGAATCCATTCCCGGAGCGGTTCCTTCCGCCCTGGCGGAAAACGTGGAAGTTCTGTTCGTGATTCTGGCCATTTTCCTGGGCTTGCGCTGTTACGTAGTCCAGCCCTTCCGCATCCCGACCGGTTCCATGCAGCCCTCCCTGAACGGAATCCGCGCCCTTCCCCAGGAAGGGAGCCCCACCCTGATGCAGAAAATCGGGGACATGATCCTGTACGGCGGCTCCTATGTGCACGAAACGGCCTCCAAGGAAAAGAAAATAGTCCGCTTCGAACCTGCCACCAAGTATCTCCTGCTCACGGTGACCAACGTAATTTTCGATGACGGCTCCAAGCTGGAAATCCCGGCGGCGGAAGCGGAAACGCGCCGCTACTTCCTCAATCAGGAGCCGCGCTTTGAAGCTGAACGGCACACCCCGTTCAGAACCTATCTGCCCGGAGACACAATCGTCAATGCCCGTTTTGACGCCGGAGACCTGATCGTGGTGAATAAAATGGCCTACCACTTCCGCAAGCCGGAACGCGGGGAAGTCTTCGTCTTTGATACACGCGGCATCGAAGGCATAGCCAATAAGGGAAGCAGCACCGGACAGGAAGGAGGAACCCACTACGTCAAACGCCTCTGCGGCATTCCGGGGGATACCCTCTCCATTCAGGACTCACAGCTCATCGTCAACGGGAAACCCGCCACGGAACGGACTATCCAGAGGGTCGCTTCCGGCAAGCCTCCCTACCAGCCCTGCGGCTACGTGGCCCTTCCCGCCCCCCTGAGCCTGCTGGACGGCAGAGCTTACATCACGGAGGGGGGGACCGTGCATCTGTCCAACGACAGCAAACGCCCCTATCTGCGTGAATACGTGGCGCTGGGGGACAATTCCACCCGCGAAAACTCCTTTGATTCCCGGTACTGGGGCCCCGTCCGCCAATACAACATCGTAGGTCCCGCCAGCTTCTGCCTGTGGCCCTTTACTTCCCACTGGGGCCTTATTCCATGATTTTTATCCCTTTCGCAGGCACGTTTTCTCCGTCAAGACATGACTCAAGCCCAAACCATCACCAGCAAGGCCAAGTCCAACCTGGCCTTTGCCCTCATTGACCTTCCTGAAGAAGAACGCCGCCATATGGCGGAATTTTACGCTTTCTGCCGCACGGTGGACGACATCGTGGACGAACCGGGCATGACCCCCCGCGAACGCCACGACGCATTGAACCGCTGGGTGGAGGTCATCAACGGCGGAGAAGGCCTGGAACTGACGGAGCTGGAAGAGGACATCATAGCCCTTATCCAGGATTTGGAGCTGGACACTACTCCCATGCTGCACCTGATTGAAGGCTGCCGTTCGGACATCAACCAGCAGCAGCCCCGCAGCCGTGATGAACTGCTGGATTACACCTACTGCGTAGCCTGCTGCGTGGGACTTACCTCCGCCCGCATCATGGGGGCGGGAGAAGCTTCCTATCCGTATGCCATTGCCCTGGGGCATGCCCTTCAAATGGTGAACATTATCCGGGATGTGGCGGAAGACTGCAGCAAGTCCAACCGCATTTATTTGCCCAAGGAGGATATGGACCGCTTTGGATACACTCTGGAAGACCTGCGCTGCAGGGTGTATTCCCCCCGGCTTCAGGATCTGCTGAAATATGAAGCGGATCTGGCGGAAACTTTCTTTGCGGAAGCGGAGAGGGAATACAACCTCCTCAGCCCGGAAGACAAAGCCGCTCTTGTTCCGGCGCAGGCCATGGCGCTCATTTACCATACCATTCTGGACAAAATGAAGGCGAGCGGCTTCCGTATTTTCAACATCCGCTACCGCGTCAACACCTTCCACAAGCTCTGGCTCCTGTTCCGCATCAAACTGGATATTGACCCCCAATCCTACTACGACAAATCCAAGGCATATTATGACAAGCTGGTAGGCTTTCTTTCCCGCCCCGGCAGAAAGGATGAAAAATAGGGGTCTCCCAGGTGCGCCATGGAAAAGCTGCGGTTTTTCTCTCAACTCCGCGGGAATTATGCTTGTCCCGAAAACCGTGTTCCTGTAGGAGTTGCGGCATGCAAAACCCCGTGGCCTTCCTGCTTTTTATTCTCGCAACGCTAACCGGACCATGCCCGGCAGCGGATTATCCGGAACGGGCGGAGCGCACGCAATCCGCAGGAAACCATGTCTGGCATATCAATCCGGACAAGGGAAATGACAGCAATCCGGGAACGTCCCCATCCACGGCGTGGAAAAGCATGGCTCCGGCCAACCGCCTCATCATGGCGCGGGGAGATACGCTCGTCATCCATCCGGGGGAACACGCCGTCTCCCTGGCATTGATGGGGGAAGGTTCCAAACAGTCCCCGGTCACCATCCGGTTCATGCCCGGCAGGCATATCTTCAAACACGGTGCCCTGATTACCGGAAAACCGCAGATTTCCAACACCAACGATGCGCCCAACGAGCCCAAGGCCATGGCTGTCCGCCTGACGGAAGCCAAAAACATACGCCTGGAGGGAAAGCCGGGAGCCACCGACATCCTTCTGGAGGGAAAAGCCATCTTTGTCTGCATGGAACATGCGGAAAACGTTTCCCTGAACGGCCTGGGTTTTGACTACCTGCATCCGACCATGGGAGAATTTCTGGTTACGGAAGTTGAAGGGAATACCATGAAAGCAACTATTCCGGACGGAATCCTGTACACAGTGAAGGATGGGAACCTGACCTGGCACGGCCCCGGATGGGAATTCCGCATGGGAGGGTATTCCAAAGTTTTCGATTCCGCGTCCGGCACTTTCCAGGGCCGCTTCGACCCCGGGAAAACAGTCATCAGAGAACTGTCTCCCGGAAAAATCAGCATCACGTTCAAGGAAGGCTCCCCAACCATGAAACCGGGCCAATCTTACCAGAACCGCAATACCCGCAGGGACTGCTGCGGCTTCTTTCAATACAGAAGCAAAAACATCCTCTGGAATAACTGCCATATTTACTATATGCACGGCATGGGCGTCGTTTCCCAGTTCTGCGAGAACATCATGTTCAGCCGCTTGAACATAGCTCCGCGCCCCCGCTCCCTCCGCACCAACTCCTCCTGGGCGGATAATCTGCACTTTTCCGGATGCAGGGGAAAAATCATCGTCAAGGATTGCGTGCTGGGAGCCTCCCATGACGACGCCATCAATGTTCATGGCACCCACTTGCGCATTGTAGGCAGGCCGGCCCCCAACAAAATCACCGTCCGGTTCATGCATCCCCAGACCTTCGGCTTTGACGCCTTTGCCCCAGGAGACCGGATCGATTATGTTTCCAGCAACACGCTGGTGCCTTATGCATCCAATACCGTTTCCGGCGTCAACCAACTCAATGAAAAGGAAATAGAACTTACGCTGCAACATCCCAATCCCGAAAACATCCAGCCTAATGATGTTGTGGAAAACGTCACATGGACGCCATCCGTCCATATCAGCAACACGGTATGCCGCCACATTCCCACCCGGGGCTTCCTGCTTACCACCAGGAAGCCGGTGTTGGTTGAACGGTGCCAGTTTGAGAAAACGGGCATGCCCGCCATCCTGGTGGAAGATGACGCCTCCGGCTGGTACGAATCCGGCGTGGTCAGGAATATGACCATTTCCCGCAATACCTTTATTCAATGCGGAGAAGCCGTCATCCAGATCGTGCCGCACGCCCCACGGCCGGAAGGGGAGGTTCACCGGAACATCACTATTACCGGAAACACGTTTGACCTCAAGAACGGAACCGCCATCCGCACTCGCCATACCGGCAGCGTCAAGGCGGAGAAAAACACTTTCACCAAAGACGGGAAAAAGATCCCTGAAGAAAAGGCGGTGGATATCCGGTAGAAAACCTCTTTCCTACCGGTGACGGGAAACATGCACCGTTACGGAAACGCTGTCCGTCCGCGGCAGGATGAACTTGCGCAGGGTAACAACCACGTGCCGCGCGCCGAACTCCTTCAGGCAAACGTTTCCCATATCCTCCGCCAGCGTTTCCACCAGCTTGCGCGGGCGCGCCAAGGCCTCCGCCCGGAGCGCACGGGCCATGGAATCATAACAGACGGTTCTGGAAAAATCATCGTTCAGTCCGGACAAGGCCTCCTCCGGATAAAAAGTGATGTCCGCTTTCAGGGTCTGCATGGAAGCGCGCTCCTCGTCCGGAACGCCGATGAAGGTATCCAGTTCAAGACCGTTGATGTTAATGGAATCCTGCGTATCGGAAGGGAGCGCGTAACGGCGCATCAGCGTGCGCAGAACAAGCAGGTCCGGAACAATCATGTCCGGTTTGGCCTTGGAAAGCTGCGCAGCGTCATTATAGCCGGTCAGGACGGCAATGGATGTGATGCCTGCGTGGTGGGCCGTTTCCACATCATGCTGCATGTCCCCGATAAATGCGGTTTCATGGGCATGCAGCCCGTGCTGGGCCAGCAGGGTATGAATGTGGGCATCCTTATGGCGGATGCCAGCGTGAATGGCTTCAAAATATTCCATCATGCCCAGTTCCCTGCATTGGATATCAAACTCTTTGGCGTCCACGCTGGTAAGAATAAAGCAGCGCACGCCGCGCGCGCGGCAGAATTCCAGGAATTCCCGGGCATTTGGCAGCACTTCCACCGGAGCGTTGGAAACGCGGAAGGCGTACCGGAAATGGTCTTCCAGTTCATCCAGATCCGCGTGGGGCAGCACCCGGGCATAATAGTCCGGATAGGGGAGCTGGAATTCCGCGCGAAATTCGTCCCTGTTCATGCAGGGTTTCCCGTATTGGGAAAAGACGTAGTTGGAGGCGTCCAGCGTCAGGGCCAGGTCATCCACCAAAGTGCCGGACCAGTCGAAAATGATATTCTTGAACATGGGAATGCGTATGGAAAAAACTTAGTCCAGAGCGTACCGCATGGCGGCCAGGCCGAAAAAGGCAGCCGTCTCCACCCGAAGAACGATAGGGCCAAGCGTGACAGGGGCAAACCCCGCTTCCAACGCCATGGCCGTCTCCCGGTCCGTAAAATCGCCCTCCGGCCCCACCAGCAGAGAAGCGTGCCGAATGGAACGGGAACGGGCAGCCTCCAGCACCTCCCTGACCGGCCGCACTCCGGGCACCAGAGAGGCGATAATATTCAGTCCTTCCGGAATTCCGCAGCGCAGCCATTCCGCGAAGGGAACGGGAAGCGCCACTTCAGGCAGCGTGTTCTGGCCGCACTGCTTGCAGGCCTCCAGGGCAATGCGCTGCCATTTCTGCCTTTTGGCCTCAGCCTCCCGGGCATTCAGGCGCACGATCGTGCGATCCGTCACGAGCGGGATAATGGCAGAAACACCCAGTTCCACGGACTTTTGAATAATGAGATCCATGTTGGCGCCCTTGGGAACAGCCTGGCACAGCGTCAAATGGGCCACGGGGGGAGAAGGAGGACACTCCTCCCCCGGAACCAGCAACACGCCGGAACTGCGCGGCGGTTCCGCCACCACAGCGCGGGCGGCACGGCCGCAACCGTCAAAAACGATGCAGGAGTCACCCTGCTTCAGACGCAGAACCTTGGCGGCATGGTGCGCCTCATCCCCCCGCAGCTCCCAGGCGGAAGCAGCCCATTCGGAAGGCGGAAGAAAAAAGCGGGCCATGTCTGAAAAAGGGAAACGGACCTTATTTGCTCTTCAGGTAACGCGCCGCCTTGTCGGCAAACTCCACGCAAGCCGGCTGATTGCGATTTTCATCCAGAGCAGAAGCAAACGCGTTCAGTTTATCCATCTGCTCCTTGGTCAGCCGGGAGGGGATTTCCACTTCCACCTCCACCAGCATATCCCCCACGTCCGAACTGCGAAGGGCCTTTACCCCCTTGCCGCGCAAACGAAAGATCATGCCGTTCTGCGTTCCTTCCGGCAGCTTGATGGTAGCCGCGCCTTCCAGCGTGGGGACCTTCAGCTTGCCGCCGGAGACAGCCAGGGAAAGCGGCACCGGAACCGTGCAGCTCAGGTCATTGCCTTCCCTCTGGAAAATATCGTGCGGTTTGACGTCAATGAACACGTGCAGATCCCCGGTAGGGCCGCCATGCACTCCCGCATCCCCTTCCCCGGCGATGCGGAGCTGGCTGCCCGTGGCAACGCCCGCAGGAATACGGATGGTGATGTGGGAATCCTCCCTGACGCGCCCTTCCCCGCGGCAGACGGGGCATGGATCCGAGATGATTTCCCCGGTGCCGTGGCAGGTGGGGCAGGTGGACTGCTGGACGAAAAAGCCGCTCTGCTGGGTAATGATGCCGCGCCCCTGGCAGGTAGGACAGGATTTGAACGCTTCCTTTCCATCCCTGGCCCCGGTGCCGTGGCAGGTCTTGCAAGTCACCAGACGCTCAATTTCAAGTTTCTTGGTACAGCCCTTCGCGGCCTCTTCCAGCGTGATGTCCAGGTCATAGCGCAAATCGGAGCCGGGCCTTTTAGTGGACCTTTTCTGGCCGCCGCGGCCGGCGCCCCCGAACATATCCGCAAAACCGCCCATGCCGGAAAACATCTGGGCGAAAATATCCATCGGGTCCTGGAACCCGCCCCCGGCATAACCGCCGCCCGCAGCGGGACCGCCCTGTTCAAAGGCGGCATGGCCGAAGCGGTCGTAGGCAGCCCTCTTGTCCGCATCGGAAAGCACCTCATAGGCCTCTCCCAGTTCCTTGAACTTTTCTTCTGCGGACGGGTCGTCCGGATTGCGGTCCGGATGGTACTTTAAAGCCAGCTTGCGATAAGCCTTCTTAATCTCATCGTCAGTAGCGTCCTTGGAAACGCCGAGAATCTCGTAATAATCTTTTTTAGCCATGTGGCGTGAATGTTAAAAAACGGTCAGACTTGCGGTTCGGGTTCCGGAGTATGGGCGACAACCACGTTCGCCGGGCGCAGGAGCCTGTCCTTCAGCATATACCCCTTGCGGATAACGCGCAATACGGTGCCTTCCGGCTGGTCGGAGGGTTCCCGCTGAAGGGCCTCCTCCGTGGCGTGGTCAAACATGCTTCCCACCACAGGATCCACGGCGCTCACGCCATTGCCGGCGAGAAATTCGTCCAGCTGCTTCTTCACCATGCTCATGCCGATGTAAATCATGGAGGAGGCATCTGCGCTGGCGGCGGCCATGCCCATTTCAAAATTATCAATGACGGGAAGAAGTTCTTCCAGCAGGCGCTGGTTGGCGAACTTGGCGCATTCTTCCTTTTCCTTCACCATGCGCTTGCGGTAGTTATCATATTCCGCGGCGGTGCGCATGGCGGCATCCCTCCATTTAAGCAATTCTTCTTCCAGGGAAGGTTCCGCTTCCTTCCCCTCGGCAGGAGCATTTTGAGCCTGTTCCTGCGCTTCCAGCTCTTCCGCTTCCGCGTTTTTCTCTTTCTCTTCGTCGCTCATGCGGGCAATGTAAATTCTTTTACCGGATGCGTCAACGGCGTGCTAAGACATGGATGACGTTTGACGCGTAATGGACGCGCCTGATGCAACCCATCTACGCAGAAAAGAAAATGCCGGCCTTCCGCACGGCTTCCCTAAACGCCGGAAGCATCCGCATCAGAAAGCAGCCGGGCAAGTTTTCCCTCGCATCCGTCCGGCAGTTCCACCACTTTCAGGCGGGAGGACTCCCCGCGCAGCAGACTGACGGAGGACCGGGGAATATCCAGCCATGCAGACAGGAAAAGGATGACGGCCTTGTTCGCTTTTCCTTCCACGGGAGGCGCGGCAATGCGCAGCTTCAGCGCGCGGCCGGCACGGGGATCATCCTCCCACCCCACGGCCTCGCTCTTCTTCGCGTTGGGAACAACTTTCAGGGCCAGTTTCATACCGTTTCCGTACGGGACTTCCCGCGCTGCCTGGCCACCAGGTCCCCATACCTGATCAACCCGCCGCCGAACAAATCCAAAGCGCTCCCCACCGTAGCATCCATGGTTCCGCCGCTCAAAGCGTCTATTTCGTCAATATCCTGAATGCAGCTGATGCCTCCGGCATACGTCATGGGCAGGCGGCGCCAGTTTCCCAGCATGTTCACCAGTTCCCGGTCAATGCCGGTGCAGAGCCCTTCCACATCCGCCGCATGGATAAGAAATTCCGCGCAATGTTCCGCCAGGACATCCAGCGTCTCCGCCGTTACCCGGAGTTCCGTCAGGGTCTGCCACCGGTTCATGGCCACGGCCCAGCCCCCTTGCACCCTTCGGCAGCTCAAATCCAGCACCAGCCGCTCCGCGCCCACGGCGGACACAAGATCCTTCAGCCTGTCCATCCGCAGCGTTCCCTCCGCATCAAACAGGCAGGAGGTAACGATCACATGGCTGGCCCCGGCAGAAATCCATTCCTCCGCGTTCTCCGGCGTCATGCCGCCGCCCACCTGAAGACCTCCCGGCCATGCCGCCAGAGCCTCCCGCGCCGCAAGGTCGTTCCCGGGTCCCAGCTTGATCACATGCCCGCCGCGCAGGCCGTCCCTGCGGTACAAATCCGCATACCATGCCGCGCCGCGGTCGGAGACGAAATTGGTGTGCAATGAGGCGCCGTCCTGCGTCAGGGTGCCCCCCACAATCTGCTTTACTCGCCCGTCGTGTAAATCAATGCATGGTCTGAATTTCGTCACGCGGTCACTTTGCCCGGCGAGCCTCTCCAGGTCAAGACGGTATTCCCCCCACGCCCTCCCGGCACAACGGGACTGGAAAATTTACACAAAACGGGACGGGGACTCCGCTCTATCGGATAACTGCCGTCAACCACCATTCAAAAAACCGATGAAAAACAACCCTTTCAGAAAATACCTTCTTTTCTGTTGCGCCGGAAGCGCCATGTCTGCCCTCCTGGCCTTTTCCGCCCCCGTTGCGGAAGCCGGGATTCACCTGCATGGAGAAATCCGCATGCCTGCGGCAGGGCAAGCCGTTTTCCTGTATGACCCCTCCGGATTCCCCATCTGGGGATATTCCCCATGCGGACGGCCCATTTACGCCTATACCCCCGCAGGCGCCCCCATTTACGTCATCAGGGGCATCTACCGCGGCTGCCATGTTCCTGCATGGAACCCCAGGCCGCATTACCACGGCCCTTTCTGGCCGGCGGGCGTCTGCCGCGGACACCATGCCGCACGCCTTAGGTCGTGTCCGCCCCCTTCCCGGCCCCACCGCCCCAGACCCCCTCACGAAGGCCACCCTCCCCGTTTCCACCACCGGTAAAACCGCAATGCTCATCCCCCGCAAAGCAGGAGACCGGCTCAATCCGTTTTTTATTCCGGGAAAGAAAGGCCGTACCAGCCCTCTCCCAGCAACCTTACCAGCGTAAAGGAATATTCCCCCTTGCTGTTGGGCTCCTTGCTGCGGGAGAGAAGAACCCGCGCGCGGAGCATGCCGGCCTCGTCATTGGCGTTTAACACCCGGTATGGGGAATGTTCCATCTCCTCATTGATTTTGAACAACATGAACAAACGCTTGCCCATTTCCGATTTTTTGGGGACATAAACCATGGGCCGGGCAATGCTGCGGTCTTCGGAACCGTTCATTCCGGGAGCAATCAGCTTAAATGCGTACTCATCCTTATTTTCCGACATGCGCTCCCGAACCATCCATACACGGAATTCCGCGATGTCCTCCCCTTTTCCACGTACAAAATCCTCCCAGTTCATCGGCTGAAAACGGGCAAACTGCTGCCAGTCCAGCTTCCAGGAACCATCCTGTTCATCCTTGAAAAAACAGAATTCCATATCGGGAGTCTTTTCAAAGCCAACCAGGAGCTGGGCGCAGGGAAGCCCCTCCACCTCAAATACGGCAAAGCTTTTAGGCCCCTTGGGCCTGCTGACAATCGCCTCGGGCGGAGACACGGCGTAATGCCTGACCATCAAGGGAAGCGATTGCAGGGACTTCCACACAAAAGAAGACTTTTGAACCACATCCGCGGCGCTCAGGTATTTCTGGGCTTCCGCCAGGCAGTTGCGCAGCAAATCCTGCTTCTCCATCGGAGGAACGTGACAGGGAGGCCAGAAACTGTAGTCCACCTTGTCTTTCAGCGCGGCTTTCAACTCTCCGGACAGCATCTCCGGCGTGACGCAAATCCGCGCGGCCGCCCCGGAATCCAGGGATGCCTGGCGCTTCTGGAGCCAGAAGAAAAGACCGCCGAAAAACATTCCCAGCGCGATCACGAAAAAGATGACGGCAAGAATGCGGCCCAGCGCAAAGCCCGCTTTTCCGCCGCTCCTGCGCGCGGCCGGGCAAAGGAATGGCTTTTTTTCAAATAAATCACTCATTTTAAAACGGAAATATCCACAGAAAACAATCGCGGAAAGATGGTCAAACACTACCGGAACGCCCACGGCAACGCAACGATAAAAAACAGACACATTTTTTTATCCCTGCCGGAGAAAATTGTTTCACATCCACATGTGGGTGATGTACATTAAACCGGACGAGTTTCAAGAGCTCCCACCTTACCTTTCACCCCCCCTCTTTTTAACGCCATGTTTGGATCATTCACCACCGTTCCCGCCCCCAAGGGCAATAAAAATCCTGAATCCACCCCCAGCTGGATGGATGTAGCCAAGAGCCAGGATATCCCCGAACCGGTTGCGGAAGCCGCTCCTTCCTACGCCCCCACCACCCGCGTCCAGCAGCTGACCCGCAATGTGCTGAACTCCGATGTGGAGGTAATCGGTTCCCTGCGCTTTTCCGACGACTTGCTGATTGACGGCACCGTGGAAGGCGACATTTCCTCCGAAGGGGTGCTTTCCGTAGGCCAGAACGCCGTCATCCGGGCGGAAATCAATACCAAGTCCGTCATCATCCACGGCAAGGTCATCGGCAATGTAACGGTCACGGACCGCGTGGAACTGAAAAGCACGGCGGAACTCGTAGGGGATATCCAGGCAGCCTCCCTGGCTATTGAAGGCGGCGCCATCTTCATCGGGCATTCTACCGTAGGCGCACCCACGGTAGGCGCCACAGGAATCTCCGCCGCCAAAAAGACGGCTTCCGTCCAGGCCTTCGCTCCGGAGCCGGAATCCCCCGCTCCGGCCAGCCAGAGCACGCTGGATATTGACGCGGAATAAAAAACTCTCCGTCTGCCATTCTCCGGGGCGGCAAAAGAACAGACCGTTCTTTTGCCGCCCTCTTTGTTCCATGAACTTTTCCTTCCATCCCGTTCCCCGGACCAGCGCCGCGCCCTCCGGAAAAATCAGCCACCCTTCTCCGGCTCCGCCCTGGACACTCCCGCCAACTGCGGAAAGCAGCCCGGCGCCAGCCCGGGAAGTGGAATGCTTCTCCTGCCGCAAAATCACTTCCGTCCCCGCCACGGCAGTTTCCGCCAGGTGCGGCCACTGCTCCGCGTATATCAAACTGGACGACGTCATTTTACACAGCAGAACGCACCGGACCAAGGTGCAGACCTGCGGAAGCGTTACCGTACAGGCCAATGCAGACCTGAAAGGGCTGAACATCGAATGCCGCGATCTGGTCTTATACGGCAGGGCATCCGGTGATTTCCTGTGCCGCGGCGTCTGCAAAATCAAAACGGACCAGCACATCTCCGGTTCCATCTCCGCCCGCAGGATGGTGGTGGAAAAAAAGACGACGGTGCTGGTCACAGGCACCATCCGCGTGGAGAACATCTGGATACAGGGTTCTCTGGAAGGAACGCTGACGGCGGATGAAACCGTCACCATCCACCGACACGCCAAATTCCTGGGAGATATCACGGCGCGCCGTCTCATCATTGAGGAAGGCGGCTCACACCAGGGAGCCTTTACACGCCTTGCATAACATGAATCTTCCCATCTCCATCCGCGGCGCGCGCCAGCACAATCTCCGGAATCTGGATCTGGACCTTCCGTCCAACAAGCTCATCGCATTCTGCGGCCCTTCCGGCTCCGGAAAATCATCCCTGGCGTTTGATACGCTTTTTTCCGAATCCCGCAGGCGTTTTCTGGACTGCCTGTCGGCACGCTCCAGACAGGGCATGGATCAACCGGAAAAACCGGAAGTGGACAGCATTACCGGGCTGCCCCCGGCCCTGTGCCTGGAGCAATCCGCCAGGCAGCAGAGCTCCCGCACCCTGCTGGGGAGCATCACGGAAATTCTGGACTACCTGCGCATCCTTTACGCAGCCGCCGGCACGCCCCATGACCCGGAGACAGGAAAGGAACTGGAACGCAAAAGCCCGGACCGGATTACGGAGGAACTCGTTTCCCTGCCGGAACACACGCGCCTGGTTCTGGCCGCTCCGGCGGAAAACCTGCTGTCGCAGGACCCCGCAGCAACGCTTGGCGACTTCCAGCGGCAGGGCTTCCTACGGGTTTACTGGAACGGAGAAATGCGGGATATTGAAGAAATAAGTTCCCCCGCTCCCCCGCCTCCGGACGCGGCCCTGGTCATTGACCGCCTCATCGTCAGAGGGGAAAATACGGCCTCGCGCATTGCGGATTCCCTGCAAACGGCTCTCCGTATCAATCCGGACGAGGTGCGGGCCATCATCACCATACCGGGAGAGGAAGCTTCAATCCGGGCCTTCCACACCCGCTACCGCAATCCGGAAACAGGCTTCCTTCTGCCCCAGCTTACTCCCCGCCATTTTTCCTTCAACTCCCCGCTGGGGGCATGCCCCTCCTGCCGGGGGACCGGCCTGAATGAACAGGAAAACGGCCCGTGCCGCGCCTGCGGAGGCAAGCGCCTTTCCCCTCTGGCCCTGGCCGTCACCATGTCTGCGCCGGACCGGGCCTACAATCTGGCGGAACTGACGGCTCTTCCGCTGGAAGATATGGCCGGAGAACTGGAACGCCTGAAAACGCCCCCTTCCCTGGCGGCGGCATTAAATCCGCTCATGGAGGAAATCAACAAACGCGTGCGCTTCCTGAATGAGCTGGGGCTCTCCTACCTGTCTCTGGACCGCCAGGCAAACACCCTTTCCGGAGGCGAACTGCAGAGGGCGCGCCTGGCTTCCCAGCTGGGAGGCGGCCTTTCCGGAGTTCTTTACATCCTGGACGAACCCACGGCCGGACTGCACCCCGCCGATACGGACCGCCTGCTCCGTGCTCTCCGGACGCTCCGGAACCAGGGCAACACGGTCCTGGTCGTAGAACATGATGAGCAAATTCTAACCGCGGCGGATTACCTGGTGGACATGGGCCCCGGAGCCGGAACCAACGGAGGCCGTATTCTGGCGCAGGGCTCCCTTGCGGAAATACTGGAAAATGCCGGGAGCCCCACCGGGGAATGGCTTTCAGGCAAGCGAAGCATGCCCGCCTCCGGACATAAGACGGCTCCTGCGGAGCGTCTGATCCTGACCGGAGCGGACAAACACAACCTCAACAATGTCACTCTGAATATCCCGGTTGGTACATTGACCTGCATCTCCGGCCCTTCCGGTTCAGGGAAATCCACCCTCGTCCGGGAGTGTCTCATCCCCGCGGTCAGGCAAGCCCTCTCCGGGAAAAAGGATATTCCGCGCTGCGTGCAGGGAACGGAACACTTCAACCGCCTTGTCGTCATCGACCAGTCGCCCATCGGCAAAACGCCGCGTTCCACGCCGGCCACCGCTACCGGCCTGCTCCAGGTGCTGCGCCCCCTTTACGCACAGCTCCCCCTTTCCAAGCAGAGGGGATATACGGCGGCGCGCTTTTCCCCCAACATTCGCGGAGGCCGTTGTGAACGTTGCCAGGGAACGGGCATGATTGAAGTGGACATGAACTTCCTGGGAAATGTGGCCATGCCCTGCGACGCCTGCCACGGGCAATGCTACAACAGGGAAACGCTGGAAGTCACCTGGAAAGGGAAATCCATTGCCCAGGCGCTGGCCCTGACCGTGGACGAAGCGGCGGACTTCTTTTCCTCCCTGCCCAGAGCCGCCGCCATCCTGAAAAGCATGCAGGACGTAGGGCTGGGATACCTCCATCTCAACCGCAGGGCGGACACCCTTTCCGGCGGAGAATCCCAGCGCATAAAAATAGCTGCGGAACTGGCCAAAGCCCCGGCCTGGAAACTGGCGGAAGACGGGAAAAGGGCCCTGTTCATTCTGGACGAACCCACCAGCGGCCTTCACTTCAATGAAGTGGCCCTTCTCCTGGCAGCCCTTTTCCGCCTGAGGGATGCCGGGCACACCATCCTCTGCGTGGAACACCACAAGGACCTGCTCAATGCCGCGGACTACCTGGTGGACATGGGCCCCGGAGCCGGCAGGCACGGCGGCAATATCGTGGCCGAGGGCTCCCCCGCAGATGTAGCGTCCAATCCGGAAGCGCCCACTTCACCCTGGCTCGTCCCCCGTTAACAACGGCAGAGCAGGAAATCAGCCACCCATCCCAGCCGCCGGCGTTCCGTTCCCGGCGTCTTCAAAAAATTCCGCTTCTCCGGGGTCTATTCTCCCCCTTTCCCTATTTATTATCTTGACGACCTCCCTGTTTTTTCACCAAAAAAGGAGTTACGTATTCCTTTTTCCTATGACTCTCCGTTTCCTCTCTTCTGCTCTGGCGGCGTTGTTCCTTCCCGGAACGCTTCATGCCGCGCCCGTATTCCTTGAAAATGTCTCCGAATCCGGAGGATGGTATGATTGCAATAAAAAAACCAAATGGACATGGGGGACCAAGCCCCACCCCACCAACCCGTTAAATCCTCCGGTTTCCGCACGGCCCACAGAATGGCTGTACCTTCCTTATGACCAGAATATCTGCTGGGCGGCGGCAGCCTCCAACGTTCTCCAATGGTGGCAGGATACCAGAAGCGACCTGAAATCCACCACGCCCAACGGGAAATCCGCCACTTACGATGTCATGCCGCAGGTCGCCCAGCTGGCCATTTATCAAACCATCTCCACGAACTGGACAAACAGCGGAGGCTCCGTGGAACAGGCCTACAACTGGTGGGTCAACGGCGGGATGCTGGATACCACCGCCTATCCGAGCCTTTCTACGACGACAGCTCCCGGAGGATACTGGAAAGAGCTGGGACTGACAGTCCCGCAGTCCTCAAGCGGAGGAGCTGTTGACAACCCCTTATTTTCCGCATACAGCTTCTGGGACGGAGACACCAGAAGCGGCGTTTACCAGAAACTGACAAACAGCATCAACAAAAACTGGGGAACCACGCTGACCGTCGGGGAAGAAGGAAGAGGCCACGCCATCACCATGTGGGGCTACGACACGGACAAAGACGGCAATCTGATTATCTACCTGACGGACTCGGACGACTACGCTGTGGAAATGTTCCGCCAGAAAGTAGTCGTGAACGACTATACGGACGAATACGGCTCCTCCCACTGCGACATTTATCTGACCAGCCTGGATGGAGAAAACGACGTGTATAATTATAACTACGACGAAGCGGGACTGACGGGCATCCGCCTGGGAGAAATACAGAGCTTCACCGCTCCGCTGGGGGACCTGAGAGTCCCGGAACCCGGCGCCGGAATCCTCTTCCTCTGCGGTTCATTCCTTGTCCTGTCCCGTCGCAGGCTTACTGGACGGTAACGCTTTCCGAACTCCGGCCCTCGTAAAAACGGGTCTTGATTCTTATGGGGGAAATGTGCAGAATCGGCAAGCGCACAAGTTCAGGAGAGCGAAAATTGTCCCAGTTGTTCCCCGGTGCGGTTACCTGTGAAATGAATGACGCTTCCCACAACCACGGTGAGCAGGAAAACACCGTCTCCACCTATTCCGTCGACATAGAAACCCTTCAGCAAATAGCTCTGCAAGGAGACGCGCAGGCACTGTTCCAGCTGGCGATCAACTACGAACAGGGGCGCGGAGTGGCGGAAAACCAGCAGGAAGCTTTTTACTGCTATCAGCAGGCGGCGGAACTGGGCCACGTTACCGCCCAACTCAACCTGGGCTGGGCTTATTCCAACGGCATCGGCGCCCCTCAGGACAACGGCAAAGCCTTTTACTGGTACCGTAAAGCAGCCGAACAGGGGCATCCCACCGCGCAATTCGACCTCGGCTTCTGCTACATCAACGGCCTGGGCGTGGAAAAAGACGAACAACAGGCCATCGTCTGGTACAAAAAAGCGGCGGAACAGGGCCACGCAGTAGCCCAGCTCAACCTCGGCTGGATTTACGCCAACAGCCCCAGCCGGAAAAACTGGGAACAAGCCGTATACTGGTACAAGCAGGCTGCGGAACAGGGAGACCCCCGCGCCCAGTATAACCTGGCCTGGTGCTATGGCAACGGAAGCGGAACCCCAAAAGACCCGCAGAAAGCCGCTTACTGGTATGAGGAAGCCGCCATGCAGAACCACGCTACAGCCCAATACAATCTGGGCTGGTGCTATGAAAACGGTTTCGGCGTAAAGCCGGATCTGGACAAAGCGCTGGTATGGTATCACAAATCAGCCCTACAGGGGCAGATTACGGCTCAATACACGCTGGGATGGTGCTACGGCAACGGCCGGGGCATGGAAGTGGACATGGCCAAAGCCGTCCACTGGTACACTAAAGCCGCCGAACAGGGGCATACCACCGCCCAGCTCAACCTGGGGTGGTGCCATCTGAACGGAAAGGGAACGCCCGTCAACCGGGAAGAAGCCCTGAAATGGTATCTTAAGGCGGCGGAACAGGGCAACGCCACAGCCATGTTCAATGTGGGCAACTGTTACGCCCACGGCTACGGCATTGAGCAGGACGACAAACAGGCGGAAGAATGGTATCTGAAAGCCGTCCGGCACGGCAACAAAAAGGCCGCCAGCGCCCTGCGCCATCTGGCTTCCAAACAGGAAAAAGAGAAAAAAACGGACTCAGAGGGCTGAAAAGTCGTTTTCCTGCCTGCTTCCCCGGGAAATCCCATCTCCTTGACCTGGATCCGGTCATCAACACACGCGGGAAAACATGTCCCCGCCCGGAAATAGATACCTGACAGCCGTCAAAACCCCGGACCGTCATCGCCGCCTCTTCCTTCCGTCCGCCGGGCCTTTTCGGGACAACCGTTCCACGGCTTCCGGAAGCCGGGACGCGCCATCGCCGCCCAGCGCGGCGTCAATATCTTCCAGCTCATGAATCAGGTCAATGACCTCCCGGCGGGGCAAGGCGCCCCCGGCCGGCACGCAGAAATGAGTGCGGCATGCTAACGGCCTGCCTTCATAAATCATGCATTTTCCCTGCCCGCTTAAAAAAGGGCAGCTCCCGTCCGGTGGCAGCTCCAGCCGGGTGCGTCCGGAAGCGCGCCACGCCTTCCAGGCCACCCATGCCTCACCCAGCGTTACATGCGGCGTCTCCCCGGTCAGGCGGAACCGGCAGCAATCCGCAGCGCCGGTACAGAAACGCTGGGCGCGGGAAGCGCGGAAAGCGCCTTCATCCAGAAGGCGCCGCACCTCCATCAACACCCCGGCGGAGGGAAGCATTCCCCCCGCCTTTCCCTGGCGGCATTTGCCACGCGCCATGACTGAACCGGTTAACAGGTCAGGCCGTCCGCCTTCGCCTGGTTCCAGTACGCATACTCGGAACGGTTGAAATCCACGTATTCCGGAGACAAATCCGTGGTATACACCGTATGGGAAAACTCGCCCCGATTCAAATTGATATCCACCTGGAACGCGGGAACCTGCACGGCCTGCCGCAAATCGTCGGACGGAGTATCCGCCTGCACGCCGCCGCGGCAGGCGGCCAAACCGGCGATGTCGATGTCTATCTTCTCTTCGTCCACCTTTGCTCCGCAGTAGCCCACAGCATGAATAATGCGCCCCCAGTTGGGATCGTTCCCGTTCCAGGAACTCTTCACCAGGGAAGACTTGGCTACGGCTTCCGCCGCTTTTTTCGCTTCATCCTCCGTGCGGCCTCCCGTCACATGCACGGTGACGAACTTGGTCACCCGCTCTCCGTCCTGCACGATGTGCTTGGCCAGTTCCAGCATCACATGGGCCAAAGCCTGCTGGAAAGCGTAAATATCTTCCGGAGTTTCCAGCTTCACGCCGGACGCCCCGTTCGCCATCACCAGAACCGTGTCATTCGTGCTCATGTCTCCGTCAATGGTGATGCAGTTAAAAGAACTCTTCACTCCGGACTGCACGCACAGCTCCAGCACATCGCGGGAAACGCCCGCATCCGTCGTGATAAAGCACAACATGGTCGCCATGCAGGGATTGATCATGCCAGCCCCCTTGCAGCAGGCGCCGATGCGCACGGGTTTGCCCTGCACCACAAATTCAATGGCGATGATTTTCTCTTTCGTATCGCTGGTCATCACGGCCTGGGCCACCTCATGCCCCTTGTCGCGGGAAAGACCCTTCGCCAACTCCGGGAACTTCGGGTAAATGCGCATCATAGGCATTGGCAGGCCAATCACGCCGGTGGAACATACGGCCACTTCTGCAGGCTCCAGCCCCAGAAGCTCCGCAACGCTGCGGCATTCGCCCCTGGCGTCCTCCACACCCCGGGTACCGGTGCAGGCGTTCGCGTTCCCGCTGTTCGCCACGATGGCGCGGATATTTCCTTTCCGGAGATGCTCCCGGCTCACCTTCACGCAGGCGGCCTGCACGCGGTTGGTCGTAAACGTTCCTGCGGACACGCAGGGTTCCGTGGAATAAATCAGGGCCAGGTCCAGACGCGTGGCCGTAGGCTTCTTGATGCCGCAGCTTACGGCGCTCCCCAAAAATCCCCGGGGCGCGCAAACGCCCCCGTCAACCGGAATATAGGATGAATCATTCATCGTCTTGAAAGTGTCTTTCAACATATCAAAAAGCTACAGAACCCACAAGCCTTCCGTTTCATCAAATCCGCACATGATATTGAAGGACTGAACGGCCTGGCCCCCCGCACCCTTCACCACATTATCCTCCGCGCTCATCAGAATCACGCGGTTCGTGCGGGGATCATAAGCCCAGCCAATGTCCACGCAGTTCGTCCGCGTTACATTCTTGGTATCCGCAGGCTGGTTGCGCCCCAGAAGGCGGACGAACGGGGCCGCGGCATAAGCTTCTTCCAGTAGGCGGCCGACGCATTCGGGGTCCGCCCCCTTTTTCACTTTGGCCGTAATCGTGGAGCAGATGCCCGTATTAACGGGAATCAAATGGGGGGTAAAGGACATCACCACCGTTTCCCCCGCGGCATGGGAAAGCTCCTGTTCAATTTCACTCAAATGGCGGTGTTTCGGCACTCCGTAGGCATGAAAACTCTCATTGCACTCGCAGAACAGCAGCGGAATGGACGCCTTGCGCCCCGCTCCGCTCACGCCGCTGCCGGAACAGACCACCACGTCCTCCGGCTCCAGCATGCCCGCCTTGAACAAGGGAATGAGAGGCAAAAGAATGCTGGTGGGATAGCAGCCGGGAGAAGCCACAATGCGCGCCCGGGCAATCTCCTCCCGGCGCCACTCCGGCAAGCCGTACACGGCCTCCTGCATCAGGGCAGTGTCCGGGTGGGGGTTCCCGTAATACTCTTCGTACACCTCCGGGCTGTCCAGACGGAAATCCGCGCTCAGGTCAATCACGCGCACGCCCCGGTCCACCAGACCGCGGGCATAGGAAGCGGCCACGCCATGAGGCAGGGCCAGAAAAGCGACCTCCGCCCCAGTGGCGGCAATCGCTTCCACATCGGAATCCGTAAACTTCAGGTCGGAACCCGGAACCTGCCGAAAACGGGGGAAAACCTCCCACAACGGCTGCCCGGCATACTGGCGGGAAGTAGCGCATACCAGCTTCACGCCGCGATGGTTCAAAAGGATGCGCAACAACTCCTGCCCGGTGTAGCCACTGGCTCCGACGACTGCAACTTGAACTTGCTTCATGACAAAAAAGGTATGCTATGAAAAAAGACTCTTGCCAACACTAAAGTTTTCCTATATACACCTCGCCGTCACGAGACATGACCCCGGTCGGTCCGAGTTCATCGGGTTGTAGCGCAGTCTGGTAGCGCACCTGCATGGGGTGCAGGGGGTCGCAGGTTCGAATCCTGTCAACCCGACCATTTTTAACCGCTGTAAGCTGAAACGCTTACAGCGGTTTTTGTTTTCCCCTGTTGTTAGAACAGCCACACGTCAAAATGAAAAAATGCCGTATTGTGGCCGCAGAAATGGGAACGGATGGGGATGCGTCAGTATTTCGAATCCATTGATTACCCCATTTGCATACGGCTGCATTGTATGCGTTGCGGGGATGGATGGTCAGACGGTGAACGCCGAAAATGATGCGACCAGGTTTGCGATGGTGACTACGGGCAGTCCAAAACCGGATTCCCAACCGTCCAGCGAGAGGGCGTTAACGATGCGATGGATGCTCAATGACAGGATACAGGCGTTCATAACGAGGCTACCAGGGAAAGATACGAGGCAGGGGACAGAAATGGCCTGCTGGCCGGGCAAAGCCGATGCAGACACCCTGCACGGAGTGGGCGGCTGGACAAGTATTAAGAATACCCGGCATAGTTCTATCAGAGGTCTTGACGCATTACACGGCCCCTTACCGCCTGTCCCTATGAACAAAGCAATCCGGCATAACATCCTTTTTCCTTCCCCGGAACAATTTGAAACCTCTGTTCTCTACAACACGATCTCCACATTGTAAGGCTCGTCAATCAACAGATAGTCACAGCCGTAGGACCTGCATTTTTCAAGATTATCTCTGTTTTCACGCAGCAACTCTTCCCGTGTCAAGGCAGCATTCTCCACACGCTTTTCAATCGCATTCTCATAATTCAGGATATCATGATAATGCCCTTGAATATAATTCTCTGAAAAAATCAGGCATACATACCGTATCTGTTCCCGGCAGGCTTGCGTAAAATCCTTTTTCCAGTCAAAGGGAATATAGCAACCTTCCACCACTAAATTCTGACCGTTTTCAATCGCGGTCTTTACAATTTCCCTGATCATGCCCCAGAGGAAGGGGGTCAGCTCTTCATCGGGGCTCTCAGGAGAAAGGGGACACATTCCGCTGCGTATCAACCCCATCTTTAAATGGTCAATGGACAAATAGGGATAGGAATATTTTTCAAGCACCCGCTGCGCCGCAAGCGTTTTCCCGGTATGCGTGCCGCCGCCAATCAAAAGGATCATAAAAACATTAATCATTCATGTTTCATAAAAAAACAATCTGTCATAACCTTCCAACAACAAAGCCTTTGCCATTTCCGGCAAAGGCTTTGAGCATGGCATCCCATTACGGGCGCGGAATGAAAACCGCCTTAATTGCCGTAAGAGGATTCCACGCGCCGGGCTACGTCGCGATAGCCGTACTCGGCATCGTAAATCTGCTGGAATGCAGCCAGGGATTCCCCCTTCTTGCCCTGCTTTTCATAAAGCAGGCCGATCATGTAGAGGATTTCCTTCTTGGTATCATTCATTTCTATTAATTCCTTATTGGCTTCCTCCAGCTGGCGCAGGGCCATATCATGCATGTTCTTGGCGTCATAACACTTGCCAAGCAACAGCATGGCGCGGATGCGGATATGGGGATTGTTGCGGGCGCGCTGGAGTTCCGGAATGGCTTCCGTGTAATTGCCGCAGTCGAAGAGGGCCTGCCCCAGTTCAAAACGGGTCTGCGGATCCGTGGGGTTGTTTTCCACGCGCTGGCGGCACAAGGCCACCTGCTGTTCCGCGGCCTCCTTGCTGAACTGGGCCAGCTGTTCCTGAAGTTCCTTATTATCCGGCTCCGCAGCAGCGCGGCGGCGGATTTCCTCCACCTGGGCCTTGCGGCAGCGCTCATTCATTTCCGAGGCCTTGTTTTCCAGGGAAATATCATTATTGCTGAGGCTGAACGCGTAATTATAGAAGGAATAGGCATTCGCCCAGTCTTCCATTTGTTCATAAACGCCGGCAATGTCGCGCACGACGGCCAGATCCTGCTGGTTCTGGGCGTAACGGGCGGAGAGAAGCCCTAGGCGCTCTTCCAGTTCCGCACGGGTGAGTCCTTTCTTGTCGCTCTTGTCCAGGGTGTTCGTTTCGGATGAGTTCTTCATCACGTCCCGGAAGCTTTTGGCTTCCTCCCACTTTTGCTGCTGCATCGTGGCGCGTGCCATGCAGTCCTTTTCACTCTTCACGGCCACACTGTCCGTAGGATCCAGCTTTACAAGGTCATGGTACACCTCCGCAGCCTGGGCCGGCATATCCCGGGAAACGTAATGGGAGGCCAGCATATGGAGCATTTTCTTATTGCCCGGGTGCCCCTGGCGGACGGTCTCCAGAGCAAAAGCGGCCAAGTCCGGAAAATCCACTTCCATGGCAGCCATGAACAGGGCCTCATTGACCGGAATGCTGTAAGGATCATGTTCCAATTCGTCTTCCAGCGCGGAAAGCTGGGTAGCCGCGTCTTTTTTGGAAGAAGTGAGCTTGCTGGTGCTGATTTTCATGCCGCTGAACAGGCCTCCTCTCTTGGCCTCCGGATTCAATTTGATTTCACAGGCGCGCAACGCCTTGCGTCCTTCCAGAAAGCCGGGGAGCTGCTTTACCAGGGCCTTGAGCAGACTGACGGCATAAGGATAATTGTTCATGTCCACCGCCTGGCGGGCGCGCACCCAAAATTCGGCCTGCTGGGGAGTCAACTGTTCTTCTGTAATCGTTTCAATCATGGAACTATATAAGCGTAAATGGGAATAATGGCAGCGCCCCAACAGGGCGGCCCTGCATGTAATGGTCCAATGGTATCAGCCGGGGAGGCATACTTCAACCTTGTTTTTTGTTCCCGTTAGGAAAAAATACGCCGTATGAGACTGGATGCTCTTTTATCCCGTTACGGATATTGTTCCAGGCGGGAAGCGCCGGGTTGGATCAAACGCCACTCCGTTACATTCAAAGGAAAACCATGCTCTGCGCCCACGGACAAGGTGCAGGCGGAAGGCATCCTGCTGGACGGAGAACCTGTAGAATTCCCGGACGGCCTGTACGCCGCCCTTTACAAACCTGAAGGGTACACATGCAGCCATGATGACGGTGAGGGGGATTTGATTTACGATCTGCTGCCCTTCCGGTGGCGGAACAGAAACCCTGCGGTCTCTTCCGTAGGACGGCTGGACAAGGAAACTTCCGGTCTGCTGCTCCTCACGGATGATGGAAAATTCATCCACCGCATGACCTCCCCCCGCCATCACGTCGCCAAGGTTTATGAAGCCGTCACGGAGAAGGATATCCCTATAGAAGCCGTGGAGCTGTTCGCCTCCGGGACTCTCACGCTGAATGGGGAGGCTCGCCCCTGCGCCCCCGCCCTGCTGGAAATCCGGGAGCCGCGGCTTGCCCGGCTGACGCTTACGGAAGGGAAATACCACCAGGTCCGCCGCATGCTGGCCGCCGCAGGCGCTCCCGTCTTATCTCTGTGCCGTATTTCCATCGGCTCCCTGCATCTGGACAGCCTGAACCTGAAACCGGGGGAATGGGCGCCCATCCGTCCGGAGGCGCTGTAATCCTCCCGTCCGCCATGTGGATCCCTATTTCCGACGCGCCGATTGCCTGTTTTCCGCACTTTGAGGTAGCGGCGGAATCCGGGGACTGGATTGTGGTGGACAAGGGGGCGCCTCTCATCGTCCACCCGTCCAACGGGAAAAAGGAACCCAACCTTTTGGAAGGGGTGGAAGCCCTGCTAAGCTACGAAATAGCCAACGGAGCCGCCCTTTCCCTGGTCAACAGGCTGGACCGGGAAACCAGCGGCCTGACGCTGATTTCTAAAAACAAAAGAGCGGCCAGGGAGCTGGGAAGAGCCATGCAGCGGCGTCTGATGCACAAGGAATATCTGGCGATCGTGCAGGGATGGCCTGAATGGACGGAAACAGCATGCACCGCCCCCATTTTGAGACAGGGGGAAGTGGCGGAAAGCCGCATATGGGTCAAACAGGCCGTGCATCCAGCCGGCAAAGCATGCACTACCGTTTTCCGGAAAGAACGGACGTGGAACACACGCCAGGGGCCTCTGGCGCTGGTCCGGTGCATTCCGGAAACGGGACGCATGCACCAGATACGCGTGCATCTGGCACACCTGGGACATCCCATCCTGGGTGACAAAATTTACGGTCCGTCCGAACATTGCTATCTGGAATACATCCAGCATGGATGGAGCCGGGAACTGGAGGAGCGGCTGGTTCTGCCGCGCCATGCGCTGCATGCCTGCCGGCTGGAATTTCCGTTTGATGAAGAAACCTTCACCGCGGAAGCCCCCCTGCCGGAAGACATGCGGCTGCTGCTTGAAACCGGGGATTAGTAAAAAACTCCGTCAGATGACCGGAATGACCTCATCCCGGTCAAAACGCACTTTCGCCAGGCGGGCGTACTTATCCGCCTCTTCATTCCGGTAACCCAGGGCCAGGGCGCAAAGCGTGTAATAAGGGGAATTCTCCAGATGAAGAATACGGTCATAGGCAAGCGGATCCATCCCTTCCAGAGCGCAGGTGTCCACGCGGAGATCCGCGGCGCAGCTCATCATGAACCCGAGGGCAATGTACACCTGCCGTTCCAGCCAGGCTTTCAGCGCTTCCGGAGACTTGGAACCCACCAGTTCAAAAATGCGGGCGCGGTACTGGTCCAGGGAATCCATGGTGACACCGCGCACTTCCACGATACGTTCCAGATAGCGCTGCACGTCTTCCGGCTTGAAGTCCCTGCGGGCACAGAAAACCACCAGACGGGAAGCGTCCGTAACCTGGGGCTGTCCCCATGAAACCTCCCGAAGCCGGGAACGCACGGAGGAATCCCGGACATCAAGGAACTTCCACATCTGAAGCCCCAGGGAGGAAGGGCTCAAATGAAGGGATTCCAGAAGGGCTTCCCAGTCTTCCGCCGGAATGCGGCGGTCCGGATTGAATACCTTGGTGGCGTAACGCCATTCCAGCGTCTCGATCAATTCCTGAGCGTTCATATTCGTGTATGATGTTTCATGCAGGAAGCCGGGTGGCTTTTCCCCACAGCTTGCTCCATGCCCTGGCATTTTCCCCGTTCCCTGCCGGAATGCAAGCCAAGGTTCCGGCACAAGAGCGACAGCGGCTCCCTGCCGGACCCGCCCTTCTTCCTGTCCGGCACGCCGGAAACAGCTCCGCTCCCCATCCCGCCAACCGCGCGGCTTTCCGGGCATCAAAGGAATTTGACCGGCATATAATCCCCGGTCTGCTGGATGGTGAAGCTGATACCCAGCCCGAATTCGTTTTTGTTCCCGTTCTTGCGGACGAAAGCGCCTACGCCCAAATACCAGGACCCCATATTGTGGTACACATTATATTCCTGAATGTCCATCTTGCCGTCCAGCAGGGAAAAACGCCACTTGCCGCTGAAAGCCCAGGCTTCCGAAAAACGCTGCAAAATGCGCAAATCCAGCTGGCTGTTGTCCTCCAGAAGGGAATGCTGGTTCAAATAACGGTGCCCCACTATGAACTCCGTGGAACGCCACGGCATGAAACGCAGGGAGTTGTTATATTCATGGCAGCCGGAAATCTTGTCCTTCCCCAAAACGGGAGCCTGCATTTCCGACCGGTATTCCATCCAGGGAACGGGATTCCAGCGCATGAACGAAAAAAGGTTGGAAAAATCCCGCTGGTTAACGGGATTATACAGATAGGCATCCATGAACACATCCCAGGAAAACCAGCGGTGGGAATTGGCGTCCCGGCTGGTCATCAGCATATTGCGCAATCCATACCGGAACACGAGCCCCGTGGACAGGGAGTCGATCTCCGTGTACCTGCCTATGCTCAAGGACGGGGGATTGGTCGTGGGGGTATCGCCGTCAATCTGGGGATAAAGCTCGCTCAGGCGGTTGGTTTTGACATACGCCAGCGTAAAGTGGGGCTGAACGATATGATTCATGCCGTTCAGTCCAAAGGAATCGCTATAGACGGAAGAATAACGGCGGGAGAATTTGAAATCAGCGTCCGCCCCGGCGTAAAAAATTCCCTGATTGAGCGGTTTGTAGTCCTCCACGCCGTAATATCCCGTATAACCCCCGCCCATTTTGGGGGTCAGGTTCAGGAACCCCATGATTTTCCTGGAAACGGAAATCTCATGGAAGGAGTGGAACCTGCTGTAGCTGTCCGTCATCAGCATTCGGGCCCAGTAATCATAGGAAGAAGTTCCGGGGTCCATCCCGTCCAGCATGTTCCGGATTTCCGTCCTCATGAACGGAGGAACGTATTGCTTGAGGAAAGCGAAACTGGTGCGGCTTTCATACATGACGGGGGAACGGAATATGGGAGACTTGATGCGCTCATAACTGAACTCCGTCCGCTGATCCGCTATGTAAAAATTATTGGGGACAAAACGCTGCAGCAGGGAAAAATCATTCGTATCGTCCGTGCGGGAAAGAAGCACCGTGTTATCCGGAGAAGAATTGCGCTGATAAATTTCCGGATAAAAATCGCGGAGCATGTACTCGTCGCTCAGCATGTTGATGTTGGCCTTCAACTGCCAGTCCGTACGGAGATTTACCCGGTGGGTCCACATCTGCTGAAGCGCGAACCTCCACCGGTCCGGATCCAGATGCTCGCGGTACTCATCATCACCGGCATTGATTTTCACCCCTTTATCGTGGGTTTTGTAAAAGGACAGCCCCGTCATGTCCGGACAATCCTTTTCCAGCAGCACGTCGCGGATGTCCAATCCGTAGGCGAAGCCGCGCCGGATGCGGTAATCTGCATGCAGGGTTCCCAGATAATCCGCGGAAGGCATGCCGTTGTCCGACCATTTTTTCCCCATCAGGAACCCGTATTCATTCAGGAGGTAAGGCCCCCAGATAGAGCGCATGCCGGGAATGGGAAGGTAACCGACTTCCGGATTAAGGGAATGGCTGAGATAGGGGAAATAAAAGAAGGGAACGCCTCCGTAATAAAGGGTCAGGTTCTTGAAAGAAAACCTGTCTTCCGGATACACGCGTATCCTGTCCGCGGAAATCCAGGTGAGAGGCTCGCTGACGTCTTCCGCCGTGACGGAGGCATTGCGGGCTTCCAGGTAAGTGTTGCCGGCGGCATCCTTCCGGGATTCAAACTTTCCGCTGCGCAGAATCAATCCCTCCATCTTCGCACGGATGGCCTCCGTAAGAAGCACTTCGTTCTCCCAGTCAAACTCCGCGCTGTCGGCGCGCACCAGGCTGTTGGTCCTCGTCCTGCCGTCACTCTGGTAAATGGACAGGTTCCCTTTCAGAAACACCTTGCCCTGATCCATATCCGCCTGGGCATAATCCGCAAAAACCTCCACCCCGGTATCCGTAACCATGTGGATGCGCGGTCCTTCAAAAATGACCTTCCGGGAGTCCTCCACCCTGACGGCCCCGTCATTGGTGATGGAGATATTGGAGGGAATCTGCGGCATGAAAGCGCCGGAAAACAGATTGCCCGCCATTTTCCCCCCGGCACCTTCCTGCCCGGGTTCAGCGGAAGGAGCGGGCGGCCGCTCCGCAGCCGTCTCTGCAAACAGGGAAGCCCCGGCAACCAGAGCCGCTGCACCCCATAGCTTTGCAAGCATCCCAATCATGACTAGCCCACAGAACACTATGAGAAAGGACAAAAGACAAGCCTAATGTCACATTTCTCCGCCAGTGGAGCGGAAAATTCACCGGGACAGCATGCCGTTGGCGATGATGCCCCAATCGGCAGAATTGCCGTCTCCGGCGTCATCCACGCGGATTTCCAGCTTCCTGCCGCCTTCCACCGCCGCTTTCACGGGAATGGAATCCCCGTCCTTGAGCACAGGGGATTCAATGAGCTTCCTGCCGTCCAAATACACGCTGAATTTGACGCTGCCGCGGGACCCGAAAGGCAGCCCCACATCAGCGCGGAACTCCTTCCAGCGCCCGTCCAGGTCATAGGAAAAGACAGCCGGGGCATGGGCCAGGATGAAACGTTCCGGCCTTCCGATTGTCCGGAAGAAAGGCACGGGCCCCAAATCCGACGGGAACAGGGCATCCCACAACGGAACGGCCCACCCCACCTGAGCTGCAGAAGGCTTGCAGTCATTCAGGCTGATGCTGGCGGTTTCCGCGGGAATCTGCGCCGGAGCAACCTCCAGCGCAAGGTTCTGGCGCTGGAGGGCGCGCTTCCAGACAGGGAGCCACTCCTTCACTTCTGGACGGGAACCATGCCTGCGTTCCACTTCCGCCAGAGCCTTCCGGGCTTCTTCCATGCGGCCCCGCCTCCACAGATTCTGAACATCTCCAAAATAAACGATCTGGGCCAGCGAAGGGGCTTTGGCCCCCCTGGCATCCATCCAAACGGGCAGAGTAATCATGCTGCGCGTGCTGTCGCAATTCAATACGGCCACCCGCATTTCTATAAAACCGCCCTTATAGCCCGGCCTGCAGATGGTAAGATCAAACTCTCCCTTTTCATCCAGAGAAGCGCCCACGGCATTGGAATCATAATCCGAACCTCCGGGCGGATCCAAATGGGCAACGATGCCATAGGCGGGGCGCGTCAGATGAACCCTCCCTTTCAAGCGCAGTCCGTCCTTGACGGGAATGGCCTCCAGCTGTTCAAAAGACCCCGGGACATACCTGCCCATCATACGCCCGAAGGAAGCATCTGAGGGAAGCTCCGTCTCCACCCCGTTGAACAGGGGGACACTGGCCAGTTTCAAAGCATCCGTAGGCGCCAGGTAGGAGCCCTTCCCCTCATTGCGCAGCTCATTACCGTACGTGGAATTGCCGTGTCCCATCAGGGAAGCCCCTGCGTTGGGGTAATTCCATCCGTCCCCCGTGTGGGGAAGGCCGAAGGAGTGCCCCAATTCATGGGCTGTGCCGCCTATGTAAATGGTGGCGTTCTTCCCCCTGGTCACCTTGAAACGGCCGCCCTGCATCATTTCCGTATCCAGAAAGCTGGCGGGATCCAGCCCTTCCTGATCGCAGGTCCACCCTGTGCCCTGATGGCTGAAGCCGCCGCCGTAATAAGGCCCTACGCCGTCCGGAAGCTGGCACACGATAAGCACATGCTCCTTATCAATATCAATTCCCTTGGAAGCCAGCACCTTCTTGGCGGCCTCCCGGGAAACAGGGCCGGAGCTCTGCACGCTCATCTCGCTCATGGGTTTATCCACATAGGCGTCATAAATAACCAGCTTGCCCCGTTCATCCAAATCCAGCTGGAATGTGAGCGGAGGGAAACCGTTGGCCTGCATCTGATCCGCATAATAAGCCTGGATATTCTTCAGAATATGATCATACCGTTCCCGGTATCCTTCAAGGGCCGGCCTGTCCTTGAACGTTACGTAAACCACGTGCAATTTTCTGGAAGACTTGGGTTTGCCCCGATGATAGGCGCTCAGTGTCTTCCAGGCGGCGCGGGCGTTAGCGGCATCCCCGGGATTAACCGTCCAGCTGACGGGCAGCCGGGTAAACTCCGCCCCCTCCCGGGATGAGGAGGCAGGAACAGGCGCCTTGGAAGCTGACTCCGCCTCCGTCCCCATGGACGGGGCATTCCAAATTCCGGCCCCAAGAACCAGCAACAAGACAGAAAAACGTTTCGACGTAACATTCATAAAACGATATCAGGATATACGGGTAAACCGAAGGTGTTTTATCACCATATCATTCACCAGACGATTCATATTTTCGGAAAAGGAATCATACACCACTTCCACACGGCAGGGGCCGGGCGTCATCACCGCTTCCACTGCTGTGGAATAAATAAAATGCTCCCAGTTTCCGGAACGGGACGTATGGGGGAACGCCAGCGTTCCTGCGCGCCTGCCGTTCAGGTACAGGCTGCGCAGGGCACAGGTATTCCCGTCTGAAACATCATAAGTGCCGTTAGCGAAAAAGGCGTCCACCCGGTAAACGCCGGGCTTGTCTATATTGACATTGTAGCAAAGAGCGTCCGGAGACTCCGTAACGCGGGAAAACCAGACTTCATCCCCGCTCAGGCCGCAGGGGCGCGTCTCCATGCGGGAATCCGCGGAAGGATAATCATTGGGCTCATTAAGATAAGACTCCCTGCCATCCAGAGCGACCGCCATCACCTGGAAAGACACGTCCCCACGTCCGGGAGCGGGGATATAATGGCAGTACTCCGTCTGGGATACGGGGATGCCGTTCCGGTAAACACGGTAATAATCGGCGCCTTTCACAGCCTCCCATGCAATGCCATGGCGCGTCGCCCTCCATGCAGGAGCCTCCAGGCTGCTGCCCATGCAGGTTAAATTCACCGTCCCTTCCCCGTCCTCTCCGCCGGCCAGCTCCAATTTCACAAGAACGCGGCCCTTCATACCCGGCGAAAGGACGGGAGGAGCCTCCTGCCCGTTGACCAGGCACCGCGCTATCCGGTGCCCGCTGCCCTGCAGAATCACATCTATCGTCATGCCGCGGTATTCCAGCCCGGACAACTCATGAACGCCTTCAAAAGACTTGGGAACGCAAGGGCGGAATTCCAGAGAATCCGGAGACAGGCGGATACCGAACAATCCCTTGTAAAAACAGCCCAGCATTCCGGCAATACTCCAGAGCTGGCTGTCGGAACTGAGCAGCAGCCCCTCATCCAGCCCCGTTTCCAGAAGGACATTCTCCTTGTTCGTGCCGCACAGCAGGGCGGCACGAACCATGCAGGCGACCGCCAGCGCCAGGGCGGATTCATTCTCCACCGCCGCAGCGGCCTGCGCATAATAGCCCTCCAGGAACGGCCACATGGCGCGGTTGTGGTAGGCCGGCACGCTATCAGGCATCTGGGGATGGATGCAGGGAATGCCATAAACGCCATGAGGAAGGGAGGCAACCATCCCGGCGGCATGGGCCCTCCCGGCCTGCCCCAGAAGAACGCAAAGCAGATTGCCCAGGGAATCCACCTTCTCCGACAGCACGGGGTACCCGCGCCCATACAGGTACTGCCCGTACAGAACATGTTCCGGAATCCTGAAAAAACGCTCAATGACAGAAGCCAGGTAGGCGCTCTTTTCCTCCCACTCCCGCGCTTTCGCCTCCAGCCCCAGCTCCCGGAACATCCGGGACAGCACCTTGCGGGCCTCCGCGTGCAGGAGCATGGTGGAAAGGCTGCATGAATCTCCAATATCGGCAGAAGTCATCCACGCAGGATAGCTCTGCTCCCGCCAATCCAGCACGGACGATTCCCCCTTCATCAGACCGCCCGTGGCTGTAAGCACCTGTTCATCCCTCACGCACGTCTTTTCCATCACCCGGCAGGAAAGGGACAGCCAGTCGGCATCCCCCGTCAGGCAGTAAACTTCCCACGCCGCCATCCCCCATACCACACGGTCGGAAGAAATGGGCCAGGAGCCGCCCGTTCCGGTATCCTGCTCCACCTCCCCGTTCCGGACCCGCGATTTCAGGCTATTCATACAGGCATGGACATTCCACAACCCCAGTCCCAGATGGGTGGCGTAGGAAATATCCCGGGTCCACACGGTTGGCCAGTTGGCCCCCGTCCGGAACGTCCCTTCTTCATTAAGCAGGGCTCCGGCCTCATGCAACGCCAGGCCGTAAGCCTGATTAAGCACTTCAAAATTTCCACGATAATGCGGAGCACTCCCGGCTTCCGGAAAAATGCGCCACTCGGAATAGCGGCCGTTCTTCATGGTTTTCACCGGGCCGTCCGGCTGTACCTCCGCCCAATGCGCGGCATCCTGGCGCAAAGAATTTCCGGTCAGCGTAAAGGCCTCTCCCCTGTATAATATGCGATCCTGATCCATAAACTAGCGGATGCTGCATCCATTATTTTTTTAACACGGAAGAAAACTTCTGTCCCGCAGAAAATGAGGTTGATGAACTCTTCAGGCCATAAAAAACCGGGCTTCCCGAAAACGGGAAACCCGGCGCAAAAGCAAATCAACATTAATGCTTCAACAAAGAGGAAACGGCGTCACGTTCTTCCTTCAGTTCATTGACGGTAGCGTCAATTTTTTCACGGGAGAACGCATCAACCGGAAGCCCCTGCACGATTTCCCAGCCGCCATCCTTGGTGGTGCGGACCGGGAAGGAACAGATAAGACCTTTTTCAATGCCGTAGGAACCGTCGGAACAAACAGCCACGGAATACCAGTCTCCTTCCGGAGTCTGGGTAGCCAGGCTGCGGACGGTATCCACGGCGGCGGAAGCGGCGGAAGCGGCGGAAGAAGCTCCGCGCGCCTTGATGATGGCGGCACCGCGCTGCTGCACGGTGGTAATGAAATCGCCCTTGAGCCATTCCGTATCCTTGATGACTTCCGTTACGGGCTTGCCGCCAATCTTGGCGTTGGTGAAATCCGGGTACTGGGTGGAGGAGTGGTTGCCCCAGATGGTCATGTTAGTCACTTCCGTCACATGGACGCCGGCCTTTTCAGCAAGCTGGCTCTTGGCTCGGTTTTCATCCAGGCGGGTCATGGCGAAGAAGCGGTCGGAGGGAACGCCGCTTGCGTTGTGCATGGCAATAAGGGCATTCGTATTGCAGGGGTTGCCGACGACCAGCACGCGCACATCCTTGGCGGCGCTGCGGGCAATCGCCTGGCCCTGGCCGATGAACACCTTGCCGTTGATGTCCAGCAAATCCTTGCGTTCCATGCCGGCCTTGCGAGGCACGGAACCTACCAGCAGGCACCAGTTGGCCCCGGCGAACGCTTCATCAGGATCGCAGGTCGGAACAATTTCATTAACCAGCGGGAATGCGGCGTCACGCAATTCCATCACCACCCCTTCCAGGGCATTCATGGCCGGGGGGATTTCCAGCAGGCGCAGGTTGATCGGCTGGTCCGGCCCCAGCATGCTGCCGGAAGCAATACGGAACAGAAGGGAATAGGCAATTTGGCCGGCGGCTCCTGTAACGGTAACGGTGATAGGTGTTTTCATAACGTTCGAATTAAAATAAACAGATATTTTCCTGTCTGGTCGCGGTTATACCACAAGGAAAGGGGACGCTCAATCAGGAACTTTTTATTTTGACAGAAAAAATCCTCTGTCAATAATGCTTGAATATTGGTTCAGCCGCCTTTATCTTTCGGCGCAATCAAGTTTTTATCAATACTTCGCTAACACTATGAATTTAACAATCATCGGCAGCGGCTACGTGGGACTGACTACTGGCACCTGTTTTGCTGAAATGGGCCATCACGTCATTTGCGTAGACAATAACGCTGAAAAAATACACACGCTCCAATCCGGGTCCATCCCCATTTACGAGCCCAAGCTGGAAGAACTCGTGAAAAAAAACGTGGCCGTCGGACGGCTGGAATTTTCCTCTTCCATTGCGGACTCCATCGCGGAAAGCGAAGTCATCTTCATCGCTGTGCCCACCCCGCCCAATACGGACGGCTCCGTGGATCTGACCTACATTGAAAAAGTGGCCAGGGAAATCGCCCAGGCGCTCCAGCCTGAAATGGGATACAAAGTCATTGTGGACAAATCCACCGTACCCGTCAAAACCGGGGAAAAAGTCAGCCAGACCATCAAGCACTATGCGGGGCCGCATGTTCAGTTCGATATCGTCTCCAATCCGGAATTCCTGCGGGAAGGATGCGCCGTGGACGACCTGCTGCATCCCGACCGCATTGTCATAGGCGCCAACTCGGAACAGGCCATGAACGTCATCAAGCGCGTTTACCAGCCCATCCACGCCCCCATTCTGGAAACGGACGTCAACTCTGCGGAACTCATCAAGCACGCGGCCAACTCCTTCCTGGCCCTTAAAATATCCTACATTAACGCTGTCGCCAAGGTCTGTGAAAAAACGGGCGCGGACGTGGAACTGGTGGCGGAAGGCATCGGCATGGACAAACGCATCTCACGCCATTTCCTTAACGCGGGGCTGGGCTACGGCGGCTCCTGCTTTCCGAAAGACGTCAAGGCCTTCATCAACATCAGCCGCACGCTGGGCATTCCCTTCACCCTGCTGGAGGAAGTGGAACACATCAACGACACCCAGCACATCCACTTCCTGGACAGAATTCGGGACCGCCTGTGGGTTCTGAAGGATAAAAAGATAGCCGTGTGGGGCCTTGCCTTCAAACAGAACACGGATGATATCCGGGAATCCATCGCCCTGAAACTATGTGAAAAACTCTGCGCGGAAGGAGCCATTGTCACCGCTACGGATCCCAAAGCCATGCACACGGCGGCCCCCATTCTGAAACCCAGGGGGGTCAGACTGGTGGAAGACATGTACGAATGCGCCCGGGACGCGGAAGTGCTGGTTATCGCCACGGAATGGAGCGAATACGCGAATGCGGACCTGCAGAAACTCGCCGGCGTCATGCGCAACCGCATCATCTTTGATGGAAGAAACATCCTCTCCCCGGCAAACCTTCGGGCCGTAGGATTTGAATACCACTCCGTGGGCAGGCCCTCTGTTGAAGAAGCCTGACCGCTCCCGGACACCATTCCGGCCTCAGACCTCCCCATATGTAAAAGGCCTCCGGCGCACTCAACGCGCCGGAGGCCTCGTCATGTATTCGCTAATCCTGTTGGCCGATCAAAACTCAAACAGCAACCCCGCACGCAAATAAAAACCGGGGTCATAATGGTATTTTTCCAAATCATGGCTCCCGTTGCTGGTCTTGATAGTACCGGAATTCCCGAAAGAAAAACCGATATCCGCCACCAGCCTGGGGCGAACGCTGCCCCAGCGCCCCAGCCCCGCATCGGCTCCTATGCCGGCGACGCCGGAAATCCATGCAAACTGGCGAACGCGGCGGTCATGGTGAATCGTCCATGTGCCGGACACCACGGAAACGAACGGCCCCCACTTGAATCCATCGCTCACCCTGTTGATATAGGAAAGACGGGTCCCCTCCAGCTGCAGCGTCCAATTCCGGGAAGCTTCCCATTTAAACTGAATAAGAGGCAGCAAAGGATAATCCCCAAGCTGCGGATAACAGCCGATGCCGACGCCATAGCTGAACCGGTCGTTCAAGGGGCCTGCCAGAAGAACATGGCCTCCTAAGAAAATATTATGGCTCGTCCATGTATCGAAATCCGTGGAAATCTGGGGCGTCACACCGAAAACCAGGCGCGTCTTCCCCGTGACGGCATAGGAGGCATTCACATTCAGCCAAATCGTGTACAGCCGATCCACATCCATCTTATCCGCCCCTTTTCCGTTAAACCAGCTCAGACGCAACGCCGCGGTAGAAGAAAAATTCCAGGAACCGCTGGACATTCTGCACAAATTCAAATCCGTCATCCAATTCTGGACATTCACGCTTCCGAGCCCATTCCTGGAATCCATGGGGCCAAGCAATTCAAAATAGGACTGTGTGGGGAAAACGGGCCTGGAGGCGGACGCCTCCGCCGACGCCGAAGCGTTGTCGTAACCGCCGGAATAAGCCTCTGCATAAAAACCGGGATCATATCCGTCTGAAGAATCGGAATCCGGATAAGGCTGGGGATTCGCCTGGGCGGCAAAAACGATGCCGGACGCAAAAAAGAGGCTCGATAAAAATCGAAGAAGCATGACCGGAAAGTATACGTACGCGCACATGCGGTCAATCAAAAGATATACAAATGACTAATTAATCGCCTCCATTCCCGAACAGAACCGCAACCATAATCATCACTAGGACAAGAAGCAGGCGCCATCGGGCAACCTTGCTGTTCCGGAAACACGCTGCCGCACAGCCAAGAGATGAGGCAAAACAAACCGCCGCCAAAAGCGTCATCCACGCCAACAAAAAAAATCATCCGGCATTCATCATACTCGCGGATTCCATGAAAAGAAAAAATCTTGCCCCCTCCATCACCTTGCCCTATATGATAATAAGGCCGGAAATGGCAGACACAAAACTGCTTGTTTCCAGCTTCTACCCTGTTGAATCAGGAAAAACATTCATCCAAAAGAAAGATACCTGCCATGAAAATGATTCTTTTATGGGCCGCATGTCTAGTGATCGTAACCGGCTGCAATTCTCCTCAAAATCATCATTCTCCAATTGAAAACGGAGGAACAAAAACAGCGGAACAAGCGGAAAATTTTAATCCTTACGGCACTTATGAAGGAATTCTTCCTGCCGCCGATTGTGAAGGGATCAAAACAACGCTGACATTAAACAACAACAAGACTTATGTATTGAGAAGCGAATACATAGGAGAAAAAAACGCCATTTTCAAATCAAAAGGCTCTTATGCTTTCATCAACGGCAGCCTGATTGAATTGACCCAGTCCTCTTCCAATGAAAAATCTTACTATAAAATACTTGACGGCAGTAAAGTAATGCTGTCAGACAAGGAAGGGACAATCAATCAGGGCATCCTGGCCGAACTTTATATATTAAAAAAGAAATAAAACTGCTTCTATCATCCATCACTTTCTCCACTCCGCCGCACCTCTCCCCTGCGGCGTTTTTTATACCGTCTCTCAGCCCGGCATACTGATCAATCTTATTCACCTTCCCGCCGTCAGGGAAAGAATCCGGCACGCTGCCCCAACCATCAAGGCTTCCGCCAGTACGCAGCAGGTTTGAAAAGAATGATTCATTGTCTTTCTCTCCGCAGTGATTCGGATACAGAAGATTTCCGGCGCTTTAAATAATCACAGGTGCGGATGCCCCCATACAGGAATAATCCATTTTACAAATAACCATACGGACAACCAACAGGAAGTTACACTAAAGACAAAAACCCGCAAATCATTCGATTTACAGGCTTTAAAATGGTCGGGAAGACAGGATTCGAACCTGCGACATCCTGCTCCCAAAGCAGGCGCTCCACCAGGCTGAGCTACTTCCCGTATAAAAAGGGGATTTTAAGAAATGGGAGAAAAAATGGTGGCTCGGGACGGGATCGAACCGCCGACACGGGGATTTTCAATCCCCTGCTCTACCGACTGAGCTACCGAGCCACTTGCTTGCACGCAGAACGCGCTTGCGGGGCAGAATCTATCATCCTCTTCCCGATATTGCAACCACAAAATATTATTTTTTCAACTTCCCTGTATTTTGCCCTCCCCATAGCGGGAATCCGCCCGGTCAATCAGGAGGAAGCCTGCGCCAGAATACCGCTCAACAGCAATGCAAAAATCAGCGCCGCCCAGGACAGCGTGTACAGGAGAAGGGGAGGCATGTTCCTCTTCAGCCTGTCCAGCACAAACATGAATGCCCCCGCCATCGCCAGCCCATAATAAATCCACGCGTCTCCGGTGTATTCCCTGGCGGCGGCGGCCAGGCAGAATACGACGTAAATGACTGTCACCCCCATCCATACCAGGGATACCATGTCACGGTCGGCGGAATCCCGCCCGTCTTCTTCCTCTTCTTCACTCCACCGTTTGCGGCTGAACATGCAGAGCATGACCAGCGCCACCAGATACCAGGTGGGTTCGGACAGCTGGCCTCCCCAGCCGCCCCCTACCGTCCCATAAAAGTAGGCCGGTATTCCGGCTCCCGTGGCAAAGGAAATGGCGGCGAAAAATGCCCCCATGACGAATCCGGAAGACAAGATCCCTTTCTGATGAGGGTTGGAAGAAAAATAGAGAAAGAGCAGGCTGCAAACGCCAGGCAGAAAGGCAAATTGGAAAATGACCACGCCCAACTGGAAAAACATAATCCAAAGCCCCGTCACGGCCGCCACCATAATGAGCAGGGAGATCACGAAACAGTGCTTTTTGGCAAAGAGCAGGCATTCATCCGTGTGCACGGCGGAACCGCTCCGGAATATTTTCAGCACCCGGTCCAGCATGTTGACGCACCAGACAGCCACAAACAGGAACTGATACAGCCAGGGGGAGGAAACCACCACCAGATGGGACTGGCTGACGGCAAAAGCCCAGGCAATGGCGGCAGAAGGGATTTCCAATCCCATCAGGGAAAACCACGCCCACCAGGGGGGCCTCTTCAACACCTGCTCCATTTTCCGTCCCATCATCTCCACAACCGTTCCTTCCGCAAGCTCCCGAACCGTCATCTGCAAACTTCCTTATTTTTACGCGGGGATGCTTGACATGCAATAAAACATATTTATACTTGCGTTCCCCTTGCGTCGGAAACGCAATACACCACCATGAAGAAAGATATTCATCCCCAGTATAATCCGGTCGTTTTCGTTGACATCACCACCGGCCGCCGCTTCATCACCCGTTCCACCGTTCGTTCCCCCAAGACGGAAGTTATTGACGGGGTTGAACATTTCGTGGTTTCCTGCGGTATCACCTCTGATTCCCACCCGTTCTTCACCGGCAAGAACCAGTTTGTGGACACGGAAGGCCGCATCGACAAATTCCAGAAGCGTTTCGGCACCGTCCGCCGCAGCGGAGGCAAGCCCAAGCTCAACAAGTAAGAACTGCCTTCAGCAATTTTTCAACCCCGTTTCCTTTCCGGAAAACGGGGTTTTTATTTGCAGGCTTTTCTTTTTCTCTTTTTCCAGCTTCACTTGCAGCAGCATGATATTGACACCGGACCGTTTTGACAGCCAGTCCGCGGAACTTCTCCGCTCCGGCCGCCCCGTCCTTGCCGGAATCAGCGGGGGAAGGGACTCCATGGCTCTGCTTTCCCTGCTGTCCGGCATGCCGGGCTGCAACCTGGTTGCATGCCATGTAAACCACCAGCTGCGTCCGGAAGCGGAGGAAGAGGAAACGTTTGTGCTCCGTTACGCGGCCTCCCTAGGTATTCCCTGTGTCCGGGAACGCGTCCATGTCCGCGATATGGCCCATACCCGTGGAATTTCCATTGAAGAAGCGGCCAGGGAAGCCAGGCAGGCCTCGTTTCTGAAATGGGCCGCCGGCCATCCGGGGGCGTTCGTGGCCCTGGCCCACCACCGGAACGACCAGCAGGAAACGGCTCTTCTTCACCTCTGCCGCGGCGCCTCCGGCATTCACGGCATGTCCCCCGTCTCCACCTGGGCCAACGGATTGACCGTCGTACGCCCCATGCTGGATTTTTCCCGGGAGGATATCACCGCCTATCTGGAGCATCTCCATATTCCATGGAAGGAGGACTCCAGCAACCAGTCTGCCGAATATACCAGGAATGTTTTGCGCCATGAAATCATTCCCAAATTGAATGCGCTGTTCCAGAGGGACACCAGCCTTCCCTTTTCACGCGCCTGCCGTCTGGAAAATCAAATCCGCACGGCGCTTTCCCAGGCGCTGGACTCCATGAACCTGACAGATCCCCAGGGGCGCCTGTTCCTGCCGAAGATCAACCTGCTTCCTGCGGAGCTGAAACAATGCGCCGTGCATGATTACCTGCGCCGGCAGCATATTCCGAACCTGACGGAAGACGCCGTACTCCGGGTAATCAATATCTTGAATACAGACGGCCCTTCCCGGACTTCCCTGCCCGGCGGGAAACTGGCCGTGCGCAGGGAAAAGCGCCTGCTGCTGGTCATGGACGCGCCTCCCCCGGTCAATAAAGCGGAGCAACCCCCTGCGGATACAGCAGGTGGAATTTAATGGCTTCATTCCCTACCACCAGCGCAGTGCCGAACATCCTGTCTTCATCCGTCAGCCGCGGCAGCTGCGCAATCGGAAAGAGCAGACCGCCCAGAATCAGGCCGTAGTTGTATACGGACGGCATCATGCACAACAGTTTTTTGGAGATATCCGCAGCATCCAGAGTCGGGAAGACCCACACCTCACTCGGCTGAAGCATGGAATTGCGGTGCACGCGCACGCTGTAGGAATCCGACGACAGAGCGGCGTCAATCTGGATTTCTCCCTCTACGGAGATTTCATTGCTCAGGCAATCCTTCTGCACCATGCTCTTCGCCAGCGCCGCCGCGGCCCTGGTACGGTCCGCGGCCAGTTCCGGAACGGAACCTGAAGTGGACGCGCTCAACATGGCGACGCGAACGCTTTTACCCAGCATGTGGCGGGCCATCTTGGCCGTCTCCACGGCAAAATAGGCCATATTTTCCACCGTAGGTTCAGGGTTAACCCCGGTATCCGCCAGAAAATAGACGCCGCGGCCGCCGAATTTTTTGGAAAATTCGGGCACAAGCACGATGGAAATGGCAAACAAAGGCTTGGTGGGAACGGGATCCTGCCGGTACTTGTTCACCGCACGGAAAACGGAAGCCACCCTTTTCATGTTCCCGGCCACAATAGCGTCCGCCTGGCCGTAAAGCACCATCATGGCGGCAAAATGAACCGGTTCGGAAACAATTTCACGGGTGTTTATGGGCAACCCGTTGCCGAACATCTGTTCCGCCCGTTCATAGCGGTCGCAGAACATCTGAAGATCCGAACTTTTTTGCGGTTCAATGACACGGACGAATTTCAGGGAAATTCCGTTCATTTCCGCCATTCTCGTGATGACTTCCTTCCTCCCCAGCAGGATGGGCGCTCCAGCCTGCTCCTCCACAAAGCGCTGGGACACGCGCAGCACGCGGACATCCTCCCCTTCCGGAAAAACAATGCGCTTGGGGTGGCGCTTCAGGTTATCCAGGAGCGGCCCTGTAAAATCATTCAGCGGGGAAAAGCCTTGCCAGTCACTCATACGTCACGTGTCCTATTTAACGCGACTCTAAAAAATCCTGTCCATAAAATCAACTCATAAAGTCAACGACGGCAAATAATGAACAAAGACATCCCTCCGGGTTGAACCGTCCGCCGCGCCATGCTAGCATGGGCATTCCCCTTCATGTACTGCGATTACCATACCCATACCCCCCTGTGCCTGCATGCCTCCGGCACTCCGCAGGAATATGTGCAGGCAGCCGTCCGTGCCGGGCTCCGGGAATACGGCATTTCAGACCATGCCCCGATGCCCGGGGAACCTTTTGACGACTGGCGCATGAAGCAGGCGGACATGCCGGCCTACCTGGACTGGATCACGGAAGCCCGCGAATGCGCCGCGCCGCACGGACTGACAGTCCGTTCCGCTCTGGAATGCGACTGGTTTCCCGGCATTGAACCATGGATAGAGCGCCTGCAGGGCCTGCACGCATGGGATTACCTGATCGGTTCCGTCCATTACCTGGGGGAAAAGGAGGAATTCGACAATCCCTACAGGATGGATTTCTGGCGCCGGACGGATGTGGAGGACGCGTGGGAACAATATTGGGAGCGCTTCCGGAATATGGCCGCCTCCGGAATGTTCCACATCATGGGACACGCGGACCTGATCAAAAAATTCGGCTTCCGCCCCTCCGGCGACCTGCGCCGTTATTATGAACCGGCGCTGGAAGCCATGCGGGAATCCGGAGCATGTCTGGAACTTAATACGGCCGGTTGGCACAACAAGTGCGGCGAACAATATCCGGACGGGCAATTCCTGAAAATGGCGGCGGAAGCGGGGATTCCCCTGACCATCAGCTCGGACGCCCACAGGCCGGAGGATGTAGGGCGGGATTTCAAGCGGGCCGGGGAACTGGCCCGGCAGGCAGGGTTCAGGAATCTGGCCTCCTTCCGGGAAGGCCGCATGGAACTGTTCCCCCTGCCCGGAATCTGATGTTTCCCCTCAACGGCAAAGGAATGCCCCGGCAGCCTTTTTCCTGTAAACGGCACAGGCCCATGGGGAGAAAAGGCAATGCTCCGGAGCCTCTTTAACCTCTGTACAAACTCGGCTTTATGGGCAAAGGCCTCGGATGAGGCGGAGGCACGGGACGCGGAGGAAGCGGCTGGGGCCGGATAATGACGGGCGGCGGCGGATAATTCCACGTCCTGATAATCGGCGGGACAATGATGCGTTCCGTTCTCGGCTGGCTGGCCACTTCCCTCACTTCCCCCTGCAACTGGGAAACCTGCCTGTTCAAATCCGCAATCTTCTTCTGGGTGCCGTCTTTCAGGGCCAGGTATTTCTTTTCCAAATCCTGCCAATACTGTTCCGCGGTTTCCCTTCTTTTACGGATGGCGTTTATCTGCTCCTGATAGGAGGCCGCCCTTGCGCGGAAAACGCGGGCGTCTTCCGGCAAACCCACACGATCCGCTTCCAGGGCATTCCACTGCAGAGCCATAACCTCCGCCTCCACCCTGGTAAGTTCCCCCATCAGCAAAAACATGCGGGAAATATCCGCCCCTTTCAGATAGCGGGGATGCCGCTCCGCCTCAGACAGGGATTCCCGGATTTTCCTGGCTTCTTCATCGGCCGCCTTCCTGGCTTCTTCCGCTTTCTTTCTGCGCGCCGCTTCCTCCATCCTTCGCTGCTCCAGTCTGGCCCTCACCTCATCCGGCGTCATCTTGTAATCCCTTTGCTGGGCATCCGTCAGATCCTTATAGGAAACCTTGGCCACCCCGTCCGTGTACTGGATATTGACAAAATCATCTCCGGAAGACACCACCACGGCGTCTTCCAGCACCCTGCCGGACCGCAGAGACATATTTTCCGCCAGGGCGGCAGGCGCCAGGAGGCATAAAATCAAAAAACGGGTCCCGGTTTTCATATGATTAACCTCTTCTACGTTGGTAAGAGGCGCGAGGAAAGGAATTTATTCAAAAAAATAGGACCAGAGGTTAATACTGGCGCAGCCGCCGGTTTTTGCTATTATACGGCGTAATCATTTACACGCGTTATGAGCCGCTATTCTTCATCCTGGACACCTTTACCCTCCCTTCCCGATCCGGAAGGCTTCGCCGGCATGTACGCAGGAACCTGCGGAGAAATAATGATTTGTGCAGGAGGAACCAACTTCCCGGAAAAACCCATGCTTGAAGGGGGAGCCAAAACATGGACGGACCGCGTCTTTACGCTCTCTCCGAAGGAAAACGCATGGAAAGAGGCCGGAACACTGCCCGTGCCCTATGCCTACGGAGCCTCCGCCAGCGTCAGGGAAGGTCTGCTGTGCATCGGCGGCTGCGACAGGGAAGGACACCGGAAAGACGTTTACCTGCTGAACGCTGCGGACGGCACTGTCACCACGCGCCCTTTTCCCTCCCTCCCCATCGCCCTGGCATATACGGCGGCTGCCGTGCTGGACGGGAAAGTCTATCTTACAGGGGGATGTGAACGTCCCGGTGAGCAGGACTGCACCAACCGGGTCTTCATGCTGGACACACGCCGGCCGGAACAGGGATGGCTGGAACAGGACCCGCTGCCGGGCCGCGGCCGCTTCCTGCATCAAATGGCCGCAACAGATGGAGTCCTGTACGTGCTTGGCGGCATCAGCCTGAGGGAGCAGGACGGCAAGCAGGTCCGGGAATTGCTAAAGGAAGCATGGAGCTATACCCCGGAACACGGATGGACGCGTCTGCCGGACATGCCTTACGCCATTGCCGCAGCCCCTACTCCGGTCCCGGTTTCCGGGAACGGCGTCATCTATCTGCTTGGAGGGGATGACGGCTCCGGGAAAAAATACACTCCGCAAACTAATCCCGGCTTCAACAACCAATCTCTGTGCCTGGACACGGCAGACATGACATGGCACGACGCAGGTTCCATCGCCGCGCCCAGGGCAGTCCTTCCGTGCTGCGCGTGGCAGGGCCGTTTTGCGGTCGTGAACGGAGAACTCAAACCCGGAAGGCGCTCTCCTGAAGTGTGGAGCGTCACCCTCCCCTGATTTTTCCCGGAATCCAACTACAAACCTCTCAACATATGCACATGACACGTTCCCTAACCCAAATTTCCAAGGCTTGCGGCTCCGCTCTGGCAGCCCTGCTTCTCATCGCGGTCCCGGCCGCTGACGCCTCCTTTTCCGTGGATGTCCGGACGTCCGGAACTGTTCCCGACCTTCCGGACCCGGCAGGCCGCGCCGGCATGGTAGCCGGAACCGTTACGGAAAACGACGGCGCCCAGTCCGTCATTGCCGCAGGGGGCTCCAACTTCCCCCATGCCGTGCCGGGAGCCTCAACTCCGGAGGAACGCGGCCCCAAAACCTACTACCGGGACATTTTCAAACTCCGCAACGGCCAGTGGAGCAAGACGGGGACATTGCCCGTCCCGCTGGGTTACGCCGCTTTTGCCAGCGTAGGAAAGGGGCTGGCGGTAGCCGGCGGCCATAATGAGCAGGGCATCCTGAAAGACGCCCTGCTGATCAAAACGGACGGCTCCGTGGAAAAGCTTCCTCCCCTTCCCGTCCCCGTGACGGAAGCCGCATGCGCCGCCCACGGGAACAAGCTGTTCGTCATCGGCGGCAGAGACCGGGACCAGCCGGAAACCGCCCTCAACACTATCTACATGCTGGATACCACGCCGGATACGGATAAAATGAAATGGGTTTCCCTGCCTCCTTTCCCCGGAGCGGGCCGCATTCTCTCCACCGCCGCCGTCTGCGACAGCACCCTGTTCATCATCGGCGGCTGTTCCCTGTCCAGGGATAACGCCGGAGAAACCTCCAGGACGTACCTTTCCGACATGATCGGCTACGACATGACGGACAAGGAGCCTTCCAGATGGGGCTCCGCCGGCAGGCAGCAGCCTGCCGGACCGGGAATGCCCGTAGCCGCCGCCGCGGGTCCCGCCCCGGTGCGTGAAAATTCCATTCTCCTGATCGGCGGAGACAAGCGCGGCAATGCGCCGGACCCGGCCACGCCCGTGGCGCAGTCCCGGGACATTCTGGTTTATGACGTCATCGGAAACACATGGACGCGCCAGGGGGAATGGCCCGTGGGCATCGCCACGGCTCCCGCCATCGTCAGGGGTTCTGAAATCATGACCATCAGCGGGGAAACGGCTCCGGGCGTCCGGACCCCGGCAAACGCCTCCGCCGACGCAGGTTACCACTTTGAAATGAGCACGGTTGATTACGCCGTGCTTATTCTGACCATCATCGTCCTGGCGCTCATCATCGTCTCCGCCGTGCGCAACGGCGTTAAAAACGTTGCCGCCGTCACGGACCCGAACACCAGGCCGGGCCTGTGGGCCTGGGTAGCCGTCATTGTCCTGTGGTTTGTGGTCATGCTGAACTATTTTGACCGCCAGCTCCTTTCCGCCCTGCATGAACCCATCGTCCGGGACATTCCGCAGACGGAAGCCCAGTTCGGCATGGTCACCTCCGTTTTCCTGCTGATTTACGCCCTGCTCAGCCCCGTGGGCGGCTTTCTGGCGGACCGCTACAGCCGCCGGCTGATGATCCTCTGCTCTCTCGTCGTCTGGTCCGTAGTCACATGGTGGACCGGCCATGCGGAAGACTACACTTCCCTGCTCATTGCGCGAGGCGCCATGGGCATCAGCGAGGCGTTCTACATCCCCGCCGCCCTGGCCCTGATTACGGACTACCACCGCGGCAGCACGCGCTCCATCGCGACAGGCCTGCACATGAGCGGCATCTATGTAGGCATGGCCGTGGCCGGCTTCGGCGCCACCATGGCTTCATGGACGGGATGGCGCATGACGTTCGCCCTGTTCGGCCTCATCGGCGTGGCGTACGCCGTCATCCTCATCCTGTTCCTGAAAGACCCGTCCAAAGCCCCGGCGGATACGGCCCTGGCAAAAAAACCGTCCGAACCGGAGGAAAAAACGGTTCTGCTCAATGTGGACAATGACGAACAGGTCATCAAGGAACCCGCTTCCAAGCTTTCCACCGGGGCCGTCCTTTCCAGCCTGCTGAGCGGACGCCCCATGTGGATGTTGCTGGCCGTAGTGGCCTTTGCCGGCGCCGGGAACTGGTTCCTTCTCACTTGGTATCCCACCCTGCTTCAGGATAAATACCAGCTCTCCTCCGCGGAGGCGGGCCCCGCCGCCACGCTGTGGAGTTCCGTGGCCAAATACGTCGCCGTGCTGGGAGGCGCCATCCTGGCGGACATGTGGTACAAGAGAAACGCCCGCGCCCGCGCCCTGGTTCCGGGCATCACCTTCACCATATCCGGCCCATTGGTGGTTCTGGCTCTGCTGCCCGGCATCTTCGGCTGGGACATCACCGTCCCCCTCGTGCTCATGCTGGGCCTGGTCGCCACGCAGGGGCTGGCGCAGGGATCGCTGGACGCCACCCTCATGCCCGTGCTACGCTCCCATATTGACGAGCGTTATTCCGCAACCGGCTATGGCCTCCTCAACCTGACATCCGCCGGCGTGGGCGCCCTCATCTCCTTCTTTGGGGGGTGGTTCAAGGACCAGGGCGTTCCGCTGACCACCACCCTGGCGGCGGCAGGATGCCTGATGCTGTTCTGCGGGCTGCTGCTCCTGATGCTGCCGCGTCCCAAACATTAACCGCAACTATGCTCATGCCTCCCGTCTTCCTCCTGATGAAAAAGCCCGCGCGCCTCTGCCTGGCGGCGGGAACCCTGGCCGCCCTGTTCCTCACTCCCCTTGCACAGGGGCGTACCTGGACCAGCCTCCAGGGAAAAAAACTGGAAGCGGAATTCATCAGGATGGACGGCCAGAAAGCCGTGCTGAAACGTTCCGGAGGCCAAACCGTCTCCATTCCCCTCTCCCTGCTTTCCCGGGAAGACAGGGATTTCATCGCGGAACAGGAAAAAGGCGGGGCGCTCCCCTCCAATACGGCGGACAATTACCACCTGCCGTGGCCCAGGACCATCAAATGCCCGGATAATTTCAAGGTGGAAACCGTCAAGGAGGAACCGGGAGAATATATTTATGAAACACCCCATTTCCGCTTCATCTGCGACGCCAGGCTGGGAACCGGCATGATCAAGCGCCTGGGCCTTCTCTTTGAGGCCACCCACCTAGCCAACAAAACCCTTCCCATAGGAAACTCCCCTGCCCATGACGATTCCGCCAAATTCCCCGCTTACCTGTACGAAAAGTTCAGCACCTATCTGGAAAACGGCGGACGCGAAGGCACGGCGGGCATCTTCCTGGGAACGACGCGCCCCGGAGACCGCGGAAGAATTCTGGTCCCGTTCGATTCCCTGGGAGTCAAAACCATGGGAAGCACCTACGTCATTGACCGTGACAAGGACGCCTCCACCCTCATCCATGAACTGACGCACCAGCTCATGTCTTCGCAGGCCAAGCAAGCCAGCTGGTTTTGCGAAGGCTCCGCGGAATACATGGGCATGACGCCCTACGCCGGAGGCCGCTTCAACTTCGGGGCCAACCGTTCCCACATTGTCTCCCGCGTGACGGAATACGGCAAAAAAAACACGGGGGGACGGGCCTTGGGAAATGACATTGAGGCTCCCGGCCTGGAAGCTTACATGAACATGCCCTATTCCCGGTTCACGGAAGAAAACCCCAACCTGAACTACGGACTGGCCGCCCTGATGGCCTACTATTTTTACCACATGGACGGCAAGGGCGATGCCCGGCGCATCAAGAATTACATGAAAGCCATTCAATCCGGAACCAGTGAAAAGGAAGCTCAGAAACTCCTCCTTGACGGACGGAGCTATGAAGAACTGGCCAAAGAAATTGAACAGAAATGGCGCAAGGCCGGCGTTAAAATCCGCTTCCGTTCCTCTTCCTGAACTATGCCGCGGCGTGCCGTGGAAACAGTCCCCCGACGGAAAACGAAGGGCGGTTTGTGCCCTGAAAAACCGTTGACACGGGAGGGAAAGGCGGCACACTTCCCTCAACAGGGATTCACAGACACGCATGGCAGAAGAAGCTTCCATATCCGCCCTGATGGACAGGGTAGCCCGTACCGCCCCCTTTCACCGGGAACTGGCGAAGCTGGGCACGGAAGAACAGGCGGTTTTCGACCATACTTCCCTGCCCGGGGTGCCGTTTGTAGCGGCCCTGTGCATCAGAACCCTTCCGGCTACTGCCCGGGCCTGGGTGGTCGCGCCCCATTTGCGGGCGCAGGAAGCCCTTGCGGCCCAACTGGAAACCTGGGGAGTGCCCCACCTCCTTTTCATTCCGGAAAAAGAAACGGCCCTGGGAGAGGAAATGGGAGACCCGGAACTCGCGGCGGAACGTCTGAATATCCTTCACCGCATCTCTTCCAGCCGCACGGGCGGGCAAACCATCATTTTAACGGAAGGCAGCCTGAACGATGAGGTTCCGTCCCCCGACGGCATGCAAAACCAGGGGATCACCCTGAAAACGGGGGAGACGCACGCACCGGACGACTTGATACGGCAGTTTGGGGAAGCGGGATTTGAAGGTGTTCCACAGGTCATTTCCCGCGGGCAATGGTCCCGACGCGGCGGCATCCTGGATGTCTTTCCTCTCCAGTCCTCCCACCCCGTGCGCCTGGAGTTTTTTGACGACGAAATTGAATCCATCCGGGAATTTGATGTGGATTCCCAGATTTCCTTCCGCAAGGCGGAACACGTCAACCTCATACTGACGGAAGCCGAGGGCGCGGGGGCCCTGCGGGACTGGATCAAGCCGGGAGACCTGGTCATTACGGCCCCCTTCTGCAAGGAACGGGGGAACGTGTGCATCCTCACCTCTCCTCCGGAACAGGCGGCGGGGGAAGAAGACTTCTCCCTGGCCATCCACGACAATCCCCTGGGCAGCTTTGAGGCGGGGGACTTCGTGATGCAGGAAATGCGCAGGGAACTGGCGGAACGCCAAATCCGCGAATGGCTGGACCGGAAATGGAATGTCAGCATGTTCTTCCCCAATGAAGGGGAGGAAGAACGTTTCCGGGACATCTGCGCCGGAACGCCCGCCCTGCTGTCCATCACCCCCCTGCGCGGGGAACTCCCGGCAGGGTTCAGCATCCCGGAAGCGAAGACGGCCGTTCTTTCCTCCTCGGAACTGTTCGGCAGGTACCAGTCCGCCACGGCCCGCCGCCGCGCCAGCCGGGAAGACAAGGCGCGCAAGGCACGTGCGCAGGCGTCCCTGAAAGACATCAATCCCGGGGATCTGGTGGTGCATACCAGCTACGGCATCGGCAAATTCATCAACATCTCCGCCTCCCCTGACTCCGGAGACGAGGAAATGAACATCCTCTACCGGGACAACACGATCCTGCACGTCCCCCTCAGCCAGGCGCACCTGGTCTCACGATACATTGGCCTGGGAAGCAAAACGCCTGAACTCAACAAACTGGGGGACTCCAAATGGCAGCGCGCCAAAAAATCAGCTGAACGCTCCGTAGCGGATTACGCCGCCCAGCTCCTTAACGTTCAGGCGGAACGCCAGACCGGAAAAGGCTACAGCCACCCCCCGGACAGCAAATGGATGTGGGAATTTGAAAGCTCCTTCCCCTTCCGGGAAACCCAGGACCAGCTCCGCGCCATCGCCCAGACGAAAGCGGACATGGAATCCGCCCGCCCCATGGACCGCCTGATCTGCGGGGACGTGGGCTTCGGCAAAACGGAAGTGGCCATCCGCGCCGCCTTCAAATGCGTGACGGGAGGCCGCCAGACAGCCGTTCTAGTTCCCACCACCGTACTGGCGGAACAGCATTTCCGCACGTTCAAGGAACGCATGAGCGAATATCCCGTGCGTATTGAAATGCTCAGCCGCTTCAGCAGCGCGGCGGACATCCGCTCCACGCTGGAAGGGCTCAAAACGGGAGCCGTGGACATCGTCATAGGCACGCACCGGCTCATTTCCGATGACGTGTCCATGAAAAATCTGGGCCTGGTCATCATTGACGAGGAACAGCGTTTCGGCGTCAGGCACAAGGAAAAATTCAAGGAGCGCTTCAAGGGAATCGACGTGCTGACGCTGTCCGCCACGCCCATTCCCCGCACCCTGTACATTGCCCTGATGGGAGCACGGGACATGAGCTCCATTGAGACGCCGCCCGTCAACCGGCAGCCCGTCCAGACAAGCGTGTGCCCTTACGACGAACGCATCATGAAAAAGGCCATGGAACGCGAGCTGGAACGCGGGGGGCAGATTTTCCTGCTGCACAACCGCGTGAAAACCATCGAACTGTTCCGGGACCGCATCCAGGCCCTGGTACCCAAGGCCCGCATCGTCATCGGCCACGGCCAAATGCCTAAAGAAGAACTGGAACAGGTCATGCGCACCTTCGTGCAGGGGAAAGCGGACATCCTGCTGGCCACCACCATCATCGAATCCGGCATTGACATCCCGAACGCCAACACCATCATCATCGACCGCGCGGACCGCTTCGGCCTGGCGGACCTTTACCAGCTCCGCGGCCGCGTGGGCCGTGCGGGCCACCGGGCCTACGCCTACCTCATGCTCCCCAGAGCCGCCGCCACCACGGGAGACGCCCGCAAACGCGTCTCCGCCATCAAACAGTACACGGAACTGGGTTCCGGCTTCAAAATTGCCATGAGGGACCTGGAAATACGCGGTGCGGGCAACCTGCTGGGCACCCAGCAGAGCGGCCACATCGCCGCCATAGGCTTTGACCTGTATTGCCAGCTTCTCCAGCAATCCATCGCCCAGATGCAGGGCAAACACACGGCCCCCCGTCCGGATGCGGCTCTAAGGACGGACTTCATCGTCAACAGCGAAACGCAGTTCGCCGCCAAATCCCGCAAAGACTTTCTGGGAGCCTTCCTTCCCAGGGAATACATCAGCGACGCGTCCCTGCGCATCTCCGCCTACAAGGATCTGGCCGCCGTCCGTACCCTTAAGGAAGCGGACAATCTGCTCCGCGCCTGGGAAGACCGCTTCGGCCCCGCGCCGGAAACGGTGCGCCACCTGCTGGATTCCCACAAAATCAAAATCCTGGCATCCCGGGCCAACATCTCCATGGTGGAAATCAGCGGACAGCGCCTGATGCTCACCAGGAACGGGGATTTCATCCTGCTGTCCAACAAATTCCCGCGGCTGGCAAGCGCCGCGCCCGCGGACAAACTCCGGGAAACGCTGGACATGCTGAAGAACATTTAACGCCGCTGCGGCCATCCCCGGGCCGGACCTGTCCAAGGGAAACATCATCCCCCCGTAACACCGGCTCCCGCCTTTGCCATGCCAGGGCCACGCTTCCGGCGGGAACATGAAACTTGCATATGAACCGGTACAACCGGCAGCCCGCCGCGGCCTTTCCGTCAGCCCTGCGGCTCTTTCTCGCCGGAAAGCTCCTTCTTTTTCATCATTTCCATGATGCCGAACGTATTGGCCGGAGCCATGATCACTTCGATCGACCACTCGGAATCATCCACATCCTTCGCGTAATCTTCCATGTTCATGGGCACCTCCAGAACAGGAGATTCCCAGGTAAGATCCTTATAGAAAGAACGGGACATCACTTCCTGCCCGTCCCTCAAAAGGATCACCTTGTCAATCAGGCAGCTTCCTCCCTCCTTGGAAGTCCGAACCAGACGCACCCCTGAAAATTGATTTATCTTCCTGCCGGGAACGGTGCAGCGCATCCGCGTATAAGCTCTCTCCTGCTGTCCCAGAAGCTCCCAATGGGCTAAAATGGGGGCCGACAAAGTGAGGCGCGACAAATCGTAACCGGAACCTGCCAGCAGCTTGGACACCCTCCTGACCATATCCGCGGAGTAATCCACTCCCCATCCCTGGGAATACAAAATGCCCAGCATATACAGGACGGAAGGCTCCTGCGCCATAAAAGACATCAAAAGCAAATCCACCGCCTGGGAATAATTCTGGGACAGGCTGACCGGGCACTGAAGCAGATCCGGGAAAAACTCCTTCCCGCCTATAAGAAGAAACGCCAGATCCCGCTGAGCCACAATAAAGCCGCCCATGGCCGCCTTGTAAAGCCAGACGCCCCCTTCCTGACCGTATCTTCCATCCCGTTCAAAAATAAGGCGGGCCATTTTATACTGGGCGGCGGGATATCCGGCCTTGGCGAATTTCTTCAACTGGACCTTCTCCTGTTCCGTCAGCACGATGGAATCGATTTCCGTGCGGTTCCTTTTCCGGGAAGCGAGAAGAATTTCCCGGAGCTTTCTGTTCTCCGGACTGTCCAGGGAAGCTCTCACCTCGGGATCATACGCCGTGCAAATGAATCTGAAATGGGGCTTCAGGACTTCCCCGCTTTCCAGCGTCGTAGCCTGGGAAGAAACAATCTTCAGCAGATGGGGGACATTATCCTTGGTCTCAAAACTGAACCTGTAAGGGACATCCACCTCCAGCGCCGGAAGATCCACAAAGCGGAAACCGGTAAGCGTCGGGCTTTCAATCAGGGTGAAGGAAAAGCCGTTAAACGACCGGGAAACCAGTTTTCCGTCCTCATCACGTATGGTCAGATACAGGGGAGGGCACATTTTGTCTTCCTGAAGCGCCCTCAAATGAACGCATGCGAGTGAAAAGCGGTCGGGCAGCACGGATGGAAGGGCATGACGCGATAAAGACGGACTGTCCAGCCTGACGTCAAAATGATCCATGGAGCTCAAAAATGACACATCCCTTGACTCTGAAATAATCTGGGGAATGGCCGTGGACATGATGCTGGTAAAATCTCCCTCATCCGACTTCTTTCCCCAGTCATAAACAAAGTAGCCCAGAGCCGCGCCAAGAAGGCCGATAACAAGAAAACCACCAAATACCCTCCTCCAGCCCGTCCCCATTTTTCCTTGCCCTTCCGACATGAAGCGGGAAGAGGATAAGGCGAACAGATTGAAAAAACGCTTGCGGGCGGACTTGAACTCCTCAGGAGAAAACTGAATAGTTGAAATGGCGCCTCCATCAACTCCCAGATCCTTAATCCACGCTTCCGCGGACTTATAGCGGTCTTCTACCTGGGGGGAGAGGGCCTTGTCTATGGTTTTCAGAAACTTCCTCGAATAATTGGCGAAAAGCTCAGAGGAGGCGGCCAGCGGCTGCATGGTGTCGTTGACCAGCCGTTCCTCCCCTCTGGGCGGCGCAACGCCCTTCAGCAGGGAATAAAACGTGGCGCCCAGGGAATAAAGGTCACTCCAGGGCCCTAAATCCTTTCTGCCCAGAGCCTGTTCCGGAGAAGAAAACCCATGAGTCGCCAGAACGGTCTGAGTATAATTGCTCTCTATATGGCGTGACGCGCCAAAGTCAATGAGCACGGGATTCCCTTCCTGCGTAAGCAGGATATTTCCCGGCTTGATGTCCCTGTGGCAAATCCCCTTTTTATGCAGGTAGTCCAAAGTCTGGAGGATGTGCACCAGCAATCCTTTCAACTTGGGCTCGGAGTAACAGTTCCCGTCCAGCAGCTGTTGCTCTCCCAGATAATCCAGGGGAAGCCCCTGAATATAATCCATGGAGAAATAAGCCGTTCCGTTGCACTCAAAGATGGAAAGCACCCGGACGATGCTGGGGGAATCCAGCCGCGCAAGAATGCGGGCCTCATTCAAAAAGTTGGAAAGCGTCCATTTGAAAGACTCGGCGTCATTTCCGTTATTGGGAACTACGCGCCCCGTAAACGGATCCCTGTAGGCATAGGTGGAGGGGAAATTTTCTTTCAGAACCACTTTCCTCTTCAACATCATGTCGCGGACCAGATAGGTAATTCCGAATCCGCCGCTTCCCAGCACCTTCAAAATCTTATAATGCCCCAACGTCGCTCCGTCCGGGAGTTCCTTGGAATAAACGGAAGACTCGTCCCAGGACTCGGGAGGAGTCAATTTGGATTCATGTTCGGAAACACTATGCGGACGGGCATCTTTGCCCGGAATTTCCGCATGGTGAAAACCGGGTTCACTATCTGAGCCGTCACTTCCCATCGCTGCCAACCTATCAGTAGCGCCATTATTATCTTTCCCGGCAGCTTTGTAAAGATTATTATTCTGACTGTCACTGTTTCCGGTATTTCCCCATAACATATTGAACAGGAAATAAAATATCGTCATCTCCCATCTCCCCGTGCGGCTCCTCCCTTCCATGAAGCGGACCGGAAAGCAGCCCGGCAGGAGGACCATTCCGGAAAAAAAATTCGCGGACGCCTCCCATCAAGACGTCATTTTGTAATAAACGGACAACAACGGACGTATTCCGGCAAAGATATGCTTGTAAAATCCCTCTTCATCATCAGCGGTATGGCAGGATGCCTCCTGCCGGGCGCAGGACAGGCGGCGGAAACGCACGCCACTCTGCCATCTCCGGACGGGCAGCTGTCCTGGATGCTCCATGCGGGCGGCCAGGCCGCTCATTCCCTGAAAAAAAGCGGCAAAACGGTTCTGGAACCGTCCGGCCTGGGCATTGTCGTGAATGGAAAAGACCTTGCCGGAGGCGTCACGGGATGGAACGTGGAAAAAGTGAAAAACAACGTTTGCGACACCTTCGAAACGCGCGGCAAATACCCTTCCGCCTCCGTCCGTTTCAATGAATATGTGGTTTCCGGGAACAACTCCTCCCTCCGGCTCCGCGCCCGCGTCTTCAACAACGGGGTCGCCTTCCGCTATGAATGGACGGAAGACGTGAAGAACGCCCCCTCACTGAACATCAGTGAGGAAAAAACTTCCTTCGCCTTTCCGGAAAAAACCGTCCTCTGGACCCAGGACGCGGCCTCAGCCCTAGGCCCCTGCGAGGGAGTCTGGGCCCCTTCCAGAATAACGGATTTCAAAAAAGATCCCGGCAATCCCCGCAGCTACATCCGCACCATGCCGGTTACGGCGGAACTGCCGGGTGGAGGCGTCGCTCTCATACAGGAAGCCGCCAACTTCAACAGGCAATGGAGCGGCATCAAATTCTCCCTTCAGGATGGCGCATGCCGTGCGGTATATTTTCAGGACCCCGGCGGCTTTTCCGCCCCTTCATCCGCGGAAATGCCCTGGCGCGTCATCCTGGTGAATGACGACCTTGACGGGCTGGTCCGGAATGACCTCATCCCTTCCCTGGCTCCGGAACCGGACAGGAACCTTTTTCCGGAAGGCACCAAAGCCTCCTGGATCAGGCCGGGCCGCTCTACCTGGACCTGGTGGGACCGCGGGAACGTCCTGGAAAACGACCAATACGCTTTTGTCGACATGGCTGCCGAATTCGGCTGGGAATACCACCTCGTTGACGAAGGGTGGAAAAAATGGGGGCCATCCCTGCCGGAAAGCATGGGCAAACTGGCCAGGCTGGCCGGCTACGCCGCCGGCAAACATGTAGGCATCTGGGTATGGGTGCGGTGGTCAGACGTCAACAACCCCGCCAACAACTGGGAAAACATGCGCAGCTTTTTCGGCGAGCTCGCCAAAACGGGCATCAAAGGGATCAAGATAGACTTCATGGACTCCGCCTCCCGGGATCGCCTGGCCTTCTACGACGCCGTAGCAGAAAATCTGGCGAAAAACAAGCTCATGGTCAACTTCCACGGGGCCAACACCCCTACGGGGGAAGAACGCTCCTGGCCTCACGAAATGAGCCGGGAAGGCATCTACGGAGGAGAACAGAACATCTGGGGCGCCATAGGCGGACAGCATTACTGTGCGCTGCCCTTCACCCGCCTGGTCTCCGGCCACGCCGATTTCACGGGAGGCTATTTCGGCCACGGCCCCAAGCTGCGCGGCTCATCCTGGGCCCTCCAAATGGCGGCCAACATCATTTACACATCCCCCATTCTCCACTGGGTTTCCAACCCTGCGGACATGGAAGCTGCTTTTCCGAAGGGATCTCCTGAACGGGAAGTTGTCCGGAACATCCCTTCCGTATGGGATGAAACCGTCGTCCTGCCGCCGTCCGCCATCGGGAAATGCGCCGCCTTCGCCCGGCGGTCAGGGAATCAATGGTATATCGCTCTGATGAACGGAGACGACAGGGAGCGCACCATTTCCATTCCTCTGGATTTTCTGGACAAAAACACGGCGTACCGGGCCACTATTCTCCGGGATCTGGCGGAAAAAAATGACGGTTGGAGCGTAGAAACCCGGAAAGCCGCTTCCGGAAATGCTCTTTCCTTCACCATGCGTATCAAAGGCGGAGGGATCGCCCGACTGACTCCTACTGAAAAGTAGTTCCTCCTCCCCGGCAAGCGGCATCCTGCCCCAGGGAGAAAAAGGAGCTCCCCCTTTTTTCTCCTTTTTAAGGGGCGGCGCGGCGGAAAACCATGTTTATCCGCCGTTGCTCCGTCCGCTCCGGAAAAACCGGTAAAGGCGGAACAAAAATCAGGCTTCCCCGCTCTTCCCGTCCGCGCACTCTTCCTTAGTGCTCCACGCCGGAAGCCAGCGCACCTCCCGGAGACGGTATCCGCGTTCCAGAAGCGCGCCATGCAGGCCGGGAAGATGTGCCGCTCCGTAAAAAATGCCTATCCTGCGCACCCCTTTGCCGCTCCAATAGTCAAACACTTCCATGCACTTGGCATTCCGTCCTTCCAGAATCACGGTATCCTCCAAATCATGAGGAGCATTGGCCATCATGCCCATCAGCTTATTCTTCAGCCCCGTTTTATTTCCGGCCAGGAAATCCGCCATCAGCCCCCATTCATCGGCCCGGTTCGCCCCGTTTTTCTCCACCAGAGAGGACAAAACGGATTTAAGCATCAGGCCGGCGATGCTTTCACCCTTCCTGGCCTGCGCCTTGCGGAATTCATCCATCGTCATATCCGCATGGACGAAATGAGCTGCGGAATAATCAATGCCCTGACGCTGGGTCTGAAGCCCCAACATGTCGCTCAATTCCTGGTAGGCGCCCCCCAGCAGCCCCATCAGAAAAGACTTTTCTTCCTGCTCGCCTTTCTTCCTCCATTCCACGCTCCGGTTCCATTCCCGCGCCTCTTCCAGCGTCAGTCCCCCCAGCGGCTTGCTGTGGTCTATCCTGCGGCGCAACTCCTCCTCCCGCCTGAGCCCCTCCCCGCCAACCATTTCAAAAAGCAGCACGTCGTACCTGCCGAACAACTTGTTCAGCCGGTCGTAATATTCCGGCTCCGCCACATGAATAGCGCCAATAAGAGCTGCTTCCACCCCATTGTCATGGACATAGACAGCTACGGGAGTGGACAGGCTCTGCCGGTCCCGTGAGGAAGAATCCAAAAGCACGTACCGTCCGGGATACCCGCCATATTCCGCCTTCTCCGCAGCGGAAATGTCCTCAGCCGGCGCGGGAGAACACCACCAAAGGGCAGCCAGAAAACAATGCAGCAGTCTCATATATATTCAGCCTAGCAAGGACCATATGAAGGGCAAGCTCAAAAAAGACGGTCTTCCTTTCCGGAACGGAAAGACGGCATGAGAGGGGATGCCCCCTTCTTCAAAACGCCGGCCCCGCAGAATTTCCAGGCTCTTTTTCAATGAAAGCCGGCAAATCAAAAATCCCCGCGCCCGAAAACGGGCGCGGGGAATGAAAAAACCATTCTGAACGCCGGGTGGAAAACCATCCGCCCGGCCATAAACGGTTACTTGCCGCAGCAGCACTTGTCGGTCAGGGCTCCCACACCGGGAAGAATCTTGCCTTCCAGCAGTTCCAGGGAAGCGCCGCCGCCCGTGGAACAGAAGGAAAGCTTATCCTGCACCTTGAACTTCTTGGCCGCCGTCACGGAATCGCCGCCGCCTACGATGGAAATGGCGGAGGAATCCGCCAGGGCTTCCGCGACTTCCTTGGTTCCCTTGGCGAAGCAGTCCATTTCAAACACGCCCATCGGGCCGTTCCACAGAACGGTCCTGGCATCCTTGATGATGGCGGAGAACTCTTCAATGGCTTTGTCGCCAATGTCGATGGCCATTCCGCCTTCCGGCACCTTGCCGCCTTCAGCAAAGGGAGCCGTGCAGAAGGTTTCGGCGCCGTCTTCAAACTTCATGGCTACGCGCACGTCTGCGGGAAGCAGGAACTTCACGCCCTTGGCCTTGGCCGTCTCCAGAATTTCCCGGGCCAGATCCAGCTTGTCCCCTTCAATCTTGGAAGCGCCCAGGTCATACCCTTCAGCAGCCAAAAACGTGTTGGCCATGGCGCCGCCAATCAGGAACGTATCAGCCTTCTCCATCAGTTTGGAGAGCACTTCAATCTTGTCGGACACCTTGGCGCCGCCCATAATCACCACAAAGGGCTTTTCCGGGTTTTCCAGCTTGCCTTCCAGATATTCCAGTTCACGTTCAATCAGGAAGCCCATGGCGCTCTTTTCCGCAAAATGCGTCACGCCTTCCGTGGAAGCGTGGGCGCGGTGGGCTGTGCCGAACGCGTCGTTCACGAACAGCGTGGCATTGCCCAGCAGGGACTTGGCGAATTCCGGATCGTTTTTCTTTTCACCGGGATAAAAACGGACATTTTCCAGCAGGACTACATCGCCGTCTTTCATGGCGGCGCGGGCGGCTTCCGCTTCCGGTCCGATGGCGGCGGGGACGAATTTCACGTCCTTGCCGAGCAATTCGGAAAGGCGGGCGGCAACGGGCTTCAGGGAAAAAGCGGGATCGGGTTCGTTTTTGGGACGGCCCAGATGAGAGGTAAGGACGAGGCGGGCGCCCTGGTCCAGCAGGAACTTGATGGTGGGGAGAGCGGCCACGATGCGGGCGTCATTGGTAATTTCCCCATCCTTGAGAGGGACGTTGAAATCCACGCGCATGAGGACTTCCTTTCCCTTGGCGTCAAGGTCGCGAACAGTAAGTTTAGCCATATCGGTTTATATTGTTTGGTTCAATGAATAAAAAAGGGAGGGCATTTCTGCCCTCCCGGATAAATCCCCGCCCGCCCGGCAAACCCGGCCAGGAAAGCCGGAGAGTTGAAACAGGCGGACGGCAAGACTTGTCGTGCAACTGAAGAGCAAGCGTTGTCCGAGGGGACTTACTTGCCGCAGGAGCAGCCGCAGCCCAGGCTGTCGCCCAGCTTCTTCATGGCCTGGGCGGCGCGGTTGGAGTAACCCCATTCGTTGTCGTACCAGCCGCAGACCTTCACCAGGTTGCCGCCGACCACATACGTGAAGCCGGAGTCAAAGATGCAGGAGTGGGGATCGGAAACGATGTCCTGAAGAACGAGGGCTTCTTCGGAGTAAGCCAGAATACCCTTCAGCGGGCCTTCAGCGGCTTCCTTCATGGCGGCGTTCACTTCTTCCACGGTCACGTCCTTCTTGAGCACGGCCACGAAGTCGGTCAGAGAACCGGTCGGAGTCGGAACGCGGAAGGAAGCGCCGTTCAGGGAACCCTTCAGGTTCGGCATTACTTCACCGATGGCCTTGGCGGCGCCGGTAGTCGTCGGGATGATGTTGATCGCGGCAGCGCGGGCACGGCGGGGATCCTTGTGCGGAAGGTCCAGAATGCGCTGGTCGTTCGTGTAGGAGTGGATCGTGCTCATCATGCCTTTTTCAACGCCGAACTTGTCGTCCAGCACCTTCACCATCGGAGCAAGGCAGTTGGTGGTGCAGGAAGCGTTGGAAACGATGTCGTGCTTGGCGGGATCGTATTCGCTGTCGTTGATGCCCAGAACGAAAGTCAGATCCGGATCCGGGGAGGGAGCGGAAATAAGAACCTTCTTGGCGCCGGCGTCAAGGTGCTTCTTGGCGGCGTCGCGCTTGGTGAACAGGCCGGTGGATTCCAGAACGACGTCTACGCCCAGGTCCTTCCAGGGAAGGTTGGCGGGATCGCGTTCCACAGTAATGAGGATCTTGTGGCCGTCAACGACCAGATAATCACCCTCGATGGAAATTTCACCGTCAAACTTGCCCTGCGTGGAGTCATACTTAAGCAGGTGGGCGATCGTTTCGATAGGAGTCAAGTCATTGATGGCAACAACCTTGTTGCGTTCTTCCTTGGACATGGCGCGCAGTACGTTGCGACCAATGCGTCCAAAACCGTTAATAGCATATTTGGCCATAAGATTGAGGGCTTCAGATTTGATTAATTACTAGTCCCGGACTTATTCAAGTACCATGGACGCTGCAAGTTTAGAAATGTTTCAACCAGCCGTCAACACTATTGTTCCCCCATCATGGCAGTATGCTCCCGAGCTTCCGCAAACAGGGAACGCTCTTTCAGGCGAACATGCTCCCCCATGAAAATCAAAAACTTGCAAACACACACGCCTTATGCAGGAAGCTCCTTCAATTCATGGAGCGCAGGGCGGCGCGTATCAGCGCGTCCACATCCGCATCCGGATGCTCCTTCAGGTGGGCGGCAATCGCCTTGCGGGATTCCGTCTGCTTGAACCCGAGCGCAATCAACGCCAATTCCGCGTCCCCGGCGGCCTGGGAAGTAGCGCCCTGGGCCTGGGCCTCCCACGTGGCGGCCAGGCCCACCTTGTCTTTCAGCTCCAGAACGATGCGCTCCGCCGTCTTCTTGCCCACTCCCTTGGCCCGCGCAATGCCGGAAACGTCTCCGCCCACAACCGCCTGCTTGAACTGCCCCACGGACAGGGACCCCAAAATGGCAATCGCCGTGGCCGGGCCTATTCCGGAAACGCGCTCAATCAGCAGCAGGAAGATATCCCTCTCCGCATCCGTGGCAAAACCATACAGCACCTGCATGTTCTCCCGGACATGCAGGTAGGTCTTCAGCGTCAGCTCCCTGCCGGGAAGGGGATTCAGCCTGTCAAACGTGGACAGGGGAACAATCACTTCATACCCCACCCCATGAACATCCAGGATCAACCGCTGGGGATACGATTCCGCCACCGTGCCGCGCAGAAAAGCTATCATGCCCTTAACGTGACACAATCCGGCCCGCGCGCAAGCCAAAAACGCATCCGCCGGAACTGCTTCCGTCATCTTTTCTGGAGCACATGCAGCCTGACGTGTTCCAGATCCTCCCGGTGGTAAAAGCAGCGCACGCGCAGCCCGCGGGCTGTTTTCATCCGGCACCTGTATTCACGCAACAACCCTTTTTTCACCAGCCTGTAAACATAGCTGCGGACGACTCCCAGCATGCTGACGGCCCCGGCCATATCCATATAACACGGGGGAACGCGGCGGCGCACGGGCTCCCGGCCGGCAAGAACCCGGTCCACATCCAGCTGCCGCCAGTACAGGGCCAGGGAACCCGTGCCCTTGCGGACTACCCGGAAACGGACGCCGTGGCGGTGCAGATACTGGCGCGCGGCAGACGCGCTGCAGCCGAGCCGGGCCGCGACGGCGGACGTCTCCACAAAGGCGCTGCCTGCCTCCGTATAAGGCTGCCCGGACCTGGGGTTCGTTCCGCGGCGGCGGATTTTGACATGCTCAGGGAAGCTCAATTTGGGATTGCTGATATATTCACGCCCTCCCACGCCGATGAATGTTTTCTTGAAACGGTATATCATGACTAACGGGTTTTCATATTGGAGTTACGAAGCTTCATGCAGCCGTTCCGCACGAAACTCTAACATATTTTGGAGATTCCAAAAATGCATTGAGTTTAAGAATGTTCAACATTTTTCTTTGTTTTTCTGTTTTTCACATTCATGCTAAACTCATTTCACCGCAATATATGCCCGGAGACCGTACCGGCCAATCATGTGAAAAGGGCCTACGCGCCAATCGGGAAACTTATCCCCCTAAATTTTTTCCGGCTCTTAAGCCTTTCCTCCCAATGAACAAAAGAAACTGGAGAAAAATCTCGCCTCCATCCTTTTTTCAGGCGTTCCTTTCCGATGCCGCCAATCTTCTGGGAACAACTTCTTTCTCCTCCTGATTCCGCCATGCGGCTTCCCCAAAAACGGTTCATTTCCGGCAAAAAGCCTAAAAAAGAGCCATGAAAAGCTCTCCTGCTTTCATTAACCGCTGACGATAAGCCCCTTCATTCCAGCCCCCCCGTTTCCCTATCCGCGTTTTTTCCTATATTCCCCCCGCCATGGCAACCGGCCCCAACAAAAAACCCGGCTTCCTTGCGGAAAGCCGGGTATGAAAAAAATGCCTCAGGGAAGAAGTTTGGCCGGGCGCCCTTCAAAAATCCCGCGCTGGGGAACGAAAATACGGTCATTGGGCTGGATGGGAATCGCCCTGTCCTTAATAGAAAAGTAATCATACGTCACGGTTTTTCCGCCGCGCGTCACCTGCACGTACCGGGAACCCCAGTCCGTGATATCGCCGGCGCCCACAATCGCTTCCAGAAGCGTCATGCCGCGCCGCCATAAAACATTCTTTTTCATCGCCACGCCGCCGCTGACCAGAACGATGTGTTCCGTCAGCCGCGCATCAGAACTCTGCACCTTCACCAGAAACGTAGGAGCCGTGTACAGCTCCGCCTTCTTATAGGCGGCCATCAGCATATCTTCAATCTGGCGCGCCGTTTTGCCTACCACGCGCAGCACATCCTGCCCAGGAGGAAGCTGGGGCATGCGTATCGTCCCGTTCCCGTCCAACAGATATTGCCCGGAAATGGCGGTAGCGTCGTCAGCGGGGATGCCGCGCACCTGGATTTCAATGGTGCCCTGGGGCGGCACGGCATCCGGAGACTGGGCGCAGACCAGCCCCGCCGAACCCAGCATAAGGCAAAGGATGGAACAAATATATTTTCTCATGGAGCAATGGGTTAATACAAATCTTCACTATCATGGGACTGGGTGGCCGCCAGTTCCTTGGCCTTTCCGGAACGTTCCGCCTTCTTCATGGAAGAGGCTTCCGCGTTCTCGCCGGAGGAAGAGTCATCCGTAGAATAGTAGGAATAGTAAGTTGTGTAATACTGATACTGGTGATCAGACGTAATGTCCACATTATTCATCACCACGCCGGCCAGATTGCCGCCCACAGACTCAATTACCTGCTTCTGCCTCAACAGGGCTTTCAGCGGCAGTTTGCGGGGCTGGACAACCATGAGAGTCATGTCCACCTCGCTCACAATGACGGCGGAGTCGCTAACCCCCAGGATGGGAGGGGAATCCACCAGCACAATGTCAAAACGTTGCTTCACTTCCTGAAGCAATTCGTTAAACTTGCGGGAATTCAAGGCGCCCGAAGGATCAAAGGGAGTGGGCCCCGCAGGCATGACATACAGGTTTTCAATGGGCGTCTGGAAAATTACTTCCTCCAGCGGATAATCTTCCAGCAGATAGGAAGTCAACCCCAGCTCATTGTCCAGCTCATAATACCGGTGAAGCTTGGAACGGCGCAGGTCGGCGTCGATCATCAGGGTGGCATATCCCCCCTGGGCGCAGATATAGGCCAGGTTGCACAGAGTGGTGGTCTTCCCTTCCCCGGCGCTGCCGGAAACAAAGGTCAGCGAAATTTCCTCCAGCCCTTTCTTGTTGAATTCGATGTTCGTCCGCAAAATGCGGTAGGCTTCCGCGTCCGGCCCCATGACACCGGAAGAATGCAAAATCGGCACATTCTTGGGAATAATGCCCAGTACGGGAACCTGAAGAGCCCGTTCCACGTCTTCCATGGTCTTCACGGAAGTATCCATGAATTCCAGAAGCAGGGCCAACCCGATGCCCAGCAGCAGCCCGGCGCCCGCTCCCACCGCCAGGTTAATAGTCACATTCGGCTTGTAAGGAGCAACAGGATAGGTCGGCAGCTGATACATTTCAATCGCTTCACGGGGTACGCGCAAACGGGCAATCTCATCCTTGTATCGGGAATCCAGTTCCTTAAGCTGATCCAGCGCAGCGTCATAATCACGGCTGGCCTGTTCATACATGGGCACCTGCAGAACGTGCTTCTGGAGATCTTCCTCTTTTTGGGCAACGGTCGCCTCCCAGTGCTTCCGGCTTGCGGCAACCATTTCCAGCTTGCTCTTCAGGGAAGAACGCAGACCTATCAATTCCTTGTTCAGCTTATCCCCCAGAATTCTTTCCGTTTCCAGCAATGCCAGCATTTTGGGATGCTTGGGGCCTATATTCTGGGACTTCAGATTTTCCTTTTCCTTGAGCTTGTCGGAAAATTCGGCATAGGTCTTACGGAGAGCATCCGCCCCCACAGTCTCCGCATTCAGCAAATCAGAACTGATCACGTAATCCAGCAACTTATCGTCGGGCAGACGCTGCAATTCCTGCACATAGGAAGCCAGTTCCTTTTCCCTCCTTTCAAAATCCATGGCCTGCGCTTTGGCGTTCCGGAATTCCTCCTCTTCCATGCCGGCCGTCAGGGTGCTGCGGTGTTCGCCGTTTCTCCAGGACGTAGGCAGGTAGGAACTCTCCGCAATCAGCTTTTTGAGAGCCATCATCTTTTCATTGACGGCATCCTCCTGTTCCCGGAGGACATCCTTCAGACTTTTGATGGCAGTTTCCACCAGACGGTTCTCGCGCATTTCACGGTCCTGCTTGTACGCCTCAGGCACCGCTTTGGCGATATTCTGCACCAGTTTGGGGTCCGGACCGGACACAATAACGTCCACAAGGTCCGTGGCGCGCACGGGGGCCACCTTGATCATGCCGAACAGATTGGTCGCCGCCATTTCATCCGTCATCCCCCATTCCGCGGCAAGGTTCAGTTTCCTGGATACCACCTTAAGCACTTCGGCGGAAGTCAGCACGGAATACTGCATGGGAATGTAGTTGGCCGTCACATTGGAAGTGGCAACTACGTCCCCCCCTCTGCCGATATCCATCACAGGCTTGGGCAGTTTAATCTGGAACTGGCTGGTCGCCCGGTAGGAGGGCGGCATCAGGAAAGTCACTACCACGGAAATGACCAGCACCAGAAGGAAGACAAGAAAGACTTCCTTCCAGCGATTTTTTAAAACCTGCAAATAGTCAATATTGCGTACGATGCGATCACTGTTCTGCTGATCCTGGGCACTCATGAAATATAGTAAGGCAGTAAGATAAAAACTCCTCTAATTGTGAATGAAAATTCGCAATTAGAGGAGTAAAGGCATTAATGGTCAGTCAAGACTTAGAAGCTGTAATTCATGCCGAAGGAGAACACATTGCGGTTGTAGGAGGGCATCGGGTAGTTATAGCCGCTGTAGGAACCGTTAGTGTAGGAATATTGGGCCGTAAGAGCCAGGGCATTCGTCAGCAGAAGCTTGATACCGGCGGTAGCATTGAAAGTCAGGTTGGACGTGTCACTGTTGCCGATGGAGCTGGGACGCGTATAATCGCTGGCAATCAGGTTCGCTCCGCAATTCAGACTGACGCGGTGCGTCAGCTTCAGCGTGCTGTGTATCCCGAAACGCCACGTTTCATTGGAGTAATAGCTGGCGCCGTTGTAAGGGATATAGGTATTCACCGCTTCGTTGGAATAACGGACGAACGTCCCAAGCATGAAACGGTCGCTCACACGGTGGTTTAAGCCGAATTCCGCAGAAGGATAGGTTTTTGTCCCGTAATTCTCAACATATTTGAATTGCGGACCTACGCGCAGCGTGGCGGAGGTATTTTCACTCACCGCGTATTCAGCGCCGGCCATGACGAAGTTGGAAAATTCGTTGTTGCCGTATTCGCGATTACAGTAGGAACCGTTCCAGCCCAGGGAAATAGCCAGGCGTTCCGTCCACTTGTACCGGTTGGTGAAATTCATGCCGACATAATCGCGGTTATCCGTCTTGGCGGAGTCTTCCTGATAGTCGATCATGGAGAAATTGGCGCCCAGCGTTGTGGAATAACGGGAAGTCCACGCCTTGCTCACGGAACTGGAGACATATACGTAAATGTAGTCGCCATCCCGGCGGGCATTGGCAATACCGTTGGAATAGTTGGGTTCCGGCTGCCACGCGAAGGAGACGGCGCCGTTATAGCGCAACGTCTGGTCAAAACTATGGGAAAGTTTGGCGGACAGCGTGGAATTGGAAAGGGCTTCATTTGTTCCTCCATCAAGATCCTTCAGGTAAAAAATACCCCCGAGCTTGGCGGAGAAAGAATACTGGGTCACGGCATCGTAGTTGGCCAGGGAAGCGCCGATGTCCGTGCTGATGAACGCGGATTCCTGCTGTTTGTAATTGGAGGCGTTGACATTATCGTCATACCCTCCCGCCAGATTGAAAGACCACTTAAGAGGAAGGGACTCCTCCAGGCCAACCGGACCTGCCAGCGTGTACAGAGACTGCCCGTTGGCATGAACGGCAAACATGCCGGCGCCCACCAGGGAGAGATAAAAAAGGCTCTTCATGTTATTTGCTAAATAAGAATCAGGTTAATTGCCGGCAGGATTGGATACGGGCGCAGGACCGAAGGGCGTACCGCCTATAGGAAGACCGCCCGGAAGAACCAGAGAGCCTCCGGGAACATCTTCATTAGGTTTTACCAAGCCGCGTTCCTGAGCCGTTACCCCTGTGAGGGGATTATCGGGAGTCTGCTCCGCCACGCCCACAGCAATGGAAGGAACAGCAGCGGCTACCGGAGAATTGCCCAAAGCTTTTTCAACCGCTTCCGAAATAGGAGCCACAGACACATACGGGTGGGGCTGGGAGGAAACGGCGGAAGCAATCACATTGCGCACCTGTTCTTCCTTCACGTCCGGCCCATAACTCCGAACGGCGGCGGAAGCGACGGCAGGAGCATTGGACGGGAAAGCGCCCGCAGCCATAGACACCATAGTCCCCATCACATGATCAGACACGCCGGCCTTGGCAGCTTCATTCAAAACTCCGGACACAGCCTTCATATCCAGAGCGCCAGCTTTCAGGCCAGCCTGAACAATATCCGCCATTTTCTTCATAAAAGCCTTTTCAACAGCGGAGGCTTTAACCGAATCAGCAGCCGGAGCGACTGCCGGAGAAGCAGTTTGCTGAGCTACACCGGGAAGAGCGCCCGCAAACGCAAGTGCCAGCGCACTAAGCGCCGCCTTTGTCATAAACCTGGCTTTCATAAAGGAAGTATTTAGCAGGTGAATTTAATAAAAAGATGGAGCGGGTAACGGGAATCGAACCCGTATAATCAGCTTGGAAGGCTGGAGCTTTACCATTAAGCTATACCCGCGCAACGGACGTATTATGTTCAAATCACGGAATAAGACAAGTTTTTTTTCATTACTGCGTTAAAATAACAAAAAAGAGGACACGTTTTTTCTGTGGTCTTGACATCCGGGCCTTCTGCCGCTAAATAGGCATCCGCATTTCATGCGGGCGTCGTTCAATGGTAGGACGCGAGCTTCCCAAGCTTGAGACGTGGGTTCGATTCCCATCGCCCGTACCAGTTTTATACCGCAAGTTATTCTTTATCAAGACTTGCGGTTTTTTGTTCCTTTGGAACGGCAACATACATGGCAACGCCTGGAAACAGATTTTCAAGACATTGCGCCCACAGGCAGAAAACATGCTCTATCTGCAAAGAAGCCTTTTTTCATATGAATAAAAAAGGCACGGCCGCCGCTCCCCATACGGGAACAGCCCAGGCAAAACGTCCGCGCCGGAAGCATTCGCCGCCGGCACGGCCGTGAATGACAGGGAGACGCTACCGTCCAAGAACAAATTTCCTCTGGATTTTAGCAAGAAGAAGCGCTTTGCGGATCATCGTCCGGGTTTCATTAAGAAGGTTGAGATAGAGAAGCGTCCGTCGCATATCGGAAGCATCTTCCGGACGCAGAATAATCTGCTGTTTGACGGCATCCGCAAATTCTTCATCCAGAGCGTCCATGCCTGCCAGGCATTCGTCCAGCCCGGTATAGTCATTGCTTTCCATCATTTCCCGGAAACGGGGGTAGAGGGAGGAAACACGGCTGTTCATTCCCCGCAGAAGCTCTATCCTTTCCAAATCCAGACCTTCATGGTTGTTGTCGATATAGGCATGGCTGGCCGCAGTAATATTGGAGAGGGATTCAAAAACGGAAGCAGCGTATTCTACCATCTGCACATAGCGCTTGCCGCGGTCGGCTTTCTTGTCCGGGAGTTCACGGACGACGGGCATGACTTCCATCGCCATTTTATCGCTCAGGGAACGGCGGATGCCGCGCGCTTCTTTCCGGAGTTTTTTCAGACGCTTACGATCCTCCACGTTCAGGGCCTCCAGATTCATTTCATAGATTTCCGCCATGCGCTTCATCAGCTCGATAATTTCCTCATTGCAGCGCGCGGCGGCGGCCGGATCCCGGTAATCGGCGGTCTGCGCCTGGGACGCAGCCCGGATTCTTTGGCGATGGAGCCTGGAACTTTTCAGAAGCAGGAAAGCCGCCAGAGAACATATGGCGATGATGCCGAAGAGGCCGCCATACAGGATGCAGGCCGCTACAATGAAGCATATGGAAAACGCGGCAAAGGCCGTGAAGAACCACCCTGAAATCACCGTAATCACCCCGGTGATGCGGTACACGGCGCTGTCCCGCCCCCAGGCCTTGTCCGCCAGGGAGGAACCCATCGCCACCATGAACGTCACATACGTGGTGGAAAGCGGAAGCCGAAGGGACGTGGCCAGAGAAATCAGCAGGGCAGCCACCGTCAAATTCACGGAAGCGCGAATGAGGTCGAAAGAAGCGCCGTTATCCGGCCCTTCCGGCACAGGCCGGAAGCGTTTTTCAATAAATTTCCCAACGCAGGCGGGCATGATTTTTTCCACGGCGCGGGAAGCATTCAGGGCATAGCGCACCGCCATGCGGGCCGGGGGGACGGAGCCGAACCGCTCTACTCCCCCGCCCTGCCTCGCCAGATTGACTTCCGTATCCGTAACGGTTTGCGCCTTTTTGGAGAACATGAGAGCCAGCACCATGATGACGCCCGCCCCCAGCAGGTAACGCCAATCCGCCGTGACGGGGGCCATCAGACCGCCCATGGACAGAGTGGTAAGGTCCGCCCCCTGCGCTGCGGCGGCGGCCGCAATTTCCATGGAAGACTGCCCCGCCATAAAAACGCCGATGAAGTTGACCAGGTCATTCCCGGCAAAGGAAAGGGCCAGGGCCATGGTGCCCGCGAGAACGGATACTTTCAGGATATTGACTTTGCAAAGATTCTGGAGCACGGCCATCAGAACGGTCCAGAATGCCAGGCTGCAGCAAACGTACAGCCAGATATGGTCGTCCAGATGGCGGATCATATCCTTGGTGACCAGCGTGCTTCCCTTCAGCCCCTTGAAAATGGCAAAGTAGGTGATAGCCGTCAGGGCCACGCCGCACCAGACGGCGCCCAGGTATTTGAAGGATTTTTGATAGTTGAAGGAGAAGATGAGGCGGGAAATCCACATAACCGTTATCCCGCAAATGAAAGCGATAAAAACGGAGGAAAAAATGCCGGAGATGATCGCCAGAGCTTTGGAGGAATTGATGTAGCTGGACAATTCCTGAGCGACGCCCGGTTCCCCGGACCAAATTTTAAAGAGAGCTGCCGCCACAGCGCCGCCCAGCAGTTCAAAAACAATGGAAACCGTGGTGGAAGTGGGAAGGCCGAACGTGTTGAAAACGTCCAGCAGTATAACATCCGTCAACATGACCGCCAGAAAGATCAACATGATGTCATGGAAGGAAAACCGGGCCGGCATGAATACGCCGCTTCTGGCGATTTCCATCATGCCGCTGGAGAACAGCGAGCCGATGATGATACCCAAAGCGGCCACCAGCACAATCGTCCTGCGCGGAGCGGCCTTGGAACCGACGGCGGAGTTCAAAAAGTTGGCGGCGTCATTGGAAACTCCGACAACGAGGTCGAAGCAGGATAACACCAGTATCAGTCCTATGATAAAGTAATAGATCGGGTCCATATGCGTAGTAAACGGCCCTCTATTACAGGAGACCGCTCCCGCACGCCCGTTTTAAAACGTGAACATTCCGTCACATTTTCCCATACGCCCCTGCTTCCGGTCCTCAAAAAAGGAGGAGAGCGGATTCATCCGCCCTCCTCCCGCTTTCATTAAATGTAAAAAACAAAAAGCCTAACGATCCACATGAAGGATATTTCCGTCAGGGGCAATCAGCACATCATAATCGTCACGGCTGTCCGCAACTTCCACCTTGTAACGGACAAGTTCTCCTTCAGTAATTTTTTCCGCTTCCTTAATCCGGCATCCCGGATAACGCTTCAAAACGGACGCACGGACGGCTTCCGGAAGAGAGGAAGCAGCTATTTCTTCCTTAATCCTCACAATTTTCCCATCAGGAGCAATCTTCACGTCAAACTGGAATCCGTTAATTCTAAATTCAGCTTCGTAGATCCTTTCCATGCCATGCATTTCAGAGTCCCATTCAATGGGACCGGCGTTCGGATAAGCACCCTTGACACTGGAAACGGCGGCAGCCGGAACGGAAGACTCCGGGATATCGGCCAGGGCAGAAGGCATGACCAGTACTGCCGCCGCAAACAATATGTTCTTATGCAGCTTTTTCATGTTATGATTAGACAAATATGTTCTATAATCATTCAATATTTTTCTAAATTCTGAACATCCTGTGCAGCTTTTTTTCCCGAAACCGGCTCTTGATGAAGCATATTAAAAAAGGCTCCCCGGAAAAACCGGGGAGCCTTGAAGCCGATTGCCTTGGTCTCGAAGAAACGGACGGGGCTTACATCATGCCCATGCCGCCCATTCCTCCCATGCCGCCCATGTCGGAAGCTCCGGAGCCGCAGCTGCAGCTCTTCTTCTCGGGCTTGTCGGCAATGACGCATTCCGTGGTAAGCAGCAGGCCGGCGATGGAGGCCGCATTCTGCAGAGCGGAACGGGTCACCTTGGTCGGATCCACCACGCCGGCGGAAAGCAGGTCTTCATACTTGTCCGTGGCCACATTGTAACCTTCGGCAGTATTCTTCATGCCTTTCACGTTGGCGACGATGAGGGCCCCTTCGCGGCCGGCATTGCAGGCCAGCTGGCGGAGCGGGGCTTCCACAGCGCGATAAACGATCTGGGCGCCAGTTGCTTCATCACCTTCCAGTTTGAGGGTGTCAATGGCTTTCTGGGCGCGAATCAGCGCCACGCCGCCGCCGGGAACGATGCCTTCTTCCACCGCAGCGCGGGTAGCGTGCAGGGCGTCGTCCACACGGGCCTTCTTTTCCTTCATTTCCGTTTCCGTAGCGGCACCCACGTGGATGACGGCCACGCCGCCGGCCAGCTTGGCCAGGCGTTCCTGGAGTTTTTCGCGGTCGTAATCGGACGTGGTGTCCTTGATCTGGCGGCGAATCTGGGAAATGCGGGCTTCAATATCGGAAGATTTGCCGGAACCTTCCACGATAACGGTTTCATCCTTGGAAACAACCACGCGCTTGGCCTGGCCGAGGTCTTCAATGCCCACGTTTTCCAGCTTGATGCCCAGGTCTTCCGTGATGCACTTGCCGCCGGTAAGGATGGCGATGTCTTCCATCATGGCCTTGCGGCGGTCGCCGAAGCCGGGAGCCTTGACCGCGCAGATGTTCAGCACGCCGCGCAGACGGTTGACTACCAGGGTGGCGAGGGCTTCGCCTTCAATGTCTTCCGCGATTACCAGGAAGGGACGGCCGCTCTTGGCCACTTTTTCAAGCAGCGGAAGGAAGTCCTTCAGGTTGTTGATTTTCTTTTCGTGGATGAGGATGTAGGGGTTTTCCAGCACCGCTTCCATCGTTTCCGCGTTAGTCACGAAGTAGGGGGACAGGTATCCCTTGTCAAACTGCATGCCTTCCACCACGTCCAGCGTAGTTTCAATGCCCTTGGCTTCTTCCACGGTGATGGTGCCGTCCTTGCCCACCTTGTCCATGGCTTCCGCGATGATGTTGCCGATTTCAGCGTCCCAGTTGGCGGAGACGGTAGCGACCTGGGCCACTTCCTTGCTGGAGTCGACAGGCTTGCTAATCTTCTTGAGTTCTTCCACAACGGAATCCGCAGCCTTCATGATGCCCCTCTGGAGGGAGATGGGGTTGGCCCCGGCAGTAACGTTGCGCAGGCCTTCGCGGTAAATGCTTTCAGCCAGCACGGTAGCGGTAGTGGTGCCGTCGCCGGCCACGTCATTGGTTTTGGAAGATACTTCCCGGACAAGCTGGGCGCCCATGTTTTCAAACGGGTCTTCCAGTTCAATTTCCTTGGCCACGGTTACGCCGTCCTTGGTGATGAGGGGGGAACCGAATTTTTTGTCAATCACTACGTTGCGGCCGGCAGGGCCCAGCGTGCTCTTGACAGCCTTGGCAATCTGTTCCACGCCGCGGAGCAGAGCCTGGCGGGCGGTTTCGTCAAATTGGATTTGTTTAGCCATAATATTAATATTTAAAATGATGTTGAGTGTGTGTGCGGTGCCGTTTAGCCGATGATGGCCAGAATATCATTTTCAGACAGGATAAGGTAGTCTTCTCCGTCCAGTTTGATTTCCGTGCCGCCGTACTTGGAAATAAGCACGCGGTCTCCGGGCTTCACGGTGAATTCAATCAGGGCACCTTTTTCATCGCGGCCGCCGGTGCCTACGGAGATCACTTCGGCTTCCTGGGGTTTTTCCTTGGCGGTGTCCGGCAGGAACAGGCCGCCGGCCGTCTTGGTTTCAGCTTCAATGCGCTTGACCAGCACACGTTGTCCTAGGGGTTTGATGTTTGCCATAGTATGTTGTTTTGATGTTGTTGTAGATGAATAATACGGGATGTAATGTTCCGCCGGAGGGGGAATCGCTTCCCACTCCGGCGGGAAGGGGATTGCTTATTTGTCGTCGTCCACGATTTCGGCGTCCACCACGCGGCCCTTCGCCTTGCGGGGACCGTCGGAAGGTTCCTCTTCAGGAGCGGCGCCCGGCATGGGGCCGGCGGCCCCGGCGGACTGCTGGGCGGCTTCCGCCGCTTTGTACAGGGCTTCCAGGCGGGATTCCAGGTCTTCCTTGCCAGCCTTGATCGCCGTGATGTCTTTCTTGGAGACGGCTTCCTTGAGACGCGTTACCTTGTCTTCAATTTCGCGCTTGAGTTCCGGGGGCAGCTTGTCCCCCATATCCTTAAGCTGGCGCTCCACGGAGAAGCAGAGGGAGTCAGCCTGGTTAATGGTGTCAATTTCCTCAGCGCGTTTCTTGTCTTCTTCCGCGTGGGCTTCAGCGTCACGCTTGGCGCGCTCAATTTCATCCTTGGAAAGGCCGCTGGAGCCTTGGATGGAAATTTTCTGCTCCTTGCCGGTGCCCTTGTCCTTGGCGGATACATGCAGAATGCCGTTGGCGTCAATGTCAAAGGTCACTTCGATCTGCGGTATGCCGCGCGGAGCGGGAGAAATGCCGTCCAGCTTGAAGTTGCCGAGGAGCTTGTTATCCTCAAACATCTTGCGTTCGCCCTGGCAAACGCGGATGTCCACGGCGGGCTGGTTGTCGGCGGCGGTGGAGAACACCTGGCTCTTGCGCACCGGGATGGTCGTGTTGCGTTCGATCATCGGAGTGGCGATGCCGCCCATCGTTTCAATGGACAAGGTCAGCGGAGTCACGTCCAGCAGAAGCACGTCGTTCACGTCCCCCTGAAGCACGCCGCCCTGAATGGCGGCGCCCAGCGCCACCACTTCATCCGGGTTCACGCCCTTGTGCGGTTCCTTGCCGGCCAGCGTATGGGCCATTTCCTGAACGGCGGGCATGCGGGTCATGCCGCCCACCAGCACCAGCTCATCAATGTCTCCGGTTTTCAGCCCGGACGCGGCAATGCAGTCCAGCACAGGCTTGCGGGTGCGGTCCAGCAGGTCTTCCGTGAGCTGTTCCAGCTTGGGACGGCTCAGCGTCAGCTGGATATGCTTGGGGCCGGAAGCGTCCGCCGTAATGAACGGCAGGCTGATGTCATAGCTCTGGGTGGAGGAAAGGGCGATCTTGGCCTTCTCCGCTTCTTCCTTGATGCGCTGGATGGCGTCAGGCTGGTTGGAAAGATCCATGCCGGAGTCTTTCTTGAACTCGCCTATAATCCAGTTGATGATTGCGTTGTCCCAGTCGTCGCCGCCCAGGTGGGTGTCGCCGTCGGAAGCCTTCACCTCAAACACTCCGTCGCCGATTTCCAGCACGGAAATATCAAAGGTGCCGCCGCCGAGGTCATATACGGCAATGTTTTCATTGGACTTTTTGTCCAGGCCGTAGGCCAGGGCCGCCGCAGTCGGTTCATTGATGATGCGGCGCACTTTAAGTCCGGCGATTTCACCGGCGGCCTTGGTCGCGTTGCGCTGGGCGTCATTGAAATAGGCGGGGACGGTAATCACGGCCTCCGTGATGGTTTCGCCAAGTTTGGATTCCGCATCGGCTTTCAGCTTGGCCAGCACCATGGAAGCGATTTCCTGGGGAGAAAAGGTCTTCTTTTCGCCGCCCACGTCCACGCGGATATAAGCATCCCCGTTGGGAGCTTCCACAATTTCGTAAGGCACCTTTTTATCTTCTTCCGTCAGTTCGCTGTATTTGCGGCCGATGAGGCGCTTGGAGGAAAACACGGTGTTTTTCGGGTTGGTTACCGCCTGACGTTTGGCGGCCTGCCCCACGAGGCGTTCACCGCTTTTGGTGAAAGCGACAATGGAGGGAGTGGTGCGCGCACCTTCGCTGTTTTCAAGCACGGTTCCCTGACCGCCTTCCATCACAGCCATGCACGAGTTGGTCGTGCCAAGGTCAATTCCTAATATTTTAGCCATATCGTTATTTTAGATTGTTTTGAATGGATTTCGTTGAGATTTGATTTCCTCATGACCTGAAGTGTCATGCAGGCAACCTCATATTCTTGCCTCTCTTGTTGCAAATGGCATGCCAACCTGGCAAGGCATACAGAACAATAAACATAAATATCATATTATGATGATATTATATCGTTTCTTCCTTCCTTTCCACTATTTCCCTGACAGAGGAAAACGGGACATAATGTCACACCAAAAAGAGACAAAATGTCGCACAACGCCATTTTGTCCCACTTCCGGAAAGACAGGATGGGCGCAATGCCATTCTGAATTCCCCGCGCCGGGAGAAGTTTCCGCATCCCCCATGGTTCCGCATTTTCCATATAAAACGCCAGGCGTCAGCAGATGCGGGGAAGCTGCATTCCTGAAGGCATCGTCAACACCCGCTCCACTCCAAGACGCCCCGTCATCAGCAGGGGAGCCGTCCCCAATTCCTCCACACGGCCTATGACGCAGGCTCCGGCGGATACGCCGCAGCCGCGCATCAGGTTCAGGGCCTCTTCCTCATGCTCCCGGGGAAGAATAGCCAGATAACGCCCCTCACAGGCCACTTGAAGAGGGTCCAGCCCCAGCAGGCCGCACGCCGCCCTGACATCCTCGCGCACGGGAATCAACATTTCATTCAACTTCACCGTCAGGGCGACAGATTCCGCAATTTCCGAAAGAGTGGCGGTCAACCCGCCGCGGGTCACGTCACGCAGGCAATGCACGGGAATGCCGGAACGAATGACGGCGGCCACGGACTCGTGCAACGGAGCGGAATCACTTTCCAGGCCATCTCCGAAAGACAGCCCGGCGCGCAGGCTCATAATCGTCATGCCGTGCCTCCCCAAATCCCCGCTGAGCAGCACGGAATCCCCCGGACGAACGGAAGAAGGGCTGATCTCCAACCCATGGCGCACGATGCCCACCCCGGCAGTATTAATATAAATGCCGTCCCCTTTTCCGCGCTCCACCACCTTCGTGTCCCCCGTCACAATACGGACGCCCGCCGCACGGGCCGCGGCAGCCATATCCTGCGCCACGCGGGTCAGCACCTCCATCGGAAGCCCTTCTTCCAGAATAAAGCCCGCCGTCAAATACAATGGCTCCGCGCCGCTCATGGCGAGATCATTTACCGTTCCGTGCACCGCCAGTGAACCGATGGAGCCCCCGGGAAACTCCAAAGGCTGCACCACAAAGCTGTCCGTCGTCATCGCCAGCCGTCCCGGAGGAACCTCCAATACGGCAGCGTCATTCTGCACGCCTTCGGAAGGGGAACCGAAGGCGCTCAGAAACACGGAACGAATCAGCTCATTCATCAAACGGCCTCCGCCACCGTGAGCCATCTGAATACGGTCGGAGACAGGTTCAGGAACAGGACACTCAAACATGGCATCAACTTCTTTTATAATGATAATAAGCGGCGCATGCCCCTTCCCCGGACACCATGGGAGCGCCCAGCGGTGTCAGTGGCGTGCAGGACGAGCCGAAAAAAGGGCATTCCCCTGGGCGAATCAGCCCCCTCAGCACCTGCCCGGCCAGGCATCCGGAAGCTTCATCCGCTCCCGGCCTCCCCGTTCCGCATTCAAAACGAAGAGCGGCATCCATAGCACGCCACTCCCGGCGCAGCCTCATGCCGCCGCCGGGAATCAGCCCCAGACCGCGCCAATGGCGGTCTTCCGGCTCAAAAACTTCATTCATCCTTTCCTGCGCCGCCCTGTTTCCACCGGGTTTCACATAACGCCCGTACGCATTCCGCACTGCACATTCCCCGGCTTCCAGCTGACGGACGCACATCAGAATGCCGCGGAGCAGGTCCGGAGCCTCAAACCCCGTCACTACCATGGGCGTCCGGTAACGAGTGGCCAGACGCCCGTAATCCATTTCCCCCGTGACGGCGCAGACATGGCCGGGGGCCAGGAAGGCGTCCGGTCTGCCCTCATCCTGCTCCATCAGCCATTCCAGAGCCGGGGGAACCAGCACATGGGCGCAGAGAACGGAAAAATTGGCATACCCCAGAGCGCGGGCCTGCTGCAGGGCAAGCGCCGTAGCCGGGGCCGTCGTCTCAAACCCTACGGAGAAAAACACCACTTCCGTATCAGGATGGGTTCCGGCATAAGCGACCGCTTCCAGCGGAGAATACATCAAAAGCACGTCTCCCCCCCTAGCCTTGGCGGAAAACAGATCCCCGCGGGAACCCGGCACCCGCATCATATCCCCGTAGCTGCACAAAACTACGCCGGGCCGCAGGCTCAATTCCACGGCCTGGTCAATCAACTCCACCGCCGTCACGCAGACCGGGCAGCCGGGGCCGTGAATCAGGCGCAGGCCGGGAGGCAACAGCTCCTCCAGCCCCAGAGAGGCAATCGCATGCGTCTGGCCTCCGCATACCTCCATGACCGCCCACGGATGCGTCACAGCGTGGCGCAATTCTTCAATCAGCTGCCGGACTTCCTCCTGCATAAACCATTAATTGAATTCGGGAAACGCCCCCTTACAGAGGATCCGTATTTTCCACAATTTCCCTCATCTCCCTGCGGGTTTGAAGAGCGGTTTCCTCATCCAGCACGCTCAGGGCCATGCCCACGTGGACGATGACGTAATCCCCCGGCACAGCTTCCGGCACACAGGCCAGGTTCACTTCACGGGTCACGCCGCCAAAGTCCACCACCCCCAATCTGAACAAAGGGTCCGTCTCATTAACGCTCACAATCTTTCCGGGAACGGCCAAACACATATTCTATCCTTTCCATTGGCGTACGACCGCCGCAACCTGCCCCAGGGAAATTCCCCCGTCATTGCACGGCACCCGCTGGGGCAGAGCCAACTGGCACTTTCTAGACTGGGCCATTCCCGCCAGGCCTTCAAGCAAAAAGGCATTCTGAAAACATCCGCCGCCCAGCACCAGCCTGTCCAGGCAAAAACGCTCCGCCACGTCAAATGCCAGATTCGCCAAGCTCTCATGAAACTTGCGGGCGATGCAGCCGCGGGAAACGCCTTTCAACAAATCTTCATCCACAGACTTCATCAGCGGCCGCCAGTCCAGTTCCAGCAATCCCTCTTCTTCATGCATAACCCATTCATACGCTTCCCCCCGCATTTTTTCCCCGGAAGCTTCCGCGGACCATGATTCCAGCATCATGGCGGCATGGCCCTCACACCCCGCCTCACCGTCAAAACCGCACCAGAAAGCCACGGCATCAAACAACCGCCCCATGGACGAAGTAGCCGGGCAATGGATATTCCGGGCCATCATCGCCTCCAGAACCTCGCGTTTCCGCACAGGCATCCCCCTCTCCAGACGCTTATCAAGACCCTCCGTACGCCACGGCATCATCTGGCGGGCCACGGAACAGGCGCACCGGGAAGGGTCCCGAACCGCTTCATCCCCGCCGGGCAGAAGAAACGGCCTGAGCCGCGCCACCCTGCGCGGCTCACCCTCTTCCTCCAACACAAAAAATTCCCCTCCCCATACCGTTCCGTCCGTACCGAACCCCGTCCCGTCCCAGGCGATGCCCAAAGCTGGAAACGGCGTTTCATTCTCCACGGCGCAGGCCAGCACATGAGCCTGATGATGCTGCACAGGGACAACCGCTGCATTCCACTTCCGCGCCAGACGCCGGCCAAGGGCAAAAGTGGGGCCGTCCGGATGGGCGTCCACGGCAATTACCTGCGGAACGGCATCCAGGGTTCTGCCCAGCGCCTCCACCGTCCGCTCAAAAGCACTCAGGGAAGCCGCACTGCTCAGGTCACCGAGATGCTGGCTCATGACAGCCACGCCCCTTTTCAGCCAGCAGATGGTATTCTTCAATCCGGCCCCCAGGGCGAGCACGTCGGGAGCCGCCGCGGATGTGCGCCACACGGGCCGCGGGGCATATCCGCGGGCGCGGCGCACCATCATGGCCCTGCCGTCCGTAACGCGGACCACGGAATCATCCACGGGCCGCACTACCGGGCGGTCATGCACCAAAAACACATCCGCCACACGGCCCAGTTTCTCCAGCCCCTCCTCCACGGAGGTGCACAGGGGCTCGCCGCTCAGGTTCCCGCTGGTCACCACCAGAGGCTTTCCCCACACATCCATCAGCAGCGCATGAAGAGGGGAAGACGGAAGCATTATCCCCACAAAACGGCTGAACATACACACGGAAGGAGCCAGATCCGCCCCCTTCCTTCCCCGGGCCAGCACAATGGGGGCTGCCGGAGAAGCCAGCAGGCGCTTCTCCTCCTCCGACAGGCGGCACAGCCTCTCCGCCGCAGCCACATCCGGCACCATCACGGCAAAGGGCTTGGCGTCACGCTCCTTCAACCGCCGGAGACGCCTGACGGCAGCTTCCGAAGAAGCATCCGCCAGCAACTGAAACCCTCCCACGCCCAGCAGAGCCACAATCAAACCGTCCGCCAGCACCCATGCCACCTGTGCCGCGGGGGTATCAAACCCATGGCCGAACCCCAGTTCGGAACCATCTGAAAACAGCACCTTCATGGAAGGGCCGCAGGACGGGCAGCCGATAGGCTGTGCGTGAAAACGCCTGTCCTCCACATCCTGGTACTCCCTCCGGCACTCCGAACACATTCGGAACCCCTTCATGCTGGTTCCCGCGCGGTCATACGGCATTTTCTCAATAATGGAATAGCGGGGGCCGCAGTGCGTGCAGTTGGTAAACGGATAATGATACCGGCGGGAAGACGGGTCGCGCATTTCTTTCAGACATTCCGGGCACGGAGCCAGATCCGGCAGCATCATCGGAACGCCTCCGGGGGTGGAATCGCTTTCCTCAATGCGGAATTCCTCAAAACCGGCAGGCTCGCATACGGTCCGCTCCACTCCATCAACCCGGGCATGCTCCGGCAGACCGTCCATCAGCGCGGAAAAAAAACGCTCCGGAGCGCCGGACTCCCCTTCCACATGAATCTCCACGCCGGACTCCGTATTGCGCACAAACCCCTTCAATCCGTGCCGTACCGCCAAACGGTACACATGGGGCCGGAAGCCGACCCCCTGAACCATGCCGGCTATCTCCAATTTCAATGCCGCGGCGGCCTGTTCAATGGTGGTGATGGCCATGATGCTGAATCGTGCCTTCCCGGGCGCGGCGCGCACGCTCCACAATCTCCTCGCACCAGGCCTCCATTCCCTCGCCGGTCTTGGAAGATACCTCCATCACGTGCGCATGATGAGCCACCTTGTTCAGTGCGGCCAGGGCGGCGTCACGGTTGAAATCCACGGCATCCGCCAGATCGGACTTGGTCACCAGGGCAACATCCGCAGAATGAAACATGGGAGGATATTTCAACGGCTTGTCCTCCCCCTCCGTCACGGAAAGCAGCACCACGCGCGCGCCTTCCCCCAGGTCATAGGAGGCCGGGCAAACCAGATTTCCCACATTCTCAATAATCAACACGTCGAGATCGTCCAGAGGCATTTTCTTCATGGCCTCCGCAATCATGCGGGCGTCCAGATGGCACATGGTGCCCGTTGTAATCTGCACCACGGGAATATCCGCGCGGCTCAGGCGCTCCGCATCATTATCCGTCGCCAAATCCCCTACGATAACCCCCATGCGCACACGGCCGCGAAGCATCTCCGCCGTCTTTTGCAACAAAGAAGTCTTTCCTGACCCGGGAGAAGAAAAAACATTGATAACCAAAAGGTTTTTTGCCGCAAAAAAACCTCTGTTGCGCTCAGCCAGCCGGTCATTGGCATCCAATACCGGAACATGGACGTCCATGCCGTGGCCGTGACTTTCATGGGAGAACTCCCCCCCGCATCCACATTCTTTACACATAATCAATACTGCTATTAGATTCTCAAAGAAGAAAAAAACTCATTCGTTTCACGTCATATTCCTATGAAATCAAACAAAACTGCCCCGGTTTTCTTTTTAGCGCGGGAAAAAACACCTTTTCTATAAAGGGAAAGATGCAATGCTCCATACGCAGAAAAACTTTTGAGAACACCTTCTTATCATTTCCCCTTGCTGTTCAATATTGTTGTTTGACATCCGATTACAAATCCCCAGCCACTTAAACCCGCCTGCCCCACAGCCCGCGCCAAAAATCCGGATAATTTATAAAAAACAATAAATTCCCCAATAATCAATCCTTTCCCGCCCTTCCTCATTTCATGTAAAACCGGAAGAACCATCCCCATCTGCCGGCATAAGGCCATTTATATGATTTCCACCGAAATTCCTTCATCATAAGCATGTGGACTTGCCAAGGCATAGGAATTCTGTAAACTGTTTCGTCCTCAGACAACATCCTTTTTCCCAGGTTATGCCAGACGCTCGCTTTCAACCACTTCCCGGATTCCGCGATTTTGCACCGGCGGACTGCGCCGTGCGCAACTATCTTTTCAACGCATGGAAGAAAGTGGCGCACCGTTACGGATTCCTGGAATGGGAGGGCCCCACTGTGGAAGCCACGGAGCTTTATCTTAAAAAGAGCGGGGGCGAACTGCCCACCCAGCTCTTCCGCTTCACGGACCAGGGGGACCGGGACATCACCATCCGCCCGGAACTCACCGCCTCCCTGGGCCGCATTGCAGCCGCCTACCAGCGCGAATACACCAAACCGCTCAAGTGGTTTGAAATCGGTTCATGCTTCCGTTACGAAAAACCCCAGAAAGGGCGTCTGCGCGAATTCTACCAATTCAATGCGGACATTCTGGGAGAAGCCTCCGCGTGGGCGGATTCCGAACTGGTAGCCCTGGCCATTGACTGCATGAGGGAACTGGGCTTTACGCAAAACGACTTCATCGTGCGCGTCTCTGACCGGGAAGCCTGGATCAGGTTTGCTTCGGAACACGGCGTGCAGGAACAGGATATTCCCGCTTTCCTGGGCATTGTGGACAAATTTGAACGCGACCGCCCGGAAGAATGCCAGCGCAAGCTGGACGCCTTCCATATCAGCCGCGGAGATCTGGTGGCTTTCATTGAAAACCCGCCCGCCGGAGCGTCCGAACGCTATGACATCCTGAAGAAAGACCTGACGGCCCGCGGGCTGGACGGCTATGTCAGGCTGGACTTATCTGTAGTGCGCGGGCTGGCCTACTACACCGGCCTGGTTTTTGAAATCTTTGACACACAGCGCAGCCTTCGCGCCGTAGCCGGCGGAGGCCGTTACGACACGCTGGTAGGCGCCCTTTCCAACAACGCAGTGGACATGCCGGCAACCGGCTTCGCCATGGGGGATGCCGTCATCACCCACCTCATTGAACAGACGCCCCATGCCAAAGCACTGAAAGATGCGGCGCTGGCCTCCGCAGGCTGCGACATCTTCATGGTTCAGGCGTCTGAGAGCCGCCGCGCAGAGGTTCTTGCCATCGCTTCCGCCCTCCGGGACCAGGGATACAGTGTAGACCTTCCCCTCACGCTCACCAAAGTCAACGGACAACTCCAGAAAGCCGTCAAATCCGGCGCCCGCGCGGCCTTGATCGTGGGAGATGAATTCCCGGTCATGGAACTTCGCGACCTGGGAGCCCGCACCTCTTCCTCCGTCGCCATGGACGACCTGTTTGACGCCGTGGCTTCACTCACCGGAAACAATTGACGCCTTTCTTTCCCCCCTTTCTTTCATTTTCAATAAAGATGAACTCATACCGCACTCATACCTGCAGCGAATTGCGCGCTGCGAACATCGGCAAGCCGACCACCCTCATCGGCTGGGTAGATTCCGTCCGGGACCATGGCGGCGTCATATTTATCGACTTGCGCGACCGCTCCGGCATCACGCAGGTAGTCTTTCACCCGGAAGTCAATCAGGATGTGGCGAAAGCCTCCCAGCAGCTCCGCTCCGAAGACATGATCCAGATTTCCGGCACCGTCGCCGCCCGCCTGAAAACGGATACCGTGGACACGACCAACGCGGACCTTCCCACCGGGGAAATCGAGGTCTCCGCAGACACCCTGAACGTCATCAACAAGGCTGACGTGCTCCCCTTCCAGCTGGATCGGGCCCTCTCCAACGAAGACCTGCGCCTCAAATACCGCTTTCTGGACCTGCGCCGCCCGGCCATGGCCCGCAACATGCAGATCCGCCACCGCGTCACCAAGGCCACGCGCGACTATCTGGACGAGCACGGCTTTCTGGAAATTGAAACGCCCATCCTCTCCAAATCCACGCCGGAAGGCGCACGGGACTTCCTGGTCCCCTCCCGCCTGGCGCCCGGCAAATTCTACGCGCTGCCCCAGGCCCCGCAGCAATACAAGCAGCTGCTCATGGTGGCCGGCATGGAACGCTATTTCCAAATTGCCCGCTGCTTCCGTGACGAAGACCTGCGCGCGGACCGCCAGCCGGAATTCACCCAGGTGGACATTGAAGCTTCCTTCATCACGCCGGAAGACATCTACAACCTGGTGGAAGGCCTGCTCAAACGCGTATATAAGGAATCCCTGGGCGTGGACATTCCCACCCCCTTCCCCCGCATGACCTGGAAGGAAGCGATGGATCAGTACGGTTCCGACAAGCCGGAACGCCGCTTCGGCATGAAGCTGACGGACGTCTCCTCCATCTTTGAAAACAGCGGCTTCAAGGTATTCGCCTCGGCCGTAAGCAACGGCGGCGTAGTCAAGGCCATCAACGCCAAGGGATTCGGTTCCGCCTCCGTTGGCCAGATTGACGCCCTGACGAAAACAGCCGTGGAAGCCGGCGCCAAAGGCCTGGCCTACATCAAGGTGCGCGAAGAAGACTGGAGAAGCCCCATCTCCAAATTCCTTTCCGACGAAGAAAAGCAAAAACTCACGGAAGCCCTGGACATCGAAACGGGAGACCTCGTTCTCTTTGCCGCCGGTCCGTGGGAACCCTCCTGCGATATCCTGGGCCGCGTGCGCCTGCAATGCGCCGAATTCATGGAACTGCTCAAGGACAACAAGGAACGCGACTTTCTGTGGGTTATTGAATTCCCGCTGTTGGGCTGGGATGAGGAAGAACAGCGATGGGTCGCCATCCACCACCCCTTCACCCGCCCCGTCAAGGAAGACGAACAAAAACTGCTCAGCGGAGAACTCTCCGCAGACCTTCGCGCGCAGGCCTACGACGTGGTGCTCAACGGCACAGAGCTGGGAGGCGGGTCCATCCGCATCCATGAACGCGACTTGCAGTCCGCCATGTTCAAGGCGCTCGGCATCACGGAGGAACAGGCCCGCGAACAATTCGGACACATTCTGGACGCTTTCAGCTTCGGCGCTCCGCCCCACGGCGGCCTTGCGCTGGGACTGGACCGCCTGGTCATGATGATTTGCAACGCGGAATCCATTCGCGAAGTCATCGCATTCCCGAAAAACAACCGCGGAGCGGATCTGATGAGCGACTCCCCCGCCGCCGCGGAAGACCGGCAGCTGCGCGACATTCACATTCAAGTGAAACTGCCCGCTAAAAAATAGTCGGAACCTTCAAACAAACCCCCCGGATGGCTATCATTCCATCCGGGGGTTTTTTCATGCAGAAAAAACAGGGCTCCCTTTCCCGGCAGGCAGCACGCCATTCCTCCCGGCCTTTTTCCCGCGCCTTCACCTCGGATACGGCAACCTTCCCGTCGTCCATGACGGCCAAATAAACTCCGGGCCGGGCATGCCGGACATTCGGCCCAATTTCCCAACCGGAATGTGGCGGCCTCCGGATAAAACCAGAATAAACCGGTATCTGAAACAATCCGTTTTCCTACCCTTTCAGCACACATTCATCCCGGGGCGCCGTGAGAGGACCTGCTCCGATTTCAATATTCAAAATCCGGCAGGGATGCTGGCGCTGTTCCGAGGCGCAATGCCGCATCCCCTGAATCAACACCCTCAAATCACCCGCCCGGTCATCCTTCCTCCATCCGGAGATGAGCAGACGGAGGCACTGAACCCTCCCATCTCCATTCGTCTGGAACCAGATAGCCATGGTCTCATCCGCGGCCATGCGGCATCCCCTTCCGGTAAGCCTGAACATTCCGGAATCCCCTGAACACTCCATGCTGTCCCAAACAACATCCTTGATGCCGCACTCGGCTGAATTCCTGACGGCAATCTTTCCTCCGGGAAACCATCCCATATGAAACAGAAGGCATCGCATCAGGTAGGCACGTCTTAAGGCGCAATCCTCCCGGTGGGTACCGAGCCCAAGAGATTTCCTGGCTCCGCAAAACTTGCTTCCCCGGTCGATAGTCAGCCGGATTTTATAACTTCCGGATGCATTCTTCCGCAATTCGATTGATCTATAGATGGACATGCAAATATTCATACAATATCCAAAAACTATATATATAAAATCAGGCGGGCCTAGAATAAAAATGTTAGAAAATAACACAACTACATAAAAAACAATATTATCAGCAAAACATTAAAATGAGAAAAATCCAAAATATTCCATAACGCGGATACTTCTTTCCATGAACGGCAAAAACGGCCGTTTTCAGAAAAGCTATTTTCCTTCCTGACAAAAAATAACCCTGGGGAACGAAACAGCAGCCCCGCATTCCCCTCTCCAAAAACCAGCCCCCGTGACAGGGAATAAACAGGCGGCAGAAGAACTTCCCACGCCCCTCTTCAAAACCTTCGCCGTCCCATCTGCCGGGGACAGGTAGAACTGTTTCTTCCAGCCCGGCTGCCCCTCCTTTCCGAATGGTCAATCAATGGGAGTTGAAAATAGACATGATGACCATCCGGTTAATTCATCCGTCCTTTCCCGGAGCATCTTTTTAACGTGCCGAATTCATGACGGCAAAATCATCCTGCCTGGACGCATCCCGTAAGAAACTATTTCCCCTCCCTTTCCTGCCGGATTTCTCCACAGGAGAGCCATTTATCCTTTTTCCGGCGCATGGCCCTTCCCCGCCAGAGCCATGCCAAATAAACCACGGCAGCCCCTCCATTGAGCAGTCCTGCCATAAACCAGACCGGAGCGCCGCGGTTCCATCCCCATGCGGCGCGGATATTCCCGCGGGCCATTTCCGCATACCCCCGCGTCATGCCGCACAACGGGCATTCACGATGCGGCACGGCAACAGAGGCCGCCAGAGAATTCATCCCGTCAGGGCTGACTGCCAGCGCCATGAGGGAAGGCGCCAGCAACAGGCAGGACAGAACAGCCCATACAGGCAGCCACACTTTCCTGACCATCATTCTATTACGGCATAAACGCCATGACGAGCGCACGCCATTCATCGCCGATCTTCCTGAAAGGTTCAGGAACTACAGTTCCCGGGAGCCTGTTCCGTCCGCGGGGGACATTCCATCCGCCTCAACGGACCGCCTCAATGCCTCCTTGTTTTCCTGCTCCATCTGCCGAAGCTCCTTCTGAATTTCCAGAGCCTTCTTTTCCACATAATCCTGGTGCTGTTCCATGTAGGTCACGGTAACGCTAGCCATCCATGCCTGGACAATTCCCGCCACGGCGGACAGAACCAACGCGATAATGGCGACCACCAGAGCCCCTTTGGGTGAACCTTTACTGACAGCCACAATGCTCATAATCAGCGCAATAATGGCAAGCAATCCCGCAGGAATCAGGGTAATCCAGCCCAGGCACGGGAAAAAACCGACCAATGCCAATACCAGGGCAATAATGCCGAGCACAAGAGCAGCCGTGCAGGAAAGTGAACCGCTGCAGCAGGACGAAGGAGAAGAAGAGTCGTAAGTATTCATCATTACATTATTTTATAGGGTTCAGTGAAAATTCCTTTGGGAACCTTCATTCTTTCCCATTACAAGGAGAAAAACTTTCCTGTCAAGAGGCAAGCTCTGCCATTCGGGACATCAGGATGTCATCCCATAGTAAAGAACATCAGATACCCCGCCACGACGGCAGATGTCCCCAAAACGGCGCTGACCAGCATCAATTTCCGTTTCCTTCTGTTCCTCCACATCAGAAGAATGCCGGAAATATACAACAGGATCAGGGAAATGGCCGAGCCATATCCCAGCGCGGAAAACCACCACCCCGCCTTCCCCTTATGAACCAGCAACAGATTGGGGTAAATGCCAGGCTCCACCACCTCGGCCCTGAGGGAATTTTCCGTTCTTAGAAACAGCACATGCGTACCTGTTACCAAACCCAGAATGTAATTCCCCTTAAACGGCCTGACCTTTCCTTCCGGTAATTTCACGCCCAGACGCTCCAGTTCCCGGCAGGAATCCGCATAGGGAGGCTCATCTCCGGAACTTAATTCATACACTTCCACGTGGGAGGTAAAATGCTGAGCCGCGCCACCCATATACAATAGGCCTGTCACGGCATATACCATGATCATCGGCAGAAAAAACAGGCTCAGGACCAAATGCAGGGAAAGGGAAGACAACGCTTTCATGATTTTCCAGCTGACAATCCTATTCTCCGTGCGGCAGCTCCTCCAATATTTGCCCCAGCCGCCGTATCCAACCGGAGTGATGAGCCGCCGTCACCGTAATGCGCAACCGGGCCGTTCCACGGGGAACCGTGGGATAACGGATGGCGGGAGCCAGAAACCCCTGTTCCAGCAGAGCGTCCGCCGCAGCCAGAGCAGCCTCGTTCTCTCCCGCAACAACAGGGAAAATGGAAGAAACAGGCCTTCCCGGCATCCCCAGGGCGGCGGACAAAACATTCGCCAGAACGGAAACACGACGGCGCAATTCCTTTCCCTCCCCGCTGCGGATCACTTCCACCGCGGCCAGGGCGGCAGCGGCCAGAGCGGGGGGCGGAGCCGTGGAATAAATCAGGGACCGGGCGGAATTAACCATGACATCCGCCCAGGCGCGGGAACAGGCCACATATCCGCCGCTTACTCCGGCAGCCTTGCTTAAAGTCCCCATTTGAAAATCTATCCGGGAGGAAACGCCCAGCTCTTCCGCCAGTCCTGCCCCGTGTTCTCCCAGCACGCCGAATCCGTGAGCTTCATCCACCAGCAGCAACGCGCCGAATTCATCCTTCAGACGCACGATTTCCCGGAGAGGGGCACGGTCTCCATCCATGCTGAAAACGGATTCAGTCACTATCAGAATCCCTCCGGAAGGATTCGCGTTCCGCAAATGTTGCAGTTTTTTCCTTAATGACTCCATATCATTATGCAGGAAGGTAGACAAACGCGCCCCGGACAAACGCGCCCCGTCAATCAGGCTGGCATGGGACAGCTTGTCCATCAGTACTGTATCCTCCCGGTCCGCAATAGAAGTAATCACTCCCAGGGAGGTAGCATAACCGGAAGAAAAGCTGACCGCCGCCTCAGTTCCCTTCAGAGCGGCCAGGGCCTCTTCCAGACGGGAATGCGCCCGCCGCGTCCCCGTCACCAGGCGGGACGCCATGGCCCCGGCCCCTTCATCCCGCACCGCACGGGAAAAAGCCTCCGCCAGAGACGGATGGTGGGCCAGCCCCAGATAATCGTTGCTCGCCAGATTGACCACTTCGCGCCCATCCGCCAGGCGGGCCATCCCTCCGGGCAGGCATTCCACATCCCGCAGGACGCGCAGCAGCCCCGCAGACTGCAACTCTGACAAAAACTGTTCAGGATTCTTCATAAGCGTTCACTATTCAACAATATTCAGCCGTCCACGGCCAGACTCAGCACCACATTATGGCCGCCCATGGAAGCGGCGGATTTGACCAGCATCCGCCCCCCGGCCAACGGCAGTTCCTCCGCAGAACAGGCGCCTCCTTCCGGGAAGGTGACCCAGGAAGGATTGGGAGGCAATACCCCCTCTCTGGCAAAGGCCAGCATCAGAGCCAGTTCCAGAATTCCGCTGCCTCCAATGGCATGCCCCGTCCACGGCTTCATCATCCTCAAATCCGGCAGTCCGTTTCTAAAAACCCTTTTCAGAGCAGCCCGTTCGGACACGCTATTCCCTGCCGTGCCGCTGGCATGGGGACAAACGGTCAGAGGGACCTCTCCATCCCAATTTTTTAAAGCAGCCTCCAGCAGGGCGGCAATGCTCTTTCCGTCCTCCGGCATGCCCAGCGGGCTATAGGCATCGGAATTCACCAGATAATCCTTCACATAAATACCGGGTTCCGAAGACAACTCCAGGGCTATGGCCGCCCCGCCCTCGGAAATGCACATGCCGTCGGCCAGGGGGCCGTAGGGATCATTCAAGCCATTGCGGGAAAGCATGCCGGAGGCCCAGTACGTCCCCAGCAGCTCCCGGCACAAGGGCAAATCCAGACCGATAGCCAACGCTCTCTTGACAATTCCCTGCCGCATCAGCATGGCGGCCATGCCTACGGCATCCAGGCCGGCGGCACAGCCGCTCGCCAGCACGTGATAAGGCCCGCAAATTCCCAATTCGATGCTGACGCAGGAAGCAAGCTCGCTATGCAGGGAATTGGGAACGGCCAAAATTTTCATGGCCCGCCGTCCCGGCCACGGGCTCAGCCACCCGGAAGCGTTCCCGCGGGAACTGCCTACAATCAGGGCGGCGTCCCTCAATTCCTCCTTTCCCCAGCCGGCTTCCTCCACGGCCTGTCGCGCCAACAGCAGCGCCAGCTGGGAGGCAGGGCCGTTCCTGCGGCTGCATAACAGCCCCCTGTCTGGAATCCATCCGCTTAATACATCGTCCCAGGGATTCCCCTCGCCCCACAACTCGCTCAACGGCTTCAACACTCTGCGTCCTTCCCTTACCCCGGCAAGATGGGCTTCCGCCCCCATGCCGAAGCCGGAAGCCAGGCCCAGGCCGCATACCCGCGGTTCCGGGCTTCCAGGACTCTTACCCCCCGTCATCATGACGGCGGCAAAACTACCGCCCTGCCCGGAAAAACTCAAGCTTCCGGTGCGTCAGGAACAACCTGAAAAGACCACCGCCGCAACCTTGCAACGGGAGCTCCTTTTATGGCAATCTGGCTTCATGACTATTCAGCCCGCCGTTTTCTTCTCTCTTCTGTTGGCAACACTTTCTCTTCCCTCCTTCTCCCTTTCCCCGCCCAGTGAAAAATTCCGGGCGGAAGACTGGGCGGTGCTTCATTCCTCCCGGAGCGACCAGCGGCATGTTTCCTCACGGGGCGTCGTCCAAACCATGCTGGAGCAACTGCGTCCGGCATGCGAGTTTTCTCCGGATATGGCTCCAAAGGATTTCCCCGCCTGGCGGAAAAAACTCCGGGAAGCCATGAAACAACTGATGAAATTCCCCCTTCAGGCGGATATCCCTACCCCCGTTCTGGTAAAAACCGCGCAAAGAGAACACTACCGGGTGGAAAAATGGGAAGCCTATCCCTTCCCGGGAGCCGCCGTACCGTTCCTGGCGCTCCTGCCGGACAACGCTTCAGACAAAAATCCGGTTCCCGTGCTGTTCTGCATTCCCGGTTCCGACCAGACCAAGGAAGAGCTGGCGGGGGAAACATCGCCGGATCTGGACCAGCCTCCCGTACAGCAGCCGGGCAACAACGCCATGGCTTTCCATTATGTCAGGCAGGGATGGGCGGCCATTGTGGTGGACAACGCCGGAACGGGAGAGGAAGGAGACGCGGAACGCGCCGCAGGCCGTTCTTCACACGATTATGAAAACCTGGCCCGTTTCCTGCTGGAAATGGACTGGAGCTGGCTGGGCTACGCCTCCTATGCGGACCAATGTGTTCTGGATTGGGTGAAAACACGCCCCTGGGCGCAAAAAAACCATATTATTCTCAGCGGCTTCTCCCTGGGAACGGAACCCATGATGGTTCTGGGCATCCTGAATCCGGATATCTTTGCCTTTGTATATAACGACTTTCTGTGCCGCACGCTGGAACGCGCCAAAACCATGACCATGCCCAACGGCAGGGGCATGCGCTCCGCGCCCAACTCCATCCGCCACCTCATTCCGGGCTTCTGGAAACAATTCGACTTCCCGGATATTGTGGCGGCTCTCGCCCCGCGCCCCGTCATCTGCACGGAAGGCGGTCTGGACAGAGACTTCCGGCTCATCTCCGCAGCCTACCGTATGGCCGGAGCGCCGGATCATTTCCAATACCACCACCAGCCCCGGTTTGCGGACCCTGCCCAACGCTGGAACGGCAGCCGCTTGCCCGCAGGACTGGACAGAGACGCTTTTTTCCGCCTCGTCAACGTGGACCCTCGCAACCACTTCTTCAAAAAAGACCTGGTTATTCCCTGGCTTAAATCCCTCCTGGACAAAAGCCATCATAACAACTAGCCCGGCTTCCGGGCAAAAACCGCCCGGAACCGCCGGAACAGAGCATTTCCACGTCCTCAGGGACGCGGATTTATCCGGCGGTACATCTGCCGGAACGCGTGCCCCAGCTTTCCGCAAAAGCCCGTTACTGACCGGGCGCCTCTTTCCACGTTTATCAACCTGAACAAATAACGCCTCACGGAGTCCACCAGGGCGCATCCAGCGTAAACCGCGGCGGCGGCAGCCAACACTTTCACAACCATCAGCGCTGTGGAAGAAGACGCAGTCCACTCAAAGACATCCCATAAAAACCACTTTCCTATCAAAGCATTGCAATGCAGCACATAAACGCTGAACGACGCTGCCGCCAACCATGAAACGCAGGAGACATATCTTCGGGATGAAAAATGCATCCGGGAAAAAATCAGCAGCAGGGCAACCGCCGTTCCTACAATAAAAGGAGAATTATAGTGAACAAACATTCCACCGCCCTTGATCTGCCCAATCAGGTATGGAGACACCACGTTAAGAACCATCCTGAAACCCCAGGCGAAACATACGCATCCGGCATAAAACATCCATAAAGAACGCGTTTTCATTCCCATCAGCAAACCATGCTTTTTAATATACATCCCCAGCATGTAAAGGCTGCCCAGCCACCAGATGGTATACCCTTCTTCCACCGAAAACACATCCCTGTGAAGCAGGGTGGGAATAACGGAAAACAGCACAAAAACGGTCACCAGAAGATATTGGAACTGTAATTTGGTCAGCCTGTTCCCCAGGGCGTTAAGAAACGGAATGAAGAAAAACAACCCCACATACGCCGTCACATACCAATATTGACCGGATAAAACGGGGAAAAGGGAATTCAGAATATGATTCAATTGAAGCGCGTGGGGAAACAACAACAGCGCGAGCAGCAAACTGCCCCATGTATAAAAAACAACCTGAAACCATAAGGAAACCACGCGTTCATACCTGAACGTTCCGTCGCAGCACACATATCCTGTAATGAGCGCATAACAATTCACCCCGCAATAAGCGGCAGTCTCCAGCAGCCACCCGACATTATAGGAAGAGGTCCCATGATTCTCCACAGACAAAACATCAATGGAGGCCAAAAGATGAAGAATTAAAACCATCACCATGGCGACAATGCGCAAAGCATCTATCCCATAATTCCGGGACGGGGAAATATATTCCGGACAACCACAGGAAAAACGCTTTCCTTTCTCTTCATCATCAGCCAGCGGCAAACTCATGGAGAAACATTTCTACGGATTTATTATCCGCGTTCATTTCTCCCAATAAAATATTTTCAAAAAATTCATTTTTTAAATAAAAGGGGGTGTCTGCGATGATTCTGAAAACAGCAAATCCCCAGGAACAAGGGTTTTCCGGTCTTCTGGAAAGCATGTAAACATGAAAAAATTTCCCTTTCCGTGTCTGGAATTTCATGTTTTCGGCGGAAACCGGATATCCCTGAACCGTCAGTTTTTTTCTTAAATCACTCTTCTTCAATATTAAGGCTTGAACGCGGATAATAAATCCGCTGTCCATTATTAAACAATTCTGCTGTCCAGATCGAACACCTGGCCGGAAGCTGCCGTAAGAACATCCTGTAAAAACAGGATAAACGCCGCAGCCTGCTCCGGCGTATTCAACCGGTTCAACACATGCCGGGACAATGCCGCCTCTTTCACGCTCTCCCTCAGCACGGCCGTCATCTCCGTCAGCATGAACCCCGGCAACACCAGATTCACGCGAATCCCCTCCTTTCCCCATTCTCTCGCCAGGCTCTTCACCAGGCCTGCCAGAGCAGCCTTGGAAGCGGCATAAGCCGCCTGGGACGGAGCCGGACGGAGCGCCGCATAAGAGCCGACCATCACCACCTGCCCCTGCCGTTTCTCCCGCACCATGGCGGCGGCGGCGCACCGGCCGCACCAGGCGGCTCCCGTCACATTCACGTTCATTACCTCGTCCCACTCCTCCTCCGTCTGTTTCAGGAACGGCCTGTCCCTGGTAATTCCGGCGGCGCAAACCGCCAAATCATACGCGGCATGGCAATCAAACCAGCGGCGTACAGCGGGACGGTCTCCCACATCCAGTACGGCATGGCCCGGAGCATCCGTCTCCCATCCTGCGGCGGAAAAACATTCCACGACGGCCCGCGCCAAACCGCCGTGACCGCCGCTGATAAACACTCTCCGCATCAGAAAAAGCCTCCCTCAACGTTAAAACCTCACTTGGGGTCCACCCACCGCCCATACTCCTTAATCAGGTCTACCAGCCGTTCCACAGCTTCCTCCTGGGGAATATTGAACTTCACAGGGGTGTGCTTCACATACAGGTTGATCTTGTTCGGCGCGCCGCCCACATACCCGAAATCCGCATCCGCCATTTCTCCGGGGCCATTCACAATACACCCCATCACGGCAATCTTCACCCCTTTCAAATGTTCCGTGGCTTTCCGGATGCGGGCCGTCGCCTCCTGGATATTGTACAGAGTGCGTCCGCAGGACGGGCAGGAAACGTAATCCGCCCGCGTCAGCCTCGTTCCCGTGGCCTGCAAAATATTGAATCCCAGGAAGGAAGCCAAACGGGGGTCTGGCTCGCCCTGAATCAGCACGGCGTCTCCAATCCCGTCGCACAGCAAGGAGCCGATATTGCGGGCAGCCGTCAGCGGCACGTCTTCCCCGGAAACGGAACCGGGCGCCAGCGTATCTTTCAGCAGGATCAGGTGCCTGTCCTCAATCCGGGCAGCCAGAAGGCGGAACGCATATACAGGCTCCATAGCCAGCCCGTTCTTTACAGTGACAATGGACGGTTCCGCCAGTTCCTTCAACGGCTCCAGATCGGCATCGCACCGAGGATCCACCTCAATGGCTTCCAGCTGCCCCAGGGATAATTCAGGCATCATGTCCCCCATCGCCTCCCGTTCCGTCTGCAGGGCGTAAAACCCGGCGTCGGGGATCGCCACGCGCACAGGCTGCTCCCAGCCCAGGCGCACGCCATGACACATCGCCAGCCCCCCCTGCCTTTTGGAAAACTTCAGGGGGTCATAACTCAATTCCGGTTCAGAGAAGGAAACCGGGTCATCGGAACGCTCCGACGGCTGGAAAGGATTGGTCAGGCGGTAAGCCACGGGCACCTCCCGCACGGCGTCCTCCGTCAGGGAAACGCGCAGGGTATCCCCAATGCCGTCCGTCAGCAGGGAGCCGATGCCCACGGCGCTCTTGATGCGTCCGTCCTCTCCGCCCCCGGCTTCCGTCACCCCCAGATGAATGGGATAATTCCAATCCGGCCCCAGGGCGTTCATGCGCTCCACCAGCAACCGGTAGGCGGCCACCATCACCTTGACGTTGGAAGCTTTCATGGAAAACACCAGGGAATGGTAATTCAGGTCGCGGGCAATCTGGGCAAACTCAATCGCGCTCTCCACCATCCCCTCCGGCGTATCGCCAAAGCGGTTCAGAATGCGGTCGGACAGGGAGCCATGGTTGGAACCGATGCGCATCGCGCGGCCATGCTCCCGGCAAAACAGGACCAGGGGCGTAAATTCCTCCCTCAGGCGGTCCAGCTCTTCGCGGTATTCGGCGTCGGAATACTCCCGCACTTCAAACTTCTTTTTATCAACGAAATTGCCCGGATTAATACGAATCTTCTCCACCCATTTGGCAGCCTCCATCGCGGCATCCGGCTTAAAATGAATATCGGCCACCAGAGGCACATGGCAGCCGGCAGCGCGCAATTCCCGGGAAATATTCTCCAAATTGGCGGCATACGCCCTGGTCTGCGCGGTCAGGCGGATAATCTCGCACCCAGCCTCCGCCAACTCCAAAGCCTCCTTCACGCAGGCATCCGTATCCCGCGTATCGGACGTCAGCATGGACTGAATCCGGATGGGATTGGACCCGCCCACCCCCACATTCCCCACCATGACTTCACGGGTTGCGCGGCGCGTGTATCGATAAGGACTCGGACAATAGGAAGACTGCATGAAACCACTCTACCGCGCCAGATTCCCCTGTCAACCATCCTTCAAAACGGAAAGCCTTTTCCCGCCAATCCGGCAACCGGAAAAACGGGAAAAACAACGTATTGCGGAGCTGCCGAAAACCCATGTGTTGAAAATAACCATGGAAAAAGTCAACGGCCGTGAAAGAAACGGCATCAGGCCGTCCGACGCCATAAACCTGGTCATGAACGCTTCCTTCGGGCCATTTCGCAGGCATAGGTTTTTCCCAGCTCCGCGGCGTGCTTTTCCGCCCATGCGGAAAGCCGGATAGAACCGGCAGGGGGAACCCCTTCAACATGGAGCCTGTCCTCCATCAACCCGCGGATCTCATCCCGGGTCAGCATCACGTCGCGATGAAAGATGCCCATGATACAGGCGGCGGCATAAGCTATCCATGGAGAAACAGACAATACCGGGCGCCTGCATCCCGTCACCCTTCCCAACATGGAAAACAATTCATAGAACGTATATGTTTCCGGCCCCACTGCTTCAACCACATTGTTTTTCCCGTCTTCCCGCAATGCTTCCCGTACAGCCAGGGCAGCCAAATCCCGCACATGAATCGGCTGGAGACGGTACTTCCCGTTTCCGGGAAGGCCTACTACAGGAAGATGGCGCAATACCCAGGCCATGTTATTAATCAAAATATCCTCTCCCGGATCCTCTCCAAACAATACTGCCGGACGCAATACCGAATACGGAACGCCCAGCCCTTCCAGCTCCTTTTCCAGAACGGCTTTTCCACGAAAATAACTCAAGCTGCTGCGGGCATCAGGGCAGGTAATGCTCACATGCACGATTCTCGTCACTCCAGCTCTCCGGGCCGCCTCAAACAGCACCTTCGTGCGCTCCACCGCCTGCGCATGCGAAAACCACCGCGTATTGAACCGTACCCAATACGTATTAATCAGGGAACGGCACCCGCGCAGGCTTTCCGCCAAAGAATCCGGTTCATCCCAGCACAGAGGACACAACCGCCAGCCGTCCGGATTGGGTTTATCCGGAGAGTTGGTCAACCCCAGCACTCTGCCACTGAGCCTTTCTATTTCCCGAGCCATGTAACGGCCGCTGTAACCAAGAATGCCCGTCACTGCAAACACATCGGAACTCCCGCATTCATTCCGCCTTACTTCATTTTCTCTATTTTCCATAATTACAGAAATATCAGATTCGTAAATATTTTTGAATATCCGTTTTTTGCCAATCCTTCCGAAACCTTTTTACTTTCCCGCTATCCAGCCAAGAATTTTATCCCCCATTCTCAGTGCTTTCTTTATCAGGGAAGACGGCCATACCACCGCTTTATCCGCAAAAGCACAGCTCAACTGCAAAATCTCCTGCATGGACTCCAGACGTTTCACCTGAAACGGATTCCGCGCCCGACGGGCCTTATCCAAACATTCCCCAACCGCTCTCAAGGCTCCGTCAGCCTCCCGCCTCTTACGCTCCTTCATGATGGCCCTGGCCATCTCCCATACGTCGGCCTGCACACGATAATAAGACTTCCTGTCCCCCACCTTGCTCTCCCGAAACACCAGTTCCCATCCCTCCAGTTCCTTTAGAGCGGTGGAAACATTGGAACGAGCCATGGACAAAGCTTCACACAAATCGTCGGCAGTCAAAGCCTCTTCACTTAAATACAAAAACGCGTGAACGGCCGCTACCGAACGGCTGACGCCCCACCGTGCGCCCATTTCCCCCCACTGTTCCACAAAGGCTTTCTGCACATCATCCAAAACCATACCTGTATTTTCTGTTATTTCAGAAAATACGCAAGCAGAAAAATAATAACAATTCAACCTCTCCCCGAACGAAGTCTCCAGCCTCTTTCCCCGCCTTCCGGGGATTCCTTCACAACGCGGACTGCACGATAAACAACACGATTGACCCTATATAAACAGCCGCCAGCACCACGGCGGCGCAGCACTGAAACAGCCTGTATCCGCAGGCCAGAACAATCCTCCTGAGCGTGGATTCCAGATGCCGCCGCGCCCACCATACATACAGCAGGAAGATGACGGCCGCTCCGGAGGAAACCAGCAGAGAACTTTTCAACAGAGGCGGATAATAATCAAACACCACCCGGTTTTGCCCTTCCAGAAGGCGCACCGCCATCAATTCCCCCACCTTTTCCACAGGCGCCTCCATCCCGTTCCGCCGGGCCCTCCATCCCCGGTCATACACGAGCGGAACCATGAGAGCCTCCCCTTTTCCGGCAGTCAGCTCCACCTCCACATGGCCACCTCTTCCTTTCGCCTCCAGCCCGTACTTATCCTGCTCTTTCCCCAGAACCGGAACATCCTGCTCCGGCGTACGCGCCGCAGCCGCCAGAAGAGGAGACTCCACAACCCGCAGCATTCTTCCCTCCACCACGGTTTCCCCGGCAACGTCCGCACGCTTCAACTCCAATACCCCGTTATAGGTGCGGCTCGTTCCTCCGGATGTCTTCTGCGCCTCCGCCATGACGGACACCGCACAGCCATTGACGCGGAGTTCCGCCGTATCCGTCTGCGGGAACCCGTACACCGCGCCGGGATATTCCGGAATGCCCGCCCGGTAAAAGGGGCCGCTCATCTCCGTCCTCATTGTTACGGGTACGTAAAGGGGGCCTTCCGCTGATGGGCAGAGCGCGGCATGCAGGGCATTAAGATTGCTGAACATATCAGCGTTTTCATCCAGACGCAGCCCCAGCGCGCCCTGGGGAACCACCAGCCCCCAGCGGGCGCCTGGAAGCCTGTATAAATACATGCCTTCCCGGGAAAGCACGCACTCCATTCCCACCATGGGCCGGGACGCCAGCACAAAACCATGGCCCAGCAATAAATCGGAAAACAGAGTGCCTCCCTGGCCGTATGTGCGCGTGAATTCATCCCGGTACCCCAGGTTTTTCAGAAAACGGAAATGATCGATGCTCGTCGTATGCCGGAAATTGCCAATACCCGGGACAGGCCCCAGGCAATCCGCGTTTTCCACCATCAGGCGATCCCTGTCCTTCACGCGCAGCAAGCCTGAATACCCCCTCATGCCGCGCGCCAGCCATTCCGCATTGAGCGCCTGGACGGAGGCTTTCTCCTCCTCCCCCTGCTTCCAGAACGCGGCAGCCCCTATGGGCAGCCCCAGCATCATCACGGCAGCAATGGACCACGCCAGCCTTTTGCCTTCCACATGCCTCCAGCACAGCCATGCGCATGCAAAAAACAGCAACGGCAGAAGACGCGCCGCAAGATCCGCAGCCGTCATCTGCAGGACAAACAGGGAAACGGAAAAAGCCGCTATGGGAAGTCCCAGGCTCCATCCCCACCCCCACGGCCGTCCTGCCGGCCCCGGCAGCCTGCCGCCGGACAAAATCCAGGAGCAGAACGACATTACCGCCAGATTGGGAATAAAACCGAACCGGACGGGAAAATCCACGTAGCTCCACAAATGGGCGGCGCGGTGGATGGGCTCGACAAACGCGGGCAAAACGGACGCCGCCAGAAGAAGAATAAACAGGCGTCTCCCTCTGTCCGGCGCAGGGAACGCCTTCTTCCCGTAAGCCAGATAAACCGCCGCCAGAGCGGCGAATGACATCCCCGGCAGGCAGGCGTAAAGGCGTTCCAGGAATTTGGGAGGGTCAAACGGCCATGACAACTCAAAAAACGTGGGCGGCGTCATAAACAGGGAGCGCATGGAATCCCGGCTCATTTCCGCCATCGGCAGCCAGTAATAACAGGTGGCCAGCGTCACCGCCGCCGTGTACCAGAACACGCGGGCCAGGCGCACGCGGCGTTCCCGCGTCCCCTTCAGGGGCAGCGTAAAGGCCCACGCGAACAGCCAGCCGGTGACGACGGACATGAACGCGCTGTACAGGGAGGTAGCCAGCAGGAAGAGGCCGGCGGCATACAGCCAGCCCCTCCCCCCGTTCACCAGACGGTAAAGGCCCAGCGCAAACAGGGGGAACATGGCGGCATGGTCCAGGAACTGCATGAACCCGTACTTGGTCTGGAAAAAGCCCCCCACGGCATAACCCGCCGTCAGCAGCACGGTCCAGCATACGGGCAGGGAGGGAAACACGCGTCTCAGGAACCAGGAAGCCGTCACGCAGATGCAGACCACATCCGCCAGCATCACCCAGACCATGTCCTTCAACAGGAAGGAATCCCCCATCGCCACGGCAATCCAGGTGGAGGGGATCAGCAGCTGATGCGGCAGCGTAGGGCTCACCCGGATTCCCGCGCCGCCATTGACATCATAAAAAAAAGCTCCGTCAAACGCTCCGGACATCAGGGCGGAGGCATAATACTTCAAGGTAGGATAAACCAGCTGCCCGTTATCCATATACTCCAGGAAGCGGCCGCCGAAAGGCCAGATCCCCCGTACCGCCAGAAAAAGGAACACCACCGCCAGGGAAAACGCGATGGACGCCAGGGACGTCAATACCGGACGGGAAGAAGCGGATTCCATGGCTCAATCAGCGGACAAACGGTTCAGCGGCCCGGATCAGCCGGAGAGCGCGGGCGCATTCCGCCACGTCATGGACACGGTGAATCTGCGCGCCGTGCAAATGCCCCCACACCGTCATCACGGCGGTGCTCAGCGGCGCGCGGCCCTGCTCCGCATCCCCCAGAACGGCGCCCAGCATGCGCTTGCGGGAAAGGCCCAGCAGCACCGGGCGTCCTGCCACCTGAAGCTTGTCCATGTTGGACAGCAGGGCCAGATTGTGTTCCGCCGTTTTGCCAAAGCCGATGCCGGGATCCCAGCAAATCTGTTCCGGTTCCAGGCCCCGCCCCAGCAGAAAATCATAACGTTCCTCAAAATAGCCGCGCACTTCCCGCACCACATCCCCATAAGAAGGGGCGTCCTGCATGGTTTCAGGCTGTCCCTGCATGTGCATCGCCACCACGCCGCAGCGCGCCTCAGCGCACAATTCCGCCATCCCCTCCTCCCGCAATCCGGAAATATCATTAATGACGTCCGCACCCGCTTCCAGCACAGCCGCCGCTACGGCGGCATGGCGCGTGTCCACGGAAATCACGGCATCCGTGCACGAACGGAGTTCCCGCACCACGGGCAGCACCCTGCCCAATTCTTCCTCCGCGGAAACCTCCGCGGCCCCCGGCCTGGTGGACTCCCCCCCTATGTCCAGAATCAGGGCCCCCTGCCGTTCAAGCTCTTTTGCATGGGAGACAGCGCGTTCCGTCGCATAAAAACGCCCTCCGTCGGAAAAGGAATCCGGAGTAACGTTCACAATTCCCATCAACACGCCTCCGCGCGCCACATCCAATACGTTTCTCCTTACAAGCCAGTTCATCTAATTACGTTCTTGTCAAAGCCACTATACATCACTTTAATAAGTCAGAAACTCTTTTTTCACCATGAAAACAACGCCCCTGCTTCTCTTCATCCCCATGCTCATGACGTCCGGAGCCCTGGCCGCCGGCCAGGACGATTTCCATGTTCAGACTGCTTCTTCCCGCATGGTCAAGCATGAAGACGGTTCCCGCAGCTACTTTGAAAAAACAGGGGACGGCAAGGGGATGAAAAAAACCACTTACAACGTCCGCAATGTTCTTGTTTCCGTAACCCTGTACAAAAGAGGGCCTTTTGGAGAGCTGCGCTCCTGCCTGATCTTTGACGGACAGAAAAACGAACTCTTTTTCGTGCGTTACGGCTACGACGGCAACGCCAACCTGAGAGAAGAGCAAATGTTCGATTCCCGCACCAAGGAACTCGTGCGCCGCTTCCTTTACACTTACGACGCCATGGGCAACCGCAGCAAGCCCGTATGCATCACGCTGGTCAAGAGCACCAAGGACATTGAAACGCACGCCGTGCCCACCGCCCCGGAAAAAGACCCCTTTGCGGACGACTTCAAGAAGAAAAACAAGTAAGCTCCGGTCCTTAGGGGCTACTCCGCCCCTCCCTTAAAAAACGGACTCAGGGGCACGGCCGATTTCAATCCGGCGCAGCGTAGTCTGTTCAAAGAAAAGGAAGGAACAGTTTTCTACAGGCTTTCTTATTCTCCATCACGGGCTTCCAGCCTGTTCCGCCAGCGGCGGGCCACCCAGGGCCGCACCAGCCCGTAAAGCAGATAAATGGAAAAAATGACTGCGGGCATCACCCACGGGAATTTGAAAATGCAGATGACCGCCAGCACGATGAACACAATCGCGTACATCGTCCCCCGTGTGCGCATGTTGATATGCTTGAAGCTGGGATAAATCACCCGGCTCATCATCAGAATGGAGACTCCCGCCATTGCCAGCGCAATCACGTACTTGAAGACGCCCAGGTCCATGGCCCCGTCCGGCGCCCTGCCGGCCAGATACATCACCAGGTACATGGTGGAGACCACGGCTCCCGCCGCCATCGGAACAGGCAGCCCCACAAAATCGCTGCTCTGGCCTTCCTTCCGGGGAGCGGCCGCCATGCAGTTAAACCGCGCCAGGCGCAACGCGGCGCACAGCAGGTACAGGATGCCGATGCCCCATCCCACCTCCGGCGGGGACAGCTGGAACAGAACGGCCTTGGCCACCAGCAGCGCCGGAGCGATGCCGAAGGAGACAATATCCGCCAGTGAATCGAATTCCCGCCCGAACGGGCCGTCCTGCCCGCGCATGCGGGCAATGCGGCCGTCAAACAAGTCAAACAAACACGCCGCGAAGATCAGAAAAGTGGCATTCTGATAACAGGAAAAAGCGGCCACAGCGTCGCTGTCCGCCTGGTTGATTCCCTCAAAAATCGTCAGAATGGCGAAAAAACCGCACACCAGATTCCCTGCCGTAAACAAATTAGGCAAAATGGGAATCTCAGGTTCGTCCGGAAAAATCTTCTTGTCCATGCTTGGTGTCCGATAGGGCCCGGTTAAGAGGCTTATCCGTTAATAATATTGCGGGCGGCGGCAGCCAGGGCCTGTGGATCGGCATCCTGCGGAGCGGAACCGCGGGCCTGATCCGCACGGCCGCCTCCCTTGCCTCCGGCAAGAGCGGCCACCTCGCGGATCATGTCTCCGGCGGACAAACCGTCCGCAATGGCATCTTTGCCACAATAAGCGCCCAGGAGCAAGGAAGAACTGTCCACGCACAGCAGGAAGGCGGCGCCCGCATACTGGCGCTTTTTCAATCCGTTCAGCAGCTCCTGAAGCAATTCCCCGGCGCCCTCCGCCACCTGGATCAGGGAAGAGGGGGCATCGGAAAGCCACTCATTCAGCAGGGCGTCTGCCTTGGCGGCGGACTGCCCGGCGCGGGCTTTTTTAAGCTTCTTCTCCGCATCCAGCGCCGTCTGTTTGAAATGCTCCACGGAGGCGTCGAAACGCGCCAGGGAGTCATTTACCGTCCGGATATCGGAAGCTCCCAGGGCCGTCAGCCCCGGCTTGCCTTCAATCGTGGGGACGGTCACCTGTTCCAGCCCCATGTCCGCCAACTCGTAATTGACTTCCTTGATCTTCTCCACCGCCTTGGCGATTTCCAGGCTCTTGGCGACAACATGCTGCCGTATCATCTCCAGAGCTGCGTCCCCCGTCATCGCCTCAATGCGGCGCACGCCGGAAGCGATAGCCCCCTCGCTCTTAATCTTGAACAGGCCGATATTCTTCGTATTGGAAATATGGGTTCCGCCGCAGAATTCCATGGAAACGCCGTCCAGCCCATCCCTGCATCCGCCCACCTGGACCACGCGCACCACATCCCCGTACTTGTCGCCGAAGAACTGGGCAATCGCGGCATTGCCCTTCACGTCCGCATAAGCGCGTTCCGTGCAATGCACGGGAAGAGACTCCTCAACCCAGCCGTTCACCTTCTCTTCAATCAGGCGGAGCTGGTCCGGAGAAACGGCGCTGCTGTTAAAGTCAAAGCGCAGCCGGTCTTCCGAGACAAAAGACCCCTGCTGGGCCGCATCCGGGCTGACCACCTGATGCAGGGCGCAGTGAAGAAGATGGGTGGCGGTGTGATGCGCCTCAATGCGACGGCGGCGTTCCGCGTCAATGCTCAAATGCACGCGGTCACCGGGCTTCACGTCCAGCCCGGGGCGCGCCTCCACCACATGGGCGCGGGCATTCCCGATCTGCTGGACGGCCATCACATGGTAACTGTCCCCGCCGATTTCAATCAACCCGGCATCGGACACCTGCCCGCCCATTTCCGCGTAAAACGGAGTCTTGTCCGTGATGATGAACAGGGAATCCCCCTGGCGGCTTACTTCCAGCACCGTAGCGGCGCATTCGTCCACATCGTACCCCGTAAACTCCGTCACGGCGTCCGTCTTCAAATCCAGGGCGCGCACCACCTCGCTCTTGCGGGCGGCCCGGGCGCGTTCCCGCTGTTCCTCCATCAGCCTGTTGAACCGCTCCATATCAATATCCAGGCCGCGTTCCTCCGCCAGCAGGGCGGTCAGGTCAATGGGGAACCCGTACGTATCATACAGCTTGAAGGCAAACTCGCCGCTCACCTTTCCGGCGGAAGCCGTTTCCGCGTCAAACAATTCCAGGCCGCGGTCCAGCGTCTCATTAAAACTGGCCTCTTCACGGTTCAACACCTCCTTCACGGTAGCGGCGCGGGCGGCCAGTTCCGGGAACACCTGCCCGAAGGACTCCACCAGCGTATCCACCAGTTCCGCCAAAAACGGCTGGGTAAAGCCCAGGCGGCGCCCATAGCGCACGGCACGGCGCAGAATGCGGCGCAGCACGTAATTACGTCCATTGTTGCCCGGCAGAATGCCGTCCGCAATGGAAAAACTGAGCGTGCGCAGATGATCGGCAATCACGCGGAAGGCAATCGCCTCCTGAAGGGTCCCGTCCTCCGCATCCACCTTCTTGGAACCGGGCGCCGGATACACGTCCGCGTACTTCCGCCCGCTCAAAACTTCCAGGCGGTCAAACAGGGGGCGGAATACATCCGTGGCGTAATTGGAAGGTTTGCGGGAAAAATCCTTGAACCCGTTCGTGCACTGCATGATAGAGCACGCGCGTTCAAAACCCATGCCGGTATCCACATGGCACGCCGGGAGGTTGCGCATGGAGCCGTCGCTCTCCGCATTGTACTGGATAAACACCAGATTCCAGATTTCTATGCACTGGTCGGAATCCTTGTTTACCAGGCTTCCCTTCGTATTCCCCTCCGGAGTCAGGTCCACGTGCAGCTCGGAACAGGGGCCGCAGGGGCCGGTTTCCCCCATCATCCAGAAATTATCCTTCACATTCCCGTGCACGATATGCACGTCCGGGTCCAGCCCGCGGGAACGGAACAGCTCAGCCCAGAAATCCCAGGCTTCCCGGTCAAACTCTCCGGGGTCGCCCTTGCTCTTGTCCGGCGCGTACACGGTGGCGTACAGGCGTTCCGCCGGAAATCCCCACCGCTCCACGACCAGCTCCCAGGCCCACCGGATAGCTTCCTTCTTGAAATAATCCCCGAAAGACCAGTTCCCCAGCATTTCAAAAAACGTATGGTGGTAGGAGTCATACCCCACATCCTCCAGATCATTGTGCTTTCCGCCGGCGCGGATACACTTCTGGGTATCCGTAGCGCGGGCGGGCGTCCACGGGGGAGTCCATACGCCCAGGAAATACGGAACAAACTGATTCATGCCGGCATTTGTGAACAACAAACCGGGACTCTGAGGCATCAAAGAAGCGGAGGGCACGACCGTGTGCTGTTTTTCGCGGAAAAAGTCCAGAAAGCTTTGGCGTATTTCGGTGGCGGTCATCATAACGAATAATGGGAAAAGTAAAAGACGCCGGATTATGCCTGTTCTCCCCCCGTTAGTAAATCGCTAATTCCTTCCCCGTCATGCGAACTTCTTTTTTGCTTGCGGCGGATTTATACACACGTATAAATAAAATCATGAAAAAGCTGGTTCTCCTTCTGGTTCTTCTTGCGGCGGCAGGAACGGCCGCATGGTTCATCTGCCGGGAAACTCCGTCCGGGCCTGAAGACAAAGCCGTTCTTTACGGCAATGTGGACCTGCGCCAGGTGGATCTGGCTTTCCTCATCTCCGAACGTATTGATTCCGTGCTGGCGGACGAAGGAGACACGGTTGTTCCCGGCCAGAAACTCGCCACGCTGGAAACGGTGCGTCTCCGGCAGGCAGTGGATGAAGCCCGGCAGATAGCGGAAGCCGCCCGCCAAAACTACCTGCGCGTTAAAAACGGCCCGCGCGCGGAAGAAATAGCCCAGGCTAGGGCGAACGTGCAGGCCGCGGAAGCTACGCTGAACAACGCCGGAATGCGCAGCAAAAGGCTGGAAGCGCTGGCAGAAACCAAATCCATCTCCCGCCAGGAGGCGGACGACGCCATCGCCTCCCGGCAAGTGGCCGCCGCCAATCTGGATGTAGCCAGAAAACAGCTGGAACTGCTGCTGGCCGGGTCCCGTGAGGAAGACGTCGCCCAAGCTCTGGCCCAGTACAACCAAGCCAGGGCCAGCCTGACCATCAGGGAGCAGAACCTGAAAGACGCCGTGCTCTACGCCCCCGGCAATGGCGTGGTGCGCAACCGCATTCTGGAAAAGGGGGACATGGCCTCCCCCCAGAAACCCGTTTACAACATCTCCCTGAACCATACCAAATGGGTGCGGGCCTACCTCACGGAATCCCAGCTCGGCAAAGTAAAGCCAGGCTTTTCCGCCACCGTGCGCAATGACAGCTTCCCGGACACCAGCTTCAAAGGGACGGTGGGGTTTATCTCCTCCGTAGCGGAATTCACTCCTAAAAACGTGGAAACGCCGGACCTCAGAACGGCTCTGGTCTATGAAGTGCGCATCATTGTGGACGATCCGGACAACCGGCTGCGCCTGGGAGCCCCCGCCACCGTCACCATCCCCCTGGATCAGAACGCCGGAACGCAGCCCCCGGAACAGCCCAGGCCATGACTACGGAATCCCAGCCCCTGATTGACTGCCGGAACGTCCGGAAAATATTTCCGGACTCCGCCGGCGTTCCCTTTGCGGCGGTGGACGATGTTTCCTTCCGTCTGTCCGCCGGGGAAATTGTAGGACTGCTGGGTCCGGACGGCGCGGGAAAAACCACCCTGATCCGCCTCATCACGGGATTGATGAAACCGCATGGCGGCTCCATCTCCGTTCTGAATCTGGACTCCGTGAGAAAAAGCAGGGACATCCAGGCCTCCATAGGCTACATGCCGCAGAAATTCGGACTTTATGAAGACCTTACCGTCCGGGAAAACATGGAGCTTTACGCCCGCATGCACGGCGTTTACGGACAGGACAGGGAAAAACGCTTCCGCAGCCTGCTCTCCATGACCAGCCTGGAACGCTTCACCACGCGGCTTGCGGGAAAGCTCTCCGGCGGCATGAAACAAAAACTGGGCCTGTGCTGTTCCCTGGTCTCCTCCCCTCCCCTTATCCTGCTGGACGAACCCACCGTGGGCGTGGATCCTCTTTCCCGGCGGGAACTGTGGAGCATCCTGAAGCAATTCTCAGGAGAGGAAGGCGTGGGTGTGCTGGTCAGTACCTCCTACATGGACGAATCCGCCTACTGCAACAGAACCCTCATCATGTATGAAGGGCGCCTGCTTATGGACGCTCCGCCCTCCGACGTCATCGCCCGTGCGGAAGGCATGTGCGTCACGGTGCGCACGCCGGAAGGGCTGCATGCGCGCCAGTTCCAGAGCAGGCTGGCCGCCGTGCCCGGCATCATCAACGCCACCCCGCAGGGGAACACCGTCCGCATCATCGTTCCCCCCGGCCACCCCGCCCGGGAAAAGCTGGAGGAATACCACCCCGCCCCCGCGCGGCCGGACTTCTCCGACGGATTCATGACCCTGCTTGCCGGCCAAGTGGACCTCTCCCCGCAGGAGATCCCCGTCCCCGCCGGACCGCCGGAACCGGAACAGGCGGAAAACAACGGCGCCGTCATCCGGGTAACGGACCTGGTGAGGAAATTCGGCAATTTTATTGCCGTCAACCACGTCAGCTTCTCCGTCCGCAGAGGGCAGGTCTTCGGCCTTCTGGGCCCCAACGGAGCGGGGAAAAGCACCACCTTCCGCATGCTCTGCGGGCTGTTGCCCGCCAGCGGCGGCACGCTCAATGTGGCCGGAGCGGATCTGCGGACCGCCGCCGCCAGGGCGCGCAGGAAAGTGGGATACGTGGCCCAGAAATTCTCCATGTACGGCATGCTCACTACACGGCAGAATCTGGAATTCTTCGCCGGGGCCTACGGCATGTCCGGAAAGGAGCGGCAGGAAGCCATCCGTTCCATGGAAGAAGAATTCCGCCTGACCCCGTATATGAACGCCCCCGCCGCGCACCTGCCCGGCGGCTACAGGCAGCGCCTCAGCATGGCGTGCGCCCTGCTCCACTCCCCGGACATCCTTTTTCTGGATGAACCCACTTCCGGCGCGGATCCCCTGGCCCGGCGGGACTTCTGGCTGCGCATCAACGCCCTGGCGGAAAAAGGCGTCACCGTCATCATCACCACGCACTTCCTGGGAGAAGCGGAATTCTGCGACAACATGCTCATCATGATGGACGGGACCACGCTGGCGGAAGGCTCCCCGGACGACATCCGCAAACACGCTCCCCCGCGCGAAGACGGAGCCCCAGCCTCGCTGGAAGACGCCTTCCTGGCCATCACGGAAGAACACATGAAGAAAGGAGAAGGAGAAACATGACCGCCTCCCTCAAAAGAATAGGAGCCCTCATCGTCAAGGAACTCCACCAGGTGGTCCGGGACCCCGGCAATATAGGCATCGCGGTCATCCTGCCGGCCGTGCTCCTGATCCTCTTCGGCTACGGCATGAGCATGGACATCAAAAACGTGCGCATCGCGTACCTGGCCGTCCCCGCCTCCAGCCAGTCCACGGACCTGGAAACGCGGCTCACCCTTTCCAGATACTTCCAGACCTCACGCGTCTTCTCCACCCGGGAGGCGGAAGAAAAGCTGCGCACCCATGAGGCGGACGCCTTCATCGCCCTGCAAAGCGACGCGCCGGACACGCTTCACCATGGAATCACGAAAGTCCAGATTGTAGTCAACGGCGTCAACGCCAATCAGGCAACCCTCATCCGCAACTACCTTCAGGCCGTCGTGGCGTCCTGGGCAGCCTCCCTGAACGGTCAGGCCGCCCCCGTGCTGAACGTGCAGACGCGCGCCCGCTTCAATGAAGCCAATGACAGCCACTACTACCTGGTCCCCGGCGTCATCGTCACCATCATGACCATGATCGGGGCGCTCCTCACTTCCCTGGTCATGGCGCGGGAATATGAACGGGGCACGCTGGAAAGCCTCTTCGTCACGCCCGTGGGCAGCGGGGAAATCCTGGCGGCCAAGGCCGCCACCAATTTCCTGCTGGGCATGGTCAGCCTGGCCATCTCCATGATTTTCGCCGCCTTCGTCTTCGGCATCCCCATCCGCGGCTCCCTCACGCTTCTGCTGGCGGTCTCCGCATTATTCCTGATTGTGGCTCTGGGGCTGGGGCTGGTCATCTCCACCGCCGCCAAAAACCAGTTCCTGGCCTGCCAGTTCGCCATCATGGGCACCTTCATGCCGGCGCTCATGCTCTCCGGCTTCCTGTACGACATCCTCAACATGCCCCCCGCCGTCCGGGCCATCACCTACCTCATTCCGGCCCGCTATTACGTCACCCTGCTCCAGACCCTCTTCCTGGCCGGGGATATCCCCTCCGTCATCATTCCCTGCTGCATCACGCTGGGCGTCTTTGCCGTGGCGCTCATGGGCATCGCCCGGCTGAAAGCCCCCAAATCCCTCGAATAACGCCATGGACTTTCTCGTCAGAATAGCCTCCCTCGTCAGAAAAGAACTGCTGGCCGTGCTCAGGGACAAAAAAAGCCGGCTGGCCCTCATCATCCCGCCCATCCTCCAGATAGCCATCTTCGGCTATGCCGCCACCATGAACGTCACCCGCGTGCCGTACGCCGTGCTGGACAAGGACGGAGGAGAAGCGGCCTCTCAGTACATCGCGGACCTGGAAGGCACGGGCATCTTCCAGAGGCAGGCTACGGCGGCCACGGAAAAGGATATCGACCGCATGATCGACAACCGGGAAATCGTCGTGGGGCTCACCATCCCCCCGGACTTCTCCCGCAACATTCAGACGGGGAGGCCCGCCTCCCTCCAGCTCATTGCGGACGGACGCAACACGAATACGGCGGCCATCGCCCTCAGCTACGGCCAGCAAATCGCTTCCGCCTACGGGGAGGATCTGCTCACCCAAAACGGCGGGGCCTCTCCGGTGGAAATAGAATCCCGCGCCTGGTTCAACCCCAACCTCATCACCCGCTGGTTCATCGTTCCCGGCCTCATTGCCGTGCTCGTGCTCATCAACTCCATCCTCTCCGGAGCTCTCTCCATCGCCCGCGAACGGGAGGAAGGCACCTTCGACCAGCTTCTCGTCGCCCCGTACACCCCCGGAGAAATCCTGCTCGGTAAAGGGACAGCCTCCGTCATCACCGGAATCATGCAGGCCGTCTTCGTAGTGCTGGTAGCCATGTTCTGGTTCCGCATCCCCTTCCAGGGCTCCATCTGGCTGCTCTCCGCCGCCCTTCTGCTCTTCATCGTCACGGCGGCGGCCATCGGGCTGTGCATCTCCTCCTTTGCTCAATCCCTCCAGCAGGCCATTGTGGGAACCTTCCTGCTGCTGGTGCCCATGGTCATGCTCTCCGGCTTCGCCACGCCCATCTCCAGCATGCCGGAAATCTTTCAGAGCCTCACGCTGCTCAACCCCATGAGATACGGGCTGGAACTCATCCAGCGCATCTTTCTGGAAGGAGCCGGCTTCCTGGATCTCTGGCCCCTCTTCGCGGCCATTATGGCCGTTACCGTGGTGGCCGCCCTGGCAGCCGTCTTCTCTTTCCATCGCAAAATTTCCTGACGCCCCTTCCTTTTCCCCGGAACACCCGGAAGCATCTCTTCCTTTAACCTCCCGGCTTTAACATTTTCCTCAGTCCAATCCCGTCACCGGCATAAAAATACTTGCATCCTGCCCGTTTTTTCTATTCTATTTCTCTCGTTCCTTGGGAACATGGGCTCGTCGTTCAATGGATAGGACATCGGTTTCCGGTACCGACGATGTAGGTTCGATTCCTACCGGGCCTACCACTTCTCTTGAAAAGAAGCGGTTATCCTCGGCAATATCAGGAGCCCTTTTCTTTCCCGCAGGTTTGTAGAACAGCAGCAGGAGCTAATCCCGTTCCGGCATCCTCCGGGGGAAAACAGACCCATGCGTGTGCATTCTCCCGGCTTCCCTCTCCCGTTCTGCCCGGACATCTTCCGGAAAGATGCCGCCCTTCCGTTAAATAATAAAAAACCCCCTTCCGTTAACCGCGGAAGGGAGCTGCATGGAAACAGAAATCCAAGTTTGCCGTTACTTGCGGCGGCGGCGCATCGCCAGGCCAACCAGGCCCAGCAGGCTCAGGGAAGCCGCTGCAGGTTCGGGAACCACATAGGAAACGCTGTACCCGTCCCCATTCTTGGTAACCATATAAGAACCTACTTCGGCATTAGTCAAATCGTCCACCGCAGTGAGGGCATCAACGCCTGCAATGCCGCTGAGCATTTCCAGGGAAGTGTTCGTGCCGTCAAAAGACATATTATCCCCCAGGGAAACCAGATTCCGGGTCAGGATTTGATGTCCGTCGGAGGTTACTCCGCTGGCGGTGCCTCCGTCAAGAGTCAGCGTAGCAGTCAGGCTTGCTATCTTGGCATTGTATGAATTACCGTTGGAAGAAGTAAGGTTCATCACGCCCGTGGCTCCCAAATTGACGTTAAAGCCTTCACCTCCCTGGCTCTTGGAATAAGCCAGGTTAAAGGTGCCGTAGTTGTTCAACGTCGTGATCCCGCCGTCGTTGCCGCCGCTAAAACCATTGATGGTCAGCACAGATGACTGATCAATGTCAATAGTGCAGCCCCCTTGGAATTTCTTGACGTTCCCTACGGTCAAATCCGCGCCGTTGCTGAGGGCAAGCTTCAATGTCCAGCCTTCCAGCTGGGTGATGGAACCGCTCGCATTGGAAACGGAAATAAGAGACCAGGCATTGGAGTTGGGCGTGCCGGGGCCGGTTCCGGCTGCCGGCCAGGAATCTGACTCGCTGATAATCCAGCTGGATTCTGTCTGCCAAAGCTGCTGGGTAATGTCACTGCCGCCATTCCATGTGAAATCGGCATGAGCTATTCCCGCCAGAGCAATGAGCGTAATGAGTGTCTTCTTCATTATCAGAGGAATATAATAATAGGAGTAATGATTGATTCATCTAACGAAACGATGACTAGCCTGCTTCACCCGAAGAGGCTTTGAACCCAATAACGAATTCTCAATCCGAAATCAATACTAAATATTGTGGGAAAACAATTTAAGTATCATCGGGAAGCTGTTTTCAGGATGATTTCTCCTCCAAAGGAAATCCTTCCGTGCCAGGCATCCTCTATTGTTTTTTAGACAGGCTGATTTTCTCGACGCCTTGTTGATAGAAATACAATCTTTTTAATATAAACAAATTATGATAAACATCGAAATGGTGGTTGGATGCCGCAGGAGATATTGTACATGGAATTTCCCCTCTAAGCCGGTTCATGGAGCGGATTGAGAATCCGAATGTCGGCGCCACATCGGAAACCGCCGTCAAATAAAAAAATATTCCAGAAATAATCTGTCACCGGGAGGAAAAAACATCTGTTTTCCCCCTGCCGCTTCCGCCGCATTAAGGGCATCACGCCAGCCTTGACCTGAAAAAAATTCCGCAACAGCAGGCCGTATCCGGACAAGACGGAGAATTCCCCGTCATGGGGATTATTCCTTTCCCTGAACTCCGGCCATCTTCCGGAACCTGTGCGCAAGCAGGAAGCCGGTGGCCGCCCAAAGCAGGGAAATGGCGGCTCCGGCCAGCATGGCCCACGGGGAATGGGAGCCCAACACGTTAAAGAAGCTCTTCAGCCATGCGCTGACGGCGTCGCCGCCACGGTAAAGGACCGTATCAATAAAGCTCTTGGCCTTGTATTTTTCTTCAGGGGACAATACGGAATTCAGCATTTCACGGCCGGGACGCACCATTCCGTATTCCCCGATGCGGCGTACCGCCATCACTATGGCCACGACGGCAAATACCGGAGCGAAAGCCATCCAGACAAAACCCAGGGAAATAAGAACGGGGACAGCCGCCAGCAATGCCGCCAATCCGAATTTCCGAACAATACGCCCCGCCAGAAATACCTGAAGCAGCATGGTACACCCCTGAACAACGGCGTCCAGTACTCCGAATACCTGCGTCTGGCGCACCGGATCAGGGAAGGAAGACGCTACAACGCTCATCAGCTCAAAATACAGGAACGTGTTGGTCCCGGCCAGCAGGATAATGAACAGCCCAATGCCCATCAGGAAGGGAGACCGGAACACGGCAGACGCCCCGGCAAAAGGATTCCCTCCCAGAGGGCGTTCCCGGCAGTCGGCCGGAAGAGGAATCCCCACACCCGCTCCTTCCGGGGAAGTCCTGTCACGCCAGCGGTGCAAATACATTCCCGCCAGCATCGCCAGCGCCAGAAAAACAGCGGCGGCAAGAAACAGCCACAGATGGCCGGCCACGCCGGCAAGGGCGGCCGTCACCGCCGGCCCCACAATGGCCCCAAGGCTGCTTCCGCTGGCAATCAGGGCAAACAGGCGTTTCATCTGCCCCGGCTTCATGACGTCCGACAGCACGCTCCACGCCACGGAAACGGTAAGCAGGTTAAATACGGACAGCCACACATAAAACGAACGGGCCGTCCAGATATTTCCCGGGCATGCCAGCACAAGCGCCGCAAAAACCACCAGGTTAAGAATGAAAAAACCGTACGTCCACGGAAGAATGGCCTTTCTCCGCACTTTTGAGGATGCCCACCCAAATAAAAACTGGATCCCTATGGAAGCGGCAAAAGTAGCCGTAAAAAGCCACTGCAAATTCTGAACGCCTCCGGCAATGCCCATCGTCTCCCGAACCGGCCTTAACATGGAATAGGCCAGGAACAGCAGGAAAAACAGAACAATTCCCCCCGCTGCGGCAGGCAATTCACGGGGTTCCACATGCAGCGCCTTTTCCAGACCCCGGCACAGGCGTTCCTTCATTCCTCTGGGCATGCCCGGAATGTACCATAGCCGGAAGATTTTTTCACTTAAATCTCCCGTTCCCAAAAAAATCCGCCTTTTTTCGCCTCCCTGCCGGAGCTTCTCCTTCCAACTGGACTTGCTGGATAAGCCGGATTATGATGGGGCATCCCATTTCCTCATGTTTTCCGCCCCGTCAGGAATCATGAAACGCTCCCATGAACCAGAGAAAAATCATCCATGTGGATATGGATGCCTTTTACGCGTCCATCGAACAGCGGGACCATCCCGAATACCGCGGCAAGCCTATCGCCGTAGGCCGGCCGGAAATGCGCGGCGTGGTGGCGGCGGCCAGCTATGAAGCGCGCCGCTTCGGCGTGCGTTCCGCCATGCCCTCCATGAAGGCGCTCAAGCTTTGCCCCCAGTTGATTTTCACCCGCAACCGCATGGAAGTGTACAAGACCGTCTCCGCGCAGATACACGCCATCTTTCACCGTTATACGGACCTGGTGGAACCACTCTCCCTGGATGAAGCCTTTCTGGACGTCACGGAAAACAAGCCGGGCATTCCGCTGGCCGTCGACATTGCGAGGAGGATTAAAAAGGAAATCCGCCAGGAACTTCGCCTGACGGCTTCCGCCGGCGTTTCCTACAACAAATTCCTGGCAAAAATCGCCTCTGATTACCGCAAGCCGGACGGCCTGTTCACAATCCATCCATCCCGGGCGGAGAAATTCATCGCGGCCCTTCCCATTGAGGCTTTCTGGGGAGTCGGCCGCGCCACCGCCGAACGCATGCGCGCTCTTTCCATCACCAACGGGGCGCAGCTCCGGGCACGGGACAAGGACTTCCTGGTGCGGCATTTCGGCAAGATAGGAGCCCTCTTCTACAACTTCGCCCGCGGTGTGGACGACCGCCCCGTGGAACCTTCCCGCATCCGCAAATCCGTAGGTTGTGAAGAAACCTACCGGGAAAACGTCACCAGGGAGGAAGCGCAGGAACAGCACCTCCCCCTGCTGGCGGAAGAACTCGCAAGGCGCCTGGCGCGCGCCGGCTTCCGGGGAAACACCCTTACCCTGAAGGTTAAATTCCCGGACTTTGTCCAAAAGACCCGCTGCACGACCGTTCCGGAAACGCTAACGGAAAAGGAGGACATCCTCCCCCTGGCGCGGTCCCTGATGGAAGAACTGGATTCCGGAGACCGTACATTCCGCCTTCTGGGGCTGTCCGTCTCCCATCCCCAGGAAGAACAGCGGCAGGGCATCTGGGAACAGCTCTGGCTGGAGCTGGAGTATTAACCCTTCCATAGACTCCCGCATTTCCAGGACACTCCCCCCAAAAACGGCGATATCCGCAAGATATTGATTCATGAATGAGCAAAATCCGCCCCAACCCGGTCATAAGCACATATGAATCAGGAAGAGCGGAGACACTGGGCATCATGGATAGGAGTGATTGCGGAAGGCGTGGCTGGAGTCATGGCCGTGAATGGGGGAATTCCCGCCTCCCGGGACGTGCCCGACCCCGGCCCTTCCCGAACGCGCCGCCCTCTCACGGAAACGGAAAAACGCATTATCGAACACCAGGGAACGGAACCGCCCTTCTCCGGGGAATTCGTCAGTTTCTTTGAGCCGGGCATCTATTCCTGCCGCAAATGCGGTGCGCCCCTGTTCCGGTCGGAAGACAAATTCGATGCCGGATGCGGCTGGCCCTGTTTTGATGATTCCCTGCCGGACGCCGTCACAAGCGTCCATGCGGGCTACGGGCGGCGCACGGAGATCACATGCGCCCGCTGCGGAGGCCATCTGGGGCATATTTTCAATGGCGAACGCCTGACGCCTAAGAATGCGCGCTACTGCGTCAACTCCCTTTCCCTGGAATTCCGGGCCGCACCTCTTCCGATGTTGGCGGATGTCCCCCGTTAAAAGGGCACGGCGGAAGAAATATCCGTCCGCCGTCCCCGGAAGCAGGCCTCCGTCCACGCCCTGCCGGACACGGCCGCCGCGGCGGAATTTACCCTGAAATCCTCTCACGGCCCCGGAGCCGCGGCAGGCAACAGGGAATACCCTTACCCGCAAATCCCTTGCCGGCAACAGGCTACGGCCTTTCTCCCATCCTGTTTCCACCGCGCCGGGAAAGAGGGGGGATTAGCTTGACTTTCCTGCAATGTCGCCTATTCTGGTTTAAGCATTATTTGCAACCACGCACACTTATTATGACCGACCGCAGAATTGTTATCACCGGCATCGGAGTGATCAGCCCCCTGGGCAATGATCTCGCATCCACCTGGGAAGCCATGAAGGCTGGCCGCAGCGGCATTGACACCATCAAGTCCATGGATGTTACCGGCTACTCCACGAAAATCGCCGGTGAAGTCAAGGATTTCAATCCCGCTCCGTACTTCAAGACGCCCAAGGACGCCCGCCGCGTGGACCGCTTCACGCACTTTGCCATGGGCGCCGCCGGAATGGCCCTCAAGGACTCCGGGCTGGATCTGGACGCGGAGGACAAAACCCGCATCGGCGTCATGGTGGGCAGCGGCATCGGCGGTCTCGGCACGCTGGAAAGCCAGCATGCCACGCTTCTTTCCAAGGGACCGGCCCGCGTGTCCCCCTTCATGATTCCGTACATGATCAGCAACATTGCCTCCGGCCTCATCTCCATGGAATACGGCCTCGGCGGTCCGAACATGTCTATCGTCACGGCCTGCGCCACCTCCAACCACAACATCGGGGAAGCCTGGCGCATCATGAAGTTCGGCGACGCCGACGTCATGGTCTGCGGCGGGGCGGAAGCTACCATCCTGCCCACGGGCGTGGCCGGGTTCAGCAACATGAAAGCCCTCAGCTCACGCAATGACGAACCCCAGCGGGCCTCCCGCCCGTACGACGTGGACCGCGACGGCTTCGTCATGGGAGAAGGCGCCGGCGTTGTCATTCTGGAAACGCTGGAACACGCCCAGAAACGCGGCGCGAAAATCTACGGGGAGCTCGTCGGCTACGGCATCTCTGCGGACGCCTACCACCTTACCGCCCCGGACCCGGAAGGCCGCGGCGCCGCCCGCTGCATGAAAATGGCTCTGGAACACGCGGGAATGAAGCCGGAAGAAATCGACTACGTCAACACGCACGGCACCTCCACCCCGCTGGGCGACATCTGCGAAATCAAGGCCCTCAAGGCCGTCTTCGGCGACCACGCCAAAAACGGGCTGCTGATCAGCTCCACCAAATCCATGACCGGCCACCTTCTGGGCGCCGCCGGCGGCGTGGAACTGGCCGTCTGCCTGATGGCCATGCAGGACAACATCGTCCCGCCCACCATCAACGTGGACAACCAGGATCCGGAATGCGACCTGGACTGCGTGCCCAACAAGGCCCGTGAAACCAGGGTGGATGCCGTCCTGAGCAACTCCTTCGGCTTCGGGGGGCATAACTCCTCCGTCATCGTGAAACGGTTCGCCTGACCCTTCCGGGCCTCTCCTTTCTCCGGCGGAAGCGCTGATGTTTGCGGCCACCGCAGCCATCGCGCTTCCGCTTTTTTCATTTAAAGCCATGCCCGCCAAAACGCACCAGGACATTCTGCTCATGCGCTGGGCCCTGTTCTCCGTAGCCGGGCTTATCCTGATCGTGGCGCTCTACTCCCTGGGCATTACTCCCGTCTGGGCCCGGGGCCTGAAGGAAGCCATGGCCTCCGCCCCGTTTCTGCTTCCCGCGGACGCCCCCTCCCTTTCTCCCGGCACGGGATTCCTGCTGTGCATGGCGTTGACGCTGGCTCTCGTTTACGATTTGCTGCTCATCCGCGGAACACTCCGCAAAACGGCCGTTCTGGCCGCTTTCCTCCTGCTTCTGGCCTGCTTTACCCCGGCGCTGGGGCTGTGGGGCTTTTTCTTCAATGCCGTCCCATGCCTGCTTTCCGCAGGGGGCGCGGGCGCGCTCGCCATCCTTTGGCCATCCTCTCCCCTCCGGCATCATTCCGAACCTCCTCCCGCTCATGAATAATCTGGACTATCCCATTCCCGTGCTTGAACTGGTCACCGCCCTGAAACAGCTTCCGGGCATCGGCATCCGCGGCGCGGAACGCATGGCCCTGTGGATGCTTCAGGGGCACATGGGGGAAGCGGAGGCGATTGCCCGCACCATCGGCCAGGCGGCGGAACACGTCACGCCCTGCCCCGTCTGCGGATTCTTCAGCACGGCAGGGGAACCCTGCGCCGCCTGCCGGGACGAAGAACGGGACAGCCGCCTCATCTGCGTGGTGGAACAGGCCACGGACGTCATCCCCATTGAACGCAGCAGCGCCTACCGCGGATTGTACCACTGCCTGGGCGGCAAACTTTCCCCACTGGATGATGTGGAGCCGGAAGACCTCAACATTCAATCTCTGGTGAAACGCGTCTCCCGGCAGCCTGACTGCGAAGTCATTCTGGCAACAGGCTCCGATGTGGAAGGGGAGGCAACAGCCACCTACCTCCACCATCTGCTCAAAGAAATGGATTGCAGGATTTCCCGCCCCGCCCAGGGGCTGCCTGCCGGTTCCGGCCTCAGCCACGCGGACACGCTGACGCTGATGAAAGCTCTGGAAGGACGCACCCGGCTGTAAAGGGACGACCTTTCCGCATCAATCCCGGCACGGGACCATTCCGTCTTTACAGCGGTTCTGCCCGCGCCGAGCGCGACGCCTCTTTCTCCCAATAATGAGGGAAAAACGTACCGCATCATTCCGCCAGTCCGTCCACTCGGGCGCGGTCAAAATCCGCCGGGCAAATCGTCACGTTCACCCGGTCGCCCGGCTTGAGCAGCTCCCTCAGGGAAGCGTTCTTTTTTTCTACAAAAGCCACGGCGGTCTTGCCATTCGGCAGGGTGGCGCGGAAAGCCGTATCCGCGATACGCTCCACGATAACGGCGACCGCCTGCACCATTTGGCAGGGATAAGGTTTCATCTGAAAAAAAGGGTTACCAATTTATTAATTCGTTCATCAGGTCACTTCCTGTTTTAAGCCCCTTTTCCGCAGCGTCCTGCAACTGCGGCACAACCGGGACGGGCACTTCGTCCGCGGCGGGAATCCCGAACTTGCGGCCAGGATGTTCCTTACCATCCCCTGCCCCGTTTTTCCCGGTTCCCCTGTTCAGCAGCCGCGACGCGACGTCCGCCACTTCAGCAGCCTTGCCCATTCCTATTTCCGTCAGGCGGTTTCCCGCCGCCTTGATGAGCCGCGCGGACAAGTCCTCCGACGGGTTGTCCAGCGTCCCGCCGATATTCACATTAGCCCACGCCAGATTGCCTCCCGCTCCCTGGCGGGACACGGAAAACACATCGGAAAATCCCGGAAGAGCTTTCCACAGGCCGTCGGCTCTCAGCCCCACCTGCAGCCTTCCGGTCAGCGTCCCCCCTTTCCCGATTTCCAGCCAGCCTTCCACCCTGACCAGGTTTTCGCTTTCCACCAGAATATTGGAAATATGCCAGGCGGATTCCTGATAGACGAACTGTGCGGACGCCTCATGCAGGGGAAGATTCCGGAATCTGGAAGAACCGCAGAACAGGGCCAGCCGGTCCAGAACGGGAAGGCCGGTCAGCATGCCGCCCTGCAATCTGGCGAGCCCGGCCACATGGGTGACGCCGTCCTGTCCGCCGCGCAGGTCTATCCCGCCGCTCACGCTGCCCTGCACATGCTTTTTCCAATGATCTTCCAGGAAGGAAGAGACAGGGACGCCGTTCACCACCATATTCGCCGTCCAGAAGGAGGAAGAGCCGTCCCAGTCCCCCTTGATGTCCAGATAACCGCCGGCGTCTGTAGTCAGGCGGCAGGACGGGACGTTCACCCTCCTGCCGGCATGGTTAAACTGCGCCGTGCCGGACATCAGGGAAAATTCGGGACATCCCCTGAAGGGAAGGAGCAGCTTTCCCCCCCGCACTTCAAACCTGTACTGGCTGGAACCGGCGTCATAGACGCTCTCCACGCGGGCCCCGTCCAGAATATACAGCCGGCCGGCCTCCCCATAGGAAACGGACAGGGAATCAATGCTCCCTTTTTCCAGACGGAACGTATCCGGCAGAATATTCTCTTCCGCCCAGCTTCTGGGCCCTTCCGGCTTTTCCCTGAAACGGAAAGACGCGGGGGCGAGCTGAAGCTTCAGCTCCGCAATATTGACGGAGGTCATGACGAAAGCGCGCTTCAGCAAATCCCAGCGGCTGAATTCCGTCTCAATGTCCCTGGCCTGAAGGGAAGTCAACAACTCATGCCCCTCCATCATTACGCCGCCGCACCGGATGCCGGAACCGTCCCAGTCAAGAGGGGCTATCCTGGCTGTCTCCACATTCATATCATCAATGGCGGACTGTTCCAGCATGGCTAAAAAACCATCGCTCTTCAAGTAGGCCCTGACATACAGATAAGACCCCGCCACCGCAGCGGCAGCCAGAACAAGCATCCCCAGCACGCCCCACAGCAGCAGCTTTTTCCAGACGCTGCCTGCACGGGGCTTTTTCCTGCGTATCCTCCTTGTTCTGGACATGGTTCCAGCCTATATCAAATCCGGCTCCGGTCAAGCCTCCGGATTGCCTCACAACCTGCCTCAGACTGCGGGAAACGGGCAGCCGCGCAGGCCTTTCCGCGCCTATCGCGGACCGTGGTACACCTTATGCCTTCCGGACGCCATGGTGATGAAAATCAGGAACAGGGCATAAGCCGCCAGAAACCCCATGGGAATGACCGCCCCATGCTCTCCCCGCCCCAGCGCTTCAATGGGCGCGGCCTGCTTCACCCAGATATTCTGCGCCAGCCAGGCCAGGAAAATCGCCAGCAGCAGCGTAGGCGTCACAAACTTCATGATGAAACGGTAAATTCTGGGAATGCGGATGACGGAACTGTCCTCCAAATCCTTCAACCCCCGGTCCACCCCCAGCTTCCAGGAAAAAAGAATCATCATCACCATGGCGCTCACAAAGAAACACAGCGTGCCCAGAAAGAAGTCATAAGTATCCATCGCCAGCAGGTTGCCGCTGTACCAGGCAACGATGAACGTGCCCGTAGCCGTAAAAAAGCCCTGCACCACCACAGCCATCTTGCGTTTCAACCCCATGAATTCCTCAATAAAGGACAAGCCCACCTGCATCATGGAAATGGAGCTGGTCACCGCCGCCACCGTCAGAAGCAGGAAGAACAGGCTGCCGAATACCACGCTGGCCCCCATCTTGGCAAAAGCCTGCGGAAGCACCATGAAGCCCAGCGCAAAAGTCCCCTGCCCGGCGGCTCCGGCCACTCCCAGGAACGCCACGGCGGCAGGCACCGTCATCATGCCGGCAATGCCCACCTCGCACACTTCATTGGAGGCGGCTGCCGAAAAGCCGCTCAACGCAATATCCTCCTTCTTTTTGACATAGCTGGCATACGTCAGAATCAGCCCCGTCCCTACGGAAAGGCTCAGGAAAACCTGCCCGGCGGCCGCAATCCAAAGCTCAATATTTTTCAGACCGTCCCACAAGGACACCTCAGTCAGCCTCCGGGTTCCGCCGGACATTTCCACCTGCCGCACGGCTTCATCCAAGGCTCCCGCCTGGGAGGCTGAAACCATGGAAACCGTCTTCCAGTCCCCGCTGTCCCGGTCCAGTTCCTCCACCAGCACCTTGCTGGGATTCCACATATACCCCAGTCCCTGCTCGATGCTGCGGTCCGGATAAGAAGGGTCCGGCGTGCCGATGCACAAAATGCGCACCAGCAGCACCAGAGAAATCAACAGCAGCAACGGCATGAACCAGCGCGAAAACATTTCGATGCCCTTGCTGATGCCACGGTAAATAATTACCAGATTCAGCAAAATAACCCCGACGACGATCCACAGCAGCCCGTTGTCCGACAACAGGGCGTTCCCGTCACCGTACATGCCCGTGAAACTGAAAAAAGTCTGCGCCGTCCCCTCCGCCGTGGCAAAAACCTCCGGACGGGTGAGCATCTTCCAGAAATAGCCGCAACACCACGCTTCCACCACCATGTAGTAAAAAGCCACGGATGAAGGCCCCAGAACCGCCAGCACGCCCAGAAACTTCCACAGCCTGGACCCTTTGGTCAGGTACCAGAACACGCCGGGGGCGCAATGGGCGCCCATCTGGCCGCCGCGCCGCCCGATGGACCACTCCGCCCATGCCACGGGCACGCCCACCAGAACCAGCATGAGCCCGTAAGCCACCATGAAGGCGCCCCCTCCATATTGGGCGGCCAGCCCCGGAAAGCGCAAAAAATTTCCCAGCCCGACGGCACTGCCGGCCACAGCGAGAATCACGCCGATTTTTCCGGACCACTCATCTTGTTGCGCCTTTGAGGATGACATGGAGGGAATACTGACAAAAAAAGCTTCATTTTCAAGAGAAAACAGGCTCGTTTGGAACGAATGAGGCATCATTGCCGCTTGACTTTCGTCCGTTTTTTGGAATCATTCTTTTAGAACCAAACCAAAAAACAATCATGCTTCTCATAGGAAAACCGGCACCTCATTTCAGCGCAAATGCAGTTGTAAACGGTACCATCGTACCGGATTTCAGCCTTGACCAGTTCAAGGGCAAAAAATACGTAATCCTGTTCTTCTACCCGAAGGATTTCACCTTCGTGTGCCCTACCGAGCTGATCGGCTTCCAGGAAGCCCTGGGCGAATTCGACAAGCGTGACGTAGCCGTCGTCGGCTGCTCCACGGACAGCGAATTCTCCCACTGGGCCTGGATCAACACCCCCCGCAGCCAGGGCGGCATCCAGGGCGTGACCTACCCCATCGTCTCCGACATCAACAAGACCATTTCCGCCGACTACGGCGTACTGGCCGGCGATGAGGAAATTGACGAAGACGGCAATGTGGAAGTCAACGGGGAACTGATCGCCTACCGCGGCCTCTTCCTGATTGACAAGGACGGCATCGTCCGCCACCAGCTCATCAACGACTTCCCGCTGGGACGCTCCATTGATGAAGCCATCCGCGTAGTTGACGCCCTCCAGCACTTCGAACTGTACGGGGAAGTCTGCCCCCTTGGCTGGCACAAGGGAGACGCGGCCATGACCCCGTCCCACGAAGGCGTGGCCTCCTACCTCAGCAAGTAAAACAGCCCCCGGCAATATTTCAAGGCCGCTCCCCCCTCCGGGGAACGGCCTTTTTTCATCCCCGCCTTTCCCTTTTTCCCAATCAGGCGCCATATCCGGCCATGCGGCAGCCGCCCTTCCCGCGGGATGAATTTTTGCGTCCGCCGCGCCTGGAAAACCTGCCCTTCCCACTGCCGGAGGAACTGTCATAAACCGGGAAGAATACGCGCGCGCCCCTTGAGCCGGGCAGGAGCGTTTGCTACATCCTTCATATGAATATCATGGCAGACGCATCCCCCAGAGAAGACATCTGGACAAAAACCATGGACTTCCTGAACATGCCGGACTGGCTCAAGTTGGAAATGGTGCAGTCCGCGGGAGTCAAAATCCTGCACGTGGCGGTATGGCTGGTAATCAGCTGGATACTCCTGAAACTGCTCTGCCAGGTGCTCAAAAAAATCACTATTTTGAAAATGTCGCCCCAGGCCTCCCGCCTGACGGTGAAAATCGTCAAAAACGTCGGCTATATCATTATAGGCGTGGAAGCCTTTGCCCTGATGGGGTTCGATATCCTGACCCTGCTGGGCGCGGCCAGCATCATCGGCGTCGCCGTAGGCTTCGCCTCCCAGACCTCCCTGTCCAACATCATCAGCGGCCTCTTCCTGGTAGGGGAAAAGCAGATTAACCTGGGGGATATGATTGAAGTGAATGGAATTACCGGAAACGTGGACTCCATCAACCTGATGTCCGTCCAGCTCCGGCTGCCGAACAATACCATGGTGCGCATCCCCAATGAAATAATCATCAAAAATCCGGTCAGCAATATCACCCGTTTTTCCACGCGCCGGTGCGACCTGAGTCTGGGCGTGGACTATAACTGCGACATTGAGCATGTCGTGAACGTTCTCCGGGAAATAGTCAAACAAAACAAATTCTGCCTGGACGACCCCGCGCCCCTCATCTCGTTTTCAGGGTTCCAGGACTCTTCCCTGGGCTTTACCGTAGGCGCCTGGTGCCAGAAAGAAAATTTCCTGGACTGCAAGAAAACGCTTGCCCATGACATCAAGCGCCGCTTTGAGGAAGAAGGCATTTCCTTCCCCTTCCCTACCTGCAGCCTGGAGAGCAGAAGCCCCATCAAGGTGGAAATTTCCGGACCTCCGGAGAAAAATCAATAAGGAAGCTCTTTTTGCTTTCTTTTTGCCCCGTGAAATTTCAATCTTGTCTGCGTAAAATCCGCATCTATGTCTGATACATCCGCACCCGCCTATCGAAGAATCCTCCTGAAACTCAGCGGGGAAGCCTTGCGCAGCCCCGGCAGCATGGACAACATTTCCCCGGAAATCGTCGCCCGCATTGCTGAAGAAATCGCCCAGGCGCACCGCTCCGGCATCCAAATAGGCCTGGTCGTGGGCGGCGGCAATTTCTGGCGCGGGGCGAAAGCCAGCGTGCGCGGCATGGACCGCGCCACGGCGGATTACGTGGGCATGCTCGCCACCGTGATGAACGCCCTGGCTCTTCAAAGCGCGCTGGAACGGGCGGGAGTCCCCTGCGTGGTGCAATCCGCCATTGAAATGAAAAACGTCGCGGAATCCTTCATCCGCCTGAGGGCCCGCTCGTATCTGGACAACAATAAAATCGTCATCTTCGCCGCCGGCACCGGCAACCCGTTCTTTTCCACAGACACCACGGCCGCCCTGCGCGCCAGCGAAATCAATGCGGAAGTGGTCATGAAGGCCACCTCCGTGGACGGAGTGTATGATGCGGACCCCAAAAAAGTCTCCGGAGCCAAGCGATTTGACACCATCTCGTATCAGGAATGCCTGGAACGCCAGCTCAAAGTGATGGACTCCACGGCCTTCACCCTGTGCATGGACAACAAAAAACCCATCATCGTATTCGACATGCACACGCCGGGCAACATCACGCGCGCCCTTCTCGGGGAACCGATCGGCACCATCATCAGCTGAGCCCCCCATTCCCTCTCAACCCACTAAAAACACTTAGCACCTACCATCACCATGGACGCAGAAACATTATTATTGGAAACGGAGGAATCCATGCTCAAGGCCGTGGACTTCGCCAAACAGGAATTCTCCGGCGTACGCACGGGCAAAGCCTCCCCCGGCCTCGTGGAAAACCTGGACGTGCATGTCTCCAGCTACGGCTCCGTCATGAAGCTGAAGGGCCTGGCCGTCATCAGCACGCCGGAACCCCGCCTCATTCTCATCCAGCCCTTTGACCCGAGCACCGTTCACGACATCGGCCGCGCCATCAATGAAAGCAAGCTGAACCTCAATCCCCTGGTGGAAGGCCGCTCCATCCGCCTGCCCATTCCCGCCCTCACGGAAGAACGCCGCAAAGACCTTGTAAAGCTTGTCAAATCCCAGGCGGAAGAAGCCCGCGTACGCGTGCGCGGCGCCCGGAAGGCCGCCATGGATTCCGCCAAAAAGCTCAAGGCGGAAAACATCGTCACGGAAGACGGCCAGCGCGACCTGGAAACGCAAATCCAGAAGCTGACGGACAAATACGTGAAGGAGATTGACGAGCTGGTGGCCGTCAAGGAAAAGGATATCATGACCATCTAAACCGGAAACACCCATCCCCAACCATTTGACGACAATGACAGACAACGTAACCAACTTCCTCGCCTCCGGCATCGAAATCAAGGGAACCATCCGTTTCCAGAATGACATGCACATCGACGGCAAAATCGAAGGCGAAATCATCTCCGACAAGGGAAAAGTCACCATCGGGGAAACCGCCCAAATCAAGGGTGACATCACTGCCGGAGACGTCCGCATCTATGGCAACGTGGAAGGCAAGGTCACCTCTGACCGCTGCGAACTCAAGCAGCAGGCCCGCGTCGTCGGAGACATGAAAACGCGCAGCCTCGCCATGGAGGAAGGCGCCCACCTGCTGGGCCGCACGGAAATCGGCTAAAAAACAGCCGTCCTGTTCTTCCCTGGCGTGCCTTGATACGGCCCGCTTCTCCAAAAGCACGAAAGCGCGCCGGGGGTTTCAGGAGGCGGAAGAATGCTGTTTGGCACAAAGACCCTCCGGCAAAAAAAACGCTCCTTCCTTCTGTCAGAACTATCGACGGATACCGCGCAGGCGCATCGCCGCCTGCGTTTTTTATTGAGTCCCTGCGCCCCTCCCCGCCTCTGGAAAAATATCCGTAACCGGAGCAGGCGGAACTTGCCCTGATGCTGAAAAGCCCCACTGGGCAAACTCTCCAATTCTTAAGGAACGAAAAACGCCGTCTCCTGCGGCGGCCTTCATCCGTTGATGTCAAAAACGCCTGATCACCCTGCATGGATTCCCAACAGCAACACAGCCGGCCGGTATGGAATGAGTAACGACGCTTCCCGCTCCAATAACGGAGCCTTTTCCTATCGTCACGCCCGGCAGCAGAACGCTGCCGCCTCCAATCCATACCTGATCCTCTATTTCTACCGGCAGTGCATAAGTTCGGAAAAACGTTCCCTTACCTTCTTCACATTCCGTCACAAGGCGTTCCTGAGGCAAGACCGGATGCGAAGCCGTATAAATCTGAACATTGGACGCAATCAACACCTGGCTGCCAATGTGAATGGGCGCATTATCCACCAACGTGCAGTTCATGCCGATGATCACGTTGCTCCCTAAAAAGATGTTCTTTCCGTAGTCGCAATGAAAGGGAGTATCTATCGTCACGTTATCCCCAATCCCTCCCAGCAATTCCTGAAGAATTTCACGTCTTCTCCGCGTATCGCCATACGCGGAAAAATAATATTCCCTTGTCAATTCCCTCGCCCGGGCGATTTTCCTTAACGCATCAGGACTTGCCGTTTCCAAAAAATCTTTTGCTTCATAACGCATGGCTTTCCTCCTGACGAAAACTGTTTTCAACGGCTCCCGGCAACAGATCATAAATGGAACAGCCTGTTTTCTTTTCAAAGAACGCCTTGAGCTGAAGAATTTTTTTCCACCGGTCCACCGTAAACGGATGCACTCCATAACGGATTGTCACATCTACAAAACGTTTTTCCAAAAGGCAGAAGCCTGTAGGCAAGGCCAAAGCATCACATAACTGGACCAGACGGTCATAGTCGTCATAGACTGCGTTCTCTACAAAATTTTTCATGAACAGGTAATCCTCTTCACTCACGTCAAACGTGCCGATAGAAGTATGGATATCCTGTATCATAAACGCATGGGAAATGCAAATCTGCGCAGCCTTGTTCCAGCCTCTTGCCGAACAATAGCGGTACCCGTCTATTAAATGTTTTTCGGAACTTACTCCGGCATGCCGTCCAATATCATGCAACAACCCCAGAACATAAGCCTTTTCGCCGGACAACCCTTTACAATGTGACGCTATATTTTCACAGGCCTGCGCTACATGGCGGGAATGTTCCGCCCAGCCTCCCGGGTTGGATTCATATGCTTCCCTGATTGCCCGTTCCGCGGTTTTTCTGTCCGGCTCCATCTCAGTCATGGCTATCACTATAGCGCATTCCCACGGAAATAAATATCATTTACCTGCCATTAAATATCACGATTCCGCCATTTTCTCCGGTATTCGGTTGGGGTGCAATAAAAATATTCCCGGAAAATCTTTCCAAAATAACTGCTGCTGCCCAATCCGCAGGAATAACCTACGTCCGTAATGGGAATCCTGATGTCAGCCAGCATCCGGCAAGCTATTTGCAAACGATAGCTTCTGATATATTCCACCGGCGTCATATGCAGGCAATCACGAAATGTTCTGAAGCATTCCCTTTCACTTAAAAAAGCCGCCGCCGCGAGTTCCTGAACAGCAATTTTCCCGGAATAATGTTCATGGACATAGGCCATCATCTGCTTTATTTTATCATCCCTTTTATTGCATTCTTTTCTTTGAGCGGAAAAAGGGAATTGGTTAAATATCCTCATCCAGATTTCCGACAGGGCATTCCTCAACTTCATTTCATACCCAAATTCACGATCTGAAAGTTGAAAAGAATCCCGTATCAGTTCCAGAATTTTTTCATCCCGGGGATTTGCAGGGGAGAAAGAGATCAATTCCACCTCCCGATCTGAAACAACTGGAGAAATATATTTTTGTCCTATCCGGCTCCCATTCCCTCCATCAAGCAGGGATACATCAAAAATATGAAGCAACTGGACGTTTTTTCCGTATGTATGCACTGCTGTCTTTGTCCGATGCAATACATTGGAATTCACCATACCGCCGGATCCTGACGGGAAACAAGCTGTTCCCTTTGGAGTATAATATTCAAGAGAACCGCTCTCTATAAAAAATAACTCCACCGCCTGATGCCAATGCCAAGGAACAGACTGCCCCGGATACTTGTCAAGTTCCGCCCGTGAAGCTATGTATGGGAAATCGGGTGAAAAGCCCGGAAGAGCTTCTTCTCTGCTTCCCATCTGGAATTCAATATTTTGTCTATTTTTCACATCCCGGCGTTCTCTCTAATTCACGCTCATCCGTATATATTCTTTCCCGTGATCCTTCCATCACAAAACCTTTTTCTGCCGGGCATTTGGAAAAAGCCGGGAAAACAGGCGATCGGGCAAGGAGGGAAAGCATTCCCTCCTTCCCAAACAGCGCCCATAAAACCGGGCAGGATAAATCATTCAGCCCCGCCATGCATCGCCCCCCATGAAAACGGGAACGATTCTCCGGGAAATTATTCCCCGGCAGGCGGGCGCACGACGGACCAGGAACGCGGCTGGGCGGGATCCAGAGCCTTCCTGATAAAGGCGTTCATCCGGGACAGATCCATCTTCCTGATAGCGTTCGTCTGCTGTTCAAACGCTTCCAAAGGCAGACCGAACAGGATATCCAGCGCCAGCATCTGGCACAACGTTCCATTGGACTGCATGGCCAGCAGACGGGAAGACAGGGCGGCCGCCCTGGTGCGTTCCAGCTCCTCCTCCGTCATGCCCTGTTCATAAATCATCTCCAGGGTTTCTTCCAGCCTCCGCCCGGCTTCCTCCAATTGTTCCGGGGAGGTCCCCAGATAGAAGCAGATGCCTCCGGCATCCATGCCGATGAACAGGGAAGAACTGGCATAATAGGCCAGTCCGGCTTCCTCCCGGATATTGGTGAAAACGGGACCGGCCATATCACTGCACCAGGACTGGAACAACAGAGCCTGGGCCATCTCCGGGGAAGCCACGTCCACGCCCGGCACCCCCACTACCAGCACGGCCTGCTGTTTGTCCAGGACGGCCACTTCCCGGCCGGCCCGCAGCGCGGGCGTGGGAGTCAGGGCCGGAGGCGTTCCCGCCCTCATGCCTCCCAGATGTTTTTCCAGAAGAGGCAGAACCTCTTCCTTCCTGACATCTCCGGAAATGCAAATCACGGCATTGGAGGCGCAGATAATGCGTTCATATTGCCTTTTGATGTCCTGAACCGTCAGTGAAGACAGGCTTTCCGGCGTGCCGGAAGGGGAATTCCCATAGGAGACATGCCCGTAAGCCACCTTCCGCTCCTGCCGGAACGCCACGGAAAGAGGGTCTTCCATATCCTCCTCCGCATCCGCCACAAAAGACTCCTGTTCCCTCAGAAAGGCGTCTTCCGGGAAAGACGGATTCATGACTACGTCCGCCATCAGCTCCAGCCCGGCATCCAGGTCTTCCGCCAGGACCTGACACCCCACGCTCAGGGAATTATTACCGGCGGATGTGTTGACGGCCCCCCCGATGTCTTCCAGAAAACGGGCTATATCCGCGGCGGAACGGGTGGAGGTTCCTTTCAGCAGGCATTCGGCCATCAAGTCCGTCACTCCGGCGTCATGCTCATTTTCCGCACGGCATCCGGCTTTGAACACCATGCAGGCATAGGCCAGCGGCAGGCGATGGTCTTCACGGATCACCACCTTCATGCCGTTGCCAAGAACATGCTCGCTCAGGGCCGTTCCCTCGGCGGCGGAGGCCCCTTCTTCATCCCCGGCATTGCTGCCCGGGGGGTCCAGGCTGACTTCCGTCACATTCGGGGAAGACAGCCAGGTGGAACAAACGCGGCGCAAATCTTCCGTTGTCACCCGTTCAATAGCCTCCTGCCATTCGGAAGACAGGTTCAAATTGCGCGCGCCGAACCAGTCCGCCCCCATTTCCGAGGCCATCCCGGAAGCAGAACTCCTGCGGCGCAGGCGGCTGACACGGGTCTGTTTGCAAACTCTCTTCAGGTCCTCCGTAAAATCCTCTTCCGCCAGATTGCGAAGCTCCTGGAGCACCAGGTCCCGCACTTTGTCGCGCTGGGCGCGGTCCACGTCAATGCTGATGGTGAACGCCCCCTCATCCGTCTCAGACTGGTTGGAATGCACCTCAATGCCGTACACCAGCCCCAGGCGGTCATGGAACTTTTCATAAAAACGCGCGGAACGTCCGCCGCCCAGAATGCTGGACAGCGCGGAAAGGGCCGGCGTATCCGGATGGGCGGAACAGGGCAGGCGCCAGGCAAGGTGCAGCTTGGAATAAGGCACGGCAAACTCCTTCCGAACCCTGCGGGAACCGAACTGGTGAGGTTCATGGGGAATGGGTTCCCGGTTCAGGGGACGGGATTTCAGGTCTTCCACCAGCAATTCCAGATGGGAAAGAATCTCCGCGGCATCCACATCTCCCGCGATGGAAAGAACCACGTTATTCGGAACATAACGGCTGGCATGGTAATCCAGCACGTCCTGCCGCGTCAGGCAGTCAAAGGCGGCGCGCTCACCCAGCACGGGCCAGCGGCGGGGATGCTTGAGATACAGCGTCTGCATCAGAAGCTGGTAGGCCACGGAATCGGGATCATCCGCATACATGGCCATCTCCCGACGCACCACCTCCTTCTCCCGCTCCATCTCGTCTTCCGGGAACGTGGGGAAAAATACAAGCTCCGTCAGAAGATTCAGAAAAATCTGCCAGGACTCCGCAGGGCCGTCTATGTAGTACACGGTGCGGTTCACGCTGGTATACGCGTTCCAGTGGCCGCCGCGTTCCTGCACCTTGCGGGCCAGCTCCTGCCCGGAGAAATGCGCCGTTCCCTTAAACACCAGATGCTCCAGCAAATGGGAAAGTCCGCTCCCCTGCCAGTGCCCCTCATTCATGGACCCCGTGCCAACCCAGTACTGGAGGGACACTACGGGATGAGACTTGTCCTCCTTGATCAAAACCGTCAAACCATTTCCAAAACGGCGCGTCACAGGTTCCTTGGCTGAACTCATGTTCCTACCGTGCCTCAAGAAATCGCCCCATGCAAGCCGGCGCTCCGTACATGCCCCCGGACTGTCAAACTTACTCCGGAGTCCAAAAGCGCGTCCTCATCAAAAAAAACCGCCTTAAAAAAGCATCCTCTCCGCATATTTTTTTGAACAAATATCGCTCCCTGCCGCTCTATCAGTCGTAGAGCGGCAGCTCCTCTGCCGCAGCATTACCAACACCACAAACCTCACATCTCATTATATGAAAAAGATCCTCGCTGTAGCAGCCTTCGCGTTCGCCTTCAGTGTCAACGGTTACGCCCAGGAGGCAGCCGCTCCGGCGGACTCCCCCGCCCCCGCAGCCCAGAAGTGCTGCAAGAAAGATAAAAAGTGCCCCAGGAAATGCGCCAAGGAAGGCAAATGCCCGGAAAAGTGCGGCCAGCCTTGCAGCAAAGGGGAAAAGCCCTGCGGCTGCCCCAAAAAGGAAGAAGCCCCCAAGGCCTGACCCGTCAAAACCGTTAGAATAAATACGAACCCTTGCCGGAAGGTTCCGGCAAGGGTTTTCTCCGCCGTAAGGGCGCAACCGCGGCCCTTCCGGTGACTGCGAAATTACTTGATCTTAACCTTCAATCCGTTTTATAAATCGTCATCATGAAAACAGCTTCCATTCTTACCATCGGCTGTGCAGTCATGGCGCTGTCCATTACTTCCTGCACCAACTTCGGTTCCCCGAACACCTATAACCTGAATGAAATCGGCGGAGCCCAGGAAACCTATACCGGCACGGTCACCAGCGTGGAAAACGTCAAAATCCAGGCCAATAACGCCAACACCGGCACCGGAATCGGCGCCGTGGCGGGCGGGTTGACCGGCGCCATGTTCGGGGGCGGCAACGCCAAATTCGCGACGGCGGCGGGCGGCGCCATTCTGGGCGGCATCGCCGGCAACCAGATTGACAAGGCCATCAACAACACGACCGGGGAACGCATCACCGTGCGTCTGGACCAGAAAAGGAACGGCACCCGCAACTACACGGTCGTCCAGGTCGCCAGCAGGAACAACCCGATCCAGGTCGGACAGCGCGTGCGCGTGATCATCGGCAACAACGGTTCCCGCGTGCTGGCCTATTAATTGGAAATCCACTACTGACCAAGCTATATACCGGCATGATCTTCGGCACCTTACCCGGCGGCGCACCTGTAGAATTGTTTGAACTGTCTTCCGACAAGCTGACGGTACGCATCAGCAACTACGGGGGGCGCATCATCTCCGTCGTCAAGGACGGCATGGACATGATCGTAGGGCCCAAGCGCTTTGAAGACATGCTGAAAGACACCTGTTATTGCGGTGCGATTTGCGGCCGCGTCGCGAATCGCATCGCAAAAGGCAGGTTCTCCATTGACGGGGATTCCCGCACCGTGGCCGTCAACAACGGCCCCAACCACCTGCACGGCGGCATCCAGGGGTTCGACAGCAAAATCTGGCAGGTGCAGGAAGCCGGGCGCAATACGCTGGTGCTGACCCTGCACTCCGCAGACGGGGAGGAAAATTACCCCGGCAACCTGGAAGTGGTAGCCACCTACACCGTGGTGGAAGAAACCCTTCACCTCCGCCTGGAAGCGTACGCGGACGCAGCCACAATCGTCAATCTCACCAACCACGCTTACTGGAACCTGTCCGGCAAGCCCACCATTGATTCCATGACTTTGGAGGTACGGGCATCCGCCTATACTCCGGTGGATGCCACCAATATCCCCGACGGCCGTATCCTTCCCGTGGAAGGAACGGACTTTGACCTGCGGAAAGCAGCCCTGCTGGGGGAACGCAATTCCGCCGCCCGCCCGAACACCGCCGCCGGGCTGGACCATAACTACGTGCTGGATTCCGAACCGGGAGACAAAATCGCCGCCATCCTTCTTGACCCGGAATCCCGGCACCGCCTGATTGTGGCGACGGACGCTCCCGGCCTCCAGGTATATACCGGGGAATACCTGCCCCAGGCGCGCCAGGGAATAGCGTTGGAAGCCCAGGGCTTCCCCAATGCCGTCAATACCCCCCACTTCCCCAGCGTAATTCTGCGTCCCGGCCAATCCGCCACGCGCAACATTACCTGGACCGTCAGATAGACGGCCTGCCTGAATCCCGTTTCCGAATAAAAAACGGCGCTTCAACAGCACCCGGCGCGGTTTTTCCCGTTCAGGCACGCGGCGTCAGGATGTCCGCGCAAAGCCCTTTCGCCACTGCCTTTTGGCGCCCATCCGCGATGCGTTCCTGGGAACGGCTCACAAAAACCAGCTCCGCAACGGAAACCGGATTGGCCCGATATTGCTCAGGCAAGCAGGCAAACGCCTCCGTCAGGGACGCCGCGTGCTCCGCCCCAATTCCCCAGTGCAGGAACAAACTCCGGCCGGAGCCTCCCCGTCCCGGGAGGAAACAGCCTTATTCACAGCCCTGAACCGCTCCGCCATTTCCCGATAGACGGAATCCGCCAAGGCAGCCCTCCCGGATGCGCGGGCGCTTATTCAGCCTGTTGACCCTTTTGGCGATGGTCACAGACTCATCCCCATCCGTTCATACATGGAGGACAGCGTCAACCTTCTCTTCATGATCCGTTCTCTGGAACGTATCGGAGACATTGCCAGAACCATCGCCGCCACCGCCGTCTTCCTGAAGGAAGCCACGGACATCCGTCACGGTAAAGAAAGATAAAACAATTCCTGCCTGTACGGCAATTCCCTGTTGCCCGTACAAAGATCATGATGAACAACATGATCCGAATTTCGTGCGTCAGAGGCTTCCCCCATAAGTCCTAACGGCTCATCTTCTCAACAGCTGTGTTTTTACACACCATCCTTCAAATAATCACAACTGCCAAATTATCAGCATACAGTCAACAAACATTCCAGGAATATGCGGCAAAGGATGGAATGGGGCAAAACAAACAGTTTTCCCAGCGCCACAATTACTCTCCGGGAAAAGGAATAATTCATAACGTCAACCGGAGAGACTCAATACAACTGCATGCTCCAGGAAGGTAAGGAAACAAGGCATCTGCCCCTCGCACGCATCCTTTCACCTTCACGGCCAATAGCTTGAAAACGGAGAAAACCGGCCTTTTACTCTCAATCTCTGAAATTTTACAGCCGTCCATTCCCTGCTCTTCTACCATTTTTATTTACATAAAAAAACAAATAATAAAATAATATCTCATATTCATTGATTCATATTGACACTTCCGGAGGATAAGAGTAACTAATCCCTATTATTCATATCGGAATACAAAAGAAATCTAAATCCATCCCTGTAAAGCACGTCACGATGAACATTTACACCTCCATATCGAAACTGGTCGGGAAAACACCTCTTCTGGAGCCAAGGAATTATGCCCAGGCACATCGTCTGAATGCCCGGCTCCTGCTCAAGCTGGATCACCTGAATCCGGCAGGAAGCATGAAAGACCGTATCGCACTCGCCATGATCAACGAGGCAGAAGCATCGGGCCAGCTCCAATCGGGTTCCGTCATCATTGAACCAACCAGCGGCAACACGGGCATTGCGACGAAATATTCTAAAAGCCTACGGAGCCGATATTGTCCTGACGGAAGACAGCCAGGGAATGAAAGGAGCCATTGCCAAAGCCCAGGATCTGGCGGCCACTACTCCGGGCTCCTTCATTCCCAGCCAATTCACCAACCCGACCAATCCCAGGGCCCACTATGAAACGACAGGGGTTGAAATATGGGAAGATACGGACGGAGAAGTAGATATCGTCGTAGCCGGAGTAGGCACCGGAGGAACAATAACCGGCATAGGCAGACTGCTCAAGGAACGCAAACCCGGAGGAATCACCGTCATTGCCGTGGAACCGGCAGATTCCCCCGTATTATCCGCCGGCCAGGCAGGAAGCCATCAAATTCAAGGAATAGGAGCCGGCTTTATCCCAGAAACCCTGGATACGGATATCTATGATGAAGTCATCACCGTTTCCAATGAAGATGCCTTTTCCACAGCTAAAGAACTGGGCGTCAGAGAAGGAATTCTGACCGGGATTTCCAGCGGGGCAGCCCTATGGGCAGCCGTCCAGGTTGCTAAGAGAAAAGAGAATACAGGGAAAAATATAGTAGTGATCCTTCCCGATTCAGCGGACCGGTACTACTCAACTCCCCTGTTCATCTGACATCCCGCTTTTTTCTACCAGATACGGCTATCTGCCTTCAACCGGCTCAACATTCATGAACGCTCATTCCCCAACCGCTACAGACACGTTGCGACAAGCCGCGGCGCAATACGAAGGAAACCTTGTTTTTGCCACATCATTCGGGGCAGAAGACCAGGTGCTTACCCATATGATCTCCCATCTTGGCCTGAATATTCCTCTGGCTACTTTGGACACGGGGCGTCTGTTTCCGGAAACCTATGAACTCTGGGCAAGAACGGAGGAAATATACGGCATTCGCATTATTCCTTATTTTCCGGCAGCGGAAGAAGTGGAAAGCATGATTCTGGACAAAGGCGTCAACCTGTTCCGCAACAGTGTGGAAAACCGTCACAAATGCTGCAATATCCGCAAACTGCGCCCTCTGGAAAGGCTCCTTGCCGGAAAAAAAGCGTGGATTTGCGGATTACGCTCCACCCAGTCCATCACCCGGAAAGGACTTCATATCACAGAAAACGATGAGGCGAACGGCATCATCAAAATCAGCCCGCTGGCCCACTGGTCAGAAGAGGATGTCTGGAACTATATCCGCGCCTACGGCGTTCCCTACAATCCTCTTCATGATGCAGGATTCCCCAGTATCGGGTGCGCCTGCTGCACAAGAGCCGTCAAAAGGACAGAAGACGTACGCGACGGACGATGGTGGTGGGAAGAAAAAGAACACAGGGAATGCGGCCTACACCGCAGGCCAAGACATTAACAATCAAAAAAAGAACATACAAAATGAACAGCATTTGCAGACTCAGCCAGCTTAAGCAGCTGGAGGCAGAAAGCATTCACATTTTCCGGGATGCCATCAGCCAGTTTGAAAATCCCGTACTTCTTTATTCCATCGGGAAAGACTCCTCTGTACTGGTCCACTTGGCCAGAAAGGCATTCTATCCCGGCAGGCTCCCCTTCAAGCTTCTTCATATAGACTCCACATTCAAATTCCGCGAGATGATAGAATTCCGGGACAGATTCGTTCAGGAAAATGATCTGGATCTGATTGTCCACAGTAACCAGGAAGGCATTGCCGCCGGCGTTAATCCTTTTACTTACGGCAGCCGCAAATACACGGATATTATGAAAACACAGGCATTGATTCAGGCGTTGACCGCAGGAAAATATGATGCCGTGTTCGGAGGAGCCCGCCGCGACGAAGAAAAATCACGGGCCAAGGAACGAATTTTCTCTTTCCGGGATAAATTCAACCAATGGGACCCCAAAAATCAACGACCGGAATTATGGAACATTTACAACGGCCGTATCAATCCGGGAGAAAGCGTCCGTATCTTTCCTCTGTCCAACTGGACGGAACTGGATATCTGGCAATATATCCGCCTGGAAAAAATACAGGTGGTGGACCTGTATTTCGCTAAACCCCGTCCCATTGTGGAACGTGACGGCTCCCTGATTATGGCGGACGACGACCGCCTGCCTTTGGAACCGGGGGAAACACCGCAGATGAGAACCGTCCGTTTCCGTACGCTGGGCTGCTACCCTCTAACCGGAGCCATAGAATCTACAGCCCGCACTGTAGAAGAGATTGTGGCGGAAATGCTGGAAACCAGGCTGAGCGAGCGTTCTTCCCGCATCATTGACCACGATGGTGATGCCTCCATGGAGCAGAAAAAACGGGAAGGATATTTTTAACCCCTATTATGAATCATTCTGACGACACCTCTTCTTTTTACCATTATGGACATCGACTCATACCTGAACGAACACGAAAATAAAAGCCTCCTGCGCGTACTTACCTGCGGTTCCGTGGACGACGGGAAATCTACACTCATCGGACGCCTTCTTTATGACAGCAAACTGATTTTCGACGACCAGCTGGCAGAACTGCGCAAAGCCAGTGAAAAAAATGGAACTACGGGGGCAGGCAACATTGATTACGCCCTGTTGCTGGACGGCCTTAAAGCGGAACGGGAACAGGGAATAACCATTGATGTAGCCTACCGGTACTTCACCACACCCCGCCGCAAATTCATCATTGCCGACTGTCCCGGCCATGAACAATACACACGGAACATGGCCACCGGAGCTTCCACGGCGGACGCGGCCATCATCCTGATTGATGCCCGCCACGGAGTACTCACACAAACGAAGCGGCATGCGTTCATCGCCTCTCTTCTGAAAATACGGCACCTCATCGTAGCCGTCAACAAGATGGATCTTCTGAATTACTCTGAAGAAAAATTCCGGAAGATTGAAGAAGAATTCGGAAGCTTCACGCAACAGCTGAATATCCCGGACGTTCGTTTCGTTCCCATTTCCGCCATTGAAGGGGAAAATGTGACGCAGACAACAGGGAAAACGCCCTGGTACCGGGGAGATCATCTGCTTTCCATCCTGGAAACGCTGGATTCCAGCGACAGCAGGAATCTCCGGGATTTCCGCTTTCCGGTACAGACAGTCATACGCCCCAATCTCGATTTCCGGGGGTTCGCCGGTTCCATTACTTCCGGAGCCATCCGCAGGGGTGACCCTGTCGTCACGCTGCCTTCGTTCCAAAACAGCCGGATCAAGAGGATCGTTACTCCGGACGGAGATCTGGAAGAAGCATTCTCTCCCCAGGCCGTCGTATTGGAACTTGAGGATGAAATAGATATCAGCAGCGGTGACATGATCGTCAAAAAAGGGAATCTCCCCCATATCGAAGATCGGCTGGAGGCCCGTGTCATCTGGATGTCTGAAAAACCCCTTCTTCCCGGAAGCAAATACATGATTCGCCATGCGGGCAGAAATATCCAGGGGCGGATAGCAGAACTCCAGTACGACATAGACGTCAATACACTGGAAAGCCGCCATGCGACACAGCTTCCTCTGAACCATGTCGGTCGTATCGTCCTGGAAACAAGTTCCCCCTTGTTCTATGATTATTACCGGGATAACCGCTCCGGAGGAGCTTTCATCCTGATTGACCCGCTGAATAACGTCACGGCGGGAGCCGGTATGCTTCGCCCTCCTCACAGAGATAAGGCTCCCGAAAAAGAACAGGAGCAACTTCCGACATTCGTTTCAAGCGATGAACGCGCAGAGACCTTCGGGCATGGCGGAAAACAAATTTACATAGCGGGAGAAGACAGCGAACTGGCGCGCAGCTTCGCCAAGCAGCTGGAAAGGGAACTCCACCGGCTCAAGGCCCATACCTACGGTCTGGATTTCAAGGCGGAAGGCGTATGGGGAAGATCCGCTAAAGAAATCGTCAATGCCTCAGGCCTGCTGGCCGAAGCGGGGCTGATGAGCATTGCAGTATTGCCGGGACTTCCCGTCCTGCCCAGAAACACCAAGGGAGCCTACTGCATCTGGCTGGGGAATGTCGTCTCCGCGCCAGAAACGGCAGACCGCATCCTCCCCCCCGCAAAGGCAAATGAAAATACCGCGTTTCTTCTGGCGCGCACTCTCTATGTGGAATTTTGATTTTATCCCATTTTAATACCCGTTCCATCATTTTATGAAAACTCAGCCTCTTGCATTAAATGCTCTTCTCTGCGTTGGCGCTCTCCTGGCTCCAGCCTTTCTGGCATCCTGTCGGGAAGCCCCCGAACGGCAGGCCCAAATACGCTTTGGCCTTTTTCCCAACGTAACCCATGTCCAGGGGCTGGTTGCCAGGCATTTCAGCCGCACGGGGGAGGGATGGTTTGAAAAACGCATCTTTGAACGGACGGGAAAAAACATCTCCATTCTATGGTATGCTTACAACGCCGGCCCTGGCGCTATGGAAGCCATGTTCGCCAATTCCCTGGATTTTACCTACGTTGGGCCGGGCCCTGCCATTAATGCGTATTCCAAATCCAACGGAACTCTCCTGCAAATCGTAGCGGGAGCCGTACAGGGAGGGTCCGGACTGGTCGTTCCCACCCATTCCGGAGCATGCACGCAAAAAGACTTTCAAGGGAAAATCATCGCTACCCCCCAATTGGGCAATACTCAGGATATAGCCTGCCGGACATGGTTGGCCCTGGGAGGCGTAACAGTCACTCAAACCGGAGGAGACGCAAGCATACTTCCTACCCCCAACCCAGAACAGATACCCCTCTTGCGTCAAGGCAAACTGGACGGCTCCTGGACTGTAGAACCATGGATTAGCCGCCTGGAAAAAGAAGCCGGAGGCAAGCTCCTGTTTCTTGAAAAGGATGCCGTAACCACTGTTCTGACAGCCCAAAAGGATTTCCTGGAAAAACAGCCGGACGTGGCGCAGGCCATGATTGAAGCTCACAGAGAACTCACTCTCTGGATCATCGGACATCCCCAGGAAGCTCAAAAAATCGTCGTAGAAGAATTGAGGGAACTCACCCGTTCCAGCATTGATCCCGCTTTAATTATCCATGCGTGGCCCAGGTTAGTTCTCACGAATGAAATATCCGAAGAAAAGCTCCACGAATTAGCCAAGGATACGGTACGGACCGGATTTTACAAGAAACTCCCCCACGTCGAAGGCATCATCCGGAATGATAAAAATAATCCCGTCCATGAGTAGATTATCCATACGAAACGTTTCCAAAAGTTATTTTTCCAGAAAAAAATCGCTTCTGGCTCTTTCTTCCGCCAATCTGGACATAGGGGAAGGAGAATTCATCTGCCTGGTAGGTCCAAGCGGTTGCGGCAAAACAACTCTGCTGAATATGATCGCCGGTCTGATCAAATCGGATACGGGAAGCATCTCCTATGATGGGGAAATAATCTCAGGACCGGGACCGGACAGGACAGTCGTTTTTCAGGATTTCGCCCTGTTCCCCTGGTTAAACGTGCTGCACAACGTAGAATTCGGTCTCCGATTTACCGGAATTCCCCGCGCAAAACGCCTCCAAATATCTTTGGAAAACCTGAAATCAGTAGGCTTGGACAACTTTGCACATGCTCGTATCCATGAACTCTCCGGAGGGATGAAACAGCGCGTGGCCATAGCCCGGGCCCTTGCATTGCGTCCCAGGGTTCTCCTGATGGATGAGCCCTTCGCCGCATTGGATGCCATGACCAGGGAACAGCTTTATGCGGACCTCCAGGCCATTTGCGCCGGGCATGGAATTACCGTCGTCTTTGTCACCCATAATGTACGGGAAGCCGTATGCCTGGGAGACAGAGTCATTTTATTTTCATCCCACCCTGGACGTATTTGCGGAGAATTCTGCATTCGTTTGCCGCGCCCGCGCCAAATCAATGATCCGGGAGTGGCCCGGCTAGCTTCAAACATCACACGGGCATTAAAATCGATTTCCAGGCCCGCAGAAGAAAAACAAGACGCACAAACATTATGCACCCTTCCATAAAAAATATTCTCCAATCCTCAGTATTCATCTTGCTGGCCTTGGCTATATGGGAATACGGTTCTCTATCCGGCTGGTGGAGGCCTTTCCTATTCCCGGCGCCTTCCGCCATAAGCGGCTATCTTGAAGAAGCAATCAGGGACAACTCTCTCTGGGCCGCTACGGTCGTTACTATCCGGAGACTGCTCCTGGGGTACCTGGCCGGAATCTCCATCGGAATTCCGGCAGGACTTTTATCTGCCCGCTTCCAGCTAATGAGAAACACCATCGGAGTTCTGGCATTGGGATTTCAAGGGCTTCCCAGCGTTTGCTGGGTCCCTCTGGCTATCCTGTGGTTCGGCCAGGAAGAAGCGGCCATCCTGTTCGTCGTTGTCATGGGCACCGTCTGGTCGGTCATACTGGCCACAGAAAATGGACTTGCCAACGTCCCTCCGATTTATGCCCGCGCAGCACGGACAATGGGAGCCGGCTCTGCCTACACGCTGCTCTTCGTCACGCTTCCGGCCTCTGCTCCATTCATCGTCAGCGGCATGAAGCAGGGCTGGGCCTTTTCCTGGCGCTCCCTGATGTCCGCAGAAATTTTTGTTCCCATCCTGACAGGACTGGGATTGGGACAGCTCCTGCACTTCGGAAGAGAACTCAATTCCATGGAGCAGGTCATGGGCATCATGTTCGTTATTATTCTCATAGGCCTGCTCTCAGACAAACTCATCTTCTCTCCCCTGGAACAAGCCATCTACAGACGCTGGGGGACTAATTTAGCTTAACCAACAGAAAATATCATGACTAAAGAAGGATACACATCCAACGAACGAATCAAGGAGGAAAGCGATTTCCTCAGAGGAAACATCTCTGACCTCCTCCATGACGACAGCATTACCCATTTCCCGTCCGAAGAAGAATTTCTTTTGAAATTTCACGGGATTACCCAGCAGGATAACCGGGATGAACGGCTTATCCGGAAGAAAAACGGACAGGAAAGAAACTGGTTATTCATGTTGAGGCTGCGCCTCCCCGGGGGCCGCATGACGCCCAGCCAATGGCTGGCCGCGGAAACGCTAAGCGACCAATTCGGCAACGGCTCCCTTAAACTTACGACACGCCAGGCCATTCAAATCCACGGAGTCGTCAAGCAGGATTTGAAACAGACCATGAAGGACATCCACCACGCGGCCATCACCACGATTGCCGCCAGTGGAGACGCCACGCGCAATGTCATGGTTTCTCTGCACCCGGAAGATTCCGGCATCCATGAGACAGTCTTCAATCAGGCCCGGGAACTCTCCCGGAAACTGGAACCGCAGACACATGCCTATCATGAAATATGGCTGGATGCCAAACGTATCTACTCGGGCGCGGAGGAGGAGCCTTTGTACGGTCCCGGATATTTGCCGCGCAAATTTAAAATCGCTTTTACGCTTCCCCCGGAAAATGATGTGGATGTATACGCTCAGGACCTGAGCTTCGTGGCTATTGCAAAAGAGGGGAAACTCCTGGGATATGACATTCTGGCCGGCGGAGGAATGGGCTATGCTTACGGTAATCCCGGTTCTTTCCCCCGCCTTGCGGATATTATCGGATTCTGTTTCCCGGAACAGGTGGAGGAAGTAGCCCGGCAGGTGCTTTTGATCCATAAAGAATTCAGCACCCGCTGCAACAGAAAAACATCCCGGCTCAGGTACACCATTGCCGGCAAAGGGCTGGGCTGGTTCACTAACGAACTTGCAACACGCCTTCCATTTTCGCTTCAAGCGGCCAGACCTTTTTCATTATCTACGAACGGAGACGCCGCAGATGTTCCTGGCCGCCAGACCATTGAAATTGAAGGCGGCCGCATCCAGAATTCAAACAGGCAACAGCTCAAAACCGCTTTTCATGAAATAGCTTCCATTCATCAAGGAGATTTTTTCATCACAGGCAATCAGAATCTGGTCATTGACGGCATCACACCGGATACTGCCGAGCAAATCAAATCCATCATTGGGAAGTACAATCTTCTCCCCAACGATTCGGGGCTCAGGCGCAATTCCTCCGCCTGTACCAGCCTGCCATTTTGCCCGCAGGCCCTTACAGACTCCGAAAGGCTGCTTCCAAAACTGGTGGATGAACTGGAACCGCAGTTAAAAGAACTGGGGCTATGGGACGAAGACATTTCCATCCGCATGACCGGGTGTCCCAACGGATGCTCCAGACCATATCTGGCAGAACTGGCTTTCGTCGGCAGAGGTCCGGGCAAGTACAACATCTGGATGGGCGGTTCCAGAAGAGGAGACAGGCTGGGCTTCATCTATCAGGAATCTGTACCCGTAAAGGAAATCGCAGAGGTGCTCCGACCAGTATTTGCACGTTTTGCGGCGGAACGCAACCAGGGGGAAGGATTCGGTGACTGGAGCATCCGCGCATTACATCCGCAATCTTTATAAAAAGCATAAACACCCGGAGCCGTTCTCGCCGCGGACGCCTCCGGGGTAAATCTTGCTACCTTTGAAAATCAAAGAGATACACTAGAAAATAAAATCATAAAGTCTCATCTTCCCCCAGGAGAAACATTACTCCGTCGCCGCCAGGAACTCTCATTCAGCCCTCCTCTGCCGCAACGGCATAATATTTTCATTAAAAACCTTTAGAATCCTCCTTCTATTCCTTCAAATCCCCCTCCGCTCATTCCATCCTGCTAACGCTGAAACAATACACGGCGGGGTTAATCAGGGCCAGGGGAAGATAAAACACGGCAAAGGAAAGGGAGCCGCCATACAAAACCAGGCACAGGATGGACATGACAAACAGCACGCTGATTTTCAAACTCCGCTCCCAGTCCAGACGGTGCACCAGCCAGACCAGGACGGCGCACACAAAACCGATCACCGCGCACAACACGCCGCCCAGGGCCAGAAACTGCACGTAGCTGGAACAGAACTGCTCCAGCCACCGCACATTATCCGGACTCGGCGGATTACCTTCCCAGGCAAAAACGCCCGGCGGCAACAACACCCACAACAGCACGGAAAGAAATACCAGACGGTCCGTATTAAGGCGATAGGTCATGCGCTTTCATGATACCATTTCCGTGCATAGGATAACAAGGGAAATCGCCCGCGCGCCGCGGTTCATGGAACGGCAGAATTTACAATGGGGCAAAGGCAGGTTCTCCGGCTCCATTGACGGCTATTCCGTCTATTTCCACCAGCCAGCCGGGGCGGCAGACAGGGGCTTTCAGCATCACATGCGGCACTGCGGCCAACGGAGAGTCCATCAGTCGGTTCCGAACCGTTTCCCGGTCCGCCCAGTCGCGCAGGTACACTACGGCCTGCTTCAGGTCGGACAGGCAGCCCCCGCTCCTTTCCATCAGGACGCTCATGTTTTCCAGGGTGCGGGCCGTCTGGCCCACCACGTCCCCCGGATGGACAATGTTTCCCTCCGCGTCAATACTGGCGGTGCCGGAAAGGAAATAATGGGAGCGGTCTCCGTACACGATGCGGACGCCGCGCTCAAAGGCCACCCGGTACACATGCGTGGGGGACAGGTAGTCCGGCGCTTCCATGTACCGGACCTGCCCGGGCTCCAGCCCCACGATGCCCAGACTGTCCATATGCAGCAGGCGGCCCGGCAGCTCCGTACAGCCTTCAATGCCGGTACTGGCGATGAAATGGCTCTCCGGAGTCAGTCCGTAACGGTCAAAGCATCCGTTGCGGCCTTCCACCAATCCCCGGTAGTTGTTATCAATATCCCGGCAATAAATCCAGGTGCGGTGAACCAAATCCGGCACGGCTCCCCCCTGTAAGGCGGCAATCCGGTCCAGCCAGCGGAATTCCTCTCGCATCTGGCCGCAGCTGTCCGGGGCGGAGAATTCCCCCTTGCCCGCCAGAAACAGCCGGTAATGCGCGCGGAGGGCTTCCACGACCGTTCCGCCCTGCTCCGCCCTACGCCTTTTTCCCAGCATTCCGCCGATGTGCCAGGCTTCCAGAGCCACGCGGGCCCCGTTCGCAGGGGGCTGTCCAACTATGGAAACATAAGAATTCCGTTCTCCTGTTATCCGCCGCAGCGGAGCCGACTGGCGCACCGGGTCGCTGACATGGAAACGCAGCAGGAATTCATCTTCTTCCCCGCCCCCCAGATGGCGGTACCTGGCCATCAGGGATTGCAGTTCTTCCTCAAAACTCGCGCCCGGCTCCGCCGTCATGCAGAAGAAGCGTTCTTCCGTCCCGTTTTTTCCGGACCATTCCAGTCGTTCAGGTACATTCGCCGTCATGATGACCTCCCGCCCCTTTACAGGGACTGCACGTAATTGATCAAATCCTCCAGTTCACGGTTATTCAGGGAACTCGTCTTCCCGCGGATATCCCCCGGATTGCATGTCGTGATGGCTTCCCGTATCGTCTTCGCACGGCCGTCGTGCAGGTAAGGGGCGGTCCGCCACACTTCCACCAGGGAGGGCACCAGAACGCTTTTACCTTCATCCAGCCCCGTGGCCGTCCCCGTGGCCACCAGTTCCTTGTTGGTGAAGTAAGGATGGGGGTGGCACCGCACGCACCCGGCTGTTTTAAACACTTCCCTGCCCCTCCGGGCGGATTCGGACAAGGCGCCCCTTTCCACGCCGGGAGCATGGCACTGGGCGCACCCCTCCCCCCCTGTCTGCTGTTTGGAAGGGGTATGCGCCACCAGGAACGGGCTGGGAACTTCCTTCATGTTTTTCAGGTACGCATTCACGCATTCCGCCAATTCACCGGAAGGTTCCAGAAACTGGATATGCACAAAGCCTGCCGTCACGGCCACTTCCGCAGAGGCGCGGACGCCCAGCGTCATCACCGGGCTCGTCCGGTGGGAAAGGAACATGGTGCGCGTATTTTTCGGGTTGCCCATGCCGTCATTCAGCAGATCCCAGTTCAGGCCGTCCACCCGGCCATCCGGGTGGCAGGTGGCGCAGCTCTGCCACCCCTGGAAACAATGGGAAGCATCATTAAAATACCGTTCCCCCAGTTTTTCCCGGGAAGGCCGGAATGGGACATTCAGAGGAATTGCCCTGGATTTGCAGGCATCCTTCAGGGAGATTTCTGCCAGAGAATCAGAAAAGTATCCGGCCACATAAACGTTTTTCCCATCGGAGGCCACGGAGCGCGGGCCGTTCAAGGGCAGAGCGATCCGGGTGCGGAGACCGTGCAGGAAACCAAGCCTTTCGGAAACCGGCTCATTGCTCCGGCCTTCCCGCTTCATGCGCTCCAGCAGGGCCGGGAAATCAATTACGGAGAGTTCATGCGTCCCCGCATGCGTCACGAACAGTTTTCCGCCATCTTCGGAAAAAGAAACGCCCCACGGATTGGCCGCCCCCGCATCCGGGTCATCCAGCAGAACGGGATGAGGCTTGTCCGGCTCGTCCGTATCGATAACCGTCACGGCATTCGTATTCATCCAGCCGCGGTCCAGCTGCGTGGTGGGCACCTGGTACCGGCTCAATACATGCGCCACGGCCAGATAGCGGCCATCCGGGCTTATCGCCATTCCGCGCACTCCCTGCGTCCCGTTGGAAAGCGGGAAATGGACCGCTTTTCCATCTTCCACCAGAGTCAGCGCGGCAGCCGTGAAATCCCCGTCCGCAGCCCCGGCCGGCAAATGGCCGGCAGCCCAGATTTTCCTGCCGTCCGGAGAAACGGCCAGAGCCACGGGTTCACGGGGGACATTCCAGGAATTCAGCACGGTTCCGGTAGCGGCGTCCATTTCCAGCACGCGGGAGTCAAACCGGCAGGCTACATACAGCTTTTCCTCCCGCACCACGGGAGACATGGGCGTATGCCCGGCCGAAAAGGAACATTTCAATTCCCCGCTTTCCAGGTCCACTACTTCTACTGCTCCGCGCGGGCCGCCTTCCGCCACATAGGCCGTTGCTCCATCCACGGCCATGCCGTTGGGAGGCTGGGCCAGCCGGATGCTTTTCACCTTTTCCCCGGAAGCAGGGTCCACCAGTTCCAGCACGCATCTCTCATGCCCCAGCACGGCAACCAGGTGATTGACGACCTTCACATCCACCGGAGCCAGAGGGCCGGAAGCAGCATCCGGCTCCTGCCTGCATGAAATGAGGGCCAGCAGGCAGCCAAGGGCAGTCGCAGAGACGCGGAGCATTTTTGTCAGTTTCATGGCAATTTCAACAATCAGTCTTCTATGATTACCCGGAACCCCACGTTATACACCGGACGCCAGCCGGGATATCCCCAGCGCCAGGAGGAGGTGGCCCGTCTGGGACGGTCATACCAGGAACCGCCGCGCACCGCACGGGGAACACGGGAGTCCAGGCCTTCATTGCGCCCGTCCCCTTCCTTCCAGGGATAGGGCCTGTATTCGGAACGGGTCCATTCCGCGGCATTGCCGATCATGTCGTACAATCCGTAGGCATTCGGCCTGTAACTCTTGACGGGGGCCAGATGGAGTTTTCCGTCATTGTATGTTTCATCCCTCGGCACGAAGTCCCAGAAACGGTTGGGATTTTTAATCGGCCTGGGATCCACGCCGGAAACGGCCAGTTCCTTCAGCGTCACGTCCCCCAGGTTGGCATACGCGGAAAAATCCGCATCCCGCTCCCCGAAGAAGAAATCCGTATCAGCTCCCCCCCTGGCCGCGTATTCCCACTGCGCTTCCGTAGGCAAGGTCACTTTTTTTCCGGTTTTCCCGGAAAGCCAGCGGCAAAATTCCATGGCCCTGGCCCAAGGCACCCGGATGACGGGAAAACGCGGATCGGCATCCATGTCGTATCCGGGCCTCACCTGGTCCTTGTAATGCATGTCATACCATCCGTTAGCATACTCCGGGTCAAAGCGGCGGTATTGCTCCAGCGTCACTTCCGCCTCACCCATCCAGAACGGCCTTTTAATCCCCACCGTGGAAACAGGACGTTCCGCCGGTGTTTCCCGTTCATTTCCCATCCTGAACTTCCCTGCGGGAATACGGCGGAATGTCATGTTCACGCCGTTCCCCAAATCCACAGTCAGCGTTTCATTACGCGCTTCCGGAACGGGAACGCTCTTTCCTCCGGCGCCGGCAATGGGCTTCCCGGCGTCAGGGATGGAACCGCCGGCGCTTCTCCGGAACAGGGAATCCTTCATCGTCACGTAGTTACGTTCCGCTCCTGAAAATCTGCCGTGCAGGTCATAACGGCGTTTCAGCAGCCCTTCATTGCGCTCTCCCGGCCATTCGCCCAGATAAGGGGCGTTCATGTCCATCCACGTAACCAGGCGGTTCCAGTCCTCCTGCGGCATTTCCACGCCATGGTGGCCTTTTTTAAGGAGCTGGTAAAGCTCCGACGTATCCGCGAAAAACTCCGTGGGGGCCAGCCCCAGATAGTTTCCCTCCGGGCCGTTGCGGCGCACATAGGGGTGCAGGTTCCAATAAGAGACGGAACCGGGGGCGGGAGCCCCCTTGACGGCCTCCAATGTCATGAAATCCGGCACTCCTTCACGGGCCTTGCTTTCCGCTGTGTGGCAGCGTATGCAATGGCGGTCCAGCACGGGCTGCACTTCATTCATGAAGGAGAAAGTGCGCGCCGGGCCGTACCACGGGACGATAGGGGCGGGTTTCTGGCGGGATGCCATGACCGCCCTGGCGGGCGGCGCGCAGTTCTGCCGTTCATGGCAGCCTATGCAGCTGAGCGTTTCCCCCGGCATGGCGGTAAACCAGCTCCGCATCAGCGCCAGCGCGCGCCCCTCCCCGTCCAGCACCTGGAGCGTCAGAGGCTGGCAGGAGGGGGCCGTGAAGATGGCGGATCCGTCAGGATTCACGGGCACGGTGCCGTACAGCACTTTCAAATCCCAATTGCTTTCCATGCCCATGGCATAGTGGCTTCCCGTATTGCGGGGGCTGTACTCGGACATGAACACGCGCAGGGCCTTGGCTTCCCCCCTGGGCACTCCGGCCATGGCGCGGCCCCGGTACACGTCGGAAATATAAACCGTAGCCGTCTTGCTTTCCGTCTTCACCCGGTCATGCAGCACGGGCGGTTTTTGGCGCGGCCCCAGGGGCGCGGGGTCTGCATAAACGAAATAGGATGAGGCCGTGAGAGGGACAATGTTATCGTATACGTCGCACCAGACCACATTGGTCACGCCCTGGTTGCCGGAGGGGGAAGAAACGGCCAGGAAACACTCGTCACTCAAAGGATAAGGTTCTGCGAAATAAGGAGTCTTCAATCCCTGCACCAGCTGATCTTTGGTCACGTTTTCCACGGGCTTTCCATACCCCGGAATCTTCTGAACGGCACCCTCCGTGGCGGTGCGCCCCCTGTTCACGTCAAAGAGGACCAGTTCCCCCAGTCTCTTGACTCCATGGTGCCCGCTGACAATGCCCGCAAACATGCCCGGCCTTCCGGGGAGGGGCCGTGCGTTGAACAAGCTGTTGGGCCAGTAGGAGTTGGAACCATAGTATTCCTTCTGGTCGCTGCCGTCCGGATTCATGTGCATCAGCACACGGCTGAAATAGTGGGCGCTTTCCGTGTACTCCCAGCGCAGGAACATCACCCTGCCGTCCGGCAGCATGGTGGGGAACCAGTTATTGTCCTGGTCAAAGGTAAGCCGGCGGGTCGTTTTCTTTTCCCGGTCGTAAAGGTGGAGGTTGCCCACGTAATCCACCCCGGCCACGCAGGGCACACCCTGCATGCCGGAAGTATTGACGAAAATAATCCGGCCGTCCGGCAGGTAGCAGGAATTATAGCTGTCCGTATCCGCCGGCATATGCGCGGTAAGGGATTCCTTTTTCCCGGTTTTCAAGTCCAGCTCAAACACGTCCCATGGCCTGTTTTCCTTCTTGCCGAATCCATTCCCGGTGAACATGAGCTTCTCCCCGGAAAAATCAACATCCAGATGCCCGACCCAGCGGTCGTCCGCCAGCAGCTGCTCCACAGGGGAAGAAGAGGAAACCCCGTTAAATTTCACAATGCCGCTGCGGTATCTGCGCCCGGGCCCCGGCATGCTGGAAATACCCTGCCAGTTCGCCGGACGGTCATGATTGAAAGAACTTTTCCCGGACGGATTGAACCGCCGCACGCTTACCCATGCCTTCAGGCCGTTCTGTTCCGGCAGGGCTTCAATCAGGGCTTTTCTCCGCAGATCCACCATCTCCCGCAGCAGGGCCGCCTGTCCCGGCCCGGCCTGCTCCACCCACCGGTCCAGAGGCCCCAGCTCCTTTTCCCACTCATCCAGCCGTGCCAGGAAGCCTTCCGCACCGGCGTACCGTTCCCCGTACTTGTCCCGGTTTCGCTTCACCGCGCGGCGGATGGCCGCAGAATCGTAATAGGCCGCCAGCTTCTTCAGCCTGAGGAAACGGACTCGTTCCTGAATGGCTTCCTGATGCTTAACCAGGTCATCCCAGGAAGAAACGGCTCCAATACTCTCTGCCGGAACGGAAAGAATTTCCGCCAGCGCGGCGCCGGCTGCCTTCCCGTCCGGCCATGCCTGAAATACGGGAACCAGCAAAACCATCGCATCCCCGCAATCGTCAGCGGCAGCAGGCTCGGAAAGGGAAGCAGCATACTCCGCCGTCCGCGTCCATAGCTGCCGCATCCATGAATCCCTTCCCTCCGCGGAAGGCGCTGGCGGAATTACGGACAGCTCCCGCAGCCAGGGCTGTAAACCGGAAGCGTGAAGCATTCCTGCGCCCAGCAAGGCGCAGGAACATGAAAAAAGGCGCAGAAAGGAAATATAGGCAGGCATGGCGTATGGTTTTCAAATAATACGCCAGAGAAATTCTTTTTCATTCAATTGGAAAATCACTTTCCAACATTTTTATCCCAAACGAAAGATAATGAACGGATAGCTTAATTAAGCCGGACTTCCAAACCGGAAATCCGCCGTGAATTTCAAGAGGCCCCGGCTGAAACCGAACGCCCAGCCGGCCCAGCCGGGCAGGAAACGGAAAAATTAAAATCATTCTGCCCGTCAATTCCCGGTTTTTGGAAAAGGCAGGCAGAAGAGAAAAGGGTCAGCCGGGCATTCAGGCATCCTCCAGCATCCGGGGGCGCAGCAGATATACCTTGTCCCGGCGGCGCACCTGTTCGGGAACCGCCAGATAGACGGTTTCTCCCTTTTGAGCGGCTTCTACGGATTCCATTCCCTCTGCCGACTCCCTTCGCATGGCGGCCACTTCCATGCGGACGGCTCCCGTAGTGGGGCCTGCTATAAGGATGGTTTGCCCCACGGACAAGCCGCCGGCTTCCAGGAACAGGGCAGCCACCCCGTTCTTCTTATAAAAGTTTTCTACTCTGGCAATGTGGATCTTCAACAGGGCTGCGCGGCTGTTGGCGGAACCGCTCCATTCCCCCCACTTCACGCCCAGGTAATACCCGCCCTGCCAGAATCCCCGGTTGAAAACGGATTCCAGCCGTTTCATCCACGCTTCCGCCCTGTCCGAGGAAAAGGTTCCGTCCTGGCACGCCCGCGCGGCTTCCCGGTACACGGAGGTGACCGTCCTGACGTAATCCGAGGAACGGCCGCGCCCTTCCAGCTTCAGTACGGAGACGCCCGCGTCCAGAAGCTGGTCCAGCACCGGAATGGTGCACAGGTCCTTGGGAGACATCACGTATTTATTGTCTATCACCAGCTCATTGCCCGTTTCCTCGTCCGTCACGCGGTAGGCGCGGCGGCAGTTCTGGAAACAGGCCCCCCGGTTGGCGGAGGAGTTGTAGGCCGCCAGGCTCATGTGGCATTTGCCGGACACGGCCACGCATAACGCCCCGTGGGCGAAAATTTCCACCCGCAGCAGCTCACCGGAGGGGCCTTTCACGCCCTCCTTCCGGATGGATTCAATGATATGCCTGATTTGCGCCAAGGTGAGTTCCCGGGCCAGCACCACCACATCCGCGTACTGCGCGTAAAATTTGACGGAGGCCATGTTGCAGACGTTGGCCTGCACGGACATATGGACTTCCAGCCCAATGGAACGCGCATAAGAAATCACCGCCAGGTCGGAAGCGATGACGGCATCCACACCAGCCTTCCGGGCAGCGGAGCACAGGGCATGCACCTCTTCCAGCTCTTCATCGTACACGATGATATTCAGCGTCAGATAGGCTTTGGCGCCCGCCTCATGGCAGCGCGCGACGATTTCCGGCAAATCTTCTTCCGAAAAATTGACCGTGGCGCGGGAACGCATGTTCAGCTTTCCTACTCCGAAGTACACGGAGTCCGCTCCGCCCTGCAAGGCGGCCGCCAGGGATTCAAACGACCCCGCCGGGGCCATGATTTCTATCCGGTTTTGAAAAGGCATGAGTCAAAGTCCTCCGGGTTCTTCCGTCAAAATGACGGAAATTCTTCCTTTGGGAAAGCATTTAACAAGGGACATGTGGATGTTGCACAGGCGGTCCGGGGAATTGCAATCCGCGCAGATTCCGGTGTGCATGCAGGGAGTCCTGAACCCTTCATGCCGCCTGGCGTTCAGGGGCGCAATGCGGCGGATGCGTTCCCGGGCCTCTGCCGGCGTGGCCACCAGCTTGTTGGAACCGGCCAGCAGAATGACATGCCGGGGTCCGAATGCCACCGGAGCCACACGGTTGCCCACCATGTCCACCCAGTGCAGGGTCCCTTCCATGCTGACGGCATTAACGCCGGTTAAAAACAGGTCCGCCGTCATGCCCCGGCGGCGGATCTCCCATTTTTCCTCCCGCTCCATGCCCGGAACAAAGCCGTCATAGAACTGAATGTCCGGATTGGAGCGCAGGTCATCAAGAATGCCCGCAGCCTTCAAGGTCATGGAATCCCCATAGGAAGCGGACGACGGACTGAACTCCCGCACCAGGCCGAGCATCACCTCCGCAGCCTCCTTCAGGCCCGGCACTACAAAGCTCCGGAATCCGCGCCGTTCCAGACGTCCGGCACATTGCTCCAATGAAAGGGGGTCTTCCATAAAAACGGCCCATGAAGCCCCCTGCTCCGGCATGACGCCGGAGCAGGAAAACCTGAATATTATTCTTCCGCCGGAGTTTCCATTTCACCGGACACTTCCCCGGCTCCCGCGTCTTCCGTTTCCGCCGGGGCTTCTTCATCCTCATCATCGGGAATGACGATGGAAATGTCCTGGATGAATTCGCCCTCATTCAGCGTCATGAGCTTCACGCCCTGGGTGGCGCGGCCCGTTTCACGCACGGTCGCCACCTTGATGCGGACGGATTGTCCGGCCGTGGTCATCAGCATCAGCTCGTCTTCGTCGGACACGACCGTGGCGGAAACCACCTTGCCGGTCTTGTCCGTGCAGTTCATGGTCTTGATGCCGGTGCCGCCGCGGCCCTGCGTGCGGTATTCGTCAAAGGAAGTGCGCTTGCCGAGGCCGTTTTCAGAAGCCACCAGCAGGGTTTTCTGCGGGTCCACAATAGCCAGGGCCACCACATAGTCCCCCGCCCGCGGGCGGATGCCGCGGACGCCGATGGTGTTGCGGCCCTGCGTACGCAAATCTTCTTCCGGGAAGCGGATGCTCATGCCGTCATGCGTGACGAGCACGATTTCATCGGCCCCGCTGGTAAGTTCCGCGTTCACCAGACTGTTGCCTTCCTCCAGATTAATGGCGATGATGCCGGCCTTGCGGTAGTTGGCGAAATCGTTCAGGCTGGTTTTCTTCACCGTGCCGTCCTTCGTGGCGAAAACAACATTGCCGCTGCCTTCCGCAAAGGTAATGTCATTGCCTTTTTCATCCACCCGGCGTTCCAGGCGCAGGATGGCCGCGATGGCTTCTTCCGGCTGGAGATCCAGCAGGTTCTTGATATTGCGGCCCTGCGCGCTGCGCGCCGCCTCGTCAATCTCATACACGCGGTCCACGTACACGCGCCCGGTGTTCGTAAAGAACATCAGGTAGTCGTGGTTCTGGGCGGCGAACAGGTGTTCGATAAAGTCCGCCTCCGCGTCCTTTTTGGCCCCCCTGGTAGTGGCTGCCTTCACGCCCTTGCCTCCGCGCGCCTGCACGCGGTATTCCGCGGAGTTGGTGCGCTTGATGTAGCCGCTGTGCGTGATGGTGACGATCATCGTGTCATTCGGGATAAGATCCTCAATGGCCATATCCCCGGAGAAGGGAATGATGCGCGTGACGCGCGGCGTGGCGTACTTGTCCTTAATCGCCTTCAGTTCGTCCTTCACGATGCCCAGCACGCGGGATTCGTTCGCCAGAATATCCAGGTAGTCCTTGATGCGGACCAGCAGTTCCGCGTATTCCCCGGAAATCTTGTCGTTTTCCAAAGCGGTCAGCTGGTACAGGCGCAGGTCCAGGATGGAGTTCACCTGGCGTTCCGTGAAGACATAGCGGTCCCCCTGGATAGAGGCCTGGGAACGGATCAGGATGCCCAGGCTTTCCGCCGTCTGCGTGGAGAAGGTGTAGTTCTGCAGGCGTTCACGGGCTTCATCCCGGTTTTTGGAATCCCGGATAATGGAAATGAAGTCATCCATGTGGTGCAGGGCCAGCAGGAAAGCTTCCAGGCGCTCGGCATCCTTCTCCGCGTCCCCCAGCAGGTAGCGCGTGCGGCGCACGACCACCTCGCGGCGGTGCTCGATGTAGAAGTTGATGGCGTCCATCATGGCGAGCGTCTTGGGGCGGTTGTCATGAATCGCCAGCATGTTCACCGCAAAGGAAGTTTCCATGGAGGTGAGCTTGTAAAGCTGGTTCATGACCACCTGCGGGCGTGCATCCCGCTTCAGCTCGATTTCAATGCAGGTTTTCTCGTCAGAAAGGTCCCGGATGCCGGAAATGTCCGTCAGAATTTTATCCTTGTACAGTTCCGCGATGCGTTCCTGGAGGGCGGCGCGGTTCACGCCGAACGGCACTTCCCGGATGATGAGAAGGTCCTTGCCGGAATCCGTTACTTCCATGTCTATCTTGCCGCGGATGCGCACGGAACCGCGCCCGGTGCGGAAGTAGCTGTCAATGCCTGAAAAGCCCAGCACGTCGCCTCCGGTGGGAAAATCCGGCCCCTTGATGTACTGGCGCAGCTCATCCACCGTCATGTGGGGATTGTCAATTACGGCGCAAATGCCGTCCACCACTTCCCCCAGGTTGTGCGGAGGCATGTTGGTGGCCATCCCCACGGCAATCCCCGTGCCGCCGTTCACCAGCAGGTTCGGGAAAGCGGAGGGGAACACGGTAGGTTCCGTGTGTTCATTGTCGTATGTGGGAACAAAGTCCACGGTATCCTTGTCCAGATCCGCCATCAGGGCCACGCCCATGCCGGAAAGCTTGGCTTCCGTGTATCGGGCGGCGGCGGGGGGGTCTCCGTCCGGCGTGCCGAAGTTGCCCTGGCCGATCACGAGAATATCCCGCATGGACCAGTCCTGCGCCATGTTCACCAGAGTGCCGTAAATGGCGGCATCCCCGTGGGGGTGGTAATTACCCATCGTGTCGCCCACGATTTTGGAGCATTTGCGGGTCTTGCCCCCGGGGGACAGATTGAGTTCCTTCATGGCGTACAGGATGCGCCGCTGGGAAGGCTTGAGGCCGTCTCTCACGTCCGGCAGGGCGCGGGAGATGATGACGGACATGGAGTAGTCCAGGAAAGAAGTGGAGAGCTCGTTGGCTACATCCACCGGTTTGATTCTATTATTTTCCATGGTGCTGAAAGAGAGTGCGGGGGTTAGATGTCAAGGTTGCGGACATTGAGGGCATGGTCCACGATGTAATTCTTGCGGGGCTCCACCACATCCCCCATCAGGATGGTGAACATTTCATCGGCCCTGACGGCGTTGTCATCGTTCAGGATGACGCGGAGCAGCTCGCGCCGTTCCGGGTCCATCGTCGTCTTGAACAGGTCCTTGGCGTCCATTTCACCCAACCCTTTGAATCGCGTAATTTCCACCCCGCGCTTGCCGATGGAGATGACGGATTCCAGAATGTCCATGACGGAAAACAGGGGGGTCACTTTTTCCTTGTCCCCCTCGCCCTCCACCAGTTCAAACAGGGGCGTGTCCATGGAGACAATCATATTCCCCGGAATGCCCAGTTCCGCCAGCCGTGCCAGAGCCCGCGTGATGGCTTTGGCTTCATGCAGTTCATGGGTGATGGAGCGGCGGCTGGGCCCCTCCCGTTCCGGAAGCGGATTTTCCATCAGCTCCTCTTCCGAGGGCATGCCGAAGATGAAAAGGTCCCTGTTTTCGTCGGAAAAGGCGGTCAGGGCCTCCATGTCATGGAAGAAGAGTATTTCCTCTTCATTGCCGCAGCGCACCTTCACCAGGAATTCCGGGAATTCCCCGTTGGCCTCCCGGTGGCTGAGCAGGTCTTCCAGGGAACCGCCCTGCGCCTGCATGGATTCCGTATAGCGCTGGAGGTTGACCAGCGTTTCCAGAATGGCGGAGAGTTCTTCGGGAGAGAAGGAACGGGAACCGTCCGCGAAACGCAGGGTCACGTCATTAACGGCCAGTTCAATCAGTTTGCGGTTCAGGGCCACGTCATCCTGCACGTACTCTTCCTTTTTCCTGCGGATGATGCGGTACAGGGGCGCCTGGGCGATGTAAAGATACCCGGCGCGCACCAGCTGCGGCATGTGGCGGCAGAAGAAAGTGAGAAGGAGGGTGCGGATGTGGGCGCCGTCCACGTCGGCATCAGTCATGATGATGATTTTGTGGTAACGCACACGGTCCAGTTTGAAGGAGGCTTCATCGTCCCCTTCCCCGATTCCGGCGCCGATGGCCGTAATCATGTTCTGGATTTCCTTGCTTCCCAGGGCTTTGTCCAGGCGGGCCTTTTCCACGTTCAGCACTTTCCCGCGCAGGGGCAGGATAGCCTGCGTGCGGCGGTCGCGCCCCATCTTGGCGGAACCGCCTGCGGAGTCACCTTCCACAATGAACAGCTCGCACTTCGCGGGATCCCGGTCGGAACAGTCTGCCAGTTTGCCGGGCAGGCCGCCGATGGAGAGGGCGCTCTTGCGGACTGTTTCGCGCGCCTTGCGGGCGGCTTCCCGGGCACGGGCGGCCGTGATGCTCTTCTCGATGATCTTCTTGGCCATCGCCGGGTTTTCTTCAAAGTACGTCTTGATTTCCTCGTACACGACGTTGCCCACCACGCCTTCAATCTCCGTATTCACCAGCTTGTCCTTCGTCTGGGAGGAGAAACGCGGGTTGGGCATCTTGACGGAAATGACCGCCACCAGGCCTTCACGAACGTCTTCGCCGCTCAGGGAGGGATCTTTTTCCTTCAGCAGGCCGTTGGCCTTCGCGTAACCGTTGATGACGCGCGTCAGGGCGCCGCGGAAACCGGAAAGGTGTGTTCCCCCGTCCCCGTTGTAAATGGAGTTGGCAAAGCAAAGGATGTTCGTTTCATACGTGTTGTTGTACTGGAACACTACGTCCACCAGAACATCGTCCTCCATCTTCTTGCCGTCGTACTCCACTTCCACCTTCCGGACGCCGGAAATGGAAATGGGGTCTTCGTTGATCACTTCCTTGTTCGTGCCCAGCTGGCGGACGAACTCCACAATGCCGTCCTTATAGAAGAACGTTTCCCGGCGCGCCGGAGCTTCACGCTCGTCAATCAGTTCAATGACCAGGCCGGGATTCAGGAAAGCCAGTTCCCGCAGGCGCGTCGTCAGGCGGTCAAACTTGAACTCCGTGGTATCCGTGAAAATGGTGGCGTCCGGGAAAAACGTGATCGTGGTTCCCGTGACTTCACAGGCACAGGAACCTACGGTACGGAGGGGTTCCACCGTCTTGCCTCGCTCAAACTTGATCTGGTAACGCTTGCCGTCCCGGCGCACCTCCGCCTTGAACCAGTCGGACAGGGCGTTCACGCATTTGGCGCCCACACCGTGCAGGCCGCCGGAGTACTTGTACGCGCCCTGGCCGAATTTGCCGCCCGCGTGCAGGTTGGTCAGAACCAGTTCCACGGCGGGAATGCCGAACTTCGGGTGGATATCCACCGGAATGCCGCGTCCGTTGTCTACGATGGAAATGGAACCGTCCACATGAATGACAATGTCAATCTTGCTGCAATAGCCGGCCAGATGCTCGTCAATGGAGTTATCCAGCACTTCAAATACACAATGGTGCAAGCCCCGTTCGTCAGGGTCCCCGATGTACATGCCGGGCCGCTTCCGCACGGCCTCCAGGCCTTCCAGTTTGTCAATCTGCGCGGCGCCGTATTCATGCTGCGCCGTCGTGGAAACGGTGGTTTCAACAACCTCGTTGGTATCTTCGGACATAACCGAAATATACTACGCTTATCTTAATTTTTTGCAAGGCTAATATTATAAAACGCATGCGCGCGCGTAAGACCTGTCCGTTCAAAACTCCGCTGAAATCGCATAAAAAAGGCCCTGTTACTCGCGTTCCGGTTTTTTCCGGCTCCGGATAGCGGAAGAGGGGGCCGGGAACATTTGGCGCGTTTTTACCTCATTTTTGCCCCTCTTGGGGCACTGGCGGGTTTTCTTTGAGCAACAGAGCCGTTCCGGAATAATTCCGGAACGGCTCTGGAGGGTCAGGAGGAAGGCCTTTCGGGGGTGGCCCCCCCTCCTTGTGTTTTCTTTCTTGTTAGAAGTCGTAGCGGTAGCCGACGCTTCCGTTCAGCGCGCTGGACCCGTCCCGGATGTCCGCGTTGCCGTTGACGAAGATGGTTCCTTTCGTCCCCACCGGCACGCTCAGCCCCGCTCCCAGCTGCAGCGCCGTCGTTCCCGTTTTCGCCCCTCTCACGCTTTGCGCGAAGCCGGGGTTGCCCAGCAGGGAGACGTTCGTTTCCCCTCTCCGGTCTCCCAGGTCCTGCGCCGCGTTGACCCGGATTTCCGCCAGCGATTCCCGGCCGAAGATGTTGCTGCCTATCAGACCCATCCAACGGCCGCCCAGCGCCAGCGTCCCCGTCGTCCAGTCCTGCCGGCCGACGTTCAGGCCCGCGTTGCCCGCTCCCGTTTCCTCATAGCCGTCCATCCGCGTCGTCACCACCGAGGCGTTGAACAGCGGCTGCAGCACGCTGCTGCGGTTTTCGTCGAGGTACACGTCGCAGGTGAGTTCGTACATCGCTCCAAAGCCCCACCCGCTGGTGCTTCCCTGCGTCCCGTAGCTTCCTTCCCCGTAGTTGACCGTACGGTTGAGTTTCGCGTCGTTCCATCCTCCCGTCAGGATGAGCGTGTGCGCCCAGCGTTTGTTCTGATAGCGCCCGAAGAGGCTGGCGTAGTAGCTGTCCAGGTGCCCGTCGGCGCTGTCCGCCGCGCCGGCCGTCAGGTCGCCGTAGCCGGCCGTGAAGGCCGCTCCCGCCGTGAGGCGGTCGCTGAGGTCCGCGTCCATGCCTACCGTGCCTCCCCAGGTGGTGAGCTGGTAGCCGCTTTCATCCCCGCGGGTGTCCAGTTTGGCGTAGGAGCCCGTGCCTTCCATCCACATGTGGAAGCGGGGGAGGTCGTCGTTGACGTAGACCGGGTTGACGCCCATGAGGGTGGTCCGGTTCCTGATCCAGCCCATCTGGTCGCGCAGGGCGTCCCTCTGCGCCGTCCCAAGCGCGTTGACCGTGCTCCCAGCCACTGCTGCCATGGTGCGTTTCGCTTCCGAGGGGTTGGAAGACGTCAGGGCTCCTACGGCGTCATCCACCTTCTTGAGGATGGAATCCGCAGCAAGATCGCCGGGCAGGTTCCAGAGAAGTTCTGCTCCGGCCCTGGAATTAAACGTATCCGCAAGGCGGGCATATTTATTGTCCTTGGAAGCCGTGGCCATCAAAACAAGGTTGCCGTTTTCCATCACCAGGTACGCATCATTTTCAAATTTCTTGAAAGCGGAGGAGGAGGGATCCAGCAGGATAGCCAGCCTGTCGCTTCCTCCCAGATCAATGGTGCCATCCGCGTGCATGAGCGTATAACTGCCGTCTGCGTCCAGAGTCAGTTCATTCCCGCCAGTAGAACTGAGAGTTATTTCCGCGCCCTGGCTAATGCTGATATTTCCGGTCACGCTGATAATGGGGCCAGCGTAGTCCGTGTTGAAGGTAAGGTTCGTACTGGAACCGTCTCCCAGCGTCAAGCTGCTGAGGGTCAGCGCCGTATTGGCTCTCGGGTTGTCCACCGTCCCTCCCATCCGGATATTGAGAAGGCCCGTGCTGTTAACTGCCCAGCTGCTGCCGGCAGCGGTCATGACGTTTTCAAACGTCTGCCCGGCATTACCGGAAATATTAAGCTGCCCGCGTCCCTCCAGCGTACCGCTGAAAACGGAACCGCCGCCCGAATTACCGGTATTGACGGTCAAAACGCCTCCTGCGCTCTTCAGTGTTCCCTCTCCGCCGATTCCGGAAACGGTGCTGCCGGATGTCGAACCGAGGTCGAGCGTTCCCGTGGAATCGTCATCTTTTGCCAGATCAAGAAGAACACCGCCCTGAAGGGAGGCTGTTCCGGAAATTTCCAGCGTATCACGGAGGGTCAGCGTTCCGCTGCCCTGGATGGTGCTGGAGGAAAGACTGCTGGCGCCGTTGACGGAAAGGGAGGCTCCGCTGCCGATGTTCAGGGCTGCGCCTTCGCCGCTGTCCGTCAAATCACCCATGACGGTATTCCGGTTGATGTCCAGAACACCCCCTTCCTCTGCGCCGGCAAGTTCCACATGATTAAAGCTGTTCCCTTGACCGTTAAGAGCGAGGGAACCGCCTTCCACACGCAGGGTGTCCGTCACAAAAGAACCGTTGACTGTCAGCTTGCCCGTGTTTTGCTTGACGAAGGTGACTCCGTTTTCCCCGACGATGCTTCCGCCCATGATGGAATCCGCACCGGCGTAATCATCAGGAGCAGGCAATCCCGTTTCCAGACGTTCGTTGTTGAGGATGACAACAGCGTTGCCTCCGTCCGCACTGGTGTTTTCCACTTTCAGCGTGCTTCCCGTAGCGCCCAGCAGGTTGTTGATGACCGCGCCGTCCCCGTCGGAATCGCCGGGTGCGCCGGCCAACTGAACGGTAAGCGTCTTGTCCTGGGAAATCACCACGCCGGAGTACATCCCCAGCGTGCCGTAGTTGGTGACGGTATCAGGATCGGAAGTAGAGGAATCATCCACCATATAAAGCCCGCTGACCTGCCCGCTGAGCACCAGGCTTCCGCCATCGGTGCCCGTCACGCGGATGCCGTAATTGGAAAGAATCTTGCTGAACTGGATATCGCCAAGGTTTTCGCATTCCAGCGTTCCGGTCGTCAGGGTGAGCCAGCTTTCCGCACCGGCTTCCTTATGGGCGACGAGCGTGTTCACAATAGCGTCAATGTCCAGATTGACTATGGCGGGATTGTTGATGACAAGCCTGCCGTCTCCCTGGTCAATGATGGCCGCCCCGGCCGCATCCTGGTTAATGTTATCCGCCCCCAAGGTAAGATTTAATGTTTCCGTGGCTCCCGCCCCCACCGTAATATCTCCGGAAACGTTGGCAAGCCTGCCTCCGGCAGCCAGCGTAATGCCCTTGAGCATGCTGCCGTCAGTTTCCCCCAAATTGACAGAAGAGGCTGAGTCCACGACAATGGCTGCCGTGGCGCCTTCCGCCCGCGTCATGGCGGAGGTCAGCGCGCCATTGACGATTTTCAGCGTTCCCTCTCCATTCAGCACGGTTCCGGCCCACTGGCCGGCCTTGGCTTCCGTGCCAAGCTGGACTACGGCTCCGGCATTTGTAATGCCGAGCGCTCCCGCAGCGGTATTGGCCTGATCCAGAATCAGAGTGCCCGTGCCTGCGTGCGTCAGGCTGGAGTTGCCCTGCACCAGAGCGTTCAACACCAGTTCCGTATTGTTGTAATTGACGTTGTATTGTGCGGCCAGCCCGGTATCCGTGGAACCCGTGTTACCTCCCAGAATAGCGCCGTCTCCAAAAACGGAATTCCCTTCACCCGTGGCGCACCCCCCGCCGGAACCGAAGTTCCAGGCCTGGCGATTGTTGTTGGCGGAAGTCTCATTGGTGGACAGGGTCCCCGAGAAGTCCTTGAGGGATCCCGTGAGGACATTGTTCATCCGAACGTTCGCAGCCATGGCCCACGTACCCGAACCGGAAAGGTTTCCGGAGAAAGTGTATGTGGCGCCGGAGGAGCCGTTCTGCATCGCGCCATGGGTTGCGCCGATTTCAAAATTGGCCGCCGTCGTACCCGCGGAAAAATGGAAGCCCTTGCCGTCGATGAAAACGGTACCGCCTCCCAGCGTATTTCCTGCCCCAAAGGCTACCCAGTTGGCATTGGTATTCATATTCACCCCGTTGCCGACCAGTTCCAGACGGCCAGTGAAGTTGGTATTGCCCGTATTGGAGATATTGACCAGTCCCGCAGTATCCGCAGTCCCGATAGTGACGGTGCCCGCCCCATTGAGCTGGGCATGCAGGTTGACGGTTCCGCCGGAAAGAGCAAGGGAAGCGCCTTCACTGACGCGGACAATAGTAGCATTGTTCGGATTTACGCCGATAGTCGCACCGCCCGTGAAAGCGAGCGTACCCTCTTCAACAGTGAGGTGGGCCAGGGTATTCCCTGCGTATCCAAGGGCCAGCGTGCCCGCTCCCGTTTTGGTCAGGGTAGTGCCGGCCCCCATGACATCGGCTGACAAGCCGGCCCAAGAAACGGTATCCCCGGCGCCAAGCACGGAAACGTTCAGGAAACCTCCGTCTCCGACGTTGACACGGCTGGAAATGTCATACCCTGTCGCATCCTCACCGGCAGCGGAATCCGCATAGGCCAGCGTCCCCCCGTTGAATATAATATCCCCTTCCGTTCCCAGCGCTCCGTCAGCGCCAATGGTAAGGGTACCGCCATTGAGTATCGTCCCTCCGGTATAGGTATTGGCCAGGTTTAAGGCAACTTCAGCCGTACCGTTCACGGTAAGCGTGGTGGGAGCTGTGGAATCCGCAATAGACCCCCCGTTGTCGGGATCGCTGACCAACGTGTAAGCGCCGCTGTTGAAAACAACGCTCTTGGGAGTTACAATGCCGGAAACCTTGACTTCACCCGCTTCCGCGGAGGAGAAGTAAATTTCCTGATTATCCAGCGTATCCGCCCCCGTCAGCCTCGTCGTCCAGCCGTCAACACTGGTGTTGATCCACTTCCGGTCCGTTCCTCCGTTCCAGACAAAACCATTGTCCCCGCTGACGTCAGCAACCTTCAGCACAAGCTGGTTATTTTCCACCACCACGGAATATTCGAACCCTTCCCTGGTGATGTCGGGCGTCCATGTGAAGGAATCCGTCGTCAGGCTTCCATCCGCAGCCCACTGGGCCAGGACATAGTTAGATGCCTCCAATTCACCATAATTATTGATAGTCAGCGCACAGGACGAATCCGTAAGAGCCAGAGACCCGGCCGTGATATTGATGACAGGCTCATTCGCCACCACGCCCGTCATGTCAAAAGTGAGGGTAGCGCCGCTATTCAGCGTCAGAGCGGAAGCCGTCGTCATTCTGGCGCCCGCACCCATGGAAATGCTGCCCAGGGCCATGGCATTCGTATTCGTAAACGCCAGCGTTCCGGCCTGGACATTAGTCAGACCCGTATAGGTATTCTGCCCGGAAAGGGTCAAGGTGCCTAAGCCGGTTTTCGTCAGGCCGCCCGCTCCGGAAAGGACGCCTCCGAGGGTGATGCCGGTGGAAGCCTGGTCATGGTAGGACTTGGTTTCCGCATCATACTGGCGGGTATCAACCGTCACATTTCCAGTAAGGGACATATTGTAGGCGGAAGACCAGCCTTCCGCCGCCGTCGTCCCCAGCGTCCCGGAGTTCATGTTCAGGGCAATCGTATTGGTATTTCCGGATGCCGTCATGCCGCCTGAACCGAGAAGCAGGGAACCGCCATTCAGATTAATGGTGGCGCCCTTGGCGCTTACTCCATCCCAGTTCTGCCCCAAATCCAGCGTCTGGGCCAGCACCATGCCGCCCGAACCAATATTCATGACGCCTCTCCCGTCACGGGCAATCCTCAAGGTGCCGGTAATATTCATCACGGCATCCCCGCTGATATTGAGCGTAGTCGTTCCATTGTACTCGTAGCGGCCGATAAAGCTCCCCGCCGTCACGGAAGCGCCGGAACCCAGCGTCCAGGCGCATGCCGTGCCGTTGGTTGCCAACACCCTGTATTCTCCTGTAATATCAACATTTCCATTAAGGACATTCGTTCCTACTGCGGAGATCAGCGTGCCGGCCCCGGTAATCGTATTTCCATAGGTTCCGGCGGAAAGAGTCAGCGTGGTATTGGCTCCCAGCTCATATCTGACTCCAGTCAGGGCGGCCGTTGTCGTTCCGGAGGCGTTCCCGCTCAATTTCAGCGTGCCTGAGGAATTGACGTTCAAACGTGTTCCCAGCCCGTTCCACGTGCCCGTGGTCAGTTCCAGAACGGAATCTCCCTGCAACAGGACCGTGCTGGTGCCCAGCGCTCCGGCATTGCCGACAACGAGTTTGCTGCCATCGCCAAGAACGGTATCCCCGGCATAGGAGTTGGCGTTGTTCATGGTCAGGGAAGCTCCGTCCAGCAGGTTCAGCGTCGTATCCCCGGTAATGGAACCGTCACCCGTAAAAATGAAATCCGTACCGGAAACATTGATTCTGCCTGGAGCGACATTCCCCGCAATCGTCACATTTTTATCCACGCCATCGCCATTGGAGAAATATACGGTCTCCCCGTCGGTATAAGCTGACGGTGTCCCGTCAAGGCTCCAGGAAGTATTCGAGCTTTCCGTATTCCAGGTGCCGCTCTTCCACCTCAACAAACCTTCCTTGTCACTCAAATTGACGTAAAGAGTGCCGTTGCTGACGGAAAACGTTCCATTGTACAACTCCGCAGCAGCTCCGCCCAAAGTAAAGAAAGAACTTTCCGTCAACCCTGCTCCGGAAAGCAAGGCATAACTAATCCCCGTTTCCAGGGAAGACAGCCCCAGCCGTACTTCCGTAGCCTCACTGCCGCTGATGGAATTGACGGTCAGAGCCGCCGTCTCCGAATCAAGAGAACTGAAGCTCAGGGTGCCGCCGTTTAACGTCAACCCGGCGGATAAAGTAGCCGTTCCTCCGGAAATTCCCGTGGAGCCCAGCGTGGAACCGGCATTCAGCACATACCCGTCCGCGGACGTAACGTTCACAGTAAGACCGCCTCCGATCAGCAAAGCCCCCTGACCGATAACGCTGGAATCCTTCACCGTCAAACCGCCTTCCCTCAATTCCACCGTTCCGGTAAAGCCGGGGACGGCTGCTGTTTCTCCTTCGGCAGGAACCGGGGCCTGGGCTGTTCCGTTAAGAACCAGAACCCCGTCGCCAACCTTCACGAGCTTACCGTCTCCCTTCAGCCCGTTGGAGAAAGTCACAGTACGCCCCGTGGCATGGTCATTGGCATCCAGCGTGTCAAGGATAGTCCCATTCACCGTGCCCAGAAGTTCTATATAAGATGCCGTGAAATCCGGATTATAGCTTATACCCCAGTTGGACAAAGCCCCCAGAGTGCCTTCTCCCAGTTTGATAACGGCCGCTCCCGCCACATTGGTAATGCCCGAAGAACCTATGTTCACCCTGGCATCCCCGGACGTTGCGCCGCCCAACAGGAAACTGCCCCGGAATGAACCGCTTCCGGAAGCCCAAAAATCCATTCCCTGCAAATTGGCCGTTCCGGACGCGGCATTGAAAATGCCAGTGCCATCCCAGGACAGATGCATCGAGGACTGCAATGCAGTCAAAGAACCGCCCCTCAAATTAAGTTCCCCTGAATAAGCCCAGTGAGCCAGCAGGAAACTGGCGCTTGTGCTATGGGTATTATTGCTGCCGGTGACAGTCAGAGAGGAACCCTGGTTCACATTAAGCACCCCATGCCCCAGCTCGGCAAGCCGGACCTGGCCTGCCGTAGTCGCATTGCCGGAATCAAGATCAAGAGCACCATATAAGGAATTGTCATACCCACCGCCGGCCCCGACCCACAGTTTATTAACTTCCAATTCATTATCGGCCATATGAACCCTGCCGTAATAATGGGCTACCTTGAACGATTCCGCCTGGATATTTCCCGTAAACGTCACCGTGGAACCGGTCTGGGCGCCAGATACGATATTCCCGGCGTATGTGATATTCCCTGCTACGGTCGGATTGCTGGTCCCGTTAAAGGTCAGCGTATCTCCAGTCGAGACGCTCTCGCCGCCCACCAGGTTCCAGAGATACGTGTTGCTGTCGGAAACATTCTGCGCATAGACATTCAAGCTGCCCTCCGCGATTACCGTTTGCCCCGCTCCGATGGATGTCCCCGCATCGGAATCGAATACCATGGTAGAACCCGCCATCATATGCAGGTTGGCTCCGCCAAGCATCCATGATCCCGACTGGGAAGAAGCCCCCAGTCTCAAGGCTCCATAAACGTAAAGATTCTGAAGGGCCGAACCCTCCAGCAAATTGACGCTTCCCGCAGAAGAAGCCTCCGTTTTCATGTAAACCGTGAGGGAAGAATTTTCCCCTCCCGTCACCAGGCTTTCAAAACCGGAAAAACGGTGATCCCCATCACCCAACGTCAGGGACGACCCGTTGCTTAAAACCGTTTCCTGGGCAAAAAGAGTAGCGCCTTCCCCGGGAAGGAGCGTATAATCCGTCTCAAATGTCATGGAGGAGACATTGATCCCTCCGGAGAAATTGACTGTTTTGGAGCCTTCTGCCGCTGTGAAGATAACGGCATCCCCATTCAGGAAGGAAGTATCCGTCTTGGTTCCGTCACCCTGCTTGTACCAGCCCGTTCCCGTATTGCTCCATGTCCCGTTGGAATTCCACACCAGAGTTTCTGCATCATACCCTTCCCCCTTGTACTGCACGGACATGCCAGAACCGTTGGAAACAAGCAGGAAATTACCCGCCCCCAGCTGGCCGGCGGAATCAACCCTCGTCAATGCCTCATAAGCATCATCCCCGGTTTGCTTCCAAATACGCAGGGAATCCAGGGATGCCCCCAAATCGGCCCCTGTAGACATGAAATAGCGTGTGATCAGGGCGTCGTCAACCATCTCGCGATTGGTGACCGCAAGCTCTTCCATGGCGCTGGCAACCACTACCTCCACATTCCATGTTTTGGCGTTCTTGGTAATTGTGGTGGTGTTTGACAGGTTGACCATTCCGTCAAGCCCGATATGCCAGTAATGATTGCCGGAACCAGTGCCATTGTCAAAATTGAGATTCCCTCCCGGAGTCGTCATGTTCAGAATGCCGTCCACATAAATATTGGCATGGCCTTCCGCTTCCGTATTTTTGATCTGGTTGCTGAAGGATGTGGTAAGGGAGGAGCCCTTCTCCACGTACACATTGCCGCCCCATTGTCCCAGCCCCACGGATACGATGCCGTTCCCTGTAACGGAAACACCGCCTCCGTCCGAGGTATTGGGAGGCGTTCCCGTAACCGTCACATCCACGCCATTAAAAATCAAATGCGGACCCTTATTGTCCACGCGGGAGGGCGCTGCGTCTCCCTCCCAGTTGTCTGCCGTCCCTACGGCGTCGCCTTCCCCATCCCCCGTCCATGTAAAATCAGGACCGCCAAAATCGGGAATCTGCCAGAAATCCGCCGAGGTTGCGGCATGGGAATAAGAGTAAATGCCGGAGAAGGAAACCAGAGAAGCGAGAAGGGCGGAACGCAAAGACGGAGGAAGATGAAGTCTCATACTGATCAAAGATATTGTGACCAGTAATACCCGGATTTATAATCCTGCTTCTTTCCTTAATCCATGTATATTGCTTGTAATGAAAGAATGATGATTTTGTTCTTCTGGATATGGAGGTAGATATGTTGGACAGGCGGATGATATTTGTTTCCCATTATTTGTTTAATGTGAGCTTTTTTCGAAAATTGGCTTGCCAACGGATTATAAATTCCCCGTCTGCCCATTCGCGTTCCTGATGAAAGAGGTACAGATAAAAACAAAAAGGCCGTTCCCTCCCGGGAACGGCCCTGGCTTAAACTATTTTTTCCTTACTGCTGCTGGGCGCCGCTTTGCTTAAGCATCTCCTGAAGCTGTTCAGGAGAAATGCTCATGGGGCCGCCCTGGGGGGCAGGAGCTTCCGAAATGCCGTCCAGTTCCAAATCAAAGATGAGCGGTGAATTGGGTTCAATCGGAGCGCCGGGAGTGTTTTCCCCGTAAGCCAGCTCGGAAGGAATGTAAACAATCCATTTGGAGCCGACGGGCATCGTCGTCAGCGCTTCGGCAAAGCCGGGGATGACCTGGAGGGGAAGTTCCACGGATTTGCCCTTGGTGTCGTCAAACACGGTGCCGTCCAGCAGCGTGCCCTTGTACTTCACCTTGAACATGGGGTTCTTGAACTTCTTTTCATCAAATTTTTCTTCGCCGCCCTTGTTCACAATCTTGTACTGGAGGCCGGACTTCGTCGTAGTAACGCCTTCCTTTTTGCCGTTTTCCTCCATGAACTTCTTGCTGGCCTCCAAATTGGCCTTGGCCTTGGCGGAAATGCGTTCATCTATCTGCTTCTGGAACGCATCCAGGGCGGGCTTCAGCTGTTCCTGGTCCTTGGCGGGCTTGCGGACCATGCCGTCCTTGATGCCCTGCAGGAAGGATTCCTGGTCCAGGTCGTCAAAGGTCAGGGTAGGAATGGAACCGAGCTGCTGGCCGCTCTGGAAACCCAGAAAATAGCCCAGGTCCTTTTTCATCTGTTCGGGAGACACAGTAATTTCTTTCTCTTGTTTGGGTTGGTCGGCCGCCGGAACTTCAGCAGCCTTTTCTTGCGCGCCCGCCGCACCCGCCAAAAGGGCGGAAACGGCAAACAGGGCGATGGAAGGGTTCATCTTCATGGTATTTTTATCCTTTCTTTGAAAAAGAGGACTCCTTTTTAACGGATTCCGTTCACAGCACAAGACAAGAGAATCCGTCATCCTGTCATCCTCTCCCGGCAGAAAGCCGGATTGCTGTCCAGATCAAAGGAGCGGCAGGTCATGCCAGCGTCTTCAAAACGCGGGCGATCATGGCGGGATAAAGGGTGTGCTCCTGCTCCTGGATGCGAGCGTGAAGGCTTTCCGGCGTATCCCCCGGCAGCACGGGCACGCGGGCCTGGCCCAGGATGGGACCGGTATCCATTCCGTCATCCACATAATGGACGGTGCAGCCGCTCTCCGCAGCTCCGGCGTTCACAGCCTGCTCCCAGGCATGAAGCCCCGGGAAGGCAGGAAGAAGGGAAGGGTGGATATTCAGAATGCGGGAAGGAAATTCCTTCAGCAGCGGAAGTTTCACCAAGCGCATGAATCCGGCCAGGCAAACGCAATCCACGCCGTATTCCTTCAGGCGCGCGGCAACGGATGCCTGGGATTCCTCCGGGAATTTGGTTTTAAACCCTCCGCAGTCAATAACCTCCGCCGGGATGCCCCAGGAGCGGGCGCGTTCCAGAATGAAGGCGTCCGGATTGTCAGACATCACCACGGCGATTTCCGCCCGGAGGGAACCGGACTGGATGGCATCGTAAATGGACTGGCAATTGGAACCGGAACCGGAACCGAGTATTCCTAACTTGGGCAATCTGGACATCCGGGGGATGAAACCACAGTTTTTTGCCCGTGGCAAGTCTCCGGCTTGACAAAAAGGCTGCCGTATTTGCCTAATAAAGACATGAGAGACCCCCGTTTTCAGGCCCTGGCCGCCCAGCTTGCAGGGTATTCCACCTCCCTGCGCCCCGGAGACAGGGTTCTGCTGGAACTGACAGATATTCCGGAAGAAATGGGAATAGCCCTCATCCGGGAGGTGAGGAAGGCGGGAGCCATGCCCTTTCTGCGCCTGAACCAGTCCCGCCTGAACAGGGAAATGCTCTCAGGAGCCACAGAAGAACAATATGGTATCATCGGCCGCCACCGCCTGGCGGAAATGGAGGACATGGACGCCTACATTGAAATCCGCGGCGGAGAAAACGCCTTTGAACTGTCCTCCGTTCCGCAGGAAAACATGGCCGCCGCCATGAAAGCCCTGAATCCCGTCTCCCAGCGGCGCATCCGCCATACGCGCTGGTGCGGGCTGCGCTGGCCGTCCGGGGGCATGGCCCAGCAGGCTGCCATGAGCACGGAAGAATTTGAAGACTTCTATTTCCATACCTGCCTGATGGATTACGCCGCCCTGCGTCCCGCCATGCGGACGCTGGCCGCCATGATGGAAAAGGCTGAATACGTGAAAATCACCGGGCCGGGAACGGATATTTCCTTTTCCATCAAGGGATTGCCGGCCATCCCGTGCGCGGGGGAATGCAACCTGCCGGACGGAGAGGTGTTTACCGCCCCCGTCATCGACAGCGCCAACGGCCATATAGCCTTCAATACGCCCAGCCTGTTCCAGGGTATTCCCTTTGACAACATCCGCCTGACACTGGAAAACGGACTGATCGTGCATGCGGAGGCGGGAGAAAAAACAGGAGAACTCAACGCTATTCTTGACACGGATCCCGGCGCTCGCAGGTTGGGGGAATTCGCCTTCGGCGTCAATCCGGCTATCACACGCCCCATGCGCAACATCCTGTTTGACGAAAAAATCTCCGGCTCCTTCCACTTGACGCCGGGGCAGGCCTACCACGTGGCGGACAACGGCAACCAGTCCCGCATTCACTGGGACATGGTATGCCTCCAGACGGAGGCTGCCGGGGGAGGAGATATTTACCTGGACGGGAAGCTGGTGCGCCGCAACGGATTGTTCACCCTGCCGGAACTGACCATTCTCAATCCTTCCCAATCATGACCGCCACCCCTGCCCCCAAAAAACGTTCCCTGTTCCGTAAATGCCTGTATGCGGCCGCGGCAGCCATTCTGCTGGGCTCCCTGCTGGCCTCCTACATGCACTGGGAGGCCAACCATCTGGAATTCAATGAAAACGCAGCCCCTGCCGGCTGTATGCCCGGCCTTTCCGGCCTGCGTATCCTGGTTCTGTCAGACATCCACACCAACCTGCCCCTGCTGGAACAGGCGGCAACAATGGCGGAACAGGCCAGACCGGACATGATCGTGTTTCTGGGAGATCTGTACACGGATTTTCTGCGGGTCACCCATGCAGGCGACTACATCGCCCAGATGAAACGCCTCTCCTCCGTCGCTCCGGCCTACGCATGCCTGGGCAACCACGACATGGCCCTGGTGGACAACGTGGAGCGCATCCTGAAGGAAGGCGGGTTCACTCTGCTCAGGAATTCCGCAGCTTTCGTCTCCATTCCCAGACTGAAAAACGTGGAATTCAAGCTGGTGGGGCTGGGAGACCTGCGGGAGGGGGACTTTTTCCCGGACCGGTGCATGACCCCGCGCGGATTGGAGGAAAACTCCCCCATGCCAACCATCGTTCTGAGCCACAACCCCAGAGGAAGGGAACTGCTGGGAAATTACCGCTGGGACCTGATGCTTTCCGGCCATACGCATGGGGGCCAGATCAGACTGCCATTCTTTTCCGCCCCGCTATTGGCGTCGGAAGGGGAAACCATGAACTCCGGCTTCCATTCCTATGAGGACAAGCAGGTCTTCGTCACCCGCGGCATAGGCTACCTGGGGCCGGGCCGCTTCAACTGCCCGCCGGAAATCAACCTCATTACCATTCCCTAACTTCCCGACCCGACCGCCATGGTTTTCTCTCTGCTGGCTTCCGGAGGCCCTAATGACGCGCCTCCCTTCTTTACCCTGCTTACTGTCGTCTTCATGGGCATCATCGCGATTGCCCTCATTCTGGCCCACTTCCGGCAGTCCCTGCTGGCAGGATACTTCATTTGCGGGGTAATTCTGGCCAACTGCGGCATTCTGGACCACATCCCCAATTCCGACGTCAGCATCCAGGCTCTTTCCGAGGTGGGCATTATCCTGCTCATGTTCACGCTGGGGCTCGAATTCTCCGTTGACGAACTCAAACATCTGCGTAAAACCGCCCTGGTCGGCGGCGGTATTCAAATGTTCATCTGCACCGCCGCTTTCGGCATGGGGCTCCATTACGCCACAGGCATGGACATGAGCCACTCCCTGACGGTCGGGGCCATTATGGGGCTTTCCTCCACAGCGGTGGCTCTGAAATCCTTTCAGGAATTCGGCCTGAGCGGAACCTCCGGGGCAAAAATGGCGGTGGGAATCGCCCTGTTCCAGGACATCGCCGCCATCATGCTGGTGGCGATCATGCCGCAGATCTTTACCGTCACGCCCGACTCTTGGGAAACAGCGCTCAACATCGGCATGGCCGTGTTGCGGGGGCTCGTCTTCCTGGGGGCCGCCTGGCTGATCGGCCGTTACCTGCTTCCGCGCATCATGCTGGCCGTCGCCCGGACCAAAAGCCGGGAACTCTTCACCCTGATGGTGTTCGCCATCTGTTCGGGAATTGCCATGCTCGCCAGCCTGCTGGGCCTGAGCATCGCCCTGGGCGCTTTCACCGCCGGCCTCTTCGTCAGCGGGTCCTACTACAGCCACCGGGTCCTCAGCGAAGTGCTCCCCTTCAAGGACCTGTTCCTGACCATTTTCTTCGTGTCCGCCGGACTGTTGATCGACATTGACGGACTGTGGCAACACATCGGACAGGTGGCGACCTTCACCGCCTTTGTCCTCGCGATTAAATTCATAGCCTGCCTTACAGCCGCAAGTTTCCTGAAAATCCCCGGCCGCATGGGCATCATGGCCTCCACCGCGCTCACCAATGTGGGGGAATTTTCCCTGGTGCTCATCCCCTTCATGCAGGAGATATCCCCCATCCCGGCTCTGGTGACCACCAACGTTTACGCCATTGCCGCCGTCTCCATGGGCATGACTCCGCTGCTGATGAAAGCGGCACGGAAACTCACCCCGCTGCTGGTGCGCATTCCCGGGTTGAAAACAAAACGGGAACGCCTCAACGTGGAAACCCTGATCACGCGCATGGAAGGCATCAGGGAGCACGCCATCATTTGCGGCTACGGCCCCGTAGGCAGGAGGCTTCATGAAAGCCTGTCCCAATACGGCATTCCCTGCATTATTATCGACCTGAATGCGGACACCGTCAAATCCCTGCTTAATGAAGGCCATCTGGCCTTTCTGGGAGACATCCAGCACCAAATCACCATGGACCTGGCAGGAGTCCGTACCGCGCGGCTGATCGCCTTCACGTTCCCGGACCCTGCCCCGGCCCTGTCCACCTACATGCAGATCAAAGGCACCAATGCGGACATCACGGTGATTGCCCGCGCCAAATTCCGTTCGGAAGTGGCTTCCCTGCATCACGCGGGCATTGTCAACGTCATCCATGATGAAATGGAAACGGGCGCCGCCGCCGTGCGCCTGGCGAAACAGAGTTTTGATATTATTGAACCGTCGGACGCGCCTTCGCTGTCCCATTAAGCAATGATGAATCTGCCGGATGCCCACACTCATTCCTCCGCACTCTCTTCCGGCGCGGCGCCTCGGTTCATCTGCGGCACCTCCCCGGAGGACTGGAAACAGGTGGCCCTTCTGGCGGAACGGGATGAACATGTTACGCCCTTTTTCGGCATTCATCCCTGGTTCCTGAACCCGGATGAGTGGAAGGAGGAAATGCCCGGGCTGGAATCCCTGCTGAGAAAAATCCCCCATGCGGGCGTTGGGGAAACGGGGCTGGACAAATGCCGGCGCGGCATCCCGGGGCTGCCTCTCCAGAAGGAAGCGCTGGAACGGCATCTGGAACTGGCCGCACGCCTGGACCGCCCCGCTTCCCTGCACTGTTGCCGCGCATGGGGCACGCTGGCGGAAATGCTGAAAAAATATCCCCGTTTGAACATTATCCTGCACGGCTGGACGGGAGCATTGCATCTTAGCTCGGAACTTCCTTCGGGAAACTGGCTTCTCTCCATAGGCCTGCGGGAAATGGAACGTCCGGGCCTGCTTGCCTCCATACCGCTCCATCGGCTGGCGCTGGAATCGGACGGGCATCCGGAAACCCTGCCGGAACTTTACCGACGCGCGGCGCGGGAACTGGGCATGACCGTCAACAACCTGGTTGACCTGGTTCAAAGCAATATGGAAAACCTGATCCACCCTTGACACCTCCATTCAACCGGGCGGACATGGCTTCGCGACGCCCCTTCATGCGCTGGGTTTCTATTTCCATTGATTTTTTATTCAATTATTTTTTCAGAAAATAAAAATGAGGCGATTGCGCATCGAATCGCAGACGGCAGAGTACTCTGCCCAATTTATATTCCAGAAGAAGAAAAAGGCTCCGTACCGGAAAACTCCGGGCGCCTGTAAGTAATCCACGGTTTTTCCTTGGCAGGTTTCCGCCTCCGGCTATCATGCGGGCATGGGCCTTTTTCAGGATCAAACCAGTTCTTTGTCGGAAATCAAGCGGCTTGCCGCCCTTGTCATGGATCCCTCCCGCAGGGGGGAAATCGGTCCGGATCAATGGCCTCTGGCCATGATCGCCTATGGACTGGTCACCTGCAATGAAACGGGAAGAGAAGAAGAAGGCGTCACCATTTACCATATGTTTCAATCCCGCTGCGCTCCGGACGCCCGCCGCAAATGCGCTCTGCAACTGGCAGCTTTTATCCGGCAGCGGAAAGGGGACGGATGGAGGGCCCTGCTGCCTTTTGCCATGGCGGATGAGGCGCCGGATATCCGCAGGCAATCCGCTTTCCTTATTTATACGCTGGCCGCGCCCCAGCCGGAGGAGCGGTTTCCCGGAATTGCCGGACTGGCGAACGTCATCTGCGCTTCTCCCTGCCCCGGACAGGCATCCATGGCTCCGGCGCTGGACGCCCTGATGAGCCTGGGAGACATGCGGTTTGCCCCTTATCTGTCTTTCATTTCCAAAAATCTTCCTCCCGAACGCCTCGCGGACCTGCTGGCCGGAACGGAAGCCATTCCCACGGACCTGGGCTGCGGCTGGCTGCTGGATATTCTGGATGAACATCCGGAGCTTTCCCCCACCATCGCGGCGGTACTGGCCGGGATGCCCTCCAGAGCCGGAGAAGTCCTGGATGTGGTCGTGCCCGTCCCCTCCTGGCAATTCACCAACTCCGCCGTCCAGCCGCTCCATTCCTGGAGTATTCCCGAATACCGGCAGCGCATGAAAGAACGGCTCTCCAGATACCTTACCCCGGAAGAACAGGAGACCGTGGACCGGGCATGGAGCTGATTCTTCCGGCGTATCCCGACCCGCCGCATGTTTTCAGAAAACACGGGCCCAGGGGCGTTTACCGGGCATAAGGAACGCCGCCGCGCATCGTACTCCGGAAAGGACAGGGGCATTCCTTAAACAGGCAAAACCGCAACATGCGCCTAATGCCCTACCGGCTCATATCGGCAAGCCCCCCTAGAATAATTCGCTTCAAGGGGGGAGGGAAAATCCCTCATGGCGCGGATTTTTCCCGGCCATTCATTCACCTTGCCACTACGTGACGATGGTGGAAATCCACAAAGCTCCGGTATGTCTCCTCATCCAGCAGATCTCCATGCGTCATCAACAGAAGCGGAAAAGGTTCGCCCTCATCCGTATAAGGAGGATGGACATAATCAAACTGCGGATTGGGAACAAAGCCGTGCCTCTGATAAAACCCCAGCCTCCGGCGTGAAATCCCGTCCTCCGGAGGATCAATTTCCAGAATAACTTTGCGCGGAAACGCGTCCCTCAATTCTTCCAGAATCCTTTGCCCGGCGCCCCGGCCGCGCAGGGTGACAGCCACGGCAAAATACTCCAGATACACGAATTGTTCCCGACGCCACGTCACCAGCATCGCAACCACCCGGCCTTCCCCATTTAAAAATACTTCATAACAAAAACCGGGGTCTTGAAAAGCCAGCGGAAAATCCTGCACCCTTCGCTGTTCATGCACCGGAAAACTTGTCCAGTAAATATCCAGAGAATCGAGGAATAACGGATCATCCACACCCGTCACACGGCGCTTGGTCAGCAATTCCGACGTCATGAACCATATCCAACCACACCCGTCTCCGCTCGGCAAGCCCCCCGGAAAGCCTTCCCCAGTCATACAACCAGCTGTTCCGGCTTAAATTGATGCAGCGTTTCCCAGCCAAGGAGAAGGAAGTAAAATATCCCCGCACGCCGGATACGGCGACAAGGAAATCCCTGTCCTTCTTGACGGATTGTTCTTGAAAGGCACGCGGCCGGGCAATCTTCCCGCAGACAGGGCCAGAATATTGCAGTTCGTCGCCCAGGATACATGCAGGCGGTTCTTTTCCGCAACCGCCGGATTACAGGCCGCTGCACTGTCGCCGCATAGCGCAAAATCTACTCGCAAAACGGGCACGCCTCCTTTACCATGGCAACGGACATACATACTATTATGAGCGAACAAGTCATTATCATCGGCGCCGGTTGCGCCGGCTACACGGCGGCCATTTACACCGCCCGCGCCAACCTCTCTCCGCTTCTGATCACGGGTTCTCAAATCGGCGGCCAGCTGACCACCACGACGGAAGTGGAAAACTTCCCCGGCTTTCCGGACGGCGTGATGGGGCCGGACCTGATGTTCCTGATGCAGCAGCAGGCGGAAAAATTCGGCACCCGGTTTGCATATGAGGACGTCAAGAGCGTCGTCAGGGATGAAGCCACCGGACTGTTCACCGTGAAGACCAGCGGCCAGAATTACGAAACCCGGAGCATCATTGTAGCTACGGGGGCGTCCGCCCGCTATCTGGGCATCCCGGGAGAGGAAGGGCTGGTAGGCCACGGCCTCACCGCCTGCGCGACCTGTGACGGAGCTTTTTACCGGGACGTGCCTGTGTGCGTGGTTGGCGGAGGAGACAGCGCCTGTGAAGAAGCCATGTTCCTGACGCGCTTCGCCTCCCGGGTGTATCTGATCCACCGCCGCGACACGCTCCGCGCTTCCAAAATCATGGCGGAACGGACGCTGTCCAATGAAAAGATTTTCCCCATGTGGAATTCCACCATCGTAAGCTATAAGACGGACGACAAGGGAGAACTGGAAGCCGTCATGCTGAAGGACGTAGTGGAAGGGGATGAAACGGAGCTTCCCGTCAAATGCGTCTTCATGGCGATCGGGCACACGCCGAACACTTCTTTCCTGGGAGATCTGGTGGACCGGGACGATGCCGGCTACATCATCCGGGAAACAGGGCTGATGGCGACCAGGACGCCGGGATTGTTCGCTGCCGGAGACGTGGCGGACCCTCATTACCGCCAGGCCATTTCTTCCGCCGGGATGGGCTGCAGCGCCGCCATTGAAGCGGAACGCTACCTGCTGGGGCTGTAAACCCATCTTTCGGAACGGGCCGGAAGTCCCATTGGGAATTCCGGCCCTTCCCCGCTACAGGAAAACGGACATGCACCATTACAGCATTTTTGAGCTTTTCAGCATCGGCATAGGTCCCTCGTCCTCCCATACCGTAGGGCCCATGCGGGCGGCGCACCGCTTTCTGGAACAAATACGCCACTCCCCGCGTTTGGCGGAAATCTCAGGCATCCGCTGCGAATGCTACGGCTCCCTGGCTGCTACCGGACATGGGCACGGCACGGATACGGCCATCATGCTGGGGCTGCTGGGAGAGGAACCCCATACAGTGGAGCCGCGCAGCATTCCCGGTAAAATCGCCCGCCTGCACCAGCAGGAAACGTTGTACGTCACGGAAGAAAAAAACGTCCGTTTCTCTCCTTCCCGCGACCTGGATCTTTCCCACTACCAGCCCCTGCGCCTGCATCCGAACGGGATGCAGTTCACTGCCGTCAACCGGGACGGAGAACCGGTGGAAGATGCGGTATTTTATTCCACGGGGGGCGGGTTCGTCTCTTCCGAACAGGAACTTCTGCATCCGGAGGAAAAGGAACGGGAAACCTTTCCTTTTCCTTATGAATCCGCGGATGAACTGCTGCACATGGCTGATGAGCGCGGATGCCCTCTTTCCTCCATTGTCATGGCGAACGAATGCGCCATGCTCCCGGAACGGGAAGTCCGTGAACAACTGGATCTGATCTGGACGACGATGAAGCAGTCCATCTCCAACGGCATGAGCGCGCGCGGCAATCTGCCGGGCGTTCTGCAGGTTCCGCGCCGGGCCAAAACTTTGCGCAAAAATCTTCTGGTGCACGGAGAATCGGCCTTGAAAGACCCTCTCTCCATTATGGACTGGATCAATCTGTACGCCATTGCCGTAAGTGAGGAAAACGCGGCCGGCGGCCGCATCGTCACCGCACCGACCAATGGAGCGGCGGGAATTGTTCCGGCCGTTCTTAATTACGCCACCAAATTCTGTGTTTCACCGTACCCGGATGCCGTGCATCGTTTCCTGCTCACCGCCGGGGGGATCGCCATCCTGTACAAGAAAAACGCCTCCATTTCCGGCGCGGACGTAGGCTGCCAGGGAGAAGTGGGCGTAGCCTGTTCCATGGCTGCCGCCGCGCTTGCGGAGTACCTGGGGGGAACTCCCCACCAGGTGGAAAACGCCGCGGAAATAGGCATGGAACACAATCTGGGCCTCACCTGCGATCCTATTGCGGGCCTTGTCCAGATACCCTGCATCGAACGCAACGCCATTGCCGCCATCAAGGCCATCAACGCCGCCCGCATGGCCCTGGGCGGAACGGGCGCCCATTTTGTCCCGCTGGACAAAGTCATCCGCACCATGCTGGATACCGGAAGGGACATGCAATCCAAATACAAGGAGACCGCCCAGGGCGGCTTGGCCGTCAACGTGGTGAATTGCTGAGAAGGCAAGAACATCCTTCCTTGGTTTTCCAAGCGCGTCTGTTCCCGTAAAAAACGCTCCGCCGGATTGACAGATACGGGGAGCAAAGGTAGGGTGCGGTCATGCTTTCACGCCTCTTTCTCGCTCTGGCTCTGTTGCTAGGCGGCACGGGACTGTCCCGGGCCGTTCACGTCGTCATGTGCGGCGGCCCCGCGCTCAGGCAATGGGAAGGGCTGAGAATACAGCCTGACAGGCATGACAACTGGTGGGCCAATTTTGTCAGGGCCTCCACCATCCGCATCGCCCAGATCCAGCAGCAAAACCCTGCCGCCAAAATCACCTGGATTGTTTACCGCCCCGGTTACGCAACCCGGGGGAGGGAAGACGGCAAACCTTACACCCGCTGGATCGCGGACCTGGCTTCCAAGTACAAAATCAAGCTCGTCTGGGCGGACAGCGCCGACCAAGCCATCCGGGCGCTGAATGCCTCCCCGCGCTTCCGCGGCGACAAGGTGGAATCCTTTTACTACTTCGGCCATTCCAACTGCTATGCGTGGATGCTGGACTACGGCAACAATATCATGGCCGTTTCCACGGAATGGATCCATGAAACGGACCTGAACAGGATACGGCGGGATATTTTCACGCCGCAGTCCGACTGCTGGAGCTTCGGTTGCTATACGGGGGCCAGCATGTCCCGCTGGTGGAAGCGCATCATAGGCGTCCCCCTTTGGGGCAACACGGAATCCACCCGCTACGGCCCCGTCTCTGACGGCAGGCTGCCGGAAGGCGCGGGAAAATGGGTTAAATAGCAGTCTTGCACCGCCCTTTTCCTTCAAAAACCGCTTCCCGATTAATTCTCTTCAGGTTTACGGCGTTGCGTTGCGGCGTTGAAATGCCCCATAGCAACTACAAGTCACATAAAGGGGGACGCTACTGTAGAAAGGATATTTTCTACAATACCTTGCATTGTCTGGCCAAAAGATATCAACAGCGGAGATTTAGCGTCAATTTCGCGCCCCTTCACATCGTTTGCCAGACGGAAAATGGCAAATCAGCCAACTGGCCGACCACGCCTCCAGCCTGAGTCAAACAGATATGAACTTGCCCTTGGACTTGAGCGCTGAAATAAAAAACACGATCTTTCCCGTTTTTCAACAACTGTCCGAGGTGTAAAATCTCGGGCAGTTTTTTCATTTTTAAGCCTGAAGGCTTGCAATCGTATTGCCATATGACCGGGCTGCCGTATAATGAGGGCGGACGGAAAACATCCGTCATTCTCTGACAACAATCATGAACCAAGCACCCCATGTTGCCATCGTCGGCGCCACCGGAGCGGTGGGCGTTGAAATCCTGTCCTGCCTGGAAACACGCAATTTTCCCGTAGGCTCCCTGAAGCTTCTGGCCTCCGCCCGGTCCGCCGGAAAACAGGTTGCTTTCCGCGGGAAAATGCTGACTGTGGAAGAATTGACGGAAAAATCCTTTGATGGGGTGGACATCGCCCTGTTCAGCGCAGGCGGAGGCATTTCCCTGAAATTCGCTCCTGTCGCGGCTGCTGCGGGCTGCGTGGTCATTGATAATTCCTCCGCCTTCCGGCAGGAGCCGGACGTGCCCCTGGTGGTGCCGGAAATCAACCCGGAAGCGGCTTTCAACCACCCCCGCAATATCATCGCCAACCCGAACTGCACCACCATCATCACGTTGATGGCCCTCTTCCCTCTGCATCAGCGTTTCGGGTTGAAAACCGTCATTGCCTCCAGTTACCAGGCGGTTTCCGGCAGCGGCCAGCACGGCATCGCGGAACTGGAAGCCCAGGTTCGCGCCGTCGTGGACGGCCACCCTGTAGTGAAAAATGTTTATCCTCACCAGATAGCCTTCAACCTTCTTCCCCAGATCGACTCCTTTGCGGAAAACGGCTATACCAAGGAAGAGCTTAAAATGCTCAATGAAGGCCGTAAAATTCTCTCCCTGCCCGAACTCAAGGTAACATGCACCTGCGTGCGCGTGCCTGTTTACCGTTCCCATTCCATCTCCGTCACCGCCCAGTTTGAAAAACCCGTGGACGTGGAAACGGCCCGCAGCGCCTATGAAGGCAAACCCGGAGTCGCCCTGATGGACAACCCTGCGGAGGGCGTGTGGCCTACCCCGCTGGACAGCACCAACGGAGACACCTGCTACGTGGGGCGCATGCGCATGGACATGGCGATCGACAATGCCCTGACCCTCTGGGTCGTGGGCGACCAGGTCCGGAAAGGGGCCGCACTCAACGCCGTACAAATCGCGGAATTGCTGGTCAACCGCTGAACCGCTTCCTCCCCGCACCTATCCCATAACGCCATGTGTGAACAATCTCTGAACGACTACATCACGGAACAATGCGCCCTGATTGACGCGGCGCTGGACAGGCTGTTGCCCGCAGAGAACGAAAGTCCCGAAACCATCCATAAAGCCATGCGCTACAGCATATTTGCGGGTGGGAAAAGAATGCGCCCCGTCCTTTGCCTGGCGGCGGCGGAGGCCTGCGGAGGCCTGGCGGTGGACGCCCTGGTTCCCGCCTGCGCCGTGGAAATGATGCATACGTACTCCCTCATCCATGACGACCTGCCAGCCATGGACAACGACGATTTGCGCCGCGGGAAGCCCACCAGCCACAAGGCTTTCGGAGAAGGCGTCGCCATTCTGGCGGGAGACGCTCTGCTGACGGAAGCTTTTGCCGTAATCTCCCAGGTGGACGACACGGAACGCTATACCGTCAGGGACTATGTAAGGGAACTGGCAGCCACCGGCGGCAGCACCATGCTCATTGGAGGCCAGATTCTGGATTTGGAGGGAGAGCGCAAGCAGCTCTCCGAGCCGGAAGTGCGCACCGTGTACGAAGGGAAGACGGCCGCCCTGCTGACCACGGCCCTTCGCTTCGGCGGCATGTCCGCAAACGCCACGGAAGCCCAGTTGGAAGCTCTGACGGACTTCGGTTACAACTTGGGACTGGCTTTCCAGGTGATTGACGACATTCTGGATCTGACGGCGTCCACGGAAAAACTCGGCAAGACTGCCGGCAAGGACGTCAATTCCCGGAAATCCACCTGTCCGTCCCTGATCGGCCTGGATGGCGCCCGTTCCGAAGCCAAATGCCGCACCCAAGCGGCTCTGGATGCCCTGATGATCTTCCCGGAAGAACGCCGCGCCCGCCTGGTGGAACTGGCCAACTATCTTCTTAACCGCGAATATTAAGCCGCTTCTTCTTTCATGTCCTCAGAAACCGTATCCGACAACGTAGAAACCCTGATCAATCTGGCGCTGGCCGAAGACTTCGGCTCCGGCGACGTGACTTCCACCTATTTCGTCCCGGAACATCTGACAGCCAGGGCTATTTTGACTCCCCGGAAAAAAGGCGTTCTTTCCGGCGTCAATGTCGCGGCGGAAGTTTTCCGCAAGGTGGATCCCTCCCTGAAGGTGGAAGTTTACCTGCACGACGGGGAAGCCGTGGCGCCCGGCGCCGTGGTGATGCTCATTGAAGGCTCCGCCCGCTCCATCCTGGGGGCGGAACGCACCGCCCTCAACTTCATCCAGCGTCTTTCCGGAGTAGCTACGCTCACCAGACAATACGTGAAAGCCGTTTCCCACACCAGCGCCCGCATTCTGGATACCCGCAAAACCACCCCCGGTTACCGTCTGCTGGAAAAAGCGGCCGTCGTTCATGGCGGAGGCACCAACCACCGCATGGGCCTTTATGACCGCGCCATGGTGAAAGACAACCACCTGATGACGGATGGGAATACGGGACACCTTCAGGAATGCATCAACAGGCTGCGGAAGGAAAAGCCCGGCGTGGAAATCCAGCTGGAAGCGGACACCCTGGAACAGGTGGCTACCTTCCTTAAACTGGAAGGCGTGGACCATATCCTTCTGGACAATATGACGCCGGAAATGCTGAAACAGGCCGTCGCCATGCGCGGAGAACGCACCACCCCCCTGATGGAGGCCAGCGGAGGCGTTCATCTGGACACGGTAGCCGCCATTGCGGAATCCGGCGTAGATTTTGTCTCCGTAGGCTATGTGACCCACTCCGCCCCCTCCCTGGATCTGGGGCTGGATTTCAGCGTAGAATAACCCCTCATCATTCCCTACGTCATGGACCTGTCTAATTTCAGAGAAGAATACCTCAAAGGCCAGCTGCACAGAAAAGACCTGGCGGAAAATCCCTTTGAACAATTTCAAACCTGGTTTGAACAGGCCCTGAAAGCGGATATTCCGGAACCCAACGCTTTTTCCCTGGCCACGGCGGATGCGCAGGGCAGACCGTCCCTGCGCACCGTGCTGCTCAAATATTTTGACAGGACGGGCTTTGTTTTCTTCACCAACTACGGCAGCCACAAGGCCCGTGACATTGAAGAAAATCCGCAGGTCTGCATGATGCTTCCCTGGGTCATGCTGGAACGCCAGATCATCATTTACGGAAAAGCCGTTAAAGTTTCCCGCGCGGAATCCCTGAAATATTTCCTCACCCGCCCCAAGGAATCCCAGCTTGGAGCGTGGGTTTCACACCAGAGCTCCGTCATCTCCGGGAGAAAACTGTTGGAAATGAAGCTGATGGAGCTGAAAAACAAATTCTCCAAGGGGGAAATTCCCCTGCCCTCCTTCTGGGGCGGCTACCGAATCATCCCGGACACCTTTGAATTCTGGCAGGGCGGCCCCGGCCGCGTGCATGACCGTTTCATGTACAAACTTCAGGAAAACGGTTCCTGGACCATTGAACGCCTTCAGCCATGATCTCCCGGCGCACAACAACCCAGGGCCTTTCTTTCCTGGACGTGACAACACCGCTCTGCACGGCATCCCTGTGCCTTCAGGGAGCGCACCTCACCTCATGGAAGCCGGAAGGGCATGAGGAATGCCTCTTTCTTTCTCCCAATGCAGCCTTTGTCCCCGGCAAAGCCATCCGCGGAGGAATTCCCGTCTGCTGGCCCTGGTTCGGCCCCCGGAAAGGCGCGCCGTCCCACGGTATAGCGCGCATTTCGGAATGGCGCCTCCACCACCAGGAAATGGACAAGCGCGGCAACGTCCTGCTTTCCCTCGCTTTCTATCCGGAAGAGGAATCCTATCCCGCCGCCATCCTGCGCCTTACACTGGGCAGCGCGCTGACCATGAAACTGGAAACCACGGCGCGCACGCAGCCCTGCAAACTCACGGAAGCCTTCCACAACTATTTTGCCGTCGGCAACCTGACCAAATGCCGCGTTCACGGGCTGGAAGACATCCCGTTCCGGGAAGAAGCCGCCCAGCCCATGAAACACGGAGAACGCCCGCTGGCGCCGTTGGGGTGTCTGGACCGCGTTTACGACATCCCTTCCTATTCGGGAAAAACAATACTGGAAGACCTTATGTTGAACCGTGCCATCACGGTGGAGCGGAACCATGCCTCTTCCGTCATCGTCTGGAATCCCGGACAACAGGGCGCCGGCAACATGGCGGACCTGGGCGCGGAATCCTGGAATAAATTCCTGTGCATTGAAACGGGGAATGCGGCGCCCCGTTCCATTTCCCTTGCTCCCGGGCAGACCCATACCCTTTATCAGAAAATTTCCGTAAAGCATATGGAGGAAGCTTGTTCCCCCTGTTAAAACGGCAGGCAGCATTACCTCTCCAGTAACATTCCGGGGCACCCCTTGTTGACCTTCCTGAAAAGCCCTTACAGTTGAATTTCAGTATCCCCTTTCTTCACTGAATAATTACTGTCATTAATGATTAAAGAGTAAGAGGCATTCGACCTGACCGATACCGTGCCTTTCCCATCAAAAACAATATCGGTTGCAATGCCGCCAAATCTCAAATTTTTGATCCCATGGCGGCCCTTGTTTTTTTTCAACCTCCACCGCACTTCTTTTCTGGCTGCGGACACTTCCTTGAATCCCAGCACATTTTCAATAAACAGGGAAATCGGCCCCAGGGCTGACCAGCCGCAAAATTCCGGTCTTACACGGCGTCCGTGTTCCGTGGAAGGAGCATTTCCGCTTGGGCTATAGCACTCCCAGATGGTATGCGGCTCTATGTTCCTGTAAGCGGCAAGCTGCTGGCTGATAACCTTCTCGGCAATAGCGTCGGCTTCTTCATGATAGCCATACTTTTCAATAGCCTTAATGGTCATATACGTCGTCGGCAGCCAAATTCCCCCTCTCCAATAATCCCCGGTCTGATGATGATAATCCTTATCTGAACGGGCCACGGAAGGAGTCGGATAACTGCCTCCGAATTCTTCGGGATTCATCAAATGCCTGACCATGCTTTGAGCCTGTTCCCTGGAGGCGACCTGAGCCAGAAGGGGCCAGTAGGATGCAATGGTTTTAACGCGGCAGGGCTGTTTGTCCGAGATGGCTACATCGTAGTAAAATCCCTCCTTCTTATCCCAGTAAAAATGGTTGATTTTGTTCTTAAGCGCTTCATATTCAATATTCCATTTCTTAGCTTCGTCCGCATTGCCCAGAGCCTGCTCCATATCGGCAATGCAGCGGGCGCTGAGCGCCTGCTGGGAAATGGCATCCACCCATAAAACGTTACGATAGCCGCCGGCGTCACGCCCGCGGGGAGTATTATCCATTCCGCTCGCTCCCCCCGTCCAGGTAAATCCGTCATCTCCTATGGAATTCAAGTGGATGTTCTGGGGAGAACACGCAAACCGTTCCCCTGATTTGGCCTGGGCAAACCAGTTGAAGTGCTTTTGCAGATATTGCTTCTTATTCAAGAGATCATCCAGGCGGTTCTTATCACCGGTGAAGTCAAAATATTCTTTCTCCACCCACGCAAATAACGGGGGATTGTCCACCAAATGGACCTTAAGCGGAGTAACGGCTTTTTCGTGAACAGGCTTGTAAAGGTTATCCAAACTCTCAACTCCGGGAAATGACCTGGGCGCATACTTGGCGAAAAGCACCATGAAACAAGTATCCCATATCCATATTTGATCTTCATAGCAATTCTCATCCATATAAGGGGACGCGGGAAGGCCTTCCGGCCCTTTTCTGACGCGGCCTGCCGCAATTTCCCATGTCTTATGATAAAGATCCACCATTTCCCGGTTTGGATGCACCGGAAGGGGAATCTCTTTTTTCCAATCCCGGTTAATGCAGGAATCCGGATGGGTTGTCGCGGAAAATCCCTGCAACGGGGCTGACAGCAGGAGAACCGAACCTGTGATTGCCGATAGTTTAGCGTTCATCATTATTTTTTGTTTACTGAATTAAAGGTTATTTTTTCAGAAGTTCCCGGAATGCAATATCAGCCATGATCACCTGCCCATCGGCATCGGGATGAACGCCATCGGGGAAAAGTTCCGGTTTATTCTGAAAAGGGGTAAAGAAGTCGATGGTTTTACATTGATTATCCCTCGCGACCTGCTTCACAAGAGGGACGATCTTAATTTCCACCGTTTCCTTGTCAATTTGGCTGGGAGACTGCCACGAGGGAAGAGGAATTGCGCAATAGATTTGAATGCCGGGCATGTTTTCCCTCAGTTTGGCGATGATGTCGGAATAATTCTGCTTAAACTCGGACAGGAACTTCCTGTTCTGCGGTTTGGCGTCATTGGAGCCTAAAGCGATAATGGCAATCTGCGCATGAGAATTGAGCGCGTTCCGGTATTCGCCTGTTTTGATATACGGAAGGTCCCCCCTGGTTAAAAGGGTACGCCCGTTTATCCCACAATTCAGCACATCCACTTCCTTCTGTTTGAATTCCTTCTTCAGCTTTTGCTCCAGAAGATGGCTCCAGCGTAAAACATCCTTATTGGCTCCGGCCACTCCCGCCCCGAACGTATTGCTGTCTCCCAGGCACGCAATGCGCAAGGGGACAGGCTGCCCGGTAACGGAAAGAACAAAGTCTACGATATGGGCAGGGTTGTCAAAACCGTGCGGATGGTGGCCGCCGGGACGGCGGACAACTTTTACGGGGCCTCCCAGCCTGGCGTAACGCTTGGCGAAAATATCCGTATTCTCTTCAATCGGGACCACATCATCTTCCGTCCGGGAAATGAACAACAAAGGAATTCCGGCTTTAGCCATGCCGCGCATATTGTCCACGGGATTACCTTGATAGGACAAAGCCTGCTGTTCATTAAAGCCATAAGCGCGCAGGCATTTGTTCCAGTCATCCGGCGAACCTTTGCCCTTGCCTCTGCCCGCCGGCCAGCTTTTGAAATCACAGACGGGGGCATCCACATAAACTCCAGCCACGCACAAAGGATTCTTTTCCGCCCAGTTCAGCGCATAAAGGCCTCCACGGCTCAGTCCGATCAATACCGGTTTTCTGGAAAATTGGCGTTCATCCACCAGGTACTTGTAAAATTGATCCATAACATCCATGGCCTTGGGAGAACCGTAAAGGTCTTCCATGCTGATAAATACCGCCGCGTAACCGCGTTTCACCAATTCAAGATCCGCGACAGGCTTATAATCGAAAAATTGCGGGCGCCATATCCACAACTGTTCTTTTCCTGGGGCAGCAGGCTTGTCGGGAAAGACGATGAATGCCCTGCGGCCTCCTATGGTAAACTCCTCCCGCAGAAAACCGTTCCAGGAGGAAACCGTTTTAGGGAATTGGCGCCTGGCCATCTCCCGGTCATACCCCGGAATCTCCGGGCGTGCATGTTTTGTTTTGACCAGCCATGCGTTTCGGGCTTCTTCATGTTTTTTCATCGTCTCCGGCGTCGGGCGGTTCTCTTTTTTCGCGACTTCCGCATCAAGGCCGAGCTCCGGAACCAGCCCGGCAATAACCTCCCGGGCAATCATATGGTGCCCTTCCGGGCCGGGGTGCACGCCGTCACCGGAATACCTGAACCCGGGATTTCCGGACTTCTCACTGGCAATGAGCTTCCGAAGTCCGGGACGGATATCAATGACCTTCCAGCCATTTTTTCTTTTAGAAACCAGCCATTCCGCATACTTGTCCAATACGGCGTCGTACTCAGCCTGTTCAGCGGAATCCCCCCGGAACAATGGAGGAGTAATGAAGACAACCTCCGCTTTTGCCGCGTCGGCAGCCTCTTTAAGGCGGATATTCCCTTCCTGGTACGCTTGAAAACGCGTCTTGTCAAATGCCTGCATAAGGCCGTCATTCATCCCGTAGCATGCCAGAATCAGTTGCGGGCGGTACATCTTGAGAACCCGGTCAAGGCGCTCATGCAAGCACGGGCGGGGGAATCTGCCGCCCGCATGGCCATACTCGCTCAACCCGGCTACCGTCTCGCTGGGAACGGCAAAGTTGACAATCTCGCAGGTCGCAAACTTTTTATCGGCTTTCAAGGCGTTTTCCACCTCATTCGCCCATGGGCCCGCATAAGCAATACTGTCGCCCATAATGGCAATCCGGCTCTTATTCAAAGGTTGGGCATGAAGCAGCATACCCGCTCCCGAAAAACACAGCAGGACCGACAATAAACACTTTAGCATTAACAATAAACGCATTTCACAATAATATGGTTGTACTTATTACTACTGAAAACGAAATAGATTTCTTGCAAGATACGGGAAAATTCCGATCGGCAGGTTCCTGTACCGTTTCATGAAACAAAAAAACCGGCATTTCACCAATTCCGGCCCTGCCCACTTCCCGACAATCACGGACTATTCCTTCCTTTACAGCGTCCTCCCCTTCCCCAATTTCCCCATTGCCGCCGGAGACCCATAAAAACCGGAAAACCGTTTACGCTTCTTCCCGAAAACGGATGGAGGCGGAAGAAGTCCTTGTCCTGAAGAAATAGGGCAGGATTCGGCTTGCCAAAAAGTCTCTTTTAAGGTTTGGTATGTTCCGAGCCTTTTGGCGCGTTCCCTATCAAGATGCATACAAACCCACCTTCCGATGTTGGCAACGCCGCAACCTTTATTGCGGAAATTTACGGTCAGGATGTCTTCAACATGGAGACCATGCGCAATTACCTGCCTCGGCCCGTTTACAAAAAACTGCTGGCTACCATCCGCAAGGACGAAAAACTAGACCCCGACATCGCCAATGAAGTGGCTCAGGCCATGATGACGTGGGCCCTGGAAAAGGGAGCCAGCCACTACACGCACTGGTTCCAGCCTCTCAATGGAAGCACGGCGGAAAAGCACGACTCTTTTGTGGACGTGGACCCGGAAGGAAATCTGGAACTCAAATTTTCCGGCAAGAGCCTGGTTCAGGGCGAACCGGACGCCTCCAGCTTCCCTTCCGGCGGTCTCCGCGCCACCTTTGAAGCACGCGGCTATACCGCATGGGACCCCACCAGCCCCGCCTTCATCAAACGGACGGAAAACGGCGCCACGCTCTGCATCCCTACCGCCTTCTGCTCTTACAAGGGACAGGCGCTGGACAAAAAAACGCCGCTCCTGAGATCCATGACTGCCGTCACCCGGCAGGCCAAGCGGCTGCTTTCCTGCTTCGGCGGTCCGGACAACATTCACGTCAGCGCCGACCTGGGGGCGGAACAGGAATACTTCCTGGTGGACAAACAGCTTTATGCCCTGCGCCCGGACCTGATGATGTGCGGACGCACCCTTTTCGGCAATGTGCCCCCCAAGCACCAGCAGATGGAAGACCACTACTTCGGCTCCATCAAGGACCGCGTGCTGGAATTCATGGTGGACGTGGACGAAGCCCTCTGGAAACTCGGCATCCCCGCCAAAACGCGCCACAATGAAGTCGCTCCCGGCCAGTTTGAAATCGCGCCCATTTTTGAAAGCCAGAACCTGGCCGTGGATCACAATATGCTGGTCATGGAGGTGCTCCGGAAAACCGCCAACAAGCATGATATGGTCTGCCTGCTGCATGAAAAGCCCTTCTCCGGCATGAACGGCTCCGGCAAGCACAACAACTGGTCCCTCTCCGCCCCCGGTTACGGGAGTCTGCTCAATCCCGGTTCCAGCCCGCAGGAAAACGCCATCTTCCTCACCCTGCTCTGCGCCACCATCAAGGCCGTGGACGAACATGCGGATCTGCTGCGCGCCTCCGTCGCCAAATCCGGCAATGAACACCGCCTGGGCGCTCATGAAGCGCCTCCGGCCATCATTTCCATCTTCCTGGGAGATTTGCTGGATGACATCATTGAGCAAATTGAAAAAGGAAGCGCTAAAAAAGCGCGCACTCAAAAGACCATCAACATCGGCGTGGACACCCTGCCCATGTTCCCCCTGGACGCCTCCGACCGGAACCGCACCAGCCCCTTCGCCTTCACGGGCAACAAATTCGAATTCCGCGCCGTAGGTTCCTCCCAAACCTGTGCATGGCCCATGACGGTGCTCAACACCATTGTAGCGGAAAGCCTGGATGAAATCTGCACCATCCTGGAACCCGTCAAGGACAAGCCCGAGGAATTCCACGCCACCCTCAACAAGCTTCTTCAAAACATCATCAAGAAGCATAAGCGCATTCTATTCAGCGGAGACGGCTACGGAGAAGCCTGGGTCGAGGAAGCGGAACGCCGCAATCTCCCCAACATCCCCGGCACCATTGAAGCTCTGGCCGCTCTGGAAACGCCCAAGGCCAGGGCGCTTTTTGAAAAATATAAAGTGGTCAGCCCCGTAGAACTCCACGCCCGCCATGAAATCCAGACGGAAATATTCCACAAGGAAATCAACATTGAAGCGGAAACAGCCCTCCTGATGGTGGAAACCCTTTACATCCCCGCCGTAACGGAACAGCTCACGCAGCTTACCAACGCCATTGCCCAGATGAAGGCATCCGGCATCAAGGCGGGAATAAAAGCCACTACGGACCGCGCCAACCAAATCGGCACGCTGCTGGACCTTCTCCCCGACCAGGTGCGGGAACTGCGCCGCGCCGTGGATGAAGCCGATACCAAGGCCATCCAGGCGGGCATGGACAATTTGAGAAGCACCATTGATATGCTGGAAGGCCTGACGGACGCAAACCTGTGGCCCGTTCCCACATATGCGGAACTGCTCTTCCTGTAAAGCAAACGGTCTTTTCTGAAATAGAAAAACACTGTCTATCAATCATAAAGATTACTTATCCCCGTGCTTTCCCCAAGAAAAACGGCAAATTAATCGCCTGACGGATTGACAAAACAATCAAAATAGTTATCCTTTCCGTCCGGTTGTGCATAGGCCGCTTAGACGGACGGCACTGAATCTAGTAATTCACAAGAAGCATCTTTCAACATCATGAGCAAGAGGACTTATCAACCATCCAAGCGTTGCCGCAAGCGTCAGTTCGGATTCCGTGCACGCATGGCCACCAAGAACGGAGCGGACATCATCCGCCGCCGCCGCGCTAAAGGCCGCAAGCGCCTGCTTCCCAAGGGAGCCGAAATCCAGTACAAGCGCCACACCATCCAGCACGGCCGTTAATCCAGCCGCAAGGATCCGGTTAACGCCTCCTTGGAACTTCTTTTCACGGGCCGACCCGCGGGAGATGCGTCTTACTCGTCAACAAAGCATGACCAGGGCATTTCAATTTGCCCGGGTACGCAACGAGGGACCATCCGTAGCAGGTCGGCTTATTGTTTTAAGCGCGGCCCCGTTGGAGCGCCCGGAGGAACCCTCCAAATTCGGCATCATCTGTACGAAAAAAATCGGCTGCGCCGTTGTCCGCAACAAACTGCGAAGGCGCGTGAGGGAAATACTGAGGGCGCACGGAGCTCCTTTTGAAAACGGCGTACACCTGGTGTGCGTCCTCCGCTGGCGGGCCGTGAAAGCCAGCTACGCCGACCTGGAACGGGACTGGCGGAAAGCCGCCCGCAAGCTCAAACTGCAACTTCTTTCCCGGGAACAAGACAAGACATGATGAAATGGCTGCTCATCACCCTTGTGAAGGGGTACCAAACCTTCATCAGCGCTCCCCTGCATGCCCTGGGGGGGCCCGGGAGCGGCTGCCGCTATACGCCCACCTGTTCCCAGTACTTCATCCAGGCTGTCCGCATCCACGGCGCCTGGCGCGGCTTTCTTCTTGGCACATGGCGTATTTTAAGATGCAACCCGTGGGGCGGATCAGGTTATGATCCTGTGCCCCCGGCGCGTCCCCCACGCTGATCAATTACCCTTCTTTCCCTTTCCTTTCACCAACTCCAATCAAGCTATATCACATTATGGATCGCACAGCATGGATCATCATTGGCATTTGCGCCGCCCTTCTGGGCCTGAATATTTACATGGGCAACAATAAAAAGGCTGAAACCGCCCCCATTCCCGCACCGCAGACGGCTGCCGCCGCAGCCAATGCCCCGGTTACCGGCGGCCTCCCCGGAGCCGGGACCTCCGCCCCGGAACAGCCCTCCGTCAATAAAGCCCTTGAAGAAGACAAAACCGCTCCAATCACTCTGGTAGCCACGCAGGAAGTGAACGGCAGGCAGGAACCTTTCATCACTTACAAGTTCAACCGCATAGGAGGCTCCATCGGTACGGTTACCCTGCACAACGACATTGTGGACTCCCAAAAAGTCGCGGACCATAACATCACGATCAACGAAGCCCAGCAGCGGGGCATCGGAGAACTCGTCTTCAACATGGACGCCACCCAGGATCCTTCCTATGACAATACCGTGTATAAGGAAGTGAAACGCACGGCGGACTCCGTAACCCTGGAAGGCTATGACCCCGCACGGCAGCTTTTCATCTCCAAAACGTACACCCTGCACCCCGTCAAAAATCTGGAAGGGGAAGTACTGCCCGGCAGCAAATACCTCATTCGCCTGACCGTCTCCCTGCTCAATAAATCTCCCAATGTCCAGGATCTGCGCTACATGGGCATCTTCGGCGGAAGCGCCTACCCCATCGCCAAAAGCGAACCCAAAGATACCTACACCCATTTCTTTTACCACGCGGACGGCGCCCTGGAACAGGAAGTGCCTTCCTATTTCACGGGCGGCTTTTTCAGCAGCGCCAAGGCCCGCGTCCTGGAAGGACCCCTTCAAGACCTGACTTATGCCGGCGTCATGAGCCAGTATTACGCCACCATTCTTCTTCCCCAGGACCAGTCCAGGGGTTCCACGGTGTACGCCACCCGCCAGGAATTCCCTCTGACGCATGAAGGCAACGCCCTGGTGCCCGGCGTCACCGTAGCCATGGGAATCCCCAATCTGACCATGGCCCCCAATGAAATCAAGACACTCACCTATGACATTTACACCGGCCCCAAATTCAACGCCTACCTGCGTGACCTGAATCTCTCCTATCCCGCCATCAGCGATATCATGGCATACGGCTGGCTCGTATTCCTGAGCGTTCCGATGAACTGGCTGCTCAACCTCTTCCACGGGTGGTTCGGCAACTGGGGCGTGGCCATCATCTGCATGACCATCGTTGTCCGCGCTCTTATCTGGCCGCTGCACAAAAAATCCTACATGGCCATGAAACGCATGTCCCTGGTTCAGCCGGAGATGGTCAAACTCAAGGAGAAATATCCGGACGACCCTCAAAAGGTGAACATGGAAATGATGAAGCTGTACCAGAAATACGGCATCAACCCGGCCAGCGGCTGCGTCCCCATGCTCATCCAGATTCCCATCTTCTTCGCCTTCTACCGAGTGCTCCAGTATTCCGCGGAACTGAGGGGCCAGCCCTTCTGCCTGTGGATGACGGACCTCTCCCTGCCTGATACCGTGGGCCACCTGTTCGGCATTCCCATCAATATTCTGCCCCTCATCATGGCCGTAACCATGATTATCCAGATGAGGATGACGCCTCAGGCGGGGGAACGCTCCCAGCGCATTATTATGAACCTGATGCCTGTGATGTTCTTCCTGTTCTGTTACAATTTCGCTTCCGCCCTGGCCCTGTACTGGACCACGCAGAATTTGATCTCCATAGGACAAACGGCCCTTATCCGCCGCCTGCCCATGCCCGTGCTTTCCCCCGCCAAAAAGAAGAAGTCGGGCTTTTTCCAAAAGATGATGGAGCAGCAGCGCGCGGCCCTGGAAGAACAGCAGCGCCAAGCTAAAGGCCGCAATATGCGCAATATAACGCCTAAAAAGTAGGAATCCCTGTTTTTCCTTCCGCCTCTTCAAGTGCGACCGCCCCGCGGCCGCACTTTTTTCATGGAAAGGAGCAGAAAAAGATATTTTGCCGGCGCAAGCCTCAAAAAAGGAAAGGGAACTCCCTTACAGAAATTCCGCAAAAAACCGGCCCTCTCCATCAGGAAAGGGCCGGTTTCCTCGTCATATATTCATTTGCGTAGTTAATTGGAGCGGCTTGGCAGAAAAAGCCAAACACCCGTTGAAACAAACCTAGCGGATTACGAATTCGCGGCCATTCTCTGATCGCCTGAATAACAAAACCATCAGTCAGTTACCTTCCAATTTATTTTTTTATTAATTGCCATTCTCCCGAATTTTCAAAACCAAAACTCCACTAACACATTTCTATTCAAACTTTCCGGTTGACTTCGAATTCGTAATCCGTACAGAACCGGGTATTCCTGGAACATTTGTCTCCAAATGACCCGGCCATGAAACAGCGTGCACGCCTCTGAAAAAATGGGGGCCTCCGCACCCGCGGAGGCCCCAGCCTTACCCCAAACAACAGAAAACTGCTGCATGCTTCTTTCAGGAATGCATAGCCAGGGCATGCCGGTATTCCACCGGGAATACCTTGATGAATTTGCCGCGTTCTTCCGGCCAGTTATTTAACAGGTCGTAAGCCCTGCGGCTCCTGGTAGCCATGTAATGCTCGTAAATGAGCTGAAGCAGTTCCGCTTCATCAGCGGAATGCGGCATGACTGTTTCCAGGTCCACGCTGCCCAGGTTGCATTTCTGATCGAAGTTGTTGTCCGCATCATACACGTAGGCCAGGCCGCCGGTCATCCCCGCGGCGAAATTGACGCCCACCTTGCCGAGCACCGCCACACGGCCCCCGGTCATGTATTCACAGCCGTGGTCGCCGATGCCTTCCACCACCATTTTGGCGCCGCTGTTGCGGATGGCGAAACGTTCCCCGGCCTGCCCGTGAAGGAAGATGCTGCCGGCAGTGGCCCCATAGCCGATGACGTTTCCGGCGATGACGTTGTCCGACGGTACGTAGGAAATATGGTCCGGGGGGCGCACGATGATTTTGCCGCCGGACAGGCCCTTCCCGACAAAGTCATTCGCTTCCCCGACAAGTTCAAAGGTAACGCCGGGAGCCAGAAAAGCCCCGAAGCTTTGCCCCGCGCACCCGGTGAAGTGCACCGTCAGCGTATCTTCCGCCAGGCCGCGCGGCCCGAATTTCATCACCAGTTCGCCGGAAAGCTCCGTCCCCACCGTCCGGTCCACATTGCGGACGTCGCGGCAGAGTTCCATCTTTTCCCCCTTTTCCAGCAGGGGCTTCAATGCCGGCAGCAAATGGCGGCGGTCGTAGTTGTCCAGCGGTTCCTTTTCAAAAGAGGGGTCAAATCTGCGTCCGTCCCCCTCTGCCGCATGCAGGATGGAGGAGAAGTCCAAATGCCGGGCCTTGTAAAAATCTATGGCGCGGTTGACGGAAAGCAGATCCGTCCTGCCTACGGCTTCATCCAGGGAACGAAGCCCCAGGGAAGCCAGGATTTCCCGCGTTTCCCGGGCCACAAAGCGGAGGTAGTTGATGACGTATTCCGGCTTGCCGCTGAATTTGGCCCTCAGGGCCGGATCCTGCGTAGCGACGCCTACCGGACACGTATTTTCATGGCACCTGCGGAGCATGGCGCAGCCGATGGAGATCAAAATGGCGGTTCCAAAACCGAATTCCTCCGCCCCCAGCAGGGCGGCCATCACGACGTCCCTCCCGGTGCGCAGCTGACCGTCCACCTGGAGACGGACGCGGGAACGGAGCTTGTTGAGCACAAGCGTCTGCTGCGTTTCCGCCAGCCCCAGCTCCCACGGCAGCCCGGCGTGCTTCACGCTGGTGAGAGGAGAAGCGCCCGTTCCGCCGTCGTGGCCGCTGACCACAACCACATCCGCATGGGCCTTCACCACGCCCGCGGCAACCGCGCCGATGCCCACCTCGGAAACAAGCTTGACGGAGACACGGGCATCCGGATTGGAGTTGCGCAGGTCGTAAATTAACTGGGCCAGGTCTTCAATGGAGTAAATGTCATGATGCGGAGGAGGAGAAATGAGGCTGACGTTCGGCATGGAATGGCGCAGCCGGGCGATGTACGGATCCACCTTGTGCGCCGGGAGCTGCCCCCCTTCCCCGGGCTTGGCCCCCTGGGCCATCTTAATCTGGAGCTCGGAAGCGTGGCGCAGATAATTAATAGTCACGCCAAAACGCCCGCTCGCCACCTGCTTGATGGCGCTGTAGCGAACTTCGCCCCGGGCGTTGGGTTCATAGCGGGCTTCATCTTCCCCCCCTTCCCCGGAATTGCTCTTGGCTCCTATTTTGTTCATCGCAATGGCGATGGTTTCATGGGCTTCCGGACTGAGGGAACCCAAAGACATGGCCCCGGAAACGAAACGGCGCAAGATGGAATCCACGCTTTCCACTTCTTCCAGGGGGATAGCGTCCGCCGGAGCAAATTCAAACAGGCCGCGCAGGGTGCAGAGATGCTGCGCCTGCCGATTGCTGTAATCCGCGAATTCCCGGTATTTCCGTTCGTCATTGTCACGCACGGCAGCACGGAAAGCCTGAAGCGTCTGCGGATTCCAGAGATGGTTCTCCCCGCCTTTTTTATACTTGTACTGCCCTCCCGCATCCAGCTTGTCCCCGTGTTCCGCGTGTTGAACGGCGCGCTGGTTGCATTCCGCGGCTATTTCATCCAGCCCTATGCCTCCTACGCGGCTGACGGTGCCGGGAAAGAATTCGTCAATCAGTTCCCGGTTCAGCCCCACAGCCTCGAACAGCTGGGAGGAGCGGTAGCTGCGCAACGTGGAAATGCCCATCTTGGACATGATTTTGAGCAATCCCTTGTCTATGGCATTGATGTAGTTTCCGGAGGCTTTCACCACATCCAGAGGGCAGTCCTGCGGCGCGGCCAGGGAAGTAACCGTCGCCAGAGCCAGGTACGGATTGACCGCCGTGGCTCCGAAGCCCAGCAGCAGCGCAAAATGCATTGTTTCCCTCGCCTCCCCGGTTTCCAGAATCAGCCCCACGTCGGAACGCAGCCCGGCGGAAGCCAGCGCGCGGTTCACCACGGAACAGGCCAGAAGGCTGGGAACGGGAAGGTAGCCGTTCCCTATGTTGCGGTCCGTCAGCACCAGAATGCGCACGCCGGACCTGACCAGGCCCACGGCGGATTCCGCCAGGCTTTCCAGCGTCTCCCGCAGGGCCTTCCCGTCCCCGCCTTCCGGGAACTGGAGGGGAAGCCTGGCGGAGGGAAAGCCGGCCTCCCGAATATTGCAGAGGCGGTTGAGCTCTTCATCCGTAATGACGGGACGCGCCATCTTGATAAGACGGGCATGCTCCGGCGTTTCTTCCAGAATGTTGGGATGGTTGCCTATGTATGTGGTCAGGCTCATGACCAGCTCCTCCCGGATGGGGTCGATGGGAGGGTTGGTCACCTGGGCGAAGAGCTGCTTGAAATAATTGAACAGGAGGGGAGCCTTTCCGGAGAGGACGGCCAGCGGCGCGTCATTTCCCATGGAGCCGAGAGGCTCCGCGCCTTTCAGCATCATGGGGCGGATGATCAGCTCCACATCCTCCTGGGTGAATCCGAACTGGCGCTGGCGGCCCACGAGGTCCGGCATTTCCGCAGAGGCGGAAATGGAATCAAACAGGGAACGGACGGAAATCTTGTTTTTCTCCACCCAGCGGCGGTAGGGCATGCGCCTGGCCATTTCATTCTTGGTTTCAGCATCGGATACCAGCCGGTGGTGCACCAGGTCGCAATAAATCATTTCCCCGGGACGGAGGCGGCCTCTGCGGGCTACTTTTTCCGCGGGAATGTCCGCCACGCCCGTTTCCGAAGCCAGAATGAAAATGTCATCCGTGGTCAGCGTATAGCGCGCAGGACGCAGGCCGTTGCGGTCCAGCATGGCTCCTGCATTGATACCATCGGAAAAAACGACGGCGGTCGGGCCGTCCCAGGGTTCCATCATGGCGGAGTGGTATTCAAAGAAACCGCGCACATCCGGCCCTAAATGGTAGTTGACGCCCCAGGCCTGCGGCATGAGCATGAGCATGACATGGCGCAGGTCCCGCCCGGCGGCGGCCAGCAGCTCAACCATGTTGTCCAGACAGGCGGAATCGCTCTGGCCGGGGGGAATAAGGGGCAGCAGCTTCTGCAGGTCATCCCCCAGCAGGGTGGAGGACAAATGCGGCTCACGCACGCTCAGGTGGTTCAGGTTCCCGCGCAGGGTGTTGATTTCCCCGTTGTGCGCCAGATACCTGAAGGGATGGGCCAGGCTCCAGGTTGGGAACGTATTCGTGCTGTAGCGCTGGTGGACAAGGGCCAGAGGGGATTTGAAATGCTCGCTGGCCAGGTCTCCGTAAAATCCTTCAATCTGCGTGCCGAGGAACAGCCCCTTGTACACAATGCTGCGGCTGGAGCAGCTGCACACATAACAGCCTTCCACGCGCCGTTCCATTTCCCGGCGCATCACAAACAGCTTGCGTTCAAATTCCGCCTGATTCGCAAAACCGCTGCCGTCAATGAACAACTGACGAATCAGGGGACATGTGCGCTGGGCGTTTTTACCGATGCTGTCCCGGTCAACGGGAACCTGCCTCCACGCAATCACGCTGCCGCCGTTTTCCGTAACGGCGGCTTCCAATTCCTCTTCATGGCCGCATCCGCCGAACATCATGGCCACCCCGTATTTGCCTCTGGCGGGAAGCTTGTTGGGAAGCGCCAGGCGGAAAAATTCATCCGGAAGGGCCAGCAGAATGCCCGCGCCGTCCCCGGTATCCGGATCGCTTCCCACGGCTCCGCGGTGCATGAGCCTCTTGAGAACAGTAATTCCCATTTCAATGATTTTGTGGCTCGGTTCATTTTTCAGGTCAGCCACCAGGCCCACGCCGCAGGCGTCCCTCTCCTGTTCAAAATCATACAATCCCTGCGGCGCAGGAATGCCTGTCTCAAATTGATCGCTATTCATCAGTTTGCTGTTTTGTTTGGGTTAAGCTGACTTATTTGCAGCAAAAACCGTGCCAACATTGCCCAGACTTCCTATTTTCCCGCTTTCAAACTGTTTTACCCCCGTTTTACAAAGACTGACGCGGCTGCCGGCATAACAGGACATTTTGAAGCGGAATAAAAATATCGTTCCCCCCAAGAAGAATTTTTTACATTTTTGTAATCACTCCTTTGTTGCGATTTTACATTTTTGTAATTCATTCTTATGCGCAGTTTTGTTTCCCTTTTTTGCAGCCCCTTCGCCACAATATTCATATTTCACTAATAATCAATAAATTAAAATTAACAATATATTCATGAGAACATTTACCTGAAAAGTTGGCACGCTTCTTGCTAAAGAAAAGGTACAACAGTTAACCATGATGAGTGACTCGACACGAACACAAGCCATCAGCGCCATCGCTTCCCTGCCCGTGGGCGGAGCTAGCGAAAGCGCCCCGGCCAGCATTGATTATTACGGAGCGGATGTCTTCAGCACGGAAGTGATGAAGAAGTACCTGCCCAAAGATACGGCAAAAACCCTCCTGGCCACTATCCAGGACGGACTTCCTCTGAACGCGGACATTGCCGCGGATGTGGCCCATGCCATGAAGCAGTGGGCTCTGGAACGGGGAGCCACTCACTATACGCACTGGTTCCAGCCCATGACGGGCTCCACGGCGGAGAAGCACGATTCCTTCCTGGACCCCAAGGGAATGGAACCCATCATGAGCTTCTCCGGCAAAAACCTGATTGTGAGCGAACCGGACGCGTCCAGTTTCCCTTCCGGCGGCCTGCGCTGCACCTTTGAGGCCCGCGGATACACCGCCTGGGATCCCACCAGCCCCGCCTTCATCAAGAGGCACGGGAACGGAGCCACGCTCTGCATCCCTACCGCCTACTGTTCCTATACGGGAGACGCGCTGGATAAGAAGACTCCGCTGCTGCGCTCCCGCCAGGCATTGGGCAACGCCGTCAAGAAGCTGATGAAGTGCTTCGGCCTTCCGGACGAACACGTGACCATCACGCTGGGGCCGGAACAGGAGTACTTCCTCATTGACAAGAACTTCTACTTGAACCGCCCGGACCTGGTCCAGACAGGACGCACCCTTTTCGGCGCACCTCCCGCCAAGCACCAGCAGCTGGAAGACCATTATTTCGGCTCCATCAAACCCCGCGTCCTTAATTTCATGAGCGACGTGGAACAGGAACTCTGGAGACTGGGGATCCCGGCCAAGACCCGCCACAACGAAGTGGCGCCCGCGCAATTTGAACTGGCCCCTCTGTTTGAGGACGTGAACCTGGCGATAGACCATAACATGCTGGTGATGGAGGTTCTGCGCCAGCAGGCCAGCAAGCACGGCCTGGTATGCCTGCTTCATGAAAAGCCCTTTGCTGGCGTCAACGGTTCCGGCAAGCATAACAACTGGTCCATTTCCTACGGGAACAAGAACCTGCTTGACCCCGGCTCGGATCCGCAGCAAAACGCCATTTTCCTGACCGTCCTGACCGCCATCATCGAGGCCGTTGACAAACACAGCGACTTGTTGCGCAATTCCGTGGCCAGCGCTGGGAACGACCACCGCCTTGGCGCGAACGAAGCCCCCCCGGCCATTATCTCCATTTTCCTAGGCGCCCAGCTCAATGAAGTAATTGAGAATATGATCAACGGCTCTTCCGGCTGCGGCAAGCGCAACGATACGCTCAAGATCGGCGTGGACACGCTGCCCGTCCTTCCCCGGGACGCGACGGACCGCAACCGCACCAGCCCGTTCGCCTTCACCGGCAACAAGTTTGAATTCCGCGCACCGGGCTCATCTCAATCCTGCGCAGGCCCCATGATGACCCTGAACACTATTGTGGCGGAATCCCTCGATTCCCTGGCGGAAGAACTTTCCTACTTCGCTCCGGAAACATTCCTGCCGCAGCTCCAGGAAACGCTCAAGCGCAGGATTTCCGAACACAAGAGAATCATCTTCAACGGGGACAATTATTCGGAAGAATGGGTGAAAGAAGCGGAACGCCGCGGCCTCCCCAACCTGAAAAACACGATGACGGCCCTGCACACCCTGGTGAATGAAAAGAATGTGGCCCTGTTTGAAAAGTACGGCGTCTTTTCCAGGCGGGAGCTGGAATCCAGGTTTGAGATTTTCCTGGAAGAATACCACAGGCGCATCCGCATTGAAGGCCGCCTGTCCTGGGAAATGGCTGCCACCATCATTCTCCCCGCCCTGCGCAATGAATACGAGCAAACCGTTTCCGCGCTCTCCAGGGCGCTGGACGCCAAGCGGACCAGCGGCGGCGCCGCCCTGCAGAAGCTGGCGGACAAGCTGGGCGACGCCCTGGATTCCATCGTATCCGACCTGGATACCCTGGAAACGGCGCTTACGAGCTGCCATGAGGACATCCTCGTTGCGATGTCCCAATTGAGAACCAGCGTCGATGCCGCAGAAACCCTGGTGAACGACCGGTCCTGGCCTCTCCCCAAGTACCGGGAAATGCTGTTCATCTATTAGAGGGTGCACCGACGGGCTCCGGAGTTATGCCCCCCTCGCGGGTCAAGCCTCTGCCCGCAGGGGACGGCACGGCTCCGGAGCCTTGGCGCGCCCTGTTCCGGCCTCCTTTCCCCGCCATGTTCAACTGATCCCCACACCCTAAAAATCCGCGTCATTGACCGTAAAAAAACTTTCCTCCGGAGCCCGGCGGGCACTTAATTCCCCCGGCGGAAATCCGCGGTCCAGGATCACAGGATTCTTCCATCGCCATTATGCCTAAAGACACCTCCATTAAAAAGATTCTCGTGATCGGGTCCGGCCCGATCGTCATCGGCCAGGGCTGCGAATTCGACTACTCCGGCACCCAGGCCTGCAAAGCCCTCCGGGAAGAAGGTTATGAAGTAGTGCTGGTGAACTCCAATCCCGCCACCATCATGACGGATCCGGAGACCTCCCCGCGCACTTATATTGAACCGATCACCCCGGAGTTCGTGGAGAAAATCATCATCCGGGAAAAACCGGATGCCCTTCTCCCGACCCTGGGCGGGCAGACGGCCCTGAACTGCGCCATGGAACTGCACCGCAGCGGCGTGCTGGAGAGGGAAAAGGTGCGTATGATCGGAGCCAACGCGGACGCCATTGACCGCGGGGAGGACCGCAACCTGTTCAAGGAAGCCATGCTCCGCATTGGCCTGGACGTGCCGCGTTCCGGCATTGCGCACACCATGGAGGAAGCGCGCCGGGTAGCCGGGGACATCGGTTCCTTTCCCCTGATTGTCCGCCCCGCCTTCACGCTGGGCGGCATGGGAGGCGGCGTGGCGTACAATAAAACGGAATTTGAGGAGATATGCGCCCGGGGGCTGGATCTTTCCCCCGTTTCCGAAATCCTGATTGAAGAGTCCCTGATCGGCTGGAAAGAATTTGAAATGGAGGTAATGAGGGACTGCGCGGACAATTGCGTGGTCATTTGCTCCATTGAAAACATCGACCCCATGGGCGTGCATACCGGGGATTCCATCACCGTAGCCCCCATCCAGACCCTCACGGACCGTGAATACCAGGCCATGCGGGACGCTTCCTTCGCCGTCATCCGGGAGATCGGCGTGGAGACGGGCGGTTCCAACATCCAGTTCGCCATTAATCCGGCCAACGGCCGCATGATTGTCATTGAAATGAACCCCCGCGTTTCCCGTTCCTCCGCGCTGGCTTCCAAGGCCACGGGGTTCCCCATTGCCAAACTGGCCGCCAAACTGGCCGTGGGCTACACGCTGGACGAACTGCGGAATGACATCACGCGGGAAACGCCCGCCTGCTTTGAGCCCACCATCGACTATGTGGTTACCAAGGTCCCCCGCTTCACGTTTGAAAAGTTCAAGCAGGCGGACGAACACCTGACCACGTCCATGAAGTCCGTAGGGGAGGCCATGGCCATCGGACGCACTTTCAAGGAATCCCTGCAAAAGGCCCTGCGTTCCCTGGAAACAGGACGCTGGGGCTGGGGATTTGACGCGAAGGCTCCGCAGGCGCCCTCCGCAGAAGAGATCACGCGGAAACTGGCTGTTCCCACGGCGGAACGCATTTTCTGGATTCAAACGGCGTTCAGCAACGGATTTTCCCTGGATGAAGTGCAGCAGCTTACCCAGATTGATCCCTGGTTCCTGGCGCAAATGCAGGACCTGGCCAGAGCGGGCGACAGCCTGGACAAGCTGGATCTGCGGGAAGCCAAGAAGCTGGGCTTTTCCGACCGGCAAATCGCCCTGGCCAGGGGAACCACGGAAGAAAACATCCGGAAGGAACGTCTGGAACAGGGCATTATGCCCGGATACCGGCTGGTGGATACCTGCGCCGCGGAGTTCGAAGCCTACACCCCCTACTTTTATTCCACCTATGGAGATGAAAATGAAGCCCGCGAAACAGGCAGGAAAAAAATCCTCATCCTGGGCGGCGGCCCGAACCGCATTGGCCAGGGGATTGAATTCGACTACTGCTGCGTACACGCCTCCATGGCTCTGCGGGAAATGGGTTATGAAACCATCATCGTAAACTCCAACCCGGAAACCGTCTCCACGGACTACGATTCCTCCGACAAGCTTTTCTTTGAACCCCTGACGCTGGAAGACGTGCTTCATATCTGCGAGCAGGAGAAGCCGGACGGAGTCATCGTCCAGTTCGGAGGCCAGACTCCGCTGAACCTGGCCAACGCTCTGGAAGCCCACGGCGTGCCCATCATCGGCACCAGCCCCAAGGCCATTGACTTGGCGGAAGACCGCGAACATTTCTCCGCTCTGTTGAAGGAACTGGGGCTGAAACAGGCGGATGCAGGAACGGCCACCAATGTGGAAGACGCCGCCGCCATTGCCGCGCGCATCGGTTACCCGGTGCTGCTGCGCCCCTCCTTCGTGCTGGGCGGACGCGGCATGATCATTGTATATGAGGAAAAAGAACTGCGCCGGTACATGAATGAAGCCGTGGAAGCTTCCGAAGAACGCCCCGTGCTGATTGACCGTTTCCTGGAAAATGCCGTGGAGATTGACGTGGATGTCATCGCGGACAGGGAGCGCGCCGTCATCGGAGCCATCATGCAGCATGTGGAACCGGCGGGCATCCATTCCGGGGACTCCGCCAGCATGATTCCCGCCATGGGCATTTCCATGAAAATGCACAAGGAAATCACGCGGGCTTCCAAAGAGCTGGCGCGCAAACTGAACGTCTGCGGGCTGATGAACATCCAGTTTGCCGTAAAAGATGAACAGCTTTACGTCATTGAGGTGAATCCGCGCGCTTCCCGCACCGTGCCGTTCGTCTCCAAATCCATCGGAAGGCCCCTCGCCAAGCTGGCCGCACAGGTCATGGCCGGCAAAACGCTGGCGGAACTGGGCTTTACCCGGGAAATCACTCCGGAATACTATTGCGTGAAGGAAGCCGTTTTCCCATGGGGCCGCTTCCCGGGCATCGACGTGGTGCTGGGGCCGGAGATGAAATCCACCGGAGAGGTAATGGGCATTGATCCCGACCCGGACATCGCCTTCGCAAAATCCCAGGTCAGCGCATTCAATCCCCTGCCGACGGAAGGCAAAGTCTTCATTTCCGTGAATGACCGGGACAAGGACCGGGTGCTTCACATGGCCCGGCAGCTGGCTGACATGGGATTCACGCTGTGCGCCACGCGCGGCACGATGATTCACCTGCTCCAGCACGACATTGAATGCGAACGCGCCTACAAAGTCAACGAGGCGCGCCGCCCCAACATCGTGGACCATATTAAAAACGGGGATATTGATTTCATCATCAACACGCCCGGCTCCCACGACGCGCGAGCGGACGACATCATCATCCGTTCCTCCGCCATTGCCGCCAAAACCTCCTATTGCACCAACCTGGCTTCCGCGCAGGCCTGCGTGAACGCCATTGAGGCGCTGAAGAACAAAAATCTTCAGGTGTGCACCATTCAGGAATACCACGCCCAAAACCTTTAATCCCGCACCACCTACAGCATACTTACATCACCATGAGAGCCATTCTCGCACTGGAAGACGGAAGCGTCTTCATCGGTTCGCACTTCGGGGCCACGGGCACGGAAGTGGGGGAAGCCTGCTTCAACACGTCCATGACCGGCTATCAGGAAGTATTGACGGATCCGTCCTACAGCGGCCAGATCGTCACCATGACCTATCCCCTGATCGGCAATTACGGCGTCAACCCGGAAGACGGGGAATCAGACAAAGCGCAGGTCAGCGGTTTTGTGGTGGCGGAGCTGGCGAAGGTTCACTCCAACTGGCGGGCCACGGAATCCCTGGGCCCGTGGCTGGAAAAACAGGGCGTCATCGGCATTGAAGGGGTGGATACACGCAAAATCGCCAAGCATCTGCGCTCCGCCGGTGCCATGCGCGCCTGCCTCACCACGGAGCTGACTCCTGAGGAAGCCGTGGAAGCAGCCAGAAACGCCCCCTCCATGGAAGGCTGCAACATCGTGGACAAAATCGGTTCCCGCCCCATGGCGCCGGAGGAAGTGGACGCGCTGGTTACGGAAAAAGCTCTGCCCCCTGCGGAATACGATATCGTAGCCTTTGACTTCGGCATTAAATACAACATCCTGCGCCAGTTGAGGGAAAACGGCTTCCGCGTAACCGTAGTTCCCGCCCATACGAAGGCGGAGGAAGTGCTGGCCATGAACCCGGACGGAGTTTTTCTTTCCAATGGTCCGGGAGATCCCGCCACGCTGACGGACATTCACCGGGAAGTGGCTGCCTTGATTGGGAAAGTGCCCATGTTCGGCATCTGCCTGGGCCATCAGATTATTTCCCACGCGCTGGGAGCGAAAACCTTCAAGCTGAAATTCGGGCACCGGGGCGCGAACCATCCGGTCAAAGACCTGAAAACGGGTAAAATCAGCATCACATCCCAGAACCACGGTTTTGCCGTGGATCCGGCCACCGTTCCGGACGACGTGGAAATAACGCTGATCAATCTGAATGACAATACCGTGGAGGGCATCGCCCACAGGACGCTTCCCGTATTCAGCGTGCAATACCACCCGGAAGCGGCTCCCGGCCCCAGGGATCCCCAGTACCTGTTCCGGGACTTCAAGCAGATGATCGCCCCCACCAGGCGGCAGGAGGTACGCTGAGCCATACGGACCACCTTCAAGACCAGAGCATTTTTCTCGCCTCACAGGGAAAAATGCTTTATTTATGCACCGAAGCGCATGAATTTCATGCTCTGGGAGAGGGTTCCTTTCATCAATCACTCCCGCCAGCAAACCACCTACACACCACATGAGCAAAATCGCATTAATCTCCGGCATTACGGGTCAGGACGGCTCCTTTCTCGCAGAATTCCTGATTGATAAAGGGTATGAAGTACACGGCATCCTGCGCCGGTCCTCCTCCTTCAACACGGGACGCATTGAACACCTTTACCTGGACGAATGGGTGCGGGACATGAAAAAGAACCGGCTGGTCAACCTTCATTACGGAGACATGACGGATTCCAGTTCCCTCATCCGCATCATCCAGACCGTGCAGCCGGATGAAATCTACAATCTGGCAGCCCAGAGCCATGTGAAAGTCAGCTTTGACGTACCAGAATATACGGCGGAAACGGACGCCGTGGGAACCCTCCGCATGCTGGAAGCCGTCCGCATTCTGGGCATGGAAAAGAAATGCCGCATTTACCAGGCCTCCACGTCCGAGCTCTTCGGGCTGGTGCAGGAAGTTCCCCAGAAGGAAACCACGCCGTTTTATCCCCGCTCCCCTTACGGCGTAGCCAAGCAATACGGATTCTGGATCACCAAGAATTACCGGGAATCCTACGGCATGTTCGCCGTCAACGGCATCCTGTTCAACCACGAAAGCGAACGCCGCGGGGAAAACTTCGTTACCCGCAAGATCACGCTGGCGGCGGCCCGCATTGCCCAGGGCATGCAGGACAAGCTTTACCTGGGCAACCTGAACGCCCTGCGCGACTGGGGGTACGCGAAGGATTACGTGGAATGCATGTGGCTGATTCTCCAGCACGACAAGCCGGAAGACTTCGTCATCGCCACCGGGGAAATGCACACGGTACGGGAATTCTGCACGCTGGCCTTCCGTGAGGCCGGAATAGAGCTGGAATGGGAGGGAGAAGGCGTGGAAGAACGCGGACGCGACAGGAAGACGGGCAATATTCTGGTGGAAGTGGACCCCAAATATTTCCGCCCTGCCGAAGTTGAACAACTGCTGGGAGACCCAACCAAGGCCAAAACCCTTCTTGGATGGAACCCCACCTCCACTCCGTTTGAGGAACTCGTGCGCATCATGGTGCGCCACGACATGAAATACGTAAAAACTCCCGTTCATTTCTGAGATGAACAAAAACAGCAGAATCTTTGTGGCCGGACACCGCGGCCTCGTTGGTTCCGCCATCTGGAAATCCCTGGAAAACAAAGGCTATTCCAACCTGATTGGCCGGACGCACAAAGAACTGGATCTGGAAGACCCTGCGGCCGTCCGGGAATTTTTTGACCGGGAAAAGCCGGAATACGTCTTTCTGGCAGCGGCGTTTGTGGGCGGCATCATCGCCAACTCCCGCTACCGGGCGGACTTCATCTTCCGCAACCTTCAAATTCAGCAGAACGTCATCGGGGAAAGCTTCCGGCATGGCGTATCCAAGCTCCTCTTCCTGGGGAGCACCTGCATCTACCCGCGCGAAGCTCCCCAGCCCATGAAGGAAAACGCCCTGCTCACCTCCCCGCTGGAATACACCAACGAACCCTATGCCATTGCCAAAATAGCAGGGCTGAAAATGTGCGAAAGCTTCAACCTGCAATACGGTACCAACTACATCGCCGTCATGCCTACAAATCTGTACGGCCCCAATGACAATTTCCACTTGGAAAACAGCCACGTGCTGCCCGCCATGGTACGCAAGATACACCTGGCCAAGTGCCTGATGGAGGGAGACTGGAACGCCGTGCGGAAAGATCTGAACGCGCGCCCAGTGGAACAGGTGGACGGCACGGCTGAAGAAAAGGAAATCCTGGCCGTGCTGGCCAAATACGGCATTACCCCCGGTTCCGTGGAACTGTGGGGTACGGGAACTCCCCTGCGAGAGTTCCTGTGGAGCGAAGACATGGCGGACGCCTGCGTCCATGTGATGGAGCAAGTGGATTTCAGCCAGCTGCAAGAAGGAGGAAGGGAAGTGCGGAACTGCCACATCAATATCGGCACCGGGAAAGAAATCTCCATCGGCGGACTGGCCCGCCTGATTGCCGCTACGGCAGGGTACCGGGGAAATCTGGCGTTCAACGCAGACAAGCCGGACGGCACCATGCGCAAGCTGACGGACGTCTCCAAGCTGCATTCCCTGGGCTGGAAACACCGGGTGGAGCTGGAAGAGGGAGTGGAACGCATTTACCGGTGGTATCTGAGCCGGATGGAAGCCGTCGGCAACTGACTTTTCGGCCAGATCCCCTCAACTCCATGACCAGCCCCCCGGACAACCAGGACACGCCCCCCGCCAAAGCCAGCCTGTGGGCGCTGAGCCCCCTGCTGGTTTTCTTCTTGCTTTACCTGGTCATCTCCATAGCCGTACAGGATTTTTACGCTGTGCCGGTCACGGTAGCCTTTATGGCGGCAGCTGTCTGGGCCGTTTTCATCACCCGCGGAAAAAGCATGGCGGAACGGGTGGATCTGTTTTCCTCCGGAGTAGCCAACCGGAACATCCTGATGATGGTCTGGATTTTCGTGCTGGCAGGAGCCTTCGCCCAGTCTGCCAGGGATATGGGAGCCATTGACGCCACCGTGCAGCTTACGCTGCGGCTTCTTCCGGACAATCTGCTGTTTGCCAGCGTGTTCATCGCCTCCTGTTTCATCTCCCTCTCCGTAGGAACATCCGTAGGCACCATTGTCGCTCTGGCTCCCGTAGCCACAGGGCTGGCACAGGCCACGCAGGTCAGCGCCGGCATGATGACGGCCATTGTGGTGGGGGGAGCATTCTTCGGAGACAATCTTTCCTTCATTTCAGACACCACGATCGCCGCCACCCGTACGCAGGGCTGCGCCATGCGGGACAAATTCCGAGCCAACATAAAGGTGGCGCTCCCCGCCGCCCTGCTGGCCCTGGCCTGCTACATCCTGCTCGGATGGAACGTGCAGTCCCCCTCCACAGCGGATATCTCCATTGAATGGATGAAGGTATTCCCCTATCTGCTCGTACTGGTGACGGCCCTGGCCGGAATCCACGTCATGGCCGTTCTGACCATGGGGCTCCTTGCAACGGGACTGATTGGCATCGGCATGGGGTATTTCTCTTTCATGGCCTGGTTCCAAGCCATGGGCAGCGGCATGACCGGCATGGGAGAACTGATCATCGTCACTCTGCTGGCCGGCGGCGTGCTGTCCATCATCCGTTTCAACGGAGGTATCGCGTATATTATCGGAAAAATTACGGCCCATATCCACAGCAGGCGCGGCGCGGAATTCAGCATTGCCGGGCTGGTTTCCCTGGCCAACCTCTGCACGGCCAACAATACGATCGCCATCATCACGGCTGGCCCCATCGCCAAGGAAATAAGCGACAAATTCCATATCCCACCCAAACGCAGCGCCAGCATTCTGGACACCTTTTCCTGCCTGGTTCAGGGAGTCATCCCCTACGGCGCTCAAATGCTCATGGCCGCCGGAATCTCCCAGGTTTCTCCCCTGCTGGTCATGAAATACCTGTATTATCCCCTGATTCTGGGCATCTGCTCCACCCTTGCCATTGCGCTGGCACCGGGAGGGACGGAAAGACGGGGGAAACGCTGAAAAGCCCATACGGAGAAAGGACGGCAAGGGCGCCTTTTTTGTTACCGACATGTTATCCCTGTTATCTTCATGTTACTCAACATATGGGATTCTTGTGCTATCATACATGCATGAGCCTTCATATAGAACCCACGGAAGACGCAGTGGAAACCCTGCGCAAGGAAAGGCGGAAAAATTATATTGCCGCATTAGCGACATCCATTCTCTCCGTCGTTTTGGCAGGAGCCATTCTCTACTCCCTGACCATCATCATCGCCCCTCCGGAAGAACCCAAAGTCGTCGGCTACATCACGCCGGACGATGCGCCGCCGTCGGATACGCCCCCGCCGCCGGAAGTACAGAGGGAAACTTCCTCTTCCTCCCATGCGGAGACGCCCGTCAAGGTCGTGGTGGCAGCGGCCGCCGCTCCGGTGAGCCTCCCCAAGATCGACATTGACCCGCCCGATGAACCTGTCATGCTGGAGGAGGGAACCGCCCTCGGCATGGGGGACGGCTTCGGCCCCGACCTGGGAGACGCTACCTCCGCCTTCGGTACGTCCAAACCCTCCGGAAGCACGCTGGTAGGTACCTTTTACGACACCAAGCAGACTCCTGGCGGACGTCCTACCAACATGAACATGAACCAGTACAGGGAGTTCCTTTCCCGCTTCGTGAACAAAGGCTGGAACGAATCGGAACTGAACCGTTTTTACAAGGCTCCGCAACAATTATACGCAGCCCAGTTCTACATACCCAGAACTCCCGCCAAAGACGCTCCCAAGGCCTACGGTTGCGATGACAAAGTAAAGCCTAGCCAGTGGCTCGCCATTTACCGGGGAAAAGTACGCGCCCCCAAGTCCGGCACGTTCCGATTCGTGGGACTGGGAGACGACTACTTAGTAGTACGGTTCAATAAACAGAATGTCTTCGACTACGGCTGGGAATCCGCTTCTCTGGGAAAAATGACGGCAAACAATGCCAAATGGCTTGATGCCATGGAAGGTAAACCCGGCAATGACGACTTGAAAAAGGAACTCCGGGAAGTGGGCATCAATGTCCCCCCCGTTACGTTCTACAAATACAGTTCTTCCGGGCACTGGAACAACACTATGCGCGGTGTGGCAGCCGGCAAGCAGTTCACGGTGGAACAGGGCAAGGTTTACCCCATTGAAATCCTGGTTAGTGAAGGTCCTGGTGGTGAATTCGGCATGACTCTTCTGCTTGAAGAAGTTGGAATGGCCCCCATGAGCAAGGATCCTAAAACGGGAGCTCCCATCCTGCCCCTGTTCCGGACCAACTACGGCGTTCCGAAACCGGACAAGAACAAGGAACATGTGCCATTTGACGAAATCGGCATTGTCTGGGAATCCATCAAATAACAGGCAATTCTCCGTCTTCCTCTCTCCATGCCCACAGGAAACCCTGTGGGCATTTTGCTTGCCCGTCCATAAAAGATATCCTACGCTTCCGCTACAACCATGCAGCCTTTTCGATTCCATTCCATCTACCAGCCGCGCATCTGGGGCGGACAAAGTATGAGAACCATGCTGGGACGGGAACTGCCCGACCGGGAAACAGCTTATGGAGAAGCGTGGGAAATCAGCGACCGTCCTGAAGCCATGAGTATAGTCAAGGACGGCGAATGGGAAGGAATGTCCCTGCATCGGCTGTGGGAAGAACATCGGCAGGAAATTTTCGGTCCCGGCTACGAGCGTTTCCCCCGCTTTCCCCTGCTCTGCAAAATTCTGGATGCCCGCGAAAATCTTTCCGTTCAGGTGCATCCCCCGGAACGCACGGCGGCAGCCCGGCAGGGAGAAGTAAAAAATGAAATCTGGTATGTTCTGCATGCATCCCCAGACGCCCTGATTTACGGGGGAATGAAGGAAAACGCCACACTCCCGGACATCCGTCATGCGGCGGAAACAGGACAGATGGAGCAACTGATACGCTCCACCCATCTGGAACCGGGGGAACACCTTTACATTCCGGCAGGGCTGGTTCACGCCATTGGCGCCGGGCACCTCATTGCGGAAATCCAGCAGAATAGCGATACCACCTACCGCCTTTATGACTGGAACCGCACGGATGACTCCGGACGAGGACGGGAACTGCACCTGGAACAGGCATTGGATTCAATCGGGGAATTCCGGGAACTCTGCCAGCGCCCCGAATACCTGACGGAAATGCCGCATTTCACCACAAAGGAATACCGCCTGGATAAGGGAGAACGGTTTACCCAGCCGGACTCCTCCCGCTTTGCCGTCTTCACGATCCTCTGCGGTTCCGTGCTCTGGGACGGGAAAACGGCCCGGAAGGGAGAATTCATTCTGTCCCCGGCAGGCGCGAATGCCGTCACCGCCGCAGAAGCAGAGACTGTTCTGCTCTCAACAACGGTTTAAGCAAACCAATATGACAAAAAGAGCGAAGAATTCGGCACAATGCTGAAGCTTTCACACTTTTTCGTTGCAAAGAAGAAGAGCGAATCTTAGCGTGAACTTAACTTTTCCTGCATCCGTGCTGAAAATTCCCCATCCCCCGGCCTCCGTATGAGCAATATTTCCACCATCGCCACTTATCTTGCCCGCTTTTCCGGTCAGCTCCAGCCCATGCTGGAGAAAGTCCAGGGCATGGACCGCAGAACTTTTCTGCTGGAAACCGCCGCCCTACTTGCCCTGACCAGTTGTTCGGAACCTTCCGGAAAAGCAGGAATGGCTCCCATGATCTCCTTTAAGCCCTCCGGGGTCCCCGTGGTGAAACGTTCTCCGCGCCAATTGCTGGCGGAATGTAACGTCCGGCCGATGTTCATGCCTAAATCTTCTCCGCTCCGCCGCCGTTCTTCCCGAATGAAGCCACGCTTCATCACCATGCACAACACGGAAAACCCGTCCGCAGACGCTATGCAGCATGCGCGCGCCCTGAATAACGGAGCTTTGCGCTGCAACTGGCATTATACGGTAGACCCGTACGTGACCATGCAGCATATCCCCCTGAATGAAACGGGACGCCATGCGGACCGGGGCGGCCCCGGAGACATGTACTCCATCGGCATTGAAATGTGTGAGAAGCGAGGACAGAGCATCGTCAAAACCTTTGACCGCGCCGCCAAGCTAGCGGCCTACAACATGTATGCCCACGATATTCCCCTGCGGAATGTCGTGCCCCATTACTACTGGACCGGCAAGCGTTGCCCCCACCTTCTGCTGGACAATGGCAAACCCGGCTTCAAATGGTCTTGGTTCATCTCCCGCGTGGATTATTATTACCGCTGCATCAGCTGATATCAGGCAACGCCTCTTCCCTGTGCAGGGAAATGGGTAATATTATTATGCAGTCAAAAACGGCTTTTCCGCCAGGGAACAGTTAAAAATTTCCTGTCATTTCATTAAAACTGCTTGGAAAAGGCTCCCCAAAAAAGCGCCATTTCCACCTGCCCGTTATTTCTGAAACATATTCCTTGTTTAAAGCCCCGTACCGGCTTCCTTTTTTGAAAAAAGGCTTCCAGAAACGGAACCGGAGCATTCGCCTTACGGCATGGCCAAATCCTCCGGCATCAGAATAGCCGCTACGGCAAAAGCGGCAATGCCTTCCCTACGGCCCAGCGCGCCAAGCTGTTCATTGGTAGTGGCCTTGATACCCACGCGGACCGGAGAGATTCCCAGAGCGGTTCCCAAAGCTCCCTTCATCTGCTCCAAATAAGGAGAAATGCGGGGAGATTCTGCAATAAGGGACGAGTCCACATTCACGATGCGACCTCCACGCTCCCGAATCAGAGAAACGGCTTTCGCCACAATATCCAGGGAAGGGATGTCCTTGCAGGCAGGATCGCCCGGCGGAAACCAGTAGCCGATGTCCGACAACCCGGCAGCACCCAGCAGGGCATCCGCAATGGCGTGGCATAAAACATCTGCATCGGAATGGCCGTCCAGGCCGCGGGAGGAAGGAATATGCACGCCGCCCAGCATCAAGGGGCGAGGAATCTCCGCAAAACGGTGAATATCATACCCGATCCCGGTCAAAGCGATCATGTTTTTCATACGGTACTGCGGCAATAATGTTCGGGTTATTCTCCCAGCGCCTCCATGATAGGGATGCGGCCGTTCCATGCGGCAATGGCGAACTGTTCCGGATTATCTTCCTTCGGTTCCAAAACAACCTTGCCGCCGGCTGCTTCCACCAGCAAAACCCCAGCGGCAACATCCCAGATGGAAATGACGCTTTCCACATAGGCGTCAAATCTGCCGCAGGCAATATAAGCCAGGGCCAGAGCCGCAGAACCGTTATTGCGCACCTTGCGTACCTGCCAAGCGATCCTGGCGAAGCGCTCAATCCCCTTTTCTTTGGAACCGTCCGTCTTGCCGTGCCCCACGAATACCACGGCTTCCGCCATGCGTTCCCGCCGGCTGCAATGCATGGGATGATCATTCATGTACGGAATCCCGCCCTTTTCCACATGCCAGCATTCATCCATCATGGGATCGTAAATCACGCCCAACACCACTTCCCCGCGGCGGCGCAAAGCTATGGAGACGCAGAACCAGGGAATCGTGTAAAAATAATTCACCGTCCCGTCAATGGGGTCTACAATCCATTCATACTCGCTGTTCCTGTCCCCGGTGTATCCTTCTTCTCCCAAAACAGCGTGGTTGGGAAACACGGAAAGAATTTCCTCCGTAATCAGTTTCTGGGAAAGCTTGTCCAACTCCAGCTTGATATCATTCTGGCTGGCTTCATCCACCTTCTTTTGCTCATAAAAATGCTTCTTCAGAAAAGCTCCGGCGGATTTGGCGGCCTGGATGGCCGTGGTCATTTCAAGTGAGTGTCTCATGATGCTTCTACTAATGGAAAATTGAACTTCATTGGGGGCCCTGCTCTGCAGCATTTTCCCGCTCCCGGCGTTCCCGGACAGCTTTTCTGCGGCCTTCCTCCGCACGGTCATACACCTCCCCGGCCAGGGAGGAACAGGTTTTTGCCAACGCCGCGGAAACCCCTTTCTTTTCATAGACGGCGGCCTCCGGAGAATCAAAGCCCACCCAGGCAAAAACCGTGAAATAACGCCCCATGACGGCGGAAAAATGTCCCGTATTTCCCGGAAGTTTGACATTGACGAAGGTTTTCCTGGTTCGTTCGTCGTAGCGGAAGGGAGGAAGGGACGCCACCAGGTGGGCGGATTCCCTAGGCAGGATTTCCCGGCGGCTTTCTTCCGGAGAGGGGGCATTCACCATCACCAGGTTCTTTTTGGTGGTGCCCACCTGCCTGACGGAGGAAATACTCACATTGAGCCCGTCATTGCCGATGAGATACAGGGCATTGACGGCATGCGAAAGAGGCACGGAAAACCTGCCGGTATACAAGTCCGAAGAACGGGGAAGTTCCCCTTTGTAACCGGCCTTTTGTGCCGTTTCTATTACTGTATTGAAACCTACCCCGCGGCCAGTGACTTCCGGATTGCTGCGAATAACGGTTCTACGCTGGTCGACGGCGCATAAATTGACGATGGGAGTGAACAGATCGCCGGGCATTACCCTGGACTGCCATCGGTCCAGACCGTCCTGGGCGGAGCGTCCCCCTGTTACGGCCAGCAACTCCCCTTTACGGGAATCCACACACAATATGGCCGCTTGCACACAACGATTCAACTGGTTGTCCACCCTTTTGGGCAACCCTGCCCACACAGAAGAAGATTCCAGAGCGGCCAGCATAGGCTCGCTTACATCTTCAACCATCCGCTGGAATTCCAAATCCAGCGTGGTCATTACAAAAATGCTGGAGGTTCCCTCCTGCTCGTCGCAGCAATCCAGGTCTCCCAACTCGCGGGAAACGACCAGAACGGGATAAGAACCGGGCCGAGCTTCCCGTTTACCGGCCACCGCCATCGGTTCGCGGAGCGCCTGCCATAATTGTTCCTGGGTAATGAATTCACACTCAAACATCCTTTCCAGCGTCGCATTGCGGACCTTGGCAGCAGCCTCCGGGCTGTAAACAGGATTGTAGATGGAAGGTCCGCGCACCAGACCGGCCAGGGTAGCGCACTCCGCCAGTGTCAGATCCGCCACTTTTTTGCCGAAATACAAATCCGCCGCCTGCGCAATCCCATAGCATTGCTGGCCAAAATAAATGCGGTTCAGGTAAGCCGTCAGAATTTCATCCTTGGAATACTTGCCCTCAATGCGGCGGGCCACGGCCATTTCCAAAACCTTGCGATCCAGGGTCTTCCCCCCCAGCTCATAACAATTCCGCGCCAGCTGCATCGTAATCGTGGAAGCACCCTGGGCATAGGACAACGTAGTCAGATTCCGGCAAATGGAGCGGATAATGGAAGAGTACACAATGCCGCCATGTTCGAAAAAGTCTTCATCTTCCCGCGCAATGAAAGCATTCACCAGATTATCGGGCAGTTCATTGCGCGCTACATACACCCGGTCATGATCTGTCAAGGTGCCTATCCACTGGCCGTTGCGATCATATGCGGCACAATTTTCCAACGGCGCCAAAACCTCGTCCAGCTCATACTGGTCCGCCCTCCATGCATAAACGAGAAGAACGATGATGAAAGCGATAGGAATGAGGCTGAACCACAGCAACAGACGGCCCAGATTGCGAGGCAGCAATCCAAACAGATCATACCATCTTTTACGCCTGTTCTCCATTTCCGGTTTCAATCTTTAAAACGCTTATCGTGCGTCCGGAGGCAAAGACTCTCCATCCTGTTTCCAATCCGGGAATTCCTTTTGCAGGCGGCCCCGATATTGGGAAGCCTCCGATTTGCGGCCGGCCTTGTCCAAAGCTTCTGCCGCCTTGAACAGAGCCTTGGGTTTCAGTTCAGCGTCATTGACAAACAGCTCGGCCGTAACACCGTAATGCTTGGCCGCTTCATCAAACTTTTTCTCCGCATAGGAAATATCCCCCAGAACAATTTTCAAGGAAGCCATCAAAGGACCTTCCACGCCCAGAGCCAGCGCATCTTCCGCCGTCTTTCTGGCATCCGCATACTTGCCCAGCCCCAGCAAAATGGAAGCCTTGTCCAGCATGCCGTCCGCACGGCGGTAAGGCTGATCCTCATCCTTCAGGAAATTGTTGGAAGCCACCAAGGCGCGGTCATACTTTCTGAGCGCCAGGCGCACCTTCGCCAAATTACGCCAAATCACCTTCTTCACATTCTGAAGCTGGTCGTTCTGCGTAGCCCAGGTCATATACTTGTCCGCCGTTTCCAGATCCTTCATCCCATAGGCCTGAAGACCCAGCCATGCGGGAATGACATCCGGCACACGAGCCACGGCGGAAGGATTTTCCTTTTGCAGGGTTTCCAGGGCTTCCTTCAGTTTATTCATGTCCTGGAGCTTGTGATAGGACAGGACGGAAAGCACATTAACCTGTTCTCCGTATTTCTGGGGATCCAGCGTCTTGGCCTCCGCCATATGGCTGATAGAAGACTTGAAATCTCCCTGGTCAAACGCCGCACGCCCCAGCAGGAAATGGGCTTCAGCCAGAGCGGCAGGAGACGCCTTCGGAAAATTCTGAATCAGGCCTTCATAATACTTCGCCATGTTCGCCATATCCTGGCGTCCCGCATAAATCTGAGCGGCTCTCTGCCATGCGGCGGCAGCTGATTCAGCTTTCGGCCAACGGGCAATCACACGGTCAAAATCCATCAGAGCCTCAGCTTCCTTCTTGGTCTTGGCATACATGTCTCCGCGTAACGTCAATGCCTCGCAAATGCGGGGATCTTTTGGAAAATCATTGATAAAATCAGTCAGCAGCTTGGCAGCCACACCTCTGTTCCCGGCCTGGGCAATCGCCCACGCGCTCTTATATAAAATATCCGCGCGCATCTTCGGAGGCACCTTGTCAAAATCAATGCTGGCATAAAACCGGGCGGCATCTGCCGGATTGGAGCTGAACAGGTTCTCTGCAGCCATCAGGCGCACCATATCATGCAGTTCACTGGTAGGAAAAGCCTTGGCATAATGGTTCAGGAAGCTCTGAGCCCGCTGGGGAAGATCTTTCTGCTTGAGTTCATTATAACACAACAACCGGTAAAAGGAGGCTTGCATGGCCTCCTGCGTATAAGGGACGGACTTTTCCGCTTCCAGAAAGAAATCCGCCGCTTTCCGATACTCCTTCAATTTATAGGCGGACTGCCCCAGCAGCATCAGCAGACGCACCTGGCCGTCCTTTGTCGGCATCTTTATTCCCTTCTGCTGCTCATACTGGGAAAGTATCTCCCTGTACTTGCCCATATTGTACAGCCCCAGAAGAAGCCCCATTCGGGCCTCCGGCGCCATCTCCTTCAGGGACTCGTCCTTCAAAAGCCGTTCATAAAGGCCCTGGGCTTCCGCAGTCTTTTTCAGTTTGGTGGCCAGCATGGCGGCCTGAAGAGTGGCGATTCCCCGGTTCCTGTTATCCACACCGGGCGTTTCCAGCACCTTGCGATATTCGGAATAGGCTTCTCCCAAGCGTCCCGTATCCGCACACAGAGCGGCATATCCCATCCGGGATACCAGAACAAACTTGGCATCCGCTTCCGGATTGCCCATCACCGCGCAAAACATGGTGGCGGCTGACTCCGGATTACCGCTGGAAAGAAACAGGCGTCCCAGACGGTACTGGGCGTCCACCTTCAAATCATTCTGTTCCGCATTGCGAATCACGAGCTGGTAATACTGGATGGCCTTATCTATCTCCCCGGCAGAAGAAGCATCCGTCGCCAGACGGTAGGCAGAGGCGGCAACCAGAGCGGGGCTGCCCGTCTGAATCAATCTGAGGAACAGGCCGTGTGCCTCACCTTTCCTGCCCAGCTCCTCCAAACACATGGCAGCACGATACTCTGCCAGAGGAGCCTGGGCAGACTGGGGGAAACGTTGGGTAAATTCCAGATATTTACGCAAGCTTAAATCAAGAAGGCGTCCATATTCCTGCCGGTTCTCCTTCGTAGCCGGAGCCTGGGCCTGCTTGTACAGCATGTCCGCCATATCCAGCGTATCCTGCTCCGGATTAGCGACCAGCGGACCATCCGCGATGGGAGCGGCATCCGGAATATTTTCCTGGGCGGCAGAAAACATCGCCAAAGTTATTAAACCTGCATTAATGGAAAAGAACGCTTTCATGAAGCCTGGGAATTGGAAACATTGATGGAAGATGGAGTCGGAGGACGCGTGGAAAAAGAAACGTTATTCAGCCCGGCCTTCAGACATGCGTCCATCACATGCACCACCACGCCGGATTCCGCCTTCTCATCCACGCGGATACGGACGAGCATAGTTTTGTCCAACCGGGCGACGGAAAAAAGCTTGTCTTCCAGCTGCGGCATTGTGTACGGCTGGCGGTTGATTACCACGGTACCATCTTTACGGATATTCACGATAATTTCATTGGACACATTTTCACCGGGCTTGGGAGTCTCTGCTGAAGGAAGATTGATGGAAAGATCCGGTTCATCATCCTCAAATGTCTGGGTTACGATGAAAAACACCAGCAGCAGAAATACGATGTCCAGCATGGGGGCTAATTGGAACCCGATAGGACTGGGCATTTTATAATGAAATTTCATACAATCTTCCGGTGAGGTGGAGAAGTAGATGCGTTCCGGCTAGATCCCACGCACATCGCGCAGGGAAGTGGGATCTACGGGGACTCTGGGAAGTTCCTCTTCATGAAAAGCCCCAGCTACACCGGCTCGTGGCTTCTGAAGCTGGGTGGCAACTACGGAAACACTGTGCGTGACGGCTGCCTCCAGGTCTCCTACCCGTTTGTGTACACGGCTGCGGAAATATACATAGGCCAGAATGGCGGGAATACCAAGCATCAGACCGCCCGCCGTCGTAATCAAGGCTTCCGCCACGCCGCCCGCCATGTCAATACGTTGCTTGCCCCCGGAAAAATCACCGTTGGCAATCTCAAAAAAGGTTTTCATCATCCCGACCACGGTCCCCAACAGCCCCAGCATGGGGGCTACGGCGCCAATATCCGACAGCCAGGAAATCTGGCGGCTTAGGAACCCCGCCTGCCGTCCTCCTTCCGCAGAGGCTATCTCCCTCACCTCCTCAAACTGGGCGGAGGGATTGCGCAACATGAAGTTGGCTACAGTCAACATCACGCGAGCGTAGCAGGAATCTCCATTTTTGCAGAGGATGGAAAGCCCCGTGTAATCCCGCTTGCGGATGAAAGATTCCGCCTGTTCCACCAGTTTGGTAGGCAAAACGGCGGCAGCACGGGTAGAAAAGCAGCACATGACCAGCACCACTACTCCGGCGATGGATAACAGAAGCAGCGGCCACATGATGAAACCGCCTTTCATGAACAGCTCAGAAAGGGGATAATTTCTATCTCCCACCACAAAATCCATGGCGGCGGCCAACGTGGTAAACGGTACAGGGTTCATACAAAAGACATAGGGGATTATACAGAAGAAGTTTTCCTAGGCAAGCCAAGTAGCCGTAATACAGTACGTTTCCGCAGTTCCATTTCTTGCCTCATATGGCATAATGCCTGCGTGGCAGACCGCGAGCAACCAACCCTGAAAGAACTCTGGAGGGAAACTCCGCACAAACCAGGCGTTTATATCATGAAAGACGCCCGGGGAAATACCATCTACGTGGGCAAAGCCAAGGACCTTCACCGCCGCCTGGGCAATTATTTTTCTCCTACGGGAGCCACACTCTCCAACCATAAGACAAGAGCGCTCATTAATGCTATTGCGTCATTTGATTATTTTGAAACCAGAAATGACCAGGAGGCTTTTCTGCTGGAAAGCAAACTGATTAAACAATATCGCCCACATTACAATATCCAGATGAAGGACGACAAGCGCTACCCCCTGCTGAAAATTCCGAAGGGGGAAAAACTGCCTCGCTTCCAGCTGGCGCGAGTGCGCAAAGATGACGGCGCGCGCTACTTCGGCCCCTTTGTCCACTCCCAGGCTCTGTACGCCACGCAGGAATGGCTCAACCGACACTTCCGATTGCGAACCTGCAAGACAAAAAATCCGGGAATCCATGACTTCAGGCACTGCCATGCAGATGTGATTCGCAACTGCTCCGCTCCGTGCGTTGGCCGCATTTCCATCAATGATTACAACCGGAACTTTGACCAGGCGGTGCGCCTGCTGGAAGGAACGGGGAAAAAAAGCGCTCTGGACGAACTTACCAGGGAAATGATGGAAGCCGCCGATGAACTGGACTTTGAACGCGCGGCATACCTGCGGGACATCCGGGACAATCTGGTCAAGGTACTGGAACCCGCCCGGCGGTTCCGAAAAGGAACTCCTGATCTTCCCGGCACCGTTCACCCGGAAGAAGACATGAAGGAACTGGGGGTGGCCCTGGGATTAGAATCTCCCCCGCTCATTATGGAATGCTTTGACATTTCCAATGTCTCTTCCAACCATATCGTGGCCTCCATGGTGCGCTTCACCAACGGCAGGCCGGACAACAAAGCCTACCGTCGGTACCGTATACGCACTGTAGACGGACAAAATGACTTCGCCTCCATGTCGGAAGTCATCCGGAGGCGTTACTCCCGCATTCTGGCGGAGAGCGACGCCGTAGCCTCCCGTCAGGCGGACATGACTCTGTACCAATGGCTCAAGAAACTCAGTGCGGAAGGAAAAGCCCCCATCAAGGTTCCGGATCTGGTAGTGGTGGACGGAGGTAAAGGGCAGCTTTCCTCTGCTCTGGCCGATTTGGAAGCCATCGGACTGGGAGACATGCCCATCGTCGGTCTGGCCAAACAGAGAGAAGAAATATTTTTCCCCCATCAGTCCCAACCCCTTTGTCTGCCTCACAGCACGGGGGCCCTCAAACTCATGCAGCGCATCCGCGACGAAGCCCACCGCTTCGCCAACGGCTATAACGAACTGCTCTACCGCAAACGCATGCGGGAAAGCGCCTTGGACGACGCACCGGGCATGAGCGCCTCAAAAAAAAGACTGTTGCTGGAAAAATTCAAATCAGTAGCTGCCATTAAAAAGGCAGATCCGGCTTCTATCGCCGCCATCCGCGGCATTTCGGAAACCTGGGCCCGCGCCCTGCTGAACTACCTTAATTCATCTTCCAACCCCTGACTCCCCATGCAATTCCTGATTCTGGCCGCCGGAAAGCCTTCTCTAGGCTACGCCAAGGAAGGCGTGGAATTTTATCTCAACCGCCTCAGACCTTTCGGCAAAACGGAACTCAAACTTGTCAAGGATGGAAACTCCCAGGACGTTTCAAAACGCCTGCTGGCAGCCAGCGAAGGCTGTCTGCGCATCGCCATGGACGAACGCGGAGAACTCTGGACCACAAAAAAGCTGGTCGATCTGGCGAAGGACTGGCAAATGCATTCCGTGCGCCGCATCGCGTTTCTCATCGGAGCCTCGGACGGTCATACGGAAGAATTACGGTCCCGGTGCAACCATATCCTGTCCTTGAGCAAATTCACCCTTCAACATGAACTGGCGCTTGTTGTCCTGCTGGAACAGATTTACCGCTGCCATACTATTCTGGCAGGAACACCATACCATCGGTAACCCTCGTCGGCCAAACATTCCTGTACAGGAAAACTTGTTCCCTTCACGGCAAATGCAGGAAAATCATCGAAGCTGCCGTAAGCAATCCGACCAGAGAAGGCTGTTTAAAGACGCATAAAACAGTAAAAATAAAGTTCTTTCTGCAACAAAAAAGGAGCACTCCACAAGGAGTACTCCTTTTCCGAGAAAGAAATGGTAAAGCCAGTTCCTTCGCAACCAGCCAAGCTTAACGCTTGGAGAACTGATAACGCTTGCGGGCCCCAGGACGGCCGGGCTTTTTACGTTCCTTCATGCGGGAATCACGGGTCAGAAGACCGAATTCACGGAGCTGGGAACGGGAAGCTTCATCAACCTGAACGAGAGCACGGGCGATCGCCATGCGAATGGCTCCCACCTGTCCGTGAATCCCGCCGCCCTTGGTAACGACGTTCACATCAAACTTGTTCATGGTGTTGGTAACCTGAAAGGGCTGAAGAACAGCGTTCTGCAACTGAACGGTAGGAAGATACTCCTCAAAACCGCGGCGGTTGATGGTAATGCGGCCGGAACCTTCAGTAAGCCAAGCGTGTGCAATGGCGGTCTTACGACGGCCGGTGGCGTTGTATGGGGTTGTCTGACTCATGTCTGAAAAATCAATTAGAGAGTAATGGCGGTGGGCTGCTGGGCTTCATGCGGATGGTTAGCACCGGCATAAACCTTCAGCTTGGTCATTTGCTGACGGCCCAGGCGGGTGTGAGGAACCATGCCTTTAACAGCCAGTTCCAGAAGAAGTTCAGGACGGCGAGCGCGAATTTTACGGGGAGTGTCCACCTGCTTACCGCCGACGTAACCGGAGAAACGGGTATAAATTTTGGCATTTTCCTTATTGCCGGTCAACACCACCTTGTCCGCGTTCACGATAATGACAAAATCGCCACAATCAACGTGGGGGGTAAAAATCGTCTTATTCTTGCCACGCAAAATGTTAGCCGCTTCAACGGCAACACGGCCGAGCACCTTGTCGGCAGCGTCTATAACATACCATTTGCGCTCTACTTCTTGCGGTTTGGCTGAGAAGGTCTTCATGGTTCAATTCTTCGTTCTCGTTTTTCGGCATCCTGCCGTTATCTTCCAATTCGGGGGCGCATTCCTAATGATTATTCACGTAAATGTCAAATACTTTTTCTCTTTTCCGGCCTTTTTCCCGTCCCTCTCCATAGAATTGCGGTTTAATTGCGCAACTTCCGCATTCAGGGCTTGCTCTTGCGAAAATATGGTCTATCATACGCCTGCGCGAAATTTGCACACACGCGTTCATTTAACCTTACAAGGAGAGACCTATCAGCCCGAATCCAAGATCCAGCAGCCGTCCCAGCGGCGGTCAGAATTCCCGCACCGGTTCCAGACCGACCGGCACCGGCAACCGTCCCGGACAATCCCGGTCTTCCGGCAATGGCACAGGAGCGTCACGACCGGCCGGACAGTCCGCAGGACCGGGAAATCCCAGAACAGGAGGGGGGAGCCGTCCCGGAGGTAACGCCAACAGGCAGCGCCCGCAAGGAGGCGGAGGACGCCACACCAAGGGCAGAAAGCATTTTAGCAAATCGGAACCCAAGGAAGAAAACTCCGAAAGCGAAATTGAAGTGGAAGGAACCATCTGCGCCGTACTGGCAGGAACCATGTTCAAGGTGCGCCTTCCCAACGGGCACGAAGTGCTGGCCCATATTTCCGGAAAAATGCGCAAGCGCTTTATTAAAATCGTGGTAGGAGACAAGGTACGTATGGAAATGTCTCCTTATGACATGACTAAAGCGCGCATCACGTTCCGCATCGGTTAACCGTTCCCGGATCGTTCCTTTTGTAAAAACCTTCTCCGGCTTGCAGGGGAAGGTTTTTTAGCTTACAGTAAAGGTTGTCTCCATCAGCGTGCCATGAAAATTTGCTCCACGGAAAATATGCAGATCGCGGAACGCGAGCTCATCGTTAGCGGAACACCGGCCAGAACACTGATGAACCTGGCCGCAGCCGGTATTGCGGAATCCCTCATGCAGTTCTTCCCCGTCCCGGGTCTGTGCATAGCCTATGTAGGCAAAGGAAACAACGGGGGAGACGCCCTCACCGTCCTCAACCTACTGAAACAACATGGTTGGGAAATAGGCTTCCGAACCGCTTACCCGCGCATCGAATGGAGTGAACTTTCTATGCGGCAGTTGGCGGAAATATCTCCCCCCCCTCAGGAATACCAAGCCCCACCCCTTCCCCGTGTGGGAAAACCTATGATTTTGCTGGACGGCTTGCTGGGAATTGGCGCAAAGGGAATGCTCCGCAGGGAAATCTCCGAGCTTTGCGCAGAAATAAACTATATAAGAAACCGCTGCGGGGCCGTACGTACCGTGGCTATCGATATTCCCACCGGAGTAGATCCAAACACGGGGATGCCTCAACAAAATGCTGTGGAAGCAGATTTCACCATGTGCATAGGAGCCGTTAAGCAGGGCCTGCTGGACGATGACGCCACCCTTTTTGCCGGACGTTTGGTCTGCATCGATCTTCCCGGTCTTCATGTACAGGCGATCCCCGCCACGGAACTTATTACCTCTTCAAGGCTCACCAAATTCCTTTCTGCAAGACCCTATACGGATTATAAGAACAAACGCGGGCACATTGGCGTCATAGCAGGCTCGGAAGGAATGCTGGGCGCGGCCCGTCTCTGCTGTGAAGCAGCTCTCCGGGCAGGTGCCGGACTGGTTACGCTGCACGTCCACAAGAATGTCTATCCCCTGATTGCTCCATCCATGCCTCCCGAAATCATGGTCAGGCCCGTGAACAGTTACGCAGATATCTCCATCCGTACATTTAGCGCATTCCTCATTGGCCCAGGCATCGGCTCCGTATCGGAGGAAGACGCAGAAGCTATCCGCCTTATCCTGGAAACAGGTACTCCCACCGTTCTGGATGCGGACGGGCTGAATCTGGCCGCGGCCATGCAGTGGAACTTGGGAGAACATATTCTGGCTACCCCCCACCACGGAGAAATTCGCAGACTTCTGCCGGATGCAGATAACTATGCCATCCGGGCAGACATTGCCGACTGCTTTCTGGCAGAACATGAAGCGGCTCTGATTTACAAAGGGGCGCGCACCATCGTCACCCAACGGGGAAAACCTCTCTTTTATAACATCACCGGAGATCCCGGCATGGCAACTGCTGGACAGGGAGACGTGCTGGCAGGTATCTGCGGAGGTTTCATAAGCCAGGGGGAATCCCTTCTGGTTTCCGCCGTTCTGGGTGTCTACCTGTGCGGCCGAGCTTCCGAAATGGCAATCTCCGTCGGGGAAGCAACCCAGCAAACGCTGACGGCAGGGGATACGCTGCGACATCTGCCTGCCGCCATTCTTTCCACCGCACGCCTCTGCTATTGAAATGACCTACCGCAAACTTCAGGAACTGCCCTCCCAGTCTTTGCCTAGGGAAAAACTGCTTCATCAGGGAAGGCACAGCCTCAGCAATGCGGAACTGCTTGCCATCTTCCTCCGAATGGGCATCAAGGGAAAAAATGTATTGGACTTGTCCTCGGACCTGATTCAGTCTGCTGGATCTCTAGACGCCCTAGCTCATATGGAAGCTGCCGAAATAGCGAACATTTGCAAGGGAATAGGCATGGCGAAAGCCGCTACGCTGAGCGCGGCCTTTGAACTGGGCGCGAGGGCTCTTCGCGAAACTTTGTCGCGTCAGCCCATTCAAACACCGGAAGACGTCTATGATTATCTGACAACAGCCATGCGCTGGAAAGAAAAGGAAACGGTACTCGTTCTGCTGCTGGATACCAAATGTCGCCTCATTAAACCTGTGGAAATCTCCAGTGGCACCTTAAACGAATCCATTGCTCATCCCCGCGACATCTTACGCCCCACCGTCATCCACAACGCCTATGGCTTCATCCTTGCCCACAACCATCCCAGCGGAAACCCCTCCCCCAGCCGTACGGACAACCTCCTGACCGAACGCGTGCGGGAATGCTCCAAATTATTAGGCGTTCGCTTTCTGGATCATGTAATCATTGGTAAACCTACCGAGACGGCCCATAAAAATTATTATAGTTACAATCATCCTAATGGAGATCGCCTTAAAGATCCCGGTCAAGAACACCCCCTTTACCACTAAACAGCCGTTCATCCAAATTTCCGGTCTGTTCTCCTTCCCAAAATAAAAGCCCCGGCATAACACGGAGCTTTTATTAAAAAACTGGCGGAGAGAGTGGGATTCGAACCCACGGTGGGTTTTAAAGCCCACGTTCGATTTCGAGTCGAGTGCCTTAGACCAGCTCAGCCATCTCTCCACCTGGAAGACATAGGCGGTTGTACCCGGTTTGCCGAATACTGTAAAGAACAGAATCACCGCCCACGTCATTTGAAAGCCTTAACGTCTTGGCGACGCCAGCGGCCCGAGCGTTGCCTCCGCCTCAAATCTTTGAGTCTTATTATGAGGGAGTGCACTCTTTTCCGGACCGGGAGGAGGCTGCGGCACACGCTCCCTTTCCTGCGGCTCCATCAACCAGGAACAGGAAGAAAGCAGAAAAAGAGGGGAAAATACAAACAAAAAGGAGATTGTAAAGCGTTTCATTATTTCCTTTTAAAAAGTTGAACCCCACTATGCCGAAAGACATACTGGGGTTCAAGGAAAATACGTGACAAAAAACCTTATTTGGCGGACTGGCGAGGACGCAGAAGCTGTACTCTGTCACCAGGTTGAATACTCATACCGGAAGGCACGCTGTCTTTAATAATGTCAGCTACCGTCTGATTCTTTTCCAAGGAAGTTACCTTCAATTTACCAATGCTGCGACCGTTACGGGTAACAAGCAGAACCGTATTTGGATCAATGCTACTACCCTGTCCAGCTCCAATCACGACAAACCCCCACTGCGGATCCACAGACAAAACGGGATATTCCTCCCCATTTTTGGCAAGAGCAGCTCGATATTCAGCCTGTTCCTTCTGGCGGCTAGCCAGCTCACTGGCTTGTTCTGCCCGTTTCTTGGCAGCCACTTCCGTAGCACTTTTAATCTGGTCAATATCTTCCTGAAGCTTTTTATTGGAAGCTTCCAGAGATTCCATCTTCTCTTGGATTTCCTGTACGCTGGAAACACCAAAATCTTGCAACTTGCTCTTTAATTCCTCAATTTGTTTATTGATTTTGGACAAGTCTGCATTCAATTGTACTTCTTCCTTCTTCAACTCCGCTTCCTTGGAAAGCTGTTCATCGCGCTGCTGAGTCACGGAAGCCTTGTTGGAAATCAGACTAAGGTTTTCTTCCGCAGCCAATCCACGATTCTTAATCATATCGTTGCGCAGGCCTGTCCAAGTACGAATTTCCTTGTCCAAGGTTTTACGATACGAAATCATTTCTTTAAAATCCTGGTACTGGCCATTAATGCCGAAAAGGCCGCTAAGACCGGAGAACCAGGCACCCGCCCCTGCTGCAAGAATCAATAAAACTACTAAAACAGTTTTCATTGTGTATATATGTGAGAGTGTATGGAATGTATTGAACCGAGAAAATGCTAGGGACGAACAGATACAACGACGTCTCCGGCTTCAACACGTTCGCCGGCGGTTACCGTACTTGGTAAAATAGTAGCCGTGGAAACACGGGATTCAACAGCGTTTACGTCAAGTTCGGCAATCTTGTTACCGTCCCTCATCACGGCCAACTTGGAACCGGGCACCACGCCCAGATCGGCGGCTCCTCCGTCAATCACAACTACATTAAAATCATCTATCACCTGGGACACCCTCGTTTTCAGGTTAGGCGGAGAAAGACGGGCATCCTGGTCAGCCTTGAGCTGACGGAGGGCAGCATTATTCACGACAAGCTGTTCAGTCTCAGCAACGATAGCATCATGTTTTCCCTGTTCCGCCTGCTTAAGCACTTCCAACTGTTTGGACTCTTCTTCCAGCCCCTTGATTCTGTCAGCAATGGCCTGAATGCTTTCCATATCCTTACTCTTGGATTGCAATTCCGCCAACGCGGTTTGCTGCGTTTGAAGATCAGATTTTTTGGCCTCATTGGCTGCCGCCAGCTCCTGATTCTTTACTTCCAGCTCATCTTTTTCCTTGGTTAGAGCATTGATGTCATTCGTCAAAGCCTCATTTTTCACCAGAAAATCGACATATTTTGTCTTTTCTTCCGTGAACTCACCACGAAGACCGTTCAGGTTCTTATAGCGGGAGGCGCATTCCTTACGCTCCTTGGTTAGAGCTTCCTCGTTATCAAGATAATACATGGCTCCCCCGAGAAGAGCAATGACCAAGGCTGCTATTGATACTTTGACCCACATAGGAAATTATAGAGATGAGAAGGTTCCTGTTACTTTTGTGAGATTGGCATGAACATTTTCAGATTTCAACATCAAAATAACATCCTCATTGTTTTCTTGATATTTTTTTCGGATAAGCTCCGTAACGAGACCCTCCAAGAAGCGTTTTATCAACATTTTAAAACAATTACTCTCTATTTTCTTTTCAAACGGGAACTCATCTTCTAGTCTTTCTGAACCGTGAGTTACCAGGTCTTTGCCAGAAAATACCGTCCTCTGACATTCAATGACGTCCTTGGACAGGATCATGTCGTCCAGACGTTGAAAAACGCCATTGAGCACAACCGCCTTGCCCATGCCTATCTCTTTGTAGGTCCCCGTGGAACGGGAAAGACATCAACCGCAAGAATTTTTGCAAAAGCTCTAAATTGCAGCGGTGGCCCCAAAGTGGATTTTGACCCGCATGAAGATATATGTGAAGAAATCGCGGAAGGACGAAGCCTTGATGTCCTTGAAATAGACGGAGCATCCAACCGTGGCATCGATCACATCCGGGATCTCAGGGACAACGTACGGTTCGCTCCAAGCAGAGGCAATTTCCGCATCGTCTATATAGACGAAGTGCACATGCTCACTAAAGAATCTTTCAACGCCCTGCTCAAAACGCTGGAAGAACCGCCACCTCATGTCAAATTTATTTTCGCAACCACGGAACCCCACAAAATACTGCCAACCATTCTATCACGATGCCAGCGCTTCGACCTGCGCCCCATTCCTTCTGAAATCATTGCAGAACACCTGCTTCATATCGCTTCTGCAGAGGGAGTAAATCTGAGCCGGGAAGCAGCCTTTGCCGTCGCTAAAGTGGCAGATGGTGGTATGCGGGATGCACAATCCATGCTGGACCAGCTTGTTTCCTTCTGTGGAGATCATATTGAAGAACGGCAGGTACTCCACATTTTTGGCATTACTTCCCGGGAGACCGTGGCCCACGCTCTGACACTTATTTTAAACAAGGAGCTTCCCTCCCTCCTGCATCTTCTGCATGAACAGGCGGAAGCAGGAAGGGATATGAGTCAGTTCCTTTCCGAAATTATCTCCGCCGTACGTGAAATTCTGGTCTCTAAAGTAGATCCGGAAGCCAGCTTTGACTCTCTCCCGGAATCCTCCAAGGAAGAACTTGCCGGATTGGTCAAACGCACCCACACGGACAAAATCCTGCGCTTGGTGGAAGTTCTGGCGGAAACGGAAGATAAGATGCGCTGGTCCACCAATAAAAGACTTCATCTGGAAATGGGCCTGATCAAGGCCGTCCATACTCTGGCTGAGGCCAGCATCAGTGATATTATCATGGCGTTGGAAGGTGCTCCGTTAGCCGCCGTGCCCCCGGCATCTTCTTCAGATTCTGTTTCACTGCAAAAACCAAGTGCATTCACTCCTTCCGCTACAGCTCCCACTCCGCCCCCCCAATCCAATGTCCGGCCTCCTGTTGCTGCAACAAAACCATCCCCGGCTCCGGAAGAACACTTAATGGATCCGGTTCCGGATTTTTCCGCGGCTCCTCCCTGCTTATCCCCCGCAGTACAGAAAAATCAGGGGATCGACACGCAAGCTTCTCCCTATCCTGCGCAGGAAACCGAACCGCAACAAAACACTTTCACACCCGCTGTAGAAGCCCCATCTCTTGCCGTTGCAGAGGAAGAGATTCCCTACTCCGCCACTAAATTGCGGACAGAAACCGTCCCCGTGCCCAAGGAAGCTACCCGGCACCCGAGTTCCGCTGTCTCCGATGTGTCGGAACTCCCTACGGATTCTCCAGAGCCTACTTTCATGGATCCAGAGGAAAATCTTCCTCCGGAAAGACGGACCAAAAGCTTCTTTGACAATCTATTCGATCCTCCAGGCTCATCATCCCGCCCCCAGATTCCCATAGAAAAAGAGGAACCAGCAGCTCCGTCCCAACAAACCGGAAAGACTATCACGGAGGAAGATTGGAAAACGGTTCTGGAACAAGTAGCCGTCAAATTCCCTCTTCAAGCGGACTTTCTGACCAACAGCGTTTTTTCCGGCTATGACGGCGTAGTAGCCGCCATTTCTTTTCATCCTTCTGACCGCCAAGGGATGGACAGCCTTGGAACCGGACCTCTTCGAACGGCTCTGGAAACTACTCTTTCCCAATATATTGGAACCCCTGTTACTATTTCTGTCCGTCAGGATTCTTCCATTCCCGAACCGGTCCAGGAAGAGCTGGAGCCTCTGCCTGCCCCGCCTCCCCCGGCATCCCCGATTCCTGCACCCAAACCCCATACCCAGCGGGAAAAAACTGTAGAGCCTGTTCAGGAAACCACCAAAAAGGAAAATGAAGATAACTCTTATTATACGGATCCGCTGATTGATGCCGCCATGGAGATTTTCCGGGCCCGTATCATTTCCCAATAAGCCAACTCATTCATCCAGACACAACGACCATGAACATAATGAAAATGATGAAGCAGGTTCAGCAGATGCAGGCCGGACTTGCAGCTGCCCAAGAAAAACTCGCCTCGCAAACCGTTACAACGGAAGGGGCGGGCGGGAAATTGAAAGTAACCGCCACCTGCGACGGAAACCTCACGGAACTGCTCATTGATCCTTCCATCATTGACCCGTCCGATTCTGAATTCCTTCAGGATCTGCTCCTTCAAACCATCAATGCCGCTATTGCCAAGGGCAAGGAAACAGCAGCGACGGAAATGAAAAAACTGACAGGAGGCCTGGATCTCCCTCCCGGCATGGGCTTTTAATCTGTCACCTCAGTGCATCGACTCAGAAGACGCAAACATCTGGAGGAACCTCAACCAACGCTATCCGGAGTCAACCACTTGGGAATAGCGCTGGGCGGTGTTTCTCTGTGCCTGTGGGTCATCGTCGTCACCATCTTCTGGACCGGTTCGGACACGATGGCATTTGCAACGTCACTGCCCATATGGGCTTGCTGCCTCATTTTCTCCTTTCCGGCGCTCATTGCATGGCTGGTCTTCGGTTCCCGGATCGGTCTGCTTGGCATCACCGTCTGGTTTGCGTACGGCATCGTCATTACAGACTTTCTCCCTCCCATTTCCAGAACCGGAATGGAGTACTACAAGATGCCTCTGGCTCCGAACGCCAAGCAAATCAGGGTTCTTACCTTGTATGAGAAGAGTGAGGAACCTCCTCCCATTGAACAAATATCCAAACTTCGTGCAGACGTTATTTTCGTCCAAGGCTGCAGCAATTATAACCGAACGCTTAAATTTGCCTACAGTATTTTCGGTAGAACCTCTTATATCAAGCAAATAGGAAGTTACGCCATTATCGTGAGGCACGGTCAGATTGGTCCGGCCCAGAACATCACGGACACAGCCGGTTTGATTGTAGACTGGATACCGGAAAATTCCTCCCTGGCAATTCGGCTCATCAACATCAGTCTGGAACCTTTTGAACATCGGTTCGACCTGTACGCCCCTGCCTGCTGGAAATATTTCCATACACTCCGGTTCATCCACCGCAAACAACTTCAATACCTGTTTGACACCCTGAAGGAAGTAGGAACCCAACATGGAGAACTTCCCATTATCATGGCCGGAAACTTCAGCGCCGCCCCTCAATCCCCCATTTTTTCCAAATTCAGTTCCGACTTTCAGGATTGTTTCAAACTGAAAGGCGCCGGTTATGGGGCTACGCAGCCTGTCAGATTCCCTCTATTGCGCCTGGACCGAGTTTTTTGCACACCGCCGCTTAAACCTGAAAGAGCCAGTACTGTGCTGATACCGGATACTATTCGCCGGTCCATCGTGGCAGACATCGCAATCCCCTGAGCTATCCTTTACTGCGCAGCAACGCCGGCCCTCCTCTGCAGGAAAGATTTTGCCTTTAAAAATCAAAGATTCTCGGCATCTACAACGTTTTTAATGCACGGGAAATAGCAGGGAAAAGCTGCTTCTTCCGGCTTACTACATCAGTGGCGGAAAATAGATTAGGACCAAGCCGCTCGTACTCAATATTTTCCAAAGCGTCTTCATCCCCGACGGCCAGCAACATAGAATCATGGGTGACAATATCCGTAACCAAAAGGCAGGCGAGCTTCAGCCCCTCCTTCTCCACCAGCTTCCAAAGCTCCCTCACTAAACCTTCCTGAACCTCTTCCAGGCCAAACATGCCAATTTCCTCAATCTGGGAAATACTGATCTTGTAGCCGTACTCCGTAAAAGTCTTCCTGTCCGCCTGAATAATAACGGAAGGTTCGGTTTTGGAACGCAACAGAGAACCAGTGGCAAAAAACTCCTCTGTAAACTGCTTGGCATCTATTTTGGCGATACCTGTCAGCCATTCCAACATTTCCCTATCCGCCCGTGCCGCCGTAGGAGACGTCAAATTCAGGGTATCTGAAAGAATTCCCGCGCAAAGGCAAACCGCTACAGCCTGGGAAGGCTCCACATTACGATGGTAAAATCTGCGCGCCACCAAAGTAGATGTAGAACCTACGGGTTCATTCAGAAAACGGATGGGATCACGTGTAGAAAGCTGGGTGCCCAAACGATGGTGATCCATTACCTCCACAATTTCCGCCTCCTCCACTCCCTTGACGGCCTGTGAAAATTCATTGTGATCCACCAAAGCCACGCGCGTACGGGGCGGATCCACCAAATCCGTCTTGCTCAGAACACCAATGATCTTGTCCGTCTTGAGGCTCATCACAGGAAACAATGTCTGCTTGCGCTTCACGGCAGCCTGCCTCAACTCGGGCAACAGCATATTTTCCGGAAAAACTGTATAATCCTTCTGAACCTGTTCCCTCACCTTCCGAGAACAACGGATCAACTGACCAACACTGGCCGTATCCCACGGGGTGCTTAAAATACATGTTCCCGTCGTCTGGGCCGTCTCAATAATGTCCAGGGAAGGGAACGCGCCAGACGTGGTCACCAAAGCGCGTACGCCATGTTCCACCGCATATAGTTGCACATTCGGACGGTCTCCGCAAATAACGATCAGATCCCGGACAATCCCTTTTCTCCTGTAATTTGCGAGCCTTGTCCGGACACTGGGTTCACTGGAAGCTCCTACCAGCAGGATATTCTGCGTTTCTTCCTCGCTCAAGGATTCCCCGGTCAGACATTTGCCGTCAATGGTGGTGGCAATATTGCTCAGGCTGGAAAAGACGGAGCGAACATTCATCTCCGTCATATTCAAAGGCATGAGCAGGCTCAACAAATCAAAATAACGCAACAGGCCGTGAAGATTGTGATCAGCGTCAATTACCGGTATGGTTTGCAGAGAATTCTCCGTCATCCTTCGATACGCCGTCAGGAATGTATCGTCCGGGCTTACGCTAATCACGTCACGACGGCAGATTGTTCCGGCGGTGGGCGTCACGTCATGAATCAGTATCGGCTCCGGCACTCCTGCCTTTTCCAGCACCCAGGATGTTCTCAGCGTCATCTCCCCGCATCTGGCGGCAACCGCGTCAGGTTCGCCATGAGTTCTTAAAAACTCCGCGTTCCCTATGGCTGAACAAATAGCATCCGTGTCCGGGTTCTGGTGGCCGATCACATAAACGGGCCTATTCTCTGTCTTCTCCGGAAGCATCTTTCTTATTTCCTTGCACAGGTTAATCTATATTCAGCCTGACGGGCACCACCACCTTGGAAGCAATGGGCACTCCGTCCTTTTCCGCCGGATAGAAAGTCCAATTCTCTCTCACCCAACGCATGAAAAGGCGGTCCAATTCCGCATTCCCCGTTGACTGAAGAAGATTGACGGATGAAGGTTCCCCTTGGGAATTCACTCCAACCACCACTTTCACCACGGCATTCACCTTCCCGACTTTAGAAGAATTGACGGAATTGGGCAAGGACGGAGCATGTTTATAACGCACCTTTTTATCAGGGGAAATATTCTGCTCCGGGTCCGGACGCCCCGGCGGGGATACCTCCGGGCTCTTCACGGGTTGCCTGCGCTTTACCTCATTCATGGAAATCCGCATGACGGCGAGTTCTTCCGGCAAGAGTTCCGAAGAAGCCTCATCTAAAAGAAAATCCTTCATTTCGGAACAATCTTCATTTTCCGGCAGCTTGATCGCCAACAGGTCTTCATCTGATGCAATTTCCGGAACGGGGCTGACTGTTGAAGGAGCTGCAACAGGAACAACAGATACAGGCTGAACCTCTTCCTTTTCCTGAGGGGCTTCTTTGGACGGAGACACAAACGTCATTTCCACCTCCCCGCCCTGGACGGAGGGAAACCACATATCCTGCAAATGTATGGCTACAAGCACGGCACACAAAGCTACCTGCACGCCCACAGCCACAGCCATCGCAATCAATATTGCGGATCTGGAAGTGGAATGGGGAGTGAATTTTACAATTCCAGGCTTTTCATCCATAAAAAACGGGCAGGGAACGGGGGGAACACCTGTTCAATATACCAGCCCTCTCCCTTTGACAAGCGCATGCATAGCCATAAGCAGGTCGTTATCGTTTTGTGATTTGCAAAAAATACGTGAACATCAATAATTCAATGCTTCCCGAATGCGCTGCGCAAATCCGGCGGCCTTCTCTGCAAAACCCAATTCCGGATTCTGGTACATGATGCCTCGGGAGACGTTAATCAGGGGAGGAGCCACATGACCGGAGCCACTCAGGCAGGAAAGATCGCCGCCTTGAGCTCCCAGACCGGGAATGAGCAAAGGAGCATCCGGAATACGCTCCAAAATACTGGAATCCGCATTGGTCAACCCAACCACCATGCCTACGGAAGTTTTACATCCTTCCCGGACAGAGCGGAGCACCATGTCTCCCACCAGTTCAAAAACCCTGCGGCCCCCTGCCAGTTCCTGCCGTTCCACATCCGCAGAACCGGGATTGGAAGTAACCGCCAGCAGGTAAATACCTTTACCTTCATAATCCAGAAAAGGCTCCAGCGTATCATATCCCATAAAAGGGCTCAACGTCACAGCGTCCACGCCCAGGCGTTCAAAATAAGCATACGCATAATACTTCTGAGTCTCTCCAATATCTCCACGCTTGGCATCCAGTACCACCGGAACATCCTCAGGCATATCCGGAAGTAAATCCTCAAGTATTTCCAGTCCCCGCAGCCCCATGGCTTCAAAATAGGCAATATTCGGCTTAAACGCCGCCGCATACGGGGCGGTTTCCTCCACAACCTTCCGCAACAGCGCAGGAATCGCCTCCAAATCATCCATGCCGGGGCGCGGATCCAACCCGACGCACAAGGCGGAACCGGTCTCCTTAATGCGGGCGGCAAGTTTATCCGTAAAAGATTGGCTCATGACGTTCATTAAACCACGGCCGTCACAGGCAGGCAAGTCCCAAGCGGAGGATGCTCCGAAAGCAAGGAAAGACAGATACGACTTTTCCGCCACGGCCGTAAATGGTATTTTATAGATCATATGTCATCCACGTCTCCCCAGTCGCCCAGCTCTCTCCCCTCCTGTCTGGAAAAACCACTGCCTCTGGAGGGATTCCAAGGCACTCCGGATGAAGTAGAACAGCAATGGTACGATCAAGTCTACCTGGGTTCCGGAGACAGAATGAAGCAGCTTACCTGGAGAGCCGTCATCGTCGGCATGCTCCTCGGCTCCATCCTTTCCCTCACTAATCTGTATGCCAACCTTAAAATGGGATGGTCCTTTGGGGTAGCTCTGACGGCGGGAGTTATCTCTTTTGCCCTCTGGAACGCCTTTGTGCGCCTGGGCATCTCCAAATCCCCCATGACTATTCTGGAAAACACATGCATGCAGTCCGCCGCCAGCTCCGCAGGATATTCTACAGGGGGAACCCTCACTTCCGCCGTAGCAGCCCTGCTTCTGTTGACAGGACAGCACATGCCTCTTGGCACCACCTTTGCCTGGATATTTTTCATTGCCGTACTGGGCGTCACCATGGCCATTCCAATGAAACGCCAAATGATCAACATTGAACAAATCAGATTCCCGGACAGCATTGCCACGGCGGAAACTCTCAAGGTTCTCTATTCGGAAGGCAAAAAAGCGGCGGGACAGGCCAAGGCCCTTCTTTACTCCGCCCTTTTCTCCGCCGCCAACGCCATCGCCATGGCTGCAGGGGGAGAACGATGGCTTGGAGTAGTCCAGCAACATATTCTCGGCAACTGGTACCAGCGTACTATCTTCTTCAAATGGGATCTCATGTTCGTGGGCGCGGGAGCTCTGATAGGCATGAAAACATCCCTCAGTCTCTTCATCGGAGGGACTGTTTGCTGGGCCCTTTACGTACCGTGGCTGGAAAGCCAGGAACTGCTTCCTGCGGGAGCAGGCTATCGGGAAAGCGTAAGCTGGACCTTGTGGGGAGGAACCGCCTGCATGGTCGTCGCCAGCATTGTGGCCTTCCTGTTCCAATGGAAAAGTATTGTTCGTTCCTTTTCTTCCCTGGGGGCCATGTTCTCCCTGAGCAAAAAACGTGAATTGACGGATGTGGAAAAAATAGAAACGCCCATGAGCTGGTTCCTGGCAGGCCAGCTTATCTCCCTGGCGGCTCTCGGCTATCTGGCTCATGCATCCTTTGACGTTCCGTACTGGATGAGCTGCATCGCAGTAGTCATATCTTTCTTCCTGGCGCTGGTCGTCTGCCGAATCACCGGAGAAGCCAATATTACACCCACCGGAGCCATGGGAAAAGTTACCCAGCTCATCTTCGGAGGGATTGCACCTGGGCATGTAACGGCCAACCTGATGGCGGCCAACATCACTTCCGGAGCGTCCAGTTCCTCGGCGGACCTGCTCGTAGACCTCAAAGTAGGCTACCTGCTGGGAGCCAACCCCCGCAAACAATTTATCGCCCAGTTTTCCGGAATTTTTCTGGGGACCCTCGTTTCCGTGCTGGCCTTCCGCTCCATGGTTCCGGATGCAAACGCTCTCCAGTCTTTCAATGCCCCGGGAGCCAGAACATGGGCAGCCACGGCGGAAGCGCTGGGCATGGGATTCAGCCATTTGCATAGCATCAAGGTCCTTTCCATCATCGCAGGCGGCATTCTCGGGCTCATTCTGGTACTTATCCCCCGCTATCTTCCCCGGACAGGAAAATGGCTCCCCACTCCCATCGGCTTCGGTCTGGCCTGGGCCATCCAGTGGAATGATTCCTTCCTCTTCTTTGCAGGGGCTGTGCTCGGCTGGACTGCGGACCGTCTTTTCAAGAACAAATCACGGGAATATAAAATTCCCTCCGCCTCCGGCATCATTGCAGGGGCAGCCCTCACGGGAATGGCCATTCTGATGTTCAGCATTTACCAGGCGACACACTGAACGGAAACGTTCTCCCTCAGAAAATTCCATATCGTTTGGGTGGGGTGCCCAAGCAGCCAGCATATTCTCCACCACCAACACTAACGCTGCCAGCAGCGCAGGCAGCAACTACTTCGGTTTTGCGACCCATACCGCTTGGGAAGACCTGAACCTGACGACCGACACAGAGAATATGGCTGCTTACAGAAATCATGCCGTCTCCGCCTCCCTCTCCATGTCCCATAATACCGTCTCCTGCCCAGCAGAACCGGCAACCGCTACGCTGGGACTGCTCGGCCAGGGCGCTCCATTATTGCGCCGTCGATAAATTTCACCATTAAGCCATCTTTCAAGGGAGAAGAGGGAATTCCTCTTCTCCCTTTTTTCAGCCAGGTGAACAAACTGATTCCGGAAAAAACAGAAGACAGAAAACGGCAGAACCCACACGTATAACCGCCTTGCCTCTCCTTTCCGCAACAATTTGCCCGCTTCTTAATTCACCGGCCTTTTCAACATCATTTCTCCTTTGGAAGCGCCTTGAGAAACACCGCTAACTTCTGCCTTCAGAGTATAGGAATCAAGGTTGGTTCTGTACTTCTTCAATTCCAGCCTGTAAACATTATTCTTATTTTCCACGCCAGTCGTACCCTCATGAACATCGGCAGCTACCTCCTTGTTGCCCTCATATAATTTAACGGAATGGATTTTCAAGGCGCTGGGACCATTTTTCCACTGGAAAGTTGCGGTATACGTGCCCGGTTCGGTCACCTGATCCGTGACATCAAACTGCAACGGGGAACCTTGATGAAGTTCCCAGGGAATTCCCGAGGAAAACTTTTCTTCCGCACTCAGGGCATCCAGCATTTCCCGGTGGGCATTCATCACGCGATTGGCGACGGCCAGGGTATCCCCTGCCGGTTTGGCAGAATATATTTTCCCATTTCCGGCAAAAGCCAGCTCCTCCCGAACCGTTTTATCCATAAATGCGGCATGGGCGGCATCACGCGTCTTCTTGCCGGTCAGCACATCCATCTGAGATTCAAAAAAATTCCTCCACCGAGGCAAATAAAAATCGGAAACAAGCCCGGCCCACTGGCGATTGGAATAATCATTCAGCGACCGGGGAGCCAGATCACTCCACGTGGTGACAAGCATTTTGGCTGACTTGTCCATCAAGGCCTTTTCCTGGCGGGAATTGCCCCAATCCAGAGCTCTTTTCTGCCAAGTCCCCAAAAGAAACTGGCTATCCGTCGCCAACAGGGCATCCATATCTGAAATCAGAGACAGGAAACGCCTTACCTGCTTTTTGTACGCAGCCGCATCTCCGGAATCAAACGCGCTTCTGACCTGTTGAAGCTGGTAAAAAGCGGCGTCCGCAAGAACCTGACGCACAACATCCACCGAATCATAACGGAACGTCTCCTTTTTCACCAGATTCGGCTGATCATTCGCGGCTTTCAAATAACCGCGCGCCGCTTTTACAATATCGCCCAGGTGATAATACCGCTCCCCGCTGGACCATGTGGAAGCCTTCCGGGCATTCCAGGACGGACGGGCGCAAATAATAGATTCCGTGCACCCCTCCTGAGAGCGGACGGGGTTGTAAATGGAGGAAGACAAGACTTCCAGCGCCTTCACGACAGCCTTTGGGGCGGAACCATAACGTTGACGCGCGTACTTCCCTAGCCACTCCCGGAGGGAAATATCCTCCCCGGTCCACAAACGGTCACTGAACAGGGCGTAATGAAGCGGGTTCGTCTCCAGCCCTTCGGACAAAGTCCCCATGCCCACCAGCCCCTTGTCCCTATAACCGGCCAAATCACTTCCGAGCCGGGAAAGAAGGGGAATCCCACCGTACAGTCCCGTATTGCCTCCAAAGTTCGCCAGTTCGCACCAGACCCACGGAATACCGTTAAAAGTTCTTAAATTCTTCCCTCCGTTAGCCATATCCTTGGTAAGCTGCAATACAAGCGCGCGTTCCGGGTCCAAGCCGGATAGCAACTCGCGGGTAGGATTCCCGCCCCAAGCCTGAATCACCCATGAAGCACCCGGAGAGGCCTTTTGCATGGCTTTCTGAACGGCCTGTGCCGCATTCGTCACGTTAATGTCCCCCTTCCGTCCCCCCTCATGAAACAAATCCCCGCCAAACATCTTTCCGGAAATGCCGTATACCTTGCGGACAGCCTTATACCAGTCCGAGGCCAGTTTCGGAAAAGCCTCGCAAGTGGGATCCGCTACCCATGGCCTCTTAAAATTATCAACCCATGTACCCTGCGGAATAAGTTTCAGACCATCCATTTGGACGTTTTCCTGAAAGTCAGAGGGGACGAATCCCACATACCCCTGAAGTACGGGCGTCATCCCCAACTGCTCCATACGGGATACAATACGCCTTCCCATCTGCGCCATCTTATCTATCTGCTGCTGGCTCAACGGTCCGCCGTGGCCTTCCAGGTTCCCCATATTCCACCAGGCGGCAAATGCCGGATTAGGGATAAAACGAAGAGCTTTTTCCCGGGGATACCCTAGGCCAATCAGAAAATCCTCCCATGTCTTTTCCAAACCCGCCGTTACCAGCGCATGCGTAAACCCGTTCAACGCCAGAAAATCAATCTCCCGCTGCCATCTGTTCCAATCCCAGAAAGCAGCCGTATAAGAAAGGGTGCAGTAATTATAGGCAAAAACAATATTCCACGGGCTTTCTATCGTTACCGGCCTGGCGGGAACCGGCAAAGGGGAAGGAAGCGCCATCCGATTCCCGTTCCACGAAAAATGGACCTTGGCGATATTCTTCAAATACCAGCCATACCCCGCCACCAGGCGACGCACATCAGAAGCCTCCACCCGGATGCCTCCGGCAACACCGGAGATAGTGATCTTGTTGCCCAAATCCGGATTTAAATGAAACAGGACAGACCCTTTTGCCGAGGGAGTTACACGCGCCACTACATCTTCAGCCGCCGCTACAGGAGATCTTTCCGCAGCAGATACGCAAACAAGCGGGGACATGACAGTTCCAAGAACCGCTCCAACGGCAAAGGCATGAGAAAACATAGTGACTTTACTACATACAAGAATTGCAGATTCTTACAAGGAATAAAGTCAATATTATCACTAATAATAACTTCAAGAAGACAGCATAAGAGGGGGCAAGAAGCGAACAGGCCCCGCGAGTCTGGAGACTGGCGGGGCCTGATGGGAAAAAATCCCGGCGGCGACCTACTCTTGCGGGACCTATCGTCCGACTACCATTGGCGCGGCAGCGTTTCACTTCCGGGT